>ERZ791875.6-NODE-6-length-419651-cov-43.990086_pt1 | contig 419651 bp, 345 predicted proteins | sample MGYA00510278_ERZ791875 | MGnify/ENA primary metagenome ERZ791875 (study PRJEB30046, sample SAMN00792078) | human gut metagenome | study: EMG produced TPA metagenomics assembly of the A metagenome-wide association study of gut microbiota in type 2...
CTTTAATCCGCGTAATCCGTGTAATCCGCGCCTAAAATTATCATTTATAGAACAACCTAATTTTGCATGAGTATTTAACTAAATAAAAAGAATAAGATGATGGAAGCTAAAATGTTTTGTTATCAGTGCCAGGAAACAATGAAAGGCACCGGTTGTATCTTGAAAGGTGTGTGTGGAAAAGAAAGTCATACAGCAAAGGCAATGGATTTGCTGATGTTCGTGGTACGTGGAATATCAGTCGTTACTGATGAATTCCGTAACGCCGGACATCCCGTAGCTGCCGAAGTGAACCGTTTTGTTGTGGATGCCTTATTCTGCACCATTACAAATGCCAACTTCGATGATGAAAGCATTCTGAACAGGGTGGATAAAGGTATGATATTGCGTAACCGTTTAATAGAAGAAGCCAAAGAAAAAGGTATTTCCTTGCCTGAAATCGACGAACTGCAATGGCAGGGTGGACGTGATGAGTATGCTTCCAAAGCGGAAAGCGTAGGTGTGCTGCGTGAGCCCGACATAGACCTGCGTTCCCTGAAAGAATTGATGACTTATGGTCTGAAAGGTATGGCGGCATATCTGGAACATGCCATGCGTCTGGGATATGACGATGCTTCTATCCATACTTTTATGCAACATGCTTTGGCCGCCACTGCCACAAAATCACTTCCGGCAGGCGAATGGGTAAAGATGGTGCTCCAGACCGGAGAATACGGTGTGAAGACTATGGCTTTACTGGATAAAGCGAATACCAAACGCTATGGCAATCCGGAAATGACAAAAGTAAATATCGGAGTAGGGAAGCGTCCGGGTATCCTGATAAGCGGCCACGACCTGAAAGATATGGAAGAACTATTGAAGCAAACCGAAGGTACAGGAGTCGACGTGTACACACATAGCGAAATGCTTCCTGCTCACTATTATCCTGCTTTCAAGAAGTATTCCCACTTCGTAGGCAACTATGGAAATGCTTGGTGGAAGCAGCGTGAAGAGTTCACTACTTTCAATGGTCCTATCCTGTTTACAACAAACTGTATCGTCCCTCCGTTGGCAAATGCTGAATATAAAGAACGTATGTTTACAACAAATTCCACCGGATATCCCGGTTGCAAGTACATTCAGGCAGATGCCGAAGGTAGAAAAGACTTCTCCGAAATTATTGAGATAGCCAAGCAATGCCAGCCGCCTACGGAAATAGAACGTGGAGAAATCATCGGTGGATTTGCCCATAATCAGGTGTTGCAACTGGCAGATAAAGTGGTAGATGCCGTGAAGAGCGGTGCTATTCGTCGCTTTGTGGTTATGGCAGGTTGCGACGGACGTATGAAGGGACGTGATTATTATACCGAATTTGCCAAGGCGTTGCCTAAAGATACAGTCATCCTGACAGCAGGTTGTGCCAAGTATCGTTACAATAAGTTGCCTCTGGGAGATATCAACGGCATTCCACGTGTACTGGATGCAGGACAGTGCAACGACAGCTATTCACTGGCAGTCATTGCAATGAAACTGAAAGAAGTGTTCGAACTGAATGATATCAACGAACTCCCGATTGTGTATAACATTGCCTGGTACGAGCAGAAAGCCGTTATCGTACTGCTGGCCTTGTTGAGTCTGGGTGTGAAGAAAATCCATTTAGGGCCTACGCTGCCTGCCTTCCTGTCGCCCAATGTGGCAAAGGTTTTGGTAGATACTTTCCAGATAGGTACCATCAGTGATGTGGAAGATGACTTGAAGATGTTCCAATTATCATAAATGATTAATAAATTCTGAAGTATATTCGGATGGATAATTCCCGCCCCTACGAGTTAATCATATCGTGATTAATTTGTAGGGGCGAATTATTATTTTAGTAGAATTCTTTTGAGTGGTCTTTGAGATTTACAACTTCCACCCCAATGTCTTTTCCTGTATATTCCATAGCTTGGCGTATAGCCCCTTATTATCGAGTAGTTCCTGATGCTTACCTTGTTCAGCAATGCGTCCTTCCTCCAACACTATGATGTTATCTGCATTCTTGATCGTCTTCAGGCGATGGGCAATCACGATTACCGTACGTCCTGCAATCAATGTATTGATGGCACGCTGTACTTCCACTTCATTTTCCGGATCGAGTGAAGCCGTTGCTTCATCCAGAAGTACTACGGGAGCTTCTTTCAATATAGCTCGTGCGATAGAAATGCGCTGCTTCTCTCCACCGGACAAGGTACACCCCCCTTCACCGACCTGCGTATCATATCCTTTGGGCAATCGCATGATGAAATCGTGGCAACATGCTTTGCGGGCCGCCGCTTCTATTTCTTCGTCCGTAGCGTCGGTTTTGCCGAAACGGATATTGTTGCGAATGGTATCCTGAAACAGATACACATCCTGGAATACCATTGAGATATGACTCATCAATGATTCCGGTTCCAGGGTTTTCATATCTACTCCATTAAATAAAACCTGTCCCTGTTGCGGATCGTAAAAACGTGCGCATAGTTTCAGCATGGTGCTTTTTCCACTGCCCGAAGGACCTACCAGAGCGGTGAGTGTATTCTTGCGCAGTGTTACCGATACATCATGCAGTACCTGTTTTTTCTGATAGCCGAACGATACGTGATAGAAAGTAATATCACCGCTTTCCGGAGCTTCTTTACTTCCTTGCATTTCCGGTTCGTTCATCAGCGCCAGGATGCGCCCTCCGGCAATGGAGAAATATCGGAATTCTGCAAAGTTGGTCAGTGCCGAAGTCAGCGGATCGAAGACGCGGGAACCGACAACGAGGAACATAACGAACGTGAGCAAGGATAAATCTCCTCCTATTAATAAGTACGTACCACAAAGTATCATCAACGTCAGACCTGCCCGTATCAACGTTACAGAAAGCAGTATGAACGGGCCGAGTAATGCTTCCTGGCGGATACAGGCACGGCGTAGTTCAGCAAAGGCATTCTTCAGACGGACAAACTTGTCGCCCAGCAGATTATATGCTTTCATTACCCGTATTCCCTGCAAGTACTCTTCCAGGCGATTGCCTGCATTGATTTTGGCAGCAATCTGTTTGCCGCTCAGTTTGTATTGCAGGTAAGTACTGCCCAGCAATATTCCTACGGCAAGTGGCAGGGCTATAAACATGGCAACGGCCATTCGCCAATCTATCCATAGCAAGCCGAGGAAGGCAAGTACAGGCATCACCAGTGCACCCATCAATTGGGGCAGATGATGCGAAATACCTGTTTCCGCCATGGTAAAGTCTGTAATCAGCATGGACGAAAGATCACCCGGATCGCGGCGTGAGAGGAAACCCAATGAGAGTTTCCGCAAATGCTCTGCCAGGCTGACACGTCCTGCGGCACTCATTTCATAGGCACCCCGGAAATTGGCGCGGTAAGAAGCCCTTTCGGCCAATGCCATGACAAATACATACACTACAAGCAGGATAAAAATAGTCCAGAGCCGTTGAGTGTCCAGCGGCATTCCACTGCCATCGAAAGCGCGGAATATCACGTTGATCGCTTCGATGGACAGGCAGAATGGGACAATATTTACCAGGTTGGCAAGCATCGTGTAGCCCACAGGTTTGCGAAGGCGTTCGGTGTGCCCTATCGTAATATTTTCTATTGCATTCATTCTTTTACCTCCTTCTTACTGTTTAGTTCCCAGCGGAACGCATCCGTATAAGCGTCCCACATATTCTTATATAATCCTTCCATTTTACTTAATATCTCGTGTTTCCCATGCTGTACGAGCTTTCCTTCGTTCAGTACGATGATTTGCTGTGCCGAAATGATGGACGAGAGACGGTGTGCAATGATGATAACCGTCTTATTCTGGATCAGATGTTGCAAAGCCTGCTGCATCTTATATTCATTTTCGGGATCGGCAAAAGCAGTCGCTTCGTCCAGCACCAAGATAGGGGCATTTTTCAGGATAGCCCTTGCCACACAGACACGTTGCGACTCGCCACCGGAAAGGTAGACGCCCTCATCTCCGATGCGGGTTTCGTAACCTTGCGGAAGGCTTTCTATAAACTCATGACACTGTGCGGCTTTTGCGGCAGCTATCACTTCCTCGCGTCCTGCACTGGAGTTCCCTACCCGGATATTCTCATAGAGGGTATCAAAGAAAAGAAAGCTATCCTGGAAAACAAAGGAAACAATGTCCATCAACTTTTCGGTGGGAATATTTTTGATGTTGACTCCTCCGATCCGTATTTCGCCTTCCGCTACATCCCAGAAGCGGGGAATCAGATTGGCTACTGTCGATTTTCCTGAACCCGAAGGACCTACGAGTGCTGTAATTTCACCTTGGCGTGCTGTGAAGGTGATGTCGCGCAGCGCTTCGGTACGGGTTGTCTCCGCTTTATTCTCATAAGCGAAACTAACCTTGAGGAATTCGATGTCATAACCGGCGGGTACTTGCGGCGTTTGTGCTTCCGGTACGGGCGGCTCGGCAAAGATACGATCAATACGTTCTACGCCCTCGTCTATTTCCCGTGTGCCCGATCCGAGGAACATCAGTTTATAAATAGGGGAGGCTACTCCGGGGCCCATAATAATAAAGAATAGATAGACAGCGGCTAATGCTAGATTTTGTGGCTCATGGCTCAGTAATAGTAAACCTATCGGCAGAATGAATGTAATAAGTGAGTTCAGTAATATGGTGAAGACCACCATACCGGGTTCGTATGTATCACATACTTTCAGTGCATATTCCTTATACGCCTCAATCTCACTATTGAAACGGCGGAATGACCGGACGCTCTGACCGAAGATTTTCACGACCGGCATACCGCGTACATATTGTACAGCTGAGGCGCTCATTCGTTCCTGTGTATCAAAGTAGATTTTAGTAAACTCCTGTGCCTTTTTCCCGAAGAAGTTGGCAAACTGTAATCCTATACTCAATGCGATACAGAATAGACATATCGCTGCCATCCATCCATTCAGGGAGAAGAAGATAATAAACATCAGAGTGACCGTAGCCAATACATTCACAAGGTCGGGGATGGTATGGGCAATGAAGTTCTCAATCTTTTCTACATTCTGTTCCATAATTTTCTTGATGCTTCCGGTAGATGTACCGTTCAGGTATCCTAACGATAAGCGTCCAATGTGTTCCGATAGCTTGATACGCAGTCCGTATAGGATACGGAAAGCAGCTACATGTGAGGCCATCAGTGCCGCATAAAGTAGCAATAATCCTCCGATCAGTCCGAAGAAGGCAAACCATCCCCAGTATATCAGTATCCCGCTATCTATTTTTTCTAAGTCACTGGCGTGAAGCAGTAACTCCTGCAATACGCGGTATACCGACCAGTAGGGAACCAACATACACGTAGCACTTCCTGCCGACAAGATACCGGCCAGGATCAGCAACCCTTTCCGCTCGCCTGCAATCTCAAACAGGCGGGCGATTCCTTTTTTCTTTTTCAGTTTCTCTTTCATAATCATTATACTTTTAAAAACGAACAATATTCAGATTCATTCAAAAAAAGAGAGAGCTTATATTTTCATAAGCTCTCTCCAACCAGTTACTTCGAATGTGATGTATTCTGTGACTATCTGTTCCAAATCTTCTGTCCCGACTCGATGCATGATCAATTCCTCAAACATGGTGAACATCCATGCCGTGTGCAGGTGGATAGAAAAGTCGGTTACATTGATATTCATTTGCGGATGTTTCTCTTTCATATCCCTGAAGTACTCTTTCACGAGTGATGTGGAGCGTTCGGTGAAGTTCTCTTTGAAGTTTTCCAGTGAAGAACCCTGTGCATGGAAAAATAGCAATACCAACAATTTGCGATGCTTTTGTATCAATGTCATGTACTCTTCTATCACACATCTTAGGTATTCGCTGGAATACATCTCCATGATATCTGCTCCATAACGGCCATGATGTTCGTGCAGCATTCTATCGAATGCACTGATCACGGGCCGTACTACTGTACAGAAAATATCATCCTTGTTTTTGAAATAGTTATAGATATTGCTCAACCCTACTTGGGCTTCTTGCGCAATTTCACGCATGGAAGCCTTCGGAAAGCCGTTTTCGAGGAATACTTTTTCGGCAGCTTTCAAAATTTCTTTTTGTATGTCATCTTTAGGGTATTGCATAAGTTTTATTTCTCGACTGCAAAGTAGGGGAGAATCCGCGTTTTCTGAAATACCCATTAATGATGGTTTTTTGTTAGATTTTTATAAAAATCACAATTATTGGGTATTGCCAAGGTCACTGAAAGCATGCAACTTTGCGCGTATAATCTAACTATAAACTACTATATGGTGAAACTAACCAATCATAAAAAGGCAATTGACAGACCTTTAAGTTGTAAGAGATGGGGAATAATAGCTATTATTATTCTTTTTGCAGGTAGCTTATCTTTTTTACTGTACTCTTACTTTTCTCATGACGTTGATAATCCTCAGTGTAACTGTTTGCTATGTATGCTTAATCATGTTCCTGAAGAGGGAGAGTACATTTATAACCGCTATTTGATATTTATTAGTTTTATCTGGATTGCTGTGATCTTTGCGGCTGTCTTTTTAGTGAATTACTGCTTTGTAAAAAAGAACAAAAAGAAATAGTGTTCGTTTAAGTACCTACTTGTTATTATTTTTAATAACACAATACTCATATTTGGGTATTGCTCGCCTTTTTAACTCCCTCTACCTTTGCGCCAACAAAATTTAAGATAAAAGATGAGAAAATTAACTTGCTTATTCGCCTTAGGTTTCTTGCTTTTTAACAATACTTTACGGGCTAATGAACCTGAAAAAGTAACCTCAACAGAAGAGGTATCTGAAACTACGGCAAAGAAAGAGAGAATAAAACAGGTAACAAAAGATGACGACTACGAAAAGTTCCGTTTCGGTGGATACGGAGAAATGGTAGCAAAGTTTATGAATTACGGAACGAATCGTTTCTATGGTGGGGTCGATAACAGTGATCACCGCAATACCATTGCAATTCCTCGTTTTGTGTTGGCTTTTGACTACAAGTTTAATTCCAAGTGGATACTGGGTGCTGAAATAGAATTTGAAGCAGGAGGCGTAGGTATTGAAACAGAACTTGAGAATTCAGAAAACGGTGAGTATGAAACAGAAATGGAAAAGGGTGGAGAAGTTGCTCTTGAGCAGTTTCACATTACCCGTCTGATACATTCGGCTTTCAATGTTCGTGCAGGTCATTTGATTGTACCTATGGGATTGACCAATGCACACCATGAGCCTATCAACTTCTTTGGAACATCTCGTCCTGAGGGTGAAACTACAATTATTCCTTCTACTTGGCATGAGACAGGATTGGAATTCTTCGGCTCTTTTGGTAAAGGATATGCGCGCTTTGATTATCAGGCAATGATTGTTGCCGGCTTGAATGCTGATGGATTTGGTCGCGATAATTGGGTTGCCGGTGGTAAGCAGGGACTCTTTGAACAAGATAACTTTACTTCGCCTGCTTATGTAGCACGTCTGGACTATAAAGGGGTACCGGGACTGCGTGTAGGTGCTGCCTTTTACTATTGTAATGACGTGACAGCCAATGCTGATAAGAATTATAAGTATAGCAGTGTAGGCCGCTCATCAGTGAAAATCTACTCTGCCGATGCACAGTATAAAAATAAATATGTTACCGCTCGTGGTAATATCATTTATGGTGATTTAGAGAATTCTTCCAAGATCAGCAAGGTTACTCTTTCCAATAACTCCAATTATTACCACGGTGCTATGCGTAATGTAGCTAAGAATGCCCTGTGCTATGGCTTGGAGGCTGGTCTCAACCTGAGTGCTTTCTTCTCACAGAAGAAATGTCCGGTTATTTATCCTTATGCCCGTTATGAATACTACAACCCGCAGGAAGAGGCAGAAGGTTCTGCCACAATGGAGAAACGCTGCCAGGTAAGCAAATGGACGGCAGGAGTTAACTGGTTTGCATTGCCGAATCTGGTTGTGAAAGCCGATTATACTACCCGTCATATTGGTACGAACAAGGTATTTGGATCGACTAAATATAACAATGAAAATGAATTTGCTATCGGCATAGCTTATGTCGGTTGGTTTACCAAGAGATAGTTCAAATAGGTATTTATAATTAATTTAATGTTTAAGTAATATGAAAAAGTTTTTTTATTTGTCGGCTCTTTCATTGGGCATGATGTGTTCCATTACGGCTTGTAGTGATGATGACACTACGACTATAGATGCTAAGAATCTTGACTATACGGCAGAGAATGCAAGTAGTTGGGGAAATTACATGCGAGTAGTTGCACAATTGTTGGTGAATGATGCTACTGCTCTTTATGATGACTGGGCGGTTAAATACAACGAAGGTGGAAGTTATGCAGATTTCTTTAAGAATCAAGATGCTTTGACGAGCGTTGAGCAGTTGATTGATGGCTGTGTAGACATTGCCAATGAAGTAGGTACTGCCAAAATTGGTGACCCTTACGATCTTTTCATACATAATAATGAAGAAAAGGCTTTGTATGCTGTAGAGTCATGGTATAGCTGGCATTCTCGTGAAGACTATCGTAACAATATCTATTCTATTCGTAATGCTTATTACGGAACACGTACAGGAGCTATTAGCGAGTCATCTCTCTCAAAAGCAGTAGCTGCAGTAAATGCTAATCTTGATACTGAAGTGAAAAAAGCGATTGATGATGCAGCAGCAGCAATTTGGGCTATCCCGAGTCCTTTCCGCAACAATATCAATAGCCCGGAAGCAGTAAGTGCTATGGAAGCTTGTGCCACTTTGGAGGGAGTACTCAAGGGAAGCTTGAAGAATTGTATCGAAAGTATTGATAAAACAGTGTTGGCTGAAGTCGTAAAAAATTATGTGGATGTAGTTGTATTACCTACTTACTCTGATTTGAAAGCGGGAAATCAAGCTCTTTTCGATGCTGTTGAGACATTCCGTACTTCTCCCAGCAATGCTAACTTCAAAGCTTGTGCCACAGCATGGCTTGCTGCTCGTACACCGTGGGAAACCAGTGAGGCATTCCTTTTTGGTCCGGTTGCCGACAAAGGTCTTGACCCCAATATGGATAGCTGGCCACTCGATCAGGATGGCATCGTACAGATTTTGACTTCCGGTAACTATTCAGACTTAAACTGGGATGGTGACTATGATGAAGAAGATGATAAAATTGCCGGTGCACAAGCTTTGCGTGGTTACCACACTTTGGAATATTTGATCTTCAAAGATGGTGAAGCCCGTACCATTCAGTAAGATTTTTACTTGTTAGAAATAAGATTTTGCGGAAACAGCGGGATAATGAATATTCTGTTGTTTCCGCAACATCTGCGTTAAAAAGATAAATGTTAGTTACGTATTTTGCAATAATAATTCAATAACGAATGAATGGCTTATTAAAATACTCATTTCCAATCTGTTTTTCGCTTCTGGCATTGTTCGCTTGCGAAAATGATGGAATTGATGTGGATGATATAGAAGTACCTGCCGGCTTTGCCCTCTCTGCCGGTACTGCTACCAACTTCCTGACTTCCTCTTATGCTTATGACAGGTCTGCTGACTGGATAACAGGGGCATACGATAAACGTTTCACCCGTGGTGACAAATTGTATGATGATATCCGCACCAGTAGTAATGGAATAGGTGGAGGACTGGGACCGGTTTATGCCGGCTATTCTTGTGGTAGCTGTCACCGAAATGCCGGACGTACGCAACCTACTTTGTGGAGCGAAGGTGGTTCCGGTAGCTCCGGTTTTTCGTCTATGTTGGTTTATATTAGTCGTAAGAATGGGGCTTTCTTTCAGGATTATGGACGTGTGCTTCATGATCAGGCTATTTATGGTGTGAAGCCCGAGGGAAAACTGAAAGTGGAATATACCTATGAGACTTTCCAATTCCCTGATGGTGAGACGTATGAACTCTGCAAACCCAATTATTCTATTTATGAATGGTATGCGGACAGCATCAAACCCGAAGACCTGTTCTGTACGGTGCGTATTCCTTTGCGCCACGTAGGTATGGGACAAATGATGGCGCTCGATCCCACTGAAATTGAAGCTTTGGCTGCTAAAAGTAATTATCCGGAATATGGTATCAGTGGCCGTTGCAATTATATCTCTGAGAGAGGAGTGAGAAGTTTAGGCTTGTCCGGTAATAAAGCACAGCATGCCGACCTGACAGTGGAACTTGGTTTCTCCAGCGATATGGGAGTTACGAACAGCCGCTATCCCGAAGAAATCTGTGAAGGACAGGCGCAAGTAAATCAAGGCAGTATGATGGGACTTTCTTATGCCCAATTAGATGTATCAACAGAAGAGATGGAGAATGTAGACCTCTACATGCAGAGCCTTAGTGTTCCGGCACGTCGCAATGTGAATAATGAACAAGTGATCAAGGGTGAGCAGAATTTTTATAAGGCGAAGTGCCATCTCTGTCATGTAACCACCTTGCACACAAAACCACGTGGGTCTGTACTGTTGAACGGAACTCGTCTTCCCTGGCTGGGTAGTCAGACAATTCATCCATACTCGGACTTCCTGCTTCATGACATGGGCTCTGAAATTATGGGCGTAGGACTGAATGACAACTATGTAAGCGGTTTGGCCCGTGGCAACGAATGGCGTACGACTCCGCTTTGGGGTATCGGATTGCAGGAAACTGTGAATGGTCATACTTACTTCCTGCATGATGGGCGCGCTCGTAACTATGTTGAGGCTATCATGTGGCACGGGGGTGAAGGTGAAGCATCGAAGAATCTCTTCAAAAAGATGAGTAAAGAAGATCGTGATGCTTTGATCGCATTCCTGAAATCATTATAAAACAAATAACGAACAATAAAACCAATAAGTATTATATAAGCAATTATGAAGAAATTAATTTTAATGGTTGTAATGGCTGCCCTTTCGTTGGCTGCTATGGCACAGCATGAAGAAGATACAGAAAACGGTGTAGTGTCACTTGCCGGAAGAGAGGGATTTACGATAGAAACCAAGAAGGGAGACTTTGTATTCAAGCCCTACCTGTTGGTACAGACTTGTGCAAATTTCAATTGGTATGATGATGAAGGTTTGGATAAAGCGTACAATCAGGATAATGTAGCTAATTCCGGTTTCTCAATTCCCTATGCTGTATTAGGCTTCACCGGTAAAGCTTTTGGTAAAGTAGCCTTTAATCTTTCTATCAATGCGGCTGCCAGTGGGGGAGCATTGCTTCAACAAGCATGGTTCGATGTACAACTTAAAAAACAGTTTGCCGTGCGTGTCGGTAAATTCAAAACACCTTTCTCGCATGCTTATTTGACGACGTTGGGTGAAACATTGTTGCCGCAGTTGCCAGTATCATTGACTTCTGCCGTCATTCTGCCTTATTCCTTGAATGCGGTAACGCCTAATATCGGTACCGGTTTTGACCTCGGTGTTGAAATTCACGGATTGGTAGCTGATAAATTTGGCTATGAAGTAGGTTTATTCAATGGCACCGGTTCTTCTGTAAATACAGCTACAAAAACTTTGAGTGATGATTGGCATATCCCTTCTTTACTGTATGCGGGACGCTTTACTTATATGCCTAAAGGTGTGATGCCGTCCACTCAAGGTAATCCCAACCGTTTGAATGAAGATAAGATCATGTTCGGTGTATCGGCTTCAATCAATGTGGAAAGTGAGAATGAAAGTACCAATGATACTCGTGTGGGAGTGGAATTTGCCATGTTAAAGAACAAACTATATCTGGGTGCCGAAGCATATTATATGAATGTAGGTTTCACGGATCGCCAGAAGATCAATGAAAGCTACAATTATTTGGGTGGTTATGTACAGGGCGGCTACTTTGTTGCTCCCCGTTTGCAGGCTGCCTTGCGTTATGACTTCTTTAACCGTAACGGTACCGGCGATGACGGATTTTTGAATATGCCGGCTGTGGGTATGAATTATTTCTTTAAGGGTTGTAACCTGAAACTCCAGGCTATGTACCAGTATATTGCCCGTACGGGTCACGATACACAGCTCGACCGCGATAATGATAATTTAGGTCTGGCCACACATTCTGCAACAGTAATGCTGCAATATACTTTCTAAAAAACAAAGAGAGTCGTTATGAAGAAATGTATATTATTCTTTGCTGCTATCTGGATGACACTCTGCTTCTGTTCATGTGATGATGGAAGAATCTATGAGAAGGAGGTCAATATACAGCGTGGTGGACGTGCTATGAAGTTGACCGGTCGTTTCAGTGGCATCAGCAATTGGACGGACGATTATAGTGTCGTTGTGGCAGGCTTCAATGATAAAAGTGAATACGCCGTTATAACGAAATCACTACCAGTCAATGTAGCCGACGGAACAGATATCGTTATGACACTGGGAGGTATCAGTGATGATGTGAAATCACTCAAATTGTGTGTTATCAGTCGTTTGCGCGAATGTATTGTCGAGTTTAAGACGATGGAAGACGAAGAACTCACAGCCGTCACAGATACCATATTAATGGATGTGGGAACACTGGACGTGGGTATGTTCAGTTCCATCCAGTCACAGGTTTTCGATAAAAGATGTGTAGCGTGCCATGGGCAGACCGGTTCTGCATCGGGTAATTTATTTCTGACGGAGGGTAAGAGCTATCATGCGTTGGTCAACCAGCCGGCGCATAAGAATAGTGATATACTATTGGTGAAACCCGGCAGTGCAGAAGAGAGTTTTATACATCTGGTCTTGAACAGGGCTGGTGATACGAGTATGAACCATACCGATATGCTGTCAGAAGATGAGCAACCCTTATTGAAACTGATAGATAATTGGATAAACGAAGGTATTTTTTTGAATAACGAGTAAATGATATTGGAAATGAACAACAAAAAACAACAAACCAACCAATCAGAGAATACATTAACCGAGATTTTTAAATATGAAGTAAAAGAAGGCGTTTCAGAGTTTCATGTAATGATTCACTCTACCCGGCCGGAAGACACTTATGAAGAACAATTAAATGCAGTGGCCAATGCCTACAACGATTTGCTTGCAGGTGAATTGAAAGGTGCCATGGCTGTGTTTAAACGTTATTTCCTGAGTGATACCGCCAATCAGGCTGACCTCCTGCTGGCTATCACTACCGAAAGTTCCGACTGTGCTCTTTCCGTGGTAGAGCAACCCCCTTTGGATGGGACGAAAATAGCTTTGTGGGCTTATTTACAGACCAATGTGCAGACACAAGTGCTGCACAACGGACTGTTTGAAGTAAAACACAATGCGTATCGCCACCTGTGGGGAGGCAGTGCTTTCAATCGTGCTGCTAATTCTGAATACCAGACCCGTTTGTTGCTGAATGACTACGTGATGCAGCTTATGGAACAAGGATGTAAATTGGCGGATAACTGTATCCGTACCTGGTTCTTCGTACAGAATGTGGATGTGAATTATGCCGGTGTGGTAAAGGCACGTAATGAGGTGTTTGTTACTCAGAATCTGACGGAAAAAACACACTATATTGCCAGTACAGGTATCGGCGGACGTCATGCTGATCCTAAAGTATTGGTGCAAATGGATACCTATGCTGTGGCAGGCTTAAAGCCGGAACAGATACACTTTCTTTATGCTCCTACGCATCTGAATCCTACTTATGAGTATGGTGTCAGCTTTGAACGCGGAACGTATGTCGATTACGGTGACCGGCGTCAAGTGTTTATTTCTGGTACGGCAAGTATCAACAATAAAGGAGAAGTGGTATACCCCGGCGACATCCGCAGGCAGACGGAACGGATGTGGGAAAATGTAGAAGCCTTGCTGAAAGAGGCTGAGTGTACATTTGATGACTTGGGACACATGATTGTTTACCTGCGTGACATTGCAGACTATGCAGTTGTGAAGAGTATGTATGACAAGCGTTTCCCGGATACTCCAAAAGTATTTGTACATGCGCCTGTATGCCGTCCCGGATGGTTGATCGAAATGGAATGTATGGGAGTTAAGGCTTTGAAGAATAAGGAATATGCACCTTTTTAATTTGAAGAAAAGTCTCGTCTTCTTATATATCTGTCTGGTGGCTTTGCTCGCTGCGGTGACCTTTGTGGAGCATGTACATGGAACAGAGTTTGTAGAAAAGTATGTTTATCATACAGTTTGGTTTTGTTGTTTGTGGGGAGTACTTGCCGCATTGGCAGTTGCCGTGTTGGTTAAGCGGCAGTTGTGGCGGCGTCTCCCGACATTGTTGTTGCATGGCTCCTTCCTCGTTATCTTGGTGGGAGCCATGATTACATTTTCATGCAGCAAAAAAGGATATATGCATCTCACAGTAGGTACTGAGGTGGGAACTTTCATAGACCAAGACAGTAAGCGGGTAATCGAACTACCGTTCACCCTATGTTTAGACAGTTTTCGGGTGGAGTATTATCCGGGGACGGATGCTCCGGCAGATTACGTTAGCTATATTCGGGATGCGGAACCTGTTTCCATGAATCGTATCCTCTCTCGTCAGGGGTATCGCTTTTACCAGTCTTCTTTTGATGATGATAAAGAGGGGAGTTGGTTGTCGGTGAATTATGATCCGTGGGGAATAGGGATTACGTATGCAGGATATATTTTGCTGGGTATCTCCATGTTGTGGATGCTTGTCGGTCGCAGTGGGGAATTTCGTAGATTGCTCAGGCATCCGTTGCTTCGAAAAGGGGGAATGTTTGTGTGGTTGCTCATGGTTACGGGAGCGGCGATGCAAGCTGAAAACAGAAGTCTTCCGGCACTTGCACTCAGACAGGCGGATAGTCTGGCATCCAAACAAGTGATTTATCATGATCGCGTAGTACCTTTTAATACCCTTGCACGAGACTTTGTATTGAAACTGACCGGGAAATCTTCTTATGGTGGCATGACACCCGAACAGGTTGTCGGAGGTTGGTTACTTCGTCCGGAGGTTTGGCAGAATGAACCGATGATTTATATAAAGAGTGCGGAACTTCGTCATTTACTCCGATTGCCTTCTTCCTATGCCCGTCTTACTGATTTGTTTGATGGACAAAACTATCGCTTGCAGGAATTTTGGAAAGGAGGACAAAAGCCACACATGAAAATGACTTCGTTGGAAAAGGCTATCATGGAAACGGATGAAAAGGTAGGATTGATACTGATGTTACGGAGTGGAACACTTATCCGTCCTTTACCGGAAGATGGGAGTATAAAACCACTGTCTGACGTAAAGGTGCAGGCTGAAATATTGTACAATCGCATTCCATTCAGCAAACTGTTGTTTATGTTCAATTTGACTGTAGGGATGTTGGCATTTTTCTATCTGCTTTATTGCAGCATGCATCGTTCGGCAGGTAAGGCATGGAGCGTTTTTACAGTTGCACTTTATGCGGCATTCCTTTTTCAACTCTTTGGCTACTGTTTGCGGTGGTATATTGGCGGGCGTATTCCGTTGAGTAATGGATATGAAACCATGCAGTTTATGGCACTGTGTACACTTTTGCTTGCATGCATATTCCGGCGTCGCTTCTCTTTTACATTGCCTTTTGGACTGCTTATTTCGGGTTTTGCTTTGTTGGTAGCTTATCTTGGGCAGAACAATCCTCAGATCACTCCTTTGATGCCTGTGTTGCTGTCTCCTTGGTTAAGTATCCATGTTTCTCTGATTATGGTATCTTATGCATTGTTTGCCTTTATGATGCTAAATGGATTACTGGCATTCTGCATAGGAGGCTGGCGAAAAAAGACAATCGATTCGGAGATTCAGGAACAGCGTAAGGTTCGTGTGGAGCAATTGATGCTTTTCAGTCGGTTGATGCTTTATCCGGCAGTATTTTGTCTGGGGGCGGGGATTTTTATTGGTGCTGTGTGGGCGAATGTTTCATGGGGGCGCTATTGGGCCTGGGACCCGAAAGAAGTCTGGGCTTTGATCACCTTTTTAATCTATGGTGCGGCATTCCACGGACAATCGCTTGCCGTCTTCCGGCAACCCCGGTTCTTCCATGCTTATATGGTGTTGGCTTTCCTTACGGTGCTGATGACTTACTTCGGAGTAAATTATCTACTGGGCGGTATGCATAGCTATGCCTGATTATCTTTCTATTTTCGGATGATATAATAAAAATGCCTACGGAATCCGCAGGCATTTTTTACAAAAACAACTAACTAAACACATGCAAAGTTAATCAAGCGCACCGGACTTTTCTTTCACAGTACCGTTCGCATTGCGCACATATATCATAACCTAACATTGCCCCGAGTATGAAATCTTCTTCGGGAGACAGCTTGTTCAGTGGCTGCCTTACCAAAAGACGGATTGCTTCGATACATTCCTTGCGTCCAAAGAAAAGATTGATCCTACCGTTTCCTACCGGCTGGATAACATAGCTTATCTTTTGGTCTGTCAGGCGTTTCACGGCAAAAGCTTCATACTTCTTGTTTGTAGTATAAAGTACCATCTGGCGTACTCCTTTCTTAAATTCGTAGATGTGGTTCAGGAATACTTTCAATTCTACCGGGTTAATGTCAGATATTGTCATAAGGCTATGGAATAAGAGAAAATTATGCCAAGTGATTTTTTATGTCGCTCACCCAAGCGTCGATACGTTCTTCCGTCTTATCACTTTCGTTGATGTCATCAAGAGCGAGTCCGACAAACATACCGTCGATGACGGCAATAGAGGAGGAGAAAGAATAATCTTTTGCAGATACCTTACCAACGATGGTACAACCGGAATCCTTGATATCTTCGTATATGATACCCATGCCATCGCAGAATGTATCGCAATAAGACTCAGCATCACCACAACCGAACAGGGCAATTGTTTTTTCTTTCAGGTCTGATTCTTTCAACACTTTAACGCCATCATACCAGTCATCCTGCAATTCACCGTCACCCCAGGTGGAAGTTCCTAAAAGAAGAACTTCGTATTCTTTTACCATGTCGGCATTCATTTTGCTGACATCGATTACATCAGATGCGGGAACACCAAGTTTAGAAGCGATTGTTTCGGCAATGCCTTGTGTAGTTCCGGTTGAGGAACCATAAAATATTCCTATTTTCTTCATACTATAAAATGGTTTAATTTGTACGGTTGCAAAGTAACGGCATCAGAGGGGTTTATGAAATACCCACAAATAATGAAATGTTTCTTTGTAGCTAACCACTTATAGGTATGACTGAAAACAAATGATAATCCATTAAGAAATATAGAAGTTTTATCTATCTTTGCTGATGGATACTAAAAATAAATCGATTATGAACACTTTAGAATTGGAAGCTTATAAAGCGGCATTAGCCAGAGAAGTGTTGAACATCAATAACCAAGAGGTGCTCGATACAATAAAAGATATTATACAGAGAAGTGGAAATCTGACCAATGCTCCTTATCAGATAGGTGTCAAAGAGGCCCGAAAACAGTTGCAGGACTCCGAAAAGCGCTTTGATGAAGGGGAATACGTGAGTGAAGAGGAAATGGAAGAGTTTTATAATGCACTGCAATAATGAAAATACAATACGACATTGAAGCACGACGACAAATCGGTGAGATTTTCAAATATGGAAAAGTGAAATTTGGTACTCAGATTGCTCTGAAATATAAAGAGAAGCTCAGAGAAAAAATAAATACTTTAAAACAGAATCCCTTAATTGGCAATATTGAGTGGATGCTGACTGATGAAGAGCATGAATACAGATTTCTTTTAGTGAAACCTTACAAGATAATATACTCCGTAAAGGGAGATATTATAAGAATTCATCTTTTCTGGCATATTCACCGTAATCCTGATATTTTAAAAGATTATCCGATAGGAGTCTGTGAAGAAGCACTTCCTTATGGAAATATATAATTATTTACGGTTTTTCTTCAAATCAGGCAAAAACCAGGTAACCAATCCGAGTAACGGCATATAAGCGCAGACATTATAAACAGCTTCGATGCCGAACTTATCCGCCATATTTCCCAATACAGCCGAGGCAATACCTGCCACTCCGAAAGCAAATCCGAAGAATAATCCGGAGATCAGTCCCAGTTTACTGGGTAATAATTCCTGCGCATATAACAGTATGGCGGGGAAAGCAGATGAAAGAATCAGGCCGACACAGAAACTCATAATAATTGTGGCAAGCAAGCCGACATGAGGCATCAGCATACTGAAAGGTGCAGCACCGAGGATGGAACCCCAGATGACGTACTTTCTTCCGATACGATCTCCGATAGGACCACCCATCAGTGTTCCGATGGCTGTAGCCACAAGAAACACAAAGAGATAAAGCTGGGAGTCCTGCACACTTACTCCGAATTTATCAATCAGATAGAAGGTGTAATAGCTGCTTAAACTTGCCATATAAATATATTTGGAGAAGATAAGTATCAGCAGGATAGAAATGGAAAGAACCGTTTTCCCCATAGGCAAAGGCATCTGCATATGAGGTTGCAGGGCAATATGATCACGTTTCATCCGGGTAATGTATCCCTTGTACCATTTGCCAACGGGTATCATTACCATGATTGCTATTACCGATAAAATTGCGAATAATGCGATGTTGTGCCTACCATAAGGTGCTACAATTAAAGCTACCAGTAACGGACCCAATGATCCTCCCAGGTTTCCACCCACCTGAAACAGGGATTGTGCCAATCCTCTTCTGCCTCCGGAGGCGAGCGAAGTGATGCGGGATGCTTCCGGGTGAAGTACGGAAGAACCTATACCTATGGTGAATACTGAGAACAATACCCAATAAAGATTCGTGGAAAAGGCCAGATTCAACATCCCCGTCATAGTGAACAACATGCCCATCGGTAGTGTCCAGGCAAACGGGCGCTTATCAAAAAATAATCCGAATACGGGTTGGAATACCGATGCGGACATCTGATAAACCAGCGTAATCAATCCGATTTGTGCAAAACTCAATGTCAAGTCCTCTTTGAAAAGCGGATATGTGGCGGTTATGACGGATTGCAATAAGTCGTTCAGACAATGGGAAATACTTAATGCGATCAATATCGGATAAGCTATCGAGCTTACCGGGCGTTGTGTATTCTGTTGCATGATGGTTGCGTCTCTAATGTAAATCGGGCGCAAAGGTACAAAATAAAATGATTAATACGGATGAGTAAACCAAAAGCATGAACCTTCTCCTTCGGTTGATTCCACTCCGATTTTTCCTCCCATCTGAGATACTAAACTTTTGCAGATGGAAAGTCCGAGACCGGTACCCTGTACAAAGGTATTGAGTTTCACAAACCGTTCGAATATGCTATCAATTTTCTCTTTGGGAATCCCGAAACCTGTATCACGTACATAGAATTTTATTTCGTGAGGTGCCGTCTGTTCATATCCTAAAGCGATAGTGCCTTGTTTCGTAAACTTCAATGCATTGTTTATGAAATTGGTTATGACCTGCATGAATCGGTTCTTGTCTGTATAAATATGGCAATCGGGCATATACTTCTCAAAGACCAGATCCACAGTTTCCGGCACTTTCATCTCCATCGATTTGATGATTTTCATGCAGCTTTCGTTTACATCCAGGTCAGAACGTACGAAGTCGAATGTTCCGGACTCTATCTTCGAAAGATCGAGAATATCAGAAACCAGTTGCAGAAGCAATTCATTATTTGTTTCTACTATTTTGATATATTCCTGGCGTTCTTCCCTGTCGTCTGTTTCTGCCAGCAGACTGGAAAAACCAACGATAGAATTGAGCGGAGTACGTATTTCATGACTCATATTGGCAAGGAAAGCAGATTTCAAGCGGTCCAGTTCTTCGGCTTTGTCACGGGCAATGATCAGCTTCTGTTCTGTCTCTTTCAAGGGAGTGATATCATAGTTGATACACAGCATTTCAATAACTCCATCCTGAGGACGATAATCCCTGACCATTACGTTTATACTGGTCCACGAATATTTTCCGTTACCTCTGTTGATGCGTACTTCTTTACTTAAACTAGTGGCTTTCCCTTCTTTAACCTGACCTACAAACTGTTTCAGAACAGCGCAATCTTCCGGGTGAACATGAGAATACACTCCGATAACCTGAGGCATGGGAGTATTTTCTTTTTCACCCAAATTCCTGTACCATGTATTCTGGGCATACCCGTCTCTTGTCATTATATTAAAATGAGCAAACCCTACTTTGGCATAGTCACCTATTAAGAGGAACAGATGCTCAAACTCTTGTATTTTGGTGTATGCACTGGTGGTTTCTGTTGTATCTATATTGATAAACAGGTAATTGCTGAATTGATTCTGCGAATCGTAAAGCAGAGCCACTTTGGTTTGAAGATTGATAACATCTTTTCTTCTACTTGTGACGTATCGGTCGATTTTAGAAAAGTCATAATTAATAGAGAAGTCCACATTTTCTCTGGCACGCAATTTTTCTTTCACGTCTTCGGGGATATTGGGATTTTCAAACAGTGATACCCCCAATGCTTCCTTCATATCCGCCAAGCCGAATATTTCAAGTTCTTTATCATTCATATCTACCAGATACCCGTCTTTGTCGTAAAGCTCGATACCTACCGGCAGATTCTTATAAATATTACGAAGAATTTTCTCACTGTGATCCAATGCGCGGCGATCCTCTTTAGCCTGAAGTTCCGCTTTACGTAATTGGAGGCAAATGCTGATGATGTTTCCTAAAGAAGAAAACCATTGATGGTCGATGTTACTCCAGCTGCGGTGTGTTCTGACCATATCGATGCCCATATATCCCCATACCTTATCTTTCGATAGGAGAGGGACTACCATTACCGATTTAATGTCTTGCACCTCCAAGGTATCACGGTAAACTTTTGCTTCGGGAGGCATATCATCCAATGTATTCAGAATGATTGATCTCTTTTCTGAGATTTGGCGATCCCACCAGAGAGAATCATCCCAAGGTACATCTTGCAGGAAATCCAGTTCCTGGGATATTCCTTCGGCTGTTGCTTCGTAAATGCAACTTTGTACTTTATGTTCCCGGTCTATTTCGAATATATAGGTACGGTCTCCTTTGGTTTGTTTGAGTAGATCTGCCAATATTTTATTGATGATCTGTGTAATATCATCCGATTGAAGAAAAGCGAGCAATGAATAAGAAAGGCTGTTTTGTTGATAAAGCAGGCTGTTTACCTGAAGAGAGTCTGTGCTTTCACTCATTTCTCCAGCCTGTTTGTCTATACATTGCAGATATCCTATCATATTTTTGTAACCCTCTTCGTCCGGTTGTTTGAAGCTGATTTTAGAATAGACCCATATATCCCCATCTTTTGCCCGGATGGGGAACATTTGCTCATAGGTTTCTATGTTTGTGAGCGAAAAGTATTCATTCCTGAGTCGCCTCCGATGATCCTCCCGTATTCTTTCATGAAAATCTTCGAAACTGATCCGGTCGCTTTCAAGTCCGAGTAAGTCAATTATAAAGTCTGAACAAATATATTGGCGATTCTTCAGGTCCGATTCCCACCAACCCATTTTAGCCATTTGCGCAATCTGGCGATATTTCTCACAGTCAATATTTGGCTTCTCTTTCATATATCTTTTTGCTCCTGTTTTCTATTCTTTATTAAAATCTCAGTGGGCAAATATAGAGATAACTTTTATATTTTGAGGAATTTGTTGTCAAAAGAATGTTATTGCTTGCAGTATGGTACTTATAAAGGGCTTTGGGGGAATCGTTGAAGGAAGGAGGAGGATGAGTACAAAATAGGCGGTTTTTCGTCTTTTGGGTATGGCAATGAGTTTTCACCACAGAGTAACACAGAGTTTCACGGAGTTCTATTCTTTTGATTTCAAATTGATTAAACTCTGTGAAACTCTGTGTTACTCTGTGGTGAATTAATTCATAACCATACAGAAATGAATAAATAAACTCCTTACTTATATAAATAATTAAGATAAGAATGAAAACTCCGTTTAAATTCCGAATATTCATAGCATCCTTACTGTTGTGGATCGTTGCCAACCCTACTTCCGCTCAACAGATACGTTCACTTCACGAACAATTTCTTCATCCTTCAGAAGAGGTAAAACCCTGGACGTTCTGGTATTGGATGTATGGTGCCGTATCAAAAGAAGGGATTACTGCCGATTTGGAGGCTATGAAGCAAGCTGGGCTGGGAGGTACGTATCTGATGCCGATTAAGGGAATTAATGAAGGAGCGCAATATAATGGAAAAGCACAACAATTGACACCTGAATGGTGGGAGATGGTGCGTTTCAGTATGGAAGAAGCCAATCGTTTGGGATTAAAGTTGGGTATGCATATCTGTGATGGTTTTGCATTAGCCGGTGGTCCTTGGATCAGTCCGGAGGAATCCATGCAGAAGGTGGTATGGAGTGACACAATCGTTGAGGGGGGTAAACATAAGGCGCTCCGTCTGCCACAGCCCGAGGCCTATGAAGGTTTTTATGAAGATATCTCTCTGTTTGCTTTGCCCATAAAGGAAGTACCGGATGAGATGCCGGCCCGAATAACATGTGTCAATATAGCTATGGAAGAGCATGCTGATTCTCCCAAAGCGGTGAATATGGATGCTGCCGGTGTTATCCGTTCTTCATATCCTTGTTATATCCAGTATGAATACGAGCGTCCTTTTACCTGTCGTAACGTTGAAGTGATTCTGAGTGGTAATAACTATCAGGCGCATCGACTGAAAGTGATGGCAAGTGATGACGGAGTGAATTTTCATTTGGTGAAACAGTTGGTACCTGCCCGTCAGGGATGGCAGAATACGGATGAGAATTCAACGCATGCCATTCCTGCAACTACCGCTCGCTATTTCCGCTTCTATTGGACTCCTGAAGGGAGTGAGCCGGGAAGTGAGGATATGGATGCAGCCAAGTGGAAACCTAATTTGAAGATAAAGCAGCTGCGACTGCACCGGGAAGCCCGGTTGAATCAGTGGGAAGGGAAAGCTGGACTGGTATGGCGTGTTGCCTCGGCTACGAAAGAAGCGGAAGTCGGAAAGAAAGATTGCTATTCCCTTTCACAGATTATCAATCTGACCGATCAATGTAAAGCGGGTATATTGACAACTACTCTTCCCAAGGGAAAATGGAAATTATTGCGTATGGGGCATACTGCCACCGGACATACCAATGCCACTGCCGGAGGGGGAAAGGGGTTGGAATGTGATAAGTTCAGTGCGAAAACAGTGCGTAAACAGTTCGACAACTGGTTTGCACAGGCATTTCTAAAGACAGATTCAGACGTTGCACGCTGTGTATTGAAGTACATGCATGTGGATAGCTGGGAATGTGGCAGTCAGAATTGGAGTGATACGTTTGCAGCTGAATTCCGGAAACGTCGCGGATACGACCTGATGCCTTATTTACCGTTACTGGCGGGTATTCCGATGGAAAGTGTAGAACGGAGTGAAGAGATTCTGAGGGATGTTCGTACTACTATATCCGAGCTTGTTGTTGATGTCTTTTATAAAGTATTGGCGGATTGTGCTAAAGAATATGATTGTCAGTTCTCGGCAGAATGTGTAGCTCCCACGATGGTGAGCGATGGGTTGTTGCATTACCAAATGGTGGACCTTCCCATGGGAGAATTCTGGCTGAACAGTCCTACCCATGACAAACTGAATGATATGCTGGATGCTGTCAGTGGGGCACATATTTATGGAAAGAGTATTATCCAGGCAGAAGGATTTACGGAGGTGCGCGGTACATGGGATGAACATCCCGGAATGTTGAAGGCGTTGCTCGACCGGAATTATGCACTGGGGATTAACCGCCTTTTTTATCATGTGTATGTCCACAATCCATGGCTGGATCGCAAACCCGGTATGACATTGGATGGCATCGGCCTTTTCTTTCAGAGAGATCAGACCTGGTGGAATAAAGGGGCAAAGGCACTTTCTGATTATGCCACACGTTGTCAAGCATTGCTACAGTATGGACATCCGGTAGTAGATATTGCCGTTTTCACAGGAGAAGAGATTCCAAGGCGTGCAGTACTGCCGGACCGATTGGTTCCTTCTCTTCCGGGTATTTTCGGGGCGGAGCGTGTGGAAAGTGAGCGTATTCGTCGGACGAATGAAGGACAACCTTTGCGTGTGCGTCCTGTGGGCGTTACGCATTCTGCCAATATGGTTGATCCGGAGAAATGGGTGAATCCGCTTCGTGGTTATGCTTATGATAGTTTCAACAAGGATGCATTGCTCCGGTTGGCGAAAGTGGAAGATGGCAGGATGACATTGCCGGGTGGAGTCAGTTATAAAGTGTTGGTCGTACCGCTTCCTCGACCGATGAATCCGGAACAGGCAGAGTTGTCTCCTGAAGTGGAGAAGAAGATTAATGAATTGAAGAAAGCGGGCATATTGATTCCTGACCTTCCTTATACCGGAGATGACTTCTCGGCATACGGATTGGAACGTGATCTGATTGTGCCGGAAGATGTTGCTTGGACACATCGTCGGGGAGAACAGGGGGATATTTATTTTATTGCTAACCAACGGGAAGAGACACGTACTTTCACTGCAAGTATGCGTATCTACGGCAGAAAGCCCGAATGTTGGAATCCATTGACAGGAGAAATAGACTTCCGGCCTTCGTATGAACAGAAGAATAATCGAACGGAAGTTACACTGACGTTGGCGCCGAATGAATCCGTATTCATCGTATATCCGACAGAAAAGAACTGTTTCGGTGATGAGAAGAGTTTACAGAAGCAACAGAAGGAGGGGAGTTATTCTGCGAAAGAGTTTTCGGAGGTTGCAGTAGAATTGGGAGAGTATACAGTGAATTTCATAACTAATGGCAGGACCGTAAATCGGAAAGAACTTTTCGATTGGAGCCGGGAGCAGGATGAGAAGATCCGGTACTATTCGGGAACAGCCGTCTACAGGACTGCATTCCATTGGAAAGACAAACCGGAAACAACTGTTTATCTGAATTTGGGAAAGGTCTGCAACCTGGCAACTGTCCGCGTGAATGGTGTGGACTGTGGAACAATCTGGACTGCTCCTTACCGGACTAATATTACGGCAGCTTTAAAGGAGGGTACAAATGAACTCGAAATAGAGGTGACCAATACTTGGGCGAATGCTCTCAAAGGAGCTGATGAAGGAAAAGCACCATTCAGCGGAATCTGGACGAATGCCAAATATAGGAGACAGGAAAAAACACTGCTTCCGGCGGGACTGCTGGGACCGGTTTCATTCCTTTCTTTTCGGTTTTGAGGGAAAGTTGACCAGTTAACAAGTTGACAAGGGGACAAGGTGCCATGCGGCACAGAAGCATTGCGCAGCCCCTTGTTTCCTTGTCAACTGGTCAACTGGTTCCCTTCCTTTCTTTCCCGATATGAGTTATATAGGAGTGATGCAAAGAGCATAACTGTCTGTGTGGCAATGCACTTGCTGTTCCACTAATGTCAGTCGTAGTGGAACACGAGTTCAGTCCTAGTGGGAAGTGGCTTCAGTCCTAGTGGGAAGTACCTTCAGTCCTAATGGGAACTATCTTCAGTCGTAGTGGGAAAAGAGCTTATCACTGATGGATTCTAAGCTAAAGTAAATAACGGACTATAAACAACAAGTATCTTTCTGTATGTTAGCGTTAAGCTAATATCTGATAGTTTTTTGATACACAGTTCGGATACTTGCCACTGGTAGCTCGTTGTTTGGGCGGGCTTTGCCCGCTAAATTTTCATTTTATTGAGTACAAACTTCCCTCTTTTCCGTCTTCTCTTTACGGAATCCGGTTCTTCTCTTTTTGGGATGCGTATCCTGAACTCTGTGAGAACCCTAAATATACAACGATGAAAAACTTAATAGCTACAGCAGGCACTACACTTGCTATTTTTCTATTTGCAGTTTGCCTGTCAACTCATGCAGAAGTGCACCTGCCTGCCATCTTCTCGGATGGCATGGTTATGCAGCAACAGACCCATGCCAATCTTTGGGGGACAGCAACTCCCAATAAGAAAGTAACCGTCCGCACTAGCTGGGATGGAAAACTGTATGCAGTAACAGCGGATAAACAAGGTGCATGGAAACTAGCCGTTTCCACTCCCGAAGCAGGCGGACCTTATACTGTTACTTTTGATGATGGGACTCCGAAAGTTCTGAGCAATATTCTGATAGGGGAATTATGGCTTTGCTCCGGTCAAAGCAATATGGAGATGCCTATGAAAGGCTTTAAAAACCAGCCTGTAGAGAACGCTAATATGGATATTCTCCGTAGCAGGAACCCTAAGATAAGACTATTCACAGTGAAACGTACCTCTACGTTCACTCCGCAAAATGATGTGACAGGCTCCTGGAAAGAGGCAAGTCCGGCTACAGTGCGTGATTTCAGTGCGACAGCCTATTACTTCGGGCGGTTGGTAAATGAAATATTGGATGTTCCGGTAGGATTGATAGTGGCAGCCTGGGGTGGTTCGGCTTGCGAAGCTTGGATGACTGCCGACTGGTTGAAAGCTTTTCCGGATGCAAAGATACCCCGGTCGGAGACAGATATCAAATCAAAGAACCGTACTCCAACCGTACTGTATAATGGTATGTTGCACCCATTGATCGGACTGACCATGAAAGGAGTCATCTGGTATCAGGGTGAGGATAACTGGAATCGTGCCCATACCTATGCGGATATGTTTACGACACTCATTAACGGATGGCGTACCGAATGGAAACAAGGTGATTTTCCTTTTTATTACTGCCAGATAGCTCCATACGATTATGGAATTATCACGGAACGTGGAAAAGAAGTAATCAATACAGCCTATCTCCGCGAAGCACAGGCGCAAGTAGAGCACCGTGTACCCAATACCGGTATGGCCGTACTGCTGGATGTAGGGATGGAAAAAGGCATTCATCCTGCCCGTAAGCAAGTTGCCGGTGAGCGATTGGCACTTCTTGCCCTGACAAAGACTTACGGGATAGAAGGAGTAAACGGTGAAAGCCCTTATTATAAAAGCATTGAAATAAAGAATGACACGGTCATTGTGAGTTTCGAACGTGCCGGCATGTGGATTAGTGGTGAGAACTGTTTTGAATCGAAGAATTTTGAGGTAGCGGGTGAAGATAAAGTATTCTATCCGGCTAAAGCATGGATCGAACGCAGCAAGATGCTTGTAAAAAGTGAGATGGTACCACATCCTGTTGCTGTGCGATATGGTTTTGTGAATTATGTGGAAGGAGATGTCTATTGTGACGGTTTGCCGTTAGGTTCTTTCCGTTCGGATGACTGGTGATACGTGTGAAATATGAAAAGAATTTATCTGATTATAATCCTGATTCTTGTTGGCGTGTCGGCTCTTTGGAGCCAGCATGCCAATGTTGTTTGGAATACCCCCAGTCGTAATTCTTCCGAATCAATGCCGTGTGGAGGTGGAGATATCGGTATGAATGTGTGGGTAGAAGAGGGGGATGTATTGTTTTATCTGAGTCGTAGCGGTACTTTTGATGAGAATAATTGTCTGCTGAAACAGGGGCGTTTTCGTATCCGCCTGTCTCCCAATCCTTTTAAAGAAACAAAAGAGTTCCGGCAGGAATTAATGCTTAATGACGGGTTCGTGGAGATTTCGGCAGAAGGTACACGAATTCAAATTTGGGCGGATGTATTCCATCCCGTAGTTCATGTAGAGATTGTCAATGCCCGTCCCTTGCAGGCAGAAATCTTTTATGAGAATTGGAGATACCGGGACCGGCCGATCCGGAAAGGAGAGGGGCAACAATGCTCTTACAAATGGGCTCCTCCCCAGGGAGCAGTAACAAGTGCCGACACCATCCGTCCCCTCCCAAACTCTCAATTCTCCACTCTTAATTCTCCACTTATTACGTTTTATCACCGTAATCCGGAAGAGACCGTTTTTGATGTAGCAGTATCCCAGCAAGGTATGGATACAGTCAAATCCCGGTTGATGAATCCTTTAAAGAACCTGACGTTCGGAGGATGCCTGTCAGGTGAGAATCTGGAATATGCCGGAATCTCAGATGCGGTATATGCCGGAACTGATTATCGGGCCTGGAATTTTCGTTCATCGAAAGTATCCCGAAAACAACACTTTTTCGTTGTACTGCATACAGATCAGACGGAGACAGAAGAACAGTGGATACAAGACTTACAAGTCGGTCTGAGGAGAATAATGCCACATGGAAAGGTTTCTATGAAAGTGCTTTCGCAAGATAAGAAACAAACCCGCCAATGGTGGAACGCTTTCTGGCAACGTAGTTTCATTGTGGCAGAAGGAGAGGCTGGGGAGATAACCCGGAATTATACTCTTTTCCGCTATATGCTAGGCTGTAATGCTTATGGCAATGTTCCTACCAAGTTCAATGGTGGCTTGTTCACCTTTGATCCTTTACATATAGATCCGAAACAGGCATTTACTCCTGATTATCGGAAATGGGGAGGTGGCACAATGACTGCACAGAATCAACGTCTGGTATATTGGCCGATGTTGAAAAGCGGTGATTCTGACATGATGCCTGCCCAGTTTGATTTCTATAACCGGATGTTGAAGAATGCCGAATTGCGCAGCCGTGTGTATTGGCAACACGGGGGAGCCTGTTTCTGCGAACAGATAGAGAATTTCGGTTTACCCAATCCTGCCGAATATGGTTTTAAACGCCCGGAAGGGTTCGATAAAGGACTGGAATACAACGCATGGTTGGAATACGAATGGGATACCGCACTCGAATTCTGCCAAATGATACTTGAGACGAATAATTATACCGATGCGGATATCACTTCCTATTTGCCTTTGATTGAAAGTTCATTGACTTTCTTTGATGAGCATTATCGTATGCTTGCTTCCCGTCGTGGACGGAAGGAGTTGGATGGAGAAGGACACCTGATTCTCTTTCCGGGTTCTGCCTGTGAAACCTATAAAATGACTAATAATGCCAGCAGCACTATTGCCGCATTGCGGACCGTGCTGGAAACTTACGGACGGAAGAACGAAATGCTGGAAGTAATCCCACCGATACCATTGCGTTATATCGAAGTAAAGGATTCTGCGAATTCCATAACTATGCCGGTGCTGAAACAAACGATTGCCCCTGCTAAGAGTTGGGAGCGTATTAATAATGTGGAGACTCCGCAACTCTATCCCGTATTTCCGTGGCGTGTTTACGGCATTGGCAAAGAAAAGTTGGAGGTTGCCCGCAACACCTATTTCTATGATCCCGAAGCGGTTAATTTTCGTTCGCATATCGGATGGAAACAAGATAATATCTGGGCTGCATGTTTAGGATTGGCTGAAGAATCCCGACGGCTTAATCTGGCTAAATTATCCAACGGTCCGCATCGCTTTCCGGCTTTCTGGGGCCCCGGCTATGACTGGACGCCTGATCACAACTGGGGAGGAAGCGGCATGATAGGGCTTCAGGAGATGCTGTTGCAGACAAACGGAGAACTGATACTCCTGTTTCCGGCTTGGCCTCTAGAATGGAATGTGCACTTCAAACTTCATGCACCCGGTAAAACAACAGTAGAGGCTACTTTGAAAGAGGGTAAAGTGACAGATTTAAAAGTGTCACCGGAAAGTAGGAAGAAGGATGTGGTGATAATGATTCAAGAGACAAAATGATGATATCAAACTAAGAAATATGAATAAGAACTTGTTTTTAACTTTGTCAGCCTTTTTGTTTTTATTCCCATTATCAGGGAAAGCGACAGGAACTTACCGTCCCGAGACCTCAGTTGCCGGTTTCATTCAGCTTCCCGGAAGCGGACGGCAGGTATATGATTTCAATCCGGGCTGGCGCTTCTTCAAAAGCGACATATCTGGAGCGGAAACAGTGAACTTCGATGATCGTTCATGGGAAGTTGTCTCCACCCCTCACACTGTGGAACTAATGCCTGCTGAGGCCAGTGGATGCCGGAACTATCAGGGACCTGTCTGGTATCGCAAGCATTTCGTCGTTCCCGCAGAGACTAAAGGTCAACGGGTATCCATCCATTTTGAAGCTGCGATGGGGAAACAAATTCTTTATCTGAACGGAAAACGTATTCAGGAGCATATAGGCGGTTATCTGCCTTTCACACTGGACTTGACAACCTATGGAGTGCAAGCCGGAGACTCCTGCCTGCTTGCTGTTTTTGTAGATAACAGCGATGATAAATCCTATCCTCCGGGTAAGCGTCAGTATACCTTGGATTTCACCTATCATGGAGGCATCTATCGGGATGTATGGATGATTGCCAAATCCCCTATATCCATTACTGATGCCATCGAATCGCAGACAGTTGCCGGAGGTGGTGTGTTTGTTCACTTCGATCAGATCAGTGAAAAGAGTGCGCAAGTCTGTGTCAATACGGAAGTACAGAATGAAAATACCCGTTCTGAATCTGTGATTGTAGAGACGACACTGACAGATGCTGACGGCAAAATAATCAGGCGCATATCCGGTAAACTCTCCTTGCAATCGGGAGAGAAGAAAATAATCCGTCAGCAAATGGAAGTGAAGAATCCGAAGCTATGGTCGCCGGATACACCTTATTTATATAGAGTGCAGTCTCGCCTTAAAAAAGGTAATCAGTCCATAGATGGCGGAATCACCCGTGTCGGAATTCGTCTGGCGGAATTCCGTGGTAAAGATGGCTTTTGGCTGAATGGCAAACCTTTCGGTCAGTTGGTGGGAGCCAACCGTCATCAGGATTTCGCTTATGTGGGCAATGCCTTACCAAACTCCCAGCAATGGCGTGATGCCAAGCGTTTACGTGATGCAGGATGCACTATTATCCGTACAGCCCATTATCCGCAGGACCCGTCTTTCATGGATGCATGTGACGAACTTGGCCTATTTGTAATTGTCGCTACGCCGGGGTGGCAATATTGGAACAAAGATCTGCAATTTGGAGAGCTTGTCCATCGGAATACACGTGAAATGATCCGTCGTGACCGCAATCATCCTTCTGTTTTGATGTGGGAACCTATCTTGAATGAAACCCGTTACCCGCTTGATTTTGCTTTGAAGGCTCTTGATATTACCAAAGAAGAATATCCGTATCCGGGGCGTCCGGTAGCTGCTGCTGATGTACATTCGGCAGGAGTAAAAGAACATTATGATGTGGTTTATGGTTGGCCCGGTGATGATGAAAAGGAAGACAGGCCGGAGCAATGTATCTTCACTCGTGAGTTCGGGGAGAATGTGGATGACTGGTATGCCCACAATAATGATAACCGTGCAAGCCGCAGCTGGGGAGAACATCCGTTGCTGGTGCAGGCACTTTCTCTGGCTAAGAGTTATGATGAGATGTATCGCACTACGGGCCTGTTTATCGGTGGTGCCCAGTGGCATCCGTTCGATCACCAACGAGGGTATCATCCTGACCCATATTGGGGAGGTATTTATGATGCTTTTCGTCAGAAAAAATATGCATACGAGATGTTCCGCAGTCAGTCTTCAGCCAGTCTGCGGCATCCTTTGGCTGAGTGTGGACCTATGGTTTTCGTTGCTCATGAAATGTCTCAGTTCTCTGATAAAGATGTAGTGGTTTTCAGTAATTGTGATTCTGTCAGACTTTCTGTCTATGATGGAACAAAGACATGGACGAAGCCGGTGGTTCATGCCAAAGGTCATCTGCCGAATGCCCCTGTTGTTTTTGAAAATGTATGGGATTTCTGGGAAGCTCGCAGTTATAGTTATACTCAGAAGAATTGGCAAAAAGTGAATATGATTGTAGAAGGCATTATAAATGGGAAAGTAGTATGCACTCAGAAGAAGATGCCTTCACGGCGTTCCACTAAATTGAGGCTATATGCGGATACAGGGAATGTGAATCTGGTGGCGGATGGTTCTGATTTCATTGTAGTGGTGGCTGAGGTGACTGATGACAATGGAAATGTGAGACGCCTGGCTAAAGAGAATATCGTTTTTACCGTAGAAGGGGAAGGAGATATTATTGGCGATGCTACTATTGGTGCGAATCCCCGTGCAGTGGAGTTCGGTTCTGCCCCTGTACTGATTCGTTCTACCAGAAAAGCCGGAAAGATCAAAGTGAAAGCCCGTGTGCTATTTGAGGGTACACAAGCTCCGACGGCTGCGGAGCTGGAGTTCGAAAGTGTTCCTGCAGAATTTCCTTTTTGTTATGAGGAGCGGGAAATAGCTTCTGCGGCTGTGAGAACAAGGTTACAAAAAGATACAACTGACAAGAAAATACAGTTGACGGAAGAAGAACGCCAAAAGGTGTTGGATGAGGTAGAGCGTCAGCAGACGGAGTTCGGAACAAAAGAATAATCTAAAATAAGGGAGTGATAATTTTAGTCACTGTTAGAAAAAGCTTATCTTTGGATACATTTTATATCAACTGTTGTTATAAATGAAGAAACGATCTATTCTAATACTATTTCTATCGGTGATAGGGCTTACAAGCTTTGCCTATCCCAGCATGATTGTGGAACATTACACGGCCGAACGAGGGTTACCTAATAATATTGTAAACTGTACTTTAAAAGGTAGCGAAGGCTTTGTCTGGTTCGGCACTTGGTATGGCTTATGTAGTTTTGACGGCACTAAGTTTCGTTCGTACGATAATCGTGACGGATTCTATTCGGCTGATATTCCTCCACGTAAGATTCAGCGTATCGTAGAAGATAAAAATGGTTTTCTTTGGATCAAGACCATTGATCGCAAACTTTATCTGTTTGATAAGAAGCATGAAAGTTTTCATGCGGTTTATGACGATGTGAAGGAATACTCTGAAAATATTCAGATTATCAAGATTCAGACAACTGCGGATGGGGATGTCCTATTGCTGACCAAGGATAAGAGTCTGCTTCGTGCGCATACTGATAAAGAGGGCAAAATTACAATGAAGCAATTGCACGATTCACGCCCTAATATCAATCACTACGATATGCGTTTGAAGCATAATGTGTTATGCGAGACTTCCGAATTTATCAATTGGGTGGGTATGGATTATCAGATACTTTCGTTAAGGAAAGGAGCGGGGTTGAAAGATAAGCCTGCCGATTTCATTCAGAAGAAGATAGCCGGTAGCCCCGACCAGTTCACCTGTGCATCTTATAACTCCAGATGCTTATGGTTAGGTGACCGGAACGGACATATTTATAGTATTGATCCGGAAAATGGAGTGGTCAATCGTTATGAAATACCGGGAATAGATCAGTCGGTCGTAAATTTGCTGGTAACAGAGACAGGGTTGGTCTATATTACTACAGGTGAAGGAGTATATGAGTATAATATCGGTTATAAGCAATTGACAAAGTTGCTGCTTTCCATCGACGGGAGAGAAACAGGAACTATATTTATAGACAAATATGATAAAATTTGGTTTCAGGAAGGTAATAATGCATTGGTATACTATGATCCTTTAAATAAAGCCAATCGCCGCTTTACATTTCCTAAACAGAATTCCATAGGAAATTTTGAAATGCAAGATGCCGGTGAACAGGGTATGTTTTTTCTGACTCCGGGTGGAGAGATTCTTTTGTTCGACCGGGAGAAACTGGAGATGGTTCGTCTGAATCAATCAAAGCCTTTCGTTGATGATGCTCCCGGACAACTGTTTTTTCATCTATTGCTGGACAAAGACGAGATTCTCTGGTTGGCTTCTACAGATAATGGGGTGTACAGGGTTAACTTTCCCAAGAAGCAGTTCCAGGTACTTAAAGAAGTGTCACCGGTGCCGGTTGGTGATGAAAAACCTAATTCCTGGAATCAGGGGATACGCGCTCTGTATCAGGCAAAGAATGGCGATATCTGGGCAGGAACCCGTTGGCAGGCCCTTTATCGCCTTGATAGTAACGGACAGGTAAAGCAGGTTTTCTCGGAAAAGAATTATCTGGTGGGAGCTGTATATCATATCATGGAAGATAAAGATGGGAATCTTTGGTTCTCTACCAAAGGCAATGGTCTTGTGAAGGCTGAACCGGATATGAATTCTCCTCAAGGGTTACGCTTCGTACGTTATAAAAATGATCCTAAGAATCCGAATTCAATCAGTAGTAATGATGTGTATTTCACTTATCAGGATAGCCAGGGGCGTATTTGGGTTGGTTTGTTAGGTGGTGGTCTGAATCTGATCAGTGAAGCGAACGGGACAATTGCCTTCAAGCATAAGTATAATGGTTTGAAGCAGTATCCGCTTTATGGGCTTTATATGGAAGTGCGTACAATGACGGAGGATAATGACGGACGTATCTGGGTAGGAACAATGGATGGTCTGATGTCTTTTGATGGTCATTTCACCAATCCCGAAGAGATTCAATTTGAAACTTACCGCCAGGTGAGTGAACGTTCGAATGTTGCTGACAATGATATTTATGTATTGTACAAAGATTCCGAATCACAAATCTGGGTAAGCGTATTTGGGGGAGGATTGAATAAACTGGTACACTATGATAAAGAAAGGCGGGTACCCGTCTTTAAATCTTACGGCATCCGTGAAGGTATGAATAATGATGTCGTAAAATCAATAGTAGAAGATAAAGACGGAAATCTCTGGTTTACTACAGAAATAGGATTGTCTTGTTTCAATAAAGACACCGAACAGTTCCGTAATTACGACAGGTACGATGGATTCCTGAATGTTGAGTTGGAAGAAAGCAGCGCGCTCCGTACTTTGAGTGGTGACTTATGGCTTGGTTCCAGGCAAGGTATTCTCACATTTTCACCTAATAAACTGGAAACGCAGAATATGAACTATGATACGCGCATAGTCGACTTCAAAATCTCCAATCGTGATTTGCGTAGTTTTCATGAAGATCCTGTATTGAAAGAATCGATTACATTTGCCGATGCAATCAGGTTAAAGTATAATCAGTCTATGTTTACCATTGAATTTGCTGCGTTGAACTTCTATAATCCCAATCGTGTGTTTTATCGATATATCCTTGAAGGATACGAAAAGGAGTGGCATTACAATGGCAAAAACCGTATTGCTTCTTACACGAATGTGCCGCCTGGATCCTATACTTTCCGGGTGGAAACAATAGATGAAGCCAATCCGGAGCTCGTTTCCAATCGTACATTGGCCATCACTATTCTTCCGCCCTGGTGGTTAAGTTGGTGGGCTATTGTGATTTATGTAGTCTTGGGTATTATAGCCCTTTATTTCAGTTTGCGTCTGGCTTTCTTTATGATTAAAATGAAGAATGACATCTACATCGAACAGAAGGTTTCGGAAATGAAGATCAAGTTCTTTACAAATATTTCTCATGAACTACGTACTCCTCTGACTTTAATAAAAGGTCCGATACAGGAATTGAGAGAGCATGAGACACTTTCACCAAAAGGTGTACAATATGTGGAACTAATGGAGAAGAACACTAACCAGATGTTACAACTTGTCAATCAGATACTTGATTTCCGAAAGATACAGAATGGAAAGATGCGTTTGCATGTGTCGTTGATTGATTTTAATGAGTTGGTAGTCTCTTTCCAAAAGGAATTCCGTGTTCTTTCCGAAGAAAATGAAGTTAGCTTTACTTTCCAGTTACCGGATGCGGCTATTATGATATGGGCGGATAAGGAGAAGCTGAGTATTGTTATTCGGAACATCATATCCAATGCCTTCAAGTTTACCCCTTCCGGTGGCAGCATCCATGTAGTTGCCGGACTGACAGAAGATGGGGAACACTGTTTTCTGAGAGTGGAAGATAACGGGATCGGAATCCCCCAGAATAAGCTGACCGAGGTTTTTGAACGCTTCTCGCAAGGAGAGAATGCCAAAAACTCGTATTATCAGGGCACGGGTATCGGGCTGGCACTTTCCAAAGAAATCGTGAATCTGCATCATGGAGTGATTCGTGCTGAAAGCCCTGAAGGAAAGGGAACCGTGTTTATTGTAGAACTATTGCTCGGAAAGGAACATTATCGCATTTCGGAAGTCGATTTTTATGTCAGTGACACTGAAACAGCTCCTGCCGGAGATGTGTCTTCTACTGATATCATGGCAGAAGAAGATTCCGAAGAACAGACGGAAATAGATGCTTCATTGCCGAATCTTTTATTGGTGGAAGACAATAAAGACCTCTGTCAGCTGATAAAACTGCAATTAGAAGACAAGTTTAATATTCATATAGCCAATAATGGAGTAGAGGGATTAAAGAAAGTCCACCTGTATCATCCCGATATCGTGGTCACCGACCAGATGATGCCTGAAATGGATGGTTTGGAGATGTTGCAGTCTATTCGTAAAGATTTCCAGATCAGTCATATTCCGGTTATCATCCTGACCGCAAAGAATGATGAAGGCGCCAAGACGAAAGCAATCACTTTGGGAGCCAATGCTTACATAACGAAGCCTTTTAGCAAGGAATATCTGTTGGCACGCATTGATCAGTTGCTATCTGAGCGGCTGCTCTTCCGGGAACGGATTCGCCTGCAAATGGAGAATCAGAAAACAACGGAGGAAGATAGTTATGAGCAATATCTTGTGAAGAAGGATGTGCAGTTCCTTGAAAAGATACATCAGGTGATTGAGGAGAACATGGACGACAGCGATTTTAATATCGATACTATAGCTTCTGGAATAGGATTAAGCCGCTCGGCATTCTTTAAGAAATTGAAGAGCCTTACCGGACTGGCACCTGTCGACCTGGTTAAAGAGATTCGTTTGAATAAGTCTGTCGAATTGATTAAGAACACAGACTTGAGTATCTCGGAGATTGCCTTTGCCGTCGGATTTAAAGACTCGGGCTATTATAGCAAGTGCTTCCGGAAGAAATATAACCAGACTCCCCGCGAATATATGAGTGAATGGCGGAAAGGAGAGAAATAACCGATTACAAAATGTTTTCTTAACCGTCTTCTTAGAAAACCTATTAAGATTCGAAAGAATGAACAACATTAAGAAAGTATTATCAGTATGGATACTGGCTACGTGCGTATTACCGGTGGCAGCACAGTATCCTGTCATTCCCGACTCGGTGAAAGCGAGAGCGGCAAAACAAGAAGCGGAGTTCGACCGGAAATCAGATGCGGCATGGAAGAAAGCCCTTCCGGTTGTTATGGAAGAAGCACAAAAAGGACGTCCTTATAAGCCGTGGGCTTCCAAACCGGAAGATTTGGTGAAAAGTAATATTCCGGCTTTTCCCGGTGCGGAAGGCGGAGGCATGTATACTCCCGGTGGGCGTGGTGGCAAAGTGATTGTGGTTACTTCTTTGGAAGACTCAGGGCCCGGAACTTTGCGTGAGGCTTGTGAAACGGGAGGTGCTCGTGTCATTGTGTTTAATGTTTCCGGAGTTATCCGTTTGAAGGCACCTATCAGCCTGCGTGCTCCTTATGTCACAATTGCCGGACAGACCGCTCCGGGAGACGGTATCTGTGTTACCGGACATTCTTTTCTGGTTGATACGCATGATGTCATAATCAGGCATATGCGCTTCCGCCGTGGTGCGCAGGATGTAGCTTTCCGTGATGATGCGTTGGGAGGAAATGCTGTAGGGAATATCATTATAGACCACTGTTCGGCCAGTTGGGGATTGGATGAGAATATGTCTATCTACCGCCATGTGTATAATCGGGGGGCGGATGGACATGGACTGAAATTGCCGACTGTAAATATCACGATTCAGAATTCAATATTTTCGGAAGCATTGGATGCCTACAATCATGCTTTCGGGGCTACAATCGGTGGGCATAACAGTATGTTTTGCCGGAATCTTTTTGCTTCAAATATCAGTCGTAACAGTTCGGTAGGTATGGATGGAGACTTTAATTTTGTCAATAATGTTGTTTTCAACTGGTGGAATCGCTCCATTGACGGTGGTGATAATAAAAGTTTCTATAACATTATAAATAACTATTTCAAGCCCGGACCTATCACACCATTGGATAAACCAATATCTTATCGTATTCTGAAGCCGGAAGCCGGACGTGACAAAAGCCAGCCGATGTCCTTTGGTAAGGCTTATGTAAATGGAAATATCGTCCATGGAAATGCAAAGGTTACAAAAGACAACTGGGATGGTGGTGTACAACTAGCCAATGAAGTGGATGCCGGAAAATTTATTCCGCAGATAAGGGTAGATGAGCCTTTCAAAACATCTCCTGTAACTATAATGGATACTCAAAAGGCTTATAACTTCGTGTTAAGTAATGTGGGAGCGACTTTTCCGAAACGGGATGCTGTTGATACGAGAGTTATCAAAACAGTGAAGACTGGGAAAGCCATTTATGTGAAAGACGCTCCGGAGTTTATTTCTCCTTATGTGAAAAGACGTTTGCCTGCAGACTCTTATAAACAAGGTATCATTACGGACATCCGTCAGGTAGGCGGATTGCCCGAGTACAAAGGAGAGCCTATTGTAGACTCCGATGGTGACGGTATGCCCGATGCGTGGGAAATAGCTAACGGATTGAACCCGAATGATCCGAGTGATGCCGTGAAGGATTGCAATGGAGATGGTTACACTAATATTGAGAAATACATCAACGGTATGGATACGAAGAAGAAAGTGGACTGGACGGATTTGAAGAACAACTACGATACATTATCCAAACGGAAAAGTCTGCTATAAAAGTATGTGTAGAAAATAAAGTTTATTGTAATGAATATGCAATTGAGAACAATCCTTCTGGGATTATTGAGTATAGGGTTTGTGCAGGGATATGCGCAAACCTTTGCTTTACAGGTTAAGAATGAAGGAATTACTTACCTGAATGATGAACGGGGAAACCGGATACTTGATTTCTCCTATTGCGGCTACCATGCTTCTGGGCAGGATATTCCCTCTGTTGGCAATGCAGTGTTTGTACCCTGGAAGGCGGGTGATAATACTGCGCGAATCCAGCGTGCCATTGACTATGTAGCGTCATTGACTCCCAATACTTCCGGTTTCCGTGGAGCCGTATTGCTGGATCGTGGAGAATTCAGCTTATCCGGGGAACTTCGTATTTCCGCGTCCGGTATTGTTCTGCGTGGTATGGATAGAGAAAAAACTATTCTGCTAAAGAAAGGTGTAGACAGAGGAGCACTTATCTATATGGAAGGAATAGATAATTTGAATGCAAAAGATACCTTGCAGGTTCTTTCAGCTTATGTCCCTGTGAATGAAAGGACATTACAAGTTGCCTCGGGCACTTCTTTAAAGAAAGGAGATCGGATAATGGTGACTCGTCCTTCCGGTAAGGACTGGATTACCGCTTTAGGGTGTGATATCTTTGGAGGAGGCATCGGTGCTTTAGGATGGAAGCCGGGTGATATGGACCTGACATGGGATCGGACAATCAGCGAAGTAAACGGTAATCAGATCACTCTGGATGCACCATTGACGGTAGCATTGGATACTCAATATGGGGCTTCTTCTCTCATTCTTTATCAATGGAACGGTCGCATTCAGGAGTGTGGAATTGAAAATATGACATTGGTTTCCGATTATGACAGGCGTTATTCCAAAGATGAAGACCATTGCTGGACAGGTATTTCTATCGGAGAGGCGGAGAACTGTTGGGTGAGACAAGTGAGTTTCAGACATTTTTCAGGTAGTGCGGTTATTGTCCAGCGCACCGGATCAAGAATTACGGTTGAGGACTGTATTTCCCGGGAACCGGTATCTGAAATAGGAGGAATGCGCCGTTGTACTTTCCATACATTGGGACAGCAGACTTTGTTTCAGCGTTGTTATTCTGAGCAGGGCATTCATGACTTTGCTGCCGGATATTGTGCTGCCGGGCCCAATGCCTTTGTGCAATGCGGTTCGTATGAATCGTTGGGATTCAGCGGATCTATTGATTCTTGGGCGTGCGGATTGCTGTTTGATGTGGTTAATATCGACGGTCATAATCTTACATTTAAGAATCTGGGACAAGATAAGAATGGAGCAGGTTGGAATACGGCGAATAGTTTGTTCTGGCAATGTACAGCCGCTGAGATAGAGTGTTATACTCCGGCAAAAGATGCGAAAAACCGCGCGTATGGGTGTTGGGCACAATTCTCCGGCGACGGTGAATGGGCGGAATCGAATAATCATGTGCAACCTCGTAGCATCTTTTATGCCCAGTTGGAAGCGCGTTTGCAGAAGAAATGTGCTGAGCGTGCCCGTATTCTGCCTAGAAATACAAGTGCAACGAGCAGTCCTACTGTAGAGGTGGCGATGGAACTTGCCAAAGAAGCTTATGAGCCACGTCTGACGTTGGAATATTGGATTGAGGAGAGGGAATTTGCTCCTTCGGTGTCAGTTGCCGGTTTGAAATTTATTGAGGATATTAAAGAGAAAAAGACAATTCAGGGCGAAACGCGAGACTTACCGGAAATGGTTATTGCAAATGGGCGTGTTCAAATGGATGGGGCCTTGTTGGTGGGAAAAAGCCGCACTACTCCTTGGTGGAATGGCAAGCTCAGAACCAACTATTTGAAGAAGGCAAGTCCGGCAATTACCCGCTTTGTTCCCGGTCGTGAGGGGCTGGGACTGACAGACCGTATAGATTCAGTCGTCAACTTTATGAAGCGGAATAATATACTCGTATTTGACCAGAATTACGGACTTTGGTATGATCGTCGCCGGGATGACCATGAACGCATCCGTCGGCGCGATGGAGATGTATGGGGCCCCTTTTATGAACAACCTTTTGGACGTAGCGGTCAAGGCATTGCCTGGGAAGGCTTGAGTAAATATGATCTGAACCGTCCCAATGCATGGTATTGGGCACGTCTGAAAGAATTTGCGGAAAAGGGAAGTAGAGAAGGATTGCTCTTGTTCCATGAGAACTATTTCCAGCATAATATTTTGGAAGCCGGTGCACATTGGGTGGACTGTCCTTGGAGAAGCAGTAATAATATTAATGAAACGGACTTCCCGGAACCTGTTCCTTTTGCAGGCGATAAACGCATTTTTGTTGCGGATATGTTTTATGATATCAATCATCCTGTGCGACGTGAGCTGCATAGACGATACATTCGTCAGTGCTTGGACAACTTTGCCGATAATCCGAATGTGATTCAATTGACCAGTGCAGAGTTTACCGGTCCTCTGCATTTTGTACAGTTCTGGTTGGATGTAATAGCTGAATGGGAGGTGGAAACCGGTAAGAAGGCTAAAGTCGCTTTAAGTACAACGAAAGATGTGCAGGATGCTATTCTTGCTGATCCAAAACGGGCAGCTGTAGTAGATATTATTGATATCCGGTATTGGCATTATAAAACAGATGGTATTTTTGCTCCGGAAGGGGGAAAGAATATGGCTCCCCGACAACATATGCGCAAGATGAAAGTCGGGAAAGTTACTTTTACTGAAGCGTATAAAGCGGTAAATGAATATCGACGTAAGTTTCCGGAGAAAGCAGTCACTTTCTATGCACAGAATTATCCGGCTATGGGATGGGCTGTTTTCATGGCTGGTGGTTCTTGTCCGGTAATTCCTTGCAAAGATAAGGCGTTTCTGAAAGATGCTGCAGTGATGGAAGTAGAAGAAACTGACTCTGAGGATTATAAGAAAATGGTAAAATCTGGTATCGGAAGTATCATTTATTCCAATTCGGGGGTAGAGGTGCCTGTGCAATTGTCATCCGGGAAATACATTTTAAGATATATTCATCCTGATTCGGGAGAAATGGAAGTGATTAGTAAATCATTGAAGATTAACAATGTATATACTCTGAAAGTGCCTGATGGAAAAGAAGGTGTTTATTGGTTCCATAGATTATAGAACAGAAAATCCCGTTGAATGACCTTCAACGGGATTTTCTCTTTTTGCTGGTAATATCTAATAAAAAAGTGTTATAAAACATAGTACTTGTTTTTTCAATCCACAGATCAGATTTTACCTAGAGTTTGGATTGATTCCTCATAGCTTTGCAACATCAAAATAACTGAATTAATGCTATGATGGAACAGACTAATAATTCAACCGAAACTTTACTTGCTTCTTTTCAAGCAGGAAATATGGCTGCTTTTTCTCAGCTGTATGATTTGCACGTACGTATTCTTTTTAATTATGGTTTGAAGTTGACCCTTGATAAGGAGTTGCTGAAAGATTGTATTCATGATATTTTCGTGAAACTTTATGTGAAGAAGGATGAATTAGGGACTATTGATAATTTGAAATCCTATTTATTCATTTCATTGAAGAATAAACTTTGTGATGAGCTTCGCAGGCGTATGTATATGTCCGACACGGCCGTAGAAGAGGTGAATGCGATATCATCTATGGATGTGGAAGAAGATTATGTGGAGGAGGAACAGCAGAAGAATGATTTCTCATTGGTGAAACATTTATTGGGGCAGTTATCTCCCCGTCAGCGCGAAGCGCTTACATTATATTATATAGAAGAAAGGAAATATGAAGATATTTGTGAGATAATGGATATGAATTACCAGTCTGTACGTAACTTGATGCACCGGGGATTGACGAAGTTGCGTAGTTTGGTGAGTTAATAATGGTAAAAAGCCTTCTTTATTGAGTACACTTTCAGAAGGATTGCGTCCTATTCATGTAAATGCATAAAAAGGATGTAGGTATGGGTTCTAAGGTAAAAGATTTTTTGAAGGATGAAGATTTTATAGATTATGCACTGGGTGTGTCTCAGGAATTGGTTTCTCAATGGGGGGCTTATTTCAGGATGCACCCGGATGAAAGGGCGGATGCAGAAGAGGCTAAATCTGTACTACTGGCCCCCGTAGATGTTGATTGTGATTTTTCAATAGATGAATGTAATGAATTAAGGGATAGGATTGTTGGTAGTATTGATAGTTTTCAAGCTACCCTATATATGCGGTAATGGTAAGTAGGTAATTGTTTTTTTATAAAGTGTCGGATATATGCGCAGTATGCTGATATATCCGGCACTTTTGTTTTTTCGTAATCTTTTATTGTAGGGATGCAGAAGTTGGTAAAACGGACTGATAGCGATTACAAATGTTCTTCCTGTTCGTCTTTTCTCTAAATAACATATAATATAATTGAAATGAGAAGAAGTTTATTCGGGTGTATTCTCTGTACATTGATGCTATTGGAATGTTCTCCAATGTTAGCTACTATTGCTCCAGAAGGAAGGGAACAACGCTATAAGATTGCGGTATGTGACTGGATGATTTTAAAGCGTCAGAAGATTGGTTCATTCCAGTTGGTGCATGAATTGAATGGTGATGGTGTGGAACTGGACATGGGATCTCTTGGCAAAAGAGAAACATTTGATAATAAATTGCGTGATCCCCATTTTCAGCAACTATTTCGGGAGACGGCTCGGGAATTTCAACTGGAAGTTCCTTCCATTGCCATGTCCGGTTTTTATGGTCAGTCTTTTTTGGAGCGTGCCAATTATGAGGAGTTGGTTAGGGAATGTCTGAATGCTATGAAAGTAATGGATGCTAAAGTTGCTTTCCTGCCTTTGGGAGGAATTAAGGCGGGATGGGAAGGAGAGCCGGCGCTTCGGGCGGAAGTTGTAAAGCGGCTGAAGAAAGTTGGAGATATGGCTGCTGCCGAAGGTTTGGTTATTGGAATTGAAACCCAATTGGATGCCAAAGGAGATGTCAAATTGTTGAAAGAAATAGATTCCTTCGGTATTAAAATCTATTTTAAGTTTCAGAATGTATTGGAGAACGGGCGTGATTTGTGTAAAGAGCTCAAGATTCTGGGGAAAAAGAGAATCTGCCAGATTCATTGTACGGATACGGATGGGGTGACTCTTCGTTTTAATGAGAGGCTGGATATGAATAAGGTTAAAAAGACACTTGACAAGATGGGGTGGAGTGGCTGGCTGGTAGTGGAACGCTCACGGGATAAAGATGATGTGCACAATGTTAGAAAGAATTATGGGACGAATATTGAATACCTGAAGGAGGTGTTTCAGAAATGAATCTGTAAACTTTAAACATAGCATATATGAAGAACACAATTATTTTTTCTCTGCTTTGTTTCTTGGTGTGTCACTTGTTGAAATATTTTTGGTGTTAAATGCCTAAATTATAGAAAATGGAAACAATAGATAAACAACAGTATACATTGAATATATCAAGTAATCTTGAATTGAGTATTTGTGTGAATAAGTCTAATAATTTTGTGTTGATAGGGATTTTATGTATGGCTATTGCTATTTTTTTAGCTCTTATTGTTTCTTTTGTTCTATTGGGAATTAAGGAGGGTATTTCTTTTGGATTTATTATTAGTTGTATTGTAGGATTTTTGTGCTCAGGATATTTGGTAAGATTGTATCTATGGAATAAATATGGAAAAGAAGTATTTATCGTTAATAAAAATGATTTTGTTATGTATTATGATTACAAACTTTTTAAAGACAGTTATAGAAAACTACATTTTAATTCAATTCAGGTGTATTTTGAATATAATGGTGTCTTGATGGATATTTCTAAAGGGATTTGTTGCTCCCGAGATGAAAAATGTAATAGCATCATTTGTTTTAAATTAGATGACGAAGAAATAAAATCTATAGGTGAAATACCTATTGAAGTTATTATAAATATTGGTAATCAATTGAATGATTGAATCATGTTCAAATAGTTCAAATTTGTACTGTATATGGAATAAGATAGTACCTTTACTCCTTTGGGTGGTTTGTTTGGAGAGGGGACGGCTACAAGTAATCAGGCTTATAAGTATAATGGGAAAGAGCTTGATAGGATGCATGGGTTGGATTGGTATGATTATGGGACGAGAATGTCTGATGCAGTTCTGGGAAGATTTATGAGTATTGACCCTTCAGCGGAATCTTATTCTATATGCTTATTGTGGTAATAATCCTATTACCCGAATTGATCCAGACAATTGTCTTTACTTCAGAAAGTGTAAAAGAACAATTGTATAATGTGTTTAGAAATTTATTTTATTATGAAAGTAAATAAAATATTTATAATAGTGGCAATTAGTATTTTAATATTGCATTTTCCACTAATGGTTTATAGCAAATCAACTAATATAAGAACTGTTTTCCCTTATTTGGCAGATATATTAGACAGTTATTGTAGCTATTATCTTACTGGTCCCAATAATTTGAAAGAATTAGAAGATTTTACAGATGATATGTATGAGATTTTTCCAGATGAATTATTTTATTATAATATATTGAAAATAAAAACATTTCCTATGTTAGAGCAGAATATTGACGATTTGTATTTCGTGAATAATACATGCTTATTTAATTTGAGACTCAAAGAAACTATTTTGTATTCATCTGATGATACTTTACCGTGCTGCTTTGATATTAATTTGGCTTATCCAGAGGAACGTTTGGCCATAATAATAAAGAAAATAAGATATTCTATGTATGCATTTGATCAAGCTGGAAAGTGTATCTTCAAGATACAACAATTACAGGAAAAGGTTTATTCTGAAATGAAGAATATTTATATAGAGTATAATGTGAATAAACAAAATATCGTTTTACTTGAATTCAACACGGATAAGGGATTGTCAGCTTATTGTAAAAAAGATAGAATAAATTGTGATAATGCTTATTTTGGAAAAATAGGCGATGTATTAGAACTAGTTTGTGAAGAGTATAAGATTAAAAAAATGATTTTCTATGTATTTAGTTTATTGTAATTCGTTTGCTTAGATAGGATATAGTATGGAGTATTTTACTGTAGATGATTCACTTGATGAATTGGTTGTAGGAAAAGATTTTCAGTTTATAAAGGGGGATAATCCAGAGGCTCCTGAGGCATTGATTTACTTCATATTGTTCCTAATTGTATAGACTGTGTTGATTTAAGAAAGTCATCTTTCATGGAATGTGACCTTTTTTCAAAAAAATAAGCTGATGCTTTTGTCAGCTCTAAAGCGGACTTGTATCAACAGAGGAGTATAATTAAAAAGGAATAAGTCGTACCATTTGGGGAGAGAGAATCGTGATGAATGACCATTTTGATAAAGAGCTTGATTTCTTTTCAATAGGGATAATTGATGCTCATACATATATAAGTGAACGTTTAAAAAACGCCGTTGAAGCAAATGGTTTAATGGGGTGGGTTTTTACTCCGACTACTAAATTAGTTGTAGAGTAACTGTTTACCTGTATATATTTGGCATTTTGATATGTTAGATAAACAAAGTACAAGAAAGGCTCCATATGTCCTACGGACAAACGAAGCCCTATATCATTAACTTCTTGCCGACAGAAAATGCACTTCTTGTAATTTTCTAATAATCAATGGTTAAGCATTGGCCTAAAAGAGCTGTTTTGTAATTATAGTTGCCCTGTATTTTACGTGCCCCTTTTGCTTTTCATGTCCCTTCTGCTTTGCATCCCTTTCTGCTTTGCCTCCCCTCTTACTTGCTCTTGCATAGCGCTTTCTTTACCTTCAGATGCTTTAATTCTGTGTACCTACATTTGTGGTTTACGTGCTTCACAATCGTAGGCATGCTGCTTCACCTATGTGAAGCACTTGAACCACATATGTGGACATGCTAAAACATCGCTTGTCAGCGGAAGAAACATGGAGTGTAAGCAGAAGGAACATGGATGGTTAGTGAAAGAAATACAGGCCGGATGACGCAAGATTATGACGTGTACTGAACGGACGAAGGCGTATATCAAGCAAAAAGCGGCATACCTTCCATGCTTTTCTTCATAAAAAGGTATAAAAATAGCAGATTGCCAAACAGTCATTTTGAGCATCTTGCATGACGTATCCGGCAGATTATGAGTGATATATAGAGAGAGATAGATTGGTGCAGGCAAATTTACCTACACTTTTTTTTATTTGCTGCCACCACCGCTCTAGCCCCGATGAATAAGGAGATGCAAGATATGAGTGCAAGCGTGCAGGTAAAAGTGTGTGTAAACTAATAGTAAGCCTCCTGAGTTCAAGTTGTAAATGCAGGATATCCGATGAATAAAGCTTTAAATAGGTATTTCTCTTTTTTTGTTCTTTTTAGGTGATTACATATTTTTTAGTTGTTCGTCCTTTGTATGTGAAAATACATATTGAGTCCAATCAATGGATTTTATATTTTTGAATTAAAATTAGTAAACAGATGAAAAAAGAAGAAATCTTTTCTGGAAAAACACAAGGCAAATATCTGAGCGCAGCGAAGATTATTTGTTTCTCTTTCTTGTTTTCGATTCCTGTAGCGGCATTTGCTGAAAGCGTGGTGGAAGTGCCTGCGGTAAGCGTGGTTCAACAGCAGGGAATAGTGAAGGGAACGGTGGTTGACGAACAAGGCGAAACGGTTATTGGTGCTAATATCAAAGTAGTAGGCACTACTGTCGGTGCTATTACGGATCTAAACGGTATGTTTAGTGTGAATGCACCGGTAGGGGCAAAACTTGAGATATCATTTATAGGATATGTAACTCAAGTGGTGACTGTTCCGGCAAGTAGGAGCCTTAAAGTAATACTAAAGGAGGATTCGGAACTACTGGATGAAGTTGTTATTGTCGGCTATGGTACGCAACGCGTGAAAGATTTGACCGGTGCGGCATCAAATGTGAAGATGGAAGATATTCCCGATATTCCTGGTACATCCATTATAGATGCTTTGGCTGGCCAGGTTATTGGGCTTTCAGTTACTCAAAGTGATGGTCGTCCTGGTTCTACAGGTTCATTTAAGGTACGTCAGCCTATGAGTTTTGATGCTGATGGTAACTCTGGTAGCTTTAATCAACCATTGATTGTTATTGATGATGTTGTCCAAGTGGATGAAAATGGTGATCCTTCAATGACGGCTTTCAATATGTTAAATCAGTCGGAAATTGAAAGTATGACAGTCTTAAAAGATGCGTCTGCAGCGGTTTATGGTTCAAGAGCCTCAGCTGGTGTTATTCTTGTAAAGACTAAAAGAGGTAACGTGGGTGCTCCTAAGATTTCTTACTCTGGGAAATTGGACTTTGCTGATGCAGTAAGTCATGCAAAAACTATGAATGCTTATGAATTGGGTGTATTTACCAATCGTTTGTATAATCAGGCCGATATGGTGAATGGTAATGGAAATAATTCATACTTTAAGTATTCACTGGCTGAATTGGAGGCCATGAAGAACTTAAACTATAATTGGCTGGATGAAGCATGGCATTCGTCCGTTTCGCATCGTCATTCTTTGACTGTTAATGGTGGTTCGGAAAAGGTAACTTTCTTTGCTGGTATCAATTATCAGAAACAGGAAACAAACTTAGGTAATGTGCAGGATTATGACAAATGGACATTTCGTGCGGGTGGTGAGGTAAAAGTTGCTTCAGGTTTAAAGCTGTCCGCTACTCTATCGGGGTATAATAGTAATAAGGTGGGTAACAATGCTCAAGTCAATGTCGGAGCAGGTCCTTGGGGGAATCAGACAGCTTCCAGAGACTATGCCATGTTGAGTCACATGCCTAAATACATTCCTTGGGAAACTTCAATCTATGATGAAGTTAGTGGAGAAACAAAGACTTATTTTGTATCTCCATGGGGCGGTCCACAACTTTTGGATAACAGTACGGACTCTAAAGTAAGTGGTGCTCCTGTTTGGAACTATTTTGCAGAAGAGGCTTCTAAAGCAAGAAGCTATAATAAGACGAATGGCTATAGTGCTAACTTCTCATTGACGTATGACGTTCCTTTTATTAAAGGCTTGAACTTGAAAGGTACTTATGCCATTTCTTATAATAATTCAACCTCAGAGCAAGTAGGTGATTATTATAAGTTGGCTCGTGCCGGTAATACCAATAAACCGGATATGCACTTGCTAGGTGATTATACAGAATGGAATTTTATAAATTACGGCGATCCAAATGGAGAAAATATTGATAAAAAACCTCGCGTCAAGTATGCTAAGAATGGAAGTAAAAGTGAACAATACAGTTTTGCTATTTCTTATAACCGTACTTTTGGGCAGCATGATGTTTCGGCTACTGGAGTAGTGGAACGTGCAGAGAGCGAAGGAGATGATTTGTCGCAATTATATCAAGGTCTGGGAATGTCCTATGGAGGAACGAGTGCTACAGCCGGAACATTGAGTTCAGATGATACGGGCACTTATTATAGGAAATATGAAAGTGGCTCTCTTTCTTATATTGGTAGAGCAAGTTATAAGTATGCTAATCGTTATTTGGCACAATTCGTTTTCCGTTCTGATGCATCTACTAAGTTTGCTCCTGAAAATTATTGGGGATTCTTCCCGACAGGATCTTTAGGATGGGTGGCATCTGAAGAAAAATTCTTTAATAATAGTACTTTAGGGAAGATTTTTGATTTCTTAAAAGTTCGTTATAGCTTGGGTAAGACAGGTAAGGATAATGTAGAGGCATGGAGATGGTTGCAGATTTATAATATCAAGCCTACCGGTGGTATGGGGTTTGGTTCGCTGGGAGGTCAATATACTAGTGGTGCTAGCATTAATGGTACGGCTAATCGTAATATCAAATGGGATACTACTATCAAACAAAATATTGGTTTGGATATGAATATGTTGAATAATCGCTTGTCTGTTACTGCTGATTTTTATTATGACAAGACCAAAGACCTGATTATGACCATCTCAGATCCTGAAGAGCCTATCTATGTAGGCGCTAAGTTGCCTTCCATTAATTATGGAAAGAAAGATGCATGGGGTTTTGAACTTTCTGTAAGATGGAGTGATGATATCAAGCAATCATTGCTTCCATCATGGGGACCCATTAAATATTCTATTGGATTGGATTATGGAATTTCCTGGAATAAAACAGTACTGGGGGTAGAACCTACATTTGACTATCCTGCGGAGGCGGTTAATAGAACGGATTATACCGGTTATCGTGGTATGGGCGCTGAATATGGATTTAAAACTTGGAAACATACCAGTAGTGGTGATGGTATCCTCCGCAATCAAACTGATATTGATAATTATTGGGATTATTTGACCAAACTTGCTGAAGCGGCAGGCGTTTCTCCTAATTTCTTGGGTATTACGTCAAAAGAAAAAATGTATCCCGGTATGTTAGTGTATGAGGATATTGCTGGAGATATTGATACGGAAAATAAAACGATTGCCGGACCTAATGGTGTTATTTCCAAGGAGCATGGTGAAGACTATGCGAAATTAGCGGATAATCGCCGTCATGGCATCAATACAAAGTTGAGATTACAATGGGGGAATTTCAGTTGGTCAGCTCAGATTTCGACTACTTGGGGGGGATTCTTGGATTTTCGCGGTTCGCAGACTAAGACAAGTAGCTTTATGTGGAGTCAGTTCTCGTACATAAATGATATGTTTGATATGGATGATAATCCGAATGGTCGTTATCCGACCATGGCAGCCGGAAATGCGTATGGTGAAACTTCTGATTTCTGGCAAGTATCTGCATTTCGTATGTATGTACGCAATATGACATTCGCATATTCTTTTCCAAAGTCTATATTGAAAAAAGTGAATGTTGATGCACTCTCCATTAATCTGACAGGTAATAATTTATGGGATTTCCATAATCCATATCCAGATCATTTCGTGAATGTATATGATGGAATTAAGACAGGCTATCCGACTTTAAGAACTTGGAGTTTGGGACTTAACCTTACATTTTAATGATATGATTTCTAATATTTAAAATAGGCTAATATGAAAAATATTAAAAATATATTTCTAAGTGCAGTAGGACTGCTTATAGGGTTCTCTTCGTGTAGTGATGAGTTCCTGAAAGATAAAAAGGATTATAACAGAATGACTACTATCGATGTGTATAGTGATAGACAACAGGCTACTGCTGTGTTTGCTACCATTTACAAGCAAATATTGTCAAGATACAACTCTCCTCTTTGCGGCTCTGATCCTTTGATGAGACAAGATCAATCTACTGGTGGTAAGCAAAACATCTTCTCGGAAGAAATGACGGGTTGGAAAAGTGCAAACTATACAGGACAAATTACAAAGAATGTGAAAGCGGGAAATCATATAAGCAATCCTCCTTATTGGAATGATCCGCGAGATAATGTAAAAAACTTTAATAATTTCGAACGTTATACTTTATTTCCGACAATATATGTAATTAATGATTTTATTAAGGAAATAGACCGTTCGCGCTCCTTGATTGTTGATGATGAGTTTTGGGATCATCTGAAAGGTCAAGCTATGTTTGCCCGTGCATGGCTTTATTTTGATGCAGCTCGTGAGTGGGGTGGTTTCCCTTATTATTGTACAGAACTGGATATGCCGGAAAATGGTGATCGTTCTCCACGTATGCCTATGCAGGAGTGTATTGATAAGATATGTGCTGATTTTGAAGCAGCAGCTAAGTTACTTCCTGAAAGTTGGAAAGGCGAGAATTATGGGCGTTTTACTTCGGTAGCTGCTTTAGCAATGTCGGCTCGTGCCCGTTTATTCATGGCAAGTCCTATATTTAATGCAAACTGGGATGATCCGTCCAGTAAGCGCTGGCAAGTGGCATTAGCTGCCAATCTGACTGCTTTAGAAGCTGCTAACAAAGCCGGATATGGTACAAGCGTAACAGATATTGAGTCATGGGATAAAGCATTTTATAATTATAATGGAACGTTTAATCCGGAATCTATAATTACTGTTTTAATGAGTGATGATCCGTTAGTATCCGGGACTTTTAATAAGTGGGAAGCTAAGATTCGTCCGGGTGCTGTTGTCAGTGGTGAATCTGCAGGTGTTCCAGCTCCAGATGAAGTTTTGAAAGCGTTTCCCATGAAGGATGGTAGAATGGCTACTGCTGAAAATGGTTATGATGATGAAAAATTCTATCGTAATCGCGATCCGCGCTTCTATCGTACTTTTGCTTTTTCCGGTTGTGAATGGTCTTTAGCGAAAGAAAGTAAACAGATTTGGCTGTTTACTTATAAATATAGCGATAATGAAAGCAATATGTATCGTTACACTGACAGTACCAAAGGCGATGGTGGTGCAAAAGGAAAGAGCCGTGCCATTGTATGGAAGATGTCTAATCCTAACTTGGGAATAGGTGCGGAAGAATCCAGTGGAACTGATGTGATGGAATATCGCTATGGAGAATTGTTGCTGAATGTGGCCGAATGTTATGCAGCTCAGGGAAAAGCCGGTGAAAGTCTGGAGTATTTAGGAAGAATCCGCTCTCGTGTAGGCATCTCGAATGCTAACAATTATGGTTTAGGTAATATTTCCGACCGTTATCAGTTGATAAAAGCAGTATTGAACGAGCGACAGGTTGAACTGGCTTATGAAGGTAAACGTTCTTGGGATTTGAAGCGCTGGTTACTGTTTGAGGGAGGTGCTGGATTTGACCCGAATATCGGTGGTGGCTACGATGCGGCAACTGGTAAATATGACCCTATTGCATCATGGGGTGCTGGTTGGAAAATTTATGATGGCAAAAATGGAAGACCTGAATATTCAAGAACAAATAATGTGTTGACTAAATTAGGATTAACTCCTTTGTCAGGAACTAAGCATACTAGTAAAATTTGGGGATATGATTTAGACAATGTACATGCTGTTGAGGAATATATTGGGACTGAAATTAATCACCCATTGCTTGATAATGTATTGTATACAGCTGTACCGGGTATTACAAGAAGTATGAATGAAGTCGATCGTAATGCAGCCTTTGACAAGCTGGAAGCATTCTATGACGGTGTAGGCATGAAGACTTATGATCCGATTGAGAAGATGGGGCATAAATATGGAATGGAATCCGGTTCAAAGGAGACAGACCAGAATTTCTTGTTTGCTTGGAGAGGTTGGTATTATATCTATCCGATTCATTATGATATGTATGATCCGGCAAAAGGTAATAGCTGGATTGAACAAACTGCCGGTTGGATGATAGAGAATAGAACTCCTTCCTGTCTTACCGTAGACGAACAAAACGGTACATATTATTATTGTACTCCGGAGGAATAATAATTCTTTCTGTTTACGATCTGAAGATTGAATCTGATGTAAAGGTCAGGTTCAATCTTTTTTATTATAAAGTCCCTTACTGCCGATTACAAAGGTTCATCTTTTTCGTCCTATTATTGATAATAATTTATGTATAATTGTAAACTATAAAAACATGATGAATAGAATTTTATCTCTCCTTACTTTATTCTTTTTTTCAGTAGTGGTATCTGCCGCGGATATAAAATTAAATACGAGAAATCTTCCGGCAAATGTTGTAACTGAAGCTCAGCAAAAGACAGCTAAGGTAATGGACAAACTTTTATTGGCCAATGATTCCATCCGTGAGAATATTCAAATCGTTATAACAAACCGATATCTGGAATTAAGGGAAATTCATCTGAATTATGATAAACGGAACAAGACGATTGAGGCGAGAGGATTACCTAAGGAAGTGGAAGCAGAAGAGCTGGAACGTTCGTACTATCAATATAACTCTGATTTATATCGCTCCCGCTTTGGCTATGAGGCTTGGCTCTCTTTCTACCTGAATGATAAACAAGTAGAAACGATCAAGGATGCTATGACCTACAATTTATTCCATATACGCTATGACGATTTTATGGATTTGTTACCAAATCTGACAGGGGCGGACAAAAATAGAGTGTATCATTGGTTGGTAGAGGCACGCGAGTTCTGTATGGACTTCGAAACTCCTCGGAAAATGCGCCAGATGTTTACAAAATATCGGGGACGCATCAATAATTATCTGTCCAGCCGTGGATATGATTTAAGAAAAGCGACAGAGGAGCAAGAGGCACGTAAGATGAAAAATAAATAGTTCCTTCTGATTACAATTCTTCTTTCTTATCGTCTTATTATTGTATTTTTGAAAAGCAATCGGACAAAACCAATAAGATAATGAAAAATAAACTTGTATTTTTGGCGGCCTGTGCCGTCACAGTGTTGATGCCGGCTACTGTTAAAGCTCAGTACCCTGGGATAACTAAAGAAGCTGGAGAAATCAGTGGAAAAATAATGTCTGAAGGGCGTCAGCGCTCGGATGAGGCATGGGCGAAAGCTTTACCTATTGTCGAGAAAGAAGCCAAAGAAGGACGTCCTTATATACCTTGGGCTTCCCGTCCGGACGATCTGCCTCAGGCTAAAATCCCGGCATTTCCGGGTGCAGAAGGAGGCGGTATGTTTAGTTATGGTGGTCGTGGTGGTAAGGTAATTACTGTAACCAATCTGAATGATCGTGGACCGGGCTCTTTCCGCGAAGCTTGTGAAGTGGGTGGAGCTCGTATCATTGTTTTTAATGTAGCAGGTATTATCCGTTTGGAAACACCGATTATAGTTCGTGCTCCTTATATTACTATTGCCGGGCAAACAGCTCCTGGTGATGGGGTGTGTATTGCCGGAGAATCTTTTTGGGTAGATACACACGATGTTGTAGTACGTCACATGCGTTTTCGTCGTGGAGAAACCAAAGTTACCCGTCGTGATGATTCCTTTGGTGGTAATCCGATTGGTAATATCATGATTGACCATTGCTCCTGTACTTGGGGATTAGATGAGAATATATCTTTTTATCGCCATATGTATAGCCCAGGTGAGGGTTATAAAGATGAGAAACTTCCAACCGTGAATGTTACGATTCAGAATACGATTTCAGCTCAAGCATTGGATACTTATAATCACGCTTTTGGTAGTACTTTGGGTGGTGAGAATTGTGCTTTTATGCGTAACCTTTGGGCTAGCAATGCAGGGCGTAACCCATCTGTGGGCTGGTATGGTATTTTCAATTTTGTGAATAACGTTGTGTATAACTGGGTACACCGTTCGATGGATGGCGGTGATTATCGTGCGATGTTTAATGTGGTCAATAACTATTATAAACCGGGACCGTTAACTCCGAAAGATTCTCCTGTCGGACATCGTATTCTAAAGCCTGAAGCTGGACGTAGCAAACTTGACTATAAAGTATATGGTCGTGTTTTTGCTGATGGTAATATTATGGAAGGGTACCCTGAAATTACAAAAGATAACTGGGCTGGCGGTATCCAGATTGAAAATCAGAGAAATACAGATGGCTATACGGAAAATATGCGTGCCTATGAGCCGTTCGCAATGCCTTATATCAATATTATGTCAGCCGGTGATGCTTATGAATCTGTATTGAAAAATGTAGGTGCAAATATTCCTTGCCGTGACATTGTCGATCAGCGTATTATACATGAAGTAAGAACCGGAGAAGTTTATTACGAAAAGAAACTTCCGAAAGATGCTTATGGTGATATGTGGGGATTGGCGGAGAAATCACAGGATGAGGACGGTCATTTCAAATATCGCCGCTTGCCGAAAGATTCATATAAGAAAGGTATTATTACAGATATTCGTCAGGTTGGCGGCTATCCTGAATATAAAGGTACTTCTTATGTAGATACTGACGGTGACGGTATGCCAGATGCATGGGAAACAGCCAATGGCTTGAATCCTAATGATCCGAGTGATGCTAATAAAGACTGTACCGGTGATGGGTATACCAATATTGAGAAGTATATTAATGGCATCAGTACAAAAAATAGAATTGATTGGACTGATATGAAGAACAATTATGATACATTGGCAGAGAAAGGAAAATTGATGTAATTATGAAAAAAATACTATTACTCTCAATCCTGCTTTGGACGGGATGGGTATCCGCTCAGGCCATTGACTTGGATAAAGAGAATCGTGATCCTAAATATGTAGAATCTATAGTTAGCCGTTCACAGAAAATAGTGGATAAACTTGGTATAAACGATGCAAAGGTTGCTGAAGATGTACGCAACGTTATTGCTAATCGCTATTTTACTTTGAATGATATTTATGAGACGCGTGACGCAAAGGTGAAGGAAATTAAAGAATCAGATCTGGTTGGTGAAGCAAAAAATAATGCACTGAAAGCTGCGGAAGATGCAAAAGACGCTGCTTTATATCGTATTCATTTTGCATTTCCTGCTGATTTATCTCTTTTTCTAACTGAAGAACAGATTGAGGCTGTGAAAGATGGAATGACGTATGGAGTTTTGAAGATAACCTATGACTCACATCTTGATATGATTCCATCTCTGAAAAAGGAAGAAAAAGCTCAGATTTATGCTTGGCTGAAGGAAGCTCGTGAGTTTGCGATTGACGCAGAAAATTCAGATAGAAAGCATGCTTTTTTCGGTAAATATAAGGGGCGTATCAATAATTATCTGGCTAAAAGAGGATATGATTTGAAGAAAGAACGTGAAGAGTGGTACAAGCGTGTGAAAGCACGCGGAGGCTCTCTCTGATAATTAGGATAGATAAAAACTGGTTAGTTATGTGATGTGAAGGGTGGCTGAGAAGTCACCCTTTTCTGTGTTCTGATTTTTGGAATATGGCGAATCTTCCATTATCTTTGAGTACAAATTCGTCTTATTGCCGTCTCCTCTGTATACAGAATACGATATAAAAACAAAAGTATTATTTAGAAATGAGAAAATTAAGAAATACATTAGCTGCAATAAGCATTTTGTTCTTAGCTTCTTGTGGAGGAAACAAAGACTACTATATGTTCACCTCATTCCATGAGCCGGCTAATGAAGGTTTAAGATATCTATATAGTGAAGACGGCATGCATTGGGATAGTGTTCCCGGTGTTTGGCTGAAACCGGAATTGGGACAACATCAGCTGATGCGCGATCCTTCGATGGTACGTACTCCGGACGGTACTTATCATTTGGTTTGGACCACCAGTTGGAAAGGTGATTTGGGATTTGGCTATGCATATTCCAAAGACTTGATTCACTGGTCGGAGCAACAAATGATTCCGGTAATGGCCAATGAACCGACGACCGTCAACGTGTGGGCACCGGAGATTTTTTATGATGATGAGGCTGAACAATTCATGGTGGTCTGGGCATCTTGTGTTCCGGGGCGTTTTGAAAAGGGTATAGAAGAAGAAAAGAATAACCATCGCTTATATTACATCACTACAAAAGACTTTAAGACGATATCCGAAACCAAACTTTTGTATGATCCGGGCTTCAGTTCAATTGATGCTACCATCATAAAACGTGCAAAGAATGATTATGTAATGGTGCTTAAAGATAATACACGTCCCGAACGTAATCTGAAAGTTGCTTTTGCCGATTCATTGACAGGACCTTATTCGCCTGCATCGCAACCTTTCACGGAATCGTTTGTAGAAGGCCCCTCTGTAGAGAAGATAGGAAATGACTATCTTATCTATTTCGATGTTTACAGGAAGAAAATATATGGCGCTGTGCGTACCAGGGATTTTCGTAATTTTACGGATGAAACCGGAAATGTAAGTGTACCCACAGGCCATAAACATGGGACTATTTTCAAAGCCCCGGAATCGCTCGTTAAGGAGTTGTTGAAAGAAAGCAAGAAGAAATAATATATAAAACAGGAACAGATAATGAACAGCCCTATCAAAATACTTTTTGTTCTGGCAACTGGATGGCTGACACTAACGTCGGCTTCAGCACAAGACAGGATACATTACACTGGAACCGAACTTTCTAATCCCACCTATCATGATGGACAATTGTCGCCGGTAGTGGGAGTGCATAATATTCAATTGGTACGTGCCAATCGTGAACATCCGGATGCGTCGAATGGTGGAGGATGGACTTATAATCACCAACCGATGTTGGCCTATTGGAATGGGCAATTCTATTATCAATATCTGGCAGATCCGTCGGATGAGCATATTCCGCCTTCCCAGACTTTTCTGATGACTTCTAAAGACGGATATAACTGGACAAATCCGGAAATCGTGTTTCCTCCTTATAAAGTTCCCGACGGATATACGAAGGCTTCCCGTCCGGGTATGCAGGCAAAAGACCTGATTGCCATCATGCATCAGCGTGTGGGCTTTTATGTATCCAAGTCCGGCAGACTGATTACAATGGGGAATTATGGAGTTGCGTTGGATAAAAAAGATGATCCGAATGATGGAAACGGTATTGGTCGGGTAGTTCGTGAAATTAAGAAAGACGGTTCATTCGGTCCCATCTACTTTATATATTATAATCATGGATTTAATGAAAAAAATACCGATTACCCTTATTTCAAGAAAAGTAAGGATCGTGAGTTTGTAAAGGCTTGTCAGGAAATTCTGGATAATCCATTGTATAGAATGCAATGGGTGGAAGAGGCGGATCGGGAAGACCCGATTATTCCTTTGAAGAAGGGATATAAAGCGTTCAATTGCTATACTTTACCCGACGGGCGTATTGTCAGCCTTTGGAAACATGCACTGACTTCAATCACTGAAGACGGTGGCTATACTTGGGCGGAACCGGTGCTTCGTGCCAAAGGATTCGTTAATAGCAATGCAAAGATTTGGGGACAACGCCTGACTGATGGTATGTATGCTACCGTGTATAATCCTTCGGAGTTTCGCTGGCCGCTGGCTATATCGTTGAGTAAGGATGGGCTGGAATATACGACCTTGAACCTCGTGCATGGTGAAATTCCGCCGATGCGTTATGGAGGAAACTATAAGTCGTATGGTCCGCAATATCCCCGCGGTATTCAAGAAGGAAATGGAATTCCTGCGGATGGTGATTTATGGGTTGCTTACAGTGTGAACAAAGAAGATATGTGGGTATCACGTATTCCTGTTCCGGTACAGATACAAGCCTCTGCACATGCAGACGATGATTTCTCAAAAGCCGGATCAATAGCTGAGTTGACCGACTGGAATATTTACTCTCCCCTTTGGGCTCCAGTCACTTTAGACGGAAAGTGGCTGCGTTTGCAAGATAAAGATCCTTTTGATTATGCCAAGGTAGAACGAAAAATACCGGCTTCTAAAGAACTGAAAATCTCATTTGATCTACAGGCCGGACAAAACGATAAAGGTACTCTTCAGATTGACTTCCTGGATGAGAACAGCATTGCTTGTTCCCGGCTTGAGCTGACTCCTGATGGGATTTTTCGTGCTAAAGGCGGTTCCCGCTTTGGGAACCTGATGAAATATGAACCGGGAAAAAACTATCATGTAGAGACTATCCTTTCAGTGACCGATCGTAATATTCAGGTATTTGTGGATGGTAAGAGAGTAGGATTGCGCATGTTCTATGCACCGGTACCTGCTATTGAACGTATTGCGTTCCGTACAGGAGTTCCACGAATATTTCCCACTGTAGATACACCGGCTGATCAGACCTATGATCTGCCGAATGCCGGTGACCAGGAGCCACTAGCTGAATACCGTATCGCCAATGTGAAAACCTCTTCTGTGGATAAAGATGCGACTGCTGCTGTTTTGAAGTATGCGGATTTCAGCCATTATGCAGATTATTTCAATGGTATGGAAGATGAGAATATAGCCCAGGCCATTCCGAATGCAAAGGCTTCGGAATGGATGGAAGAGAATATACCGTTGTTTGAATGTCCGCAACGTAATTTTGAAGAGATGTACTATTACCGCTGGTGGTCGTTGCGGAAGCATATCAAAGAAACACCTGTGGGATATGGCATGACGGAATTTCTGGTTCAGCGTTCCTATTCTGATAAATATAATTTGATAGCCTGCGCGATCGGGCATCATATTTATGAAAGCCGTTGGTTGCGCGATCCGAAGTATCTGAATCAGATTATTCATACGTGGTATCGGGGGAATGATGGCGGGCCGATGAATAAGATGAATAAGTTTAGTTCGTGGAATGCGGATGCTGTGCTGGCACGTTATATGGTGGATGCTGATAAGGATTTCATGCTGGATATGAAGGAAAATCTGGAAGCCGAGTATCAACGCTGGGAGTGCACGAACCGTTTGCAAAACGGATTATATTGGCAAGGAGATGTACAGGATGGCATGGAAGAATCAATCAGTGGCGGACGTAAGAAAAAGTATGCCCGCCCCACCATTAATAGCTATATGTATGGTAATGCAAAAGCTCTTTCACTGATGGGAATCCTTTCGGATGATGAAGGAATGGCTATGAGATATGGTATGCGGGCGGATACATTGAAAAGGCTGGTACAAGATAAGTTGTGGAATTCACGTCACCAGTTTTTTGAGACAATGCGTGCGGACTCTTCTGCGAATGTACGCGAGGCTATCGGATATATACCTTGGTACTTTAATTTGCCGGACACAGTGAAGCAATATGAAGTTGCCTGGAAAGAGATTATGGATGAGAACGGTTTTTCTGCTCCTTACGGATTAACTACTGCCGAGCGCCGTCATCCGGAATTTCGTACCCACGGAGTTGGTAAATGTGAATGGGACGGAGCAATCTGGCCGTTTGCTTCTGCCCAGACATTGACAGCAATGGCTAACTTTATGAATAATTATCCACAGAGAGTATTATCCGATAGTGTGTATTTCCGTCAAATGGAATTGTATGTCGAGTCGCAATATCATCGCGGACGTCCTTATATTGGTGAATATCTGGATGAGGTGACAGGTTATTGGCTGAAAGGTGACCAGGAACGGAGTCGTTACTATAACCATTCTACCTTTAATGATTTGATGATTACCGGTCTGATTGGATTACGCCCGCGCCTGGATGATACGGTAGAAGTAAATCCGTTGATACCGGCAGATAAGTGGGATTGGTTCTGTCTGGATAATGTTTTATATCATGGTCGTAACCTGACAATTCTTTGGGATAAATATGGTGATCGTTACCATCGAGGAAAAGGATTGCGTATTTTTGTAGATGGAAAACAAGTTGGATATGCAGATAGATTGACGAGAATCATTTGTGAGAACGTCTTGAAATAATGGTTACTACTGAAATCGAAAAAAACGAATGATGTTTTTAAAAAGATATATTTTCTTTCTTCTTTGCTTGCCGTGTCTGGCACAGGCAAAGAATATAACGGTCAGCCGTCTCACTTGCGAAATGCAGGAAGGGCTGGTGCTTGTTGAAGCCTATCCCCGGCTGGGGTGGACCATGGAGTCGCCGGAGAATGGGACGAGGCAGACTGCTTATGAGATTGAGATTCGGGAAGCCTGCACCGGACGTACGGTTTGGAATACGGGAAAGGTCCAATCTTCGCAAAGCCAGTTGATACCGACTCATGGAGCGAAGTTTCTCCGATTTAGTTTCTATAACTACATCTGGCGTGTACGGGTTTGGGATGAAACGGACGCGCCTTCCGAATGGAGTCGAGAAGCAAAGTTTCGTTTAGTTCCCCAAGGTTTTTCTTCAGCTGAATGGATTGGGGCCATCACCCGTAAAGACGCACGCTTGCCCGAAGGACGGAAATTCCACGGAGGCGAGTTGAAGAAGCCGGAGGTAAAGGCGGCATGGGAAGACGTGGATACATTGGCAAAGAAAAGCATTTGCTTGCGTAAGACGTTCCGCACGGACAAAAAGATTGCGGAGGCTACCGCATACATCTGTGGCCTTGGATTCTATGAGTTCACCTTGAATGGGAAGAAAGTCGGTGACAGTGAATTTGCTCCCCTCTGGAGTGATTATGACAAGAGCGTCTATTATAATATGTATGATGTAACGGAACTGTTGCAGGAGGGCGAGAATGTGGCGGGAGTTTTATTGGGAAACGGGTTCTATAATGTGCAGGGCGGACGTTACCGCAAGTTACAGATCAGCTTCGGGGCACCGACTCTTTTATTCTCACTGCTTGTCAATTATGAAGATGGAACACGGGATGTGGTTTGCTCTGACGACAGTTGGAAATATGACTTAAGCCCCCTCACCTTTAATTGTATTTATGGAGGCGAAGATTATGATGCGCGTCGCGAACAAAAAGGGTGGAACCGGGCAGGTTTTAATGATGCGCGTTGGCGCCCGGTAGTGGTTCAGGAAGCTCCGAAGGGAACGTTGCGTCCGCAAATGGCGGCTCCGGTGAAAATCATGGAACGTTATGGTGTCCGGAAAGTGACGAAACTGACCCCGGAACAGATTGCCTCTGCCTGTAAATCGACCAAGAGAACCATCGACCTTTCCGCTTTCGTACTGGATATGGGGCAGAACCTTTCCGGTTTTCCGGAAATTACCGTGCGTGGTAAACGAGGTCAGAAAGTTACTTTGGTGGTGGCTGAGGCTCTGACGGAGGAAGGAGCCTGTAACCAACGGCAAACGGGACGTCAGCATTACTACGAATATACCTTGAAGGGTGAGGGGGACGAGACCTGGCGTCCCCGTTTCTCATACTATGGTTATCGCTACATTCAGGTAGAGGGTGCCGTACTGAAGGGGGAGAAGAATCCCCGGAAATTGCCTGTTCTGAAAGATATTCAATCCTGCTTTGTTTATAACTCGGCAAAAAAGGTGTCTGCTTTCGAGTGTTCCAATCCGATATTCAACGCTGCCCATCGTCTGATAGAGAAGGCGGTTCGCAGCAATATGCAGTCTGTATTTACCGATTGTCCCCATCGGGAAAAGCTGGGATGGCTGGAACAGGTGCACCTCAACGGGCCGGGGCTTTTATACAATTATGACCTGACAGCTTTCGCTCCGCAGATTATGCAGAATATGGCGGATGCCCAACATCGCAACGGAGCCATGCCAAGCACCGCACCGGAGTATGTCGTGTTCGAAGGACCGGGCATGGATGCCTTTGCCGAATCTCCCGAGTGGGGAGGTGCTTTGGTCATTTTCCCGTATATGTATTACGAAACCTACGGGGACGATTCGCTGATTAAGAAGTATTACCAGAATATGCGCCGATATGTGGACTATCTCTCTACCCGCGCAGATAATCATATCCTTTCTTTCGGTTTGGGCGACTGGTATGATTACGGTGACTTCCGTGCAGGATTCTCCCGCAATACGCCTGTCCCGCTGGTGGCTACGGCACACTATTACATGATTGTCGAATACCTGATAAGGGCTGCTCGCATTGTGGGTAATGCTGATGATGTCAGGTATTACAATTCGTTGGCGAATGATATCGTGGTAGCATTCAACGAGCGCTTTCAGGATTACGATGCGGCGCAGTATGGTACGGGAAGCCAGTGCAGCAATGCCTTGCCGCTTTTTCTGGATATGGTTCTGAGTAGAGGCCATTCTGGAGGTTATGAAACGGATCGTCATCTGGAGCGCAAAGTATTTAAGAACCTGATAAAAGATGTGGAAGCACACGGCAATCGTCTGACTACCGGAGATGTGGGAAACCGCTATCTGATCCAGACATTGGCCAATTACGGAGCCGATGAACTCATCTATAAAATGTTCAACCATGAGGAAACGCCCGGATATGGCTTTCAACTCAAGTTTGGTGCAACGACTCTGACTGAACAATGGGACCCTCGTCAGGGCTCCTCTTGGAATCATTTTATGATGGGGCAGATTGATGAATGGTTCTTTAACTCGTTGGTCGGTATCTCTCCGGACGTGAAGCATGGATACCAGAAGTTCAGAATCGCCCCGAAGCCTGTCGGTGATCTGAAATACGTGCAGTCATCTTATGAAACCCTTTACGGTAAGATAACTGTGGACTGGACCCGTGAGAACGGCCGGTTTAAGCTGAAGTTGTCCGTTCCGGTAAACACTGTGGCGGTGGTTACACTTCCGGGAGAGAAAGAACCGAGAGAGGTGGAGAGCGGGAAACATGAATTTGTAGTGAACGAACAACAAACTATAAACGAACCATAAACAACCATACTATGACCATGAAATATAGAATACTTCTTTGTTCACTCTTCTGCCTTTGTGCGGTTACGGTGCTTCGTGCAGAACGTGTAGATATGCTGAAAGCAGGAGCGAAGGTGGATGGAAAGACGTTGAATACCAAACTTATCAATTCTACCATCGACCGCCTGAACGCGAACGGTGGCGGTACCCTTTTTTTTCCTGCCGGCACTTATCTGACGGGAAGCATCCGGATGAAGAGCCACATCACTTTGGAGTTGGAGGCGGGAGCCACTTTGCTGTTTTCTGATAGCTTCGATGATTATCTTCCCTTTGTGGAGGTGCGTCATGAGGGAGTGATGATGAAGAGTTTCCAGCCTCTGATTTATGCCGTGGATGCGGAAAATATAACAATCAAAGGTGAAGGTACGCTGGACGGGCAGGGAAAGAAGTGGTGGATGGAGTTTTTTCGTGTGATGATTGATCTGCGCGACAATGGCATGCGGAATGTGAATAAGTATCAGACGATGTGGGACCAGGCAAATGATACAACGGCTATCTATGCTGAAACAAACAAGGACTACATCGGTACACTGCAACGTCGTTTTTTCCGTCCTCCGTTTATCCAGCCGGTTCGTTGCAAGGACGTGAAGATAGAGGGGGTGAAGATCGTCAACTCTCCGTTCTGGACGGTGAATCCCGAGTTCTGTGAAAACGTGAAGGTGAAGGGAGTAACCATTCATAATGTACCCTCGCCCAATACGGACGGCATCAATCCGGAGTCCTGCCGGAATGTACATATCAGCGACTGCCACATTTCGGTGGGAGATGATTGCATAACGATCAAGTCCGGTCGCGATGCGCAGGGGCGCCGGTTGGGAGTACCCTGTGAGAATATAACCATCACTAATTGCATCATGCTTTCCGGTCATGGTGGTGTAGTGATAGGCAGTGAGATGAGTGGAGGCGTGCGTAAGGTGACTATTTCCAATTGCATTTTCGATGGAACGGACCGGGGCATTCGTCTCAAGTCCACCCGGGGCAGGGGAGGAGTGGTCGAAGATATCCGTGTCAGTAACATTGTGATGCGCAATATCAAGCAGGAGGCTGTGGTACTGAATCTGAAGTATAGCGGTATGCCTGCCGAACCCAAGAGTGAACGCACTCCGCTGTTTCGCAACATACATATCAGTGGAATGACGGTTACGGATGTCAAGACTCCTGTTAAGATAGTTGGGCTGGAAGAAGCTCCGATCTCTGATATTGTACTGCGCGACATCCATGTGCAGGGAGCCGGTGAGGAATGTGTCTTTGAGGATTGCGAACGCATCACGATGGAAGATGTCATGGTGAATGGTAAAAAGATGTATCCAAAGGAAGTCGATGAAAAGTAAACAATAATATATAGAACAATGAAACGTATTCTTTTCTCTGTGCTTTTTGCTGCATCTCTTTCGGCTGAAGCACAAACACAAACATTTGAAACGGCCTTTGCCCGCCCTTTGAACGAAGTTCTTACGGACATACAAAATCGTTTTGGTATCCGCCTGAAATACGATATTGATACGGTCGGTAAAGTGTTGCCTTATGCGGATTTTCGTATCCGTCCTTATTCAGTGGAAGAATCGCTGACGAATGTATTGTCCCCTTTCGATTATAAGTTTGTGAAACAAACTGGCAATATATATAAGTTGAAAGCTTATGAATATCCTCGGCGGACAGATGCTGACGGAGAGAAAATGCTGGCTTACCTTAATACGCTTTATGCAGATAAGGAAGCTTTTGAACTCCGTGCCGATTCTTTAAGAAAAGAAGTCCGGCAACGTCTGGGAATTGACCTTTTACTCGCACAATGTGTGGAGTCGAAGCCGATTCTTTCCAAAGTGAGGAAATATGATGGCTATACAGTTCAGAATTTTGCACTTGAGACGCTTCCAGGGCTGTATGTTTGCGGTTCTGTTTATGCCCCTAAATCGAAAGGGAAGCATGCGCTGATCATTTGTCCGAATGGACACTTTGGAGGAGGTCGTTATCGCGAAGATCAACAACAGCGTATGGGAACCCTGGCACGTATGGGGGCTGTTTGTGTGGATTATGATCTCTTCGGTTGGGGAGAGTCAATTTTGCAGGTTGGCAGTGCGGCACACCGCAGTAGTGCAGCTCATACCATTCAGGCGATGAATGGTTTGCTGATTCTCGACTATATGCTTGCTGCCCGTAAAGATATTGACAGGAAAAGAATCGGTGTGAATGGCGGTTCCGGTGGTGGCACGCAAACAGTTCTGCTGAGTGCACTGGATGATCGCTTCACGGCTTCGGCGCCGGTGGTAAGTTTGGCTTCTCATTTTGATGGAGGATGCCCCTGTGAAAGCGGTATGCCTATTCAATTGGCGGCGGGTGGCACATGCAATGCCGAATTGGCAGCAATCTTTGCTCCCCGTCCGCAATTAGTAGTGTCTGATGGTGGTGATTGGACGGCAAGTGTGCCTACACTGGAATATCCTTATTTGCAGCGTGTTTATGGATTCTACGATGCAAAAGATAAAGTGACGAACATACATCTTCCGAAAGAAAGACATGACTTTGGTCCTAATAAGCGGAATGCTGTCTATACATTTTTTGCTGAGGTGTTCGGCTTGAATAGAAATATGCTGGATGAAACAAAAGTCACCATCGAACCGGAATCCGCTATGTATAGTTTCGGTGAGAAAGGAGAACTTTTGCCGGAAAGCGCAATTCGTTCGTTTGATAAAGTAGCTGTTTATATTGACAAGAAAGCTTTTGCCCAATTAAAGTCGGATGCTTCTCTTGAGAAAAAGGCAATGGACTGGGTGGCTTCCTTAAATATGGAGGATGATAAGAAAGCGGGCTTTGCTGTAACAACTATCTATAATCATTTGCGCAAGGTTCGTGATTGGCATAATGAACACCCTTATTCCACTGTTCCGGAGGGTATCAATCCTGTCACTGGTAAATCTTTAAGTAAATTGGATCGGGAAATGATTGCCGATTCCGCCATGCCGAAAGAAGTTCATGAAAAGCTGATGAAAGATTTACGCAGAGTGCTGACGGAAGAACAAGTAGAGCAGATTCTTGATAAATATACTGTAGGCAAAGTAGCTTTCACTTTGAAAGGTTATCAGGCCATTGTCCCTGATATGACGGGGGAAGAAACCGCTTTTGTGTTGGAACAGTTGAAGCTGGCTCGTGAACAGGCTATTGATTATAAGAACATGAAGCAGATATCTGCCATCTTTGAAATCTACAAGACCAAGTGCGAACAGTATTTTAATGAGCATGGTCGTAACTGGCGCCAGATGTTCAAGGATTATGTAAATAAGAGAAAAGCGGAAAAGGCTCAGAACAAGAAATAAAAAAGGAAGCCCCGGAACTCAGATCATAATAAGAGTTCCGGGGCTTTTTTCTTATATTCAGATATATCCAGAAAAGCCTTATCGAAGTTTTGATAAATCTATTTCCGCATATTTAACTCGCTGCCTTCTCCATGTATAAACAGCATGCAGCCTACCATCTTTTCCCTGAATAATACTTGGATAGGAATATTGACTGATAGGGCTGTCTTCCAATGTAAGCACAGGTTGCCAATTTATACCATCTTCTGAAATGGCTACACAGAGAGGAGTTCGAGGTCCTTTGGGAGTGCCGGGTAGTGTCGAGAAATTATTGTAGATGAGTACATGGCGACCGTCTTGTAATGTTACGGCATCCGTTCCCGAATTATTATTCGGAACATCCAGAAGTGTTACTTTGCTCCAGGTATCGCCATTATCATTGCTCCAGGCTGTGGCAATCCGGGCATTGCGTGTGCGGCACAATACTTGTAATCTTCCGTCTTTGTGCATCAGTATGCTGGGCTGTATCGCATATATTGGTTTTGCATCTTCACCTTTGACGGCTTCGCCACCTTCCTGATCATCTACGTTGACACCTCCTTTTTTACGGTGCTGAGTAAGTACGGAAAGCTCCGCAGCCAGTGATTCTGTTGTCTTCCAGGTCTTGCCGTTGTCATCGGAAATTTCGAAATGAATGCGCCATCCCTTGCCACCTTCTCTGCTGGAAGGACAGATGATACGACCATTAATGTACTCCGGTTTATTCTTGATAGGACCGAGGAATCCTTCCGGCAACGGTTCACGTTTACTCCAGGTCTTTCCTCCGTCGCGAGAGCGCACGAGCCAGCCAGTCCAGTCGCCTACGCTCAAGCCTATTTTATAGAAGAGAATCAGATCACCTCCCGGAATTTGAAAAAGTACCGGGTTCCAGCAAGCTTTCCGGCGGGCAATCAGTTTTCCCCGGGCATTTGTCACAGGAGTACAAGTGGAATCAATGCCTGCCAAGGTTGCCTGCGCATCTTTTATTGAAAATACGCCGTCGGCAGCGAGTTGTGGAGAGGTCCATTCTTTGGCACCTTTCGGCTTGCGACACACCCAGATGCAACAATCCGGATTGCGCTCTTTGGTACCGCCGAAAAATGAAGCGACAAGATCCCCGTTTTTCAATTCTACGATGGTGGCTCCATGACATTCCGGGAAGGAAGCTTTCTCATATAGGAACTCGTCACTCAGGATAGCTACATTCCGGGTAGGGATATCTACACTGAAGTGATGCTTGCCCGAACCTACCATTTCTTTCCGCCCGCCGGGAAGATATACTTCGCCTGTAGTGTTGGCGGGGAGTTCAATGTCCCATTCCAGATGTGTCGGGGTCTTTTTCCACCGGCTGGCTATTTTTCCGTAGATGCTTGTGTAGGAGGCATCTACATTGCTTAGTTCCTGAATGTCAAAGGCAGGCTGGAAGATGATATGTTTATAGCCGGGCTTCCAACGGTCGGCACGGATACCTGCCAGATTGTTGAAGCACCAGGGAAGCAGGTTGCCTAAGAGCATGACGTGATTTCCACTGTTCATTCCGGGATTTGCTTTGTCGCCATTCCAGAGTTCCCAGATGGTGGTGGCGCCTTGCGCGGCCATATATCCCCACGAAGGATAAGTCTTATTAGTGGCCAGAAGATAGGCGACATCGGCATGACCACGGCGGCTTAGTTCGCGTAGCAGCCATTGTGTACCGATGACTCCGGTGCTGATATGTCCTTTATTGGTAGTGATAATGGTAGCCACGGTATTCTTGGCAACTTCGTCCATGTACTGTTTGGGGACAAGTCCGAAAGCAAGCGGCAGAATATTGGCGGTAACCGTATTGTTACCGTAGAAGATGCTGTCCGGATATAAAGTATGTCCGGGTACGGGGGAAGTACCTTCCTTCACATGAAGGAAACGTGCGTTGAAGGCATCTTTTATCCGGCCTTCCAGTGCTCCCCATTCTTCGGCTTCGGCGGTTAGGCCTTGCAGGCTTGCAAAACGATGCATCAGTTGCAGGACTTTCAGATAGTAGGCGGTAGCTATAAGCGCACCATCCGTTTTGCGGGCAGGGTCATTGCTATGAATCATTTCCAAAGACTCGGGAGGTACGCACCAGTCACCGTATTTGTCTTTGGTAATAATGAATTCCTTGGTCAGGTAATACTCGAGGATATGAGATACCCATTTCTTTAAAGCCGGATAATTCTCTTCGATTGCGCGCCGGTCACCGTAGTTGGTGAAAAGCATGTCGCATACCAGGGGAAGGGTAGCTGGCCAGGTGACATTATCCGAATAGTAATTCCAGTAGGCCGGAGCTACATCCGGGATGCAGCCGTCCTCACGCTGTGCTTCACGAATATCACGTGTCCATTTGTTGTATAGGGCATGATTGTTGAAAAAGAGGCTTTCACCCCAGGAACCCATCGCGTGGTCTCCCAACCAAGGTTGGCGTTCGTTGCGTTGCGGGCAGTCGACGGGCATACCTTTGTAGTTACTGCGGATACCCCAAAAAGCATTGCGCAATACCTGATTGAGTGTTTCATCCGAGCAGGTGAAGGTCCCGGTATGAGCCATTTCGTCATCTACTACTTCAGCTGTAAAATCTTCGGTCTTGGCATTGGGATAACCGCTGATTTCCACATAGCGGAAACCGTGGTATACAAAGCGGGGAGCCCAGGTGGCATCTTGTGGTTCACGTCCGCTGACAACATATATATCCGTGCAATGTGCGTCGCGTAGATTCTTCGTAAAAATTTCGCCATCCGGTTGCAAGCGCTCGGCAAAGCGGAGACGGATACTGTCTCCTGCCTGGCCTTTGATACGAATACGTAGCCATCCTGCCATATTCTGACCGATGTCCAAAATCTGTTTGTCTCCCTGTTTCCGGATAGAAACAGGCTTCAGGCTTTCCGTTACTTTCATGCCCGGCATCATTTGCGCACGCAAGGTTCCTGAGGGAATGCTGACGCGCCCGGCGGGTATCCAATTTGTATCATCATAGCCTGCCCGATTCCAGTCTCCTAATTCCTTGCGTGCATCGTATTCTTCGCCATCGTACTCATTATTGCTGCGTATAGGGCCTTCGGTGGTTAGTTTCCAGGAAATGTCCGAGGCGATTGTCTGTCTGCTGCCGTCCGTATATTCAACAATCAGATTCATACGTAGTTTGGGATAGCCGAAAGTAGGTATCTTGTAGGGTTTGTAATTCTGGCGCATGGTGTAGAAGCGCCCGTTGCCGAGGATGACACCGATGGCATTTTCTTTTTGGAGTTGGGGGGTGACGTCATACGTGTTGTACAGGATAGTTTTCCGGTAATCGGTAGGGGCAGGTGCCAGGACTTGTTCACCGATGCGCTGACCGTTGATAAAGAGTTCGTAAAGTCCCATTCCGGCAATGTGTACTGTGGCTCGTTTCACTTCTTTGGTCAGTGCAAACTCTTTGCGGAGATAGCGGGCGGCAAGGCGGCTCCATTGTGTCTCGCTGTCACCGGGGGCAGGGCGGTCCAGGCCGATCCACTGCCCTTGCCAGTCTGCTTCATTCAGTAATCCCATACTCCAAGAGGCGGGTTCGCTCCAGTCGGTTTCATTAGTATGGGTATAGACTTTTACTTTCCAGTAGTAAGGGGTGTTACGCTTCAACGTTTCACCTTGATAAGTGATCCATTGGGAAGCGTCTGTTTTCACCTTGCCTGAATCCCAGCAGTCTCCTTTGCCTTGTGCCAGGAGTTCAGGGGAGGAGGCTACAAGAATATGATAGGCGGTCTGCATCACATTTTGTTCGTCCGATTCGATACGCCAGCCCAGACGGGGGTGGCGGATATCGATTCCCAGTGGATTCTTCAATAGCTCTGTTCGCAGGTTGGTGACGCGCAAGGCTGCGTGTGCCGTACCAGCGAGGATGAGGAGGTAAAGTAGGGATATTAATATCTTCTTATTCATATTGATTACGTTATGATATTGAGTAATAGTTCAAGATTACTTTTTCTCCCATCGCTGTTGTGCATCGGGTAGTTCGTCCCATTCTTTATTTACATAGTCTTTACTGCTGTCCACTACAATCAAGATATGATCGTTTCCGCTGCTGTAGCCACTATCGTGCTGGAAATTGTGTATTCCGTTTTCAAACTCACCGATATATTCCAGTTTGCCGTCTTTGGTGGTATACCACCAGGCATTCTTCTTGGCACCGCTGATTTTGCTGAAATCTACTTTCATCGGACGTCCGGTGTAGTTGTACACCATCAGATAATCTTTGCCGCGTGTAGCGATGGCGCGGTCGTAGCGTTCCCCGTTTGTGCCGGCAATGATGGACTGGTCAGGTACACGTTCGAAGAATGGGAAAGTCAGCATCAGGTTTTTGAGATACTTCATTTGGTTGAAGCCCGGATTGTTCAGAGCATCGTACCAGGGTTCCTTTGCACCGTATGCACCGCCAACACCCGGTTTAATGAATTGCATGATGGAATTATTACCATAGGTATGTCCAAAAGAACCGGCAAAAACCGACCAGTAGGCATAACGGCGCACATCGTAATCTTTCCAGCGCAGTTCATTCTCATCGTGCAGACCGTGAGGAATTTCCTCGTAGATAGGTTCACCGTCAATTACGGGTTTCATGGGATTTGTGGCCATACTGCGTTCTACAAAGCGCCAGTTATCTTCTTCGGTATTCTCTTCGATTGGATAATCACCGTCACCGAAACGTTGCCCGTAGCGGCGATGCCCGCTTTGGAACATGTTGAAGTCCAGCCAGGGGGCGGCATTGAACCAAGTTGAGGAAGTGGTACGGCCGCGTGGGTGGAAGGTCATCAGGTGATTCTTGTCTATTGCTTTGATGGATGTGGCGAGAGCTTCCCATTCAGCGGTTTTTACGTCACCACGAATATCGCCTCCGATAAACCAGATGATATTCGGCTCGTCTTTATAGCGTTCGGCGAGGAATTTGCCGTAAGCTTTGGCTTGCTCTACCGTCATTTCTCCGCGACTCACAGGACTGCCCCAGATACAGACCATACCGATATAAAGTCCTTTCCGGGCAGCTGTACGGATAATGTAATCCATGTGGTCCCAATAGCCGTATACGCCTTTCTGATTGATGTTTTTGAAGTTATATCCATCAGTCATAGAATATTGTCCGTAGGTATTTATGGAGGGGACATTATTCAGGGTCTGAACTTGAATGACGTTATATCCCCGTTGTTTACATTGTTCCAGATAATACTCGGCTTCATCGCGGTTCAGACGTTGAGGTAGTAGCCATCCAGTTTCTCCTAGCCAAAAGAAAGGAGTGCCGTTTTCATGTTTCAGATAGCGACCTTCTTCGGAGACCATTAGTTTACCATTGTTCCAGGGGATATACGTTTTCTGTGTTTTCTTCTGTGCAGAGGCGGGCATTGCCATAGTCAGCAAAAGCAGAAGAAAAGGGATTAGTTTGAATGTTTTCATTGTTATTGATGTTATTATAATTGTTTGCTTAATCACTAATTCATTCGTTCATATTCAATTGCTGCCAATATGAACGCCCCTACGGATTTGGGATCATTTTCTATCACGGGTTCGCCAATATAATACTCGAACGAGCCGTCACGATACTTTCCGGAGTTCCCGCCCAGTCCGGCTACGGCACAACAATGGGTCAATGTGTAAGTGCCGTCTTCTTCAAGACGGGTGAACTCACGGATCATGCCGTCGAATGCTTTCTGTACAGGGGTGATGTATTCGTTTCCGATATATCCCTCATTGATGGCTTTAGCAAGTGTATATATGAACAGGGCTGTTGCCGATGATTCCAGATAATTACCCTTGCGTGCTCCCTGGTCGGTCACTTGATACCAGGTTCCGGATTGCGGGTCCTGATACCTCACCATTGCCTGTGCCAGGCCTTGTAGAATTTGCAGTACGCTGTCGCGTCCTTCGGTTTCCTGTGGCAAGTAATCCAATACATCCACTATGGCGGCTCCATACCATCCGATGCTGCGACTCCAGAAATTCGGTGAACAACCTGTTTCCCGGCTTGCCCATTTCTGCTCGCGGCTTTCATCCCATCCGTGATAATAGAGTCCTGTAGCCAGATCATAAGTCTTGCGGGCTATAAGCAGAATTTGTTTCACAGCTTCGTCTTGCAGGGTCGGCTCCCCAAAAGTGGCGCCATATTGCGCCAGATAAGGAGAGGCCATAAAGATACCGTCCAGCCACATCTGGTGCGGATACCTCAGCTTGTGCCAAAAACCGCCTTCGCTTGTGCGGGGCTGCTCCCTCATTTGTTTGCGCAAGGTGTCCATGGCTATTTTATAGCGTTCATCTCCCGTCCGGACATAGAAGTCGAAAAGAATCTTCCCGGCATTGACGTTGTCTATATTGAATGAAAGATATTTCATGGTTTTGATGTGTCCATCGTTATCAATCAGACTGTCCGCATAGATTTTGGCATAATCGTAGTAAGTGCTGTCTCCTGTATGCTTCCATTCTTCGAGCATGGATTTTACTACAAGTCCGTGTGTATATCCCCAGCGCGGTTTGCTGGCCTTTTCAATCATCCAGGGTTCAGGAAAACGCTTCATTTCGGAGCGTGCCATACGCTCGCTCCATTTTTCGGTCTTTGGTTTTTGGGTGGTTGTGCAGGCCATGAAACAGGTAATCCCGCACACCGTCAGTAGTTTCAGTGAGATACGATTCATATAAGTTCAGTATTTAGTTTCCAATCAATGTATATTCTTGTCCTGCCCGGGTGGGCAGATCGTATAAATAGGTCTTTGCTATTTCCACTTTGTTCAATTTGGCTTTGGGGCTGATTAACGGTTGGGCAATGACGGGAACTGCATAAAGCGGGTTGGGATTCTCACCTTTGGCACGTTTCAGACCTTTGCCTGTCAACGGACTCGTTGAGCGAAGGCGGCAATTGCCTCCTTTATGAGATTTTACAACCAGACGCTCCACTTTCCCGTTTTTCCAGCTTAGTTCCAGCTCGAAACCTCCGCGAGCGATGATTCCTTTCACAGTTCCGTCCTTCCAAACCGTCGGTAATGCGGGTAGCAGATAGATGAAACCGTCATGGCTTTGCATCAGCATTTCGGCAATGCCTGCGGCACAACCAAAGTTTCCGTCAATCTGGAAGGGTGGGTGTGCATCGAACAGGTTGGGGTAGGTGCCTCCTTTCTTTTTTTCATTACGCACCAGGGTCAGTTGGTCTGTAATGAGCTTGTAGGCATGGTTGCCGTCGAGCAGACGCGCCCACAGGCAAACTTTCCATCCCATGCTCCAGCCAGTGGATGGGTCGCCGCGATGAATGAGGGAAGTGCGGGCAGCGTCGAATAATTCCGGGCTGCGGTAGGGAGATATCTGGTTGCTTGGAAACAGTCCGTACAGATGGGAAACGTGGCGGTGTACATCCTTCGGGTCATCCCAGTCGAACATCCATTCCTGCAACTGTCCCCAGCGTCCTACCTGCATGGGAGCCATTTCACGGAGGCGCTGTGAGAGTCGGGCGGCAAATGCCAGGTCTGTATCCAGGATGTCCGAGGCGGCTATGATGGCTGTCCAAAGGTTGAATATCAATTGATTGTCGAGGGTGCATCCGGCAGCTGTGGTAGACTTGCCGTTACTGCCCGAATGTACATTTTCGGGTGAGTTGCTGGGACAGACCACCAGCCAGTTGTGCGCAGGTTCTTTCACCATGATTTCGTCGAAGAAGCGTCCGGACTCTCTCAAGATGGGATAGACGGAGCGCAGGAATTCAGTGTCTCCGGTGTAGAGGTAACGTTCCCAAAGATGCCGGCAAAGCCATGCGCCGCCACTGGGCCATAAGCCTGACGGAGCTTTATCTACTGCGCCCGTGATGCGCCATATGTCGGTGTTGTGATGTAGCACCCAGCCATTGGCGCCATACATGATGCGAGCGGTTTCCTTACCTGTTTCGCTGACTTCGCGTATCAGGCGGAACAGGGGTTCGTTCAGTTCGCTCAGGTTGGTGACTTCCGAGGGCCAATAGTTCATTTCCAAGTTAATGTTACAGGTATATTTGCTGTCCCAGGAGGGGAAAAGCTTATCGTTCCAGATTCCCTGAAGATTGGCGGGTTGCCCGCCGGGTTGGGATGAACAAATCAGGAGGTAACGTCCGAACTGAAAATAAGTAGCCACCAGATGTGCGTCATTGGTCTGTTTGAAGTTCTCCACGCGCTTGTCGGTAGTCACGTGTTCGTATCGGTTGTCTCCTAAATCTAGGGAGACGCGTGTCAGGTATCGGCGATAAAAGTCTGTATGGTTCTTCCGGGCTTCAGTGAATGAATGTGTCATAGCTCTTACCAGATAATCTTTGGCACGTTCGGCCGGATTGCCTGTGATGTCCTGATAGTTATTGAAGTTGGTGGCGATGGAGACGTAGACGATAGCTTCATCGGCTCCTTCTACTGAAAGCACACCGTCGGCACATGCCATCTGGCCGCCGGTGTTCCGGGCGGTCAGTCTTCCCTGAAACTCCACTTTGCCTTTCAGCCCTTCGTGCAGGGAAGATACGCCGGAAAGTGTTACGCAGTTTCCTTCTTCGGAAGTGATGACGACATCCTGATGAGGGGAGGTGAGTTGAGTGTTGAAAGTAATCCGCCCCGGACGGTTGGCGGTGAGGCGTACCATGATTACCTGATCGGTAAATGAAGTGATGGTTTCGCGCCGGTATTGCACCCCATCCACTTCATAGCGGACGAGGGTACGGGCAGAGTCGAGACTTAGTTCCCGATAATAGTTCGTGTAACGGGTATGTCCGGGAAACGCGATTCGCAGGTCGCCAAAGCTTTGATAGGGCATTCCCGAATTGGTCTTTGCCATGACCTTTTCGGTGGCGAGCGTCTGTGCTTCCAGATATTTGCCGGCAAATACCAGGTCGCGTACCCGGGGAATGTATTCCAGTGCATTGGGGTTGGCGTTGTTGTTGGGGCGTCCCGCCCAGATGGTTTCTTCGTTCAGTTGTATCTGCTCCGTGGCGGGCGTGCCGTATACCATAGCTCCTAGACGCCCGTTCCCTAAGGGGAGGGCTTCCGTCCATACTTGTGCGGGGCGGTCGTACCAAAGTTTGTATTCCTGTGCGGACAGGCGTGACTCCTGTGCAGAAATATTGCCCACGGATACCAGTACAAACAGATAGCCGAATAATCTCTTTTTATTCATCTTTTCTAATAGCTTTTATACTTTTAGAAAAGGACGGTTAAAGATAGCTTTTGTACCCAGCAAATAGGTGATAAATGTCGTATTAATCCGGTCATTGCATGTAATAGCACTTGCTGGACCATTTCTTGTTGAGTACAAAACGCGCTTCATTGCGTCTCTTCTTTAAAGATATTGTATGAAATTTCAGATGATTCATATTCATGAGACAGATTAAACTGATACTTCTTTTAGTTTCCGCCTCCGTCACGGGAGCATTTGCACAGAACAACGGACTGACGGATATGAGCCGGAGCCGCTACGCCCGGATGATGAACACCGGCATTGATGCCGTACATTGGACGGATGGCTTCTGGGCAGAGCGCTTTGATGTGTTCAGCCGCACCTCCCTGCAAAGCATGTGGAACACCTGGAACACGCCCGAAGTATCTCACGGTTTCCGTAATTTTGAGATCGCTGCCGGCATTTGCGAGGGCGAGCACTGGGGACCACCCTTTCACGATGGGGACATGTATAAATGGATGGAAGGAGTAGCCTCAGTTTATGCAGTTAACAAAGACCCCGAACTGGACAAACTAATGGACCGTTTCATTACTTGCGTCGTAAAGGCTCAGCGAACAGATGGATATATCCATACCCCGGTTATTATCGAAGAGCTTAATAAAGGAATCGATACTCATACTCTGGAAGAGCCGCATAAGCAAACAGTCGTCGGAACCAAGGTAGGATCCGAAGATGAGAAAGGCGCCTTTGCCAATCGCCTGAACTTTGAAACCTACAATCTGGGACATCTGATGATGGCCGCCATCGTTCATCGTCGTGCCACCGGGAAGACCACTCTTTTTGATGCAGCCGTCCGTGCTACCGATTTCCTTTGTCATTTCTATGAAACCGCTTCCGCTGAATTGGCCCGTAACGCTATATGTCCTTCCCATTATATGGGGGTAGTCGAAATGTACCGCGCCACGGGGAATCCACGTTATCTGGAACTGTCGAAGAATCTGATTGACATTCGGGGGATGGTGGAAAATGGTACGGATGATAATCAGGACCGCATTCCTTTCCGTGAGCAGTACCGGGCGATGGGACATGCGGTACGTGCCAATTACCTGTATGCCGGGGTGGCGGATGTCTATGCCGAAACCGGTGAAGAGCAATTGATGAAGAACCTGACCAGTATTTGGAATGACATCGTTACCCGGAAAATGTATGTGACCGGGGCTTGCGGTGCCCTTTATGACGGTACTTCGCCCGACGGCACCTGTTATGAGCCGGATAGTATTCAGAAGGTACATCAAAGCTATGGTCGCCCTTATCAATTACCCAATAGTACAGCTCATAATGAAACCTGCGCTAACATCGGCAATATGCTTTTTAACTGGCGCATGCTGGAAGTGACGGGAGATGCCAAGTATGCGGAGCTAGTGGAAACATGTCTTTATAACAGTATTCTGAGTGGTATCAGTTTGGATGGAAAGAAATATTTCTATACGAATCCGCTCCGTATCAGTGCTGATTTACCTTATACACTTCGCTGGCCGAAAGAACGGACGGAGTATATCAGTTGCTTCTGCTGCCCGCCTAATACGTTGCGTACACTCTGCCAGGCACAGAACTATGCTTATACATTGGGTTCCGAAGGCATTTATTGCAATTTGTATGGTGCGAATACATTGACTACAAACTGGAGAGATAAAGGAGAAATTGCTTTGACACAGAAGACCGCTTATCCTTGGGAAGGCAATGTACGTGTAGAGTTTGACCGGGTGCCCCGCAAAGCCGGTGCATTCTCCCTTTTCCTCCGTATACCGGAGTGGTGTGAGAAAGCTATGCTGACCGTAAATGGAGAGCTGGTTCCGGTTGCCGCAAAAGCAAATACGTATGCGGAGGTAAAACGTACCTGGAAGAAGGGGGATGTGGTAGAGTGGGTGATGGATATGCCTGTCCGCCTGCTTGAGGCTCATCCGTTGGCGGAAGAAATACGCAATCAGGTAGTGGTGAAGCGCGGACCGTTGGTATATTGCTTGGAGAGCATGGATATGAGAGGTGGCGGAAGCATTGATAATGTACTGATCCCTGCTGATATCAAACTCATTCCAAAGAAAGTGACGATTGAAGGTAGTCCGGTTGTTGCTCTTGAGGGCAAGGCTCGTCTGATTTCATCCAATTCCTGGGAAGGGATACTTTACCGGCCTGTCAGTTTCGCCGGGAAGACGGTGGATATCCGTTTGATTCCTTACTATGCTTGGGGGAATAGGGGGAAAGGAGAAATGACCGTTTGGATGCCTCTGGGGAGATAAATACAGATACGCGTCGTCCGCGTATCTATAATCAAACATTATGTCGAATAGAAGAATCATACTAATAACTGCCTTGTCGCTCCTCACCTTTGTAGGGCATGCAGGCGATATTTGGGTTTCCCCACGTGGAAATGATCAGAATGATGGTACCCGCCAATCTCCGAAGGCAACACTGACCTCCGCCCTGCGTCAGGCACGCGAGTGGCGCCGGACAGGAGATAATCGTGTGCTGGGAGGCATCACAGTGTATATGGAGGGCGGTGTCTATTCCCTCTATGAACCGATATTCATTCGTCCTGAAGATAGCGGGACAAAGGGTTCGCCCATCGTTATTCGCTCCGTTCGTGGCGAGGATGCCGTATTAAGTGGTGGTGTGTCTATCAGGAACTGGAAAAAACAAGGAAAACTATGGGTGGCGGATGTACCGATGTTCAATGGCCGTCCGCTGGATTTCCGCCAACTGTGGGTGGATGGACAGAAGGCCACACGTGCCCGTGATGTGGAGGACTTTGAGAATATGCATCGCATTTGCAGTGTCGACGAGAAGACTGAAACTCTTTATGTGCCTGCCGCCGCCGTTCGGCAGATTACGGATGGGAAAGGCGCGTTAAAGTCAAGATACGCCGAAATGGTACTTCACCAGATGTGGTGTGTGGCTAATCTTCGGATTCGTTCTGTGCAGGTTTTGGGAGATAGTGCGGCAGTCCGTTTTCATCAGCCCGAGAGTCGTATCCAGTTTGAACATCCCTGGCCACGTCCCATGGTAACGACCGATGGACACAATTCAGCTTTTTATCTGACCAATGCACGTGAACTGCTGGATGTTCCGGGAGAGTGGTATCATGATATAGATACCCGTAAACTTTATTATTATCCGCGTGAGGGAGAAAATATGCAATCAGCGGAAGCGATTGTGCCTGCTATTGAGACATTGGTGCAAATTGAAGGTACTTTGGATCGTCCGGTTACTAATCTTCGTTTCGAGCGGATCACTTTCTCATATACCACCTGGATGCGTCCTTCCGTAAAAGGGCACGTTCCTCTTCAGGCTGGTATGTATCTGACGGATGGGTATCGTATCGATCCGAAAATGAAACGGAATTACAGGAATCATCCGTTGGATAACCAGGGCTGGTTGGGACGTCCTGCGGCGGCAGTTCGGGTGGCTGCCGCTGGGGCGATAGACTTTGAACACTGCCATTTCGAGCATCTGGGCTCCACGGGGGTGGATTATGAAGAAGCGGTGCATGGAGGAATCATCCGTGGTTGTCTTTTTCGTGATATTGCGGGGAATGGTTTATTGGTCGGGAGTTTCTCCCCGGCTGCTCACGAGACACATCTTCCGTACGATCCTGCCGACCGTCGTGAAGTGTGTACACATCAACGGATTGACAACTGTTATTTTACGGAGACGGGTAACGAAGATTGGGGGTGTCTTGCCATTGCTGCGGGATATGTAAGCGACATCCATATCGTGCACAATGAAATATGCGAAGTGCCTTATAGCGGTATCAGCCTTGGCTGGGGATGGACTCAGACAGTGAATTGTATGAAGAATAATCAGGTTCATGCCAATCTGATCCATCACTATGCGAAGCATATGTATGATGTGGCAGGAATTTATACGTTAGGTTCCCAGCCCAAGACCTATGTAACGGAGAATTGTGTGCATAGCATTTATAAGCCGGGTTATGTGCATGACCCTAACCACTGGTTTTATCTCTATACCGATGAGGGTTCGTCTTTTATCACCGTCCGCGATAATTGGACGGAAGGGGAGAAGTATCTGCAAAATGCGAATGGACCCGGAAATGTGTGGGAGAATAACGGGCCGGGAGTGGATGCGGCTATTCGTGAACGGGCAGGGCTGGAAGAGGAATATAAAGACTTGAAGAATAAATGATAATTTACCAGCGTAGTCCGCGTACCCATTCCCTCGCCGCTAAATTATCATTCAACGAATCTGGAAATCTTAATTCAATATTATAGTAGAAATGAAAAACAGATGGATCGTAGTTTTGGTTGCCATATCATTGGCAACTTGCACTTTTGCCCAGACCTGGATATGGTATCCGGGCGATTATGAAATATGGTTAGGCAACCGGATGAATAACCGTCGTACGGAGCGGGGTGCTTTTTTCCCTCCTTTTTGGAAGACCGACAGCCACTATGTAGTCGTGGAATTCAGCAAACAACTGAACCTTTCCGAACCGGAAGAAATCTTCATTGCCGCTGAAGGAAAGTATAACGTTAAGCTGGATGGAAAACTCCAATTCGGTATGCTGGAAACCTTATTGCTTCCGGCCGGGACACATAATTTGAATATTAAAGTCTGGAATCAGTCGACTCCCCCTGCCATCTACGTAAAAGGTAAGACTGTAAACTCCGATGCTACCTGGCGTGTGACTTATGAAGACAAGGAATGGATTGACGAAAGCGGCAAAGCCAGTGACACCTCAGCCACCATCTATATGGATGCCGGCTGCTGGAACTTTGACGGAGCCACACAACTCCCTTCCCAATTCCGATTGATGCGGACACTCCATCAACCCACCGCCCGTGCTACACAACCCGAAGGAGGCATCCTCTATGATTTCGGAAAAGAAACATTCGGTTACCTCACTCTGAAGAATCTCTCCGGTAAAGGTATCATCGACATCTATTACGGTGAAAGTCCGGAAGAGGCGAAAGACAAGGCATACTGCGAAACATTGGATAAACTGCAACTGGAAGCAGGACAAGTCACTGATCTTGCTATCCGCCAAACATCCCCGCTGTCCGGTATCGAAAACGAATATACCCTGGAAAACAGTAAGGCTTTCCGCTACGTCTATATCACTCATGAACCGGGGGTACAGATAGGTGAGGTATCTATGCAGTACGAATACCTTCCCGAAGAATATCGTGGAACTTTCCGTTGCAATGATGAAGAACTGAACCGTATTTGGGAAGTGGGTGCCTACACTATGCACCTCACTACCCGTGAGTTTTTTATCGACGGCATCAAGCGTGACCGTTGGGTGTGGAGCGGAGACGCCATTCAGAGTTATTTGATGAACTACTATCTCTTTTTTGACAGTGAGTCGGTGAAGCGTACTATTTGGTTGCTTCGGGGTAAAGATCCTGTGACCAGTCATAGCAATACGATTATGGATTATACATTCTATTGGTTTCTCAGCGTCTACGATTATTACCTGTATAGTGGTGACCGGCAGTTTGTCAATCAACTCTATCCACGTATGCAGACTATGATGGATTATGTATTGGGACGCACCAATAAGAATGGTATGGTTGAAGGTATGTCCGGTGATTGGGTATTTGTAGACTGGGCCGACGGTTATCTGGATAAAAAGGGAGAACTCTCTTTTGAGCAGGTTCTGTTCTGCCGGAGTCTTGAGACAATGGCGCTCTGTGCAGGGTTGGTGGGAGACCGGACCAACCAACAGAAATATGAGAAACTGGCTGCTACCTTGAAAGCTAAACTGGAAACGACATTCTGGAATGCCTCAAAACAGGCCCTTGTACATAACAGCATCAATGGTGTTCAGAGCGATGCCGTCACCCGTTATGCCAATATGTTTTCCGTTTTCTTCAACTATCTGACTCCGGAGAAACAGCAGGCCATCAAACATTCCGTTCTTTTGAATGACAGCATCCTGAAGATCACGACTCCCTATATGCGCTTTTATGAGTTAGAAGCCCTTTGTGCGCTTGGTGAACAAGAAACAGTGATGCAGGAAATGAAAGCGTACTGGGGAGGAATGTTGAAAGAAGGTGCCACTTCCTTTTGGGAAAAATATAATCCGGAGGAAAGCGGTACGCAGCATCTCTCCATGTATGGTCGTCCTTATGGGAAGAGTCTGTGTCATGCTTGGGGAGCAAGTCCTATTTATCTGCTCGGTAAATATTACCTGGGAGTGAAACCTGTGAAAGAAGGCTATAAGGAATTCTCTATAACTCCGGTATTGGGAGGTCTGAAATGGATGGAAGGCAGTGTACCTACACCGAACGGAAATATACATATCCATATGGACCGGAAAATGATTAAGGTACGCGCAACAGAAGGCAAAGGGTATCTGACGATAAAAAGCTGCCGGCAGCCAAAGGCTAATATTGGAACTGTGGAAAAGATTGATGAGAATACCTGGCGCCTCTGGATAGATACTCCGGAAGAGAGAATTGTTAGCGGATTGAAGTACTGAAAGGCAGAATATGAGTACAAACGGATACTTATTGCGTCTTTTTACTATAAACTCAGGTTTGGCAAGTGTAGTGAGTAAAATTATCATTTGTAAACTTCTCTCAAAGTTTACCACACTTCAATATAAAGTAAAACCATCCTCTCCTCTTCTTTCGTAGAAAGAGAGAGAGTTATCATAAATAGAAATATGAGAAATATCAGATTATTCATGTTTGCGGCATGTACACTCCTTTTTGCAGCGTGCGGCAAGCAAACCGTGAAGATTATAACTCCGCCGGATGCGTCGAATCGTATTCTGTTTGGTGCGGAACAGTTACAAACCACTCTGGATAAAGCGGGCTATCAGGTTGTGATGCAACAGGGAGATACTATATTCTCCAACCCGGATGTCCGAACCATCCTGCTGACAGAAACCAATGATACGACTTTAAAGAAAGAAGGCTTTCAGATCACAACAGTCGGTAATCTGACGAAAGTATCCGGCAGGGATGGCAGCGGTGTCATCTATGGATGCCGTGAACTGATAGACCGTGTGAGTAGTTCAAAAGGCAAACTGAACCTTCCCGAGAAGCTGACGGATGGACCGGAAATGGTATTGCGTGGCGCCTGCGTAGGATTGCAGAAGATGACTTATCTGCCGGGTCACGGTGTATATGAATATCCTTATACACCAGAGAGTTTTCCCTGGTTCTATGATAAAGAACAATGGATTAAATATCTGGATATGCTGGTTGCTAATCGTATGAACTCACTTTATCTCTGGAACGGGCATCCGTTTGCTTCGTTAGTGAAGCTGGAAGACTACCCGTTTGCATTGGAAGTGGACGAAGAGACCTTCAAAAAGAACGAAGAAATGTTTTCTTTCCTCACGGAAGAAGCGGATAAACGTGGTATCTTTGTGATACAAATGTTCTACAATATCATTCTTTCAAAGCCGTTTGCCGAACATTACGGTCTGAGAACACAGGATCGTAACCGTCCTATTACTCCTTTAATTGCGGATTATACTCGTAAGAGCATTGCCGCTTTTATTGAGAAATATCCTAATGTAGGATTGCTTGTTTGCTTGGGTGAAGCCATGTGTACTGTGGAGGATGATGTGGAATGGTTCACAAAGACAATTATCCCCGGAGTAAAGGATGGATTACAGGCACTTGGACGTACAGATGAACCGCCTCTCTTGTTGCGTGCACACGATACAGACTGTAAATTAGTGATGGATGCCGCCCTGCCGCTCTATAAGAATCTTTATACCATGCATAAGTATAACGGTGAATCACTGACCACTTACGAACCTCGCGGACCATGGGCAAAGATACATACGGATTTGAGTTCACTCGGTTCTATCCATATCAGTAATGTTCATATTCTTGCGAATCTGGAACCTTTCCGTTGGGGGGCTCCCGATTTTGTGCAGAAGGCTGTAAAGGCCATGCACGATGTTCATGGCGCGAATGCCCTGCATCTTTACCCACAGGCTTCTTATTGGGATTGGCCATACACCGCCGACAAATTACCGGATGGCAAGCGGGAATTTCAGCTTGACCGTGACTGGATATGGTATCAGACCTGGGGACGATATGCATGGAACTGTCGTCGTGATCGTTCACAGGAAATTGATTACTGGAATCATCAGTTAGGTAAATTCTATGGTACATCTGATGAAAATGCCGGACTGATTCGTGAGGCGTATGAAGAAAGTGGCGAAATAGCACCGAAGTTGCTGCGTCGTTTCGGCATCACAGAAGGAAATCGCCAGACATTGTTGCTGGGTATGTTTATGAGTCAGTTTGTCAATCCATACAAATACACCATCTATCCGGGGTTCTATGAAAGTTGCGGACCGGAAGGTGAGAAACTGATAGAATATGTAGAAAAGGAATGGAAAAAGCTACCTCATGCAGGTGAGTTGCCTTTGGATATCATTGCCCAGGCTATAGAGCATGGAGATAAAGCGGTAGCCGCCATTGATAAGGCAGCAAATTCCGTATCTGACAATAAAGATGAGTTCGCACGTTTGCAGAATGACATGCATTGTTATCGCGAGTTTGCATATGCGTTTAATCTGAAAGTGAGAGCTGCCAAACTGGTATTGGATTATCAGTGGGGAAAAGATCTAAAGAATCTGGAAAATGCCATTCCTCTGATGGAGCAGAGTCTGGAACATTATCGTAAATTAGTGAAACTTACAGATGAACATTATCTGTATGCCAATAGTATGCAGACAGCACAACGCCGTATTCCTATAGGTGGAGATGGCGGCAACAATAAGACTTGGAAAGAATTGCTGGTACATTACGAAAAGGAACTGGAGAATTTTAAAGCGAACCTTGTTCTGCTGGAGGAAAAACAAAATGGAAAAGCAACTGCTGAATCGGTAGATATTCCGGCCTGGGCTTCCGCCAGTGTGAAAATTCTATCCGGTTATCCGACCGTTAAATTAAGTGAGGGCGCTTCCCTGTTTACTAATCTTCCGGGAAAGATAGAAGCCATGGCTCCTGAACTGGAAGGATTGAAAGCATTTCGTTTCAATGCCAATGAGCAGCGTGAAAAGGGAACAAGTATTACTTTTGAAACGGATGCGCCGGTAAAACTTCTGGTCGCCTATTTCAAGGATGACCAAAAGAAGTATGCCAAAGCACCGAAACTTGAGATTGATGCTTCGGCTAATGATTACGGTCAGGCCGAGCCGATATTGACGAATGCTGTTCGTATCAGTGGAATGCCACTGGCCAATGTACATGCATATAGTTTTCAGGCAGGCAAGCATACGCTGATGTTGCCGAAAGGATATCTCCAGGTTCTGGGATTTACGGATGCGGATATGAAGGCCCGTAATGCAGGATTGGCCGGAGACGAAGAAACAATGGATTGGTTGTTTTATTAATACTGAATCATGAGAAAACTATCACTGACATTCTTTTGCATGATATCTGCCCTGTCTGCTTTTGCTCAGCGTGATGTTGCGCAGGAGCGGATGGAGCAGATTTTCGAAGAAGCAAAAACACCCTATAAATATGGACTGGTGGTTGCTCCGGAGGATAATCACCATAAAATAGATTGCCCTACGGTCTTTCGTCAGGGAGACAAATGGCTGATGACCTATGTTGTTTATAACGGTAAGGGAGGGACAGACGGCCGTGGTTATGAAACCTGGCTGGCAGAAAGTGATAATTTGCTTGAGTGGCGCACATTGGGGCGGGTTCTTTCGTACCGGGATGGTGAATGGGATTGCAATCAAAGAGGTGGATTTCCTGCTCTACCGGATATGGAGTGGGGAGGAAGCTATGAACTTCGGACTTATAAGGACCGTCATTGGATGACTTACATCGGTGGAGAAGGAACGGGGTACGAGGCTGTGAAGGCACCGCTTTTTGTCGGTTTGGCATGGACGAAAGGAGATTTGTCTACTGCGCACGAGTGGGAGTCTCTGAATAAGCCCATTCTGAGTATCCATGACAAGGATGCCCAATGGTGGGAAAAGCTGACTCAATATAAAAGTACCATCTATTGGGATAAGGATAAGACGTTGGGTGCCCCCTTTGTTATGTTTTATAATGCGGGAGGCCGCCATCCGGAAACAGGTCTGAAAGGGGAACGTGTAGGGATAGCCCTTTCTAAAGATATGAAAACATGGAAACGTTATCCCGGAAATCCTGTTTTTGCACACGAAGCTGATGGAACCATCACAGGAGATGCCCATATACAGAAAATGGGAGATGTGTATGTAATGTTCTATTTTTCAGCTTTTGAACCGTCACGGAGATACAAGGCTTTCAATACTTTTGCTGCCAGCTATGACTTGGTGCACTGGACCGACTGGACTGGAGAAGACCTTATTATTCCCTCTAAAAACTATGATGAACTGTTTGCCCATAAAAGTTATGTGGTAAAGCATGATGGAGTTGTTTATCACTTCTATTGTGCGGTTAATAATGCAGAGCAGCGGGGGATTGCAGTTGCTACCAGTAAACCGATGGGACGTTCTGCCGTCCGTTTCCCAAAAATGGAGACGAAGAATCGTCGTATACTGACCGAATTGAATGAAGATTGGAAAACATGGCTGATTGATCATTCACAACCGGTGAATACTAATTCATTACAGCGTGATAATGCAATCAATTGTCAACTGCCTCACAACTGGGATGATTACTATGGTTATCGTCAGCTCACTCATGGCAATCTGCATGGCACTGCTATGTATGTGAAAGATTTTACTTTGGATAATTACCAATCCCGGAAGCGCTATTTTCTTCGTTTCGAAGGAGTAGGCACTTATGCCACAATTCAATTGAATGGTCAGGATTTTGGGCGGCATCCCGTAGGACGCACAACATTGACCTTGGATGTGACCGATGCATTGAGGCAAGGTAGCAATCATCTGGAGGTAAAAGCTGAGCACCCGGAAATGATTGCCGATATGCCTTGGGTGTGTGGCGGCTGTTCTTCGGAATGGGGATTCAGTGAAGGCTCGCAACCTTTAGGAATCTTCCGGCCTGTGGTGTTGGAAGGTACAGATGAAATCCGTATCGAACCTTTCGGAGTACATATCTGGAATGATGAGAAAGCAGCTAATGTATTTGTCGATACGGAGGTTAAGAACTATGGTAAGACTACGGAAACGATTGAAGTGGTTAATAAATTGAGCAATGCGGATGGAAAGCAAGTGTTCCGTCTGGCCAGGAAAGTGACATTGGCACCGGGAGAGATGAAGGTGGTTCGCCAGCACTCTCCTGTAGAGAATCCGGTGTTGTGGAGTACAGATAATCCTTATCTGTATAAACTGGCAAGCATGATTAAGCGGGATACGAAGACTACGGATGAGGTATCGACTCCTTTCGGTATCCGTACCATCAGTTGGCCGGTGAAACGGAATGACGGAGACGGACGTTTCTATTTGAATGGAAAGCCTGTCTTTATCAATGGAGTTTGCGAGTACGAACATCAGTTCGGACAAAGTCACGCATTCAGCAGGGAGCAGGTAGCTGCAAGGGTAAAGCAGATATGTGCGGCAGGCTTTAACGGTTTCCGTGACGCCCATCAGCCCCATCATCTTGATTATCAGAAATACTGGGATGAAAAAGGTATTTTGTTCTGGACGCAATTCTCCGCACATGTATGGTATGACACACCGGAATTCCGGGAGAATTTTAAGAAGCTGCTTCGCCAGTGGGTGAAAGAGCGTCGCAATTCCCCCTCAGTCGTTATATGGGGATTGCAGAATGAAAGTACATTGCCCCGTGAATTTGCACAGGAATGTAGTGAGATTATCCGGGAGATGGATCCGACGGCGCGTACGATGCGTGTCATCACTACCTGCAATGGTGGGGAAGGAACCGACTGGAATGTAATCCAGAATTGGAGTGGTACGTACGGGGGAGATGTCACCAAATATGGAAAAGAACTCTCCCGGAAGAATCAACTGTTGAACGGAGAATATGGTGCATGGAGAAGCATCGGATTGCATACGGAATCCGGAGAGTTTGAGGTAAACGGAACGTGGAGTGAAGATCGCATGTGCCGGCTGATGGAAACTAAGATCCGTTTGGCGGAGCAGGCAAGAGATAGTGTTTGCGGACAATTCCAATGGATATATAGCAGTCATGACAATCCCGGACGTCGCCAGCCGGATGAAGCTTACCGGAAAATAGATAAAGTAGGACCATTCAATTATAAAGGATTGGTGACTCCGTGGGAAGAGCCGCTGGATGTATATTATATGTATCGTGCCAACTATGTTCCGGCAGCCAAAGATCCTATGGTTTATCTCGTGTCGCATACCTGGACGGACCGTTTTAAGGAGGGGCGTCACCGGGCGACTATCGAGGCTTATAGTAATTGCGATTCTATATTGCTCTATAACGATATGTCTGATGAGAAAGTCACTTTCCTCGGACGGAAGGGGAATAATGGAGTGGGAACTCATTTCGTGTGGGGGAACCGGGATATCCGCTACAATGTACTTCGCGCGGTAGGTTATTACAAAGGAAAACCTGTTGCGGAAGATATAATCATTCTGGAAGGATTAGAGCGGGCGCCTCGCTTTGATGCGCTTTATCAGGAAGCAAAGCCTGTACTGAAGGGAGAGGAGGGATATAATTACCTGTATCGCATCAATTGCGGTGGAGATGAATATACGGATAGCTTCGGGCAACTCTGGTCACAGGATAATCTGGGGTATTCCCGTTCATGGGCTGCAAATTTTGAAGGTCTGAATCCTTATCTTGCCAGTCAGCGTACGACGTCTGATCCGATACGTGGCACGCGCGACTGGACGTTATTCCAGTCCTTCCGCTTTGGCCGTCACCAGTTGGAATATCGTTTTCCTGTAGCTGACGGAATCTATCGTATCGAATTTTACTTTACAGAGCCCTGGCATGGTACGGGGGGAAGTGCTTCTACCGATTGTGAAGGTTTGCGCATATTTGATGTAATGGTGAACGATTCCCTCGTGTTGGATGATCTGGACGTATGGGCTGAAAGTGGCCATGACGGTGCATGCAAAAAGGTAGTATATGCCGTTGCGAAGCAAGGCCTGTTGAAAATACACTTCCCGGAAGTAAAGGCCGGTCAGGCACTGATTTCCGGAATTGCCATTGCTTCTGCAAATCAGGAACTGAAACCGTCTGTGTTTCCGGCTTCAGGGCTGAAAGCTTCAGAACTACTTTCAGCGGTGGACAGGAACTGGGTGGCTCCGGACTGGAGTTGGGAGGTGGCAGATAAAGAGCTTTTGGTGAAGACTCCCAAGGAATTGCTTCCGGAAGATAAAAATGCTCGTGCCAGTGTGGCGTATGAGGCTGAGACAGCTTCTGTAAAAGGTGCTTTTACGAAGAGGGAGCATCGCAAACAGATGGGCGTCTTCTTTGGAAAAGGAAAGAAGAACAGCATCGAGTGGAGTGTTTCTACCGGATTGGCCCAAATCTACGCTCTCCGGTTTAAGTATATGAATACAACTGGTAAGCCGCTGCCTGTACGGATGCAGTTTATCGACAGCAAAGGTGTGACGTTGAAAGATGATATCCTTACTTTCCCTGAAACGCCCGATAAGTGGAAAATGGTGAGTACCACTACCGGAACATTCATCAATGCGGGCTATTATAAAGTGCTGCTTTCGGCGGAAGATATGAATGGATTGGCATTTGACGCATTGGAGATTCAGTAAAGAGTACAAAACACATCTTCATCCGTCTATCCTATATTAATAGCATAACGAATGAAGATATATACTTTACTCTTTGGTCTATTGCTCCCCATCCAGCCGTCAGCACAAACTGTGCATGACTGGGAGAATCACCATGTACTTCAAATCAACCGCGAACCGGCGCGGGCCGCATTTACTCCTTTCCACGCACAGAAGGGAGATTGTTCCATCTGTCTGAATGGAACATGGAAGTTTCGCTGGACACCTGTGCCCGATGAAAGAATTGTAGAGTTCTATCAGACGGATTTCAATGATAAAGACTGGGTCGGTTTTCCCGTACCTGCCAATTGGGAAGTAAACGGATATGGTACGCCGATATACGTTTCGGCAGGCTATCCGTTCAAGATAGATCCACCCCGGGTGATGGGTGAACCGAAGGTTGACTATACGACTTACAAAGAACGGAATCCCGTAGGACAATATCGCCGTTCGTTTCAGTTGCCTGCCGGTTGGGAAGCAAGAGGCCAGACCTTTCTTCGTTTCGAAGGAGTGATGAGTGCTTTCTATGTCTGGATAAATGGAGAACGGGTAGGGTATAGCCAGGGAAGTATGGAACCGAGTGAATTCAATATTACAAACTACCTGCATGCCGGAGAGAATCAGATCGCACTGGAGGTTTACCGGTATAGTGACGGCTCTTATCTTGAAGATCAGGACTTCTGGCGTTTTGGTGGTATCCACCGCAGCATCCATTTGCTGCACACACCCGATATCCGTATCCGTGATTATGCAGTGCGGACTCTTCCGGTTTCTACGGACTATCAGGATTTCATCTTGCAGATAGATCCTCAATTCAGCGTTTACCGAGGGATGACCGGAAAAGGAACTACCCTGCAGGGAGTATTGAAAGATGCTTCCGGACGAGAAATCGCGACACTGAAAGGGGATGTGGAAGATATACTCGACCTGGAACATAAAGCGGGCAGGATGAACGAATGGTATCCTCAACGTGGTCCCCGTAAATTGGGACGTATGTCGGCAACGATAAAATCTCCGAAAAGGTGGACTGCTGAAACCCCTTATTTGTATAAACTGCACCTGACTCTGCTGACTGCCGAAGGTGAAGTAATAGAGCAGGTAGAACAATCTGTCGGTTTCCGTTCAGTGGAAATACGAAACGGACAACTGCTGGTTAATGGCGCACCGGTTCGTTTCCGTGGGGTGAACCGCCATGAACACGATCCCCGTACGGCTCGTGTCATGAGCGAAGAACGTATGTTGCAGGATATTCTTCTGATGAAGCAAGCCAATATTAATGCAGTGCGAACCAGTCATTATCCCAATGTCAGCCGCTGGTATGAGCTTTGTGACAGTCTGGGGCTTTATGTAATGGATGAGGCTGACATTGAGGAGCATGGTTTGCGCGGAACCTTAGCCAGCACTCCCGATTGGCATGCCGCATTTCTGGACCGTGCCGTGCGGATGGCAGAACGGGATAAAAATCATCCAAGCATTGTAATGTGGAGTATGGGTAATGAGAGTGGTTATGGTCCGAATTTTGCCGCTATTTCAGCTTGGCTGCATGACTTCGATCCGACACGTCCCGTGCATTATGAAGGTGCACAGGGAGCCGGCGGTGAACCTGATCCGAAGACGGTAGATGTAATCAGTCGTTTCTATACCCGGGTAAAACAGGAGTATCTGAATCCCGGCATTGCCGAGGGAGAAGATAAGGAACGTGCGGAAAATGCACGTTGGGAGCGGCTGTTGGAAATTGCGGAACGTACCAATGACAACCGTCCCGTGATGACGAGTGAATACGCTCACTCCATGGGAAATGCTCTGGGGAATTTCAAGGAATATTGGGACGAGATATACAGTAATCCCCGTATGCTGGGCGGATTTATCTGGGATTGGGTAGATCAGGGCATCTACAAGACGTTACCCGATGGACGTATCATGGTAGCTTACGGTGGTGATTTTGGCGATAAACCGAATCTGAAGGCTTTTTGCTTCAATGGTCTGTTGATGAGTGACCGCGAAACAACTCCTAAATATTGGGAGGTGAAGAAAGTATACTCACCCGTGGAGTTGAGAGTGGAGAGTGGAGAGCTGAGAGTGACGAATAGGAATCATCATACGGATTTGTCCCAATATCGCTGTTTGTGGACGTTGTCCATAGATGGGAAGCAGAAGGATCAAGGAGAAATAACATTGCCCGAGGTAGCTCCCGGAGAAAGTGAAACGATCCCTTTACCTGTTTCCATAGCCGGCAAGAAAGCTTCGGCAAAGGCTACTTCTGACCTGCGTCTCACGATAAGCTTCATCTTGAAGCGGGATGCTCTTTGGGCAAAAGCCGGGCATGAAGTGGCATGGGAGCAGTTCTGCATTCAGGAAGGCGCATTATTGTCTTCCAAACTTGAGAATAGAGGGAGACTGAAGGTAAGGGCAGATGAAGAACATTTATCCATCAGTGGGAGCGGCTTTTCTATTCAATGGGAGAAAAACGTAACCGGGAGCCTGACTTCCCTTACTTATCATGGAAAAGAAATGCTGGCTCATCCGGCTGATTTTCCTCTTCAGCCTGTAACGCAGGCCTTCCGTGCACCGACAGATAATGATAAGAGTTTTGGCAACTGGTTGGCTAAAGACTGGAGCTTGCATCAAATGGATAATCCTCGTATCAGTCTGGACTCTTTTAAGCATGAGGTCCGTGAGGACGGAGCGGTCATTGTCCGGATTCAAACCAGGAATCGCTATAAAGAAGGTATGATCGTGACAAAGTTTCTTTATACTATCCTTTCCGATGGAACCATAGACTTGAAAACTACTTTCCAACCGCAGGGAATTCTGCCCGAATTACCCCGTTTGGGAATAGCATTCTGCCTTTCATCCGATTATAATACTTTTATCTGGCAGGGGCGTGGTCCACAGGATAATTATCCTGACCGTAAGACTTCCGCTGCTGTCGGACTTTGGAAAGGACCGGTTGCCGACCAGTATGTGCATTATCCCCGTCCGCAAGATAGTGGAAATAAGGAAGAAGTGTGTCGCCTTATGCTGACCGACAGGCATGGCAAAGGTATTCGTGTCGATGCTGTGGAAGATGTCTTTTCTGCTTCTGCCCTGCACTATACCGCACAGGATTTATATAAAGAAACGCATGACTGTAATCTGAAACCCCGCCCCGAGGTTATCCTGAGCCTGGATGCCGCCGTACTTGGATTGGGTAACAGCAGTTGCGGACCGGGCGTACTGAAGAAGTATGCCATTGATAAGAAGGAACATACCTTGCATATACGGATTTGTAATGAGAAATAGGAGCCGGCATAGTGCTGGAGCAAGATTTCCCTTCGGCATACTATTTTTATAGGCATTACTATCTCAATTGAAGGTGTGTCAAAACTGGAAAGTAACTTAAGCTCCCCTCCTCCCAGGAGGAGGAGAATTAAGATAGTCCGGTTAGCACGCCGAAGGGAAAACCTGCTTCAGTACCGCCCCGGTATCAGTAACTAAGAATAACTAACACAATAATGAAAGTAACAATGAGAAACGTAACCACTTTATTATCAACCTTGGCATTAGCCACCACCCTGACTGCCCAGACACTTCCGCAGACAGAGCGGCAATACCTCTCCGGCCACGGATGCGACGACACAGTAGAATGGGACTTTTTCTGTACCGACGGACGTAACTCCGGTCGATGGACGAAAATAGGCGTCCCCTCTTGCTGGGAGTTGCAGGGTTTTGGTACCTATCAGTATGGAATTAGTTTTTATGGTAAAGCCTTTCCCGAAGGCATTGCCGGTGAGAAAGGAATGTATAAATATGAGTTTGAAGTTCCCGAGGAATTTCGTGGCAAGCAGGTCAGCCTTGTGTTCGAAGCATCCATGACCGATACGGAAGTTAAGGTTAACGGACGTAAGGCAGGATCGAAACACCAGGGAGCCTTCTATCGCTTTTCATATAATGTCACGGATTTACTGAAATATGGCAAGAAGAATCAGCTGGAAGTAACAGTTTCCAAAGAGAGCGAGAATGCCAGTGTGAATCTTGCCGAACGGCGCGCCGATTATTGGAACTTTGGCGGTATCTTCCGCCCGGTATTTCTGGAAGTAAAACCTGCCGTCAATCTCCGTCATATTGCTATTGATGCACAAATGGACGGATCATTCCGTGCCAATTGCTACACGAATATCTCCGGTGACGGAATGAGTATCCGTGCACAGATTTTGGACGGTAAAGGGAAGAAACTGGCAGATACCACCGTACCCCTAAAAGCCGGAAGCGACTGGACTACTTTACAATTGAACGTTTCTGCCCCTGCCTTATGGACGGCAGAAACTCCGAATCTTTATAAAGCTCAATTTTCACTGTTGGATAAAGAAGGTAAAGTCCTGCATCATGAGACCGAGACATTCGGTTTCCGTACTATCGAAGTTCGTGAAAGTGACGGATTGTACGTGAACGGGGTGCGTATCAACGTGCGTGGTGTCAACCGTCATAGTTTCCGTCCCGAAAGCGGTCGTACCCTAAGTAAAGCGAAGAATATTGAAGATGTACTTCTGATGAAGGGTATGAATATGAATTCTGTCCGTCTGAGCCACTATCCGGCGGACCCGGAATTTCTGGAAGCATGCGACTCTCTTGGACTCTATGTTATGGATGAACTGGGTGGCTGGCATGGCAAGTACGACACCCCTACGGGAGTACGTCTGATTGAAGGCATGATAGAACGTGATGTGAACCATCCGTCCATTATCTGGTGGAGCAATGGTAATGAAAAAGGCTGGAACATTGAACTGGACGGAGAATTCCATAAATACGATCCGCAGAAACGCCCGGTCATCCATCCGCAAGGTAACTTCTCCGGTTTCGAAACCATGCACTATCGTTCGTATGGAGAAAGCCAGAACTACATGCGCCTGCCGGAAATCTTTATGCCTACTGAATTCCTGCATGGTTTGTACGACGGAGGTCATGGTGCCGGCCTGTATGATTACTGGGAAATGATGCGTAAACATCCGCGTTGTATCGGTGGTTTCCTTTGGGTATTGGCGGATGAAGGCGTGAAGCGCGTGGATATGGACGGGTTCATAGACAATCAGGGAAATTTCGGAGCTGACGGAATTGTAGGCCCTCACCATGAAAAGGAAGGCAGCTATTACACTATTAAGCAGCTATGGAGCCCGGTGCAGGTTATGAATACCGCTATCGACCGGAATTTCGACGGTAAACTCTCTGTGGAGAACCGTTATGATTATCTGAACCTGAACACCTGTCGTTTTATCTGGCAGCAAGTGAAGTTCCCGTCGGTAACGGATGCTTCCAATACAACTACACGAATTCTGAAACAAGGTGAAGTGCAAGGAAGCGATGTAGCAGCCCATGGAGTGGGAGTGGTGGATATCAAGACTTCTATTCTTCCCGAAGCGGATGCTCTTTTCCTGACAGTTATAGATAAATATGGGCATGAGCTTTGGCGCTGGACTTTCCCCGTAGATAAACTGAATCGGGAAACAGAACAGTTTTCTGCATCATCCGGCCGTGCATCCTATACGGAAACAGAAAAAGGTATTACGGTAAAAGCAAACGGGCGTACTTTTGTCTTTTCAAAGAAAGACGGGCAGCTGAAAGATGTATCCGTCAATAACCGTAAGATTAGTTTTGCTAACGGTCCCCGTTTTATCGGTGCACGTCGTGCAGACCGTTCCCTGGATCAGTTCTATAATCATGATGACGAAAAAGCCAAGGCAAAGGACCGTACTTACAGTGAATTTACCGATGCGGCAGTCTTCACGAAACTGGATGTGAAAGAAGAGGGGGGGAATCTGATCCTCACCGCTAATTATAAACTGGGTAATTTAGATAAAGCTCAGTGGACAATTCATCCGGACGGCATGGCTACTCTTGATTATACCTACAACTTCTCCGGTGTGGTAGACCTGATGGGTATTTGCTTTGATTACCCTGAAGAACAAGTGCTCAGCAAGCGTTGGTTGGGAGCAGGTCCGTATCGTGTATGGCAGAATCGTATTCATGGCACGCAGTATGATATCTGGGAGAATGATTATAACGATCCTATTCCGGGTGAGACATTCACCTATCCTGAATTCAAGGGATATTTTGGCAGTGTCTCCTGGATGAGTATTCGCACGAAAGAGGGAACCATCAGCCTGACGAATGAAACACCTGATTCCTATATCGGAGTATATCAACCCCGTGATGGTCGTGACCGGTTACTGTATACACTTCCCGAAAGCGGAATTTCTGTTTTGAATGTAATTCCTCCGGTGCGTAATAAAGTAAATTCCACGGACTTGTGCGGTCCTTCTTCACAACCAAAATGGGTGGATGGCTCGCAAACGGGACGCCTTGTTATCCGGTTTGAATAAGACTTTGTAATTCCGGTTCAGGCGGAAAGAGATCAGCTCTTTGTCCTGAACCGGTAAGTAATATCATTCATTTCTCCTTGTACAATCTTGTAAAGCCGCTGGTTGGTTTGTTCAGACTTCAAGCCACCGCGGCTTTCTACGTAAGGCCCAAGTTTTATGTATTGGAAGTTCCGTATCGGGAATCCGTCAGGCAGTTCCTGCTTACCGGAATACCAACCCACTTTAACCGGGGCAATCTGCTGTTGCTGTAGAAAATTGGCAAAATACGCTACATCATAAGGATCTGCATCTCCACCCATAAAACAGACGCATGTAACAGCCTTTCCATACTTTTGTAAAAGTACGGAAAGGTTTTCTTCTGTCAGCGCTTCTCCGACATTTTGTTGCAGATAGGGACTATGGCAACCTTTACACCTGTTCGGACAGTTCGAAAGGTTGATTGCCAATGTCACCTCATCCGGTATCTCCTGAAAAACAATGTCGTAATCAGTGTACTTCAGCATAATATCTTCGGGCAGCCTCCTTTTGCCGGGCTTGAGAGAAATTGCTGATTCGTTTCATGTAGCCGATAACGCGGGTCAGATAATCCACGTTCTGGCTATGACATTCCGGACACTCTTTCAAGTATCTTTTGTCAATGTGGTTGCATTCGTTGCAGACCGTGTTAGGTATATTGAAAGTAAAGTAATTGCAGCCCTCAGTGGCGGCTACCCGAAGTAATTGCCTGTATTGCTCTTTGCTTAAGTGCTCTTCCAGATTCATGTGGAGTGCCGAACCGCCCGTCAGATGCTCTATATACCTGTGTCCATGCATACGGAACTTATCGATGACGTTCAGCGACTCATCCTCTACGATGTAGAAATAGCTGTTATAGCACTCGCGGAATGTCTGGAAACCGGCTTCTTTGTCCCATTTGGCATGTTTCACGCCTACATTCTCGGCCGGTATCATTTCGCAGTTAAAGAGTATATCTTTTGTTCGATATTTCTTATTGTATTTTTCAACTATTCCCAGAATCTCCTGCACAAAAGCTTCATATTTAGGATTATCGTTGATTTCAATTCCCATGAATTGAGCGGCTTCCACCAGCCCGTTTACACCGATTGTCAGATATTGGCGTCCCATATTGATGTATCCGGCATCGAACAAAGGCAACATTCCTTTGCTTTGCAAATGCTTTAAGTTTTCGTTATAGGCCAGTTGTACCTTGTGTACCAGATCTACTACCTCTTCAAGGAAGAAATGATAAAGCAATCCGGATTTCACTGCATGCTGGATGCAACGGTTCAGGTTGATAGTCAACACACTTTTTGATCCGGTAGATACGCCGCCTGCACCCAGGGTGTAACTAAATCCGTTATCCTGTATTTCATTACGTAAGCGGCAACAACTACTTAACGAGTCGGCATTATCACTCATATATGTAAAGAAAGAGTGTCCTTCCGCATACATTTCGGCCGTGAAGTCACCGTATTCCTTATCCAGTACATCTCCGTCTTTGGTCAGTAAAGCCATTGTCTCTACGGGGAAAGTAAGAACGGCTTTGGTGCGTTCCTTATTGAACCACTTCATGAAACGCTTCTGCAACCAGCTCAATGATTCCCAATGGGGAGCGTTTCCGTCCGGGAAGACGAAATGTTCGAAAAGGCTATTGAAATAATATTGATCATAGTAAGCTACATTCCAGAATACTGCCTGAAAATTCCGTGCCCCCGTAGGTTGATTGATGGAATATACGATCTGTTCAAAACAATCGGTGATTATTTTATCTATGGTCCTTTGTTTGGAGGAAAGGTCGGCAAGTTGTTCCGGATGTTTATAGTAATCCTCTCCGTATTCTTTTTCTATGAAATAATTCATATACATCAGAAATTCCGGTGTGGCACAGGCGCCGCTGAGCATACTCGATACGATAAATACCATATTGATGAATCCTCCGCAGAAAGACTTCAGATTGGTGGGTGCCGTGGAGTTACCGCCTACGGATGCGGTTCCGCTGATCAGCCACGGATACATGGTGATGCTTGCGCAATAATTGGCAAGATTGGTTTCATCATTCTTATATATGAAGTGTTGGTTCAGCAATTCGATGTAGCGGTCTGAAAGTTCCTTGCCGTACATGTCCTTCAGACGGTCAGTCAGCAAACGGCGGTTCAGACGGATGAAGTTCGATTTGGGGAGCTCGCCTATCAGTGTGGCTATATTTTTATTTTCCACATTGGCGTTAGCGTCATACTTGCTACCGGTGGCAGGGTTGGAGGCATCGCAGTAATCCATCAGGAAACGGAGCTTGTCACGTACTTCCCGGTCTTCCAGATGTTTCTGTCTGTATAGCATGAACGCTTTTGCTACACTGTAATAGTGTTCAGCCATCAGTGCAATTTCTACCTGGTTCTGTATATCTTCTACACTGGTTCCATCACTGATGTTCACGCGGCTGAGTATGTTGGTGATCACATCTTGTGTGGCAAAACTGCCGACAGATAAAAATGCTTTACTAATTGCGTTCTTGATCTTGTCAAGTGAAAACGCTTCTTTTTTCCCATCTCTTTTGACGATGAAAGTCTCCGAATTGATCATACCTGTAATTTAAGATTTAACAAATAAATATTCTTTGTTTAGTTAGCTATACTAAATCAAACGACAAAATAAGGAGAGTAAGTAATAAAATGAATCTTGGAGGATGCATTCTATCGCTTTTCACCCGAAAGCCTGAATGATTACAGATATCGGCAGGTCTTCTGACTTGTTTCCGTTATGGCGCCTTCCCGGTCTTTGCAGGACCAGTGGCTAAAGAGTGCCACAATCTTTTCTCCACATGGTAGGGAGATGAAACTTACAGCTACGGGGATAGTCCCTGATTTTCACAGGATTCCCTTTTAATTCCATTTCACGCTTGCGGTGATTTGGAAACCGTTATCGCTGACAAAGTTAGAAATAAAATCTATAATCCAACGGATGATAGAAAAAAATATTCCCAGCTTATATTTTTTGTTTTAAAAAGCATCTCCAATGATAATTTCCACTATCTTTGCCCCGAACTGGTTTCGGATGAACATTTCTGTCATTTGGATTAAAAGGGAATCGGGTGTAAATCCCGGACAGTCCCGCTGCTGTGAAGCTCCATAACTTTCTTGATAAATACTTTAGCCACTGGCTGTGAATTGGAGGCCGGGAAGGAATCAGAAAGGGAGTCAGTCAGAAGACCTGCCATTCGTTAAAGTCTGTTGCTACTCGTGGGATTAGGGGAACAGTACGAACGTATAATTGTTTTAATTTAATTAATGCGAAAGGGATGCCTATGAAAAAGGTATGTCCGCGTTGTGGTGCAACCTTTGAGTGTATGCACGATCGGATTTTGTCATGCCATTGCGCTACGGTACGACTGAATGAGCAGCAACGTGCTTATTTGCAAAAGAATTACCCGGGCTGTTTATGTCATGACTGTCTGACGGCAGTCAAAGAGGGTATCGTTATGGATGTATGTGATGCACCCCTTTGTGATAAACAGAAGAACAATGATAAAAAAAGTATTGATTGCCAATAGAGGCGAGATTGCTGTACGTGTAATGCGTTCCTGCAAAGAGATGGGAATACGTACAGTAGCTGTCTATTCGGAAGCGGACCGTGCAGCAAAACACGTCATGTATGCCGATGAAGCCTGTCTGATAGGTCCGGCAGCTTCCAGAGACAGTTATTTGAATATAGAGAATATAATTCGTGCTGCCCGACAGCATGAAGCGGATGCCATCCATCCCGGATATGGTTTCTTATCTGAAAATGCCGACTTTGCCCGTCGTTGCAAAGAAGAAGGCATTATTTTTATCGGGCCCTCTGCCGAAACAATGGAAGCGATGGGCGATAAAATCTCAGCCCGTAAACACATGATTGCAGCCGGAGTACCGGTAGTTCCCGGTACGGAACAACCCTTGCAGAGTGCCGGGGAGGCTGTGATGATATGTAATAAGATCGGCTATCCCGTGATGCTGAAAGCCTCTATGGGTGGTGGCGGAAAAGGTATGCGACTGATACATAGTGAGGATGAAGTAGTTGAGGCTTATAATACCGCTCGTTCGGAGTCTATGTCTGCTTTTGGTGACGATACGGTATATCTGGAGAAATTTGTGGAGGAACCCCATCATATTGAATTTCAGGTATTGGGTGATAATCATGGCAATGTGATTCATTTGTTTGATCGCGAATGTTCTGTTCAGCGTAGAAATCAAAAGATTGTGGAGGAAAGTCCGTCTCCCTTCCTCACTCCGGAATTACGCAGAGAGATGGGAGAGAAGGCTGTAGCTGCCGCCAAAGCAGTGAACTATTCGGGTGCAGGTACTATCGAATTTCTGGTGGATAAGCACCGTCATTTCTATTTCCTGGAAATGAACACCCGTTTGCAAGTGGAACATCCCATTACGGAAGAAGTGGTGGGTGTGGACTTGGTGAAAGAACAGATCATGATTGCATCCGGTTATCCGTTGCATCTTAAACAGGAAGATTTGTTTCAGCGGGGACATGCTATCGAATGTCGTATCTGTGCGGAAGATACGGAGAATAATTTCATGCCGTCTCCGGGAATCATTAAGTTATTGGCTGAACCGAACGGTATCGGTGTCCGAATCGATAGCTATGTTTACGAAGGGTATGAGATTCCTATTTATTATGATCCCATGATCGGAAAACTGATCGTATGGGCCACCAATCGGCAGTATGCCATTGAGCGTATGCGCCGTGTGCTGTATGAGTATAAAATTACCGGATTGAAGACGAATCTTACTTATCTGAAGCGCATCATGCACAACCCCGATTTCGTAAAGGGAGAATACAACACGCTGTTTATCGAGAAAAACTCGCGTATGTTGCAGCGTCCTAACAGTAATAATGAAGAAATTGAGAATATTGCCATGATTGCCGCTTATATAGATTACCTGATGAACTTGGAAGAGAATTCTTCCACGCAGTCGTCTGATGGTCGTCCTATCAGTCGCTGGCGTGAGTTCGGTTTGCAAAAAGGAGTTTTACGTATTTAAAGAGGGAGGAAGTAGTTAATGGAAATACATATTGGAAACCGCGTTGCCGACGTGACGTTGGTCAGTAAAGAAGATAATAAAGTCCGGTTGAATGTTGATGGAAGAATCTACGATGTGGATATTGCCATGGCAGAAAACGGCAGCTGCTCCATCTTACACGACGGAAATTCTTACAATACGGAAGTCATCCGCGGTGAAGGAGGAAAAAGCTATGATGTGAATTTGTTCTATCGCTCTTATCATGTGGATATAGCAGATACCCAGGTGAAATACTTGCGTATGCGAAAAGGAGGAGAAGAGAGACAGGACGATAAGATTATTGCTCCGATGCCGGGTAAGGTTATGAAGATTCCTGTAAAGAAAGGGGACCGTTTGTCGGCGGGAGATATTGTAGTGGTGCTTGAAGCTATGAAAATGCAAAGCAACTATAAGGTCAATTCGGACTGCGTAGTGAGAGAAATCTTGGTGGCGGAAGGTGATTCAGTGAGCAGTAACCAGATTTTAATGACATTGGATATTATAAATGAAGAATAAGTATGGAAAGGACAGAAATATATAATCAGTTTGAAGAACTTAATAAGCGTGCCTCGCAGGGTGGAGGCATTGATAAGATAGAAAAACAACATGCTGCCGGGCGGATGACCGCACGCGAACGCATAGAAGCCTTGCTGGATAAAGGGACATTCAATGAGTTGGACAAGTTTGTAAATCACCGTTGCACCAATTTCGGAATGGAGAAAAAACAAATTCCAGGTGATGGCATGGTGACTGGTTACGGCAAGATTGACGGTCGTCCGGTATTTGTGTACGCCTATGACTTTACGGTGCATGGTGGTTCTTTGAGTGAAACTAATGCAGCGAAAATAGTGAAAGTACAGCAACTGGCACTCAAAAATGGTGCTCCGGTTATTGCTCTGAATGACTCGGGAGGTGCCCGTATTCAGGAAGGTGTCGGCAGTTTGTCAGGATATGCTTCTATTTTCTATCAGAATACGATTGCTTCCGGGGTGATCCCTCAAATCTCAGCTATTCTGGGTCCATGTGCCGGCGGTGCCTGTTATTCACCTGCATTGACGGATTTTATTTTTATGGTGAAAGAGAAAAGTCATATGTTCATCACAGGGCCGGATGTAGTGAAAACGGTTACGCATGAAGAAGTGGACAAGGAAGAACTGGGTGGAGCCTATGCACATAGCAGTAAGAGTGGCGTTACTCACTTCATGTGTAACACTGAAGAAGAAACCATGCTGGCCATACGCGAATTGCTCAGCTTCCTGCCTTCCAATAATATGGAGGATGCTCCGCTTATTCCTTGTACGGATGATGCCAGACGTCAGTCAGAAGAACTTCAAACTGTGATTCCGGAAGACCCGAACATTCCTTATGACATTAAGGATATTATAGAGCCTGTTATGGATAACCAATATTTCTTTGAAGTGATGCCTCATTTTGCAAAGAATATTGTGGTGGGTTTCGCCCGTCTGAATGGTCGTTCGGTAGGAGTTGTAGCCAATCAGCCGGCTTATCTGGCTGGTGTGCTGGATATAGATGCTTCCGATAAGGCTGCACGTTTCATCCGTTTTTGCGACTGCTTCAACATTCCGTTGATTACCTTCGAAGATGTACCGGGCTTCCTGCCTGGCGTGACGCAGGAGCATAATGGCATCATTCGTCACGGGGCAAAAATCGTCTATGCTTATGCAGAAGCTACTGTCCCTAAAATTACCCTGATAACCCGTAAGGCTTATGGCGGTGCGTACATCGTGATGTCCAGCAAACAGACAGGGGCAGACATCAATCTGGCCTATCCGCAGGCTGAAATAGCTGTAATGGGAGCCGAAGGTGCTGTGAATATATTATATAGAAATGTTACACCGGAAGAAAAATCCGGTCTGATCCAGGAATATGAATTTAAGTTTTCTAATCCGTATCGGGCTGCCGAGCGTGGTTTTATTGATGAGATTATCATGCCTCGTGATACCCGGTATAAGCTGATTCAGGCGTTAGAAATGACGCATAACAAGAGTCAGAGCAACCCACCTAAAAAGCACGGCAATATGCCACTATGATTTAGTTATGTTTCAATGTGTGCGTCTCCCCGTAGAAGTGATTTCTCCGGGGAGATTTTAAACGGATTATATGAAGAAAAAATTATATATGCTTTAATTTATGGAACTATTGAAGAACCTTTTTGAAGGATACCCTGATCTTTGGGGTGGAGGAGTGGCTCATTCCGTACTGATCCTTTCACTTGTGATAGCATTTGGCATTATGCTGGCTAAAATCAAAGTGGCGGGAGTTTCATTAGGTATCACATGGATACTTTTTGTGGGGATTGTATTCGGGCATTTTGATATGACTCTGAATGAACACTTGCTTCATTTTATGAAAGAGTTCGGTCTGATCTTGTTTGTTTACTCCATAGGGCTACAAGTGGGACCCGGTTTCTTTTCTGCTTTCAAAAAAGGCGGACTTACCTTGAATCTGTTGGCTATGCTGGTCGTTTTTCTGGGAGTAGTCATCACGATTATATTACATTTTGTCACGGGTACGCCTATCACTACTATGGTCGGTATCCTTTCCGGTGCGGTAACAAATACTCCGGGACTTGGAGCTGCCCAGCAGGCAAACAGTGATTTGAACGGAATAGATGCCCCTGAGATAGCATTGGGATATGCGGTTGCTTATCCACTGGGTGTAGTCGGCATTATCTTGTCATTGATAGCCTTGAAATATATTTTGCGTATCAATACCAAGACAGAAGAGGCGGAAGCTGAACGTGGACTGGGACACATACAGGAACTTACTGTGCGTCCTATTTCGTTTGAAATCCGTAATGAAGCTATCGACGGAAAAAAGATAAAAGATATACGTCCGCTGATGAACCGTGATTTTGTGATTTCGCGTGTACAGTATCATGACGGGCAAGGAACGGAATTGGCTAATTCAGATACGGTATTGCATCTGAATGATAAAATTTTGGTTATCTCTACCCCTAAAGATATTGAAGCTATTAGCGTCTTCTTCGGTAAGCAGATTGATATGCAATGGGAGCAATTGGACAAGAAACTGATTTCCCGTCGTATCTTGATAACGAAACCTGAACTGAATGGAAAGATGCTTTCCCAATTGAAGATACGTAATAATTTCGGAGCCAGTATTACCCGGGTGAATCGTTCGGGAGTAGACTTGGTTGCTGCTCCGCAATTACAATTGCAGATGGGCGACCGTGTTACTATTGTTGGTAGCGAGCTGGCGGTCAGTCATGCGGAAAAAGTATTGGGAAATTCAATGAAACGCTTGGATCATCCTAATCTGATACCTATATTCTTGGGGATAGCGTTAGGATGTATCCTGGGTAGTACACCTTTCGTATTTCCGGGCATTCCACAGCCGGTAAAGTTAGGATTGGCGGGCGGCCCTCTTATTGTTTCCATTCTGATCAGTCGCTTCGGCCCTCAGTACAAAATGATTACTTATACTACCATGAGTGCCAATCTGATGCTGCGTGAGATAGGAATTTCCCTTTTCCTGGCTTGTGTGGGATTGGGTGCCGGTAAAGGATTTGTGGAAACGGTGATTTATGACGGTGGCTATGTCTGGGTAGGTTATGGTGTTATCATAACTATTGTTCCTTTGCTGATAGCCGGGCTTGTCGGACGATACGTCTTTAAATTAAACTATTATACGTTGATCGGAGTATTGGGTGGCTCAACCACGAATCCGCCCGCGTTGGCGTATTCCAATGATCTGACTTCGTGTGATGCTCCTGCGGTGGGATATGCCACTGTTTATCCGCTTACCATGTTTTTACGTGTGCTTACTGCACAAATACTGATACTTGCATTAGCTTAATTCCTAAACTTTAATTGAATCAAACATTTTCTCTTTTAGCTTGTTGTTTACTCCCCGTAAGATTATCTTTGCGGGGAGTTTTTTATGTGAAAGAAAAAATGTAGTAACCAAGATGTATACAAATAAAGTAAAGAGAATAGCTGCCGTTCATGACTTGTCTGGTTTTGGGCGTGTATCCCTTACGGTTGTAATTCCGATTTTGTCTTCCATGGGCTTTCAGGTTTGCCCTTTACCTACGGCTGTGCTCTCCAGTCATACGCAATATCCGGAGTTTTCTATTCTTGACCTGACGGATGAAATGCCTCGAATTATTGCCGAATGGAAAAAGCTGGATGTACAATTTGATGCTTTCTATACAGGATATCTCGGAGCTCCGCGTCAGGTACAGATTGTTTCGGATTTTATTGATGACTTCCGCCAGCCGGACAGCTTGGTGGTAGTTGACCCCGTATTGGGAGATAACGGACGGCTATACACAAACTTTGATGAATCAATGATTCGCGAAATGCGCCACCTGGCAACGAAGGCGGATGTGATCACCCCAAATCTCACTGAACTTTTTTATCTGATGGACAAGCCTTATAAAGCAGATAATACGGATGAAGAATTGAAATCTTACCTTCGTCTTTTGTCTGATGCAGGCCCTCAGGTGGTTATTATAACCAGCGTTCCTGTTCATGAAGAGAGTCACAAAACCTCGGTATATGCTTATAATCGGGTAGGGGATCGATATTGGAAAATTACTTGTCCGTATTTGCCGGCCCATTATCCGGGAACCGGGGATACTTTTACAAGTGTCATAACCGGTGCTTTATTGCAAGGGGACAGTCTTCCTATTGCTTTGGACCGTGCCACGCAATTCATTCTTCAGGGCATTCGTGCTACTTTTGGGTATGAGTACGACAATCGGGAGGGTATTTTACTGGAAAAAGTACTGCACAATCTGGATATGCCTATCCAAAGCGCCAGCTACGAATTGATTTAAAATGTAGTTATGTTACTCGTTGGCGGAATTTATTTCTTTTTTGGGGTTATGAATTAATTCACCACAGAGTAACACAGAGTTTCATGGAGTTTAATCAATTTGAAATCAAAAGAATATAACTCCGTGAAACTCTGTGTTACTCTGTGGTGAAAATTCATTACTATACCGAAATGAATAAATTCCGCCAACAGGTTTATGTTATTTGTTTGGAAGTGACGCTTTTAATAAGATAGGTACTTCTGCCGGTTCATTTGCCACTTGTATTCCAGCTGCCGTCAGTGCTGCAATCTTTTCCTCGGCAGAGCCGGAATTACCGGAAATAATGGCACCTGCATGTCCCATTTGCTTTCCCGGAGGTGCAGATTGTCCGGCAATAAAAGCTACGACAGGTTTTGTTACGTGCTTCTTTATATATTCAGCCGCCAGTTCTTCTGCGTTTCCACCAATCTCACCGATCATGACGATGGATTCCGTATCCTTATCATTTTGGAACATTTCCAATAGTTCACGGAAGTAAAGTCCTACTACGGGATCACCTCCCATGCCAATAGCGGTAGATTGGCCCATGCCGTTGGCTGTAAGATGGTAAACAATCTCGTAAGTCAACGTTCCGCTACGGCTGATCACTCCGACATTTCCTTTTTTAAAAACGTTGCCGGGTAAGATTCCGGCCAGACTCTTTTCCGGAGAAATTAAACCGGGGCAGTTCGGCCCGATCAGCATGGCTCCTTTCAGTTGAGTGAAGCGATACGCTTTGATTACATCGAGGGTAGGGATACCTTCGGAGATACAGATAATCAGTTTGATTCCGGCATCTGCGGCTTCCATGATAGCATCTGCCGCATAGCTGGCGGGAACAAAAAGAATGGAGGCATTGGCCTGCGTCTTTTCCACTGCCTCGTACATGGTGTTGAAAACGGGAAGCCCGTCTACGGTGCTGCCTCCTTTTCCGGGAGACGTACCACCTACCACATTCGTACCGTATTCTTTCATTTTCACAGCATGAAAATGTCCGTCTCTGCCCGTAATACCTTGTACCAACAGGCGGGTCGATTTATCAATAAGTATGCTCATAATGTTTCTCCTTTCACAGATTTTACTACCATCAGGGTGGCTTCATTCATGGTTTCCGCTACCTGAAAGCGGTTACTGTCTTTTAATAGTTTCCTGCCGATATTTTCATTGGTTCCCGTCAGTCTTACAATGACAGGAATTTCCGTTTGCAATTGGTCGAAAGCCTGTATCAATCCTATAGCTACATCGTCGCAACGAGTGATACCGCCAAATATATTGATGAAGACCGCTTTTACTTTCGAATCATTCAGCAGTATCTTCATGGCTTCAATCACCTTCACGGGGTTTGAACTCCCACCGATATCCAGGAAATTGGCAGGTGAACCGCCATATAACTTAATCATGTCCATGGTAGTCATTGCCAGTCCGGCGCCGTTTACCATGCAACCGATGTCTCCGTCCATACGTACATAGCTGAATCCTCTTTCTTTGGCTGTAGCTTCGAGTTGTTCCTCCGGTGTAGGTTCGAAAAGAGCATGTATATCGGGGTGGCGGTAAAGAGCGTTATCATCGAACACCATCTTGGCATCAATGGCTGTAAGGGTACCTTTAGCCGTCAACACTAACGGGTTGATTTCAGCAAGCGAAGCATCGTTTTCCATGAAGGCTTTATAGAGATTCTGAAGGATGGAAGTCATACGCCTGGCTTGTTCCGCCTGGTCAAAAAGCATGAATGCAAAACTCTGTGCCAGATATTGAGGCAATCCTATCAACGGGTCGATATTATAGCGAATGATTTTCTCCGGAGTGTTGCGGGCTACTTCTTCAATATCCATTCCTCCTGCAGCGCTCATGATAAGCACTACTGAACGCGTGTTGCGGTCAATGGTAAAACTGACATAATATTCAGTTGCGATATCTACAGCTTCGCTGATTAAAATTCGGGTTACAGGAAAACCTTTGATGGTCATTTTCAGAATTTCCCGGGCGTGCTGTCTTACCAGTTCTTCATTGTCAGCCAGTTTTATGCCTCCTGCCTTTCCTCGTCCACCGGTCAACACTTGTGCTTTCACAACTACTTTGTCCACTTCTAACTGCCGGAAAGCTTTTACGGCTTCATCGGGCGTATTGCATAACACGTGTCGTTCTACCGGAATTCCATACTGGGAGAAGATTTCCTTTGCTTGATATTCATGTACTTTCATGGATCATGGATTATAGATTAGTATATGTCTCTAACAAATAAGATGGCTAAAAAGTTGTCAAATAAGTGATTGAGAACGAAAATAAGAAAAAGGATCGTTTCTGGTGAATGCTATTTGTTATAAGAAAAATATGATAATAGCGATAAAAAATGACGTGTATTATGAAAAAAACTTGTTTTATACTGTGAACTTTTCTGCCTTTTTGGTTAATTTTGCATATTAATCTCATATTTTAATATTAAACCGTTGGGATTCCTTGTCAGATTCGGAGTCAGGAACCCTTGGATGATAACACACGAACTGTGATGAACAGGAGAAGATTTTATCAACAGAGAAAAACCTCCATGCTGTTTGCCATACTCGTATTTTTTACTCAGGTATGTGTAGCCCAGGCATATAAATATATAAGTATGGAGGATGGTCTGGGCAGTCAGAAAGTTTATCGTATCCTACAAGATTCTTTAGGATATATGTGGTTCCTTACTCAGGAAGGTCCGGACCGTTACAATGGCAAGGAAATCAAACACTATGAATTGACGGATAAGGGACAGAAGCTCAATATGCAGTTTAGCCTGAATTGGCTTTACATGGCTGACGACGGTGTGTTGTGGGGAACTGGACGGAAAGGCCGCATTTTCCGCTATGAACAGGGCCGGGATCGGTTCGAACAGGTGTATATGCCTCCTTTACCGGAAAAGGGAATCTCTTCGCCGAATATTACATATAGCTATATGGATCATTCCAGACGTATCTGGCTTTGCAGTAAGGAACAAATGGCATTGTTCGATACCCGCACAGGAAAGATATCGCAATTATCATCCTGTATAATCAGTAATGTCACTTCTATTGCCCAGATAGATAGGGAAAACTTCTTCATAGGTACGGAGTCCGGGTTGTATCGGGCGGTATTGGATGAGTCTCGTATGTTACTTTCGTGTACACCGGCATATAATCTTCATGCACCGGTGAGCGAGTTATTCTTTTCAGCTGCTTTGAAGAAATTGTTTGTCGGTACTTTTAAGCAGGGAGTGTGGATTTGTGATCTTGATACTTCTCAGGAAAATCGGTCGGATGAAACCCTTAGTGACGTGAATATCAAACGTATTATACCCTTTGGGGAAAGGGAAATTCTGATAGCTACTGACGGGAAAGGAATCTATCGTATGAATATTGATACATGTTATGCAGTTCCTTATATTGTAGCAGATTATAATATCCATAATGGAATGAATGGCAACAATATAAACGATGTGCATGTAGACCATGAGGGTCGCATCTGGATTGCTAATTATCCCAGTGGAATAACCATCCGCGACAATCGTTACAGCGGTTACCGCTGGACTCGTCATTCGGTTGGAAACCGCCAGTCACTTGTCAATAACCAGGTGCATGATGTCATTGAAGATAGTGAGGGTGACCTTTGGTTCGGTACCAGCAATGGCATAAGTCTATATAGTTCCGCTACGGGGGAATGGCATTCCTTTTTCAGCACTTTTGATCATGAACTGGAAGATAAGAATCATATATTCCTGACGCTTTGTGAAATCTCGCCCGGAATTATTCTGGCAGGTGGTTTTACCTCCGGTCTTTACCAGATAGATAAACGTGCCCTTACGGTTGACTATATTGCTTCTTCTCTTTTCTTTCATTTAGACCTGCGTCCCGATCAGTACATTCGTGACATAAGGAAAGATTCGGAAGGTAATATCTGGTCAGGCGGTTTTTATAATCTGAAATGTTTTGATCTTAAAAGTGGCAAATCCCGTCTGTATTCCGGCTTGAATTCTATTACTTGCATTCGCGAAAAAGACGATTCTTCGATGTGGATTGGCACTTCGGCAGGACTATATTTGCTAGACAAATTTTCCGGAAAATATCGCAGCATCGATATGCCTGTGGAATCTATGCATATCCATGCCTTGTATCAGGGAGACGATGGTGTGTTGTATATAGGTACCAGTGGTTCTGGGCTGGTGCTTTATAATCCCGAAGAAGAGGCCTTCGCTCAGTATTATACAGATAATTGTGCCCTTATATCCAATAATATCTATACAATTCTTCCTAAACCGGACGGGGATTTATTGCTTAGTACGGAAAATGGAATTGTTCATTTTTCACCTCGTAGAATGTCATTTAATAACTGGACGCGTGAACAGGGGCTTATGAGTGTCTGTTTCAATCCCGGTGCCGGTATTTTGCATAGTAGCGGTCGTTTTGTCTTGGGAAGTAATGATGGGGTCATTGGTTTTCCTTCGGATATGCACATACCGGTCCCAACTTTTTCTCCGATGTTGCTTAGTGATTTGAATATATCCTATCAGCCTGTATATCCCGGTGATGAAGGATCACCCTTGGAAACGGATATTAACGATACGAAAATTTTGAAACTTAAATATGAACAGAATACTTTCTCACTGAGGGCTTCCTCCATTAATTATGACTATCCTTCTAATATTTTATACTCCTGGAGATTGGAAGGCTTTTATGATGAATGGACTACGCCTTCTTCCAACGGTCTGATGCGTTTCACCAATATCCCTTCGGGTAAATATATGCTTCATGTACGTTCCGTATCTAACGAAGAAAAGTATAAGAGTTATGAACAGCGCAGTATGTTGATTATCATATCTCCTCCGTTGTGGGCTACTCCGTGGGCTATAGCCGGTTATATTATGTTGGCTGTTCTGGTGTGTGTGATTCTGTTCCGCATCATTACACTGAGGAAACAGAAGAGGATTTCGGAAGAAAAGACACGCTTTTTTATAAATACAGCTCACGACATCCGTACACCTCTGACTCTGATAAAGGCCCCGTTGGAAGAACTACGGAACAAAGATATGGTGAATGAGGAAGGTAAGGGACATGTGAGCATGGCTCTGAGAAATGTGGATGTTCTTTTACGGCTTATAACAAATCTTATTAATTTTGAACGTATCAATACCTATTCGTCACATATGTATATTGCTGAGTATGAATTAGGTACGTATATGTCAGGCATTTGTGACACATTTCATGCGTATGCAAACATCAAGCATATCAGGTTGACTTACGAAAGTAATTTCCAATACCTGAATGTGTGGTTTGACAGGGATAAGATGGATTCTATCATGAAGAATATCCTGTCGAACGCCATGAAATATACACCGGAAAATGGGAACATATATGTCAGTGCATCAGAATATGAGGATGGTTGGGGCATTGAGGTGAAAGATACCGGAATCGGTATTCCCCGCAATGAACAGAAAGGACTTTTTCATACCTATTTTCGAGGTAGCAATGCCATCAATTTGAGGGTTAGTGGTAGTGGAATCGGCTTGGCATTGGTGCATAGGCTGGTGCGTTTACATGGTGGAAAAATAACTATAGAAAGTATGGCGGAACAAGGTACACTGGTAAGAATCATTTTTCCTAAGGGGAACAAACATTTTCGTAAAGCCAGTATCATATCTGCAACTCCGGAGCGATCTATCAGCATGCCGGAAGTTGTTACTCCGGTACTTTCTGCCGTTGAGCCCAAGCAGAGTGATGCTTTTTCCCGACGTATCCTCATCGTGGAGGATAATGACGATTTGCGTATTTATCTGGTGAACACGCTTGGTGAGGATTATCTGGTGCAGTCCTGTCACAACGGAAAGGAGGCTCTTGAAATCCTGCCTGAATTTAAGCCGAATCTTGTGTTGTCAGATATTATGATGCCGGAAATGTCGGGAGATGAATTGTGTGCCGCCATTAAGGGTAATATTGAAACATCTCATATTCCGGTGCTTCTGTTGACTGCATTGGGTGATGAGAAAAACATGCTGGAAGGGCTGAAGATAGGTGCGGATGATTACATGGCGAAACCCTTCAGCATCAGCATACTGAAGGCGAGTGTCAACCGTTTGATTAGCAATCGGATTTTATTGCATAAGAAGTATGGCAGTCCGAACTTTGAAACTGAAAAATGGCCGAAAGGGTGTCGGGATACACTTGACTGGAAATTCATAGCTTCCGTCAGGGAAAATGTGGAGAAGAACATGGCCGATCCGGATTTTACGGTAGATATGCTTTGTTCGCTTCACCACATGAGCCGCAGTAGTTTCTATAATAAAGTGAAAGCATTGACTGATTGTTCTCCGGCAGATTATGTACGTCTCATCCGTATGCAGTATGCTGCCCGAATGTTGAAAGAAGGCGAACACTCTATTACGGAAATAGCGGATATGACCGGGTTCTGCGATGCAAAATATTTCAGAGAGGTATTCCGGAAGCATTTCGGGGTCAGTCCGAGCGAGTATAGGGGAAAAGGGACGGCAGAAAAAGAAAATTCAGATTTAAAGCAAGATAATGATGGGAGTGTGTCAAAATGAAGTTTAGAATGCAAATTACATGAATTAGACAAATGATTCTTTTTTTATCCTTCTGATAATCAGAACTTATCTGACTTGTTGTTTGCGTAATTCATGTAATTTGCGTTCTTTTATTCTGTTTTGGCACATTCTCTTATATTGTAGCATTGACAAGTAAGTTGATAAGTACTTGTGAAAGTCGGTTACGTTCGGTTTGTACATGGCACTCGGTAACTCCGGGAATAAATTTCAGGACAACATTCGGTTGTAGTCTGCGTCGTACTGTTCTTTCTACGTCTCTTGTCAGTCCGTTCAAGTCAACGTTCTGGTAATTGAAATCAAGAGTATTTGCCTCTATTTTCGACAGATCCAGAATGTCGCTGATAAGTTGTAGGAGAAGCTGGTTGTTATTCTCTATGATACTGATGAACTCTTCCCGTTCATGTTCATCCTCAGTGGTGGTCAGCAGGCTGGAGAAACCTATGATGGCATTCAATGGTGTGCGTATTTCGTGGCTCATATTAGCCAGGAATGCAGACTTTAGCCGTTCGGATTCCAGAGCTTTTTCTCTAGCTGTTACCAGTGCCTTCTCTTGTCTCTTACGTTCTGTAATTAATAGTAGCGAACCTACCAATGATATCGGATTGCCCTGCTCATCGTATTGATCTACTACCGCATTCGTTTCAAGCCAATCTGTAAATTTTCGTTCTTCCACTTCAGTAATGATGCGAAACTCTTCTTTGGCATGTTGTAATTTTCCGGATGCAAGATTCTTGTGTATCTGCTGCATACGTTCCACATCTTCCAGGTGCATTTTCTGAAAGTATTCGGAGGCCTTTATAATGTGCGCCTGAGGAGTGGACCCTTTTTCTTTAGTGAAATTCATGTGGGCCAGTATTGAAGAAGTTTGGAGCATAATAGGGGTTATAAGCGTTTGACTCCATGGGGCTCCTTCATTATAAGAGTTAATAATAAGTAGTCGATGTTGTTTGGGGACTACGGTTGCATGGGCAATGGATAAACTTAAGTGTAGTAAGACAAAGCAGAGGCTGATTATATGTTTCCAAGATAAAAAAAGTCTCATAACCAGATTATTAAGTATTCTTTTATATGAATTAATATTAGATATTAATACAAAAATACAAAAGTAAGGTTTCTTATAATTACTTTTTAACTCTATATTAATAAAGATTAACTATTGCGTTCTGTTATTGTTGTGAGTTATGGTTTTTATCATGCAAAATTATACTAACCATTCTGAGCTTCTGATAGGTCAGTTTTATTTTGTAGAAAATAAGGCTGTTTCTGATGAAGCAGCCTTATTCATTTTCGAGGGAGATTTATCTTACCCCTTTACACATTCATGGCATTGGCACTCAGTGCCCCTACTATAGCCGAAGCTACCGCAATCACTATTTTGAGAATTTTATCCCAGATTGACTTTTTCATATTCTTTGATTAAATGATTAGTGATATTTTAACCCAGCGGATTTTCATCCAGTCCTCCCTCGCCGCTACCGGATCCTCCCTGGTCACCGGAAGAGTTGCCACCTGACGAACTTCCGTCCTTGTTTACCAATGCCTCCAAATCGTAGAAGTCAATTTTCTGTCCGGCACGTGTTGCCGTCACATCCGGTCTGATGGTGGTTGACGGTCGGAAATTGATTTTCACGGCCTTAATGTTCTTAGCCGTGCAATCCTCCTTTTTCTCCACTCCGACGGTCCGCGCCGACAGGCTGAACACCCCGAAATCCTTGATGTTCACTGATTGTCCGCCATACAGCTTGTCAATCAGCGCTTCTACAAAGTTGGTGATTACACTTTTGATATCTCCCAAGGTGAGTGAACTTTTCTCCTTCATCACGTACGCCACGTCTTCCAGGTCGGCATTGTCCCCTAACGTTACCAGTTGCGGATAAAACTTTGCCACCGCATCCTCCTTTCGCGGATCTCTCCGCGGAATCTTTTTGAATGGTACTCCCATAATCAATCATTTTTTAAAAGTTAAAAAACAAGGTTATTTAATGATCCTTTGGGGAAAGCTGTCCGAATCCTCTTCTCATGCTTTTCTTAATATGCTCTGCCATCATGGGCTTGCCGGAAGATTTTCGCTCTTTTCCCCTTTGGACATTGCAAATATACCCCGTTCTTTTCCCTTCCACTTTCCGCTTGAAGCTATTTGAGTTTGTATGAAAAAAAGAGAATCTAAATGAGAAGTAATACCTTCTTTATTCCTTTCTGTTGTCGCTGTAAATGAGTACCTTTATACCATGTAAATCACTAAAAAACAAACTTATGAAAGAAGAAAACTTAGATGAAAAAGTCCCTGTCCGCGCTTATACCAAAGCCGACCTTGCCATGCTTTACAATCCCGGTGTATGTATTACTACCGCCCTACAACTTCTTCGCCGGTGGATTTATGCTAACAGGCAACTGATGGCGGAACTGAAGGAAGCGGGTTATAACAAGAACCGCCATTCTTATCTGCCCCTTGAAGTGAAACTTATATTCAAGTATCTCGGTGAGCCTTAAATGGTTTGAATCCGGCGAATGAAATATTGGTGCTTTTTGTAAAGAAAATGCCAATATATGTAACGGGTGATAAGAATATATGTAATCCTACATTACATTATTTCTTATCACCCGTTACATTATATGATAACTCTACTTTCAAGAAACCTTTTCATCCTCTATTCCCCTTGTTCCCTTGTCAACTGATAAATAGAGCGTATGCGAAATTTAAAACGGCAATATTCCCTCTTCCATATCGTCTTTCCCGTCCTTTTCATCCCGGTTCTTTTCCCTGAATCCATTGTTTACCTCATCATTTTGCAGGTCTATCACTTCATATTCGGTGCTTCCCTGACTGTTCCTTCTTGTCCTGAACCCATATTTTTCAAGCGACATCACCAGTATCTGTATCGTCTGCCTGTTCACCTGTATCTTTCCGTAAATGGCTATCTTGCTGAGTATGGTGGCTGCGGGCATCCATTTCACGCAGGTCTCTCCGGGCTCCGGCTTCCGGAAGTATACGAGCAGGTTTTCCTCCACCGGATCCTTCATTCTGTGCAGCTCGTTGTGGCGGTTCAGTTCGTCTATCTCTTCTCCTTCGTACCAGTATTGGTACCCCTGCTTCAGCAGGGCATGCGCCTGCGCGTATACTCCCTCGTAGTTGACGGGCGTCCTGTAATCCAGTGAAATGATGGATGAGGGCAGGAACCGTCTGTTTCCCCCTATGTCCTGCAGGCATTGGCGGCTGTTGGTGCTGGCAATGAAAGATGCGTGCCGTATGAAGGTGTACGCCTGTGCGTCGTACGCTTTCCGTTCCGTGACGCTCTCCTGTGTGATTACCCTCTTCAGCCCCGCCAGGTCTCCGACCCTTGCCCCTTCGAACTCTTCCATGTTGATGATGAGGTGGGTGCTGAGCAGCAGCTGGTGGTCCTTGTTTTCGGGGTTGGCCATTCCGTTCCGGTAATATTCCCTCCACTCGGGCGGCAACAGCCTTCTTATCCATGTGCTCTTTCCCTTTCCCTGTTCGGAGTAGAGTATGATTACCAGGTGGTTCACGGTGTCGTCCTGCAATGCACAGGCCAGCATTCCCACGAACCACCTCCTGAAACTTTTCCTCCAGAACTCCTGGTCTTCGGCCTGTACGGTATCCGCCAACCGGCCGATGTAATCGGTCACTCCGTCCCATGGTTTCAGTTTCCCGATATACTCCGTGAAGGGATTGAAGTCCCTGGGGTATGAAGAGTCAATGACCGTCTGCAGGTAATTTCGGAAGCACTTGATTCCCGCCAGTTGCAGGTCGAGGAAGATGGCGTTGTAGCTTCTTGTCCTCATGGGGCGGAACCTGCCTTTCCATCTTTCTTCCTTCTCGTTGAAGTTGCGGTATTCCAGGCGGTCCAGTATCACGTTCCTTCGGAAGTCATAATGTGTTTTCAGGAAGTCGAGTACCTGGTTTATGGTGTCCGGTTTTTCTTGCTTTCTCCCGAGCGCCTCATACGTCTTGTCGGTATAAATATACGCGTTTCGTATGGGTGCCGCCACATCAAACTCTTCACTGCCTAACTTTTCCTGTGCCAGGCGTATCACGGTTTCCTCTTCCAGTCCTTTTGCATAACACTTGTTGCCCAGTGCGAACATGAAGCTGTCCCGGTTTCCCGGTTCAAACTTTGATATTCTCTTTACTGAGAGCACCGCCTTGTTGAATTCCATCTTTTCCCACGGCTCGGCTTCCGGTTTACCGGCCTCTGCTTTCTTGCCCTCCGATTTATTCCCGCTCTTGGGCTTCCCTTCATTCTCCGGCTTATCACTCACCACTTTACCACTTATCACTTTCCTTCTCCCCGGCTGTGGCTTTTCGGGTGGAATGATATTTGTCAGTGTCTCGTCCACCTCTTTCAGCAGTCCTTCATTCATGTACGCCTTTTCATCGAAGGAGGTGAAGAACCCCCTTGATATGTCCTTTCCGCTTCCGTCCACTTCCACGCCGAGCAACTTTTCATAATATTCCTTGCAGGCGTTGTACATGGCCAGGTGATGTTTTTCCAACGTGCTGAATCCTACTTTTTCTTTTGCGGCTAACGTAGCCCTTAGCCGGGTGGCATAATCCGTTTTCAGGAACACGAAGACCTTGAACCCGTGTCCTTTTGGAGTCAGGAAAGAAGCCAGCGTGTCGGGATCCCCATTGATTTTCCCTCTCAGCTCTTCCAGCTTCTCTTCGGGCTGGTCGTCAATGTCCAGCAGGGTGATGTGCGTGTATCTTATCACGCTGTATGCCTGTCTTTTCTCCCGATATCCCGCCGTGACGGTATAGAAGGGCAGCTGCTTCTTCACATTATTCGCCTCTTCCATCTTTCCTTGTCCTACTAACAGTCTGATTTTGGATACGCTTTTCGCATGTATCCCCGTTGTGATGTTCTCAATTACTTTCCGGAGTGTAATCTCTCCCCGGACATTGCTGAATCCGCTGTATGCGGTAACCGGAATATTTTCCATTTGTTTTTTAGTTATTTAAATCCGCCTTATCGGCGCCGCGAAGTAGGGGATAATATTCAGAATGGCAAAAACGCCTTTTTATTGCTGAAAGGCGTTTTTGCACAATTTTGTCTGTTCACTTATTTTTCTTTCTTTTTTTCGCTTCCTCCTCCTTTTCCAGAAACGCTTTTCTCAGATTAATGATATCAGTATTAATGCTTTTCAGTGTCAGGAATCCTTTTTCCTGCTTTCCCTTTTCAAAGCGCGCGATGTGCTCCAGTTTCCTTGCCAGGTCCGTGGTTCCTTTGATTCCCGTTTCTTTTTTGTGGCGGATGAGCATGTTTATCCATGGAGTGAGGAACTCCTCCCTTTCTTCTGCCCCGACCAGAATCCGTTCTCCAAACGCTTCATTTTCAACTAACAGGATATTGACCCTGTCTTCTTTTCTCTCGATTTCGATGCTGTAATGATCCTTGTTAATGAGCTCAATACTCAAGATTGTGTTTTTTTAGTCATAAAATCACAATTTTAGAAGTTAGTAATTTATTTTAAGTTCGCTATTCGAAAGCAAAATTAACGGTTCTATCTGTAATATCTGTTGTTTCCATCTGAAAAAGTGAATGTTTTTTGTTCCATGTGTTACACACGGAATGGTAAATAGGTATGGGGACCCGCTACCTATTATTTATAGAATGTGTGTAACAAGGTCTAAAGAAAAAGTTAGGAAAATACGCGCCTGTGGGTGTGTATACGCGGGTACATTATTATAAAAGGAAGTTCAATGTTGGGAGCTTGTCGGGTAGGGAACGTGGGGATGATGAAATGGTGGGTAGGGTAGGGAAATAAATGTGGTGTCAATAATGATTGTCGTAAATGATGGGTGTTTTTTAATCGTTCGTTTAATGTGCACAAAGATAATGTCCGGAAATGAAACAACAAAATATTCTGATAAAGAAATACTAAATATTTTCTTTTTGCCTATATATATTACTAATACATAGACAGTTACCTCTGAAATAAAATTGTGATTTTGCGATTACTTTCTTATTGAAAGAATCTTAGTGCGAAAATTGCCTTCCGACGTGCCTTTTAAACGAACGATTAAAAGATGAATTATCCTCTTAATTCATTCGTTTATAGCTCTTTACCTGCGAGAATAAACAAGGTGATGAACAACAGCGAAAAAACAATGGGCAAGAGGAACACAATACTTGCCATATCTTACATAAAGTGTTCGCAAGTGATTGAAATTCAAGTGTATGCAAGGGTTTCAAAGCCCCGGGAGAACACCCTTTTCTGAAATAGCCCCTGATATGGAAGCGGACAAAGAGACCGAAATATGGTACGCCATGCGTGCCACATACCGTAGAGAGCCTGATGCCATGCGTCTTCTTGAAAAAGAGAAAATGGGTTGTTTCGTTCCCATGCAATACAAGATCAGCATGAAGAAAGGTAAGAAAGTCCGTGCTCTAGTTCCCGTTGTACATAACTTGCTTTTTGTCCATGCCCGTCCTTCCGAGGTGAAGCGTATCAAATCGCAGGTAAGCTATTTGCAATACATTACGGATACCCGTAGCGGTCAGAAAATTATTATCTCCGACAGCGAGATGCAACGCTTTATTGCTGTAGCCGGTACTTACAATGATCATCTCATGTATTTCCAACCTGATGAACTGAATTTGTCCAAAGGTACAAAAGTTCGTATCACGGGCGGTGACTTCGAGGGGCAGGAAGGCATTTTCGTGAAAGTAAAAGGCGCACGTGACCGTCGTGTGGTTATCGAGATACAAGGTGTTATTGCCGTTGCGCTTGCTACCATTCATCCGGATCTTATAGAAGTTATCAAATAGTTGACGATCGGCGGTTGCCATTGAACAGCTGATAAATCACAAATTATAAATCATAAATCATTATGTCTCTTTCTGAAGAAACACTTGCTCTTCAGCGTGCAGCGCACGATCTGATGTATTTGGGCATGGACGGTAGTCCTGTCTATAACGACGACCTCTCCCGTCGTAACGGTGAAGTCTACCGCCTGACTACGGCTTTGTATAATTCCGGTGTCAAAGGTTCCACTATCGAAGAACAGGCTAATGTTTGTCTGGCTCTTCTGATGGGCTATAGTGCCTCATTTATTGATCACGGTGAAAAACAAAAGCATATCCAGGAGGTCTTGAATCGTTGTTGGGATATTCTTGATGCTCTTCCTGCTTCGTTACTGAAACTTCGTCTGCTTACTGCCTGTTATGGTGAGGTGTTTGATGAGCCTTTGGCTGATGAAGGCCGTATTATCATTGCTTCCTGGGATTCCACATCACTTACTGTTGAACAGCAAGAAGCTATTGAGGAATTTCAGAATGTGATTGATAATCCCTATCCTTGGGAAGAAGTGGAAGAGTAATCTACGCGCATTAAGTGCGAACGCCTTGTCATCCGTTTTTTACCCTGCCGGTCAGTTCCCGGATTAAGGAAAGGGGGTTATGCCAATGTGTTGGATTACCTACTTATGTGTAGAACAGGTATGATGTGAAGTTGGAGGAGGCGTACCGGAAATTTTAAGAGCAATGCATAGTTAGCATCCTTCCGTATAACTTATCTTAGAAATGATACTATGAGAATATTATATAATAATCAAAAACTGAAAACGCATATAGGCGGACTTGATGATTTATTGTTTGGAGGTTTACATCTTCAAACCGTAGTTCAGACAAATGTGGTAAAACCATTGAGTATCGTGATTTGCGGAGAATTGGGTACCAGTAGATCGCTCTTAGCAATGCAGATGCTTCATGGTATTACAAAATCATTATCTAAACTGGAAGACAATGCTGAAAATGGAATAGAGTTGGCCGCTCCTGTCTTTTACACGCAAGATAAGTCAGAAGAGAATATTTCGGATATGCTGGTTGATACCGTGCTGTCACAATGCATAGGTAAGGTTATCGAAGCGAATATCACGGAAAAAACGGATGACAAAGGGAACGAAATCACATGGAAAGGCAGTCTGTTTTGCCAAACACTCTTCCGTGTGCCCCCCAGCACCACTCTGCCTATTGATTTGTCGAGTTTGGATTTATATGTGGCTAATGAGATATTAGTATATAATTCCAGAACCAACTCGTTGCATGTAGGTTTGCCTTCCACTTCCGTTTCCTATAAATCATCGGACAATCCTCTTATTATAGAGAGAAGACATTCAACTTTGGACGAATTTTATTATGACACGCAATATCCCATACAGCGGTTAGGAGATTTGTCTGCTGAATTTTTTCCGGTATTTGTAAAGAGTGAAAAGAATATTAAAAAGAACGGCCTGTTCAATTATATTTCGGGATTAGGGAATAAGAAAATCCCGTGCTTGGTACTGGATAAAAAATATGAGCCGTCAGATGTGGTGATTGCAGAACATGCTTTGGTCGTAATTTACATAGAAAATTCAGGATCCGATATTGACAAATATAATGCGGATGTTATCATTGAAATGCGCAATTACACGGATGCCGGGACGAATTATCTCTGTAACCAGTTATCTATCAAAAAGAGCGTTTTGCAGGACACCGCCCATGGCTGGCATCAGTATAAAAAGAGGGATTATGGCATAGAAGTATACCCCAGTACCCATGTTATCCTGCAACGGAGGCGACACATGCCCAAAGGGATACAACGTGCGCATGCAGGAATATTATTTGAAACCTACCAATATTTCATAGACCGTCAAAAGGATTATAACTGTGTGTCGTCTTTATCCAAATATATAGATACCTATCTGCGGTCGCCGGAAGAATGCTTGAGGAAGAATCTGGATAACCTCTACGAGAACTTCAGCAAAAGTGATTGTCCAGAAGAAATCTTAAATAACATTCTTGTAAAAGAGAGTGATTGCAATTCTCAGATAACGGCCATTATCGGCCCTACAAACAGCTATAAGCGATACCTCGCATTGGGTGGCACGTTCAGCGCCTGCAGCCATAAAGAACATACCCTGCACATATTGCTCGACAAAGACGATGATCTTATTCTGAAAAAAATGATTTGTCCTGCTACTATTTTCAAAGATCCGGACAGTATCCTTCAAAAAAAATGTGTTTCCTGCATGGAGTGTTATAAATGTATCCATTTTAAAGAAATCCGAATGGGGTGTATTTCGACTGATGAATTTTTCTATTATCTTATCCAACAGTTGAAGGTATCTCTTGAGATGAAGGACAAAAGCCAACGTATAAGGCGGATAGTGCTGGATGATTTGCAAAAAATAGAATTTTGTTTTCCGATGATAGATAAGGACAGCTTATTTCTGTCCGGGCTAATTTCAATCTGCAAAGATTATGCCATCGACTTGTTTATCCTTTGTGATAAATCATCGGAAAAAGTTAATGCTTTGCGAAGCAATGCGGACAACGTGATCTGTACTGACAGGAATTCTGAGTATGACTTGGATGTTTTTGTGGAACGTTATGCCGGTTATTCTTCTCCCAGCCATATTTGGGGATGCCATGTCACCAATATAAAAGACTTGTTCTGCTGTGATGCCGAGTCGAAGGACAAAAAGAAATATCGTCTCAATGAGAAAAATCTGAGGGGATTCAAAGTCTGCTCACTTGAAAAATATTGGAGAAATGGCACAGACCAGTGAGTATAAGGATAGTTTTTATGGATGGGCCCAAACAAACAGATATTTCATCTATCTGTCGATTTTCTGCGCTTTTGTTCCATTGATAACAGAGCAGTTGATGGGGTGGATTAAGGGGCAGCCTGTTTCTCAAGCGGTTCCTTCGCCGCATGTTTCTCTTGAGATATCCTATCTCATTAGTATGCTTGAGCATCAAATCCCCTTTCAGTTTGTCAATATTCTTTTTATCACATTCGCTCTGTACAAACTGGCAAGGATGAAGTTCCTGCAAGTGGAAGCTCCTGAAAAAGAGAAAAAACTGCATGAATATGTGACGAATTTATTCGGTGAAAACAGCACGTTGGCCCGAAACACGCCGGGCGATTTATTCAAAAGAATAAATACGGGTATCAAACAGTTCTACTATTCATGGGTGATCGTATGGGTTATTTGGCTCATCATGTATATCATAAAGTCCGTATATACTTTTTATCTGATTAACCAGGAATTGTATAATAAATTTCTTTATACGGGTTGTTCAGACGGTCAAATGCTTTTCCGGATAGAAAATTTTTTAGAGAACAATCTAAATATGCTTGGAAGTTTTGTCCTGTTTTTCATCTATATGGATATAACGGTTTCCACCGTGCATGTCGGCACATTGACGGGTAAAGGACGGGGAAACTTGCAAATCGGTGTATTTTTCATGATACTTATCGGTACTACTTTCGGCTTGATTGACCTGTTCAGTATTGTCGGCTGTGCCGACTATGACCGTACCCAATTTTTCCTGCGGTTGTTTATTGGCGTCATTGCGTCCATGTCTATCATAATGGTATTGGGACGTTTGAATACGAGCTATTTGAAAATTCCACAATTCTTAATGATGTGCTTATATCTCTATGCAACGGTGCAAATGCTTTATCCTCTTGTTTATACAACGAGCAGTGGACATTTTTATGTGGAATTTGTAACGCCGACCGTCACCATCGTCTTGAATTTGTTGGTTTTTTGCGGGAAAGTCACTTTGCTTCTTGTCCTTCTTTGGATTGCCAGAAACAACCGTTTCATGTTTTTCTTGCTTCATAAGGCGAACAGTCTTTCCGATTCCACATTCATGATCAGAAGATTTAATAAGTATTATGAAGGATGTCCTGACAAGTAATATTTTCAGATTTAGCAAGTTCTCGTTTGTTGGGCTGGTTATTCAATGAGTAGTTATATTTCGTATCTTATAGGGAACTCCTGAACTGTCTTTACAGGTGCCCAAATTAAGGACTATGTCCTTGTTTGAGTGCTTACATTTTGTATCAAGTCGGCACCGTAATTTATTTGAATACAAAGGGTTTATACCTCGACATACATCCTTTTTACTGTTCAGGTAGTCCGAAAATACGATAATAGATGCACGCGACATGCACTCAGTCTTAAATAATCATTCATTGTTTGTCTTTAATCTTCCAATCGAAGTTTGAACATGATTCGATATCACCAGTAAGAATTTGAAAGTTGAAAAATAAAAAAATAACCAAATTTGATATGGCAAAGAAAGTAATGCTAGTATTCGGAACCCGACCAGAGGCTATCAAGATGTGCCCACTGGTCAAGGAATTCCAGAAGCGCTCACAGGAGTTCGAAACCATCGTATGCGTTACCGGTCAGCATCGCGAAATGCTCGATCAGGTGCTCAATATCTTCGATGTCAAGCCTGATTACGACCTCAACATCATGAAGCAGGGTCAGGACCTCACCGATGTAACCACGCGCGTCCTCACCGGTCTTCGCGACGTCTTCAAAAAGTGCTGTCCTGATCTAGTGCTTGTTCATGGCGACACCACCACCTCAACCGCTGGTTCCCTTGCTGCATTCTACGCACAGATTCCTGTAGGTCATGTAGAGGCAGGTCTCCGCACCCATAACATCTACAGTCCATGGCCAGAGGAGATGAACCGTCAGATTACCGGTCGCATCGCTACCTATAACTTCTCGCCAACTCCACTCTCTGAAAAGAATCTCCTTGAAGAGAAAGTACATGGCAGTATCTACGTCACCGGCAACACCGTAATCGATGCCCTCCACATGGTGGTCGATAAGCTTAAGACTGATGATGCCCTTGTCCGTGAGCAGAACAACATACTTGCACTGGCTGGTTACGACGTCACCCGTCTCAATGGTGGCAAGAAGCTTGTCCTCATTACAGGCCATCGTCGCGAGAACTTTGGCGACGGCTTCATTCGCATGGTTACCGCTATGAAGGATCTCTCAGAGAAGTATCCTGAGACTGACTTCGTTTACCCAATGCACCTCAATCCGAATGTACGCAAGCCAGTCCACGAGGTGTTTGGCGAAGACCTCACTCGTCCTAACTTTTTCTTCATCGAGCCCCTCCAATACCTTGAATTTGTACACCTCATGAGCAAAGCTACCATTGTCCTCACCGACTCAGGTGGCATCCAGGAGGAAGCTCCAGGTCTTGGTAAACCGGTACTTGTGATGCGAGACACCACCGAACGTCCTGAGGCCCTCATAAACGGTACCGTTCACCTTGTCGGTACCGATTACGATAAGATCATGAATGAAGTCAGTACCCTCCTCGACGATGTCTCTGCTTACGAGAAGATGAGTAAGGCTGTTAATCCTTATGGCGACGGACAGGCTTGTCGCCGTATTGCCGATGTGCTTGTGGAGAAGGAGACTGATCGATATGATGTGAAGTGAATGATCATATTATGATTAAGCAGGTGTGCAGGTAGAAGGAGGTTTGAATCTTCTACTTATTTCAATTAACAAATAACACTCATGAAAGAAATCGTTCTTGCCGGTGATGTAGGTTTTATTGGTAGCGGACTACGTAGCTTGTGTGCTTTGATAGAGAAGTTGTAGGTTAAGCGGTGTTATAAGAATTTTGTATATTTCTAATGTTACAGTTGAGCATGCACAGATAATGCAAGATAGTAAATCATCATATAGAAGTATCTTTAAGGCGACTTCGTTGTTTGGAGGTGTTCAGGTATATCAGATACTCATCCAAATAATAAAGTCGAAGATTATTGCCGTTTTGCTTGGACCTGCTGGTGTCGGAGTTATTGGTCTTTTCCAGAGCGGTTTGGATTTAGTTAAGAACCTCACTAGCATGGGTCTTGCTTCCAGTGCAGTACGTGATGTATCAGAAGCGAATGGATCAAGAGATAGCCAAAAAATTTCCAAGACAGTAACAGTAGCAAGACGCTTAGTCTGGATAACGGGCATGTTGGGATTAACTGTTGTGGCAGTTACTTCTCCACTGCTCAGTAAGTCTGCCTTTGGTAACTACGATTATACTATTCCGTTCATTTTCTTGTCTATTATTCTCCTTCTTGATCAGCTCTCTGCTGGTCAGAAGGTAATTCTTCAGGGATTGAGGCGTCTGAAGGATCTTGCACGTTGCTCAGCCATCGGTGTAACTGTAGGGCTCATTGTTTCAATACCATTTTACTATTGGATGGGTATTGAGGGTATTGCTCCAACACTTATATTGACAAGTGCATGCTCGCTTTTAGTATCGTGGTGGTACTCCCGCAAAATGAAGATTGGAAAAGTAGATATATCTGTAAAAGAGACCTTTATTCATGGAAGACAAATGTTGGTGATGGGCGTGTCCATGAGCCTTAGTGGTATATTTGCGACTGCTGTTGCATACATTACTCGTGGATATATCCAAAGTGCCGGTGGTGTGGAAGAAGTAGGCTTGTATCAAGCAGGTTTTGCAATAATGACAACTTACGTAGGTCTTGTTATGAATGCTATTGCAACCGATTATTATCCTCGTCTTGCCTCAATAAATAACGATAATGAGAAATGCCGACAGACTGTTTGTCAACAAGGTGAAATAGGAACGATGATACTTGCACCGCTTCTCACGATATGTTTGGTGTTTATGCCATTTGTGCTTAAAATACTTTATAGCGACGAGTTTATTGCGGCAAATCAATATATCTCATGGGCATGTCTTGGTATGTTGCTGAGATTAGGCTCATGGGTGATAGGTTTCCTTTTTATAGCAAAGGCAGAGTCTAAGTTATATATTGTAAATGAGTTATGTGCTAACGTATATTTCTTGTTGTTGTATATTATTGGATACAAGTATTGGGGGTTGTGCGGCATTGGTGCTGCTTTTGCACTCGCTTATGCAATCTACTTTATCCAAGTGTACTTCGTTGCGAGAAAAAGATATGAGTTCACATTCAGCCGAGAGTTTACCGTTTGCTATGGCAGCCAGATAGCTTTAGTTGTAGGTTGTTTGATACTCGTGCTCTTTACTGATGGACTACTGAAGTACTCAGTAGGTTGTTTGTTTATTCTACTTTCAATATTCTTTGGTATTCGCGACCTTAATAAAAGAATGGATATCCTCGGCATGCTCAAACAAAAACTAAATAATAGATAATATGGAACAACCAAGAATCATAGATCTTCCGAAAATTGGAGACAAGAGAGGAAATCTCTCTCTCGTTGAGGAATTCAAGCAGATTCCTTTTAAGATTGAACGTACATACTGGATATACGATGTTCCAGGCGGTGAGAAACGTGGTGGACATGCATATTATGAGAATACCGAATTCATTGTGGCATTGTCAGGCAGTTTTGATGTAGTGCTCGATGACGGCAAGAAACAAAAGGTATTTTCTTTGAATCGTTCTTACTACGGTCTTCTTGTACCAAAGGGTTGGTGGCGACAGATGGAGAACTTCTCTACCAATGCACTCGCACTTGTGTTGGCGTCTACTCCATACACAAAGGAAGACTATATTTACGATTACGAAGAGTTCAAACGTAATGCAGAAAAATAAAGGTTTATCAGTTCTCAGAGGCATCTTCATTTTGATGATAGTGCTTCACCACCTAAATCTCTATTATGGTGGTGGACCCCCTTGGTGTGGCATTCTTCTTCATGCTTGGAGGCTTTGTACTCTCCTTGGGTTACTATGATAAGTTTTGCTTGCTTAACTTCTCGTGGAGGGCTTTCATCAAGAAGAGATGTGCTAAGTTCTTCCCTCTGCATTGGTTATGCCTGCTTGCTGTCTTGCCTTTAGCACTCTTGCCTATAATAAGAGGAGGTGCCGATTTCAAAACAATTCTGTGGCCACTTCTATCTAATGTTTTGCTGCTTCAAAGCTTGATACCATCTCAAGATTTCTACTTCTCGTTCAATGCAGTTTCGTGGTATTTGAGCGACACAATGATTTTTGCGATGTTATTTCCAATCATCGTGAAAGCTACCTGCAAACTGAGCAATACAAGTAAAGTAGTGGCTTTGGTAGTAATACTTTTGGCATATTCAGTATTGGTTTATTTCCTGCCTATTGAAGACCGACATGCTATTCTTTACATAAGTCCGCTAGTTAGAGTTGTAGATTTTATTTTAGGCATCTATCTTTTTTTATTGTATAAGAAACTGACGAATCATAAGACTACTGATAATTACTTAAATGGAGGATGGCCGGAACTCCTTGTCAGCTTAATGGTGGTGATATCAATAGTGGTGTCATGTATAAGTTCAGAAGATATCGTTCTAATCTCTGCTATATACTGGCTGCCACTATCAATCATGTTGATACTTACATCGTTAACAACCCCGATGGAGGGTAAAATATACAATCTGATTATATGGATTGGAGATATAAGTCTCCCAATATTCCTTACACACCAAGTAATCATCAGATATGTAAACTCCTTCTTTGGTTTTATTGGAATAGATAATTACCCAGTTCGATATACGGTAATTCTAATATTGATAATAACGGTCAGCTGGCTTTGTGACAAATATTTCTTAAGACCTATTTCGTTATGGCTGAAGGAAAGAATAAATTAACTGTTTATGACTGCTCAATCATAGAGCTGCCGAAGATTGAGACTGAGGGTGGAAATATCACCCCGGTCCATCCTAACATCAATGTTCCGTTTGATATCAAACGAGTGTTTTACTCATACGATATCCCTGGTGGTGAAGCTCGAGGTGCCCACGCGCATAAGGAGTGCCATCAGTTCCTGATTGCTGCCTCTGGAGCATACGAAGTACTCTTGGACGATGGCGTGAATAAACGTACCGTTCTTCTTAACCGTCCGTTCTATAGCCTTCATGTACCTCCAGGAATCTGGGCATCAGAACAAGCTTTCTCCTCAGGAAGCATTTGCCTTGTACTCGCATCACATGGCTATAGCGAGGAGGACTACATACGTAAATACGAAGATTACTTAGAATTCATACAGAAATGATACATCCATTAGCAGATTGCATGAATCCAAACATACCTGAGTCAACCAAGGTATGGCAATTTACTGTAGTATTTCCTCATTGCCAAGTGGGTGAGAACTGTAATTTCAACGCTAACGTCCTTGTAGAAAATGATGTGGTTATAGGAAACAATGTGACCCTCAAGTCTGGAGTTCAGATTTGGGATGGTATTACTATAGAGGACGATGTATTTGTTGGTCCTAACACATCTTTTGCCAACAACCCTCATGTTCGCAGCAAGCAGTATGTTGAGCCTGTGAGAACTCTTCTCAAAAAAGGCTGTTCTATTGGATCAAATGCCACCATTTTGTGTGGGGTAACAATAGGAGAGTATTCCTTCATTGGTGCTGGTGCAGTCTTGACTAAATCAACAGAGCCATATACTCTTTGGGTTGGCAATCCTGCTAAGCAAATCGGCTTCGTTACCAAGAGCGGAATGCCATTGGATATGAATATGTGTGACAAGCAAGGAAACAAACATTCATTAGATGAATAATATAAAAAACAAGATAATATGGTAAAGCTTTTAGATCTTCAGGCAATCACCATGATGCATGGTAATGAGTATAGGGCAGCAGTCAATCGTGTAATCGAATCAGGTTGGTTTCTTCAAGGAAATGAGAATAAACAGTTTGAGGCTGATTATGCTAGGTATATCGGTACTGACGAGTGTATTGCCGTTGCCAACGGCCTCGATGCACTCTATCTGATTATGCGTGCATACAAGGAGATGGGTTTCATGCAAGATGGCGATGAGATAATCGTACCTGCGAATACTTACATCGCTACTATTCTCGCGATCACCAAGAACGACCTCACACCTGTGCTCGTTGAACCTACATGGGATAATCTTGAAATTGACATTGATAAGATTGAGGAGGCTATCACACCTAAGACTAAAGGCGTGATGATTGTTCACCTTTATGGTCGTGTGGCATACAACGACAAGGTGGGCGAGATCTGCAAGAAACACCACCTCAAGCTGATGGAGGATTGTGCTCAGAGTCATGGTTGCTCATGGAAGGGCGTGAAGACAGGTGCTCTCGGTGATGCCGCTGCTCATTCATTCTACCCTGGCAAGAACCTTGGTGCCTTTGGTGACGCTGGTGCCGTTACCACTTCCAATCCTGAACTTGCAAGCATAATTCGTACTCTTGCTAACTACGGTAGCCAGAAGAAGTATATGTTCAAATATGTGGGCATGAACTCACGTATGTCTGAACCCGATGCAGCTGTTCTATATGTGAAGCTCAAGTACCTTAATGAGGACAACAAAAAACGACAGGAGCTGGCTGCATACTACTATGAGAACATCAAGAATCCTTTGATCACTCTTCCTGCACGTATTGCAGACGAGAACAATGTTTATCACCAGTTCCCAATCTTTTGCGAGCGTCGTGACGAACTTCAGAAGTTCCTTGCCGACAATGGCGTACAGACATTAATTCACTACCCAATTCCTCCTCACCATCAGGAGTGCTATATAGAGGCAGCTTGGAACAAACCGCAGCTGAGCTTGCCTATTTCAGAGAAGATTCACGAGCAGGAGTTGTCTATTCCTATGAATCAGGTGATATTGATGGAAGAGGCTAAGATTGTGGTGGATGCGTTGAATGCGTTTAAGTAATATTCGTGAGTGAGATATTTGTTTGTTGTCAATTTATGAAGAAATATATCGTTTTAACGTTCAACGTATGTAACATGGGCGGAGGCCAGTTGTTTGTTCTCCGTAGGTCTTTGTATTTGAAGAACAAAGGCTTTGATGTCCATGTTATTACTACTTTTGACAATGGCGTATTTCCACTAAAGGAGAGCTTTGAGGGTATTCCAATCTATAATATCCCAGAAATGGCAAGTTCGTCGTCTTTTGTATCGGAAAAAAGGCAAAAAGAGATATTGTCGAATGTTATCCAAAAAATAGGAAAAGCTGATGAGTATTATCTTGAGTCACATACTCTCGGAACCATAGAATGGGCCGAGCTACTTAGTGCAAAACTACATGGACGTCATTTGGCATATCCTTTGGCAGAACCTTTGTTCAATAAGCAATTCTTCTATCCAGGAAAGTCAATCATATTAAATAAATTGGAACGAAATCAGTTATATGGTAACAATTCGAGAAGTCTAGTACATATTTTTGGAAAGGAGCCGAAACAGAATCTTTTTATCAATATCGCATTTGACGAGACAGAATTGAAAGTGACGTGTTCCCCGAGTCTTAACTACAAGAAACAAGCAGGTGATTATGTTATTACCACCGTAACGAGGTTAGATAAAACATACGTAGAGCCTTTTATCGAGGATATAAAAAAACTGGCTCTGAAATATCCTACCCAGCAATATGTAATGATAGTTGCTGGAGGAAGCAACACTGGTACTCGAGAAAAAGATTTGTTGGTTAAGTATAGCAAGTCTGACATTGCGAATCTGAAGATTGTATTCACGGGTTATATTAAGGAACTGGGTAAAGACATATTCAATGTTAGTGATGTGTTTGTAGGAATGGGAACTGCATCTATCAATGCAATTTCTCAAAGATGTATAGCATTAAATATTGATCCTTCAAGAAATAACATGTGTTCTGGAATTTTTGGAATTGATACCAATAATTTTGGGTATACTGAAAATGGTAAAGTCTATACAATATTTGAGAAGATTGAAGAAATCTATTTAGCTGATGAGAATAAAAAGAACTACTTAAAAAAGGTTGGCAGAGAATTGTTTGAAACTTCTTTTGAAATAAATTCCTGTTTCCTGCAAATGGATGCTGCCATAAACTCAATTTCAGAGAGTCAGGATGAACCCTGTCTGTATGTAAGTAAATCATATCGATTTGTTGTTAGATTATCGTATAAATTATTAGCAATTATAAAAAAAACAATTATTTCAAATAGGATTTAGGATTAATTTATTATCGTTTAATGAAGACAGCTGCATTTATAACCGTCCACGTAGGATTTAACTTCGGCTCAAAGTTGCAGACTATTGCTACCTCGGAAGTGTTGAAGAAATTGGGATATAATCCGGTATGCGTAAACTATATACCTCCAAGGGTTACACATGAACGCTATTGGGATGAAGCGTTTGGGAACCCTGTGAATTTATTGAAACGACTTTTGTTCTATCCGGTTCGTCTAATAACAGAGCACAATTTTGATGGGTATTTGAGCAAGCATTGTAAGCTCTCGAAGTCTTTTTATGCAGAAGATATTTTCAGGGAGATGTGTCCGAAGTCCGATCTGTATGTTTCCGGTAGCGACCAACTGTGGAACTACAAACACAACGAGGGTAACGATAAACACTATTTCTTTGATGGTATTGAGGGTGTGAAGATTGCGTACGCTTCTTCCATCGGTATGGAGAGCTTACCTGAGGATTATACACAGTATTTGAAGGAGCAGTTGTCTCAATATAAAGCGATTTCCGTAAGAGAACAGTCGGCAGTAAAGTTACTCGACAGTATAGGTTTGAGTTCGACTCACGTGCTTGATCCTACCTTTATGCTCACTAAGGAAGAATGGAGGCACTTTGCTTCTAAACGCCTTGTGAAGGAGAATTACCTTTTTGTCTATCTGCCATACAATATCAAGGACAAGGATATAGTGTACAGAAGTGTACGTAAGATTGCAAAGGCAAAGAACCAGAAGGTGATTTCGTATTCCGACAATGTGTTCAAGGATCAGTATGCCGACAAGACCATATACTTTGTGAATCCTGGTGACGTATTATCACTTATCTATCATGCGGATTACGTTGTGACCAATTCTTTCCATGGAACGGCATTCTCAATCAATCTAAACAAGCAGTTTTGGGTATATATGCCATCCAAGTTCTCTACCCGTATTACCAGCATTCTTGATCTCTGCGGACTTAATAACAGGCTACTTGACGAAGAGATTACTGAAATTCAAATGGATGAAAGCATCAGTTACGATAAGCCTAATGCTGTGTTGCAACAGGAGCGCAATGTAGCTTACAACTTTTTAACCACAGCATTGCAATAAATGTATTTCAAGACACTTTCCAAATCTGAATGTTGTGCATGTACGGCATGCGAGCATACATGTCCAGTTAAAGCCATCAAGTTATCTTCTGACGAAGAGGGCTTCATGTATCCTTCCATCGACAAGAATTTGTGCATTAACTGCGGTCTTTGCGAACGTGTATGTCCTATAGAGCATCCTGACTATAGCAACAGTGAGAAACCAGAGGTTTATGCTGCTTTCTTGAAGAATATTGAGCAACGTAAGCAGAGTTCCAGTGGAGGCCTCTTTTATGCTATCGCCTGCTGGATTCTGAAGCAGGGAGGTAAAGTATATGGTGCCACCATCGACGCTAACCATCAGGTAAAGCATATTGGTGTCGATAAGTTCGAAGACCTGTATCTTCTTAGAGGTTCCAAATATGTGCAGAGCGACTTACAGCATGTATATGCCGATATAAAGAATGAACTGAGGAACACTCGATGGTGCTATTTTGTAGGTACCGGCTGCCAAGTAGCTGGTCTGAAGGCATTTCTCCACAAGGACTATGAAACCCTTTTAACTTCTGATCTTGTTTGCCATGGCGTTCCGAGTCAGTGGCTCTTCGACCAGTATATCCAATATTTAGAGGAGAAACATCATGGAAAAGTATCTGATTATAAGTTTAGAAACAACGAATCGTGGGGGGGTTGTGAGATTTTCAATCTCACAAACCTAGAGGGAAAGGTAAAGACCATTAAACACCCTTCGTATAGTTTGAGCCCATTCCTTTATTCATTTATGTATGCGATGACATACCGTTATTCTTGCTACAATTGTAAGTTTGCACGTATTCCAAGGCAGGGAGATATTACCTTGGCTGACTATTGGGGAGTGCAGCATTTCTTTCCCGAAATGTATTCTAATAATGGTGTTTCGTTAGTATTGGCAAATTCGGAAAAAGGCAATAACATCTTTGGTTTTCTGAAACAAGATATTGATATGAAGAAATCTAATTTAGAAGATGGGGCCAAATTCAATGCGAATTTAATAAACGAGACAAAAAAACACCCAAACAGAGACACGGCCTACAACATTGTGAAGCAGAAAGGTTATAAAGAAGCAGCCCAAACCATATTTAAGGATCCGAATTATCTGAAACACGTTTTGTTGCAAAAAATGCTACAAAATAAGTTTTTTGCATTTTTGATAAATATTAGGTCTAAATAGAATTATAATGCAACAATGTAGCGTTAGTAAGAAATTGCCATTAATCGACAAAGTCATTATTTGGTTGTTGATTCTATCTCCAATTTTGCAGATATATGGTATTGGGCCGTTTAACTTATGCGAGTTTCTAACATGGGGTGCCATTGGAATTGGTATGCTAAAGCATAGCCTAAATTTCAAGATGCCAGCTCTGCTCCTCTGCTATTTTATATATTTATTATCTGCTACATTTCTTTCATGCTTCTTTAATTTATCTGAATTACTAGGAAGGTCATTTGGAGTAGTTCATAGTCTTCTAGTCTTTGCTTTATTCTTTTCTATTAAAGACGTTGGCTATCTGTACAAAGTATATAAGTATTTTACATTGGTTGCTATAGTGCTTTTTTTTGCACAGGAAATTAGCTATGCGACAACTGGTGTTCGGATATCTGGTTTGCTCCCCTTCTTGCCACTAAATAGTACTTTTAGTGACTTTGAAAATACTTATTCTTTTCATGATTTTTTGAGGCTTGTAAAACGTTCGTCTTCATTTTTTAGCGAGCCAGCACATTTTGCGCAATTCTTGTTGCCATTCTTGCCGCTATCTCTATATTTTGAAAGAGGGCGAAAGAAGATAATATATCCTAGTCTTGCCGTTGTTTCTCTATTTATATTACAATCAGGAAATGGAATCGTTGGACTTTGTGTGCTGTTGACTATATATATATACTATTGTTTTCGTTACCTCTCAGTCGGATACAAAATAGTTTTGGCTGCAACGGTTGCAGCTTTCCTTGCGTTTGGCGTTAGATCCTTTGTCAGTTCTGAAATAGGACAGCAATATTGGGGACGTTCAAGCGAGTTGCTATCAACAACAGGCGACGCAGAGGATGCTTCTGGTTTTGTTCGCATCTATCTAGGATATTACGTCTATAATGAATACAGTGTATTTGAAAAGATAATAGGAATTAACAACTTTACTGAAATACAATCCAAAGTCTCGCAATCACCTTATGGTTATTTGTTGAATGATGTGTTGTATTTCAATACAATCCAGAATTATTTAATTAAGGCTGGGCTTATTGGTCTTTCATTCTTTCTGTTGCTTTTGCGAGAGATATATCGAAGAAACAATATTTGCGGTAAGTCGATAATAATTACATTTTTAATCTTGTCATTTATGTCAAGTCTGTATTTAACACCTGTAATGATATTGTATTTATTATTTGCGCTGAGAATAAAATCTATAAATAATCAAGATAATAAATAACTCAGTTATATGTTTAAAAAAATAATCCTTATACAGGTGGATTCAATATTGGGCTATCCGCCAACAATGGCATTGATCAATGAACTAGTTAATGCCGCTACTGAAGTAACTGTTTTAACAACAGTTGTAAATAATCAGCTTATAGAGGTGTTTCCTAAGTCTGTAATCATTCAGAAAATAGGTAGGAACTATACTTATAACACATCTCCAATTACTAAACTGAAGGATCTGTTTGCAGTCCGCAAGAACATTTGGAGTTACATAGATTCGCATTATGACAGCGATACTCTTCTGTGGGTTATGTCAAACATTACAATTAAACACATGGGTATGAAACTGCTCAAATATAGATATAATCTGCATTTATTTGAGTTGGTGGATAGGATCGCTTATATTGGCTCGCATACGATGGGCGTGGATCTCGTAAAACTTACTCATGCTGCACACAAGGTGATTGTATGCGAGTATAATAGAGCCCAGATTACACAAGCATGGTTCAAGCTCAAAGAGTTGCCATTGGTTATCTCAAATAAGCCAATGCCTAATGGTTTTCATCGCCAATCGGAGATAACCCGTTCAGAATCGGCAAAGAAAGTTATCGCGGAATTGAAGGACAAGAAGATTATCTTGTATCAAGGCGTTGTGGATGTGGAGCGTCCTATCGAGTCGATTGCAAAGGCTGTAGAAGAACTTGATGACAGCCTTGTTTTCATGGTAATGACAGGCAGCAAATGTGAACATTTGAAGAAATATAGAAAAACCATAATGATGCCATACATAGCTGCACCATATCATCTGGAGGTAACAAGTCATGCTTTTGTCGGTATTCTTATCTATACGCCTGTATATGGTACTTTCACATCTCCTTTGAATTCGATTTATTGTGCTCCAAATAAGATTTATGAGTTTTCGCAGTTTGGAATACCTATGATAGGAAACGATATTCCTGGTCTTAGATATACTGTTGAATATAATCGTATGGGTGTATGTGTTCCAGAGATGAATACAAAGTACTTTGCACAGGCAATACAGAACATAGCAGACAATTACAATACATTCTCAGATAATGCTGTTAAGTTCAATCAAAATGATAACAAACCAGAGGTTGTAAGACTTGCGTTAAAAAAATAGCATTATGAAGCAGCAGAAAGTTTTAATTGTAGCATCAATTGTAGGTTTTATTGAAACTTTCAACAAAGACCTGATAGAATACCTTAATAATGCAAAAGGGTGTGAACTTCATATTGCTTGTAATTTCGATTATTTTGCAGATACCGACGAGGAGATTACTAAGCGATTTGTAAAAAAAAATAAATCAGAAGGTGTATATATCCACAACATCCATTTTACACGATCACCTTTCTGTAGCCAGAACTATGATTGCTATAAAAAATTGAAGGCAATTATTGATGAGAACAATTTTGATCTCATACATGTTCACACACCTACTGTAAGTATTCTTACCCGTTTAGCTGCAAGAACTTCTCGAAAGAAAGGAACGACAGTGATGTATACTTGCCATGGGTTCCATTTCCATAATGCATCACCTGTAAAAAATTGGCTGTTGTATTATCCGATGGAGAGAATGATGTCTCGCTTTTGTGACTATATCGTAACCATCAATAAAGAAGACTACAATCGAGCGAAAACGTTTCACGCTCCTAATGTTCGCTATATTCCTGGTGTTGGTGTTGATATTCATAAAATCAGCAAGATAGTCGTTGATAAGCAAGCATACAAAGAATCGATAGGTGTTCCAAGGAACTGTGTATTGTTACTTTCTGTCGGAGAGATGATTGAACGTAAGAACCATGAGGTTATAATCCGTGCGTTGAGCAAACTCCAGAATCCCAATATTTATTATGCGATATGCGGAAAGGGGCCATTACGTGAGCATCTGGAGAAGATAGCTAAAGAACTGGATGTTAGTGACAGAGTAAAATTTCTAGGTTTCCGAAGAGACATACCTGAGCTTTGCAATACAGCTGATATTAGTGCATTCCCATCGCGCATTGAGGGGCTTGGTCTTGCCGGTATTGAAGCTATGGCAGCAGGTGTCCCACTCGTATCAAGCAATGTTCATGGTATATTGGACTATGTTATAGACGGTAAAACAGGTTATGCACTGTCGCCTGACGATGTAGATGGATTTGCAAAAGCTATAGATACTCTTGCAAGCGACAAGAACATGCGAGAGTCAATGAGGCAAACATGCATCAATGCCGTAGCTCCATTTGAAAAAGAAAACGCAGTCAAAGTGATGATTAATATTTATAATGAAATCTTGAAATGAAAACGGCTACTATCACATTCCATAATACTAATAACTTTGGAGCAGCATTACAATGCTATGCTTTGCAGCAATCTCTTTTAGCTTTAGGAGTTGAAAATGAAGTTTTGGACTATACAAGCCCATATCTGAACAAACCGTATAAATTATCAGCGTTGGAAGAAAAGGGTGTTATTCGTTACTTCTTGGGAATGGTATATTCATTATTAAGAATGCCCAGAAATAAGGCTTTTCGAAAGTTCCGACGCTTGTTAATACTATCCAAGCCATTAAATAAGGATACCATCAAGACTATAGAAAATGAATATGATTTATTTATTACTGGTAGTGATCAGGTATGGAACGGCAGCTTAGTTGGCTATGACGACTCCTATTTCTTGCATTTCGTTAAGGATGGGAACAAAAAAGGAAGTTATGCAGCAAGTTTCGGATTCTTGAAAATAGAGGAGGAATTAAAGCCAAAATACCGAGAACTGTTACAGAATTATAAGTACTATAATGTTAGAGAAACTTCTGGTTCCGACATTCTGAAAGATTTATTCGGTGTTGATGCTAATGTTACTGTTGATCCAACTTTACTGATTGATAAGGATAGTTGGAGCAGGGCTGCTAATAATGTTGGAATTAATGAACCATACATCCTAGTATACCAAATATCTCCATCTGGTAAATTAATTGAAGTTGTAAAACAGTTGACAAAGCAAACCGGTTTGAAGATTGTAGCTGTGCCATTCATTATGGGTTGTTATTTTGACTATATTCCAAAACCAACACTTGGCCCATCAGAATGGGTCGGTTTATTTCAGAATGCGAGCTATGTTGTTACTGACTCGTTTCATGGTACCGCTTTTTCTATGATCTTTAATCGCAACGTATGGTGTTGTATTCCTGAAAATGATTCAAGAATTAGCAGTTTCCTTTCGATAGTAGGTATCCCAGAGCGTTTAATTTACCCGAGTACAACAATCCCTGAGAATCTAACGGAGGTTATTCCTTTTGGTCAAATAAATGTCAAGTTGGGCGAAATAAGAGAACAAGGTCTTGCTGCATTAAGGACAATGGTATATGAAAACAAATAGTGTAGCTATAAAGGGGAAGGATTCATGCTGTGGCTGTGGCAATTGTGCGATCTCTTGTCCGAAGAATGCAGTAAGAATGGATCTGGACGGAGAGGGTTTTGAGTATCCGACCGTAGATGAAGACCTTTGCGTCAATTGCGGAAAATGCATAAAAGTATGTCCATTTGAGTTGGCAAAAGATGAGCCATGTTCTAATGTGATTTCATGCTATTCAGGCTTTTATAATACTGATAAAGAGCATTTAAGTACTTCATCGGGTGGTGTCGCTACAGCTATTTCTAAAAGTTTTATAAAATCTGGTGGTATAGTATATGGAGTTGCGTATGCTGATGATTACAAGTCCATTATAGTAAAAAGGGTTGATGACGTAAAGGATTTACCACAACTTAAAGGCTCGAAGTATGCACAGGCCTATAAGGGGGATACGTATTTGGCGGTTAAATCAGATTTGGCAGAGGGCAAGAAGGTCTTATATATAGGACTGCCATGTGATGTGGCTGCGCTGAAGAAGTTTATAAAAGAGGATCACAATCTTTACACGGCAGAGTTGATTTGCTCGGGTGTTACTTCACAGAGTACGCATAGGCAGTTTATAGAACAGATAGAGAAAACTACAGGTAAGAAGATTACTTATTTCACATATAGGAATAAAGACAAAGGATGGCGTTGGCCTTCAATACAAGCTTTTTCTGGAGAAATGCTCAGCTATAACAAACCATGGTATGCATCTCTGGCAGGATATGCTTTCAAAACATTTATGAGGTACTCGTGCTACAATTGTCAATTCAAGACTTATAACAAAGCGGATCTTACCTTAGGCGATTTTTGGGGACTTCCCAAAACAGATCCACGGTATAACCCTAATGGTGTTTCTGCCATAATAGTGCACAGCAAAAAAGGAGCTTGGCTAATGTCTTCATTGGACGGTTTCATCTTATATGGTGCAACTTTTGAGGAAATAAGAAACGGAAATCCAAGATTGTATAGCTGTTTGGCAAAACCCGCAAATCGTGAAAAGTTTGGCAATGTGTTTGCGGAAAAGGGACTGATAGCTGCATGTGACAAATGTAGGATATGGAAAGACAAGATAAAAGATCTGGTAAAAGAATTGATATCGATTATAAACTTATAGGAATATGAAAAAGAAAGTACTTCATATCATTGGAGGAATGGGACGTGGAGGGGCTCCCGTCTTTATTATTAATAATCTAAAATATGTAGATGATACAAAATTGCAGTTTGACTTTCTTTGTAGGAAGGATAATTGTGCATACAATGATATCATTAGACAGCATGGCGGTAAAATTTATATTGTTCCAGACTTTCCGCGCCATTTTTTTTCGAACTTCACTCAAACACTTCGGTTCTTTAGAGAACATGCATCTGAATATGAGGCCTTGCATGTACATGCTAATGCATTGTTTTACATTCTACCACTTATTCTGGGTAAAATCTATGGTATAAAGAAAATAATACTTCATAGCCACAACACGCAGTCAAATGTTGGTGTTTTGCAGCCATTACATTACATTAATAGATTATTTGTAGATGTACTTTCTAATGTACATCTTGCTTGCGGTCAGGAAGCTGGCAGGTGGATGTTTTGCAACAGGCCTTTTGAGGTTATAAATAATGCTATTAATGTTAATATGTTTGAATATAGTAAGCAAAGTAGAGAGGCGATTAGAAGAGAACTTGGAATACCGAAAGATGCTTATCTAATTGGTAATGTAGGTCGTTTTGAAACAGCAAAGAATCATACATTTATAATTGATGTTTTCAAAAATGTCCATGATATAAAACCTTCTTCTGTATTGCTCTTGGTCGGCGAAGGTTCTCTCTTTGAAGAAATGAAAGAGAAGGTAAAGCTTCTTAGTCTGACTGAATTTGTATATTTTTTTGGATTACGTTCGGATATAGAAAGGATCTATTCTGCAATGGATCTGTTTTTCCTCCCATCATTATTTGAAGGTCTTCCGTTTGTACTAATCGAAGCACAGTGTTCTGGCGTTAATTGTTTAGTATCAGATACTGTCACAAAAGAAGCTTTTATAACCGATCTGGTTACTTCTATGAAACTTGAGGATGATATTAAAAAATGGGTATCTGCTATTGATCATTTATCTACTGTTCATAAAGATAGATCTCAATATGCAGAAGTAATTCATCAGAAGTATTATGATATCAGATACACAGCTGCCAGATTAACTGAGATATACACTAAGTCATTAGAGCTATAATCAATTTTGGTATGACTCAATGAAATAAGAACCTATATAGGTCGCATTAGGTTTAAGAACTGCTCTTACTGTTTTCATCATCACAAGAATGGAATGTTTTGTATCAATTATTTTAAAAGCATTCTGTTGTTGATTGGTACATTGGAGAAATAGAATACTTACCAAAATCTCAAGCTATAGAATTTGCTCTATTGGTGAATTGGATTGGCTTAGTAGAATAAAAAGGCAGAATGAGATAGTGAACAATAGGGTAAGAACTTGCTATACTCTTTCGATCTTCAGGCTTTGACTCTTGCGTTTTGAGAGTGAGTATGATAAGGAGATGATTACCGATGAGGAATGTATTCGATGACGGTAGGAATTGTGAGGTGAAAAGGAGCAGAGAAGTAGTTATATGCAGGAGGTTCTTAATTATCTTCACAAGTTTCGAAAGGAAACTTTCACTTACATAAAAGACGGCCGTTATCCGATTTCGAACAATCTGTCGTAAAAGGCAATCCGTCCTTTTACGACCAAACGAAAGAACTCACTGCACTTCGAAAGTGATAAGGGAGGTAGATTGCTGCCGTATACCATAGCATAATCAGTACAGTGAAGTTGTATGATAGTTCCATATGGGATTTTTTGAATAAATTTTTTATCAAGATTTTTGTAGTTTGTGGAAATTATTTAACTCTGGTGTCGCAAAATATGGACTTGGCTGTATGCCAATAGTGAAAAATCAATCGAATTTAGTACTAGCTTTTTTGTGAGGCATCTCTTCTGGTGCTTTCTAAAAAGGATACGCTCTAAATTGAGTATTAACTAATATTCTAATTAATATGTACAGACATTTTTTCAAACGTGTTATTGATTTCACAATTGCCTTCATCGCACTTCTTATTGTCTGGCCTATCTTAGCGATTGTAGTGATTTGGTTACATTTTGCTAACAAAGGTTCAGGTATCTTTTTCTTGCAACCAAGGCCAGGAAAAAATAGCAAGATAATCAATGTAATCAAGTTCAAAACTATGACTGATGAGTGTGATACTGAAGGCAATCTGCTTCCAGATGAGAAGAGATTGACAAAGGTTGGTCGCTTTGTACGCTCAACATCTCTTGATGAGTTGCCTCAGTTTATAAATGTACTGAAAGGTGATATGGCACTCATTGGTCCTCGTCCGCTGCTGGTCGATTTCTTGTCACTCTATAATGAGGAACAGACAAGACGCCATGAGGTTCGTCCAGGCATTACTGGATGGGCGCAGGTAAACGGACGCAATACTTGTAAGTATAGCAAAAAATTTGAATACGATGTCTGGTATGTGGATCATCTTTCATTTTGGCTTGACCTGAAGATTGTTTTTATGACTATCAAGAATGTATTATGTCGAGAAGATATTGGCGAGGATCAGTATGACGAAACTGATGATCTTGGATGGAATCAATATATAAACAAGAAAGCATAATTGACAATGATTAAAATATATAGTATAAAAGAGGCGAAGAAGTGGGACGAGTTAGTCCGCACCTTTGCCGATTACGATGTGTATTACCTGAGTGGCTATGTGAAGGCATTCCAAATACATGGTGATGGGGAGCCGCAGTTGTTCTACTATAATTCAAACGAAGACGTAAACGCAAAGGATGGGTTTCGTGGCATCTATGTGTATATGAAGCGCATGACAGCCATTGAGGGGGTGTATGATTCGATTACGCCTTACGGTTATGGCGGTTTCCTGATCGAGGGACTTGAGGACGAAAACTCAGACCAAAAATCAAACGAGGAGAAGCTTCGCGCTCTTTGGGCTGCATATGTACAGAAGATGAAAAAGGAGAACATTGTGGACAATTTTGTGCGCTATCATCCTGTGTTGGCTAATGCTGTTCCAATGAAGGCTTGTTCGGATGTGATTGACTTGGGCAAGACGGTGGCTATGGATTTGCTATCTGAGGGTGTAATTTGGACGAATATCCACTCAAAGAATCGCAATATGATACGCAAGGCAGAGAAGAATGGTATCAAGATAAGGCATGGGCGGGGGTTGGAACTCTTCGATGAATTTATCAAGATCTATAATGCCATCATGGATAAGGATAATGCGGAGGAGTATTACTATTTCAAGCCGGAGTTCTACAAAAGTATTCACGAGGATCTGAATGATAACTACGAGATGTTCTGGGCGGAGTATGAGGGCAAGATCATTGCGATGAGTATCATGATTTTTGCAAACGGGCGACTGAACTACTTCCTGAGCGGTTCGGATATCAAATATCGCAATCTGGCTCCATCGAACCTGCTACTCTATAAGGCAGCTATGTGGGGCTGCGAGAAGGGTATGAAGACCTTCCATTTGGGCGGTGGCGTTGGTTCGGGTGAGGATAATCTGTTCAAGTTTAAGATAGCCTTCAACCGGTTCTCGGATTATCAGTTCTCGATAGCGAAGCATGTGTTTGATCAGGCTCGTTATGACGAGCTGGTTGTAGAACGTGCTACTCGAGATGCTGAGTTTAATCAGGAAAGCAAGTTCTTCCCGTTGTACAGAAGCTAATAACTAGGGTGTCCAGTTTGATGTTCCTAAAAACATAGCTGAAATTATCTTTGTTTTTGTAAATATAATGCTCTAATAATTAATGTTTTAATTAAAAAAAATCTATTACATAAAACTTATACTAAAATGGTTATTTGTGCCTTATTATCTATGGCATAAATAGCCTTTCTTTTTATACTCTTACTTTTCTATTTATCGTTTTCTTTTAATCATATAATTTTATGGACAAGAGAATTTATCTTTGCCTTGCTCACATGAGCGGCAAGGAGCAGGCTTTTATAAAGGAAGCTTTCGATACTAACTGGGTTGTTCCTTTGGGCCCCAACGTGAATGCTTTCGAAGATGAACTGAAACATTTTGTAGGACAGGATAAGGAAGTTGTTGCTTTATCTGCGGGTACGGCAGCCATCCATCTGGGATTAATCCAACTTGGTGTAGGAGCCGGTGACGAGGTTATCTGCCAGTCGTTTACGTTCTGCGCGTCAGCCAATCCTGTAGCTTACCAGGGAGCTAAACCTGTGTTTGTCGACAGTGAGGAGGATACCTGGAATATGGACCCTGTTTTGCTGGAAGAAGCCATCAAAGACAGAATCTTGAAGACGGGTAAGAAACCGAAAGCTATTCTTCCTGTTCATCTTTACGGTATGCCTGCCAGGATTGATGAGATTTGCGCGATAGCCGCTAAATATGATATTCCAGTGCTGGAGGATGCTGCGGAAGCTTTAGGTTCTGAGTTTAATGGCCGGAAGTGCGGTACTTTCGGTACCTTTGGCGTGTTGTCTTTTAATGGTAATAAGATGATCACTACTTCGGGTGGCGGGGCTTTGATCGTTCCTGATGAAAGCACCAAGAAGCAGACCATGTTTTATGCTACGCAGGCTCGTGAACCTTTCCCTCATTACCAGCATGAAAAGATCGGTTACAATTATCGTATGAGTAATATTTGTGCCGGCATCGGTCGTGGTCAGATGACCGTATTGGATGAGCATATTGCGCATCACCGCCATGTACATGCTCTTTACGAGAATGCTTTTGAAGGTGTGGGTGGTATAACGTTGAAATCTAATCCTGATGGTCGTTTCAACGCTAATTACTGGCTGTCTACTATTCTGATAGATCCAGTGAAGACCGGTACTAATTATGATGAGGTCCGGTGTAAACTGGATGAACAGGGAATTGAGACCCGTCCCTTGTGGAAACCTATGCATTTGCAGCCTGTCTATGCAACTAATCCTTGTTATGTGAATGGTGTTTCTGAACGTTTGTTTAATATGGGTTTATGTATTCCTGCCGGTCCTTGGGTGACGGATGAAGATGTGGCTTATATTGTAGAGCAAATAAAAGGCTGTTGTATGAAGTAACTTGTAGTTTATTGTAGACAGGTTTCCACATAATTGTGGAAAAAATACTCAAAATAGAAAAATATTTTTATGCCATTCTGGATGTAAATGTTTGATATATAGTGTTATCCTACTCTGAAACTAACTTTGGCATACGTCTTGCATTATATTATGTGAGAGCTAACAAGAAATGTTTAACTTAAACAATTAGAATTATGAAAAAGTTATTTTTAGCAGTAGCATTGGTAATGGGATTGGGTACTTCAGTGGCATTTGCTAACAACATGGTATCAGATGTTGAAATCGCAACGATGATCAACGAGTTTAAACCGATTGATGTAAAAGAACTTCCACAGGCAGTTCAGGATGCCATTAAAGAAAACTACTCGGAAGCGACCATCAAAGAGGCAGCCGTTGAAGTGGCTGAGGATGGAACCAAGACTTACAAGGTAACATTGGTAGATGCAGCCGGTACAGAGAATCCGGTCCTTTTCAATGAAAAAGGGGAAGTTCAGAAATAAGTTATGTACGCAATAAAAAAGGTGCTCGCATGGGCACCTCTTTTATTGTGTTTTTGATGTAATAGAAGTTAAGTATAATAATCTATAGAAAAGAAAAATAGAAAAAGATTGTTTATTAATGAAGAGTTTGTACCTTTGTAGTAAGATAAAGAATAAGACATTATGGGGAGCTTGAAAAGGAATATAAAAAACAGCAGAATCTTAAAGAAGAATGTTGTAAATCTGAATGAGATATCAGGTACTTTTTCTAAAGAAGAAAAAGAAAAATTGATGTCTGGTAACGGATTTGTCAAAGTTCCTACAGAAGAACTGAAACGCCTTCGTGTTGATGTATATCCTTATGTAATGTAATAATGGAGATTCCCCATTATTCATACCATTTTGTCCAAAGAGTTGAAGAAGTCAATCCGATAACTACTTTTCTAAAATATAAATTACTTTATACTTTTAAATCTCCAAAATCTCACCAGTGGTACTGGGTGTGGGTAGAAGTTTATCAATGTGATTTTTATGCAGTAAAATTTCATCTTAAAGCCCATCGGGATAGCCCTAATAAGTATAGCTTGATGACGGGATTGAATGAAGCTCGTCCAGTAATTAATACCTGTATAGCTATTATGCATGAGATTGGGAATATCAATCCACATTCTTCTTTTGGTTTTATAGGAGCAAATATGCAGGATGAATCCGATGTTAACAAATTATTGAATGATTATTAGGATAATCCAATATTGTAAATTTCCTTTGTAGGAAATATATTGAGATATGGGTAAGTTTAAAGTATATAAGGAACAAGAACCGATACAGCAGAAAGCAAGTGAGTCTTTTGTTGCTTATTCAAAGATTGATCTTGGCATTGCTACGAGAGAACGGGATAATATAAAATCTGCTATTTCTGGTGAAGAATTATTGGATAGACTTCGCCCTCATATAAAAGCCTTGTTTAAATGAAAGTTGCATTTGCATCATGAAAAAGTTATTTTTAGCAGTAGCATTGGTAATCGGATTGGGTACTTCAGTGGCATTTGCTAACAACATGGTATCAGACGTTGAAATTGCAACGATGATCAACGAGTTTAAACCGATTGATGTAAAAGAACTCCCACAGGCCGTTTAGGATGCCATCAAAGAAAACTACTCGGAAGCCACCATCAAAGAGGCAGCCGTTGAAGTGGCTGAGGATGGAACCAAGACTTACAAGGTAACGTTGGTGGATGCATCCGGTACGGAGAATCCAGTTCTTTTCAATGAAAAAGGAGAGGTTCAGAAGTAATAGGTCTTTATTAATATCATATTAAAAGGGGAGGGGCAGAAATTTGATTTACTCATATCTGCTTCCTCCCTTTTTGCTTTTATTTACTTTTGTGTTTTTTACATCGGTAAATTGGCGATTACGTCTTTTGAACTTACGGGTAATTTATCCTCTTGCCCCATATTTACGAATACTGTGGCGCAGAGTACTGTCCATTGGTCGCCATAAGTCATGTTACTGCTGTGGTTATAACCTAAACAATGTCCATATTCATGGAACATAGCTTGCCGTGCATAGTTGTGCGGATTAGATCCCAGCGGTGTTGCGTCAAAATAGACTCCGGTGTAACAATAGTCTGCCAATCCGTAGGTGGTACCTCCTCCCAGACCACCAACACCTGATACGCGACCTAATACGAGGCCTCCATGACTGCGGATTCTCTGGCGTAATGCATCCAGGTTGATGGCATTTCCTCCGTTGTCCTTCAGTTTGCCTTCGTATTTATTCATTTCTGTGTTAAACTCTTCTGAAGAGAACATGAAAGCCATATTGGTGGCCAATGCTACCCCGTGACGACATAATAATGGATTCATGTGCCGCCAATAAGCGTGTCCGTTGTCGGCTGAATAAGCTGAGAAACGAATGAACCATCGACTGTCTATCTGCTCTATCTTCTTCATGTATGGATCTTCCGTCTGGATAACAAGCGTAACATCGTCACCGGAAAGTTCCGGTTGTGCAGGTATTACTATCTTTCTGCCGCTACTGGTGGTGAATGTTCGGTCAGAGCTTACGACGGGCAACGGGAAAGTGGCTTCCATGAAAGGATAAATCAGATCGAAATGTGCCAATTCAAGGAATTCGGTACTGATTTTATTGAATCGACATAAAATCGTCACATCATGAATAGCAACAGGTGAGAAGAATTTAACCAGTAATTGATGTTCATCCGAGATGGACACTTGCAACGGTGCGTTTACATAAAAGGAACGGTGCTTACTATTATAGAAGATGTCTCGTGGCTCGTTGGCTAAAAACATTGTGTCGGTACGGAAGCGGGAGAAATCTTCTTCACGGATATAAAGCAACCCGTCCAGGCTTTCCGGGTGCCGGTAATCAATACTGATGTGGGAGATACGACCTGCTTCGATTTTGCAGTTGCTGAAGCGGTATTTGTGTACAAACGATGTACTATCACTGCGGTTTGACTCGATCGTTACGAATCCGGAAAGTGCCTCTTTACTTGGCAATGAGTAAAATGAACGATTTTCCGTGATGTCATAAGATTCAATGCTTTCCGTACCGGAGTATTCACCATTTGCACTGAGACCGGCATATATTCCTTCGGTATCGTCAAATGTGATGTAGATTTTGCGTATAAAGCGCCACATATAATCGGACGAGACGTGCAGGTCTATATCAACTTTGCCTACGCATCTCTCCAATGTCACAATCTGCGACTCCGCAGTTTGCTCTTTGCCAATGTGTACTTCTATTTTTTTATAGAAATAAACGTCATCAAGAGGGGCTTTTGCAACCTGATTCAATAACCAGATATCTGACAATTGCTCGGGTTCGTTGATAGTCGCCTTTGATTCCGGATTCGTGGTGGCTAGGAATACAACCGTATAGTCACCGTATCCCAATCCTTCAATGGTCAGTTTGGAGAAGTCGGCCTCCAGCTTTTGATACAGCGGTTTGAGCATTTCTCCCCGATCATTGGCAATGGCATACCACATGCGGGCGATTTGTTCAGGTTCACCGTTGCGTGTCTGTATGGCAGAAGTGTCATCTTCCTGCAATCCAAGAAGAAATGTTACCTGACCGGGGGCAGGCGGCATGAGCCCGTATTCCTGCTCAAGTTCGCCTGAACAGTTGGTCAGTAGCAATGCCAGAAATAATAGTATGATTTTTGCAATCTTCATAGAATTCCTCCTTTATTTTTTTACACAACGTAAGGATGCAAATGCTTCCATCTGCAATTGTCTCTCGGCAATAGCAGTTGTTTCCTTGCCTTCAAACGGTAACCAGTAAGTCCATGCATAACCACCGGGACAGCCGTTGCGTTCGCTTGTCCATAACACGGCTCTTTTTCCGAAAGACGGATTATTGGTTGTAGACTTGTCACCTTTTCCACCTGCCAAAGGGATAATAAGGTAACGTCCGGTATCTTCAGAAGTAAATTTCACATAGTGTTGCGTTCCTGTTACACCGGTTGGAGTAGTCAGGGTTCCTTCGCTAACGTGGAGTGTAGCGGTTATTTTTTCTCCGTTTCCTGCTATATAAGTGCCGGGAATTTCCTGATTTTTGGGGAGAAGAGAGTTTAGTTCGCTGCGGGTTGGTACACGGTAACCTTCCGGACAAGGCATATGGGTATCGTTTTGCCAAGGTATGTCGGCTGTTTGATTACCCAGATTGTTTGAGGGGTTATATCCTTGCCAGGGGGTGTACATATACTTCCGTCCATACTGGAACAAACCACCGATACTGCTGACCCAGCCATTACGGTACATCTCTTCAACGGTAGCACCGTCTAAGGGATATACTTGGTCTTCCAGATCCCGGCTGCGTGCATTGAATGCCATCCAAATGCTGCCACCCATTTCAACGGTCTCGATCTGCTTGTCGCTCGGAGCCACACGAATCTCTACATAATCATAAGAGCCGCTTAGCAAAGCATTTTTTAAATGTACCAGAATTGTATAGCCCAGTCGGCCACTACCTTGTGCGGCCACTGATACATTGAATGCTGATACTATGCCTTCTGTCTCTTCAGATACCGACATCTCACTGAGATTCACGCCACTGTCAGTGCCTTCAGTGGCTGATATATCAATTCGGGTGTCGGAAACAAATGCCAGTTTCATGTCACTGACTCCTGTGGCGGGTACCTCTACTATATTATTCTCATAATCTACAGTTACGCCTTCCGGGATTTTGGATTGGGAAGCATTAAGCAGGATACGATGCTCTGTATCAGGTTTCCCGATAATTGTTTCGCCTTCTTCCCAGGGTTTGATTTCGAAGATTCCTTCTACTGTGGCACCTACGTTGAGTACTGATAGTTCGTAAACCTTATTACGCTCTATACTTGGCAATTGCATCTTGAGACTGATGGGAATTTCATTGTATGTACCACGCAGGATAATATTAACAGGACGTTTGCTTTCGAAAATGCGGAAGATTCCCTGTTGTTCTCCACCGAAAGCTGGATCAAATTTTTTTAAGTAACTTACTGTTTTATCTGATGCGGAAGCGTTTTCAATGAACGGATATGTTTCAGCCGGAGCATCCTTTACGATTATTTCTTTGATTAATGTTTTGCTGTCTGCTGTAGTATTCAGGTCTATACGGGCTACACCGCGTTTCATGCCAACGTTAATTTCCTGATTGCTGCGTGTTTGGGGAGTACTTTCCAATTCAACAATTGCAGCCATAAAGTCAGGAGCTGAATTATTGTGCAGTTCTTCGCCGATGGTCATATTGCGGAATTCTTCTTCGGTAATACCTTCTTCCTGAACTGGAAGTGTCACTCCGGTGAGGAAGTATAGCCGTGATCCACTGAGTGCAGAAATACTGGACTGGCCATTGGATTCGGGGGTTAATTGTTGCGTCTTGTACAAGTTGCCATCGCTGAACTGGAAAACTGACACATTCCGTAATTCCTCAGAAGAATCTGAACCGGAAGTCGTAATTCCTTTCACTACTAATGAATAAGTTTGTTGTTTGCCTTCTCCCTCAAACGATGCGTCATCTGAGCAGGCGCCTAAAAACAACGTTCCCAGCAAGGCGGGAACAATGATTTTTTTGTAAGAGTGATTCATGTTTTTTGTAAAATGTTATATTGAATATTGATAGTTTTTTCGGACCTTTTTCCGAAAGCGGGTGCAAAAATATATAATTTTTCAATATGAGAATTCTTTAGTACCGGGTTTAAGATATTCTTCTTTTTATGAATATCATGTAGAAACATAAAAGTAGTTCGAAGTTTACAACTCGAACTGTGGGAGGGGGAGCAAATATCTATAAAGCGAATGCGGGTACCTTCACAGGCACCCGCATTTGCTTTTATGACTTATTCACTACAAAGCTTTATTTTATTCTTTTGTAGCCATATACTGGAAGTCCGTTTAGTTCTTCTTCGATGCGCAACAGTTGGTTGTACTTAGCCATGCGATCGGAGCGGCTTAACGAACCGGTCTTGATCTGCCCACTGTTGGTTGCTACGGCGATGTCGGCAATAGTGGCGTCTTCCGTTTCGCCGGAGCGGTGGGAAGTAACCGTGGTATAGCCGTGGCGGTGAGCCATTTCGATAGCATCCAGCGTTTCGCTGAGCGAGCCGATCTGGTTGACTTTAATGAGGATAGAATTGGCACAGCCCATAGCAATGCCTTTGGCAAGGAATTCTACGTTGGTTACAAACAAGTCGTCTCCTACCAGCTGGCAACGATCGCCGATACGTTCGGTCAGCTTCTTCCAGCCGTCCCAGTCGTTTTCGCTCATTCCGTCCTCAATAGAGTCAATCGGGTATTTATTAATCAAATATTCCATGTAATCAATCTGCTCATCTGCAGTACGCTTCTTGCCTTTCTCACCTTCGAAGATAGTGTAGTCGTACACTCCATTCTTATAGAATTCAGAGGATGCACAGTCCATACCGATTTTTACATCTTTACCCGGTTCGTAACCTGCTGCTTTGATAGCTGCCATGATGGCATCCAGTGCATCTTCAGTACCGTCCAATGCAGGGGCAAAACCTCCTTCATCTCCTACGGCAGTGCTCAGGCCGCGGTCGTGCAATACTTTCTTCAAGGCGTGGAATACTTCAGTACCCATGCGCAGGCCTTCACGGAAAGAAGGTGCACCTACAGGGCGGATCATGAATTCCTGGAAAGCAATGGGAGCGTCGCTATGTGAACCACCATTGATGATATTCATCATGGGGACAGGCATAACGTAAGTATTTACTCCGCCGATATATCTGTATAAAGGTATGTCGAGGTAATTCGCAGCAGCCTTGGCTACAGCCAGAGAAACTCCCAGAATGGCATTGGCACCCAATTTTGATTTAGTAGGAGTACCGTCCAGTTCCAGCATCTTCTTGTCAATGGCACGTTGTTCCAATGCCGACCAGCCGATGAGGGCCGGAGCGATGATAGTATTTACGTTTTCTACGGCTTTCAAAGTTCCTTTGCCACCGTAGCGTTTCGGATCTTTATCGCGTAATTCCAGTGCTTCATGTTCACCGGTTGAGGCGCCTGATGGTACGGCTGCACGTCCCATAACACCACATTCCAAAACTACGTCCACTTCTACCGTGGGGTTACCGCGTGAATCGAGTATCTCGCGGGCTACAATCTTTTCAATTTTCATAATTATCTTCTTAATTTAAACAATAGTTTTCCAAGGATAATGCACTTTCAATGGCGTCGTCTGTCAGGGAGAAGTCGATCAGGCGTCTCAACTCCTTCAGTTCATCCGGATAGAGGGCGCAATAAAAGCCTTTTACCGGCATCCGGAGAAATATCTTGCGGGCGTTCTTCATGTCCTTGTTCAACTCTTGATAATATTCGCCGTCGATAGAGTTGATATATTGGCAGAAATGTTCGAATTCATCTTCCGTGAAGGTGAAGAAAAGATTGCCGAACTCTACATGGTAGGCGTGGCACTTAGTACAAAAGGAGATAAAACCGTTTGTTGTCCGCTTCAGTATTTCTTCCATAAGCTGATTTTTGTTTGCTGCAAAGGTCGCACAAATGAGGCGATGGGGCAATACCTACAAATAGTGAATATCCTTTTCGTGAATACTTATATATTGTTATTTGCAAATTATATCATATTGTCATCTATAACCTCGTATTCTCCCTCCTGCAATCTTTATTACTTTCCTTTTGTAATCTCAAGTCTTTTTGTATCTTTGTTCCCGACCCCAAATCTATTACAAAATGAAAGTACTAACTATCCATGATCTGAAAATTATCAAGAAAAGGGCAGAAGGCACGCTCTTGCTACGCGAAGAAAGCAATGAGACGGTTGCGGCGCAATGCTGTGGGTTGGCATTGGGAACCGAGCATCTGCAAATTCTGATCTGTGGCGGTACAGGTTGCAAGGCATCCGACAGCCACATTATTGCTGAACGTCTTCAGCAAGCACTCGAGAGAAATAATATTGCCGACAAGGTGGACATTATCACTACCGGTTGTTTCGGCTTTTGTGAAAAGGGACCTATCGTAAAGATTATCCCTGATAACACTTTCTATACCCAGGTGGTTCCTGATGATGCCGACGAGATAGTCAGAGAGCATATTATCGGGGGACGGAAGATAGAACGGCTGCTCTACATCGATCCGAAGACGGAGAAGACCGTCAGTGACTCCAAGCACATGGATTTCTATCGGAAGCAGATGCGCATCGCTTTGCGTAACTGTGGTTTTATCGATCCCGAAAACATTGAGGAATATATTGCGCTGGATGGCTATATGGCATTGGCAGATAGTCTGCTCCATAAAAAGCCGGAGGAAGTGATTGACGTGATAAAACGTTCCGGACTTCGCGGACGCGGCGGTGGTGGTTTCCCTACCGGACTGAAGTGGGAGTTTGCCAATAAGCAGAAAGCCGACATGAAATATGTGGTGTGTAATGCCGATGAAGGGGATCCCGGTGCTTTTATGGATCGCTCCATCATGGAAGGTGATCCGCACTCCATTGTTGAGGCTATGGCAGTTTGCGGTTATTCCATTGGTTCTCCGAAAGGATTGGTTTATATCCGGGCAGAATATCCGCTGGCCATACAAAGATTGAAAATTGCTATTGCCCAGGCACGTGAATACGGGTTACTGGGGAAGAATATATTCGGTACGGATTTCAGTTTTGATATTGAGATACGTTACGGAGCGGGAGCATTCGTATGCGGTGAGGAAACTGCGCTTATCCATTCTATGGAAGGAAAGCGTGGTGAACCTACCTTGAAACCTCCTTTTCCTGCCGAAGCCGGTTATCTGGGTAAGCCGACCAATGTGAATAATGTGGAGACGCTTGCCAATATTCCTATTATCCTGACAAAGGGAGCGGAGTGGTTCTCTTCTATCGGTACGGAACGTTCGAAAGGGACTAAAGTATTTGCCCTGGCCGGTAAGATTAACAACGTCGGCTTGATAGAAGTGCCAATGGGTACGACACTGCGTGAGGTGATTTATGAAATTGGCGGTGGCATTAAGGGAGGAAAGAAATTCAAGGCGGTGCAGACGGGCGGACCTTCGGGGGGATGCCTGACAGAAAAGCACCTGGATACACCGATTGACTTTGACAACTTGCTGGCGGAAGGATCGATGATGGGATCCGGTGGTATGATTGTAATGGATGAGGATGATTGCATGGTTTCTGTATCACGTTTCTATCTTGATTTTACGGTGGAAGAATCATGTGGAAAATGTACGCCCTGCCGTATTGGTAACAAGCGTCTGCTGGAAATGCTGAACAAGATAACCGAAGGACGAGGCACGATGAAAGATCTGGATGCACTCTCTACATTGGGAAAGGTGATAAAGGATACCGCCTTGTGCGGGTTGGGACAGACTTCACCCAATCCGGTACTGTCTACGCTCAATAACTTTTATGATGAATACGTAGAGCATGTGAGGGATAAAACCTGCCGGGCGAAGCAGTGCAAAGCATTGCTGACTTATACCATTAATCCGGAACTATGTATCGGTTGCCATCTTTGCTTTAAACATTGTCCGGCGGATGCCATTCTGGGTGATGTGCGCAAACCGCATGTCATCAATCCGGACAAGTGCATTAAGTGCGGCATGTGCATGGCACGCTGTAAATTCAAAGCAATCAATGTTGTTTAAGGGAACAAGGAAACAAGTTGACGAGGGGACAAGGAGGTTACCTCGAAGACTTGTTACCTTGTTAACTGTAACCTTGTAAACTGAAAGAAAATGGAAGAAAAACAAATAACCCTGCAAATAGACCGCCATTATATTACCGTGCCCGAAGGCTCGACTATCCTGGAAGCCGCACGGAAAATCGGTATAGATATACCTACCCTTTGCCATATTGATTTGAAGGGGACTTGCGTTAAGAATAATCCGGCTTCGTGCCGTATCTGTGTCGTGGAGGTGGAAGGACGCCGTAATTTGGCTCCCGCCTGCGCCACCCGTTGTACAGAAGGAATGGTGGTGCGTACCAGTACCCTGCGTGTGATGAATGCCCGCAAGGTGGTGGCTGAACTGATACTTTCGGATCATCCGAATGATTGCCTTACCTGTCCGAAGTGCGGCAACTGTGAGTTGCAGACTTTGGCATTACGTTTTAATATCCGGCGGATGCCTTATAATGGTGGGGAACTTTCGCCTCGTAAGCGTGAAGTCACTTCGTCCATTGTGCGGAATATGGATAAGTGTATATTCTGCAGACGTTGCGAGAGTGTATGCAATGAAGTGCAGACGGTAGGTGCCTTGGGAGCCATTCGCCGTGGTTTCAATACTACGATTGCTCCGGCTTTCGATAAGATGATGAGTGATAGTGAATGTACTTATTGCGGACAATGTGTAGCTGTTTGTCCGGTAGGGGCATTGACGGAACGCGATCATACTAACCGCTTGTTGCTGGATCTGGAAAATCCGGATAAGGTAGTTATTGTACAGACAGCTCCGGCCGTTCGTGCGGCTCTGGGAGAAGAATTCGGACTGCCTGCCGGGACATTGGTAACGGGAAAGATGGTGTACGCCCTTCGTGAATTGGGTTTTGATTATGTATTTGATACAGACTTTGCCGCCGACCTTACCATCATGGAAGAAGGTGCCGAGATATTGAATCGCCTGACACGTTATATGAATGGGGATAAATCGGTTCGCCTGCCTATCCTGACTTCCTGTTGTCCGGCATGGGTGAATTTCTTTGAACATCATTTCCCCGATATGCTTGATATTCCTTCTACGGCACGCTCGCCACAACAGATGTTCGGTAGCATTGCCAAGACATTCTGGGCGGAGAAGATGGGTATTCCGCGTGAAAAGCTGGTAGTGGTATCTATTATGCCTTGTCTGGCGAAGAAGTATGAGTGCGACCGCAATGAGTTTAAGACAGATGGCAGTCCGGACGTGGATTATTCTATTTCCACCCGTGAGCTGGCACGACTTATCAGACGTGCTAACGTAGGTTTTACGCTACTGACGGATAAGGAATTTGATCATCCGATGGGAGCTTCAACAGGTGCCGGTGTCATCTTCGGAACGACCGGTGGTGTGATGGAAGCGGCATTGCGTTCGGTTTATGAGATTTATACCGGGCGGACATTGGAGAATGTAAACTTTGAGCAGGTGCGTGGTCTAGCCGGTGTGCGCCGTGCGACGATTGATCTGGATGGTTTTGAACTGAAGGTGGGTATTGCTCATGGTCTGGGTAATGCGCGTCAATTGTTGGAGGATATTCGCCATGGGCGGAATGAGTATCATGTGATTGAGATTATGGCATGCCCGGGTGGCTGTATCGGTGGAGGCGGACAACCGTTGCATCATGGCAACTCGGAGGTGCTGTATGCACGTGCCAATGCACTGTATCGGGAAGATGCACAGAAGCCTTTGCGTAAATCGCACGAGAATCCATACATCAAGACTCTGTATGAGGAATATCTGGGTAAACCGCTGAGTGAGACTGCGGAGCGGTTGCTGCATACGCATTATTTCAATAAGGCGATTGATTAACTTATTAAAACGGAGAAACTATGTCAGATATCAAATTAGCCTGTGACGTTGTCGAACAAGTGCGTGCTATTTGTGACAAGCATGGCAACCAGCCAGGCGAACTTATCAATATACTTCATGAAGCGCAGCATCTGCACGGCTATCTGCCGGAAGAGATGCAGCGCCTGATTGCTGCAAAGCTGAATGTCCCGGTGTCGCGTGTGTATGGTGTGGTAACATTCTATACTTTCTTTACGATGACTCCTAAAGGTAAACATCCTATTTCGGTGTGTATGGGAACGGCGTGCTACGTACGTGGTTCGGAGAAATTGCTTGAAGAATTCAAGCGTGTGCTGGGCATTGAAGTAGGGGAAACAACACCGGACGGGAAGTTTTCACTTGATTGTCTGCGTTGCGTAGGAGCGTGCGGACTGGCACCCGTAGTGATGATTGGAGAGAAGGTGTACGGGAGGCTTCAGGCGGTGGATGTAAAGAAGGTGCTGGAGGAACTGGAGTAGCTTCGGTTATAAGGAAGCAGTTGCCGATAGCCTAAGGAAGCAGTTAGCGATAGCCTAAGGAGAGAGTTCATATATCGGGCAGTATAAGCAGTTATACCGCCCGATATTTTTATTTATACCACCCGATATATTTATTTATATCGCTCGGTATAAAAAGATATACCGCTCGGTATAATTTATTATATCAAACGGTATATAAACTCTTCCCTTAGGGAGCCAGGAGGTCTCTCCTTAGCGGGGTGGGAGGTCTTCCCTTAGTACACGATCTTGTTCAGTATGCCGTTGAGGTGGGCAATGGCTACTCCGTAGTTTGTCATGGGTACTTGTTGCGCACGTGCCTGTTCAATGCGACTCAGTACATACTTTCTATTGAACATACAGGCGCCACAGTGGATAATCAAATTGTATGGGGATAAATCTTCTGGAAAATCATTTCCGGAGACAATATCTATCTGCAATCTTTCACCTGTTCGCTTACGCAGCAGGTGGGGGATTTTTACTCTGCCTATATCTTCTGTCAGTGGAGCATGGGTACAGGCCTCGGCTATCAATACGCGGGATTGTTCCGTTAGTCGGTCGATGGCGAATGCACTTTCTACATAATAGTGTATATCTCCCTTGTATCCGGCAAAGAGCACGGAGAAAGAAGTGAGCCGGCTTTCAGTCGGTTTTTGTTCGTATACGGTGTGGAATACTTGCGAATCTGTGATAATTAATTTGGGGGGATTGGTAAGTGCGCATAGTGTATCTTTCAGCTTATCTGTGGTACAACTCATAACCAGGCATTTCTTGTCCAGAAGTTCTCGGATTGTCTGTACTTGGGGAAGGATAAGTCGTCCTTTAGGTGCCTGAAGGCCCTGGGGCATGACTAACACTACTACATCACCTTCAGCTACGAGGCTCCCGGTGATGGTTTGTTCTCCGAAATCGGCAGGTAACTTTTCCAGAATGGCGCGGTGGATGGCTTCGATACCTGTGCCGTCTTTGGCACTGACGATGATGGGAGGCTGTCCGCAACTTGCTTTTATCTGTTCTGCCAGTTCTGTCGTATTGGGGCGTGCGTCAGCTTTGTTCAGAAGCAATATGACAGGGATGCCTCGTTCTTTCAATCGTTGAAGCCATTCCTGTTCCTGTGCGTCTCCGGTTTCACAAAGTAACAGGGCGATGTCGGTTTTTCCAATTATTTTCAAAGTGCGTTCTACGCGCATTTCTCCCAGCTCGCCTTCGTCATCGAAGCCCGGAGTGTCAATAAGAAGGCACGGACCGAGTGGATGAATTTCCATTGCTTTTGTCACAGGATCAGTAGTAGTGCCGGGAGTGGGGGAGACTATAACGGTATCTTGCCCTGTCAAGGCATTGACAAGACTGGATTTTCCACTGTTTCGCCGTCCGAAGAGGGCGATGTGTAGGCGGTTGGCATAAGGAGTCTGATTCATTAGTTTCAATATTAAGGGGTTAATAAATGGGGATTTGATCATTTTAGGCGCGGATTACGCGGATTTCACGGATTAAAGGCTGCGCTATAAAAAATCCGCGTTCATCCGCGTAATCCGTGCCTAAAATCTGAAATCTCTTTTCCCTTCCTCTATCTCATGCAGGTTTCGCAGAGCGATTTCCCGGATTTTCGGATTCGGGATGCGTTCCATCTCTTCATGAATGAGGCGGATACCTTTCTCTCGGGTTTCGGGTGAAGCGTAATCTTCCAGATATTCTTTCAGAGTCATCAAGGCATTGGGCTGACAGCAATTTGCTATCTGTCCCCGTTTGACAAGAGACATGAAACGGTCACCTGTCCGACCTTCACGATAACAAGCCGTACAGAAACTGGGGATATGTCCCAGATCGAGCAACCAGTTTACAACTTCATCCAGTGTGCGGCGGTCGCTGATATCGAATTGGGCCGAGTTCTCTTCTTTCGTTTCCGGTACGGCATATCCGCCTACGCTGGTACGTGAGCCGCCACTGATTTGTGAAATACCTAATTCCAATACCTTACGTCGTACAGCTTCCGATTCACGGGTAGAAATGATCATTCCGGTGTAAGGCACTGCAATGCGGATTACCGCAACGAGGCGGCAGAACATTTCATCAGAAATGGCATTGGGGAAATCTTTTGTTTCAATATCATCCGCTGGGCAGATACGGGGTACACTGATTGTATGCGGTCCGACACCGAATGCCGCTTCCAGATGTTCGGCATGCATCAATAATCCTACGAAATCGTATCGATAGGTATTCAACCCGAATAATACACCTATACCTACATCGTCGATACCACCTTCCATGGCACGGTCCATAGCTTCGGTGTGATAGGAATACTTGCTTTTAGGGCCTGTGGGGTGCAGGGTCTCGTAATTCCCCTTGTGATAGGTTTCTTGGAAAAGAATGTAAGTACCGATACCTGCATCTCTCAGCCGACGATAGTTCTCTACCGTTGTAGCGGCAATATTCACGTTTACCCGCCGGATAGCACCATTCTTATGATGAATACTATAGATGGTCTGAATAGATTCCAGAATATAATCGATGGGGTTGCGTAGCGGGTCTTCGCCGGCTTCCAGTGCCAGACGTTTGTGTCCCATATCCTGCAAGGCAACCACTTCCCGGCGTATTTCTTCCTGTGATAATTTCTTGCGGGCGATAGTGCGGTTCTTTGCATGATAGGGGCAGTAAACGCATCCGTTCACACAATAATTGGAAAGGTATAATGGGGCGAACATTACGATGCGATTGCCATATAGTTTTTGCTTAATTTCTCGTGCCAGATGGAAGATACGTTCCGTCAGGTCGGGCTGGTCGCATTCTAACAGTAGAGCGGCTTCACGATGGGACAAACCTTTGCATGAGGCTGCCTTTTCGAGCAGACTCTCAATGAGGGCACGGTTGTCTTTATTGGTATGGGCATAGTCCAGCGTATCCAGTATCTCCTGGTGATCGATGAACTCTTCTGCCTGCTTTGAACTTACATTATACACGTTTTTTAGTGATTAGGGGTGAGTGATTAGTGATTAGTAGTCTCCTCTTTCTTTCGATATCCGGTATCCGATAACCGTCAGTTTTTCTTCTAATTGTTGTAAGCCTTCTGCAGCTTCGGCTCCCAAAGAGGCTTTGTTATCATAAAGTGAGTATTTGTTCCGTTGTTCCGGGGGAGAAAGGTTTGGCATTACTACGTTAGCTCCTGCCAGTATTCCGCGTTCTCGTCCATCCGGTGCGAGAGTTGCTAATGCTGTGGTAGAGGGTAATAACACCTTCGGATGCATTAACCGGAAGATGGAAAGAAGTTTCAGAGTCATCTCCATGCTTCCCGGTGGGCATGCTGCAAACGGGGTATCGTGGTGCGGAATAAAAGGACCGATTCCTATCATTTCAGGATGAAATTGCTCTATAAAAAGGAGGTCTTCCACCAGATGATCGGTGTTTTGTCCCGGACTGCCTACCATAATACCTGTTCCTGTCTGATATCCTATTTCTTTCAGCCATGCCAAACATTGCAAGCGTTGTCTGATAGACATCTTATCGGGGTGCAGATGATGGTAATGCTCTTCATTATGCGTTTCGTGACGAAGCAAATATCGATTGGCACCCGCCCGGAAGAAATGCTCGTAAGTCTCACGGGACTTTTCGCCTAATGATAGTGTGATGGCGCAATCCGGAAACTCACGATGTATAGCAGTAACAGTTTCAAGGATAAAATCATCTTTTACGGAGGATGTTTCACCACCTTGCAAGACGAAAGTCCGGAAACCGAGGGTATACCCTTCACGACAACATTCCAGAATATCCTCCCGTGTCAACTCATAACGGAGAACAGATTGATTTCCTTTCCGTATACCGCAATAATAGCAATTGTTACGGCAATGGTTGGTAATCTCAATCAGCCCACGAATAAATACCCGATTGCCAAACTGCTCAAGTGACACCTCCCGTGCCTGCTCCTGCAGATACTTTAAAGTATCAGCGTCTTGGCAAAGGAGTAGTGCCTTATATTCTTCAGCACTTAATCGGTATTCCTGGCGAAGTTTGTCAATCAGGGGAATTATCATATTCACTTTAAAGCTTGGAAGCTTCAATTAATAGGTTTTTTCCTGTTTAGCTAATTCTTGTACAAACTGACGTTTACCTGCGGCAATCTCATTGTGCGTACAAGGTCCGGTGATACAGCCACCTTCACATGCCATCACTTCTATAAATTGCCCCGGTGCTTTGCCTGATTTGGCATACGCCCGCAATGAACCGATGGTTTTCTTATCCAGATTAGCTACTTGGATGGCATTGATTTTGTCAGCTTCTTCTTTCAGATAGACTTTTACAGCTCCCATTACGCCACCTGCCTGGGCAAATCCATGTGCCTCGCGTACGGATGCGAACGACATGGCATAAGGTTGCGATTGCTCCAACTGAATATCCAGTCCGTCCAATACAGATGCCACTTCTTCGAAAGTCATAACAAAATCTACAGCTTCATCACGCTGGGCTTCTTTACGTTTGGCTACACACGGGCCGATAAAAACGACTTTAGCATCCGGATGTTTCTCTTTGGCAATGCGTGCTGCATAATACATCGGTGAACCTGTGCCTGAAACATAAGGTTTCATGCCCGGAATATGTTTATTTACAAGTTCTATGTAGGAAGGGCAACAGGAAGTAGTCATAAACTTCTGTCCTTCTTCCAACTTCTCTATTAATTCATGTGCTTCGTTGCTGACCGTATCCATAGCTCCCTGAGCCACTTCGATGACATCAGTGAATCCTACAGCTTTGAGTGCACCATATACCTGTTCAATAGTAGTCTTGAATTGTCCCAGGATAGAGGGTGCCACAATGGCCACTATTTTTTCTCCTTTGCGTATCTTGTGCAGGATATCGAATACCTGTGACACTTCGAAAATTGCTCCGAACGGACAAGCGTTGAGACACTTTCCGCAATAGATACATTTGCTTTCGTCGATGTGTTCGATACCTTTCTTATCCTTGCTGATAGCTTTCACCGGACAAGCCTCTTCGCAAGGTACTGGGATATAGACAATAGCATGATAGGGGCAGCTCTTGTGACAAATGCCACAACTGATGCATTCATCATGGTCTATCCATGCCTGTCCGCTTTCCTTTACATGGACAGCTTTCTTCGGACAGTTGGTCTGGCAGCTACGGGCGGTACATCCGCGGCAAAGGTTGGTGATTTCGTAATTGATTTGTACGCAGGCGGAACATGCTTCATCAATCACACACATGATGTTATCTTTCGGCGTTCCGTTTTCTGCACGGTCCAGTGCATGTGCTGCATACTCTGATAATGGGGTTAATTCATCTTTTTCATCTTCCATATCCAGTCCCAGCAACGGCAGTGATTTGTATTTCCACACGGCGCGTTCTTTATGTACGCAGCAGCGTCCTGCATGCTTTGACCTTCTCGGACTCAATTCAATGGGAAGACGGTCTATTTTTTCTACAAGTTCGTTATCCCTCCACAGTTTTACCAGCTCTGTCAGCAATCTGTGGCGGACAATCATAATGTTGTTGGTAAATGCCATAATATTTATTCTCGGATTAGTTAGTCGGTAATTACGGTGCAAAGATAATGAAAAGTTATAGTTTCTATGAACCTTTCTACCCTCAATATGCTTATCTTTGTATCAGAATAAAAAAACGAAATTGACGATGAAAGACTTTATTTACTATGCACCCACACAGGTTGTGTTTGGAGCATTATCGGAAGATAAAACAGGGAAATTGGTGAAGCAATATGGCGGCACTAAAGTCTTGGTACATTATGGTGGACAGAGTGCGGAGCGTTCCGGTTTGCTGGATAAAATATGCCGGACATTGGAGGCGGAAGGCATTGCTTACGTAAAACTGGGCGGGGTGGTTCCTAATCCACGTTTGTCGAAAGTGCACGAGGGTATTGAACTGTGTCGGAAAGAAAAGGTTGATTTCATTCTTGCCGTAGGTGGCGGTAGTGTGATTGATTCTGCGAAGGCGATTGCTTTCGGTGTACCTTATGAGGGTGAAGTCTGGGATTTTTATATGGGACGAGCCCATGCGGAAGCTTGTCTGCCGGTTGCTACCGTGCTGACAATTCCTGCTGCGGGGAGTGAAATGAGTAACAGTACCGTGATAACCAATGAGGACGGTGATTTGAAAAAAGGTTATTCCAATAATCTGTGCCGTTGCAAATTTGCTGTGATGAATCCGGAACGGACTTATACATTGCCCAACTATCAGACAGCTTGTGGTGTAACGGACATTATGATGCATACCATGGAACGTTATTTCTCTCATGATGACGATATGACGGTGACTGATGCCATTGCTGAAAGTATTCTCCGTACGGTAAAAGATAGCGTTTTTGAAGTACTGAAAGAACCGGAGAATTATGTACATCGTGCCCAAATTATGTGGGCAGGTAGCTTGGCACACAATGATTTGACGGGATGTGGAACAACTGGTGACTGGGCAACACACCAGCTTGAACATGAACTGAGTGCACTATTCGATGTAGCACATGGTGCAGGTCTGGCAGCTCTTTGGGGAAGCTGGGCACGGTATGTCTACAAAGAAAATGTAACCCGTTTTGCTCAGTTTGCCGTGAATGTGATGGGTGTAACAAATGATTTCAAATCACCCGAACATACCGCTTTGGCAGGCATTGAAGCCATGGAAGATTTCTATCGCGCAATTGGAATGCCGGTTAGTATTTGCGAGCTGATAGGGCGACAGGCTACTGACGAAGAAATCAAACTCATGACAGATAAATGCAGTTCCGGTGGTAGTGCAACAACCGGAAATTTGAAGGTTTTACATCGCGATGATATGAAAAATATCTATCGCATGGCAAATAGATAACGGATTTTTTATTGTTTTTCTGACAAATACTTGTTATCTTTAGGGGCATATATCAATTGGGGGGTAGTAAAAAAGTCCTGACCCACAGGCAAAGAATATGAGAATACATTTTGAAATTAGAGAAAAACTACCTGAAATTATCGAAGAGATCCTGAATTGTGAGAGATGGACAACTTTAGTAAAAGAGGATATTTCAGGCAGAAAGTTGGTTGTCATCCGTGATCCGAATTACAATTCGGAGGCGACAGTAGAAATCTATGCCCGCGAGATTACCATCAAGACGGCATGGTCAAACTACACGTATCGCTTGTTTGTTTTGGGTGATAATGTTTGGTGTGAGTACAATGGTGCTTATCGCGGACTGTTGGAACAAAATCTATTGCCTACCATCACTCCCAGGGAAGGTTTGTTGGAATCTGAGGTATTGGATAGCTCTTTGTACGGAAGTGAAAAGAGGAAACTCAGAGAGTATGCTGAAGACAATTTGAAACTGAAAAAATTCCGACGCGAGAACTTTAATGAAGATCGTACAGGTGTGGCTCATTTTGACCATCCCAAGAGGGTATATGACGAATTCATTAAAGAAGATTACGTGGTCCCATCTTCCGACGAATAGCGAGGCAGGAAGATGATCATCAGTGCGAGTCGCAGGACGGATATACCTGCTTTTTATTCGGAGTGGTTTCTCAATCGGATAAAAGAAAGGTATGTTCTGGTACCTAATCCGTATAATCCTAATATGATCAGCAGGGTCAACCTGGACCCTGCTGTCATTGATTGCATTGTCTTTTGGACGAAGAATCCTGCACCGATGATTGATAAACTGGACAGATTGCAGGACTATAAATACTATTTCCAGTTTACACTGAATCCGTACGGAACGGAACTTGAAAGTAAACTGCCACCACTTCAAAAGCGTATAGATACATTCAAACGCCTTTCTGATAAGATAGGAAGGGAGAAAGTGGTGTGGCGATATGATCCTATTCTTACGAATGAACAATACACAGTTACTTTCCACCAAGACAAATTTGCAGAAATGGCATTTGCTTTGCATGACTATACTGAAAAGTGTATGCTGGGCTTTATTGATCATTATCCGCATGTGCGTTCCTTTCTCCGTGAATTTCATATCGAGCCGTTGATAAAGGAAGATATCGATGCCATGGCCATTTTATTTAAGAAGACTGCGGATGAATGTTCGATGGAGTTGGATACTTGTACAACGAAGGTCGACTTATCTCATTTGGGTATTTCGGGTGGAGTGTGCGTTGACAATAGGTTGATTGAACGAATTGTCGGATATCCTATTACTGCCCGTAAAGACAAGAATCAGCGGGACATTTGCCGTTGTGTGGAAAGTATTGACATCGGCACTTATGAAAGCTGCCTCAATGGCTGCATTTATTGCTATGCTATTAAAGGTAATTATAATACGGCAAAATTTAACCGGAGTAAACACGATAAGGATTCTCCGATGCTAATAGGAGAAGTGGATAAGGACGCAGTGATTAAAGAACGGGAAATGAAGAGTCTGCGTACCGATCAGCTTTCTATGTTTTATTAAAAAATCATTCTGACCGGAAACAATTATTGCTTGGATTGTTGTACCTGATAAATAACTTATAATTTAGTGTATCCTTAAAATAAAGAGCATGGAGAAAGAGACTGAGCAAGAATTGATCAAAAAGATGATTGGCTTTCAGAAAGAGGAAATAACGTCGAGTATTATATACCGGAAGTTAGCGGCAAAGGAAAAGGATATTCATAACCGGGAGATATTGCAACGTATTGCAGAGGATGAAAGTAGGCACTACGCCACACTACGAGGCTATACTCATCAGGATGTCAGTCCTAATCGTTGTGAAATCTGCTTTTATGTATGGTTAGTGCGTCTGCTGGGTGTTACGTTTGCCGTTCGTCGTCTGGAACTGGGAGAGAAAGAAACGAGTGGGGTATATTCCCAATACCCGAGTATGGAACACTTTGCCGAGATGGCGAGGGATGAGCAGCACCATGAAGAAAAGCTTATTGAAATGATAGATGAGGAGCGCTTGCAATATATGGGTTCGGTGGTCCTGGGGCTGAATGATGCCTTGGTGGAGTTTACCGGAGCATTGGCAGGTTTCACACTGGCACTGAATGATACGAAACTGATTGCGCTGACCGGTAGCATTACAGGGATTGCAGCGGCACTTTCTATGGCTTCTTCCGAATACCTTTCCACTAAATCAGAAAAGATTCATAATAAGCGTCCGGTTAAGGCAGCTATTTATACGGGGATAGCTTATATCATAACCGTAGTGGCTTTGGTAGGTCCGTTTATCTTATTGTCAAGTCCCGTTCTGGCTTTATGCATCATGCTGGTGATGGCATTGCTGATTATTGCCTTTTTCAACTATTATTATGCCATTGCCCGTAATGAAAGCTTTAAACGCCGTTTCACGGAGATGGCGGTGTTGAGCTTCTCCGTGGCCGGAATCAGCTTTCTGATAGGTTATTTGCTGAAGACAGTGACGGGAGTAGGGGGATAGGAATATCCGGATACCGGACTCCCTTTAGATATCCTCAGTGTACAACTGACTACCCGAACGAAATTTACTTTTCATGAAACGTACCAGTGATGCCGGATGATGGATACTCCTGAAGCCGATGAGGCTTACACCTATGAATGGGCTATGAATAATGCTGCAATAAGTAGACTGTTGATAGGAGAATGATTTAAAAAGCCCTGAAGTGCGAAACTTCAGGGCTTTTGTATTTTGTCAATCGATGAAAAATCAACTGAATTATATCTTGGAACTGTGCAGTTTTTTATAAAGTTCTACACGTTCGGCTATTTCAGCTTGAGATAGATTGGCCGGAAGCTCAATTGTTGTTCGTGGAGTAATTGCTACAAGAATAACCTCTCCAACTTTTTTCTTATGCTCTTTAAGAGCGTTTTCTGCTAACTGACTGGTCTCTGGTCGGACAATACTCTTTTTCATCATATTGAATTGTTTTTAAGTTTTCATTTTCGCTGGGGCTAATTGGCAGGTTGCTAAAAGGAACTCATTGTTCAATGTGGTTATCACTTCTTTTACGCTGCGTATTTTTTCGGAGAGAAAAGCATTGCTGCCTGCAAATGCATATCCTCTTTTCATATTTCCTTTGGCCGCATTATACAGTGCTTTGATGATGCAGTAAGGACTTTTCTGATAGTCGCATGTTTTGATGCAATGGAACGAGCAACATTTGGGCTTTTCCTGTCCTTTCTCTACATTACGGATAAATTCTCCATCAATGGCTCGTCCGGGCATTCCTACGGGACTTTCGATAATAAGAACGTCTTCAGGTTTAGAGTGAATATAAACCTCTTTGAAGGTTTGTGAAGCATCGCACTCTTGGGTTGTTACAAAAATGCTTCCCATTTGTACGGCCGAAGCTCCCAATTGCATGAATCGTGCAATATCTTCGCCTGTAGAGATTCCACCTGCGGCAATTACAGGAATATCTTTTCTTTCCTTATAGCTCATTGCAATTGCTACAACTTCGGGTATCAAGGATTCCAAAGCGTATTTCTCATCTTGTATCTGTTCTTTTTTAAAGCCCAAATGTCCTCCGGCTTTAGGGCCTTCTACTACTATGGCATCGGGTAAATAATCAAAGTTCTTCTGCCATTTGTCGCATATAATTTTGGCCGCTCTTGAAGAAGATACAATGGGCACCAACTTCGTTTTGCTTTCCGGTGTCAGGTATAGGGGTAAGTCGAGCGGAAGTCCTGCACCGGCAAAGACTACGTCGATTTTTTCGCTTATGGCAGTGCGTACCATTTCTGCATAATTGGAAAGGGCCACCATGATATTCACTCCGATGATTCCTTTTGTTTTTTGGCGGGCTTTTCTGATTTCCTCTTTGAGTCCGCAAATGCACTTTTCGGTATAGTCGCCTTTGCCTTTAGGGTATAGCAGGCCTAAACCTGCACATGAAATAACACCAATGCCGCCTTCGTTGGCTACGGCTGATGCCAGGCCGGACAATGAAATTCCGACTCCCATTCCACCTTGTATGATAGGTGTTTTTATCTCTATATTTCCAATAAAAAATGGCTTCATAAAACTGATATTGTAATAAGACTGTAAGCGGATAAATATACTTCCGGGTATTCTATTCGTTTAGCGATGTTCTTTTCTTTGTATTGCTGTTTTAGTTGAAAAAAGCAAGAACAGAAGATCTGATCTCCTGTTCTTGTTGTAGGGTAGACATTAATAACGTCTGGAATTATAACCGTTGTTACGGGATCTTTCTTCACGAGGACGTGCAACGCTTACTGAAATAGTTTTCTGATCGTATTCTGCTCCGTTAAGTTCATTAATTGCCTTTTGTCCATCTGTATCGCTTGTCATTTCGACGAAACCAAATCCTCTGGATCTTCCCGATTCTCTGTCCATAATAACTTTAGCTGAAGAGGTCTCTCCATACGCTGAGAATAATTCGTTCAAGTCAGCATCATTTATGCCATAGCTTAAACCTGAAATGTAAATGTTCATTTGAAATTTTAATTAAATAAATATTAAGTAAGAGTGAGGGGATAATTAAAGGAGAGGTCTGCTTAATAAGATATAAAAAGGAGAACTATACGATAACGATTCGTAACTCAAACCGCGACAAAGGTAATACAATAGTTGGGAATGGCAACTTTTAATTCGTAATTTGTTAATAAAAAAGTGATAATTGTTTTTTATTAGCATTTAGAAAGGCTATGGTATATTGCACTTTTTTTAAAAGGTGAAAATCCTTTCTTTTTCAGGGCTACACCCTTTTCCTCGGATGGCTACACCTTTTGGGGTAAAGGGCGTAGCCATTCGGGATAAAGGGTGTAGCCCTTTTTAATGTGCCTTACAGGTACTCGTGGACGGTATATTGACTATCTATTTATCAAGGAGATCTTATACAGTACATGTCTGCATAAAGGATGGTCGGGACTGACCAATGGATGATCAAACTCTTTGCTTTTTACCATACCTATTTTTTGCATCACGCGTTCCGAACGTTTGTTTGGGAGTGAGGTGAAAGAATATAATTCTTTCAGTCCCAATGTCTTTTTTGCATATTCCAGACAGGCTGAAGCCGCTTCGGTAGCATATCCCTGATTCCATACTTCGGGAATCAGGCGCCAACCTATCTCTACGGCCGGGGCAAAATCTACGTCGAACGTAATATCATGCAACCCTACATAACCTATAAACGCATGGTTTTCTTTCTTTTCTACTGCATACAACCCATATCCTCTGGATGCGAATTCCTTCCGGATGCGATTATAGAAGTCGAGTGTTTCCTGATAAGATAGCTTTTTGAGAAAGAATTCCATTACCTGATCGTTGCTATTTAATCCGGCAAAGACAGGGATGTCTTCTTCTTTCCAATCACGTAGAATCAGGCGCGGGGTTTCTATGTATGTATTCATCTTGTTCTTAATTTATTCGATTTGTTTTTTCCGCTTTTTACGGTTCATATATTCACGTAGTAGGGTTGGGGTGGCACAGAAGATGAGTTGTGCCCGATTCCATTTATAGCATTTTTGAAAGACAACCATGGCAATGGTTATGAATAAGGCGGCTCCGATAGAAGCCTCCAAAGGTAACCAAGCCAGCCCCTCTTGGGGTAATAGCATAGGAATGAACGCCAGTGCTCCGGCAGGAGCAAAGAATTTCCCTGTCCATTCGAAGATGAGGAACAGGATAGCCGCAATGGTTAAAGCAACGATACTTTCCGGTAGATGAAGATGGTAGTGACCAACTATTTGAAGTACAGTACCCAGAGTGGCTGCGGTAGTAAGAAAGAGAAATACTTGTGTAGGGCGATTTCTGAATCCTGCTTTGGAGTTTACCATTTCTACAAAGGTCACCATGAGTGGCGGCAATATGAGATAGGGATAATCCATGCCGACGGCCAATCCGGCCAAAGCACCTACAAAACAGAATAATATCAGCCATCTGATGATATCTTCCTTGCCGGGTTTTCTGTCGACAGGTTTAGGCATCCGGTTACGTATTCCGCATTTTTCCAGGATGATTTGTACAAGCACTACTGGCACTGACATTGAAAAAACTGCTATCGGATAGACGATACTTTCCGTATGAAGCAAAACGGGCAATACGCAAGCTGATATCAAAGGAATCAGTGTAGCGCGACTGATTAAAAGGGAAGCACCTGCAAAAGCAAATGCAGCGCATAGATTGACTACATAGGGCAGGGGTGAATAACGAACAATGCAGATACCGACTGCTGCTCCAAGAGTCATAAGCAGGATGATTTGCCAACGTTTTACATTCCATACCCGCTTATCGATAATTAACAGGCCGATGATCAACGCTGTCATTTCCGGAAACAGAATCTCCTTTTCGTTGGTCCATTCGGCTAAACCGACCATCATCAGGATCATCACCAGCGATATCAGATACCTTGTCAGTTTTCTGTGTTCCATTTTATAATCTTGAATTTTGGGCACAAAGTTAAGGGAAACTGCCGTATTATGAAACTTCTTGGCTATCTTTGCGCGCTGAAAACCTTGAGTGGCTTTCTTTATAAAAGAGTTCTGTATGCAAAATTTGGTAAAGAAGGAGTATAAGATTCCTTTTATTCTGGTAACTTCCCTATTCTTCTTATGGGGATTTGCACATGCGATATTAGATGTGCTGAACAAACACTTTCAAGATGTGCTGGTTATTACACGTGCCCATTCGGCATGGGTACAGGTCATGTTTTACCTGGGTTATTTCGTGATGGCTATTCCTGCCGGACTGTTTATCAATAAGTACGGTTACCGGAAAGGAGTGGTTTTCGGCCTATTGCTTTATGGTATAGGTTCCCTGCTTTTCATTCCCGGGGAATATTGGATGTCTTTCAACTTTTTTCTGTTTTCCCTGTTTGTCATAGCCTGTGGCTTGGTTTTTCTGGAAACAGCGGCTAATCCTTACATGACGGAATTAGGCGACCGGGAAACGGCTGCCAGCCGCCTGAATCTGGCGCAGTCGTTCAATGGATTGGGCTGTATTTGCGGTCCGCTTATCGGGGGATTGTTATTATTCTCGGAAGGGGGCGAAAGCAATATATCATTGCCTTACACACTGATGGGGATCATTGTATTGGGAGTTGCTCTGGTATTCTATAAGATACGCCTGCCGGAGATTGTTCATGAAGCTGATGAAGAGGAAGTCGGAGAAAACGGTGCACGTGGGCTTTGGTCGCACAAGCTGTTTATCTTTGGCATTATCAGTCTGTTTTGTTACGAGATAGCTGAAATCTCAATCAACAGTTTCTTTATCAATTATGTGGTGGATGACGGCTGGATGAATGCCCGCGATGCATCTGTAGTACTTTCGTTCGGTGGTCTGGGACTGTTTATGTGCGGACGTTTTGCCGGTAGCTGGATTATGCGGTATATCCGGGCAGAAAAAGTGCTGTTTGTTTGTGCGATAGGAACGGTGGCCAGTACGTCTTTGGTAGTTCTTAATCTGGGCATTTTGTCATTAATAGCCCTTTTTCTGGGATATGCGTTCGAAGCTATTATGTTCCCCACGATTTTCGCTCTTTCATTGAGGGGATTGGGCAACTATACAAAGCGTGCGTCTTCTTATCTGATGATGTCCCCCATCGGAGGAGCGGTAGGACCGCTCATGATGGGGTATGTGGCTGATCAGACCAATATGTCTTTCTCGTTCATCGTTCCGCTGCTTTCGTTTATCGTGGTGTTGCTTTATGCCTGGAAAGTAAAGCAACGTTCGTTTTGCTAATATCCGAACTTTTCCGCAGCCTTTTCCATCTGTTCGATGATGACTACTCCAAAGGGACAGTTCGTTTCACATTGTCCGCACTGAATGCATTCCGAGGCATGATGCGAGAGCGTCTTGTAGTGTTCGCGTACTGTCTCGGGTATTTCATTCTGGGCAATGGTTAGGTTATAGTACTTGTTTACACTCGCTATATCAATTCCTACCGAGCAAGGGGCGCAATGTCCGCAATACATGCAATGTCCCTGCCAGCTGAACTTTTCCATACCTGCCATAACCGGGGTGTAATCTTTTTCTTCTTTAGTAGCATTGCACCAGTTGATGGCAGCTTGCATCTCATCGCAACTCTTGCAACCGACCATTACGGAAGCAACAGCCGGACGGGTTAGCGCATACTCAATACACTGCACCGGTGTCATAGCTTTGCCAAAGGGGGAATTAGTTTCACTCAGTAAGTCTCCTCCGCCATAGGCTTTCATTACATCCAGACCTATACCTTTCTGCTCACAGAGTTCATAAAGCTTTTCACGTTCCGGATCTATATTTTCAAGGGAATGGGCATAACTTTCGTCAGCCCATAAATCATCTACATTTTCGCTGGGTGGTTGCAAATCGTAACAGGGATTAATGGAGAACATCAGTACTTCAATCAATCCACTTTCTACAGCCAACTTTGCCACAATAGGGTTATGGCTGCTTAGTCCGATATGGCGAATTTTACCTTCTTCTTTCAGACGCAGGGCTAACTGAATGATAGGACCATTGAATACTTCATGGAAATCTTCTTCACTATCTACATAGTGAATCATACCAATATCAAGGTAATCCGTATGAAGACGTGTCAACTGGTCTTCAAAGGAAGCGATTGTTTTTTCTACATCACGGGTACGCAGATACTGATCGTTTTCCCAGGTAGTACATAGATGTCCCTGGATAATAAACTGCTGCCGGCGCCCTGCCAATGCCTTGCCGATATTATTGCGCAGATCAGGGTTTGAGGCATACATATCAATAAAGTTGATTCCTTTACTGATGGCGAAATCCATTTCCAAATGTATCTGTTCTTCCGTTTTTCCCACGAAACCTTCACAGCCCAGTGCGATGACACTAACTGATAGGCCTGTATTTCCTAATATTCTGTATTCCATGATATTTCAAATTCTTAGTATGTTTTTGCGAAGTTACTAATATTAAAGAAAACGTTCCCGTTTTAATCCGAATAAATTTGCACTGATAAATAGTTGGGATGGATATATGAAAGCTTGGGACGATTGAGATGAAGACTATTTATTTTATAATTATCCGGAAAAACGGAAACGCTTATAATGATATGGTTTTATGAAGGTCCATTTTTATATAGTTATAGGAGATTTTAAGAAAGTTGTCCGAAGGCATGTTTCAGCCTCTCCAAACCTTTAGCCAACTGTTGCCGCGGACAGGCAATATTGATACGGATAAAATTGTCTCCGTCTTTCCCGTACATACTGCCTTCATTGACCCAGACCTTTTCTTTTTCCAGGAGAGCTGTCACGATTTCTTCTGATGACTTCTTCAACACCGAACAATCTACCCATACCAGATAAGTACCTTCTAATTTAAGTACGGGGAAATCCGGTAGATGATCATTGAAATAGTTTCTCAGATACTGATAATTGGCAAACAGATAACTTTTTAGTTCTTCCAGCCATTCTTCCCCTTCATTATAGGCGGCTATCAATGCCTCCACACCGAATGGGTTCACATCACAAACCTCGTTGATATTAATGGCTTTATCTATTTTTCTGCGTATATCTGCATCAGCGGAAATGATGTTTGCAATCTGAAGTCCGGCCAGGTTAAAAGCTTTGCTGGGTGATGTGCAAGTGACGGAGTGCATCCGGAACTTTTCTGAAAGAGATGCAAAAGGCGTATAGGTATGTCCCGGAAAGACCAGTTCACAATGTATTTCATCTGATACCACCCATACATCATTTCGAAGGCAAATCTCACCAATACGTATTAATTCCTGTTTGCTCCAGACTCTTCCGGCCGGATTGTGCGGATTACACAACAACAGTAATTTTACTTTAGGATCTGCCGCTTTCTTCTCCAGATCGTCAAAATCAATCCGATAGGTGTTATCCTCATAGATCAATGGATTGGAAATTATCTCGCAACCATTATTACGGATGGAAGAAAAGAAGCAATTATACACGGGAGTCTGCACCAGGACTCTATCATCAGGATTCGTCAGGGCTTTTATGATTGCTGATAAAGCCGGTACTACTCCGGTTGTATAGATTATCCATTCTCTCTCTATTTTCCAATTATGACGTCTGTCGAACCAGTGGATTACCGCATGATAATAGCTGTCAGGCACGCGGACATAACCGAAGATACCATGTTCTACTCGCTTTTTCAGCGCTTCTGTTACAGCTGAGGCTGTACGGAAATCCATATCGGCTACCCACATTGGCAATATGCCGGCATCATTGGCAGAATCCCATTTATAAGAGTTCGTACCCCGGCGTGGAATGATTTCATCAAAATTGTATTTCATACCTAATCAGTCAAAACAGGTTTGGTCGTCCCATAATTTCAATTCACAGTTACCCGGTGCTTTTATATTCTCATCCAGGATTATAACTCCGAAACTTTCGGCGGTGATACTTCCTGTACTCGGATTTTTTACACTGTGAACCGGACTATGGATAGTGGCCTGCACACTACTATATTCAAAAGCGAGGTCTGCATCTTCTGTCATCGTGCAGTTTTCCATAATCAGATCGTGGGCATAGCAAAGTGGCTGTGTACCTGAAATCTTGCAGTTCACCAGACGCAGATTTCTGGAATGCCAGCCTAAATATTCCCCATTCAATACAGAGTCATAAACCGTCACGTTTTCCGTATTCCAGAAAGCATCCTTTGAATTGATTACCGCATTACGGATTTCTACGTTTTTGCAGTATTGGAAAGAATAGTTACCATTCATCTCAAAGTTATCAATCCTGATATTTTCACCGTGTACAAACAGGTAATCACCTTTGTCTACTTTTACATTCTTCAACTCTACATTCCGGCAAAACCAGAGGGTTTCCAGTGCATAGGGCAGTTGTACGTTTTCCAGCCGGATACCATCCATTTCACGGAACATCTTCGGTGCTTCTACCAAAGTGTCTGTCATTTGCAGATTATTGGAATACCAGAGGGCGGCACGTGCTCCTTCCGTAAACAGGCAGTTTTTCACAACGAAACCATCGTTATGCCAGAAAGGATATTTTCCTTCGAAACGGCAATTTACAGCTTCGATATTACTACATTCTTTCAGGGCAGATTCGCCGGTATGGATCGTTACGTTTTCCAGATGAAGATTGTGAGCGGCGAACAAAGGGCGTTCACCTTCGTAATGAGTGTCTTTAATTAGTTCCATTATTCAAGTTTTTTTGTTTGTTGTTTATTAAATGATTGATTACCTTTTTTCTATATTGCAAAAATACGGCGGAAATGAGAGACTCTTTGTAGACGGATTACGGACATAATAACCCGGATTACAGATTCTGTTTATCGGGTACAAAAGAGGCTGCATCAGAAGATAAATTCATGTTTCTCATTATCGTTCAGAACATGAAATTAACCCGGATGCAGCCTCGTACAATAACTGGTTTTATGAATTAACGAAACGATTTACGATAAATCTCCACGCAGTCTTCGTGCTTCAATTCGTAAGGGTTGGCAAGGAATAATCCGCCCATTGTTTCCTTGGCATTGGTGGCAAGGGTATCAAATTCATCGGGCGTAAATCCATAATCACTCATCTTCAGGTTTGCCACTCCACAAGCTTCCTGAAGTTTTACCAGCATGGTGATAAAGTCTTCCGGTTTGTCAGCTTCCGGCATACCCATTGCTTGTGCCATTTTGATGAATCGTTCATCACAGGCATGTTTCTCTATAAAGAATTCATAGAATGCTTTGGAGATCATAATCAATCCGGCACCATGTGGCAGATCCTGATGGTAAGCGCTCATAGCGTGTTCCAAAGAGTGTTCGGCAGTAGTGCTGCAAAAGGTCATTACCGCACCGGACAGATTATTGGCGAATGCGACTCTTTCACGAGCCTCCATATCAGCTCCGTTGGCAACTGCACGCGGTAGATATTTAGCTACATTTTCAATAGCGGTCAATGCGTACATATCACTCATCAGACTGGCAGTTTTAGAGATATAACATTCTGTAGAGTGGAACAACGCATCAAACCCCTGATAGGCCGTGAACTTAGGCGGAACAGATTTCATCAACTCCGGATCGACAATAGACAGTACCGGGAAGAGTTCATCATAACCGCCAAAGCCTATTTTCTCATTGGTTTCATCATTGGTGATAACGCCCCATTGATCTGCTTCGGAACCTGTTCCGGCAGTGGTGGTAATGCAAACCAGGGGTAGGGGCTTGTTTACCATCGTTTGTCCTTTTCCGGTTCCGCCACTGATGTAATCCCATACATCGCCGGGATTCGTGGCCATGAATGCCATCGCTTTGGAGGCGTCCATTACGCTTCCACCACCCAGGGCAACTAAAAAGTCGCAATTGTTTTCCTTGGCAAAAGCGGCTCCCGCCATTACGGTCGATTTTAACGGATTGGCTTCTACCTGGTCAAATACGGCAGTTTCAACACCTGCTTGCTGGAGTTCGGCTTCTACTGTATTCAGATATCCGTTATCCTTGGTAGAGCGACCGTTTGAAATAACAATCATTGCTTTCTTTCCGGGTAATTGCTGATTGTGAAGTTCCTTCACCATACCGGCACCAAACAAGGTGCGGGTAGGAATGTAAATTCTAAAATGACTCATTATTCTTCTTTTTTTTAATCTTATAAATTATTCTATTTCCTTTCCCATTTCATAAGCTTCCCGTAGGGATGGTTTATCTTTTATTTCGCCCACATGCCAAACTCCGGTTCCATACACAACTCCTTTGATGGTTGGATTTTCTAGGCAATCCAGAAATCCTTGGAAAGTGTCCACGGTACGTTCCATCAGTTTCCGATCATCTTCGGCAGCGGTGACAATGAAATAAAATTCCTTATTCTTCATTTCCGTATAGAGGCCGCAGCAACGATCTATCAACGTTTTCATCTGTGCACTCATCGTGTAGAAATAAACGGGTGTAGCCATAACTATTACATCGGCTGCCACCATCTTCTCTATAATTTCTGCCGCATCATCTTTCTGCGGGCAAGGTTTTTCGTGCAGGCTACATGTGCTGCATCCCGTGCAATAATGGATTGTCTTGTCACGCAGGAAAACCTTTTCTGCTTCGTTACCACTTTCAATTGCTCCTCGCATAAATTCGTTGCAAAGGGTGTCGGAGTTTCCGCCACGACGAGGGCTGGATGATAAAATCAATACTTTCTTAGTCATAATCATTTTATATTATAAAGTTAAAACCACTTCTTATTTCTTATGCAGCCATTTCCATTCTGATTTGTCTTTCGGATTGTGTAGCACGTATTCTTAATACGACGAATACAATGCTTAAAACAAGGAATATCAAAGAGCCGATGACGGAATAACGCGTATTGAAGAAGGTGATAAACAATCCGCAGACGGCTGCACCTACTGTAGTACCGAGATTGGCAGACAACAAATACAGTCCGTTGGCAAAATCCGGTGCTTCGGGAGCGGCATGCGTTATCATATATTGCATGGTGTTCTGTCCGTATCCTGCCAGAATTCCCAGGATCAGAATGATAACTGCCATTGCCATCAGCCATTCCCCCAAAGCGAATACTCCTATATAAAAGGCCAGTAGTGCCAAAGGAATCATTATCATACTACGTACCGGATTGACCGCCAGTTGCTTTCCGGCTATTACATTTCCTATTATATTGGCCAGTCCATAAATCAGTAGCATTGTACTGATTACGGTGTACGAAACCCCGGTGATTGTCTTCAGTAATCAGACATATAGCTGAAGAACCCGAATAAGGCTCCGTTAATCAGCGTGATAGCAAGAATGGAGTACCAGACTACTTTCTTTTTTAATACACTGAGTTGTGTACCGTAGGACAGTTTCTCTTTGACCGGCATAGAAGGTACAAACAGGATGGTAGCAACCAGTACTAATGCATTTACAACGGTGAAGAATAACATGCCCATTGAATATGAAACTTCACTTGCAATGTAGCTTGTCACCGGTACTCCCAGCACCATACCAGCTGATACGCCGATGAATACCTTTGCTACCGCCTTTGGTGCCTTTTCCTTACTGACAGATGCTGCCGCTACCGTGAAAGCCATAGATACATATACCGGATGAAGGAATGCCGGGAGTGCACGGGATATCAGCAACACCGTAAAATTAGTGGTCATCATGGAGATGATATTACTTAATGTAAATAATCCCAATGCCAGTATCATCACCTTTTTCCGGTTGATACCCGAAAACAGTAAGGGGGTGATGGGAGCGGATATTGCTACTACCAGCGCAAATATGCTGACCGTCCAACCCGCTTCCGGAACAGTTACTTGAAAGTTCTCGGCTATCAGGGGCAAAATTCCAATCACACCCATTTCGGTATTGATTATTCCGAATACACCAGTTGTGAGGATGAATACAAGTAGGGTACTTGAATTGAGTTTGAATTTATTCTTCATATATTTCTTTTTTGTACTGCAAAGGTCGGGGAAACGTAGCATTTCCTTTGTAGATAAATTACGGATATGATAACCCCAAATACAGTTTCTTATAAATGCAAAAGCGCCCCGCTGCATCATTATTGTGCAGCGGGGCGCTTTTTTTGAATAGAGGTGCGTTGCGTTGTCTTCTTATCCCAACGGGTCTTCTTCTAAGCCACCGTCTCCGCCGCTCGGTTTACCGGAACCGGTGCCGTCAAGACCACTGATGGAGCTGACGTTGGTCCACGTCACATTCTCGCCGATGAGGGCGCGGGTGATGGCGCTGCCTTGGCGGCGCGACTCGGGGATGAAGCGGACGCGAGTACCGGAGATTTGGTTGGCGTTCACCTTCTCGGCGCTGTCCACGCCCTTGCCGTTGGAGATGCAGGTGTAGTAGAAAGTGCCCAGACCTTCCACGTGGACGGTGCGACCGGTGTTCATACTGCTCCCCAGCACCAGGCCGAGGGCTTCGAGCGTGGCCTTGCTGTCGGCGCTGCTCACGGTGGAGATGAGGGCGATTTGCTTGCAAAGCTCGTCCATCTCGATAGGTTTACCCACGCTCACGGCCTGGGGATGCCACTTCTTGGACATCTTTTTGTAAATAGGTTTGAAAAATGCCATACGTTATGGTTTTTAAGTAAAACATGCCCTGTAGACCATTCTGAAGGCGGTGGGAGACTTATAAGAAGTGTCATTGATACTTGTGCTAAGTGTCACGGACACTTGTGCTAAGTGTCGGGCATACTTGTGCTAAGTGTCAATGACACTCTTTAGAGGCTTCTATGGTTCATTTTGGCTGTCAGGATTTATTTAATTATTGCTTACTGAAAGTATTTCAGTTGATGATTAGGGGGATTTATCGCATATTCCACAGATTTGTTCATAAGGGACGCATGCACAGCTATGGTTGTCCAGATAACGCAGTGCCACATAAGGAACTACTTCACAGGAGATGTGCAGATGCAAAGTAGCAATCACTTCCGCAAGGCGTGGATGAAAGGAGTAATCTCGCCCATTGTATATCTGTACCCATACATGGTCTCCTTTCTTGATGTGTAGTTCTGTATTCTTCATAAGTTGTATAATTAATGTGATTGTGTGGGGTTACTTGCATAGTAACGGCAGACAACTATAGTGGTGCAGGTTGAAAAAGCGTTTTTGGACGGCACCCAACCCAGGAATGAGCATATAAATAGAAGTTGTCTTGGTAATAAGGCGCACAAATAGTGCATCCGTTTTCAGGGATTGAAGGCGGAATTATATTTCGTATATCTATTAGGATAGTGAAGAGGAGTCCAGATAGTAAAATATAAGATTAAATAGCTGTTTTATTAGCATTCGTTTGCTTCTTTGTCAAAAAGTATGCATCTTTGTATGTGACTTTTGCCGTTACTATGCAAGTAATATCACCTCAATAAAGTGCCGTACAGCATGTTGACACTATCGACTTTCTTCTTTTTACTTCCTTTCACTAAGGCAATCACTTGTCTGTTTACTTTGTCTATTACCTCCGCATCAAAGGGCTTCAGATAACTCATCGTCACCCGTATGGACGAATGTCCCAACGACTGGCTGATAAGTCCCAGAGGTGTTCCGCTATGATAAGCCAGCGTCGCCCACGTATGGCGGGCGGTATACGAACTCACGGAAACACCGGGCAGAAGTTTCTTCATCAGCCGTGCCAGTTCCCGGTTGAAGCGGCGCAGCATGTCCTGATAAAGGTGATACCGTTCTTTACCCGGAGATGCCTCATTCAGTATCGGGAACAAATACTCCGATTCAGCCCTGTTTCTGTACTTCTGTAGCAACCGGAATGCGTCTGGCGGCACGTCCACTACCATCAATTTACCTGTCTTGTGACGCCGGTAGACGATACGCCTGCCTTGTAAGTTCTGTTTCCGCAGATGTGCCAAGTCGATGAAAGGCATACCGCGAAGCATGAACATCAGCATGAAGCAAGCAAGTACACGCTGTTGCGGTAGCGACAACGCACAGAATTCTGTAGTTTCTAACTGTCGCATCTGCCCCGCTGTTAGTGCCCGCTTGGTGCGCGACTCTACTTTGGTATACAATTCCTTGAACAATATCGGATTGTAGTCTACCATGCCGGGCGGCATCCAACGGTTATACACTGCCTGAAGCGTGCGCATGTAAGTGGAAATAGTGTTCGGACTACATTCACATTCCGTTAGCCATGTCTCATACTCCTTCAGTCGCTCCGGTGTAAAGACATCCTGTATCGGTGCAAGGACGTTCGACATTGATGTCGGATCGTTTCGCATCGGTGCAGAGGCATTCCAAAAACGGGTAAAAGAGCGCAGTACACTCCGGTAAACATGTGCTGCCGGAAATTTCCCTTCTTTTTCCAGGTCGGCAATTACCGTCTCCATGTAGTCAGTCAGGTTATCACCTGCTGACACCACATTTTTCTTTTCTTTATCTTCCATAACGGTACTAAAATTAATCTTCACCAAAACAGGCACAAGTTCAGCAATGTTTATGAGAATAAAGAATAACCTGTTCCTGCTGTTCGCCAATAGGCATCGTAAATGATGTTTTAGTTTCTTTTCCGTTTAATTAGTATACTCTTACGAAGAAAGCCGATGGATGTGTCTATTTTTGTCCGAAACTAATACAATACATTTATGAAAAAACTTAGCTATCTCGTTTTATTTTTCCTGTTAGCTATCCCTGCATCGGCGCAGAATCAGTTCAAGTTGAGCTCTATTCCTTTTCTTCTTTCCTGGCATAACACGTCTAAATCCTTTCAGATGACAGATATTAATAAGCGTATTTCCACTATTCCGCACAATCTGATTATCCACAACCGCCCTGTTGATTACGAAATAGAAAAAGACCGGATCAGCATAACTGCGGCAGGAAAGACGAATCTTTTCAATAGTCCTTCCGGGAAGTCGAAGGTTGCGAACGCCCCGCTTATCCTGTTTGAGCCGGAAGCCGATTTTACAATGAGTGCACGGGTTACAGGCAAATTGAAGTCGGTTTATGATGTAGCTGCCCTTGTCATTTATCAGGATGATGATGTCTGGGCGAAGTTCTGTTATGAGAACTCGGTTCATCTTCAGCCGACAATTGTTTCCGTTGTCACCCGTACTTTCTCTGATGACTGCAACTCCATGCCGGCAGGCGATTACGCATATATGGCAGTAGTGAAGCGGGGTTCGGAATATTCATTCTTCTACTCCTCTGACAATAAAAACTGGTTGATGATCAGGAATTTCAATCTTGAGACGAAGGGGAAGATTAAAGTCGGTTTCGCGGCACACGGTTCTCGTGGTGACGGCTTTACGGGAGTATTCAGTGAGATAAAATATCAGCCGAAAGCTTTGGATGATATGCGAATGTTGTCTTTGTTTTGAAGCTGTATCCCGAAACTTGTACCCTTATTACGGATATGATAACCCCAATTACAGATACCTGATTTCTCAATTGAAATAATTTCTATCTTTGTTGCAGTTCAAATACTTATGAATATGGATAGAGTTATAAAATTAGATAATGTAGATCACTATAACAGTCTCTACGGATTGGAAACCCTGCATCCTCTGGTGAGTGTGGTGGATCTTACCAAAGCAACCAAATCGGTCAATCATATCCAAATGACTTATGGGCTTTATGCACTCTTTCTGAAAGGAGCTAAGAACTGTGATATCAAGTATGGTCGCCAGCATTATGACTATCAGGAAGGAACCATCGTTTGCTTTGCTCCCGGCCAGACTGCCGGAGTAGAGATGCTGAATGATGTAGTGCAGCAAGAAGTGTACGGCATCCTCTTTCATCCCGACCTGATCCGTGGAACCTCCCTCGGAAAGACAATAAAGGATTATACTTTCTTCTCTTATTCAGTAAGCGAGGCTTTGCACCTGTCCGATCAGGAAAAAGAGACTGTGATGGATTGCCTGAAAAAGATCAGTATCGAGCTGGAGCATCCTATCGATAAGCATAGTAAAGCATTGATTGCTATGAATATCGAGCTTCTGCTCAATTACTGTATGCGGTTCTATGAACGCCAGTTTATCACCCGGAGCGGCGCCAATAAAGACTCTCTTACCAAGTTTGAGCAACTTCTGGATGAATATTTCAGAAGTAATCTTCCTGTGCAGGATGGCTTGCCATCTGTGAAATACTTTGCGGATAAAATCTATCTCTCACCCAATTATTTCGGTGACATGATTAAGAAAGAAACTGGTATGACACCTCAGGAACATATTCAGATGAAAGTGATTGAACTGGCTAAAGAACATATCGTTGAAACGGACGAGACAATCAGTGAAATTGCTTACACCTTGGGATTTCAATATCCGCAACACCTCAGCCGTCTGTTCAAAAAACGTGTCGGCTGTACGCCCAATGAATATAGACTGCAAAATGTACAGTTTTGAAAAAGGATATATTGAACATAGAGACCGTACACCAGTGCAATTGCTGTTTGGGAAATAAGACCTTACATCCGTTGGTGAGCGCCATTGACTTATCTAAAGCCAATGTGATGCAGCGTACTATCAAGTTCGATTTCTACACCATCTTACTGTTGGAATGCGAATGTGAGGATTTCATCTACGGGCGTAAGTATTACGACTATTCTAATGCAACAATGATTTTCCTGACTCCGGGACAGTCCATCAATATCAACGAAGGAAAGGCATTTCCCCGAAAGGGCTGGTTGTTGGCTTTTCATCCCGACTTGCTTTGCAGCACTTCATTAGGGCGGAACATTAAGAATTACTCTTTCTTTTCTTATCATCTGAATGAAGCGTTGCACCTTTCCTTGCGCGAAAAGGATAAAGCAATTGAATGTATGTACAATATTGAGAAGGAACTGCAACATGCAATAGACTGTCATAGCAAGACCTTGATTTCAAGATATATAGAACTCCTGTTGGATTATTGTTCCCGTTTCTATGACCGTCAGTTTATCACTCGGAATGAAGTCAATAAGGTGATATTGAACAAGATGGATATTGCGTTGGATGACTATATCCAGTCCGGACAATTGAAAAACGGTGTATTACCCTCTACAAAATACTGCGCAGATATACTTCATTTATCTCCCCGTTATTTCAGCGATTTATTGAAGTTTGAAACGGGGAAGAATCTGGATGAATACTTCCAGTTGAAAAGGCTGGAAGTCGCTAAGGAGATGCTATTAGGCAAAGGTTATACGGTAAGTTCGGTTGCTGAAAAATTGGGCTATCCAAGCGTACAATATTTCAGCAACCTGTTTAGAAAACTGGTAGGGGTATCTCCCTGCGAATATCGATTGTCACAAAACTAAGTGCTCTTGACATTCTGCGATACCCACATTCCTATATCCTGCTTACTGAGTGCCGCCGCCATCAGGTCGGGGAACTTATCGGGCGTACAAGCAAAGGTAGGCACACCGATATTTGCCAGAAATTCTGCATGATTTTTGTCATAAGAAGGGGCACCGTCATCATTCAGGGCGGGCAGTACGATAAGTTGCACGCCACTATTCACCAGTGATACGAACTTCTTTCGCATTTCTCTCGGATCGCCCCCTTCATACAAGTCGGTCACCAGTACCAGTACCGTATCTTGCGGACGGGTGATTACTCCCTGGCAATAGGTCAGGGCGCGGGCGATATCCGTACCGCCACCCAACTGTACACCGAAGAGTAAGTCTACCGGATCTTGCAAGTCATCGGTAAGGTCTACCACAGCCGTATCAAATACCACCATCCGCGTGTTCACTGCCGGAATGGAAGCCAGTACAGACCCGAAGATTCCGGAGTAAATGACGGATGTCCCCATTGAACCGCTCTGGTCCAGACAGAGGATGATGTCTTTCATCGCTTTCCGTTTTCTGCCGTAACCGATACGGACTTCCGGGATGATAGTCTTGTATTCCGGTTGGTAGTTTTTCAAATTCTTGGTGATGGTGGTCTTCCAGTCTATCTCGTTATAACGTGGATTTCTCCGCCGTGCAGAACGGTTGAGCGCTCCCGTCACAGCCTGTTGGGTAGGGGCGGAGAGCTTGCGTAGCAGTTCGTCCACCACTTTGCGGACTACCTGCCGTGCCATTTCCTTATTCTTTTCAGGAATAACCCGGCTGAGTGACATCAGTGTAGCTACAAGATGTACATCCGGCACTACCGTTTCAAGCATTTCCTTTTCCGTCAACAGTGAGGTGATATTCAGTCGTTTGATGGCATCGCGCTGAATGACCTGTACCACAGTCTGCGGAAAGAACTCACGGATATCTCCCAGCCAGCGGCTTACCTTTGGGGCGGATGATCCGAGTCCTCCGCGGCGGTCGCTGTCATATACGGCTTCTAATGACTGGTCGATGCGTTGCTCTTCCGGTGTCAGTGTGATACCCGTTCCGTCGGCTTCGTTTCCGCCCAGTATCAGGCGCCACCTTTTCAGATATTCTTCTTCCATTGTTTTCTCTTTACTTCGTTTCAATTCCTAATAACCGGTGAATCAAGGGAATCACTTTCACAGCTTCCTCTTCATTGTGTGAAGTTGCTGAGGCTGTTGCAGCCTGTATGCCGCTTGCACCGCCCGCCTTGGCTTTCTCACCCAACTTCCGGCGTTCTGCGGGACTGAACTCGCTGAATGTGCGTTTCAGTATGGGAAGCAGTTCCATGAAGGTTTCTTTTTCCTGCGAACATACCCAGTTATTTACCAGGTTCCACAAATTATCATCCAGCAGCAGAATGGAACCAGAAGAACGGAGGAAACCCTCGAACCAGTAAGCCATATCTGCCGGAGCATTACCGATGGAAGAATAATAACTAAGGGTATTCTGCGCTTCTTCGGCTGAAATGTCTCCCTTGTCGTTCAGCAGCCGTGTGGCATAGCCGGATAACAGCGGATGTACATTAACGGATGTACGCACCTGGCGGATAAACTCCAGCCACATCCTGTTCAGTTCCGGATCATTGAGAGTGGAAACTGCGTAATCCGTAGACACCAGTTTGTTGAGTATGTCCGTAGCGGCTTCCTCGTCTATATTGATACAAACAAGTACTCCACCTGCAAGGATACGGGCAATCATAGCTTGGAGCATATCGCCTACCTTTGAGAAATCCAGATTGCGGACATTGCCGTAGCGGACGATATTTACCAGATCGGGTACTGCCTCCATCATCTCGATGATATCAGTGGAGGCAGCCGAGAGGCGGTCGAGTTGCACCGTCATGGCTTCCACTAAGTCCGGTAGATTGGCAGGGATTACCCGGTCGAGCAGCCGGGTGAGTTCCGGAATATGCCGTATCTCTTTCGTCTGTTTGAGCAGAAACTTCTGCGTTGCTTCTTCCAGTGTATTTCCCCAGATAGCCTTTTCGATGATGCTTATAATCTGTTCCGGCTTATGGTAGAGTGTCCATTTTTCTTTGAAAGTACCTTTACCGTCAGTACCGCCCGGAATTGCCCAATCTATGTCGAGCAGGTGCAGGCGATGGAAGAAGATACTTCTATCCAGATCATTCGGTTTACGAAGGTCAAGAGTCAGCTCTTTGATTTCGGCTGTAAATGAAACACGCAGCCTTTTTTGAGTCTTTTCCACATCTACCAGCAAGGGAACTTTGGGTACATCATCGGGAACACGCCCCAGACGGTTACTGATGATAAGTTCTTCCTTAATGATCTGTAAAAGGATATCGTCGCCAAAGCCCATGACGGTGGTGATGGCTTCATTAAACTCAGCCAGTGAAGGGGCGGGGAGATTGCGTAAAGCAGCCGTCACCTGTGCCAGACGCACAGTTTCGATGACGTGGGCTACGGAGATATCCATATTCTTCTTACGGAAAAGGGAAGCAGCCTGACTGATCCAGAGGGTACCGTCGTCCTGCGGATGATGCCAAAGATAATGATACCAGCCCGGAGATGCTATACCGGCTCCGTATCCGCTGCGGAAAGCAAGCCGGTCGTATGTCCAGGGAATCCAGGTACATTCTATTTTTATTTTGGGCAGTCCTTTCAGCAGTTCGTTATCCTCTTTTACTTTAGGCATATTTTCGAGGGCGGGCACATGCCAGGCACCACAGATCACGGCGATGCGTTCGAAGTTTTCTTTCTGTGCTGTACGGATCATCTTACGCATCCAGGCTTCGCGGAGCTGATCACGGGGAGAAGTATGTTCGGGAAGTTCCTCCCGCAATGCGGTTACGGCTTCTTTCACAGCCTGAAATACATCGGCACTGTCTTTGCGGTGCTCAATGGTAGTTTCCCACCATGACTCCCCATCTGTATATCCGGCCGCTTCTGCCAGATAGTCAAAAGGATCTCTGTATACGGTGGGGATAATCTCCTCCTGTTGCTCTTCGGTGGTATTATGGGGCTCCTGATTTTGCGCCATCGAATGTACCAGTGGTAAATCGAAGAAGCGTAACGGTACTTCGTTCCGCAGGGCGTAAACTATCGTCTGCCATTCCGGAGAGAATTCGGCAAATGGATAGAACACCGCATTCTGTGGCTGGTCGGGTTGATAGGCGAGTAAGGCGACGGGTGGTTCCATCTGCTCATTCAGCACGCATGGAAGCAGAGTCTCGGCTTCTGCCGGACCTTCCAGCAAGATGAGATCGGGCTGAAGCTCTTGCAGGTATTCCAGTACATTCCGGCATGAACCGGGACCGTGATGCCTTATTCCTAATAAGTGAATTGCCATTCTTTTAATCTTTTAGTTCGTATGATGGAGTGGGAGGTATCAGATCATATCCCTTGAAGCACGGTAGATATCTTTCCATCCGTCGCGGTTCTTCACTACTGTTTCCATATATTCCTGCCATACCACTTTATCCTGTACCGGGTCTTTCACCACTGCTCCGAGAATGCCCGAAACAAGGTCTTCGGCATGTATCTGTCCGTCTCCGAAATAACCTGCCATGGCCAGACCATTATTTACCACCGAGATAGCCTCGGCCGTACTTAATGTACCACTGGGTGCTTTCAACTTCGTCTTTCCATCATTGGTAGCTCCCTGCCGCAGCTCACGGAAAATGGTTACTACACGACGGATTTCTTCAAGTGCCGGTTTCTCTGCCGGAAGCTGCATCACCTTTTCAAAGCTTTCCACGCGGCGGCGTACAATGTCTATCTCTTCGTCAATCGTATCCGGTAAAGGGAGAATAACGGTATTGAAACGCCGTTTCAAGGCACTCGACAAATCATTAACTCCTTTGTCACGATTGTTTGCTGTTCCAATGATATTGAAACCGCGTATCGCTTGTACTTCTTTATTCAACTCCGGAACCGGAAGTGTTTTCTCCGAAAGAATTGTGATCAGAGTATCCTGCACGTCAGATCCGATACGTGTCAACTCCTCGATACGTCCTATCTTACCTTCCTGCATAGCCTTCATAATTGGGGTTTGCACCAGTGCACCTTCACTGGGTCCTTCTGCCAGTAGTCGGGCATAGTTCCAACCGTAGCGGATGGCTTCTTCTCCTGTTCCGGCAGTACCTTGCACTATCAGTGTGGAGTTGCCGGAAATGGCAGCAGCAATATGCTCGCTCACCCAGCTTTTCGCCGTACCGGGAAGTCCGTATAGCAGCAATGCGCGGTCTGTTACCAGGGTAGCTACTGCTATCTCCATCAGACGGCGGTTACCTATATATTTAGGTGAAACTTCAAATCCGTTCTTCAGTTTGCCACCCATCAGGTAGGTGACTACCGATTGCGGAGACATTTCCCAATTTTCGGGAACAGAGTTTGTTTCATTCTTTTTCAGTTCGTGCAGCTCTTCTGCGAATTGCTGTTCGGCATGTTGTCTAAGTAAGGTACTCATATTGTTTTGTATTATTTATTGTCATTAAACAAGCTGTTTATTTTTTCTTTCATTCTCATATATTCCGCTGTCAGTCGGCAGAATTTGGCAATGGCATGGTCGGCATCGTATGCCACTGCCTGTTGTTCCACTTTGGGCAACATCTCCGGAGGAAAGTATAGCGACAGGCGTTCTGCCATCTCTTTCGGATAATAGTAATAATTGCTATGGAACAATCTTTGTAAAGCTCGTGTGGAGAATTTTATTCCCCATTGCGTCCTGTCCGCATTATACCAGGGTTCGGGAATATAATTGCTCTTGCTGTCTGTCTGGAAGTTGATTTCTTCCCGTTGCGCCGGCGTCAGTAATCCCATCAGCGAAGAGGCGTAGGCTTCATTTGAATCTTCTTTCAGGGTTTGATACGCCCATAGATTGTCACCGAAGTTTTCTATCGGCTGGCATAAGTTGAAGTAGGAACCGAATGGTGGCTTCTTTGCCAGTTTTGCGGCGGCTTTCTCCGGTGAACAGTCGTAGAACTCTGCCCAGAAACTGAGCGGTACACGTTCGGCGAGCTGGCGGAGCAGAAACTCTTCATCTTTTTCTTTCTTGTTGGAACTGACCTCTTCCAAGCCCAATTTCTTCATCTCAGGTGTAAAGGTGATTTTATCGTATGACCAACCCAGTAACATCTTATAATGAAGTTTTCCACGCAACAGGTCACAGTATGTTTTTACCAGTTCCGAGTCGGGCAGACTGCATAACAGGCGACGGGCGGTTTCTTTTACATTACTGCTTCGGTCGGTAGTGGCAATCTCTTGCAGGAAGTTTTCATCCGCTTTACTCAGATTGGTGCGCAGGCATTGTATCAGTTCGTCGCGGTGGGCGGCAGATTCATTTTTCAGTTCGGTTTGCAGCAAGGCAAGTCCCTGTTCGGGGTTCTCTTTTCTCAGGCGTTGCAGCATCCGCTTTCGTTCTTCATGCGAGGCTGTTTCCCAGGTTTCGTTTCCGGTATCTCCCCAGTCCGGTAATTCCATGTGGGTAAGCAGCCAGCGTCCACGGTTACCTGTTAAGGAAGAAAGCAGTGCTTGCTCTTCGTGCTTATCGGGATTATTACGGTCGTAGGCATGTGAGATTAGCGTCCGCAGATAGAATGGCGGAATAAGCTTGTTGCACCGGGCAGCTTTCCGGTAAGCATATAATAAAAGATACCGGTTTTGTTCATTGACCATTTGAATCAGCAGGTCGCCGATATTCCGGTCGAAATAGGGCAGACTGTCATCCGGAGCTTCATTCATGGCGATAGCTTCTCCGGCAGGTAACGGTTCCATTCCGGCACGGCTGTAGGCGAAAGTCAGAGCTGAAAACTGATAGAAAGCGTCTTCCGCATCTTCGCTCTTTTCTTGCAGCAGTCGGAAGTTTTCTTCCAGAGTTTCCGGTAAACCGTTCGGAATGAATTCTTTGGCAGCGGTTCCCAATAAGGCTGCATTAATGATTGGTTCAGTTACGTTCATCTCTCCAAATATAATAGTCAGATTGATACCACATTGAATTTAGCTCCCAGCAATTGGCGTCTGCCAGAAAGAAGGCGGCAAACGGCTTTCCACCCGTGACGGACAGGATGTCTGTTCGGGTGATGTCTTGCATCTGCACAGGTATCAGTTCGTTGTTTGCATCCTGCACACAGAGTTGTTTCCCTTGAACAGCCAGTCGCAGATTTTCTACTAATACGGGTACATTTTCAGCAAATGGGTTCTGTTGCAGGGCTTCCCTGTATCGGGCGGTTGCTTCTTGCAGATTCGCACAGAAATACGGGGTAATTGCTTCTTCGGATAATTCACATTCTTTGAACAAGGCGCGAAGACTGCCTACTCCTTTATAATAACAGAGTTTTCCGTCGTAGGTACTTCCGGGAACAAGATTGAATTCCGCCAAGGTTCCGGGAGCTGTGAAACTGAGATAGATGGCGAAACGATTGCTCCGACATCCGTATAGCCAGTAAATATCATTATTCAGCTCGTTTATCTTCTGACTTCTCTTATGGAGTACCAGCCACTGGTCAGTAATTGTTTCACCCGCCAGCACATCTTCTTTTGCTTGCGGATAACCTATCTGTGTGCGGATTTCCTGTTGCCACTCTTCCGGTTGCAGGTCCAGGTTCCGGTAACTCTTCATCAGGAGGTAGAGTTTTCCGAGTTGGTCGGTTAACTTGTATTTCCAACTTTCTTCGTAGAAGTTTATTTCCTGAATGGTTTTCAACCGATTGGCAAGTCCGGGAGCCTGGGCGTCTACCATACGGCGGGCAATACCGTCGAAAAGAGTATAAGCCCGTTCCGGTATATTGATTAACCCGTTGCGTAGCAGGTCTTTCAGCCAAATTTCCAGTTCATCAATACCGTTCAGCACCTTTTGGTGGCGCATAACCTGACGTTTGGCTTGTGCAGCTTCATCTACAGGCGTGTCGCTTTTGGCTTTCTGTTCCTTCTTTTCGGCTTTTTCTTCCCGCTTGGAAAGCCAGGAAGTCACCCATTCCGGTTCGTCCGCTTCTTTGAACTGCTCTGCCTGTGCGGCATATAGAAATAAGAGTCCCAATCCATGCTTGCATGGAAACTTCCGGCTAGGACAGGAACATTTGAATGCTACGTTTTTTGTATCGATTACGGTCTGGTATGGAGTTTTCCCACTTCCCTGGCAATGCCCCCAGATAGCACGGTCACTGTGTTCCAGCAACACCCACTTGGCTCTTGTCGCCAACCCTTTTCCGGCTTTTACGGAGGCTGCATCCGGGGCTAATTGTATGATTTGTTCTTCTGTTAGATTTAATAACATGATAATCTTAGTCAGCTATTAGTGTGTTTTTAGATTGCAAGTATAATGCTTTTTTTCTGTTTTTCAGATTTTTCGAAGAGAAGAGTTTTCTGTTTTTACCGGAAATCATCTGATCCGGATTCTTAAAGCCGGGAAAGATTCTGTAACTTTGCGGCAACAGGCATCACATACCTGCGAGTAATATATAAAACCGACTTGTATGGATTTTGAAACTTGCATAGCCTCTCATTCTTCAGTTCTGATGGAAGGGGCATTGGGAGAACGATTGAAGCGTGAGTATGGTCTCACCATCAATGGCAGTGTAGCTATGGCTGATTTGATTTATAGTCAACAGGGGCGACTGGCATTGGAAACTCTTTGGCGGGGCTACATGGGGATTGCTGAAAAATACAATCTACCGTTCTTGGCTACCACCCCAACCAGACGGGCCAATAAGCAGCAAGTTATTCAGGCCGGATATGATGAGGCTATTATTGAGAATAATGTCAGGTTCCTCCGTAAGATAAAGGAAACATCAAATATTGAAATGTATATTGGCGGTCTGATGGGGTGTAAAGGAGATGCTTATACAGGCACCGGTGCTCTGAACATTGAGGAAGCTCACGACTTTCATCATTGGCAGGCACAACTATTTAAACTTGCGAAAGCAGATTTCCTGTATGCGGGAATTATGCCTGTGTTGACCGAGGCAACGGGTATGGCGAGGGCCATGTCCGATACCGGAATCCCCTATATCATTAGTTTTACCATCCAAAAAGACGGGAAACTTATTGATGGGCATACCATCGACTATGCTATCCGCTTTATCGATGATAATGTATCTCGCAAACCGGTGTGCTATATGACAAACTGTGTACATCCCTGCATCGTCTATGAAGCTCTTGCGCACAACTTCAACCAGACCGAGGCTGTCCGAACACGGTTCATCGGTATTCAGGCCAATACTTCCGCATTGTCTTATAGTGAACTGGACGGTTCCGCTGATTTGCAATCTTCTTCTCCTGCCGACTTGGCTGAAGGTATGATGAAATTGAAATCAGAATATGATTTTAGGATATTTGGAGGCTGTTGCGGAACGGATGATACACATATGGAGGAAATCGCCAAGTCTATATCTTGCGGAGCATTGTCCTGATGCTTTCGATCTTTTCCGAAAAGAGTGAATTTGAATGAGTTAATTTTGACTATATCTTAAATTATATTATTATGCTTACTTGGTTCTTGAATTTGCTTGGTTTTAAGAAAAAAAATATTGGTAAAGGTATTTCTGAAGATTATGAGCCTATTACTCAAGAGTTGATAGATGCAACTCCTGAAGATGAGCTATATACTAAAATTATGTGGAGTTTGCTTAGCGATGAAGTTTGGTTTAGCGATTCACAAAAAGCTTTCTCTCTTATTTATGAATTGGATGGAGAAGTTTGTAACGGAGGATTTAATCAATACTATTTCAATCCGTCGGGTGAGGATCGGTATGAAGTTGAAAAGGCTTTGGAATTGATTGGAGCTATTGACTTCTCCAGTCTTATGAGACGAGCTAATGCTTGTTACGAGACAATAAAACCAGAATTAGAAAAGTTTGATGACGGTACATCGGAAAATTTTAGTAAAAGTTATGAGGATAATCTTCTGACAGAATTTGATAATGAATATTATGAGTTGAATAATGGAGGCCGTCTTTTTGTATTGATGTCACAATTTGTAAAGAAACATCCACAGGATTTTATTAGTAAGTAAATTAAAGCCTATCTAAAAGAGAATACTATAATACTCAAAAAATGAAAATTCATTCCTTTTTTGTATATTTGCCTCTTAACTTTTAAAATACCACAGTTATGAGAAAAGTACAACTATTGTTAGTTTGTTTAGTGCTTTCAGTGGCTGCTTCTGCTGCTGATAAGGTAGTTAAGTTACCCAAGCCCAATTTGAATCGTGCCGGTACGGTAATGAAAGCATTGTCTGAACGTCAGTCTACACGTGAATATGCTTCGAAAGCATTGAGCCTTGCTGACTTGTCGGATTTATTGTGGGCTGCTAACGGAATTAATCGTCCGGAGTCTGGAAAGCGGACAGCTCCATCGGCTTTGAATAAGCAGGATGTAGATGTATACGTGATATTACCCGAAGGGAGCTATGTGTACGATGCGAAAAATCATCAGTTAAATCTGGTTTCTGAAGGAGATCATCGCGATGCTGTTGCAGGTGGTCAGACTTTTGTAAAAGCGGCTCCGGTATCTTTGGTACTGGTCAGTGATGTTTCCCTCTTTGGCGATGCTCAGAAGCCACAAAATCAGGTGGTTGGAGCTATAGATGTTGGTATCGTTTCGCAGAATATCTCTTTATTCTGTGCTAATGCCAAATTGGCTACAGTGCCACGAGGTTCGATGGATGCCACTCAGTTGAAGAAAGTATTAAAACTGAAAGATAGTCAGATTCCTATGCTGAATCATCCTGTAGGATACTTTAAATAATAGAATAAGAAATGAGGGTGTGTCGGAACTCTCATAAACTTAAAATCCCCCTCGCTACAACTATCTGTGGCGAGGGGGATTTTAATTTTGTTTATTTGGCATCTTCAATAATAGAACAGATACTAACCCGGTTCCAGTCTGGTTCTGTGAACATGTCACCCACTCCCTGACCTTCGGCAGTAATGCGTGACGGGTTGATTTTATACTTATTGACCAAGATTGTCTTTACGGCTTCGGCACGTGCTTTAGCTATTCTTGCATTGACTTCGGCACTACCTTCCGGTGAAGCGTAGCCTTTAATCACCACTGTTGTGTTTGCGTGTTTCTTCATGTAAGAAGCCACACGTTCCACGTTTGGCAACTGAGAGGCATCGACTGTAGATCTACCTTGTCTGAAAGTAATGATGGATTCCGGAATGCGGCTGGTCTCCACTACCGTCTCAACAGGGATTACCCGGTTCTGTAAGTTGTTTACTTCTTGTTGCAGTGCGCTGATCTTCTGTGCGTCAACATTGATCTGACCGTTCTTCTCATTCACTTGTGAGCGAAGATTATTGATAGAATTGTTCAGGTCGCTAATCTCGGCCGGATCATAGAGTTTAGCCAAGGTAAAGTGATGGCTTCCGTTGCTACCACCAAAGTGGTAAGCTACACCTGCTGTTAGTTCAAAGGCGGCATTGTTTACATTGAATCGGCTACGGTTGTGGTCGCCTTGCATATCATATACCAATGCCGGTTTGACTCCTATCGTCCAGGCTTTAGCTTCTCCGAGATTGAAGTTGAAATTCATTCCGAAACGGCTGGACCAGGAGTTCACATCTCCAGGGCCGTCCATGTAGTAGTGCAGCCATCCCGCACCGGCTACGGCCTCTACTTCGAATATGCGCGGAGTACCTGTATAGCCTGCGAACAGATTCATCAGGTTAACCTTACCCAATAAACTAAGGTCTGAGGCATCAAAAGCTGTCTTACTGTTCGAAGTGTTTATATATCCCATGCCTTGAACTCCCAGTCCGAAAACAGGGGTAAGTTGCTTCGTAAACTCAATTCCCAAAGCCGGGCGGGCATTCTTGAAGAAAGCGCTGTGGCTTACAGGAGTTATAATACCGGTTTTTAGTTCTATAGACCAATTGTCTGTGAATTTGCTGCCTTGTACGGTAGTCTGGGCATTTGCAGCCAATGCTGCTAAAACAAATGCTGCTAAAATAATTGATTTTTTCATAATTGAAATGCATTAATAGTTGATACAATAAAATATAACATGCCCTGAAGTAGTTTATTTGTTTGCTCTTTTCAGGAATAAAGCGGGAGGGTTAGGTTGCAGATTTCTTGTTTGCTTTGATCTTTGTTAAGTTTAAAGTTAGTTTAATCATATAATCTACTCTTTCTCGAATCCCGTTCATTAACGTAACAGCGATTCTTTCTTTAAAAATTTAATTTTCTTCTTCATAATTCATTATTTTAAATTCATAATTAAGGTTGCTGTTCATTTGTAACAACATAATCTTTGAAACATGGTTCGATGTATGAAAGGGTAATTAACAATAATTTAATGTTGCTCAAGATTCAATAAAAAGTTGGCTCGGTTTACTCTCACTACCCTCACTTTTAAAATAGCTTATTGATAATTAGAATATTAAGTGTGGGTGAGAGTAAAAATCCGACGTGAGAGTAAGCCGCTTACTCTCACGCCGGATTTTTACATTTCTACATCATAACTTCTTCTGTTATACCGTAATACCCCACGTTTGGCGCATATATCGGTTGGTTCTGTAATCCGATGTTTTTTAGCTTTCCTTCCCCGCGTAAGCGGCGGATATGCCCCATTGCGGTCGATTTCATCATGCCACATACCCTTTGGAAGTCACTTCTTGTCATCATGTGGTGCTGACTGAAGTAGATGGTTAGCCGGCTGTCTATTTCTTCATCCGATAATTTGTTGGAGTGTCCGTTGTGTTTTATATTCTTCAGTTTCACATTTCCGATTTCACTTCTCAGTTCCTGATCCGCCCGGAATTTGATGCCTTTCAGCCTTACTTTCGTATTCTTCCGTTTTGTATCTTCCTTTATTTCTTCCGTACAGGTCAGGGTAGGGTGGAAGTAACCGATGCCATCCAGATGTACCTGCCTGCCTTCCGCCAGTTCTTCACCCATTGCATGAGACAGGGCGTCGAGCACGGCCGATACATCAGTTTCCGTCAGTGAACAACGTTCCTGGATTTTGCGTCGCAACCTGTCGGTTCCTGTTTTTCCGTTCAGTGTGATGCGTGCATGAAGTTTCGTTTCTTCTTGTGGCTGGTTGGGAGCCACCGGGTTTTCGTACCATTCAAATAAGATTGCCATAGTTGCTTGTTTTAATTATAAGGTATTAATTTGTTTTACATTAGGGACTATTCTGTTTCCTCCTAAGGAACATCCCTTTTACCCTTAGGAATGATTGGGTATTAACCTTGGTCAACAGGCTTGTCAACGTTGGTTGCTCGGCTTGTTGACCTCCATTGCACGGCCTGTTGACCAAGGTTAACACCCAATAGGACTTACTACAAAGATACAAAATAAGCAGGGCTAAGTCAAGTGATTCCCTGTTTATTTCTCAATTATTATTGAAGCTTTTACTGTAAAATGTATGAGCTGAACTTTTTTGAAATAAATGCAGAATAATATGCTTAAATACTTGACTTTCGCTTTTTGGAGCAGTATCTTTGTAACTCTTTAAAGGAATTATACTATATAAATAAAATTCAAAACAGCTAATGATATGAAAATCACTTCAATAAGACATGACAAAGATGCAGGCAGAGAGATGATGACCGTTTATGATGCCGACGTGCTGATGGAGAAGATGAAAACGGAAACCAGAGACGGGTATGTAACGGGGTTACGGACTGTCATCCCTCAGTTGGAAGGTACTGAATCCGCATTCTCTCATATTGACAAACTTCCACGTGTCTATCCTGCCGTGGAGTGCGCCCGGACTAAAGACGGAGGGCGAAGAATGAAACGATACAATGGTCTGGTTCAGCTTGAAGTGAAGAAGCTGGCTGGATTGGCGGAGGCTGAACTGGTGAAACGTCAGGCGATGCTGCTTCCTCAGACGTTTGCCGCTTTTTGCGGTTCCAGCGGAAAGAGTGTGAAAATATGGGTGTGTTTCGCCCTGCCGGATGGAAACTTACCGAAGCGTGAACAGGAGGCCGCATTGTTTCATGCCCATGCCTATCGCTTGGCGGTGAGTTGCTATCAACCGTTGTTCCCATTTCCCATTGCCTTGAAAGAGCCCTCACTGATGCAAAGCTGCCGGATGACGCTCGATGAACATCCCGGATACAATTCTCATGCGGTACCTTTCTGTCTGGAGCAGCCATTCTCCATGCCCGGCGAACAGACCTTCCGGCAACGGCAGTTGGCTGAGAAAAATCCGTTGCTGAGGCTGGAACCGGGCTTTGAAACATCGCAGACCTTCACCATGCTTTTTGAAACCGCCCTCGATAAGGCGCTCCGGGATATGGAGAACTGGCGACGGGGAAATAATCTCCAACCGTTGCTTGTCCGCCTTGCGGAGTATTGCTACAAGGCGGGCATACCGGAAGAGGAAGTTGTGAGGCAGACGATTATTCATTATTATGCACAGGCGGAGCAGCAAACGGTACGTGCTATGGTTCATAATATTTACCAAGAGTCTAAGGGCTTTGGCTCTAAAACTATTTTGACTCCGGAGCAGGATACCGCTCTGCGCCTGGAAGAGTTTATGGAACGGCGCTATGAGTTTCGTTATAACACGGTGTTGAACGATCTGGAATACCGTCAGCGGAATTCCATTCATTTCTATTTCAGACCGGTGGATCGGAGGGTACGCAATACGGTGGCGATTAATGCCCTGAAAGAGGGGATTCGTGCCTGGGACCGTGACGTGGAGCGTTATCTGACATCAGAGTATGTGTCTTTGTACAATCCTGTTGAAGAATACCTTTGCAGTGTGGGGCGTTGGGACGGAAAAGACCGCATCCGGGCACTTGCCAATCTTGTGCCATGCAATAATCCGCATTGGCGGGAGTTGTTTTATCGCTGGTTTCTCAGTATGGTGGCTCACTGGCGTGGGCTCGACCGCCAACATGGAAACAGTACGTCGCCATTACTGGTTGGGGCACAGGGGTATCGTAAATCTACCTATTGTCGCATTATTTTGCCGCCTGAACTGCGTTTTGGATATACGGATAGTCTTGATTTTAAGAGCAAACAGGATGCGGAGCGTTATCTGGGGCGTTTTCTGCTGGTGAACCTGGATGAGTTTGATCAGATTAGCTCCAACCAGCAGGGGTTTCTGAAACATCTTTTGCAGAAACCTGTGGCAAATTTGCGGAAACCTTACGGTTCTACCATTCAGGAAGTGCGCCGTTATGCCTCGTTTATCGGTACCAGTAATCAGATGGACCTGCTTACCGATCCCAGCGGCAGCCGCCGTTTTATCTGTATCGAAGTGACTGCACCTATTGATACGAATGTCACCATCAACTACAAGCAATTGTATGCTCAGGCCATGGATGCCATTTATAAAGGTGAGCGCTACTGGTTGAATGATGAGGACGAAGCTATCCTGAAAGAGACTAACCGGGATTTTGAACAGGTCAGTCCGCTCGAACAGCTTTTCCACTGCTATTTCCGGGTGACGGAAGAAGAACGGGAAGGGGAATGGCTGACCGCAATGGAGATATTCAATTATCTACAGCAGAAAACCCGCGATAAACTGTCGGTCAGCAAAATAGGGCACTTCGGCCGTTCGCTGAAGAAATTGGATATCCCTTGCAAGAAGACGAATAGGGGGACGGTGTATCATTTAGTGAGACTTGGATAGACTATTCTGCAGATAATCCTCCCAGCACCAATGCTACATTACCTATTAAAGAACGGTGCAATTGGAAAGGTGGATAATCAGTATGGTCGGAGACAAGCGTCAGATGCTCTTCGTCTTTTCCCGGATGTATTCGTTTTATGAGTGCTCCCTGCGGGGTAAGCAGCAGATAGATTTTGTTCCATTGGAAGAAAAGCCCTTCGTTGGAAAGGCATTTGCAGGCTATGATATCACCACCTTTATATTGTGGAGCCATACTGTTGTCTTTTACCGGAATCAGAAAGTCCGCCTCATTGAATAGAGGTAGGGAGAAATGTTCCGTAGCTTGAGAGAATGTTCCCTTTTTACCGGTAAATAGCGTCGGTAATGTTTGGTAGGAAATTAGGGGAATCCCTTTTTTTTCTGTTACCGGAGGCGGAAGTGTTATCTTCGAACCGGAACGTACCATATTGCCTTGTCCGGTAAGCAACCAATCCGGGTTGATCTCTTGATATATTCTTAGAATATTTTCTAATTTATCGGTGCCAATAGCCCCATTGTTTTTCAGGGAACGTCCAAAAGAAGCATTTGACATTCCGATACTTTTCTCAAAAGCGGAGATAGAAATACCCTTTAAATCAATATATTCTTTGATCCGCTGTAATATCATAGAACAACCCTCCTAAATAAAATTATGCAATAAGTAGGAAATTTTCTCCAATTTTATTTGTTTTGTATTAGATAATTTCCTATAATTGCGAAACCTAAGAAATACAAACAGCCGTAAATATACAAAAATAGCCAACTAAACAGAAAGCGAAAGAAACTATAACGTGACAATAAATGAATTTTTAAAAACTTAAAAGCTAATTTATGGAAAACGAGAATGCGGATTATGTTCATGGAAGTGACCTCTTAGTAGGCATTTTAGTAGAGGATGTTTTTAACCCTCTGGGACACAGTAAGACGTGTACGATTACTAACACGGCTGAGACAAAAGACCGTGCGGTGAAACCGACATTGGAAGAGAAGGCAAAGGCTGCCGCTGCCGGTAAATGGAAAGAGAAATCCGTGAGTGGATTGAGCGTAAGTATCAGTTCCGAAGGATTTGTTTTTTACGGTGATGGCATGGGCTATGACAAACTGTTGGAGATGTGGGAAAGCGGGAATCCTGTTCCTGTGAAGTATGCGCTTCGTGGAGAAGAAGACACGAAGTATCGTCAGGGCAATTTCATTATTACTTCGTTAGAAGAGGTGTCTGCGGCAGATGATGATGCTACTTACAGCATCTCGCTGGAGAATAGCGGGCCTGTGGAAGTTAAAGTGGTTACACCCAAAGCATGAGTATGAACAAAGTAATACTGTATGGTAAGGAATATCCTAATCGGGTGACGATGGGTGCCATGATTGACTTTAAGCGTGAGACGGGTAAGGATGTAAATGAAATCGGCGCGGATATGGAGCTGTTGACGATGTTTATGTTTTGCTGTGTTCGTTCTGCTTGTCGTGCTGATGAGGTGACGTTTGATCTTGGCTTTGAGCGTTTTGCCGATGGCATTGACCTGAGCGAGTTCAATCGGTTTCAGGAGAGTATGGCAACCGGGGGTGAGGATGGCTCAAAAAAAAAGGGGCAGGAGAGGAAACTGTAGGCATTGAGGAATTACTGGGTTTGGCAATGGGGTGTATTGGGATGAATTTAGACGATTTTCGCCGATGCACCCCTGCTGAGTTTTCGGTTATTTATCGTTTTTGGCTGCAACATGATGAACGAAATGTACAGAATGATTGGGAGCAGACACGCTTTTTGGCTTGCTGTATGTTGCAACCTTATAGTAAAAAGAAATTGAGTCCGACGGATGTTTGCAGATTCTCGTGGGAGAGGAAACGGGAACAAGAAGCCAAGAAAGAAGTTAGTACAAAGGAAAGGTTCGAAGAGATAGCAAAGAAATGGGGGTAAAGAAGGGATGTTATTTACTTTTCTTTATCATTTGAGGAGTTGTTTTCATCAGATGAATTTGCATCTTTTTCACGAAGGTGTTGTAACTCTTTACGGGTCATAAGGGCTTCTTCTTTGTATTTAGCCCACTTTTCTTCTTCTATGCGACGTTTTTCTTTTGCTTCTTGGCGTTCTCTTTCAGCTTTTTCACGTGCTAACCTTTCGCGAAGTTGTTGTAACTCTTCGCGTTTCTTGAGGGTTTCTTCGCGGCTTTTCTGTACGGAAGCTTTCATTTTTTCTTCAAACTTGCTGAGTTGTGGAGACTCTTTTTTAGAAGTATCATTTTTAGATAGCATTCCACCTATACTCCATGCTCCTATAGCACCGAGTATGAGACAAATTAGTATAATATAAGGCCCCATATGTTTAATCTTTAATAATCATGTTACAAAGATATGGAAAAAATAACATATGATATAGTATTTAGTTTGAAAAATACCCCTTCAGGAATTCTTCGAAAAATGTGTAATATATTGCTTGATATACAGAAGAATATTCAAGGTATGTCAGTTCTTTTATTTGTTAAAAAAATGGTAGTGAAAAGAGTATGGGATATGATGAAAAAAGGATGGTTGAATATTTATTTATGTTTTGCTTGTCTCTCTTCTTTTTTGCGACGCTTTTCTTCTTTTTGTCGTTCTCTTTCAGCTTTCTCACGTGCAAGTTTTTCACGAAGTTGCTGTAATTCTTCACGTTGTATGCGAACTTCTTCTTCAAGTTCATTTATTTTTTCTTGCTCCTGTTTGTCTTTTTTTGAATTATTTTTATTGGAAATTTTGTCTATATCCTTGATGAATCCCCCTGCTCCTATAAAACCAAGAATCATAAATGTTAATAATATAATGTATGTTCCCATAATTTGATTATATATTTAATTAATGCACAAAAGTATGGAAAAAAAATCATATGATATAATATTTAATTTTAAAAATAATCCTTCAGTATCTCTCCGTGAAATCAATAAATTATTGGTTGATATAAGAAAGAATACTCAAGAAATGGCAACTGATGTATCTCGACAAATTAGTGCAGTACAATCCCCTGTAGACGACCTTAGAACGAAATGGCTAGGTCTTGCAGGAGGTATGGGAGCAAGTTTGGCTCTTTTATCAGAAAATGCATCAGGAATAACATTAATGAGAAAAGGTTTAAAAACTTTACTGACTTCTGTTAATTCTACGGCTACTGGCGCTAAGATTTTAAATGGTATTATTGCCGCCAGTCCTTGGATTATTGCTGCTACTGCCGCTACCGCTTTGGCTGTCGGTATATATAAACTATGTTCAGAAAGTGATGATGCAGCTAAGGCTCAAGGGCGTTTAAATGGCATAATGGCTACTTTGAATAAAGAAGTTGCTACAGAGTACCTTACCTTGGATAATCTCTTTACTCCTTTGAATAAAGCTCGCGAAGGCACTGAAGAATGGCAGAAGGCAAAGAATAACATTGTAGCCAAATATGGTGGTTATCTTGATAAGATGGGCATTGAAATAACCAATGCGGATACAGCGAGAAAAGCGTACGATAAATTGAGTGAAGCGATAATCAATTCTGCTCGTGCCCGTGCTATGGAGTCAGCAACAGCAGGTGCTGCAGATGTTTATACGGGAAAGGAAGCTGAAACAATAAAAAATATGAGAGAGCGCCTTTATGGAAATAAAGGTTCCGGAGATGGAAAAATATCATCGCAGGAGGCTGGAAAGGCTATGGGGCAAATAATGCTTGCAGTACGTAGTGGGAAGAATATTCCTAAAGAAGCGAGAGATATCTTATCTAAGTTGGAAACTGTTTGGACAGATCCTGAAGGTTTTGCGCATCGGGATAATTTTGTCGCGAACTATATTTATCAGAGTATTTCTGATATTCGTAAAGCTAAAGAAAATTATGAAAAAGAACTAGCCACTGCAAAAGCTATGTTTGGTGGAGGGCAAGATCTATTGTCTACATCGAACGCAGAAACAAATACAAATGATACAACGAATGGGACTGTAACGATTGAACCTCGTGTAGAATTAGAATCTGCCGAAGGAAGTTTATCCGCTTTGGAAGCAAAACTTTCGGAACTTAAAGAGAAACAACAGAAAGCACCTCTTGAAGAAATCATTACTTTCTCAGTAGATATTGCTAAGTTAGAATCAGATATAGCCAATGCTAAATCTATCATAGATAAGACTAATTTTCAGGTAGCATATCCGGTGAGGCCAGCGAATTTAGATGCAACTCCTGTTGGAGGAATAGCTACCGCCAGCTCTTTAGAACTTGGCATCAAAGATGGAGGTTTGAAAGATATGAAACTCGAGCCGATGAATTTTGATATTCAAGATCCCTTAACCGATATGGAGAGATGGAATGAGGCTGTGGGATTGGCAAGAGAAAAGAATCAGGAACTGACGGATAATATAGGAGCGGTAGAAGACACAGCAAGAAAAAATTATTTGTTTTTTGCTTGCCTCTCTTCTTTTTTGCGACGTTTTTCTTCTTCTTTTTGTCGTTCTCTTTCTTCTTTTTCGCGTGCAAGCTTTTCACGAAGTTGTTGTAACTCTTCACGTGCTTTTAGTGCTTCTTCTCGGCTTTTTTGTGCAGAAGCTTTCATCTTTTGTTCAAACTTGCTGAGTTGTGGAGGCTCTTTTTTAGAAGTATCACTTTTAGATAGCATTCCACCTATGCTCCATGCTCCTATAGCACCGAGTATGAGACAAATTAGTATAATATAAGGTCCCATATGTTTAATCTTTAATAATCATGTTACAAAGATATGGAAAAAATAACATATGATGTAGTTTTTAATTTGAAAAATAATCCTTCTAGTGCTCTTCGAGAAATGAGTAAGATATTACTTGATATACAGAAGAATATTCAAGGTATGTCAGTCTTTTTGTCTGTTCAAAAAATGGTAATGAAGAGACTATGGGATATGATGAAAAAAGGATGGTTGAAAATTTATTTATGTTTAGCTTGTTTTTCTTCTTTCTTGCGACGCTTTTCCTCTTCCTTTTGGCGTTCTCTTTCTGCTTTCTCACGTGCAAGCTTTTCACGAAGTTGCTGTAAATCTTCACGTGCTTTGAGTGCTTCTTCTCGGCTTTTTTGTGCAGAAGCTTTTAGCTTCTTTTCAAACTTGCTTTGTTTAGGTGGCTCAGGTTCTTCATTTGTCTTCTTATTATAAAGAAAATCATGAAGTACGCTTTTACCAGCCCAAAAACTCAGAATCATCATTATAAGGAGTATGTATGGTCCCATAGATATTAACTTTGATAATAATTGCAAATATATGGAAAAGATTACATATGATATCGTATTTAACTTGAAAAATAATCCTTCAAGTTCTCTTCGAGAGATAAATAAAGTGTTGATTGATATACAAAGGAATACTCAAAATATAGCTTCTGTTGTTACTACTCAAATGAGTATGATGCAAAATCCAATTGATGAGGCTAGATCAAAGTGGCTAGGCTTAACAAAAGATACTGGTGCTTTTTTTGCTGTTTTTTCGGAAAATTCTTCTGGGATACTTCTTTTAATTACTATGTATGAGAAATTAGAAAAATTAGGTGCTACTACAAAGATTGCATCTGTAGCTCAAGATGCTTATAATAAAGTTATAGATTTAGGAAAAAGAGCTATTTATGTGTATCAGATGCGAGTCTTAGCTGCTTGTGGAGCAATTTCCACCACTACTGGTGCCACCAAAGCTTTAAATATCGCTTTGGCAGCAAGTCCTTGGATATTAGGAGCTACTTTGATTGCTGGTGCGGCGGTTGCTATATATAAATTCTGTTCAGGTAGTAATGATGCGGCTAAGGCTCAAGGACGCTTGAATGACATAATGACTACGATGAATAAAGAAGTGGCTACGGAGCGTCTTGCTTTGGATAATCTCTTTACCCCCTTGAATAAAGCCCGTGAAGGAACAGAAGAATGGCAAAAAGCAAAAGATGACATTGTTGCTAAGTACGGTGATTATCTTGAGAAAATGGGTATTGAAATCAGCAATGCAGATACCGCTCGAATTGCGTATGATAAACTGAGTGAGGCTATTTTGAACACTGCCCGTTCTCGTGCTATGGAAAAAGCGACATCCGGAGCTGGCGAGGTGTATGCAGAGTCTGAAACAGATGCATTGAAAGATATTCGTAACCACTTAAACAAAGGTATCGGTGAAGGAGCAGGAAAAATAACTGCCGATCAGGCGGAAGAGGCTTTTATGCAAATTCGGGATGCTATACGTAGTGGAAGCGATATTCCGAAAGAAGCACAAGAAATACTGGAAAGTGCCAAAACTAGTTATTCCAATCAGTTTGGAAGTTATATAATTAATCCTTTAGCCGAATATATTTATAAAAGGTTGAATGATGTACGTAAGGCACAGGATGCTTATAAGAAAGAAATGGCTGATGCGAAAGCTATGTTTGGAGGAACTGATAATCTGTTGGGAGTATCATCGGGTGCTGAGGTTCCAACAGGCAATGCGGTTGTAACGAATAATGACAATGATAAGGATGATAAGAATACATCTTCTATTACTCCTTATATAGAATTGAAACCTGCCGAAGGCAGTTTGGCTGATTTAGAAGCGAAACTCTCCGATTTAAGAGAAAGGCAGAGAAAGGCACCTCTTGAAGCAATCGTTACTTTCTCAGTAGATATTGCCAATTTGCAGTCTGATATAGCTTCAGCCCAATCTATTATAAATAAGATGAATTTTCAGGCAGCGCATCCGGTGAAGCCGACTGATTTAGATGCGGCTCCTGTTGATGGAAGATTTGATACGACTAGTTCTTTAAAACTTGGCGTCAAAGATGGAGGTTTGAAAGATATGAAACTCGAACCGATGCACTTTGATATTCAAGATCCCTTAACCGGTATGGAGAGATGGAATGAGGCTGTGGGATTGGCAAGAGAAAAGAATCAGGAACTGACGGATAATATGGGAGCAATGGGGAATGCTATGGGAAATGTTGGTAACCTGATAGGTGGAGCAGCAGGTGAATGGTTACAATGGGGAGCCAATGCAGTACAGGCAATAGGACAAGCTATCCCGCAAATTATGGCATTATTAGGCATCCAATCCACCCAGGCTACGGCTAACACAACTGTCGCTGCAACAGGGGCGGCTGCCAGTATGTCGAGTATTCCTATTGTGGGGCCTATATTGGCTATTGCGGCTGTAGCGAGTGTATTGGCTGCTTTGGCCAATCTGCCTAAGTTTGCTTATGGTGGTATAGCCTATGGCCCCACTTTAGGCCTTTTCGGAGAATATTCCGGGGCGATTAATAATCCGGAAGTAGTAGCTCCGCTTAATAGATTGAGACAACTGATACAGCCTGTGGATGGTGGAAACGGTGGAAAAGTTGTATTCAGAATAGAAGGTCGCACTTTGGTAGGAATATTGGAACGGGAAAACAATCTGATTAGGAGAAGTTGACAAACAATTATGAATCTTCAATGATAGAATTATGGAGTATTTACGATATTCGGGACAATTCCTCAGTCATGAGAGTATAGTGTGGAAAGTTGACATTTATCAGGAAGCGGATGAACCGTTTTCGTCGATAGGCATACTGCGATTTCCGGCTGATAGTCCGTTGGTGATAGAGTGGGCACATACTGACAAAGAAGAAGTGATATGCGGTAGTACCGCCTCACTGACCATTGTAAGTCCAGGCGACCGGACTTATGAGGATCTTTATATTATCCTGCCGGGTAGCATACGTCTGGAAGTGCTACGTAACGGACTGCTTTACTGGAGTGGTGCGCTTGATCCGGAATTCTACGAAGAACCTTACTCTGCCTTCGATGAATATGAAGTGAAGCTTACATTTAGTGATTTTGGTATTCTGGACCGTCTGAAATATGACCTGACGGGTACGCGTACATTGGAGAATATATTGCAGTATGCTCTCCGTAGGAGTAAAATACAATATGGAGAACTAAATCAGGATTATCTGAGTACTTATCTGGAAGAAGGCGGCACAAGAGCGACTTTAGATAAAATAAGTGTCCGGAGCGATAACTTCTATGATGAAGACGGTGAAGCCTGTACACTTTATGAAGTGATAGAGGGGATGTTGCAACCACTTGCTTTAAGACTGATACAGAAGAATGGAAAGATATGGGTATATGATTTGAATGGGCTTTACTTACATGGAATCACTAAAGGAGTTCTCTGGAAAAGTGATGACCAGATAATGGGGGTAGACAAAGTAATTAATAATGTAAAAATAACTTTTTCTCCTTATTCAGATGGAAAATTGTTGGGACAGGAAATTAAGTATACAGGTGAATACTCCGCAGATTATGTTAATATACGTGGAGAAGGTGCACCTCCGGGAGTATATTACTATGCTTTTTATGTTGATTATGGATGGCGGGTGGAAAATGATGTTGATTATGAAAATCTTTCATTTGCTATTTTTCCGGATAGTAGGAAGGGGACGGGATTGGCTGAGATGAATTTGTGTACTTACTTTCATATACTTCCGTTGCTTGGTGCCCAGCCGGCTGATGGAGTGGCATTTACGATGTCTACAGGAGTACATATAGCCGGAGGAACACCCAATCAGTTTCCTCAAAAGCCATGGCAAAAACCAGAGCAAGTGATAATGCGTACTTATCGTACTTTCATACCCAAATTATCTGAAAAAGATAGTGAAAAATATTATATACGTTTAAGTATGGATATGCTACTGGATGCTCGTTACAACCCTTTTACGGAAGGTAGTAGTGATAATGAAAAAAGTAATTACGAATTGTTGGACTATCGGTTTAATTATGTACAGATACCTGTAACCGTAACTCTGTATGACGATGACGGTAATGCTTTGATGCACTATTCTAATGCTGATATTGCTAAACGTACAGATTTGAGAGGGGCTTTGTCTTATAAGACCAAAGGAGAGTGGCTGGATGGTGCTGCATCCTATCAAAGTTGCTGGCTGGAATGGTATGATCCGGCTGACCGGCATGAAAAATCAGGTATTCAGGGATGGAAAAAGAACCGGCATAATATAGGGTTATCTTTAGAAGATATATATAGGTCGTTCCAGAGGTTGGAAGAGGGACAGTATATACCTTATCCTAAAAAAAACGGATATTTGGAAGTTTGTATTTATGCTGGTGTATGGGTATATGAATGGACCAAAGGAAAGATAAAGGAGGCACCTGATGACTGGTATCAGAAAATACGCTGGTTGTTGTATAAAGCTCCACAGCTTGATATGGTACGTAAAAATATAATTCATGACGATGCGGAAAATGATGATATAGAGTATACAGGTGTCATAAATGAGAGTGCCAAAGAAGGAATTAGCTTGGATACGATATGCGGAACAATGACTGATACAAGTCCCACTGGGAAAGGAGTGCTTTTCCGGACGGAAGATGGTATTCAGATAAAAGAACTTACTCGTGCCGGACGGACTACACAAGCAGAACAGTTACTTATCGGAACATTATATAGTCAATATGCAGAACGGAAGACGTTGCTGACAGGAACTGCCGGAATACTGGATGGTGACCTGGCTGTTTGTTCGGAAAGTTGTCAAGATGTTAAACGATTTATTTGCTTGTCGGACAAGCAAGATGTGATAGAAGATGAGAGCCGATTGGAGATAGTAGAACTTCGTCCGGACGAATATTCATCAGATAAAGATTAAACTTTATGGAAAAGAAGTATATATCAGGAGCAATATTGCGTACAGCGCAGCCTCGCAGCAAACGACTGAGAGAGCTGGGGAGGGCAAGCGAAAATGGAGTGTCAAGTACAGTTGTATCGGTAGATGGTTCTTCTTCGTCCGATTTTACTGGTGATGGTCATACGCATGCCAATAAAGCAACGCTTGATGAAATCAGTACTGATGATGACCGCTATATCTATCTGAAAAAGTTAGAGGTGAGTGATGACGGAACTTCTTATGAAAGTGTGATAAGGAAAGCAAAAACGGGATATGCGGACGAAGCCGGTCATGCCATTGATGCCGACAATGCCGGTCATGCCGACAAGGCGTATGACGTAGATGCTGACAGCCCGGTATATGATAAGTTTTTACGGAAGGATGTGGCGGATATTGCCGCAAAAATCACTACTTTTCTTGAAGGTTTATATATAGGCAATAGCGGGCATAGCATATCTGTCAGTGATTCCAATGTGGTTACGGCTATCTTTGACGAACTTAAGAATATCTTTGGCATCGTGTCTTCTGATTTTGTTTCCGGAGATTTGGGAGCCGGATTCAGCCTTAAATATAATCAGGAGACGGGAAGGTCTTATCTTGAGGTGGACGAAATCCTCGTACGGAAATTGGCATATTTCGTTGAACTAATCATCAAACGCTTATCATACGTCGGTGGGGAAATCATTCTGACTCCGGCATCAATGAAGTGCGTAAAGGTGGAGGAGTACGATGCCTGTTACCTCTGTTACTTTGAGCAGGATAGTGGGGATAAATCCATCATACAGGAATTTAGAATCGATGACCAAGTGCGTGCACAGACCTTTAATATCAAGGAAGGAACGTCTCATAATGTTACTAATAGCTATTATTGGCGTTTGGTAGTTGCCATAGGTGATAATTATATTGATCTTTCAAAATCAGATTGTGATACGGGCAGCGGTGTTCCTGAAGCCGGCGATTCCATCGTGCAGCTTGGCAACCGGACGGATACGACACGACAGAATGCGATAATCCTTTCGACGGTGGGCGACGATGCCCCTTCTATCAAACAATATAAAGACATTGATTCATATTCTTTGGAAGGCAAAGAAGTTACCATCATTTCTCCGTTCCTGAACAAATTTATCGGGCAGTTTATCTCCGAAGCGACCGGGAAGAGTTATGATAGTATGTTCAATGAACTTCAGGCGGACCTTGGTCTGATAAAGGAGCAGACAGATAAGGAATATACGATATGGTTCTTTGAATACGTTCCGACATTAGCCAATATACCAGCCATAGATTGGAATACCAGCGAATTGAAGATGATGCATGAGCAGGATATGTTTTATAACACAGCTTCCGGACTGGCATATAGATTCGTAAAGTCTGCTGACACTTGGGAATGGATAGATATTACTGACCAACAAACAATTAAAGCTCTAGAAAATGCCGCCAAGGCCCAGGACACGGCGGACGGCAAGCGGCGGGTTTTCGTCTCCCAACCGACGGAGGCGCAGGCGTATGACGTGGGTGACTTGTGGACGAATGCGACTTACCCGGCGGTCGCTCCTTATACATACGAGAATGACACGCTTGTCTGCAAGACGGCCAAGACGGTGGGAGCGGCTTTCAGCATCGACCATTGGAAGCCGGCAAGCAACGGTACAACGGCGTATATGAAGAATTTAGGGGACAGCATCCTGTTGCAGGTAAGCGGTAACTACGATGAGTTGAACGGGCTTATTACCCAAAATCAGACATCCACCGATGCCGCCATTCGGGAAGCGGAAACGAAAATAGCGTCCGCGGTGTCCGCGGCGGCGGATGCCATGGCGAAGGCACTGGAAGCGTTCAATAATGCGGGCACGGCACAAGATACCGCTGATGAAGCCAATGAGGGCATCACGGCTAATGCCGCCGCCATACAGGTGACCGACAAGAAGATTACTGCTTTGGCGGCGAAAGTGACGTTCGACGATGACGGGCTGATTACGAATGTCAATAAGTCCGGACTGGTAACTACCGCCGAGATGAACTCGCTGATAACAGAGAAGTTCACGTTCGACGCTGACGGGAAAGTGACTAATATCAGCACGGCCGGATTGGTGACGGAAGACGACTTCGTGGGGCTGTTCGCCACTCGGGTTACCGCCGAAGGGCTGGTAAAACAGACGGATATCAGTGCGTTCATAACGGAGGACGAGGCGGGAAATTTGATTTCGAATGCGGTGATACAGGCGGATAAGATCAACTTTATTGGGAAGACAGTTATTTCAGGAGGTAAGTTTACCGTTGACGAAGAGGGGAATGTGTCAATGACAAACGCTACGATTGCAGGAATTGTTAATTCGAAAAACGGATATATCGGGGCATTTAAAATAAATGAATATGGACTTTCTAATATCGGTGATAACCCTTTGGCAAGAATAGAAATAGAGAAGGACGGAGGGAAATTCTTCAGGATCAATACATCTTCCAGAACAATGTGCGCTATCCGGGGAGATGGTATTACGGCGCTTGGTATAAGCGCTTTTGGTGATAATTCGATTGGAATAGATGTTACAGCCCAGGCCGGAGATGAATCGATAGCGATACGAAGCTATGGAGATGTTGAGATGACAGCTCGCCCTACTGAATCGCTACAGTTTAAAGGATCTCATACTTATATTGAGGGAATGGCAATAAAGGTAACGAACGTATCTGCCGATACTACGCTTGACCTATCAGTAGGCTGGGTCACTTGCTCTAATCAAAATAAAATAAGAGTATATCTTCCGCTAAATCCTCCAATTGGAAAGATCGTATATTTGATGAGAACTGCTAAGCAGGTAGATGTTGATGGAAATGGAATAGCTATAAGTTTTAAGGGTAGTATTATTTCAGTTCTTGGAATAACCAATAGGGCGGAAATTAATTTTTTCTTATATGATGGTACATATTGGATGAATGGATGGTTTAATGGAACTGTTTAATTGAAAATAAAGGAAATAATGAAAGTGAATTTTAGAATAATTGAGGTACAAGTCTCTTTTGAAGGTGAGAAGAGAGTATTTGATATTGCCCGTGAAATAGGCAATATGATGATGTACAACGGAAGTATTTTACTTGATATCGGCTTCGAGGATCTGGCACGTACAATCTACTACTCTGATGGGGAAGTGGAAGTACCGGAACGTTATTGTAAGGCTATTATTGAAGTGGTGAAACAATCTTCGTTTATAGCAGCTATCAAACGTGAGGTAATAAATCTGTTGGGAGGCTGTTGACATGGGATACATAAGGTTTGTGATGAGTTTGCGAAAGGTGGATGAACAGGGGCATGCCACTCGTGCTGTTATTAGCCGTATTGAATCGGATATGGCAGATAACGCCATGCTTGAGACAAACCTGATTATGCATGCTTTGTCCGCTCCGGGCGGGAAGATTGTAGAGAACCTTGATTTTACACTGGATTCGGGAATATTGGATAATGATATATTAGGATAGTATTATGGACAGATTAGATAAGATATTCATCAAGGGTAATGTTCTGAAAGCGGAAGAACTGAACGAAATAGTAGGGAAGATTAATGAGCTTGCGGATGCATCGTTAATTATCGGTGACACTACGGGCACGGCTTATGATGGTGCCATGGGTGCGGCATTGGAGCAGATGGTACGGGAACTGACAGGTGGTGCCGGAACCATGTATAGCGTGTATGTGCGGAATAATATGCCTTCTTTGGGCTTTACTGCACAACACGGTGAGAAGTGTGTGCTCGACTTTACCTTTGTTTCACAGTATCGGGATGACATCAGTGAACCATATAAACCGACCGGAGAGCTGGGACTCTGTACGGTTATGATAAAGAACTCTAAGTTCACCGACTTCACGGTTGTAAAACGGATGGAGATATCGTCTAACGTTTCAGTTAAGCAGGACGTGTCCGAATGGCTGACCAGCGGTAGCAATAATATCAAAGTAAGTGTTGAGGGTGAGAATACCGACAAGACTACCGCTCCTGTTACTTATATCGTGCAATTGACTTCGCTTGGCATCAGTGCGCCGAACTTCGCCTGGTGGATGGCATTTGCGGGAGACATATCCATTCCAATGATTATTAATGGCAACATCAGCAAAACGTTGCATGTGACAGTTACTGGAGATAATTACAATCAGGGTTATAGCCAGAATCTTGGTACAGCCGTATATCTGGATACTCCTTATATCTATACGCTTCTGCATCCTGGAGCCACCGGTGTGTATAATGTCAGCTTCTACCTTTCGAATTCCGACAATACGATCCAGACAAAACTGGTATCTGTGAACATCATGTGTTTTTCTTCGGGTGAATCCGTGAAGCTGATGTGTGTGAACAATTTGGCTGGTCTGCTTACCAACTGGCAGGATAATACAGTCTTCGATTATGCCATTTATGACGGTTCGTCCGCACAGACTGACGCATTGTTTGCTATAACTAAAAACGGAACGGAAATATATAGTTCTGAGAATACCACTATTGCGACGAATACAAAGAACACTTTCACTTATCCGATGGAAGTGGATACAGATGACGATGCGAATTTTGATGTTGTTGTGTCTGTCACCAGTGGCAATAACAATCTGATTGAACCGATTACATTTGATGTGAACAATTCGTTTGGATATTCCGCCACGGCAGGTGCAGTACTTTACATCAATCCCAAGACACGGAGTAACTCACAATCCAACAGCCGCAGCATTGTGAATGAGGCGGATAAGTCTGTTATCCCTGTGATCTGGAATAACTTGAACTGGGGCAATGACGGATGGGTGACGGATGATGAAGGTGTGAAGGCATTGAAAATATTTGCCCGCAGTTCTGCGGTGATAGATTATCAGCCTTTCACTATTGAAGCTGCCCGCAGGGGTAAGAGTATTGAGATTGATTTTAAAGTGGAGAACGCTTCGGATGCTTCGAAGAACATTATTACTATTGCCGAAGGGAATGTCGGCCTAAAGGTGTCCGGCGAGAATATTTCCTTCTTCTCCCAGTCTGAACATGAAAGTACCACACAGGATGTTCCTATAGATAACGGTGTGCGTATCCGACTAACAGTGGTTGTCATGCCGGATGCTTATGGCAATGCTGGGTTTAACATTGTCGCCATCTATATCAACGGAAAGAAGAACCGCCAGTATGCCTACGAAAGTAATGACTACTTCAAAAACACCGGAAAGATAACGTTGGGCAATGATTATGCAAACCTCTATCTTTATGGGTTACGTGTGTACGATTCGGCTCTGACTTCGGAAGCTGTACAGAAGAATTATATCAACCAACTCGTGACAATTGATGAAAAGCGAACAGAAAAGAATGTCAATCAGGTGTTGGATGGTGAAGGAGTGAATATTGACTTCAATGCCACGAGAATGCTGTACAACGTGTTTATTGTTGACAAACCTTTCCCAAACTTGAATAACCCTTCAGGAGTGGCGGGTAATCTGGAAGTCTTCTTCAAGGATAAACCGGAAAGGAATTTCACGCTCACCAATCTGTTGGTGGAAGGTCAGGGAACTTCATCAAAGAAATATCTGGAGTGGAATATCCGATTCAAAATGAAAGGGCTGAAAGACGCTGAAGGCAATAAGATAAACTCCATCGCCACGTATGTCAACGGGACTACCGATAAGAACAAGGTACTCATGTTTGATGGGGTGCCGAAGTCCGGACGTCTGACAGCCAAGAAGAACTGGGCGAGTTCCATGCAGGATCATAAGGCCGGAAGTGTGGCTGCCTTCAATGATTTATATAAAGAAATAGGGCTGAGAAACGAGGCAATGGTAGCAGATGGCGAGATACGTGTAGCTGTTTATCAGGAGCCGTTTATCGGTTTCTCCAAATCCGTGAATGAGGAAGGGCGGGAGGTATATACTTGTATGGGAGAATTTACATTTGGCCCAGACAAAGGGGATGACCTTTGCTTTGGTTATGATACGGAAGCTTATCCGGCGCTATTGTCTGTGGAGGGGTCGGACAATGCTCCGCTGGGGGCTTTGTTCCGTGTTCCCTGGAATGCTACTAAGCCATATTGGACCTATAATCCTGATGAAGAGGCTTTCCAGTATAACAATACCAATTGTTGGGATTTTGATGCGGGGGAACTGAATGCCGATGAAACGGAACCTCTGTCAGCTCAGAAATGGATAGATGCCTATAACACTGTATATGTTTGCAATAATCGTATCAGACCGTTCAATGGAACACTTGCCGAATTGAACAATGCCATAACTGAATATCGCAGTACGGGCTGTGAGTACTGGATTGCCAAGGCCGGTGATGCCAACCTTTATAATCTCTATTATTACGAGGCGGCGGAAGGAAAGTTCATTCCTTCCGATATTGGTAATGGCCAGATCAACTTGAGAACGCAGTTGGCTGCATATCTTGCATCCGAGCTGTCCGTATTTACATCCGACCAACTGAATGAGCTGTTTATCGCTGCCCGCGGACAGCTATTCCGGGCGACTGTACCGAACTACTTCGACATCAACGATGCTGTATTTCATCATAATTTCGTTGAGTTCACGGCCGGGACCGATCAGCGGGCGAAGAATACTTATCCATATAGTTTCTGTACAGCCGGGAGCAAATGGAGGTGGAGACTGGATGATGCCGATACCATTTTTCCAATCGACAACCAGGGACAGGACCGCAAACCCTATTGGTGTGAGATGCATGATTATTACGACAACGGTCAGCCTATTTGGAATGGTGAGACGTCTGTCTTTTGGAATCTGTTAGAACAGGCTTTCAGTGCTGAGATTACTGCGGGAATGCGTAAGATGTTCGCTGCTATGGAAAGTTTATGTGGCCAGTCTTCCGGTACTCCTTATGACAAGGCCTATGCTTTCTACAAGAAATATTATTTAGGAATTAAAGAGTACTTCCCGGCTACGTTAGTAAATTCTGATGCCAAGCGTTATGAACTTGCCAAGATAGCTTATGATAATGATTCCTACAGCAATGATACTGATCCTATCACGCAATCTCATGGTGATTTTTATTCGGCGGAAACTGCATGGATGAAGAAGCGTATCATGTATATTATGAGTAAGTATAATTATGGCTTATTCTCTGCCAATGGAACCGATACCATCATCGTACGTGCTGCCGGTGATTTGATAGACTATGACATCACTCCGGCTTTCGATATGTATCCTGCAATCGCTAACGGTACGTCCATAGTGTCGGGGAAACGCACCAAGGTTGGTGAAACATGTCGCATTACTATTGACCTTGGCGGTAGTGCCGACCAACAGAATGCGATTCAGGCGGCGAGCTGGTTATTAAGTATTGGAGACTGGCATAAAAAGAATGTTTCCGGTACCATGGTGGTACGCGGTAGACGACTGTCAGAACTCATACTTGGAAGTAAGACAGATAACGTAATAATCTCTATAACAGGACTTACGCTTGCTGATTGTAGTAGTATGCAGAAGATACTTTTATCCAATATTACCACTTTACAGGGGACTCTGGATTTAAGCACAATAATCAACATTCGAGAGGTTTATGCAGATGGAACTAATCTGAGCCAGATAAAATTACCGAATGGTGGCGGTCTTGAAATCATCGAGTATCCAGCCAACAATAAGTATATCACTTTCCGGAACTTTCCCATGTTGACAACGGAAGGTTTGAGAATTGGTCAATGTGCCGTTAATATTACCGACTTTTTGATTGAGAATTGTCCTTTACTGAAGCCTGTGAAGCTGCTCTCAGATATCATTGAGGCGCAGCAGTCACAAGGTACTAATCATCTGTTGAAGCACATTCGTGCGGTCGGTTTCGAAGAAGAATATTATACTGCTGATGCTCTTGATATGCTTGCAAATCTGGCAGACGGAACCTATGAAGGTTTGTCTGCTGAAGGGCTGGCAGGAGAGGAGCCAATTCCGGTTCTTGATGGTAAGATTACAGTATACTCAAAGTACTATCAGGACTCTGTGAATTCGTTGAGGAATATATTCAACAAACTGGATTTGGTGATGATAGGTGGTCCAGCAATAAGATTTATAGATACAGAAGTGTTTCATGTGTTACTTAAAGCAACTACAGGAAATACAAGCAATACTGCTGGATACACTACTGTGCGGAAGGTTGATTATGATAATGATGGAATGCTAACAGAAGAAGAATTAGCTGCTATAGAAACTCTTTCAGATCGTAATGACAATGCATATAGTATGTTTGTAAATGGTTATGGCAAAGGGAATAATGTCATTGAAACTTTTGACGAATTTAGATACTTTACAGGATTAACATATATAAATGGGGACGCTTTCGGTTGGTGTTCAAATTTAAAAAAAATAACTCTACCATCTAGTATTATATGGATAAAACAAGGTGCTTTTAGAGGTACGGCCATTGAAGAGTTGATTATAAATGAAGGATGTGAAGTATGTGATGATAATATAATAGATGGCAATAAGAGTTGTATATTAATAGATTTCCCAAGTACAATAACCTCAATAGGAACTCGTCCCACCAATAATGGTGGAAAGGAATTAGTAGTTATCTGTCGTGCAATTGTCCCTCCAACTTTTAGCGGTAGTTGGGGTTATACGAATGCAGGAAAACCTATTGCCATATATGTACCTGATGCAAGCGTGTTAATATATAAATCAGCAACAGGATGGAGCGAAAGCGCCAGTTTAATACAGCCTTTATCAATGTATGAAAAAGATTATTAGAAATCGTATCCATATATCTGAGATGCATACAGATTCCAGTTTGTTGCAGCTTTGTAAGTAGCAACGCTTTCGTGAGGAACGTAAATTTTGCATGGGTTATTATCAAATGCCCATGTACCAAGTGCTGGTGGTATCGTAGCCTTTATATAGCAACTTTCCATTGAAGTACAGTCTTGAAATCCCCTTTGATCAATAACTGTGATATTCTTATTTAGTATAACTATTTTAAGAGATGTACACTTCCAAAATGCACCATAATCAATAGAGGTATAATAATCACCAGCATCAACATATTCAATGGATGTATTTCCTTTAGCGGAATTTGCGCTAACACTTGATGCGTATTTACTATTACCATATATGACCTTTTTAATTCTTGTCAGATTTACAATATATGGCGTAATATTAGTATATAATGCTGATAAATCAAGAATTTCAATTTTTGCAGCATTATCGAAATTTTCAAAAGAAACAAGTCTATTTTCAGAAGCTTCCGCTGCTGTTATGAACCCGTCATGATCTGTATCCCAAAGACTAATAGCTATTTCACGCCAAACAGGATCGGCCAGATAAACAGCAGGCTCTCCTTTCATTATCAGTTCCAACTTATTGAATGCTCCCCGTAATTTATCAACGAAGTCCTGATAGAACCCTAAAATATGCCATAGAAATGTATGTGGAATACTATTAAATGTTATAGTAGAAAATTTGTGTTGACATTTAGTATGTTTTTAGAAGTTTTTTGGGATTTCTCAAATAGCATTTACTAGATAGATACGGAAGGATTTGTTGTGTGGCATGGTGGAGTAAATTAGTTTGTTTTGATAGAATTAAAGTAGAATCTTTAACTTTGTCCTCTAATATAGATATGCAAGATATAATGGCTGAAACAATTCCTCAATTCTACAAGAGAATACAACGTTGCGATCCGAAACTGGATGCAACTTATTCTAAAGGGAAAGAATATTTCAATATCTTCTCCCGCCGGTGCAATTTCGGTACTGTGCAATTCAGCTATCGGGATTTCTATAAAGTAACTTTAATCATGGGTATTGGGAAATTATATTATGCTGATAAATGGATTCTGGTAGATCGTCCGGCGCTGCTGTTTTCCAATCCTCTTGTGCCTTATGCTTGGGAGTCTGTCAGTGAAGAGCAGAGGGGTATGTTTTGCATTTTTAATGAGCAGTTTGTGCAATCCGAAGAGAAGAACGGCTCTTTGGCGAATACACCTTTATTTAAACTGACGGGTGATAAAGTTTTCTTCCTGGATGAATCTCAACTGATATTTGAACTTGTAAATAAATAAATTTAGTACTGATAAGATGAAAAACTCAATTCCCCGATATACATTCTATAAGAATAAGTATGGAAGTGAACTTCTGATAGATGTGGTAGAACTGAAATATGTAAAGAGGTTCCTGGCTGAAAGCGCTGTACACACGTTGACTTATTATTACATTACTTTTGTAACAGAAGGGGAAGGGAGTTTTTCTATTGATAACCGGACATATCAAGCTGTTCCCGGTGATGTTTTCTTTTCCAAACCGGGTGAGGTGCGGAATTGGGATACTTCCATTCTTCAAGATGGAAAAAACTGCATCCGGATTGCACTTGCCCGATGAACTTTATAAGCGTATGCTTCAGCTTTTGCATGATATTAAGGTAGAAATAGACCAATACAGACAGGACGATGTACATGTGTTGAGGGCATATCTTTACGAGGCGCTGATGTTACTGAACCGAGCCTATCAGAATCTGATTTCGATGGAAGAGGGGAACAAAGAAGCGGGTGGTACACATATCAGTAAATTTATTGAATTAGTCGGGGCAGATATGAGAGAGCACCATTCTGTCCGGCATTATGCAGACAAACTTTGTATCACTCCCAATAACCTGAATGAGATTGTAAATTCAGCTATGGGAATGAGTGCGAAACAATATAATTGCATTTGAACTTCATTTTTCTACTGTTTCTTATTTTGTGCGATGCTTTCGCCAATGTACGGGTGAGACCCCTTTGGTTTACCGGAGTATGCATAAACCGTGAAAAGTACTATTTCTCCCTTTGTTTTTGTTATGCCGGTTTTCTGTTGTGTTCTTATCTTTGCCTCATTCAATAACCATTAAAATAATAATAGAATGAGAGATGCGGAAAAAACAATCGGGAATATGATTGATAAATTGAAAATCGCTTTCCTGGGTTCGGTGGATGAAGAAGGCTTCCCAAATGTAAAAGCTATGTTGCAACCCCGGAAGCGGGAAGGGATAAAGACGATTTATCTGACGACAAATACTTCATCGATGCGTGTCGCACAATTCCGGGAAAACAATCGTGCCTGTATGTATTTCTGTGATTCGAGGTTTTATAGAGGAGCAATGCTGCGTGGCACGGTAGAGGTGTTGACGGACAGTGCCAGTAAAGAAATGATATGGGAGGACGGGGATACCATGTATTATAAAGAAGGTGTTACTGATCCCGACTATTGTGTACTGAAGTTTACGGCAACTTCCGGAAGATTCTACAGTAACTTTAAATCGGAGAGCTTTGTTGTGGTGTAATTACGTATCGCTTGGGAGATATCAGATTTCTTCCAATGCATAATACTGGTAGTCGCGGAGAACGGTCTGGAGAAATTTCTCCTGATTGTTCTCACGGGGTGTCACAGAAAGAAGTTCCTGAACTTTTTTTGTCAGTTGTGCAATGTACCGTATGCGGTCTTTTTTCCCGGATTGTAAGGTTCGGGTAATTACGTTTATCTGTTCCAGCGATAAGTCAGCGGCTTGCGGATAAGTAGGCTGGTAGTTCTGGGTCAGATAATCAAATTCGTCAAGGCTGACATGTATTTTGCGGTAGTTTTTCTCTTTGATAACCATGGTGCCCGCGGCAAGGTCTCCCATCCGTTGACTGTTTTTGGTTAATAGAGCGACTAACAGTCCGAGACCTCCGGTAATCGGACCATCGATAGGGAAGAGGAGCCACCGGAGTAAGTAGGAGCTTATGCTCGGAACGGAACCGTCAGCTTTTACAACACGGATATTCATCAGTCGTTTCCCAAGGCTTTGTCCGTAATTGAACATCTCACATAGAAAAGAATAGAACAGCACCGGTAAATAGATTACCGCCAGGAAGAAAATCATAGTGAAATCCGAAGGCAGGCGGAGCTTGGATAATACCGTTACAGTTGAAAATATATAGAATCCAATCAGAACGTAATCAATAATCAAAGCAATGATTCGCTCGCCAATACTGGCGGGCGTCTGGCTGATGCGGACAAATTGCCCTGTAAGAATAGTAGATTCTGCCATTGCTGATTGAATATTTCTAAGTATTTCGTTGCAAATATATCATTATTCTCTTACTTTTGTTATTGATTTCAGACAAAACTCATTCGAAGTCAGTAAAATTATGAAAGAAGTAACGTTTATTCGTCGGAATATAGAAAAATGGAAAGAAGCCGAAGGCGTGGTGGAGCAAGCCACAAACTCGTCTCCTGACCGGCTTGCCGATGTGTATACGGATCTTACTGCCGATCTGGCATTTGCGCAGACGCACTTCCCGACTTCCCGTATTACTATCTATCTGAATAATCTCGCTTCTGCTTTACACAATAAAATTTATCGGAACAAGCGTGAGAAATGGTCGAGAGTCATCACTTTCTGGACGAAGGAAATTCCTCAGGTTATGCACGATGCACGCCGGGAATTGCTGGTTTCATTCCTGATTTTTATAGTGAGTGCCTTGGTCGGTGTTATATCCGCTGCCGCTGATCCAGATTTTGTCCGCCTGATTATGGGGAATTCTTATGTAGACATGACGTTGGACAATATTGCGAATGGCGAACCCATGGCGGTGTACAATAGCTCATCTGAGGTTCCGATGTTTTTGGGAATCACGTTGAATAATATTATGGTTTCTTTCAACTGCTTCGCAATGGGGATACTGACCAGTTTTGGTACAGGTTATATGCTTTTCAGTAATGGAGTCATGTTGGGAGCTTTCCAAACATTCTTTTATCAGCACGGTTTGCTTTGGGATTCTATGCTTGCCATCTGGTTGCATGGAACGCTCGAAATCTGGGCTATCATTGTAGCCGGCGCTGCCGGTTTGGCTTTAGGTAACGGATGGCTTTTCCCCGGAACTTATTCAAGACTGGAATCTTTTAAAAGAGGAGCGAAAAGAGGATTGAAAATTGTAGTGGGGACAGTCCCTGTGTTTATTATGGCAGGTTTTATTGAGGGGTTTCTCACACGCCATACCCAACTGCCGGATATGTTGAGACTCGGCCTGATTCTTACATCCCTGACATTTATTTTATTCTACTATATTTATCTACCTAATAGAAAACGACATGGAATCACAAAAGCCTAAAATCGCAATGTATGTAAAACGTAATTTCGGTGAGAAACTGAGTGCGTCTTTTGATTTTATAAAAGAAAACTGGAAGCTGATGCTGAAATTTACTACGTATCTGCTTTTACCGATTTGTCTTATTCAAGCGCTGAGTTTGAACGGGATGATGGGATATATGACGGTGCTGGCTGATTTATCAGGTGGCGGTGTATCTTCTGATGGAGCTCTAATGATGTCATTCTTTTCTTATTATAGTCTGTACATGTTTGTTTTTTTGATAGGAACGATTGCGCTGACTTCTTTGATTTATGCATTGATCCGAACCTACAACGAACGTGACGAACGTCTGCAAGGCGTAACTTTGGGGATGTTGAGGCCGATGTTGCTCCGTAATGTGAAAAGATTGGTTGTGATGACTCTTTTCGGATTACTCTTAATGGTACTTTTAGGGGTGATTATGGGATTCATGGCGGCATTGCTTTGGCCCGTCCTGTTCCTGGTGATTCCGTTTGTGATTATTTTGGCTGTACCATTTGCTCTTTGGGCACCGATTTATCTCTTTGAGGATATCTCCGTTATGGAATCTTTGAAGAAGACTTTTCGTCTGGGTTTTGCTACGTGGGGAGGTATTTTTCTGATTTCCCTTATTATGGGTTTAATTGCCGGTATCTTGCAGGGAGTGACGATGATGCCCTGGTATATAGGCACTATTGTGAAATCCATATTTGCAATGAGTAGTGGAGGCAGTGAGGCTACGGTATCGGTAGGATATAATTTCATGCTTTATCTGTTGGCCATTGTCCAGGCATTCGGTGCTTATCTTGCTATGATCTTTTCACTTGTAGGTCTGGCGTATCAGTACGGGCATGCTTCGGAAAAGGTGGACAATATCATGGTGGAAAGTGATATCGATAATTTTGATAAGCTCTAAAAACAGAATTGTATAAATGATAACTTCTCCGGCTGATACATTGGTATGTGATACTACCCAGCTTGCCGTGTGGCAATCTGATCCGGCGTATGACTATGGCCGTGAGTTGATGGCTCCTGATATTAATGTGTTTGAATGGTTCAACAGATGGTTTGGAAAGATTCTGCAAAAAATATTTGGCAGTCATTTTGCTGAGGAATACTCGGAGCTTATTCTGATAGGCATTGCTATCCTTCTTTTAATTTTGATAATCTGGTTCGTTTACAAGAAGCGACCGGAGTTATTCATGATTTCCCGTAAAAATGCTTTGCCTTATGCAGTGGAAGAAGACACTATTTATGGAGTTGACTTTGCGCGAGGTATTGCTGACGCGCTTTCGCGTAGTGATTACCGGGAAGCGGTACGATTGCTGTATTTGCAGACGTTGAAACAACTCAGTGATGAAAAGCGTATAGACTGGCAGCTCTACAAAACGCCTACACAATATGTTTATGAAGTGCGGATGCCCGCTTTCCGACAATTGACCAATCATTTCCTGCGAGTGCGTTATGGAAATTTTGAAGCTACAGAAGCATTGTTTCATGTCATGCAGTCTTTGCAGGAAGAGGTGAAGAAAGGAGGCACTGTATGAGAGGAAGCCATTGGTTTATCATCTGTATCGTATCCTTTCTGGTCCTGATGTTTGCAATAGAATGTCGGTTGCCGAAGAAATTCGTATGGACTCCTACTTTTAGTCACTATGATAAACAGCCTTTCGGATGTGCTGTTTTTGATAGTTTACTCTCTGCTTCATTGCCGATGAGATATTCGGTATCCGGGAAAACCTTTTATCAGTTGGAGCAGGAAGATACGGTTTCCCGCCGGGCGATATTGGTTGTTAACAATCATCTGGCTCTGACAGATGTAGATGTGAATGCCTTGTTGAAAGGGGCGGAGCGGGGAAATAAAATAATGTTGGTGAGTAATTCATTTACAGGAAACTTACGGGATACACTGGGGTTTGAGAGTAGCTACTCTTATTTTAATCCGATTGTGTTGAGAAAGTATGCCGCTTCATTGTTGTCGAAGGATAGTTTGCATTGGGTAGGAGATTCTACTGTCTATCCCCGGCGGATCTTTCGTTTTTATCCGCAATTGTGTTCCTCTTATTTCTGGCAGGACTCGCTCTCTGTGAAAGTGTTGGCGGAGAAATCTATTTCATCAGATGAATTCAGATATGACTTTGGGGTGAAGTTTGATTCATTGCAAGTGGATACCCTTTGCAATGTTCCGGTTGCCATGTCTTGTTCGTGGGGAAAAGGGGAAATAATTTTGGTTTCTACTCCGCTGCTTTTTACCAATTATGGTGTACTGGACGGAAAGAATGCAGCTTATATTTTCCGTCTGCTGTCTCAGATGGGAGAGTTTCCGATAATACGCACAGAGGGATATCTGGAGGAAGCTGCACAGGTACAGATGTCTCCTTTCCGCTATTTTATTTCGCAACGACCGCTTCGCTGGGCTTTGTATCTGACAATGATTGCCATTCTGCTCTTTATGACATTTACTGCGCGAAGAAGACAACGTGTGATACCTGTGATTCATGAACCGGAAAATAAATCCATGGAGTTTACGGAACTGATCGGTACGCTTTATTTTCAGAAGAAAGACCATGCCGATTTGGTTCATAAAAAGTATATTTACTTTGCCGAAGAGTTGAGAAGAGAAATCCAGGTGGATGTGGAAGACGTGGCGGATGATGAACGCTCTTTTGATAGGATTGCTCAGAAGACCGGCATGAGTGCGGAAGAAATCGGTAAGTTTATCCGTACGGTCAGACCGGTGATTTATGGAGGGCAAACGATAACTGCGGAGCAAATGAAGCAGTTTATTGATAAAATGAATGAAATAATCGATCATATATAAAGAAGAAGTTTATGGAAGAGAATACAGAAAAACGGGTGGATCTAACTCTCTTTTCCGAGAAGATACAAGAGTTGAAAGACCGGATTGCTTCCGTCATTGTAGGGCAGGAACAGATGGTGGACTTGGTGCTGACCGCTGTGTTGGCAAATGGGCATGTGCTGATAGAAGGAGTGCCGGGAGTGGCGAAAACATTGTTGGCACGCCTGGTTGCCCGTCTGGTCGATGCAGATTTCAGCCGCATCCAGTTTACTCCGGATTTGATGCCGAGTGATGTGCTGGGTACAACGGTATTCAACATGAAAACCAATGATTTTGATTTCCATCGCGGTCCGATCTTTGCTGATATTGTACTGGTAGATGAAATAAATCGTGCTCCTGCCAAAACACAGGCTGCCTTGTTCGAGGTTATGGAAGAGCGTCAGATCAGCATTGACGGAGCGACCTATCCGATGGGAGAACTTTATACGATTCTGGCTACACAGAATCCGGTGGAGCAGGAGGGGACTTATAAATTGCCCGAAGCACAACTTGACCGTTTTCTGATGAAGCTGACGATGGATTATCCCTCATTGGATGAAGAAGTGAATATTCTGGAGCGTCACCATACGAATGCTGCATTTGTGAAGCTGGAGGACATTACCCCGGCTATTACTAAAGAGGAGCTTTTGTCGCTTCGTAGTCTGATGAAGCAGGTGTTTATAGACCGTATATTGCTTCAGTACATCGCCTTGATTGTACAGCAGACGCGTACAAGTAAAGCTGTATATCTGGGGGCTTCTCCACGTGCGTCCGTGGCAATGTTGCAGACTTCGAAAGCCTATGCGCTTTTGCAGGGACGTGATTTTGTGACACCGGAGGATATCAAGTTTGTGGCTCCATACGTACTTCAGCATCGTCTCATCCTGACGGCGGAAGCTGAAATGGAGGGCTACTCACCAGTGAAAGTAACGCAACGCCTGATTGATAAGGTAGAAGTTCCGAAATGATTCTGACCCGTCGGTTTTATATGGTTCTCATCCTAATTATCCTGTTGATGGGTAGTGGGTATGCTTTTGCTCCGTTGTTTACCATCGGGCAGGGGGTGCTTTTTCTCCTCTTGCTGTCGGTGCTGGCAGACGGATATATGCTTTACCGGATTCGTGGGATTCGGGCATTCCGTCAATGCTCCGCTCGTTTTTCCAATGGGGACGAAAATGCGGTGAATCTTCGGGTGGAAAGCTGCTATCCGTATCCCGTCTTTGCGGAGGTTATCGATGAAGTACCTTTCATTTTTCAGCAGAGAAATATTAGTTTTCGGGTGCAGCTTCAGGCGAATGAAGGAAAACAAATCTGTTATCATTTACGTCCGACAAGCCGGGGAATTTATGGTTTCGGACAGATTCGCGTATTCGTAACCGGTCGGATAGGTTTGCTCTCCCGGCGTTATACATGCGGAGAGGAGCAGGATATTAAAGTGTATCCTTCTTATCTGATGCTGCATCGCTATGAATTGCTGGCAATGAGTGATAATCTGACGGAGCTGGGAATCAAGCGTATTCGTCGTGTGGGGCATCATACTGAGTTCGAACAGATAAAAGAGTACGTCAAGGGGGATGACTACCGTACAATCAACTGGAAAGCCAGTGCCCGTCGGCATGAACTTATGGTGAATGTATATCAGGATGAACGTTCACAGCAGATTTACAGTGTGATAGACAAGGGAAGAGTTATGCAGCAGGCATTTCGCGGAATGACTTTACTGGATTATGCAATCAATGCTTCCTTAGTTCTTTCGTACGTTGCCATGCGGAAAGAGGACAAGGCAGGGATCGTGACTTTCAATGAACATTTCGATTCGTTTGTTCCGGCCTCAAAGGCTCCCGGTCAGATGCAAACTCTGCTTGAGAATCTCTATAGCCAGCAGACTACCTTTGGTGAAACGGACTTTTCCTCTCTCTGCGTGCATTTCAATAAACATGTCAGTAAACGCAGTTTCCTGGTTTTATATACCAACTTCTCCAGTATGGGAAGTATGAATCGCCAATTGGCTTATTTGCAGCAACTGAATCGTCAGCATCGCTTGCTTGTTGTTTTCTTTGAAGATGCTGATATGAAAACGTATATTGCCTCTCCTGCGAAGGATACGGAGGGATATTACCGCCATGTCATTGCAGAGAAGTTTGCTTTTGAGAAGCGTCTGATTGTATCTACACTGAAACAGAATGGTATCTATTCGTTATTGACTACACCTGAAAATCTCTCGATTGATGTGATAAACAAGTATTTGGAGATGAAGTCAAGACAATTACTCTGAAAAACAGGAGCAAATCATAAAAGATGCCTATTTTGGATAATCATATCCGGAATAGGCATCGTATATTTGTGCCATGAATCAAACAGTGGACAAACAGTACTGTCAAAGTTGTGGGATGCCCCTCCGTTTCGATGTGGAAGAGTATTTAGGTACCAATGCCGATCACTCTTGCAGTGACGAGTATTGTTACTATTGTCTGAAAGATGGGAACTATACGGTGGATATCTCTATGAATGAAATGGTGGATATCTGGGTGAAATACACAGATAAGTACAATTGGTATTCGGGAACCGACTATACTCCACAAGAATTAAAAACCTTATTGAACAAGCGTCTTCCCACCCTGAAACGCTGGCGACAGAAAGAGATGACGCAACATGTTCACTATGAAGCTGTCAATGGGGTTCGGACTTATATTGATCAAAATCTCTTTCATGAGCTTGATCCCGAACAGTTGGCTGAAATGGTTCACCTTTCATTCTTCCATTTCCGAAAGGTTTTCAGAAATGTTACCGGTGAGAATATCGGTACATATATTCAACGTTTACGGCTGGAATATATTGCCCATCTGCTTATCGCTACCGGACAGAGTATTGAAGAGATAGGTATGCAGACTAATTATCAGACAAAGTTTAGTCTGGCAAAGGCTTTTAAGAAGCATTTCGGTATTTCAATGTCAGCTTATCGCGAAAAGTATAAATCTGTCAATGCGAAACAAGAACCGGATAGTATGCCTGAGGCTAAAATAAGACGTATCAATACTTTGAAAGCCGTTTGCATAGAAGTAGGTGATACTTTTCGTGATAAATATGCTTACACTACAATCTGGAAGCAATTACTGCATTATAAAGCAGTTCATTTGCAGAATGGTCCCGGTAATCGTTTTGTGAGTATAAGTCAGGATAATCCTTGGGTTACACCGATGGAACAACGGCGGTTCTATATCGGGGTTCTTGTTGAAGGGCGTGTCAATTCCGAAGGGAAATTATTACTTCGGGAAATTCCCGGAGGGATGTACGCTGTTTTCAGGTATAAAGGCAGTTATTCTGATTTACCAGAATTTTATAAGACGATCTATAATCAATGGTTTCCTTACAGTATGTATCATCAGAAACGTCCGTTGACGTTTGAGGTGTATCTTAATACACCGGATGAAACGCCGGTTGAGGAATTGCTGACGGAGATTTATATTCCTATTGATAAATAACTAAATGATATAAGAGTATGTTAGAATTGCCAGAAGTACTTACATTGAGTAAGCAAGCCAATGATGTTTTAAGCGGTAAAACGATAACGCAAGTGTTCAATGCTACCAAGCCTCATAAGTTCACGTTCTATAGTGGCGATCCACTGGAGTATGGGAAGTTGCTCGTCGGAAAGACGATTTTGTCGTCTAAAGGATATGGAATGTTTGTCGATTTTTACCTGTCGGGCAATGTGATAATGAATATCGGTGATGGGGTGAGCGCACGTTACTATAATCCGGGTGATAAAGTTCCTGCCAATTACCAGTTGCTGCTGACTTTCGAAGATGAATCGTTTCTTGTATTCACGGTTGCCATGTATGGTTTTATCAGTGCCTATCCCGATGGCGTTATCGACAATAAATATTATACGATAAGTCGTGAAAGTATTTCTCCGTTGAGTGATGCTTATACGGAAGCGGAATTTGAGAAATTATTTGCTTCAGCCAAAAAGACATTGACGGCTAAAGCTCTGCTGGCTACCGAACAACGTATTCCGGGTGTAGGCAATGGGGTAACGCAGGATATTCTGTTCAATGCCGGGATTCATCCGAAACAAAAAGTGCTTGACTTGTCGGATGGACAGAAAGGGGCACTTTTCAAATCTCTGAAGGATACCTTAATGGCTATGACTTCCAGAAGAGGCCGTGATACCCAGACGGACCTTTATGGAAATGAGGGAGGGTATAAAACGATTCTTTCTTCCAGAACATGGAAGAATCCCTGTCCGCGCTGTGGCAGCGTAATTGTCAAAGAAGCCTATCTTGGAGGATCGGTTTACTATTGTCCTGAGTGTCAGAAAATAAGGAAAATATAATAACAACTTAAATTATAGTTATGGCGAAAGGAACAGGTCGCAAGGGTGGTGTTCTTTTTTCTCTTCCGATAATTTGCAGGAATAAAAAGTCTGCCTATCTTTGTGGAGATATAAAAAAATGTTGAATGTTTAAAGTTAAGAAGGATTCGGTAAGTAAATAACTGTGGGCATCATGAGTAACGAAAATAAATCTATTCACGAATTCGATTTTAGTTTAATCTGCGAATACTTTTCAAGTGTAGAACGTCAGGGACCGGGAAGTGCTGAAACAACAATCAAGGCTCTTAGCTTTGTTGAGGGGCTTACGGATAAATCTCTGATTGCTGATCTGGGTTGTGGCACAGGTGGCCAAACGATTACGCTGGCGCAACATACTCCGGGGCAAATTACAGGCATTGATTTGTTTCCTGATTTTATCAACCAATTCAATAGTAATGCCGAGCACTTTAACCTGCAGGATAGAGTGAAAGGTATTATTGGATCAATGGATGAACTCCCGTTCCGGAATGAAGAATTAGATCTTATCTGGTCGGAAGGAGCCATCTATAATATTGGTTTTGAATACGGGTTGAATCTATGGCGTTCGTTTTTGAAGAAAGGTGGTTATATTGCCGTATCAGAGGTATCATGGTTCACTGACGAACGTCCGGCTGAGATCAATGATTTCTGGATGGATGCTTATCCTGAAATAAATACGATTCCCAATAAGCTGGCACAGATGCAGAAGGCCGGATATATTCCTGTAGCCTGTTTCTGTATACCGGAAAATTGCTGGATCGAGCATTTCTATATGCCACAGGTTGAAGCCCAAGAAAACTTTCTACGAAAATATGCGGGTAACCAGGCGGCTGAAGAACTGATTGCCAATCAGCGCCATGAGCAACAATTATACTATAAGTATAAAGACTTTTATGGTTATGTATTCTATATCGGAAAGAAAATCTAAATGAAGAAAAGGCCGTATCAGAATGGATGATAATCCTTTGTTGATACGGCCTCTTTTATGGGTTGTAAAACTCTAATTCATCCACTGCTTTCCATCCAAAGATACCGTTTTTTATTGTAACATGCAATATACATCCCATAGCTACTTGTGCATTTATGGGGACATGGAAGTAAAGACAGTCGTCAGGATTATCCTGATCGATAGCTTTCAGAATTCTACATTCAGGCAATATGGTCCGATAACGAGCCAATTTATTGGGCTTTAAAAAACGGATTTCTGTTACTCTGTATTCTTTGCGTACGGGAGTCCTGCTTGCCAACCAATGATTCATATTCAGTAACAGATTGACACCCATACCGTGAAAAAGCATTCCTATAACAATGCCAAAGGCGATGGTTTTCAGGTAATATCCGACTTTTGTGTATTTATCTGCCAGTAGTATGCCAATAACAATGATAAAAATGGCGGTGAAAAGCATCACGAATGCCATGAGTGGGCGATAACTGATACCCCGAAATGCTGTTTGCTGGAGCAATACAGTACTGGGAGTGGCCAGATAACCCACTCCGACAAGTATTGCCAGGATCACAATTACTATCAGCCAGACATATATAGATTGCCTGCGCTCTTTCTTTTTTTCCCGGATTTGTCCGGTGGTTGTTATTCTTCGATATCTCATTCTGTTGACGAAGGTACGCTTTTATATCTTCATATAGCCTATCTCCTTTAAAATTCTATTCAAGCTTCTTCTGAGAAAAGAAATAAAAGGCTTTGTTTATAATAAGCTTAAAGAGATTTTGTATATCTTTGCATAATTAAAAAACTAGACTTAAAGAAAACATTATGAAGACAAAACGCTTATTAGGATTATTGCTATTAATCCTGTCAATCACTGGATTTGTTGCTTGTAGTGATGATGAACCGCAAGACAAAGTAAAAACTGTAAAAATGCTTATTTCTGACAAAACTGGTGCTTATCAGCCTTGGGGAAGTGATTCTCCCATTGATTGTATGCTGGTGAAAGAAGAAAGTGAAAGCGACTACAAAACGCTGGATTTTCAAGGTATTACTGATTTTGTTTACGAAAAAGGCTATGAGTATGCTTTATGGGTTGAAAAAAGAACTTTGGTTGATCCTCCTGCTGATGGGAGTAGCATTGTCTACAAATTGATAGATGTAATATCGAAGGCAAAAGTAGAGTATGAATACACTATAAAAGTAGATGGCCCTAATCCTTTTATCCTGTCTCCCGAAGGTGGTGAATATGAAATACCTTTTACCTGTAAAGCGAAGAAATTTGCAGAGGGTGGTCTGGTTGAAGATAGGTATATTCCTTTAAAAGGGTTGAGATATAATATGGGTACCAATTACGGAGGGTTGACAAGAGTCGTAAAAGATGGTGAAAAGGTTGGGTTTTATAAATTTGTAATAGAAGGTATTCCGCGTTTTAATATGAAAGCGGCTCCTGTATGGTATTGTGGTATTTACACTCCGGATGCAGATTTACTTTTCGGACCTGAGCCGGAGCCTATTTATAAGCAACTGTTTGAACAACTGCAAACAGAGGGTGAGGATTATTTTATGTATTCGGTAGTCTTTATGTCTACAGGCACATTTGCTGAATAAACTCTAAAATAATATTTGAAATATACCTGAACCGTGTCTGGTCCGTACCAACTCCGTACCTGGTCCGTATAAAGGTACCTTTATTGGGAGTTGATACGGAGCGGGTACGGAGTTGGTATGGACTTGGTAAGGCAGCGAGAGTATATTAGCGGATGCATCAAGAGTTGTGGGTGAATCTTATATTTAAGAATATTAAATGTTTTTCTTCTTTATAAACCAAATATGATTTTTTCACTTCGTCTATAAACAGAGAAATCAAAACATGAAATTTCTGTAATCCGAGCTAATGGTGGCATTAGTATCTGTAAATGACATAGAATGATGCGATTGAATAAAGTAATCTTATCTGTAATCAGCTATATTGTAGTAGGCGGTTTTCAAACAGTCGTATGGGGACAAACCATTAGCGGCAAGATAATAGACAGTGAACAGCGGCCCATAGAGGGGGCAACCATTGTATTGCAAACGGTAGACTCTATTTATATAGATGCATCGATATCAAACGCTGACGGTATATTCACTTTGAATGGCCAACAAGAAAAATACCGCTTGATTATTCAACATCTTTTATTTCATACGAAGCAAGTAACCGGCAATGGGAAAAATGCCGGGACTATTCAGTTACAACCTCAGGATTATGCCTTAGATGAAGTGGTGGTAAAGGCGGAACGCCCATTTGTAAAAGTGGAGAATGGACGTTTAGGTTATAATCTCGCTGTTTTATCTGAAAAGCAAGTAGTGAATAATGCTTATGAAGCATTGATGAGGTTACCGGGAGTGCAAGAAAGTAAGGGAGTGTTGACTCTGGTCGGTGCAGGAAATCTGACTGTAATCCTGAATGGAAAACCTACCACAATGGATGTCGGGCAGCTTGAAACTCTTTTGCGTAATACTCCGGTAAACAGGGTGGAGAAAGTGGAAGTAATGTATAGTGCACCCCCTGAATATCATGTACGGGGAGCGGTTATCAATGTTGTTTTAAAACGCTCGAATGACTATTCTTTTCAAGGAGAAGTAAGTGCTGATTATAAGAATCAATATTTTAATAGCGGTGGCATGAAAGGGAATTTCCGTTTATCGACACCCAAAATGGCTTTTGATGTGATGTATGGAGCGAATGATGTGAAGAATATGGAATATATAGACCTCGATTCCAGGCATGCACTGAAGAATGAACGGTACGATATCAGCCAGAATGAGCAATTACGCAGTAAGTATTGGAATCACAATTTCAGAACTGCGTTTGAGTATAATTTCAATGACAATCATACAATTAATGTGATATATACAGGTAGCTATAGCCCCGATCAGCATAATAGCAGCGAAACGACAGGGAATTATCAAACCAGTAATGTGGATAAATATCTTGATGCGCGGATGAATAATGTCACATTGCAGTATCATTCAGGATTTGGACTTGAAATAGGTGGTGATTATACGCATTATAAATCCGACAATCATCAAAGTCTTTATGCCGACTATCAGGATGGCAGGCAAAGCAGTTTTTCAATGGTTGGCGGACAAAGAATAGATCGCTATTCTATTTATGCAGATCAAAAACATTCATTATCTAAAGGATGGAGTTTAGGATATGGGGCATCCTATCGGTTTGCAAAAGATCGTGATTTTCAAACTTATGATAAGGTAGTGGGGGATATTCATACTCAGAATATGTACTCTGATCTGAAAGAACAGACTACTATTTTTTATGTGTCACTCAGTAAAAACTACGAGACAGGAGTTTCGTTCTCAGTATCGGCTACAGGGGAATATTATACTATCGGCAATTATCATAAATGGGCGGTTTATCCACAGGCATCGCTGACTTACTTTAAAACCCCAAAGCATACATTCCAATTCTCCTTATCTACAGATAAGACGTATCCGGGCTATTGGGATATGCAATCGTCTGTTAGTTATCTCAACGGGTACACTGAACTGCGGGGAACGCCGGGATTGAAACCTATGACTAATTACAATCTGAACGGGAGTTATATCTTGAAGCAAAAATATATTTTTAACCTGTTCTTTATGCATACTCCAGATTACTTTATACAAACTCCTTATCAATCTACCGACAGACTGGCGTTAATTTATAAAAATACAAACTGGAACTATATGCAGTTGTGGGGGGCAAACATCATATTACCTTTCAAAACAGGAAATTGGTTGGATTCTCGATTGACTGTAGCCGGTATGCAGATGAGGCAACGTTGTGATGATTTCTTTGATATACCTTTCAATCGAAAAAAGTGGGTGTTCAGTGCTATGCTGGATAATACTTTTAAAGTGAATAAAAATCTGGCTTTTGAATTGATGGGGAATGTGCAGACACCGGTTATACAAGGAACATTCGATATTGAATCCATCTTTAATCTTACTGCCGGATTGAAATGGAGTTTTGCAAACGACAGGATGAGCCTTTCCGCTCGTTGTAATGATATTCTTAATGCAGGGATGCCTAAGACAAAAGTTCGTTTCAAGGGACAGGACTTAGATATGAACAGTGCTTTCTATTCGCGGGCTTTTACTCTGAATCTCAGTTATCGCTTTGGAGGGTATAAGAAAAAGAATCTGAAAGAGGTGGATACATCAAGGTTTGGAATGTAATTATTATTAGGTGGAACACCTGGTATATTGAACAAAAAAGCTCTGAAATCATTCGATTTCAGAGCTTTAAGCGGTGCGTACGGGACTTTCGCATCTTTATGTCACTCAGTTGATTACACGCCAAAATTTCAATGTACCGCAGTTTGTACCACCTTGCGGGGTTAGTTTAATAGATTTATATATTTCATTATTTCATCTTCTTCAAAAGATTGTATGATCTCATCAAGCTCATTTGTACTATAGAACATGATAAGACCGCCATCAGAATGTATGCTTTCGTCTTTTGCATCGACTAATTTACCACTGTGTAAACACATTGTACCGTGCCCTTTTATTCGCACGTAGGCAAAACGCAGAGGAGATACATTATAATATTTGCCATCGTTATCAAAGACTATAATAGGTTGCTCGTCTATGTCGTCTTCATGGTTAATAATGCGAGATATATTTTCTACGTTGTTTCTTTTGCAGATAGAATCATATTCTAAAAACTTATTTCTAATCATCTTTAGGTTACTGACTAATTTAACCCGTTGTTGTTTGGACATTGTTATCAGTTGAGGATTTGGTTTGAGTGGGTCTATTCCGTCAAGAATAATGCTTAGAAATACCGTACCGTCAGATAATTTTTGGCAGTGGGATTCGTATTTTTTATCCCCAAATTTAAACGTTTTATATTGGGCATTAGCAATACTTCCGGCTAATGAAATCAGCAATAAGAGTATTATCTTTTTCATATTTTTATAATCTTACTAAACCAACAACTAAACTCATTGAATAAATCTCATCTTTATCTATTGAGAAATCCGGATACTCCGGATTGTATGATACGCAACGTATTTTGTCTCCATCCTCATACGTTCTTTTAATCAGGATACCTTGCGCTGTATCGAGCACATGAGGCTTGCCCCATTGGATAAATGAAGTGTTATCTATGCGTTTACACGCCACCTCATCACCTCCCTCATATTTGGGCTCCATGCTGTCTCCTTTGATGATGATCGTGAAGTCGTATTCAGGGAAAAAACTAATACGGGGTATATGCTCACACTGTTCCGACGTTACCCCTTCTACTGCGCTGGTGAGAGAACCGGCAGCGGCAGTGTAGGGAATGCGGGGACGAGTTTCTTCTTTTCGTATGGAAACTTGAGTTTCTGATAATCCGTCTGACATATCATCAGCCCAAGTGCGTTTTTTGTATATTTCTCCTTCTCCAGTGATAAACCAGTTTATATTTATCCCAAATGATATAACTAATTTATTTATAACATTCGGCCCAATGCTTCTTTTTCCTGAAAGTATCTCAGACAAGTTATTTTGTCGCATATTTATTTTTTCCGCAAACTGCGTTTGATTGAGCCCTGTTTCTTTCATTAGCATCCTCAGTCTCAATAACATATCACTGTCTTTTTTCATATTCCCTTATTTATACTATTTCTAAATATCCTTTTTGAGATAAAATAAAACGAAAAAACAACAATATATCCCAAAAGAGATATATCTTTGCATTCGTAAAACGTCACTAAGCTCACAGACGGATACAAAAAGGGCTGTTAGAGAAGCGTCCCTAATTCCTATCGTCTTATGTTTGAACGCAACAAAGATAGGCAGTCCTTTTCACTTATCCTACAAATGTGCCAATGTTTTACGACACAATTATCGGTTCCGTGGCTGTTACCGTGATAAAAGACATTTGAAAAGCTCAATTCGAGTATTGACCTAACAGCCACAATAAGGGTCAAGAAAGAATTGGGCTTTCTTCTTTAGGAGGAAGGAAAGGATATGGGAAATCTTGAATTGATTAAAGAAACGATGAGTTCAATTGAAATAGCTGAACTCACAGGAAAGCCTCATAATGATGTAATGAAGGCTATTCGAGTAATGGAGCCTGCATGGGAGAAAGTGCAACAGGGGAAATTTTCCCTGATGTTTAAAATCAGAGAGTTACCTAATGGCGGGCATAAAGGGGAACCTTATTATGAACTCACTAAAACCGAATGTCTCTATGTGGCTACTAAGTTCAACGATGAGGCTCGTGCAAAGTTGGTTATTCGTTGGGAGCAACTGGAAAAAGAAAGAATAAATGGCGGTTATCAGATACCTTCTTCTTTTTCCGCTGCACTGAGACTTGCCGCTGCCCAGATGGAACAAATCGAATGCCAACAAAAACAGATTGAATTTGAGAAAAAAGGACGTGCTGAGGCTGAGGCCAGAGTTAAAGAGAGTGCTCCTGCCGTTGCATTTACCGCTGCTATACAGGCTGCGAAAAGTTCATGCCTGATTGGCGAGCTTGCAAAGTTGATAACGCAAAACGGTTATCCCATCGGCGAGAAAAGATTATTCGCCTACATGCGATCAAATGGTTACCTCGGAAAGCATGGCGAACGCTACAATATTCCTAATCAACAGTACATAGAACAAGGCTTATTTGAAATAAAGAAGGGTGTACGCTCGGGAAGTGGCGGTGTTCTTCATACGACCGTCACTCCTAAAGTTACCGGCAAAGGTCAGATATACTTCGTAAACAAATTCATAGGAAAGGAGGCGTCCGATGCTAACCAACTTTGAAATAGACAAATTGGCCGAGGCCCTTAAAAAGAAAATGGGCGAAAAGGATGAGCTTCTGAACATCAAGCAAATTGCCGAGAAGCTGGGCCTCACCGAAAACGCCATCCGTACCCGGTGCAGCCGTGGGCAGATTCCTCACCACAAGAAGCACGGGAACCTGTACTTCTCCGAGAACGAGATAACGGCTTATTATTTGAAAGATTGAATAGTCCGCTGTGAAGCGTGCCGAGTAATAGATAAGTAGTAATATTCCCCGCCACGGGCTGGCGGGGATTTCAAAAGTAAAAATCTTAAAAACATACGATATGAATAAGATCAGTAAATATACTCTCCAGTCCATCATCATAGCAATAGCCATTGCCGGGTGTATCTATGGAGGTCGTGTAGAATACACCGATGATGTCCTTTCCGGCATGAGCCTTGAAAAGTATCAATACATCCATGACCGTATCGCTCCGGCTTCGCAGTACGACGTAGCTCAGGAGTATATGAAGAATAAGAAGTTTTACGATTCAAAAATATATTAACCATGAAAATGAAGATTGAAGATTACAAGATTCCTCCTGAGCGTAGAATCATTTCCGTCGAAGCTATTGACAACAAGTTAATCATTGGATTTGAGCCTGAGCGTTACGGTGATTTCCATTGTGACTTGACGGATCATGTGGAAGAAATTCCCCGCATTGGAGACACTGCCATATTTTGGGATAACGAAGATCGAACGCGTGCTATTATCGCCCGTTTGTCAGATGAAAATTCAAGTGATTCAACAGATGACTGTCCTTATGAAGCGGCTAACGGTGTTTGGTTTCAGAATGCTATACGCTTCCGCAGTGAGGATCAGTATCAGCAGATAACGGGTGTTACCTATGTCCACCGCTAACTTGAAATCACGCCTCGATACGGTGTTCGCTATGTTCATCCGGCTTCGGGATGCGCTTCCAAGCGGGGGATTCAAATGTATCTCATGCGGAAGGCTTCTTCCCTTTGATCAGTCTGACTGTGGCCATTATATTAACCGTCAGCACATGGCTACCCGATTCAACGAAAAGAACTGCAATGCCCAGTGCCGGAAGTGCAATCGCTTTGACGAGGGGAATATACAGGGCTACAGACGCGGTTTGATTGCCAAGTACGGAGAACCTACCGTATTGATGCTTGAGGCGATGAAGTATCAAATAAATAAAATCTCAGACTTTGAATATCGCGCAATGATTGACTACTACCGGAAAGAGGTGAAGCGATTGAAGAAGGAAAAACAGATTAAATAAGATGGAGCTATGCAAAACGGACATAAATCAATTAGAGCACCTTCTCCGGCAATGCTCTAATAAAATTGAGAAATACGCACCGAAGACGTCTCCCGATCAGGATTTATGCCGTCGGTGCAAGAAGTTTATAAAGAAGTTGAACAATAAAAAGAAATAGTCATGGCAATGCACACATGGTTTATATGCAAAATCCGTTACGAGAAGGTAATGGAGAATGGAATGAACAAGAAAGTAACAGAACCTTATCTGGTGGACGCTCTCAGTTTTACGGAAGCGGAAGCCCGCATCATCGAGGAAATGACACCGTTCATCTCCGGAGAGTTTACGGTAGCGGACATTAGTCGTGCCAACTACAGCGAATTGTTTCCCAGTGAAGAAGAGGCTGCCGACCGCTGGTTTAAGTGCAAACTGATTTTCATTACCCTGGACTATAAAAGCGGTGCCGAAAAGAAGACATCAACCTACGTACTTGTACAAGGTGCCTCAACAGAGGATGCAACTACCAAGTTACATGAAGGGATGAAAGGCACAATGGCGGACTACCGCATAGGGTCGGTTGTTGAAACTCCTATCATTGATGTATATCCTTATACAAGTGATAAATAGGTAGTTCATGTTCGATAAGCTGATAATAAAGGCAACTATTGACACTGCCGATATTGCCACTATCGTTCTTCGCAATTACCTGGAGCAATGTACAGAAGGTGATGAAATCTATTATAAATCAACGGCATACGCCAACTTTGACGGTTGCTTTATTGAGGTCAGAGGCAATAAGTTACGCTGTAAATGTTCTATCTGCAAATTATGGAGTAAGGGGCGTACCGGAAAACTGGATAATTCTCGTCCAATGACTTTTGCGATGGCAGTCCGGACAATCAAAGAGCTTCTGTTAAGACTTTCTGTAAAGCCGGAAAACGCTGTAGTTACCTACTACGAAATCGGTATTACAATGAAAATGAAACTGCCAGCGGATGAGTATATAAAGCAGGTCCGGGAAGCATCCGGCCGGATATTATGGAATGATGCCAACTTTCCCGAATCCAAACAGAAGACAACGGAGAAAAGCAAATATTTCCGTAAGGTGCTAAAGATTTATGATAAGACCTTCGAAGCCGGAGAAAAGGGGCGCCGGGTTGGTGCTAATATATTGCGTATCGAAACGATATACAAACATCAGTCCGTCCCTTTGACCGAACTAACTGATAATTCCTTCTTATCCAAAGTTGGTCGCATTTTCTACAAGGATTGGTCAGAGATAAACTTTGTAAGAGAGTTGTCCGCTACAAAGGGTGTAAAGATGTCCCAACTTGAAAAAGCGCGTGAGATACAACGTATAGGCGTGACGCGCTACAAGGAACGGTACAAGAAGATGTATCTGGATGGTGCGCTCACTAAAAAACAGTGGGAAACGATCCGCAATTTTGCTCGTAGCTGGCCGACAGAGCGCGTCAAGTATGTGGAAGAGGTGGGCGAATTGGAACGTGAATTTAAAGACCGTCTTTTAGCAAGTTACCAGGTTGGGATATTTACGCCAATTCGGAGAAAGTTGTAATTATTTGATAATCAACAAATTACATAGACGATAGAAAGCCCCTTATGGTGCGCATATAACTATTTGATAATAAACGATATACGCTTTAAAAGTATCATTTTTAACGATTTTCGGCAACTTGTCCTATACAGCCCGCAGGGCTGTCGGGAACCGACATTAGGGGGCTGAAAAATAATAATTATAATAATTAAATAATTTAGTATATGAGTCACGTGATAGAAGGCAAAATATTAGTGGCGTTGCCAACCACCAATGGACAAACGAAGACAGGAAAAGATTGGGAAAAGAAAGAGTTTGTCTTGGAAACCTCGGAACGTTTCCCCATCAGGATACGATTCTCCATGATCAGCTTCGACGGTCCTGTAGAAGACGCTCCATCAGTCGATGAAAAGGTAAGGGTACGGTTTACTGTGGAAGCCCGCGAGATTAGCGGCAGATGGTACAACGATGTGAAGGCTTATCAAATAGAAAAGCTTGGTTAGAAATTGATATGCAGCGTCCCCCGAAGAAATATATCGTCCAGATAGATAATTTTCGGTTAGCCGAATTTCTATTCTACTGGATGTATTACGACCAACCTTGCTCTTTACTTTTCCAGAAGCCAAGGACAGAAGGATTAACCGCCGTGAAGTTGATAGTCGATAATGATGAGGCGGCTAACTTCCTGCTCAGGGCAAAGGAAAAGACGGGATGCAAACTATACACCGCAGATCAATGAAAGTAACGATTTACTGGGATTTTAGGAATGTTGATCTGAAGGACATTCCAAGAATTAAGAAGAAGATACGGGACAAGTTTAATATACCCGAATACACTACGGTTAACGGAGAAACCTCTTGTAACATCAAAGATGAAGACATGGAACTTCTCAGGGAAACCGAACGCAGGGGATATATACAGATAAGAAACAAATAAAAGTTGCTATGAGTAAACAAGAATCAATAAAGGATGCCATCAAGTTCTACCTTGATGAGCGTGCCCGGACAGACGAATTATTTGCAAAGTCTTATGCAAAGAAGAATAAAAGCATCGATGAATGTTGTACCTATATTTTTGGCGAAGCCCTCAAAAATAGTACTGCTTTTGCATCCAATGCGCAAGGCTGCATGATGGATAATGATGTAGTCTACGGAATGGCAGTCCATTACTATGATGAGGATGATATCAAAGTTAATAAGCTGCCGTCAAACGTTAGAACTTCTGCTTCTACTACAACACCAGCCAAACCGGTTAAGTTAACCGGGGAAGACGAGAAAAAAGCCCGTGAGGAAGCGATAAAACGCCTGACCGAAGAACAATATGCTATGCTAAAGAAAAAGCCGTCACGGTCAAAGAAAGAGGCTACAGAGGTGAAACAAATGAGTTTATTCTAATTATGAAACCAAAGACTAAATTACAGAAACAAGTGGTGGAATTATCGAAGCATCTTCCACCGTTGACAGAGGCTCAAAAAACATACCCGTATGAGCACTTATTTAAGAAGACCGGTTATTATTGGAAGAAAGGCGAAGTCTGGTGTCAGTGTTGCGGATGTGTTGATGAGGTCCTAAAACCGTTGCTTGCTGTATCTATTGGTGTGGGAACGCATATCTGCCCGCAGTGTGGCGCAAGCCTGGAGTTAGAGCACTGGAACCAATCAAATAGGCGTTATTCCAACGAGAACAGGATATATTCCATAATACAGCCTTACAAAGGTTGGATGGTTATTCGTTCCTTCGATGTACAGCGTAATAATACAAAGGGGAATGATACAAGATTATTTATGTCTGAAATATATCAGAATTGGATATCAGAAGATGGTAAAGAGGTTATCCTGGGCAAAAAGTATACACGTAGTCCATTTCATTTTTATTGGATTTATAATAGCGAGATGGATGTGAAGTTCCATAATTATAAAGCGTCAGGTTATTATGAGATGCATGATGTTTTCGATGTGTCCGGCAATTATTTCTATCCGGTAGTCAGGGTGACGCCCATATTAAAACGTAATGGCTGGACGAATAAACTTTTGAAATTGAGGGTATCAGTAATAGATGCGATCCGGCAGTTGTTATCCAATCCCCTTGCCGAGACTATGGTAAAAACCGGACAACTGTCTGTATTCAGGCACATGTTATCGAAAGGTCAGTATACTGTACCCTATGTACATGCCCTGAATATATGCAACCGCAATGGATATATAATAGATGATGCGTCTATATGGTTTGATTATATGGACATGCTGGCTTATCTTAATATGGATACTCGTAACGCCCGCTATGTCTGCCCCCGGGACCTGAAAGCAGAGCACGACAAGCTGATGAAGCGGAAGAGGCGCATAGAGAGTAAGCGAAAATTCGAAGAGCGTCTAAAGGAAGCTGCAAGGTGGGAAGAGCAATATCAAAAAGAAAAAGGCCGGTTTTTTGGTTTGCGCATCAATGCCGAAGACATCGTAATAACGGTATTGCAAAGCGTTTCTGAATTTGTTGAAGAAGCGGAAATCATGCATCATTGTGTATATAGTAATCAATATTTCAAGAAGAAGGATTCTCTTATTCTGTCTGCAAAGGATAAGGAAGGAAAACACTTGGAAACAGTAGAACTGAATTTGGCTACTATGCAGGTAATTCAGTCTCGCGGAGTATGTAATAAGAATACCGAATATCATAACCGCATTATTGGACTTGTGAAACAGAACATCGGTTTAATCAAACAAAAGTTGGCATCATGATAACACTCGGAAACGATGGTCTGCCTGTTGGCAGAAGGAAGAGCAACTACATGAATATCGACGGGGTTCTACACAAACGTTGTACCCATTGCGGGAAATACTTCCGTCTGAAATATTTTTATCCCTTGAAGTATCGACGTAATGGAGAAATACATGAGTCTCTGCAATCATGGTGCAAGTTCTGCATGGTATCAGAATGCTGCAAGAAAGCAAAAGAGAAAAGGATTGATAATGCCCAAGTTAGATGATTTTTAATAAACGACTAAAAGATGAAGAATATAGAATTATTTAACGACCACTTTCAAAATTATAAGGTCTATGGATTACCCAAAGCCCAGCTGATCATTGCCGACGTTCCATATAATCTTGGCAATAACGCTTATGCTTCTAATCCATCATGGTACGTTGATGGAGACAACAAGAATGGAGAAAGCGACAAGGCAGGCAAACAGTTCTTTGACACTGATAAGGATTTCCGCCCGGCTGAGTTTATGCACTTTTGTTCACAAATGCTTGTAAAGGAACCCAAGGAGAAAGGCAAAGCACCTTGCATGATAATCTTTTGTGAATTTGAGGACCAGTTCCGATACATTGAACTTGGTAAAAGATACGGGCTGAATAACTACATTAATCTTGTATTCAGAAAAGATTTTTCCGCACAAGTCTTGAAAGCCAATATGAAGATAGTAGGCAACTGCGAATACGGATTATTGCTTTACCGTGATAAGCTTCCAAAGTTTAACAACGATGGAAGGATGATATTCAATTGCTTTGATTGGATACGGGATAATGAAACGCCAAAAGTTCATAATACACAGAAGCCGGTTCCTTTGCTTCGCAGGTTGATAGAGATTTTCACCGACAAAGGCGATGTGGTTATAGATCCATGTGCCGGAAGTGGTTCTACTTTATTGGCTGCTGCTCAATTGGGGCGTAAAGCGTATGGGTTTGAAATCAAAAAAGATTTTTTCCGTGAAGCTAATAGATTGGTGTTATCACGTGTGCAACAATCACTATTTGTATGATTCAAAACGATACAAATATGAGCAGAATCCAATTACATAAGTCCATCCAGCACGTTACAACAGCTAATGGCAAATTGAGTGATAAGACAATAAAGTTAATTAATATAATGGCAAAAAAAGCGTATGGAAGTAAATGATATAATGCAGCATATTGATGAATTGCTGCAAAACTACTCAAATGAAGAGTGTGCGGAGATTTTAAAAGAGGTAGTAAGTGAATGTCAGTCACGCATTGAGAATTGCGATGAAGGCGTTTACACTAATTCATAACTGAAAGGAAAGGAGCTAACTATGGGATTTACAACACCGTGCTTTATTCGTAAAAATACTCCCGAAATTCGGGAGAGATTGAAAGATTTGGGATATAAAGAATGTATCGGAGAAGAAGGACCATTTCTTTTTACTTCATACAACATATTTGATTGTATGCACTCTGAATGCGGCTTGAATGATTTGGCTTATAACGGTCTTATTGATTGTGGCGAAAACGAAGAGCTGTTCCTTGCTCTTGCAGCAAAGAGAGATGACACGATCGCCAACCAATATTGGGTGTTTGATGAAGATTTTCACAAGTGGAAGAAAGGTGATTTTGTGATTGGAAGATTCGGAAGGTGCTCATGTTATTGCCATGTGGCTACGGTAGAAGAACTTATCGAACATTTTAAATAACCCTCAATCCAAAAAAGAAAGAAATAAATCATGGAAAAAGAAAACAGAATTGTCGAGCCTATGCTTGATATGGAAGAAATTCAAAAAAAAGCTAATGAATATGCTTTAAAAGGAGCAGTCGAATGTATCAAAGAGTATTATACTGGTTATAATTCTCCATTTAAAAAAGAGATTGAAAACCGACTTAATCAAATGTCACCATCTTTTTGCTTTACAATGCCGGAAGTCATGGGGGTAATAAATGAATCTCTTTCTTCTCAAATTGATATAATAGCCAATGAAGCAATTGCGAAAAGCTATGTACCACTAGTTCGAAAGTTCCTGACTCGTGGCGAAGAAGTTATTAGAGTGTCTGATATTGTTGACAAATTTATACAGCAGCACGAAAATGACGACGAACCGATAGAGGTTGAAATATCAAAGGATGAAGGATATGGTTGGTATGATATGAAACTTGAATGTGGTGATGAAAAATGCAGCATTACACTTCATGAAGATTCTAAAAATGAACAAGGACAACAGTTCTATTCTATGCTTGGCTTACCATACGAGCATAAAAGAGGGAGTTATGATAGACATATGAAAATCACACTTGACGAAGGTACTTTTATGGAAATACCATTTACGTGTGGTATCCTGCATAATAATTTCTTGACGTATGTTGCTAACCTTGTTATGTTCAAGACTAAAATAGTCATTGATAAGACATATTTCGATGATGAATATGAAGATTAATGTATAACGAAATAGAAAGGAATAAAAGATGAAAGCAAAATCAACTTTAGAGAGAATAACGGCAATGGCTGCCGATGACAACAAAGGGCTAATGATGACAAACACCGTCCTTAATGCTTGCACTATTGATGGTGTTAGCAGAGTTACTTTTCAAGTGTCACAGGAGGTTACATCAAGTGCAGGATTTCAATCTGTTGGCCTTGCCGGAGATTATATCTGCGTTGCGTTTTTCATAGATAGAAGAGAATTGGCTAAGTATAAATAATGAAACTAAGAAAATATGAGCAAAATTAAAGCTGACATAAAATTGAGAAACTCCTGCATGAATGCAGAGTGTTTTCATCCGAAGGTTCAAGTTATTGATTTAGAAACAGCTCTAGAATGCGTGTATCAAGCAATAGAAGAAGGTAGAAAAGCAGGTTCGGACAATCTTATTGAACAGGCATCTGCCAATGGGCAAAAGAAATATCAACAAGGCATGGACTTTATGAAGTCAAAAGCTATTGTTACATTCAAAGAGAAATGCCCGTGCTGGTCAGGATTCTCACAAGATAGGAAATGTGATGAATGCACTTGGCTAAAGGAATTGGTTAAAGGAATTTTGTAATAAACTTGACGAATAACAAGATAGATATGAAACAGACATTAGAAGAAGCAGCTATAGCAGCTGTGGAAAATCACTATGGAATGGATTACGATGGGAAGATACATGAAATGTATATCCTCAGGGAAGCCTTCGAAGCTGGTGCACAATGGCAAAAGAAACAATCCCCTTGGCATGAAGCCAGTGAGGAGCCGAAGAAAGGTGAGCATATATGTGTGCAAGTTGGTAGCGGGAACTTAACGTCATGGTATGCTCCATCTAATATCAGAAAAGCTTTTGAAGACTATAATGTTATCAGATGGGCGTATGTTTCTGATTTAATCAAACCAACCACCCAATCAATAAACTCTTAACAGTTGAAGAATAACCCTAAATACAGAAAAAATATGAATAATAATAGAGAAAAGAAACGCAAAGGACCGGCAGAAGAGCGTAAGCCGGATACTACAACCAACGAGGAAAATCTGGACGAGATCATCACTCGGCAGCGGGAAAGAGAAAAAAATCTCTATCCTGTCCGAATATCCAGTACAACGGTGATCTATGTTACCAAGAATAAGGCTACTCGACAGTATGCAGAAGAGTATAAACGTGATAAATTGATGAGGCTATAACGATGAAGAAGAAAAGAATATCTATACGATTTGATGATCGTACCCTAATGCTGCTGGAAGAATTATCCAGTAAAACAGGTGCTAAAACGTCTGTAGTTATCCGCTCTTTGATCATGAAGGGCATTAACGACATAATGGACGATACAGGTAATTTAAAACTTGATGAGAAACAGATACAAGAAGAGTAAATTCTATCCGGTTATTGCCGGAAGTATAGCCCGCAATTATAATAAACTGCGAGCCTTATGCTTCCGGCAAGTAATTGGATACTTTGATTCTCGCAGTGACGAAGACATCTTTCAAGATACAGTCCTATACGTTATTCAAGATGAAGAATCATTGAAGTGTACTACTGATGAAGACCTGATAAGACATTTCCTTCATCGCTACCGGATGATAGAGTTTCAGACAATACGAGATGCCCAACAACTAAAGAAAATACCCTATGCCGACTATATACAAGCCAAAGAGGAAACAACCGAAAGACAATAACCAATACAATGCCGAGCGGCGGAAGATATACAACTCTGAACGCTGGCGGCGGCTGCGTGCATGGAAATTTGCATGTAATCCGTTGTGTGAACTATGCTTGCAAGAAAATAAAACAGTACCAGCCGAGGACATCCATCATATTATTTCATTTATGAGTACGGATGATCCACAACAACGATTATTCCTTGCCTATGATTATGATAACCTGATGAGCCTTTGTAAGCAATGCCATCAAAAGATTCACAATAAATTATAAGCTATCCAGATGCTCCCTGAAATCCCGGTTCAATTCATACGTCAGGAAATAATAAAAGAACGTTGCCCGCATAGGTTTGGACAATTCACGTTTACCGGACATGATAAGACTCAAAGAAGAACGATCAATAGCTAATTGCTTTATTAGATCATTTCTCCTTATACCAAACTCCTGCATTTTACTTTCTATCCAGTCCACTGTTATATCATCTACATTCAAAGAGTATGCCACTGGGATAATCTTTGAATCCGGATACAATTCTTTCCCCCGCTCAATGAGTTGCTTTTGGTTCAGTATATACCCGTTTATCAGTCTCGCCTGGGTGACTTTTACCGTACCGTCTTCCAATGGTTCAATATCTATCCCCATTCTTCTGTAACCATTAATAAATTCTTTTTCCATACTATTTCTATTTTAGAAAAGAAAGAAAAAGCAAGGGGCGAACCCCTTACTTAATTCTAATCTCTTTTACGTTTGTCATATCGTAGATTGCAAGTTGATTGTTTTCCTTTGCGAACTCTATCGCCTTGTCAATCTCCGAGTTTTTAAAGACCTTTACGCTGTCGAAGTAGTAACGTTCGCTTTCGGTATCGAACCAACCGCCAACCATCTTACTATGTTCTAAAGCATGATTAATGACTCTGTTTAAACTCTCTTTTCCGAAACTGTTTTGCGTTTCCTGATACGCTACTGAAATTCCGTACTTAACTGGTTTCATTGTCTCAATGTTAAGAGTAAAACCATCGGGATTGATTAGTGAGTATTCCCAAACTCCATCGATTAATTGTTTCATAATGTCAAATGATTTAAAGCCCCTTGCTTTACTGTTACAAAGATAGTATATTTATTTGCTTTACGCAAACTTTTATATTAAAACATTTGCTTTGCGCAAACAAATAGGGATTTCCCTACTTCCTCTTTCCGTGGAACAAAGTGTTAAAATTTCGTGGAACATCGGGAAGGGGAAGGGGTGTTTTTTTTAGAGGTTTTGACCTCTGAAACCTCGCCCCACCCTTCTTCACACGCACGGCACTTTTTCAAATTTTGAATTTGTTAATTTATTAACATTCCATTTGTCGGACACTTGTGTGGTTGATATAAAAAATGGATTATGGTAAAATTTGTAATGCCAAAAGGCTGTTCGGTGGAGACGCAGAAATTTATGCGTGATGTTGTGAAGGAACTGAATGCCCGCAAGGCAATTCAGAATATAGACCTCGGTGCTCTCCGGATGCTCGCCACGAGTTACGAAATGTATTTGCAGGCAACGGAGATAATGCTTCAGGAAGGACCGGTAATAATGATCAAGTATGAAAGGGCTGCTAATCCCGCACAAAACATTGCTACGAAAAACTATGCCCAGGTGATGAAGATCATGACTGAATATGGCCTGACCATTAAGAGCCGCGGAAGCATCAAGTCTTTGAAGTCGGATAAGGAGGAAGACTCTCCTTTGGATCAGTTTCTTAAGAAAGGAGCTCGTGAGAAGCGATGAAGGGATACTATCAGTATGCCGCCGATGTTAGGGATGGCAGGGCTCTGGTAGGGGAATTTATAAAACAGGCTGTCGAGCGGTTTTATACTCTGTTCGAACGGGACGATATCGAGTTTCGTGAGGAACGGGCGGATTATGCTATTGAGTTCATTGCCTTGCTGCGTCATTATACCGGTCGACATGCTGGAAAATCTTTTGTGCTTTTACCGTGGCAGGAGTTCGCAGTGGCAAGCATATACGGTTTCTACAAGAAGGATGAAGACGGTACATGGTGCCGGTTGGTTTCATCGGTGTATATCGAGATGGCCCGTAAAAATGGGAAGTCGGCTTTTGCGGCGGCACTCTGCCTTTATCATCTTATTGCTGATGGCGAATCGGCGGCTGAGGTCTATCTGGCTGCAAACAGCAAAGACCAGGCGAAAGTTAGTTTTAAGATGTGCCGGAACTTTGTGTCCGGGCTGGATCCGAAACACCGGTATCTTGATTCTTTCCGTGACCAGATAAATTTCGATAAAACACTTTCTTTCCTGAGGGTGTTGGCCGCTGACTCCAGCAAGTTGGATGGGCCTAACCCGTCGATGTTCCTGCTTGACGAGTATCACGCTGCAAAGAATTCCGGACTAAAAGATGTACTTCAATCCGGACAGGGTATGCGTGATGATCCGATGTCGGTTATTATTACGACTGCCGGCTTTGACAAATTAGGACCGTGCTATCAATTTCGGGAAATGTGTACGGAAGTTCTGAAGGGGCTAAAGGAGGATGACACTCTTTTCGCTTTGATTTACGCATTGGATGAAGGGGATGACTGGAAGGATGAAAAAATGTGGGCTAAAAGCAACCCTAATCTGGGAATTACAGTTAAATCGAAGTACCTACGGGAACAGGTACAGAAGGCTATCAACTCACCATCGGAGGAAGTAGGTATTAAGACGAAGAACATTAATATGTGGTGTGACGCGGAAACAGTTTGGATTCCGGATCACTATATACTTAACTCATCGGATAATGTGGAATTTGAACGGTTCCGCGACATGGATTGCTATATGGGTATCGACTTATCGAGCACAAGTGACTTGACTTGTGCCGCATTTATGTTCCCCACTTCCGAAAAAACATATTTCAAGGTTAAATACTACCTGCCGGAAATGGCTTTACAGGAGAAGCGCTTCAAGGAACTTTATGGCGAATGGCGCAGGCAGGGGTTGATTACCATTACTCCGGGTAATGTGACGGATTACGATTACATCCTGAATGATATTCTGGATATTCGTGATAAGGTTTACGTCCAGAAGATATCCTATGATAGCTGGAACGCTACCCAATTTACGATCAATGCCGAAGACAAGGGACTGCCAATGGAACCTTTCAGCCAAGCTCTTGGAAACTTCAACCGTCCAACGAAGGAAATGGAACGCCTGTTATTATCCGAGAAGGCCGTGATTGACAATAACGTGATTAACCGGCACTGTTTCCGCAATGTGGTCATGGCTCGGGATCGGAATGGAAATACTAAGCCGTCCAAACAGTTTGAGGAAAAGAAAATAGATGGGGTCATCGCCATGCTTGAGGCACTTGGCGGGTACTTGTCATCACCTCGTTATGGAGAATTCTACTAAAGTGTCCGACACTTCTGTGGTTAGTGTGTAAAAGTGCACTTGAAATGAAATTATTCGGATATAATTTAGAACTGAGGAAAGCAACCAAGCAGGAGACATCCCGTATTCCGGCGTGGAGCTACTCCGGTGGGCACGCCCCACTATTGAGCAGAAGCAAACCAATGCTGCTGTCTACTGTCTACCGTTGCGTAGACCTGATATCGGACAGTGTGGCGGTACTTCCGCTAAAAACATATAAGTTGGACGGGGAAGGTTTCAAAACTGAATTCAAGCAGCATCCGGCTTATTCTTTACTGGACTTGGAGCCTAATGAGGATATGACCCGTTTTGTGTTCTTCAAGACGCTCATGGCGTCGGTACTGTTGACTGGAAACGGGTATGCGTACATTGAGCGTGACAACAAGTTGAATGTGTCTCAACTTCTCTATATACCGACAAACCATGTATCTATAGTTTGGATTACGGATCGGAACGGTGTCATGCGGAAACGCTACCAGATTACGGGTTTTAAAGAACTTGTCGAACCGCGAGACATGCTCCATGTGTTGAATTTCTCCTACGATGGAATCATTGGCGTTTCTACTCTTACTCATGCCCGGCAGACGCTTGGCATTGCTACAAGTAGCGAAGAACACGCTGTGGGATTTTTCAAAAACGGGGGAATGTCCGGAGTCCTAACAGTTGAAGGCGCCCGTCTTGATAAAACTCAAAAGGATCAGATATACCAAACTTGGGAGGAACGAATCATTAACCATCCCAATGGTATTGCAGTGCTGGAAGCCAATATGAAATACCAGCCTATTACTATTAATCCCAAAGATGCGCAATTACTTGAGTCGAGACAGTTCAATGTAGTTGATCTTTGCCGCTTCTTTTCTGTATCGCCAGTTAAAGCGTTCGATTTATCGAAGTCCAGCTATTCTACCGTTGAGGCTACACAGCTTCAATATTTGACAGACACCGCATTGGCGGTAATTACGAAGATTGAACAGGAAATCAACCGGAAGGTATTTCTGCCTTCAGAACGCGGGAGTGTACTTGCCGAATTTGATACGTCCGCTATTCTCCGCACGGATAAAGGCGCACAGGCTGCTTATTGGAAAGACTTGTCTGTCATCGGTGCGGCTACCCCGAACGAGGTGCGCCGGGAAAATAATCTTCCGAGGATTGAGAATGGGGACAAGGCGTTTGTTCAGGTTAACGTGCAGACTTTGGACAATGCCGTGAAAGAAAATCCCGCAAAAAATGAAAATAATCCAAAAGTGTCCGACACTTCTGTGGTTAGTGTGTAAAAGCTAAGATTATGGACGAAAAAAGAGAAATCAGAAACATAGCTTCCCAAGTGATAGCTGATGAAGAAAAACGTACCGTTGAGGGATATGCTTTACTCTTCGGTGTGTCTTCGGACGGTCTATCCTTTGAGGAAGTTATCGAGCGTGGGGCTTTGGATGGAGTAATCGAGAAAAGCGATGTGTTTGCGTTGATGAACCATAGTCAGAGCCGCGGAATACTAGCCCGATGCAATCAGGGTAATGGATCCTTATCGCTGTCTGTAGACAGTAAGGGATTGAAATACCGTTTTGAAGCGCCTAAAACAGCACTTGGCGACGAACTGCTGGAGAACATTCGCCGCGGTGAAATTAACGAAAGTTCTTTCTGTTTTGACGTGGAAAAGGACACTTGGGAGAAGAAAAGTGACGGTACATGGAAGCGGACGGTATCGAAAGTCGGGAACCTGTACGACATTTCACCGGTGTACAATGCTGCATACAGCAAGACTTCGGTTTATATGCGCGGTAAAGAGCAGGCTGAGGCTGAATTGACCCGCCAAAACAGCGAGAATTTGAACGAGTATTACTCTAATATTGAAAAATCATTAAACATTTGAATGTTATGGCAAAAGAAAAAAGTATCACAGAATTGAAGGACGAGAAGAAGCAACTTTCTGCTCGTTCAAAAGCTATCATTGAGGCGGCAAAAGGCGAAAAGCGCCAGTTAAATGCCGAGGAAAATGAAGAATTAGGTGCAAACCAGTGTCGTATGGCGGAAATCAATCTTGAGATTGAGGAACGCGAAGACCAGAACCGCCAACAGGGCAAGCAACATGTCACGCCCGGACAGGGAAAGTTCTCTCTGCGCCGTGCCATCGCCAATATGGTGGATGGAAACCAGCAAAATGATGCAGATGCCAGTGTTATTGATGCAGCTACTACACATCACAATATGTCGGGTGCCCAGATGGCAGACAAACGCAGCATTGTTGTGCCGGTGAACATGGAGAGCCGTGCGGCATTTACAGCGGCTACTGAAGCGGTCACTGGTGTAGTTATTGACGAGGAACAGCAGGAAATGTTGTTGCCTTTGCAGTCCTCGCTGGTGCTGGCACAAGCTGGAGCGCGATTTATGACCGGATTACAGGGCAATATCTATTGGCCGGAATTTTCAGGCGCCAATGTGTTCTGGGAGGGTGAAAATGATGAAGCCAAGGATGGAGCTGGAGCATTCTCCAAGGGGGATGTATTTAAGCCGTTGCGTTTGACTGCCTATGTGGATATCTCTAAACAGTTGCTTGTGCAAGAAAACACCTCTGTAGAAGCCTATATTCGCCAAGCCATTGCCGTAGCCATCGCACAGAAGATAGAGCAGACGGCATTCAGCACGAAGACTGGCGTAGCTAATACTCCCGACGGTATGTTTCATACTCTTGATGCGAACGTAAAGGGTGCAATGACATGGGAACAGATCGTTGCTATGGAGACAAAGGCAGATACTCAGGATGCATTGTTCGGCAATCTGTCGTATATCTTGCATCCGGCACTTGTTGGCAAGGCTAAGACTAAGGTAAAGGATGCATCCGGCGCAGGTGGCTTCATCTTTACCGGAAATGGGGATGGTCAACTGAACGGATACCGCGCCTTGCGTACCAATAACCTGCCGAAAGAGCTGGGAGAAGGTTCGGACGAGTTCGGTATAGCATTCGGCAATTGGGCTAATTACTTCTTGGGACAATGGGGTGGCATTGAATTGCTGGTAGACCCGTACACCCAAGCTCTCAAGGGCACGGTAAGGTTGATCACCAACTCTTACTGGAATATGGGATTCATCCGCAAGGAATCATTCTGTATTGCATCCATGAAGTAATATGGCATACGTTGACTTAGAGTTGGTAAAGAGGCACTTGAATTTAGAATCATCCTTTACAGAGGATGATTCTTACCTTGAGTCTTTAATAGAGGCAGGAGAAGAGAATGTTGCGAAGGACCTGTGTGTAACAGTTGAAGAACTTGAAACTATAGGTGGTGGCTCCAGGATTCCTGCGCCTCTTCGTCATGCTATTCTACTTACAATTGGGGCTTTTTACAGCAACCGGGAAAGTGTAACCAACGCCAGGCTTCAGGAGCTTCCTCGGGGAGTTAAATATCTGACAGAACTTTACCGAAACTACAGTCTATGATAAGAGCCGGATCACTGAAAGAGACTTTAATTTTCGAGGCGTTGACAAAAGAGAAGACGCCTTCAGGAGCCATTAGCAAGGAATACAAAGAAGTATTCCGGTGTAGGGCTTACCGAAAGAAACAATCCATCATAACCGGGGATGAGAATGCAAAGGAACAGTTTATCGGACAGATGACCGTGATGTTGGTTCGTAAATATCCTCAGATAAATTATAATTGTCGCGTAAAGTGGGCTGAGTGCACCTGGGAAATTAAAATGATTGAACCTCGTGACAACGAACTTACTTTAACCCTTAAAAAGTTGAATATATGATTCAGGCTTCCATTGTTGATAAAGATAGTGTCCTATACCTTGTTCACAATCTTGAGAATTTCGAGAAGGACAAGGCCATTAAGAGCGGTCTTCGTTCTGCTGTTAATATTTTCCGCATAAAGGGTAGAAGTAACCTTCGGGCAAGGTTATTGCATCATGGCAAGCAGACTAATCACCTGATGAATTCTTTCACTAATCGTGTAAAACGGAACAAACTCGGTGCCTTGGCTGGCTTTGACCGTCCGGGAGGTAATCATTCCCATCTTGTGGATAGAGGAACTAAAAGGCGTTATACAAAGTCTGGGGCTTATCGTGGAATTATGCCCGGTAACCGTTTTTGGACAGATACAGAAAAAACGGAAGAAGCCAGAGCTTTGCAGGCTGTTTATGAGGGTACACAAAAGGCTGTTCAACGAATAAATTCTCGTAGATAATGGACATGTTCAAGATAACAACGGAAGTAAGAACAATTTTACTGGATGAACCTGAGATTGTATCACTGGTAGATGATAGAATTTTTCCTGTTATTGCTCCGGAAAATACAGAAGGGGATTTCATAACTTATCAACGTGATGGATACAAGCAAGTATATACAAAAATGGGAGTTGCCGACCAAATTCCTTATGTGAATGTCGCTGCGGTATCGGGTGATTATGACCGTAGCCAAGAGCTTGCTTCTTTGATTTACGGTACTTTATCCGGTGAATTCTCTAATCCGGATATGTATATACAACTTGAAGACTCTACGGAGGACTTCATTGATAACAAATTTATTCAAGTATTACAATTTTCAATTAAACAGCAATAATTATGGCAGACAAGAAATTAGATTCAAGCGTAGACATCTTTAGAGGTGAACTTATGCTTTTTGTTGGGGAAGACCCGGTAGCATTCGGATCAAGTGCAGGGCTTGATATTAGTACTGAAGAACTGGACATCTCTAACAAGATGATGGGTAACTGGGCCGGTTCCCTGGCGGGGAAGATGAGTTTTACTATTTCCAGTGAATCACTCTTAACACGTAAGGAAGGTGCCCTGAGTTTCGACACTTTGCTTGCAAAACAGATTGCAGGTGATCCTCTCGACTTCTTCTTTGGTAGTGCGAAAGCCGCTGATCAAGACAACTTCGGTGGCACTTTCACCAAAGATACCGCACAGGTAAATTATACCGGGAAAGTGATCATTACCTCCTTGTCCATCAAGTCGGATAACGGTCAGATAGTATCAGTGAGCGCATCTTTTAAAGGTGTGGGGGCCTTGACACCGGTTGAGTCTGTAGTTCCATAGGGATAATTTAAAGTAAGAGCACACATGGAATTAGGCCTATTTAATAATATGAACATGCTTATACCTATTACTGAAGATGCAGGTAAAAGAGCCGTTAACGCACGCGATTTACACATTTTCTTGGAGAGTAAGCAGCAGTTTGCCGACTGGATTAAAAATCGCATTAGACAATATGGTTTCATTGAAAATCAAGATTATCAGGTTTTTCATAATCTTATGAATAACCCTAATGGCGGACGTCCTACAACTGAATTTGCTTTGTCAATCGACATGGCAAAAGAGCTTTCAATGGTGGAAGGAAACGAAAAAGGGAAAGAGGCGAGACGATATTTCATCGCCTGCGAAAAGAGATTAAATCCTCTATCCACTCCCTCATATCAGATATCCGACCCTATTAAACGGGCTGAGGCATGGATTGAGGAAGAGAAGAAGCGTCAACAGCTTGCACTGGAAAACGGTATGCTGAAACCTAAAGCGGAATACTTTGATCATCTTGTGGAAAGGAAGTTGCTGACTAATATTCGTGATACAGCAAAACAGATAGGACTCTCTCAAAAAGCATTCGTGTATTTGCTTATTGAAAACAAATTTGTTTATCGTGACTTGAAAAAGAAACTCAAGCCTTATGCAGAGCATACACCGCTATATTTCGAAATGAAAGACTTCGAGAAAAACGGGCATGCCGGTACACAGCTTTTGGTTACTCCTAAAGGGAAAGAAACTTTTAGGTTGATGTGGGGGAAGTGATGTTTTGTTTAACAAATGCGCAAGGGCGGTCAAATGATGGCCGCCTTTTTTAATACATAATCAAGATGAATGAATATATTTTGTCTGTAACAATAGCCGTTTTGGTCTATGGTATATATCTTATTGCTGTTTATAGGAATACGGGACACAGTGGTAAGCCGGAGCCGTCCCGTATACCTGCACCCCCAAAATCTAAGCCGATGCTAAGGGGAAAATTCCATCGTCTTACTATAAAAGCAATCCTCCGCTGGGAACAGCTACGGGAAAAATCCTTTTCGCAGATAGATTATGCGGATAAAGAAGACATGGAATCCCTACTTTATGTCATGTACATCACCAGTGACAAGCCTGGATATACTTTTGAAGTCTTCCGGCAAGTCATAGCGGATGAACGGTTCATGAGTGCCATGTCCTCCGATTTGGGAAGAATTATGGAGATTGTGGCTCAATTTCAGAAGAAGCCAACCACACCTGATATCGGTAGTACCGAGGGTAGCCCTGAATATATAGGCAGCATTGTATCTACTTTGATAATGGCGGGCCTGGATGCTCATTATGCTTTGAATGAAATGGAATTGTGCGATCTACCTCTTTATCTGGAAGCTTATGAGAGAAAACGTAAGGAAGAAATGGAAAGTTCTCGGATGTGGACGTACTTCACTATACTACCTCATATTGATGCAAGGAAGATGAAAAACGGTGCCAGGGACTTGATTATATTTCCGTGGGAAGAAGAAGAGGCAAGAAAAGAGGCTGAACGGGCTATCAGGGAAGATGCGGCACGGTTTGAGGAATTAATGAAAACTAAAAAAACAGATTATTATGGCGTGGAAAAAGATAGCGGGAATTTATATTCTCACTAATAGAATTAATGGGAAAATGTATATTGGACAATCAACGGACTTATCCCAACGGATTAACAAATATAAGAATAGAAATATAAAAGGTCAAACAAGGATTTATGATGCTATAGTTGAATATGGATTTCATGAATTTGATATAGAATATCTATTTACTACAACAAGAAAATATAAACACATAAAATTCCTGTTGAATGCATTGGAGATATACTATATTAAGAAATACAATTCGACAGAAGTTGGCTATAATCTAAGTAGTGGTGGGTTGTATGGAAAAGCGCATAAAGAGACAAAACGCAAATTATCAGAGAGCCACAAAGGATTATTTGCAGGTGAAAAACATTATCTTTTTGGGAAACCAATGCCGGAGGAAACAAAAGCCAAATTAAAAGGCAGAAAAAGAACTATAGATCAGATAAAACATATTGCGGATGCCCAAAGAGGAAAAAAAATGAGTGATGAATTTAAATCTAAAATATCAAAAAATCATAAAGGGCGTAAAAGGGATAATCTAACAAAAAAAAAGATAAGCGAAGCTCTAAAAGGAAAGCCCAAGTCAGAGAAACACAGATTGAATCTGAGTCTGCATAGAAGAATCCCCGTATTGCAGTATCATAAAGATGGTGGCTTTATTAAAGAGTGGGGATTCATAAAAGAAGCCGGTGAATCTTTAGGGATAGCCCCCGAATCAATATCAAAAAACTGCAAGGGAAAAATGAAATCTGCTGGCGGATTTATATGGTTATATAAACAATAAAACGATGATATTATGGGAAAAAAACTTTCTTTTGCGATAGCTATAAATTTACTTACTGAGAATTTCAAGAAAGGGGCAAGTAAGGTTCAGTCCATGTTTGCCAAGATGAAAGGTAGCGTGCTTGGCTTTGCTGCTGTTCTGGGAATAGGCGGTGCAAGTCTCCGCAGTTTCATAGAGACTACCGCAGGTTTTGAGGCGGCCGTTAGTAAGTTGTCTGCCATACTTGGCACGACACCGGATCAGATAAAAGCGTTGACCGACAATGCAAAGAAACTGGGCGAAACTACCAAGTATACAGCGGCGGAAGCCACCAACTTGCAAACGGAACTTGCTAAATTAGGCTTTACTAAGAATGAGATTCTATCGGCTACGGAATCCGTTCTGAAGTTTGCGCAAGCTACTGACGCAGGGCTGGCAGAAGCGGCCGCGCTTGCTGGGGCAGCTATAAGAATGTTCGGGGCTGAGGCTTCCGAATCAAAGAGATACGTATCGGCCATGTCTATAGCCACAACGAAAAGTGCGCTATCTTTTGCTTATCTCCGTGATGCGCTGCCAACGGTTGGACCGGTTGCAAAGGCTTTCAATTTTGAGATAGAAGATACGCTGGCATTGCTCGGAAAACTGGCAGATTCGGGCTTTGATGCGTCATCAGCCGCCACGGCTACGCGTAATATATTACTTAACCTGGCTGATAGTGGAGGAAAACTCGCTACTGCATTGGGCGGTCCTGTGAAGACATTGCCGGAACTTGTGGCAGGCTTGCAGAAACTAAAAGATAAGGGAGTAGACCTGAACACTACCTTGCAGTTGACAGATAAGCGAAGTGTAGCGGCTTTCAATGCTTTCCTGCAATCGGCAGATAAGATAACACCGTTGAGGGATGCCATTACAGGTGTGGAAGGTGATCTCGATCAGATGGCTTCCACGATGGGAGACAACGTGAAAGGTGCTATGGCGGGGTTGGGGTCTGCATGGGAAGCTCTCCTGATTAAGTTGTCGGAAAACACCAATGGGCCACTGAAAGACATGATAAACTGGTTTACCAGCTTGTTGCGTGATTTGAAATCAGGTTTTTCCGGAGTCGTGGCGTTCGTTATTGCGCTTATCAGTGGAAAGTTGTTGCAATCTATAGTGGCTTTCTTTGCAAAAGGAAATGCGGTGCTCAATGACTCGGTAGTCAAATATAAGTTGGCGGAAGAACAGAAATTGACCGCCACACAAAAACGGATAGCGGCAGAAGACGTTTATACAAAGACATATATTGCACATGAGACACGGCAAAACGGAAAAAGGCTTGCAAGTGCGGCTCAACTAAATAAATCATTAACAGCACTTGAAGCCGCTAAGTTAGCAGAAAAAAGAGCTTTTGACGCAGCAAGTGTAGCCAGTACAAAGGCGGCGGCCGTACAGTCCATGAGTGCATGGCAGCGTAGTAATGCCATCTTGTTGTCTGGCTGGAAGAAATTGGCGATTACCTTAAAATCTCTTTGGTCTACATTGTGGCCTATGGCCTTAATTACTGCAATTGGAGTGGCGATTGGAAAGTGGGTAAATATGCACAAAGAGGTAAAACGCGTCAAGAATATATTTACAGATTATCAAAAAGAGCTTGAGGTCGCTGGTAACACACAGGAAGTCACTCGAATGCAGACTCTTTTGAATATAATGAATGACCGTAAAAGTAAGCAGAAAGAGATCAATTCCGCACAGCTTGAATTAGGAAAGATGGTTGATGGGGAAAAATTAACACAAGAAGAACTCATAAAGAAAGTCAAGGAAAGAATTACGTTGTTGAAAGAGGCCGCAATGGCAGAAGCGGCATTCGGCACGGTTGGAGAGTACACTGAAAAAAATGCTAAGTTAGCGGGTGATACTGGATTGTCCGAAAAGGCAATGGAACGACTGGCTAAACTGTATGCCGGCAGAACGACATCTAAAGAGAATTACCATGCTTATCTTGGGGCGCAACGAGAAGAAGCTGGGAAGTCAGGAAATAGAAAGAATCTTAACTGGTATAATATAGAAGATAAACTTCCTGAATTCTATGAAAATCTAAAGGTTATTGATAATGCCACCCAACGGGCTGGTAAACATTTAACGAATACAATAACGACAGTAGATCCTCCACCTCCTGATCCAGACCAGACTGAACTCCAGAAGCAACAAGAACGTTATGCTCAATCATTGCGAGAGTTGAACGCCCGTAAAGAAGTTGAGAAATTAACAACAGATCAATATAACAAAGCTTATGACGAATTAAATCGAAAATCCCTAATTGAAGCCAAGTCTTCCGACGACAAAGCTGTACTAAACAGTAAATATATAAAGTTGCTTCAGGACAAAGTAGATAATCCTTTGTATAAAGAGGATAAGGTTCAGATCGAGTTGGCCAAAGTAGAAAAGGAATACCAGACGTCCGTTTCTCTTGCAAAAACCAAATTAGATAAGAAGCTTATATCAGAGGAAGAATACCGACAGGCGCTCATTGATGCGGCTATGGCAGCCGCCAACTCAGCGATATCCATTGAAGGCGTAGGGGATGCCGCCGATGAGCTTATAAAAAGAATGCAGGGAGTAGTTGGCGAAAACATGGAGAAAAGTTTTCAGATGCCCAAGCTCCGACAGCGTGACACTACTTTTGACTACAAGAAAACTGACACTGATAAGCTTTCCGAAAAAGTTGATATCTGGATTGAGTATAGGGATAATTTGAAGGAAAAGCTCAACGGAGTCAAAGACAAGACAAGCGATCTGGCAAAAGAAATTCAAGAGGAGTTGAATAATGCCATCCGGAATACCGATGATTTGGGGACAGCCTTGAAGATAGCTCAGGTAAAACAGGACGTAGAAGATTTCTCAAAGGAACTGAACGAAGGTTTATACTCCGGAGTGAAAAACATAGCAAGTAGTTCTGATCGGATGGTTAGCGCATTTGAAAACTTACGTGATATCATGAATGACGTGGATTCTTCCGGATGGGAACGTGTCATGGCAGTTTGGAATGCAATGACAAATACCATTGATGGGCTTATGAGCATTATTAAGACCATTGAAACATTAACGGAATTGACCAATAAATTAGCCAGGGCAAAAGAGGCAGAGGCTGCGATTGATACAGCTACCACTGCGACAAAGGTTACCAATAAGACTGCGGAAACTACAGCTGAAATTACGGCGTTAGGCACACAAACCGCGGCAGAAGTCACTGCCAGTACAGCAAAAACAACAGCGGCATCTGTAGAAATGGCAGCTAAAAGTACAGCTGCTTATGCTTATATTCCTTTTGCTGGCCCTGCGCTTGCTGCGGCTCAAATAGCAACAATGCAGGCTTTAATCGCTGCGGCGGCAATTCCCAAGTTTGCCAGTGGTGGTATTGTAACCGGTGGTCCATCTTCAGGTGACAAGATTCTAGCCCGGGTGAATGCCGGGGAAATGATTTTGAACGGTAGGCAGCAATCTAATTTGTTTGAGGCTATCAATTCGGGTAAGATGGGAGGTGATAAGATGTTAGCTTCCACAGTGACTACTAAGGTGCGCTCTAAAGACCTTATTCTTACTATCAATAATGAACTTAAATCACAAGGTAAAAAACCAATAGGATGAGCTATAGTTTGATTTACACAGTTCCTTTCGCCACGCTGGATAATATTCCTTGTGTGGTAGAGATTGAGAAGGACGGTTATACAGGAGCATCGACTGAGCTAACCGCCGGTGCCACTCCGTTCACTGCTGAGATAGATAGTGAAGAGTTTCTTTATACTCCCACCCGATTCTCAACGGCAAAGTTGCAGATAGTCGGTAATGATTATTTGCAGTCCCTGTTTTCTACAGCTTACCGGGAATATCGAGTGACGATGAAGAAAGACGGTGTTATTACTTGGTGTGGTTTCATCAAGCCAGAACTCTATACACAAGATTACGCATCAGAGACATTCGTCCTGGAAATAGAATGTATATCCGCTATGTCTGTATTGGAATTTATAGACTATACGACTGAGGGAGAGACTAAGAGTTTTGTATCCTTATGGGGCTTATTACAGCGTTGTATCTCCACTGCTGCCGGACGATACAGATCAATCTTTATTCCTCATGTCTACGCCTCCAGTCAGGCGGCATATTCTACTGAAGAGAATGTGCTTGCCGGTATGACACTGAGTGAACAGGACTTCTTTGACGAAGACGATAAGCCGATGAAACTCAAGGAAGTACTTGAGGAAGTGTGCAAGTTCCTCAACTGGACTTGCGCCGACTGGAAGGGTGATCTTTATTTCGTCGACGTGGACCACACCGGAATATATCATCAATATGACATTGGATTGGAAAATAAAGTTAATGCTCAGGTAAATGAATTGTCGGTGCAGGATATTGGTTTTGCAGGTGCTAATCATTCGTTGGATGTCCTACCGGGTTACAACAAGGTAGCCGTTAAATGTAGTAATTATGTTGTTGGGCAAATGTTGCAGGAAGAAGATTTTAATAATTTAAAAGAACTTTCAACGACTGACGACAAGACATCCGATAACAAGAAAGTATGTCGTACAGTTTACTTATACCCGGACTCATGGAACTGCTTATTATATAAAGATGGAAGTATTATTAATAATAATACGCTACCATCTGTTAAAGACATTGCTCCATCATTGGACGGGGCAATGCTGGTAAAATACTGTGTTTATGAGCAGGAAAAGGATATGAACGGAGCTTGGAAACCCACTATCCATGATTATTCCTTCATAAATGCAATACGGGTGCGTTTCCCCTTGAAAGGCACTCCTGGAGTGTTTAATCTCATCAATTATAAGATACTTACCTTTAAGGGGGCATCCGCAACATATATGGACTGCGCTCTCGGAATTAATGCAACGGTAAAGGTTATTAAAGATAACGATCTACTGCCATGGGGCAACAGTGCTGCCGGATATGGACGGAATGCATTAAGATGTCAGATACGTATTGGAAATCAATACTATGGTAATCATTTTGGGGATAGTTTTCGCGATTTTACTTGGGAAGACGATCCTATGAATTTCGTCATATTAGACCTTGACAGCTGGAATAATGACGGTAAACTTGAATGGTTGACCATTCCTAATGCTAAAACTCTGGATATGCCTTATGATGGGCTAAGTGGGCTAATTGTTCCTATCGACCGACCAATCTCTGGAGAGTTTGAATTTAACTTATTAACTTATACCCGGGCGGGTGATGGATCGAGGGCCGATAGAGCAGGAATAATAATCAAAGATTTTAGTGTTAAAATTCAGAATAAAGACAGTATATCAAAGTCTGACAATAGTTCGGACAGGACTTATGAAAACGTTCTCAATGAAAATTATATCAACGAGCTGGACGAGATCGAGTTTAAGATATCCTCCTATAATGACGATGGAGCCTGTTACAGTAAGGTAATGTTAGGCGATGATTATTTAAAGGATAACCTTTATAACTGCATCCTTGATGACACCATCCGGCCGGAGGAAATGATGATTACCCGCTGTATTAATCATTATAGTGCCACCCGTATTAAACTTACCCAGGAAATAAAAGAGCGTGCGGATTTATCTCCGATAACAAGATTGTCCGACACTTTTTTGGTTGGTAAGAAATTCATTAATGCCGGTGGCTCCATAGATTATAAGATGAACCGGTTTGAATGCATTATGATTGAAGTATGAGGAAAGTAGCTATAATATCATCCACCGCACCGGCAAAGCCCAGATCGGAGAAATATCCGGTTGGAGCTTCTGTGACGCGCACAGGTGGCGGCTCCACTGTTATTCAGGGGGGCGGTGAAGGTGTCGATATCGTGAAAAAGGATGATATCAAATCGTTGACGGATAAGAATGTGATGTCTTCGCTTCGTGCTCTGGCTGAGTTTATCAGTAAGAAAGATGACAGCGAAGTAACGGCTATAGTTAATTACCTGAAGGGGATAAAAATTGGTGGGGATTTAATAGATCGCCTACTTCTGAAAAAAACAGAAGTAGAGGAATTATCTGATACGGACGTAATGTCCGCACTTCGAGTGTTGGCTGAAATAACGGCAAATAACGAGGCTTTAAAGAATATTTTTTTATCTAAGGTGGATCCAGACACTGCCTCCGGTCACATCACCCTGTCCAATGGAAGTACAGTGGAAAATGGTTTGATCGTTCGCCTTCCAAAACAAAATACCCCGGCCGCACTGATGAGCTGTTTGCTTGAAGAGGATATCGATACGCTTATCGAAGAGGATGAGGACGCGATCGTGGAGCTTTCAGCCGAAACTTCTGATTTATCATTTGGTGATCTTAATAATGTGAATTCGGCAGTCGATATTGCTCCGATTGGTTCTCTTCCTGTCATGGGACAGAACGAATGGAGCTATGTCGCACCAACCTTGTTTTCGGGCAGTATAGATGAAGATAACATGCTTATTCCTGTCTTTGACAAAAGGATACAGCAAATGGTCTTTGTACCTATATCTGTTATTAAAGGTGGTGTAACACCTCCTTCATCCGGCTTCCCTTATACATTTTCATTTGCATTGGTTTAACAAAAATAAAGAATATGTCGAATATAAATATTCCTACTAAAAATACAGGCGATACGCTTTCTGCTAGTGAATTTAACGAAGTAGTCAGCGCAGTGAATTCTAAGCAGGATAGCATCTCCGGCAAAGGACTGTCAACGAATGACTATACCAATACGGAAAGGCAGAATCTGGCACAGCTCCTTACGAGGGTTGATTATCTTGAAGGGATATCGGGCGCTTCCGGCGGTATCTGGATATCTGATGAAGAAAAAGTAATTGGTTCTTATGCACTCAATGGGGAGGAACATGATATCTATTCTTGTACCGTGTCATTATCCGAACCTCCTACTTCTGTAGGGGCTGAAAAAGAGTACACCGTAAGCGATTCTCCGTTGGGTAATAATATGTATTTAGCGGCTAAAAACATAACCGTGAAAGATTCTGCCGGTAAGTTCTATCCGGGATCGATTGAAGTCAAACAGATGTATGTAACGGAAGACTTTGAGACAAAGTTATCCGTGATATGCAAGTCTGCTTTGCCATCCGGTTCCATAACGATGCTGCTGACTCTCGAATATCTTAAACTTGCAGGGGAAATTATAGAATTTAGCGTAGATCTTCCTTCCGGCGTTAGTGCTGACTCTGTGAACTTGAGTTTTTCGCCTCTGAAATACGACAAGCATTTTGCATTTACCTATACGGCAGACGATTCCGTGGAGGGGGCCTATGCACGTATCTGGCGAAGAATCAATCAAAAATGGATTGATGACAGCGAGTTTTTCCATCTAGGCAACACACCGACAACCGGTTATACACCAGAATATCCGCTGGTGTATACTGATGGCTGCGGCAATGATCGCCGTTTCGGTTTTAGCGTTGCATTATGGCCAACTTGGGGAAACGAATATAATCCGGATGGACTTATCAAGGATAGTAGTACTAACAGTATATATATAACTTGGAATGAGCTTGACTTAATAAAGGATTGGGGCGTTTCCATGCTTTACCACAATGTTGACGAAAGAATATACGATAAAACGAAGCCGGATGAAATAAAGAAAGGCTTTGTGGCGGATTATAACAAGGTGCTTGAAAAATTGAACCGCCGTATGAAAATAATGGGGCTTCCAGATGGAAATTCAGCTTATGTAACAGCGGCAGATCAATCTCCATTGATTGATTTCTATCGCAGTTCACTACATCACCTGGAATTCATTTACCTGAAATCTACAGATTCTTTGTTTAAGAAAAGAACCTATGGTGGAACCAACTCCTCAGTCAATGATGTGAAGTTGGCTGAATTAGCCGAACAGCACACAAGTGATAATCCCTACTGGGTGGGTATCACGACCCACCGTGTAGACTTGACTCGAATAGAATTGTTAGAGACTATTTATAGCCTGTATGGCAAAGGCGGTGACGATAGTCTTTGGGTTGCTTCCTGGGATGAGGTCTACGAATACATACAGATGCGGTTAAACTCAGTCGTTAAAAAGGTAGTAAGCGACAATACTGTCACATGGAAGATATTAGTTCCATTTTCTAAGAACTATTATTTCAAGGACTTGTCATTTCTGGTATCCGGAATAACCTCCGTGGATGCGTTAACGGTTTCCGACAAGATATTCGGATATAGCTATGCGGCTCATGGTTCAGGAATGCTTGTAAATGTGAATTTCAACGAGTTGCTCCTGGAATGTGCCGAGAAGTATACGGCTAAATTTGAAAGTACATTGTCAGAGGAAGATAAAACGGATGCCTACTATTTTGTGAATCAGTTGAAGGATACTTTGAAGGCTCCATTTGTTGCAAGATTATCAGTTAATGAGGCCGCTCCGGTGCTCAATTCGATATCAATTAATGATGGTGTAACGGTGACTTACGACCAATTGGTTTCTATAACTCTTAATATGACTGGCGGACTTACTCATTACAAGGTTGGTGAGACTGCCGACTTATCCGGTGCAAGCTGGATTGTCGGCACATCAAAAACTTTTTCTTATCAACTTTCATCCGGCTATGCATCCAAGACCATATATGTACAGGTCAAAAACAGTTTTGGCGAGTCTGAAATCAAGTCTTCATCTATCTTATATTCCGAACGTCCGGCCGTATCTTATACAGTAACGGGAAAGACGAATAACAGTGCATACGGTACTGTGACGCCCGCCGTTCAGGATGTTGCCGAGGGAGGACAGGCAAGCGTTAACGCGCAGGCTAATGATGGCTATGTTATCGGTAGTTGGAGTGGCGCTGATACGAGTACCGGTGTAGGGACTAATACCGGAAAAGCGACCGTTAATAATGTTCGTAGTAATAAGATAATAACTTGCAACTTCCAGAAAGAAGGCGGTAGCGGTACTACCGGAAAGACTATTGTTTCATTTGCTCAACTTGGCAATAATATATCTTATGATACGGTCAATGGCGAGATCATAAATTATATGTCGATTGTGCAAGGAACAAGTTATACGACTAATATTTTGAAAGATTCCGGTGGAAATGAAGTCGGTAATTACTTGAAGAGAAGAGATGATTATCCAGGTGAGGTAAATGTGGACCGGTCCGCTATTAATACAGATGTACGCCAACCTAATGTGGACGATAGCGGTATATATCCCGCCAAGTATATTAGTAGGTATAATTCCGGTAGCAGTACCAGTTCCGGTTTAAAGGTCATGCTTCGATTCCAGGCATTTGCCGCGGGTACTTATAAAGTAAGAATATTGCCTTCTTGTGACAGGGATCTTCCGTCAGACCAGTTTTCATCGGTATTCTATTCGGCTAACGATGTGGAGGTAAATGTAGGCTTTAGCCCGTTGAACAACATGACACAGTTCGTTGAGATTGACAACGTAACAGTTGGTAACGATGGCTTACTGGATGTGTTTTTCTGGAATATTTTGGGCGTGAACTACGTGCCCGGAGTTAATTTGATTGAGATCATAAAAATATAAACTACAATGGCAATATTAAGTACAGCTAAGATAGTAGGAATGCTTGCTTCGGCCAAGAAGACGGGTAGGCAGGTGATGAACGCGGCCGGTGAATGGGTTGCGGAGGTGGTGGAAGACTTCATGTCCGGATTTGCTGGGCACGGTTGGAAGATATGGGAGTACGTGAAGGGCAAATGGATGCTTGAGATTGATTCTATCCGGGTACGTGAACAGTTTATCGTGTTCGAGATGCTGGTAAGCAAGATGCGTGCGATAATTGGCTCTTTGGGTATTAGTCAGGCGTGTGGTAAGATAGCTACTGTTACGTTATCTGAGGATGGTGCTGAGTATCTTATTACCTTGGAGGATGAGACTATGAGCTTTGTCGCTCATGACTTCATGCGATGTCAGACTTACTCCGGAACTAAACAAACATTCTACCATGTTGAGATTGCGTCCGTTGTGGGTGATGTAATTCATGTTTTGGTGTCAGAATTCGATAAGGATGAAGAGGGCAATGTGAACAATCCTCCAGAGGTTGGGAACGATATCGTACAGTTTGGTAATTCGGTAGACAAAAACCGACAGTCGGCTATCTATATCCACGCTGATGAGAGTGGCCAGCCTGCTATTGATATCATGTTCGACATTGATAGTAAGGACTGGACTGGTAAAGTTAAAACCCGTCTTGGCGGTGATATTCCCGGTGGAGATGGTGCCCGTGGATTTTACTGCGAAAATGGCATGATAAAGGGTACAGATACCAGCGGACATACAGTCTATTGTATACATCCTGACGGAAGTGCCGAGTTTGGTGACGGCTCTGCCAAGTTTAATGCTGATAAGTCTGGCTCTCTTGCCGGTGGTGCTATCTCATGGGCATGGGATGCCAGCAAGAATCAATTCATCACCTCTTTTAAGAATGTCGTTATTAAATGGGAGGATCTTGATGATGAAGTCAAAGAGAATCTTAAAGGTGAAAAGGGCGACAAGGGAGATAAAGGAGATACTGGTGAAAAGGGGGGTGATGGTACCAATGGTGCCGACGGTCAGGATGCGGTAATGTTTGCGATAGAGTTCTATATGAATGGAATTCAATTTCAAAATATTCCGTGTGATATTCATTCTAATCCAATTGGCGGTAATACTCTTACCGCTAAACTTTACCGTATTAGTGGAAATACCAAAGAGGAATATTCTGAAGACAATTGGATTGTTACTTATCTGAAAAATGGCTCTGAGGTTATTTCTTGGAATGTTCCAGAAGTGCCAACCGCTTCTGTAGATATCTCACTTGATAGGTCGTTTGAATATGATAGTGTTTTGGTTAACGTGTATAAAGTGATCCCGACTAATGTCTTAGTGACCAGTGGCTCGATCTCTAAAGTTATGTCAAATGTACCAGATTGGCTTGTAGGCTGGGACACGAACAAGGTACAGATAGGCAGCGAGTATATGATATCTCCGAAGCTGTTTACGGGGAAGAATGCTGGAACAGCCGAGGAACCGATTTTGACCGGCATAGTCCAGGGGGATAAGTGCATTACAATTGATGGAGTTGAACGATCCGGTATCTTCGCTTTGGTGGATAATGAAGTCATTTTTGAGCTTGATCCTGAAAACAGGAAGTATAAATTCAATGGTGAGGTAAATGCGACAAGTGGAGTCTTCAAGAATATAAAGTCCCCCAATGATTCTTTTAGAATTAAAGAAAATGGAGAAATAGAGATAGTAGGTAAGATTTCCACTTCCTCGAATGGTACTCGTATAGAAATAGACCCGGTTACTAATAGTCTCAAAATGTACACTCAAGACGGTATAGAAGTTGGGAGCTTGAGCTTTTTTGAAAGCGAATGGAATGGTATTGTTAATTATCTTCCACGACTTAGGCTGCGTAGATATGTAGATAATGTGTTATATAATGAAACTTCAATAGACAGTGGAACAATCTTTTGTTCTCAAAAAGTAGGTTCTGATGATTATTCCTGTTATTTGATTCCTTCTAACGGTTTGACATTTTACAAGAATAACGAGCAGACCAAGCATTATTCAAAATCGTAATAAATTAAAATCCCGTCCTACCATCACTGGCCGGGCGGGATAACGACAAAATACTAAGACCTTAACGGTCTTATGCGATAACAAAGGTAGTATTAATTTTGAAAATGTCAAGTATATGGGCTTAAACGAATGGTTGGCTATAGTCGGAACATTAGGTGGGTTCGAAGCTATACGATGGGTTATAACTTTCTGGGTAAATCGAAAAACGAATGCCCGGAAAGAAGATGCTTCCGCTGATGCGGCCGAGATACAGAATCTTTTGAATGTAATTTCTAACTTATCCGGACAGCTTGATAAGTCTGATGCGCGAATGACCTCAAGAGACGGGAAAGTAGATTTCCTGTATTCTGAGAACAACAAACTAAAGGCTGAAAAGCTGGAACTTATAAAGAAGAATTATGAGTTGGAATTGCGTCTTAAAGAAGCTGAGATAAAGAAATGTGATGTTCGTGGATGTGCCAATCGGCAGCCACCAAGTGATTATTAATAAAAGGAGGAAAAGAAATGAAGTACTTTACAATCGCTGAGCTTTGCAAATCAGATACAGCCGACCGGTTAGGTATTGATAACCGGTGTAAGAAGGAACATGTAGCCAATATGACTGCATTAGTAGATAACGTGCTTGATCCATTACGGGAGGCATACGGCAAGCCAATCACTGTGAATAGTGGTTTCCGTTGTCCGGCACTCAATAAAGCCGTGAAAGGTTCAGCTACGAGCGACCACATGACCGGACGGGCAGCAGATATAACCGGTGGAAACCCAAAGGAGAACAAGAGGTTGTTCTATCTGATTCAATCGCTGGGGCTCCCTTTTGACCAGCTCATTGACGAGAAGAACTTTGCTTGGGTACACGTGAGCTATCGTGAAGGTGCAAACTGTAAACAAGTGCTTGCGTTATGAAGAAGCTACCTTGGATATTAGTCATATTGCTGGCTGTGGCTTGTGTGGTGAGTTGGTTTCGTCCGCGTGAGCCTTTGTCTGTGGATATGAGGCCTGATACTACTGAATATGTGGAGACTATTCCTTTTTACTATCCTGTACCAAGGGACAGTATAATAGTAAGGTATGAAACGGTAAAATTACCTATAAAGAAAGATACATGTGATCCTAAAGGTGATACGTGTGCTTTTCCTGTTGATTCTGTAGAGGTAGAATTACCTATTACAAGCAAAGAGTATGAAGATAGTTTGTATCATCTCTGGATTTCGGGCTATAATGTTAGGCTGGATAGCATTAATGTGTATAGCCGATTAAGAGAGATAAAGATACCGGTTCCTGCCAAGAAGAAGCGTTGGGGGCTTGGCTTACAAGCAGGATATGGCTTCTATCCTGGCCAAAGTGGTTTTTATGTTGGGGTTGGAGTGAGTTATAATTTGTGGCATTGGTAAACATTAGCATATGAATTTTCATTTATGATTAAAAAAACATGGTATTTTACTATGGTTTAATCATCTTTTTTGTATTTCTTTGCAGGAGGTAATACGTAATGAAAACGAAAAGTATGCAAATAAAATTTGAAGGACAGGAACATCAAATTGATGCAAATACCTTGATAAACGTATTGATTCACTACCAAACTATCATAACAGAAGCAAATAAAGAGTTGGGTGGTGGCTCAAAAAACATTGAGTTGAAGGTAAATGCTTTCGAAAAAGGATCGTTTATAGTAGATGTATCTGTTATTGAAAGCTTGTTAAAACAAGTTTTCTCAGGTGATTCAATGTCGTATCTCTCTAACTTATGTGGTGTTGTTGGTGGGGTTTATGCCGCATATAAGATATTGAAAGGGAAACCAGCCCAAACAGAAGATGAAAAGAATGCTATATCAATTAAAGGGGATAACAATACCACTATTATAAATCCAACCATAATAAACGTTTATAATCAGCGAGTTGTTAGAGAAGCTATATCCAAATCTATAGAGACATCCGATTCCGATGAAAATGTGGAGGGACTTAGTGTGAACTGTGAAAATACGCCTCCTGTTATTTTTAAGAAAAAGGAATTTAAAGAATATATTTATACGGATTTTGATACGGAAGTATCTATGCCAGATGAACAGATTGAGGTTGTTGACACGATATTAACGATTATTGGTCTAAATTTTGAAGCGGGAAGCCGTTGGCAATTTTTGTTTAATGGATTTAAGATACAGATGACAGTAAAGGATGATGCTCTAATGCAAAAGATTGATGAAGGGGAGCGTTTTGGGAAAGGTGATGCTATACGTGTGAAAATGAAAATAGTAAAACGCTATAATCCTCAATATAAGGCCTACGAAAACAAGTCATATAAGATTATAGAATTTATAGAGCACATTCTTGCACCCTCTCAGAGAAAACTATTTTAGGGATTGATTGAATGAGTATTGCCTCGGCTGGTGACGGTCGGGGCTTTTACATACACATAGGCGTGAAATAAACTTAAAAACCGGACAAAGTCGCATATTATTTGTCCCCCGTTGCGCTCTCTTTGTATGCCTCTATATATCAGTAGTTTATGCAAACTAAAGACCTTTTTCAAAATAGAGACCTGCACTCTGATTGCTTGTAGGGCATATCATCTCTATTTTATATGCCTATATTTGTCCTGTAATCAAATCTCTGCAATGTCTAATTTCGCTTCCGTAAAATAAATCCAAAATATATGGAAGAAAAATTAGAAATTGGCGATATCGTCTACGAGAGAGGCAGTCGTCGGAGAAGAAAAATGATCGTTGTGGATGTATATTCTAACGGTATGGTGTTATGTGATGTTTTTCCTATTTTTCCATGGGAGCAAACGACCGAAAAGTTGTTTGTTGATTGGAATTTGGAAAAATAATTATTGGTGAAGGCAGCCGAATAAGCTGCCTTTTCCTTTGTCCGTTGAGGCTTCCTCATATTATTCCGTTTAGTTTTGTTGCGCACCTCTTTACTGAAGAATCCATTACCTTTGCATAAATTTCGGTAGTGCTAATATGCTTGTGACCGAGCATCCGGCTTAACGTTGCGATTGGTATATCATTAGCGAGGCAAACCGTCGTAGCGAACGTATGTCTGGCTATGTGGCTTGTGAGTGGTTTGCGGAATTCTAATTTTTCTTCAATCACATGCAGATAATCATTATATTTCTGGTCAGAAATCGACGGTAATTTGTAGTTATACTTTTCTAATATCTCTTTTGCCGGTTGCAATAATGGAGCCAAGAACCCGGTTCCGGTTTTGATCCGTTCTCCATCAATGTATTGCATTCCACCTTCAGATACGACATCTTTATAATAATCGAAGACGTTCATATCGCAGTATGCTAACCCAGTATAGCAACAGAAGATAAATAAATCCCTCACGCGATCCAGTTTATCAGATAGCTTTGCTTCCCGAAGCATTCTTAATTCATCTATAGTTAGCGGCTTTCTCGGTTTATGGCTACCTCGCTTATCTTTGAATCGGTCGTAAGGATTCCGATCTATGTACTCCAACTTGTAAGCCTCGATCACATACACTTTGATTCGCTTATGGTAATTATGAATAGTGGCTTGGCTCCGATTTGGATTTTCCTTACGCAGAAACATATCAAACTCGGTAAGGTTTGCCGATGTTAGAGAGGCAAAGGAATTTATTTTTCCAAATCGGCATAACGCTTCTAAAGCAACTATTTGAGACACTTTAGTAGAAGGGCGAAGGCCACGCTCATCTATTCTTTTTTGCATGAAATCAAGAAATGAAGATGGTATTTCCTTCTTTATTTCTCCCCTTACGAATAGATCATAGTTTTCCCAGGTTGCTGTTAAGCCTTGCGCATACATGTCGTAGAAGACCTGTTCGTGTCGTTTGTAAAGTTCAGTAAGCCGGGCATTAATAAGAATGCCGTCAGGGCGATTGATAGCATGCATCCTGTCATCCCACTGTCCGGCATACAACTTTATACCAGTGCTCAATCTCCGCCGTTGATTGCGGCTGAAATAGATTTCTAACTCAACGGAAGATGCTACGTTATCCGTTGCTTTTTTGCGTCTGTCGAAGACGAAACGAATAATAGGTAAATTGTTACTCATAGTGTGTACCACAATTTTTATTGCAAGATGTACCACTGTACCACATTGAGTACCTTAACGTGATTTTTAGTTATTCCTTGCAATGAGTTAAACATTATGTAAAACCCACTGTAAGAGTGCTGAGTAATAGTAATATAAAGATAAGTAGTTGATTATAAAACAAAAGGGAATAAACTTTCGTCTAATCCCTTTATCGCTTCTTTGCGGTGCGTACGGGACTCGAACCCGTGACCCCATGCGTGACAGGCATGTATTCTAACCAACTGAACTAACGCACCATAATTTCATTTCCTTAATTGCTTTCTCTCTCGATTGCGGTTGCAAAGGTAGGCATTTCTTTGAAACCTGCAATAGCTACGATGAAATTTTTTTGCTTGATTTTATCAATTTTCCTTTTATATCCTCATTTTGAGAACATTGGAATATGAAAAAAAATAAGTTCTTGCAGAGCTTTTTGTGAAAGGGGATTGGGATGGTTTTGTAATGAAAACGAAGCTTTCTGTTGCTTGATTTAAACTTCTTGCTCGAAAACTTCGTTATTTTACAATAAATCGTTATTTTTGCAAACTCAAATCGAGAAAATTGTAATTTGAAAACGATAAAAACGATAATTTAGGATGATGAAAACGGCTAAACTGTTACTTCACTGTCCCGACAAACCGGGAATTCTGGCAGAAGTGACAGACTTTATAACGGTAAACAAGGGAAATATTATCTATCTGGACCAATATGTCGATCATGTGGAGAATATCTTTTTCATGCGTATCGAGTGGGAATTGAAGAACTTCCTGATACCGCAAGAGAAAATTGAAGATTATTTTGCTACGCTGTACGCACAGAAATATGAAATGTTTTTCCGTCTCTATTTCTCGGATACGAAACCACGTATGGCAATATTTGTGTCTAAGATGTCACATTGCCTGTTCGATTTACTGGCACGCTATACGGCAGGAGAGTGGAATGTCGAGATTCCTCTTATTATAAGCAACCATCCCGACTTGCAACATGTTGCCGAACGTTTCGGAATACCTTTCTATTTGTTCCCTATTACAAAGGAGACAAAAGAAGAACAGGAGAAAAAAGAAATGGAATTGCTGGCAAAACATAAGGTGAACTTTATTGTACTGGCGCGTTATATGCAGGTGATTTCAGAGCGGATGATTGATGCATATCCCAATCGGATTATCAATATTCATCATTCTTTCCTTCCTGCATTTGTGGGAGCAAAACCTTATCATGCAGCATTTGAGCGTGGTGTGAAGATCATTGGCGCTACCAGTCATTATGTAACAACAGAATTGGATGCAGGACCGATCATTGAACAAGATGTGGTTCGTATCACTCATAAAGATACTGTAGAAGATCTTGTAAATAAGGGGAAAGACCTGGAAAAGATTGTTCTCTCACGTGCCGTGCAGAAGCATATTGAGCGCAAGGTACTGGCATATAAGAATAAAACAGTGATATTTAGTTAAGGTATATTCATGAAAGTAGCGATTATCAAATATAATGCGGGCAATATCTATTCGGTGGATTATGCGCTGAAGCGTTTGGGCGTGGAGGCTGTGGTAACGGCGGATAAAGATGAATTGCGTGCGGCGGACAAAGTGATCTTTCCAGGTGTGGGCGAGGCGGAAACAACCATGAAGTTTCTGCGTGCCAGTGGTATGGATGCATTGATTAAGGAACTTAGACAGCCTCTTTTAGGGATATGTCTGGGTATGCAAGTGATGTGCCGCCATTCTGAAGAAGGAGGAGATGTGGACTGTCTGGGTATTTTTGATACGGAAGTGAAGCGTTTCGTTCCACAGAAGCATGAGGATAAAGTGCCTCACATGGGTTGGAATACGCTCACAGAGACGAACAGTGGCTTATTCAAAGGCTTTACAAAAGAAGAGTTTGTCTATTTTGTGCATAGCTTCTACGTTCCGGTCAATGAATATACAGCTGCTGTGACGGACTATATACAACCGTTTAGCGCTGCCTTGCATAAGGATAATTATTACGCTACCCAATTCCATCCGGAGAAAAGTGGAGGTGTGGGAGAACGTATCCTGCGCAATTTTTTAGAATTATAATTAAGTAGATGAATATTATGATAGAGCTTATTCCTGCAATAGATATTATCGACGGAAAGTGTGTACGCCTTTCGCAAGGTGACTATGACAGTAAGAAGGTGTATAACGAAAATCCGGTAGAAGTGGCCAAAGAGATGGAGGCGCACGGTATTCGCCGGCTTCATGTGGTAGACTTGGACGGAGCGGCTTCTCATCATGTAGTCAATTATAATGTTTTGAATAGAATCACCTCACAGACTTCCCTGATAGTTGATTTCGGTGGTGGTGTGAAAAGTGATGAAGACTTGAAGATCGCTTTCGAGAATGGGGCACAGATGGTTACAGGCGGCAGTATTGCGGTGAAAAATCCTGAGTTGTTCTGCCATTGGCTGGAAGTTTACGGCAGTGAGAAGATAATTCTTGGTGCGGACGTGAAAGACCGGAAGATAGCTGTGAATGGCTGGAAGGATGAAAGTGCTTGTGAATTGTTCCCTTTCCTGAAAGAATATGTAGAGAAAGGGATTCAGAAAGTAATCTGCACGGATATTAGTTGTGACGGTATGTTGCAGGGACCTTCTATTGAACTGTATAAGGCAATGCTGGAAGAACATCCCGACCTTTACCTGATAGCAAGTGGCGGTGTCAGCAGTATGGAAGATATACGTGCATTGGAGACGGCTGGGGTACCGGCTGTTATTTTTGGTAAGGCTCTGTATGAAGGGCGTATTACTTTGAAGGAAATTGAAAGAATGATGCAGGATTATTGACGAATCATTCTCAATTGAGTTAGATTTAGATTATATATCCTCATGAATATAAATCGTTAAAACAAAACAAAAGTGTTAGCGAAAAGAATTATCCCCTGTCTCGATATCAAAGACGGACAAACAGTGAAAGGAACCAATTTCGTCAATTTGCGTCAAGCGGGCGATCCGGTGGAACTGGCACGCGCGTATAGTGAGCAAGGTGCTGATGAATTGGTTTTTTTGGATATAACAGCCAGTTTTGAAGGTCGCAAGACATTTGCAGGGTTGGTGAAGCGCATTGCTGCCAATATTAGTATTCCGTTTACGGTAGGTGGCGGTATCAACGAATTGAGTGATGTAGACCGTCTACTGAATGCCGGTGCAGATAAAATTTCTATCAATTCTTCTGCGATTCGCCGTCCTGAACTGATTGATGAAATAGCTAAGAACTTCGGTTCGCAGGTATGTGTGTTGGCGGTAGATGCCAAACAAACTGAAAAAGGCTGGTGGTGCTATCTGAATGGAGGCCGTGTAGAAACAGATAAGGAACTGTTTTCCTGGACCAAAGAAGCTCAGGAACGTGGTGCCGGAGAAATACTTTTCACCAGCATGAATCATGATGGCGTAAAGACCGGATACGCCAATGAAGCACTTGCTGAAATGTCTGATAACCTCTCTATTCCGGTGATTGCATCGGGCGGAGCAGGAGCAAAAGAGCATTTTCGTGATGTGTTTTTGCAAGGAAAGGCAGATGCGGCGTTGGCAGCCAGCGTTTTTCATTTCGGAGAAATTAAAATTCCCGATTTAAAATCGTATCTTTGCGCCCAGGGAATCTCGATGCGAACGGTGTAAGGGGATGATAAAATGGTAAGATGATAGGATGCTTATACCGCATTATAATTCGTAAATTGTAAATTCGTAATTATATAAAAATGGATTTTGATAAAATGAACGGACTTATTCCGGCAATCATACAAGACGCAGACACCGCTAAGGTGTTAATGTTGGGCTTCATGAATAAAGAAGCTTACGACAAAACGGTAGAAACCGGTAAAGTGACTTTTTTCAGCCGCACCAAGAACCGTCTTTGGACGAAAGGTGAGGAGAGTGGTAATTTTCTGAATGTCGTTTCTATCAAGGAAGACTGTGATCAGGATACATTGCTGATTCAGGTACACCCTGTGGGACCTGTTTGCCATACAGGCACGGATACATGCTGGGGTGAGAAGAATGAACAGCCTGTAATGTTCTTGAAGCATCTTCAGGATTTTATTACTAAGCGCCATGAAGAGATGCCGGAAGGTTCTTACACAACCAGTCTGTTTGAGTCTGGTGTGAATAAAATGGCGCAGAAAGTGGGTGAAGAAGCTGTGGAAACAGTGATCGAAGCTTGCAATGGAACTGATGAGCGGTTGATCTATGAAGGAGCCGATTTGATATACCACCTCATAGTACTGTTAACATCCAAAGGATACAGTCTGGAAGATTTGGCACGAGAATTGCAGGAACGTCATAGCGCTTCGTGGAAGAAACACTAATTAATTAATAATTAAAAATTAATAATTAAACGGGAATGGCTGAACCGCTGATACGATATAAAGATGTGGAAGTACACCAACAGGACTTGTGCGTGCTGAATGAGGTAAACCTCGAGCTGCAGAAGGGAGAGTTTGTGTACCTGATCGGTAAGGTAGGTTCGGGTAAGACCAGTTTGCTAAAGACACTCTACGGAGAACTGGATATCACTGCCGGCGAAGCAATGGTACTGGGGTATGATATGAGTCGCATTAAGCGCAAGCATATTCCGCAGTTGCGTCGTAAGCTGGGCATTGTGTTTCAGGATTTCCAACTGTTGACTGACCGCACGGTGAACGATAATCTTGCTTTTGTATTGAAGGCTACGGGCTGGAAAAACAAATCGGAAATAAAAGATCGTATCGCTGAAATGCTGATGCAGGTAGGAATGGGTAATAAAGGATATAAGTTCCCTAACGAACTTTCGGGAGGCGAACAGCAACGCATTGTTATTGCTCGTGCTATGCTCAACTCTCCGGAGATTATCCTGGCTGATGAACCGACTGGTAATCTGGATGCGGAAACGGGACGTGCTATTGTAGGACTGTTACATAACATCAGCCGCACGGGTGGCTCGCTGGTATTGATGACTACGCACAACCTCCATCTGCTTCACGAGTTTCCGGGACAGGTATATCGCTGTGCAGGTCATCAGATAACAGATGTAACGTCCGAGTATTCGGGTATGATGCCGACTGTAGAAGAAACAAATAATAATATATAATCATTTAATACAGGAACGAAAATGAAAGTTTTAAAGTTTGGAGGTACTTCCGTAGGTTCTGCATCGCGGATAAAGGAAGTAGCCAAATTGATCACTGATGGTGAACAGAAGATAGTTGTACTCTCGGCTATGTCGGGCACAACTAATACATTGGTGGAAATTTCGGACTATCTGTACAAGAAAAATCCGGAGGGTGCCAACGAAATCATTAACAAGCTGGAGGCTAAATATAAACAGCATGTGAATGAGTTGTATTCCACTCCCGAGTATAAACAGAAAGGTCAGGAACTGATTAAATCTCATTTTGACTACATCCGTTCTTATACCAAAGACCTTTTCACACTGTTTGAGGAGAAAGTGGTGCTGGCACAGGGAGAACTGATCTCTACTGCCATGATGAACTATTACCTGCAAGAGTGTGGTGTGAAGTCCATTTTGCTTCCGGCTTTGGAATATATGCGTACCGATAAGAATGCGGAGCCCGATCCTGTATATATTAAGGAGAAACTTCAGATGCAGTTGGAATTGCATCCCGGTGCTGAGATTTACATCACACAAGGATACATTTGCCGCAACGCTTACGGAGAAATAGACAATCTGCAACGTGGTGGAAGCGACTATACCGCTTCTCTGATCGGTGCAGCTATCAATGCTTCCGAAATCCAGATATGGACCGATATCGACGGTATGCACAATAATGACCCGCGTATCGTTGATAAGACTGCTCCTGTACGTCATCTTCATTTTGAAGAAGCTGCCGAGCTGGCTTATTTTGGTGCGAAGATTCTTCACCCTACTTGTATACAGCCTGCCAAGTATGCCAATATCCCGGTGCGTCTGCTGAATACGATGGACCCGACTGCTCCCGGTACTATGATTTCCAATGATACTGAGAAGGGCAAAATTAAGGCAGTTGCAGCAAAAGATAATATTACGGCTATTAAGATTAAATCCAGCCGTATGTTGCTTGCTCACGGTTTCTTGCGCAAGGTATTCGAAATCTTTGAAAGCTATCAGACTTCTATCGATATGATTTGTACTTCTGAAGTAGGAGTATCTGTATCTGTTGATAATACGAAGCATCTCAACGAGATTCTGGACGACCTGAAGAAGTATGGAACCGTTACGGTGGATAAGGATATGTGTATTGTCTGCGTGGTAGGTGATTTGGAATGGGAGAATGTCGGTTTCGAAGCGAAGGCACTGGATGCCATGCGCGACATACCGGTACGAATGATCTCATTCGGTGGTAGTAACTACAATATTTCTTTCCTCATCCGTGAGTGCGACAAGAATAAGGCATTGCAGTCGCTTAGTGATGCACTGTTCAACGAAGAATAAGAGAAATAAGGAAGTACAGATATAATATGATATGGAACGCAAACTACACAAATTACACAACTCGCTGATAAAGGCTCTTGTGTAATTCGCGTAATTTGCGTTCTTTTCTTTATAAACAAAGTTTTGAAGTATGAAAGGAACATTTCCCATAGATAAATTCCGTGAGCTGCGTACCCCTTTTTATTATTATGATACGAAGGTGTTGCGCGACACTCTTTCCTGCGTGCGTGCAGAAGCCGCTAAATATGGCAATTTTGAGGTGCATTATGCTGTGAAAGCAAATGCTAATCCGAAGGTGCTTACCATTATCCGTGAGAATGGACTGGGTGCCGATTGTGTGAGTGGAGGAGAAGTACGTGCTGCTGTTAAGGCAGGTTTTCCTACAAATAAGATTGTTTTTGCCGGAGTGGGCAAGTCTGATTGGGAAATAAACCTGAGCTTGGACTACAATATTTTCTGTTTTAATGTAGAGTCTATTCCCGAGTTGGAGATTATCAATGAACTGGCTGCAGCTAAAGGTAAAGTGGCTAATGTCGCTTTCCGCATCAATCCGAATGTAGGAGCTCATACTCATGCCAATATCACTACCGGACTGGCGGAAAACAAGTTTGGCATTAGTATGCAAGACATGGATCATGTGATAGAAGTGGCTTTGGAGATGAAGAATGTGAAGTTCATCGGATTGCACTTCCACATTGGTTCGCAGATATTGGATATGGGTGATTTTGTTGCCCTGTGCAATCGTGTGAATGAGTTGCAAGACAAACTGGAAGCACATCGCATCCGCATCGAGCATATCAATGTAGGTGGTGGACTGGGCATTGATTATAAGCATCCCAACCGTCAGGCAATACCTGATTTCAAAGATTATTTCTCTACTTATGCCGAACATCTGAAACTACGCTCTTATCAAACACTCCATTTTGAACTGGGGCGTGCCATAACGGGGCAGTGCGGTTCACTTATCTCGCAGGTGCTTTATGTAAAACAGGGAGCCAATAAGAAATTTGCCATCCTTGATGCCGGTATGACGGATTTGATTCGTCCTGCGTTGTATCAGGCTTACCATAAGATAGAGAATATTACTTCCGAGGATGCGGTTGAGGCGTATGATGTGGTAGGGCCTATCTGTGAATCGTCGGATGTTTTCGGAAAAGCGATAGACTTGAATAAGGTGAAGCGCGGAGATTTGATAGCATTGCGTTCTGCAGGCGCCTATGGTGAGATAATGGCTTCGAGTTATAACTGTCGTGAGTTGCCACAGGGGTATACTTCGGACGAGTTGGTATAAAGATTTAATCTTTTCATGACTCAGCCCATTAGGTTGAAGATTAGAGGAAAAAGCTATCTTTATTGTCATAACATTAAAAGAATAAACTTGTTTGTTATAAGTTTTGATATGGGTGGTCCGATTTTACGGACATTGTAAAACAATATGTAAGAACTCCTAAAAGTATAAACTATATGTATGAGCGTGCACATCATCCTTTTGATGATTGTACGCTTTCATTTTTATTTCCTATCCTCACTTTCTTTACTTTGTGTTCATAGACATTACGCCTTTGATTTCTGTTTTCAGGAGTTATTTTGTAGTGTGCAACTAAGTTATGAATACAGAAAGATTTGAGAAAGATGAAGGCGGTATGGACCTTGCGTTATATATGGTGTAGGTTATCATTATTATATTAAGGAAGAACGGAGATATCAAAAGTCTTCGTCCGGTTTTAAAAAACGGTGCGCATGCCCGGAGCCACAACGCTCGCTCAATCGGCGTGTGCTATGAAGGTGGACTGGATGTGAGCGGATACTTTGCCGATACGGGAACCGACTTTCAGAAACATTCCCTCTGCTGCTTGCCAAGTTGCTGCTAAAAGATTATCCGGATTTCCGGCTGGTGGGGCATCGTGACCTCAGCGCTGACTTGAATGGTTATGTGAAATAGAACCGGAAGAATGGATCAGACAGTGTTCGTGTTTCGATGCTGCTGCAATTCTGCGGGAAAAGCCTGCCAATCCGGGTTGTTTTATATAAAAAATGTTATTAAATGAACAATGTCTGTGTATCATTGTTACTTTTGTAATGATTTCAAATTAATTTAAAAAATACGATTATGATTACTGAAAAATTACAGAATGCAATTAACGAGCAGATCACGGCTGAAATGTGGTCGGCTAACATGTATTTGGCTATGTCTTTTTATATGGAGAAAGAAGGTTTTAGCGGTATGGCACACTGGTTGAAGAAACAGTGGGCAGAAGAAAACGAGCATGCCTGTGCAATGGCCGATTACGTAATCAAGCGTGGTGGTAAAGCCAAAGTTGATAAGCTGGATGTAGTTCCCAACGATTTCGGTACTCCGCTGGAAGTATTTGAACAGGTTTACAAACACGAGTGCCGTGTATCCGAAATGATCGATAAGTTGGTGGATGTGGCTGCTGCCGAAAAAGATAAAGCAACACAGGACTTCCTGTGGGGATTTGTACGCGAACAGGTGGAAGAAGAGGCAACTGCTGCGGGCATTGTTGATATGATTAAGAAAGCCGGTGCAACGGGTATCTTCTTTGTAGATGTGAAATTGGGCGAACGTTAATAATCTTTTGATATAGAATTGCTAAGTAGGGAAGCTGTCTGATTTTTTTTCAGACAGCTTCTTTTTTGTTTTCTTGGGATTATACATATTTTATTCTACCTTTGTTCCACTTATGGATCAGACAGTCGAATCATGAAAAACACATTTCTGCCTATATATGCATGGATTTTTCTGTTTTTTTTCGTTTTGAACAGCTGTTCGGATCGGGAAGGACGGCGAATTTTAATCGTGCATTCTTATGAGGAAAGCTATGTCGGCTATCCTGATTTCAATCGCTTGATAGATAAAGAATTCAGAAGAAACGGGGTGAATGCAGATATTCGTATCGTATATCTGGATTGTGAGTCTTTTCAGGAAGAACCGGAATTGAAGTATATGTATCATCTGCTCGATTCGGTTTCCGACGGCTGGGAACCTGAAGTAATTCTGGTGAATGATGATCAGGCTGCCTATTCACTGTTCAAGTGTTGTCATCCTTTGGCAAAAGAAATTCCGGTGGTTTTTGGTGGAGTGAACTATCCTAATTGGGAATTATTGAAAGAGTATCCTAATGTGACGGGGTTCCATGACCGGATGGATCTGATGAAGAATATACGCCTGGGAGCAAAGTTATTTGGTGAAGATGTGGAGCTGTTTACGGTACTTGATTCTACGTATATTGACCGGCAGATACGGGCGGATATAGAAAATCAACTGAAAGATGAAAAAGTGACCTGTATGGTCGGCTACTCGGGAACTCCCCGTGAAAAGAGGTTGCATTATCCCCATAAAGAGGGATATACCCGTTTTTCCAGCCTGTCAGTACGAATTGGACAGAAACAGGAAACTGCTAACTTTATCTGGACTTTGAGTAAGTATTCCACAGGAATGTGCTACCTCCAGATGAAACGCGATTATACATCGGTCAATATTGGAAATATATGTGCAAGCCCCAGTCTCACTGCAATTAATGAGGCATTCGGCTATAATGAAAAATTGCTTGGCGGATATATCACGACATCCTTGATTCTGGCCGAAGAGGAAGTGAGTGCTGCCATACGTATTTTGCATGGTGAGAAGCCTTCGGATATACCCGTCAGAGAGAGCCGTAAGAAATATGTGGTAGACTGGAACGTGATGCAGCAACGGGGTATTTCCAAAGAGAGTATTCCGGCGGAATGTACGATTATAAATATTCCTTTCCGGGAAGAATATCCGGTAGCATGGGGAACCGGTGTTGTGTTGATTATCATTCTGCTTTCCACGTTGTTTGTCTGGCTCTTCTTTCTTTATCGCCGCGAACAAGGGCGGAAGAGACGTGCCCTTTATGAACTGGAAAGTGAAAAGGAAACATTGGCGTTGGCTATTGAAGGTAGCGACACCTTTGCCTGGAAGCTGGAAAATGACCATTTTGTATTTGAAAAGGAATTCTGGATATCACAGAAAATGAGTGCTAAATCACTTGGTTTTGAGGAACTATTGTCGTTTATGCATCCCGATCATTGGGATGAGGTGAGAGGGTACTGGAAAAACATTTCTAAGGCAGGCAAAGTGGTTTCTCAGGTGCGTTGTGACTTTAATGAAAAAGGCTATCAGTGGTGGGAGTTTCGCTATAAAACGATACTGCTTCCCGGTGGAGGATATAAAGCTGCCGGTCTGTTGCTGAATATACAGGCGATTAAAGACCGTGAACAGGAATTGGAAGAAGCAAGACTACTGGCTGAAAAGGCTGAATTAAAGCAGTCTTTCCTGGCAAATATGAGCCATGAGATTCGTACGCCGCTGAATGCAATTGTGGGCTTCTCCAATATATTGGCGCTTGATGATGGTGTGAGTCCGGAGGAGCGTCTGGAATATATCGGTAGTATTAATAAAAACAGTGATTTATTGTTGAAACTAATCAATGATATTCTGGAACTTTCGCGCATCGAATCCGGATACATGTCATTTGAATACGAGAAGTGTTTCGTTTCAGAATTGGTTGACAGTATATATATGACTCATCAGATGCTGATTTCCGAACAATTGGAATTCATCAAAGAGTTGGATGCGGTGCAGGTGGAAGTGATGGTTGATAAGGGGCGCTTGACACAGGTGATCACTAATTTCCTGAATAATGCTTCTAAGTTTACTAAAACCGGATATATCAAGTTGGGATACCGTTATCTTTCTGAATCGGACCGAGTGGCTATCTATGTGGAAGATACCGGAAGAGGCATTGAACTCTCAGAACAGAAAATGATCTTTAGCCGTTTCTATAAACAGGATGAGTTTTCGCAAGGAGCCGGCTTGGGACTTTCTATCTGTCAGGTGATTGTAGAAAAATTGCGGGGCAAAATCGAACTGTGGTCGGAACCGGGGAAAGGAAGCAGGTTTACGGTGGTGCTGCCGGTGGTAAAAGCTACAAGCTACAAGTGACGAGTTGTAAGTTCCTTTCGGTGTGGTAGTCTGGCGAACAATTATTCGCTTACGAATACAGCGCAGCAACTTGTAACTCGTCATTTGTAGCCCGTAGCTTATCGCGCTTTAGCGCGATAATACTCCAAGTTCTTTTCCTACCTTGATGAATGCATCTATACACTTGTCAAGATGTTCTCTTTCGTGTCCGGCAGAGATCTGTACACGGATGCGTGCCTGGTCTTTCGGAACCACGGGATAATAGAATCCGGTGACGTAAATGCCTTCTTCTTGCATACGGGCGGCGTAAATCTGCGAAAGTTTGGCATCATACAGCATCACGGCGCAGATAGCACTTTGTGTAGGCTTGATGTCAAACCCGGCGGCAGTCATTTTCTCGCGGAAGTAATTAACGTTTTCTACTAATTTGTCATGCAGGGCATTGCTTTCTCTCAGCATATTGAAGACTTCGATACTTGCACCGACCACGGCAGGAGCAACAGAATTGGAGAACAGATATGGGCGACTGCGTTGGCGCAGCAGGTCGATAATCTCTTTGCGTCCGGTGGTGAATCCGCCCATGGCTCCGCCAAAAGCCTTACCCAGTGTACCGGTGTAAATATCCACACGTCCGTAAGTCTTGAACAGTTCGCTCACACCGTGGCCTGTTGGACCTACTACGCCGGCAGAGTGAGACTCGTCTACCATGACTAAAGCATCATACTTTTCTGCCAGATCACAGATTTGATCCATCGGAGCTACATTGCCATCCATGGAGAATACACCGTCTGTTACAACAATGCGGAAACGCTGGGCCTGTGCTTCTTGCAGACACTTCTCCAGTTCGGCCATGTCGGCATTGGCATAGCGGTAACGTTTGGCCTTACACAGGCGTACACCGTCAATGATGGAGGCGTGGTTCAGGGAATCGGAGATGATAGCATCTTCCTCGCTGAATAGAGGTTCGAACACTCCGCCGTTGGCATCGAAACAAGCAGCATAGAGGATGGTGTCTTCGGTTTTGAAATAGTCGGAGATAGCAGCTTCCAGTTCTTTGTGGATGTCTTGTGTTCCGCAGATGAAACGTACGGAAGACATGCCGTAGCCACGGTGATCCATCATCTTTTGGGCAGCGGCAATCAGTCGCGGATGGTTGGACAAACCCAAGTAATTGTTGGCGCAGAAATTCAGCACTTCCTTCCCTTTTACGGTGATGGCGGCTTGTTGCGCACTCTCGATCAGGCGCTCTTCTTTGTAGAGTCCGGCCTCTTTAATTTCAGCAAGCGTATTGCTGAGGTGTTCTTTCATTTTCCCGTACATAGCTTTATAAATTAAAAGTTTGTCATCTTATTACTAAACGATACAAAGGACACGATTTTTCTTCAAATAAACAATAGCAAAATGATAGAATAATGAAAAAAAAGTATGTATATTTGCACGTCTCTAAGGATGGAGCACCTTATAAATAAGTCGTATGAAGAATATTTTGGTAATTGGAGCAACCGGACAGATAGGTTCGGAACTCACATTGGAATTGCGTAAACGTTATGGAGATGACCATGTTATAGCCGGATACATTCCGAGTGCTATGCCTAAAGGAGAATTGAAAGCATCGGGGCCTTCTGCTATTGCCGACGTAACCGACCGTCAGTCTATTGAAGTGGTGGCGCGCCAATTCAAGATTGATACGATTTATAATCTGGCGGCTTTGCTCTCGGTGGTTGCCGAAAGCCGTCCGGCCATGGCTTGGAAAATTGGTATAGACGGATTATGGAATGTGCTGGAAGTGGCGCGTGAATATGGTTGCGCAGTGTTTACTCCGAGTTCTATCGGTTCGTTTGGAGAAGCTACACCTCATGTAAAGACGCCGCAAGATACGATTCAGCGTCCTCGTACGATGTATGGGGTAACCAAAGTAACCACTGAATTGTTGAGCGATTATTATTATACTAAATATGGAGTAGATACTCGTGCGGTTCGTTTTCCGGGCATCATTTCCAATGTAACTCCTCCGGGAGGGGGGACTACAGACTATGCGGTCGATATTTTTTACTCCGCAGTGAAAGGTGAAAAGTTCGTATGTCCTTTGAAACCCGGTACTTATATGGATATGATGTATATGCCTGATGCGCTGAATGCAGCTATTTCGTTGATGGAAGCAATTCCAACACGTCTGAAGCATCGGAATGCTTTCAATATCGCTGCCATGAGTTTTGATCCGGAGGAAATCTGCCGGGAGATAAAAAAGCATGTGCCCGATTTTGAAATGGTATATGAGATTGACCCATTGAAGCAATCCATTGCCGACAGTTGGCCCGACAGCTTAGATGACAGTTGTGCTCGTGAAGAGTGGGATTGGAAACCGCAATATGATTTAGAGTCCATGACGGTGGACATGCTTGAGAAGTTAAGAGCTAAACTAAATAAGTGACCTTCAGGGGCCGGTAAAGAATGAGAAAAATAGGATTGGGGTTCTTTCTTCTCGTTTTCTTGGTGTCGTGCGGCAACAAGAAGACGAAGATGGATCCTTTTGCGACAATCACCAATTTGGTGGATTCAGCTGCACACAAAGCTGATACTGTACCACAGGCTGAAGTTGATAATGACCCTAAGCCAATAGAAGCGGATGAATCGTTTGATGATTTCGTCTATAGTTACGCTTCGGATGATGCTTTGCAACGGCAGCGGACTAAGTTTCCATTGCCTTTTTACGACGTTGATAAACCTTCTAAAATAGAGAGGGGGGAGTGGGAACATGATTATCTGTTTACCCAGCAGAGCTATTACACATTGCTCTTCGATGATGAAGATGACTTGGAATTGGTGGGAGATACTGCCTTAACATCCGTACAGGTGGAATGGATTTTGCTGAAAAACCGTATGGTGAAGAAATACTATTTCGAACGTACCAAGGGTGTCTGGATGCTGGAAGCTATTAATCTCCGGCAGATAGAGCAGGGGGAGAATGAAGACTTCGTTGCGTTTTATTTGCGTTTTGTGACTGATAGTGTTTATCAGAGCCGGCATATTCGCGAACCTTTAGAATATATTACGATAGATCCGGATGATGAATTTTCTATCTTGGAGACTACACTCGACTTGAATCAGTGGTATGCTTTCCGTCCGGTATTGCCTGTAGACAAACTGTCCAATATCAATTACGGACAAAAGAATAGCGATTACTCTAATACGAAAATCCTGAAAGTAAATGGGATTGGAAACGGATATACCAATATTTTCTATTTTCGCAGACATCGTGGAGAGTGGGAGTTATATAAATATGAGGATACGAGTATTTAGGAAATTACGAATTACAAATGACGAATGATAGAGCATGAGATGAGAAAAATACCCAATACATTCGGACTTGATGTAGAAGCTGCCGTGTTTTTGGAATACAGTTCAGTAGAAGAATTGGAGAAGTTGATTGCCGCCGGACGCATCACTTCTCCTTATCTGCATATTGGCGGAGGGAGCAATCTGTTGTTTACCGGAAATTATGAGGGGGTGATATTGCATTCGCGTATAGGCGGCATTGAAGTAACGGCTGAAGATGAAGAAAAGGTTTCGGTGCGTGTAGGTGCCGGTGTGGTGTGGGATGATTTCGTGGGCTATTGTGCGGATCGGGGTTGGTATGGAGTTGAAAACCTGTCTCTTATTCCTGGGGAGGTGGGGGCTTCGGCTGTACAAAATATTGGTGCTTATGGCGTGGAAGTGAAAGATCTGATTTCTTTCGTAGAAACGGTGAACATACAAGGCGTGAAGCATGTTTACCAAACGGATGAATGTGATTATTCATACCGGAGCAGTGTTTTTAAACGGCCGGAAATGAAGCAGGTGTTTGTCACATATGTTGGTTTCTCTTTGAGTAAGAAAGAGTCTTATACATTGGACTATGGTACTATTCGTCAGGAACTTGAAAAATACCCGAAAGTTGACTTGAAGACATTACGACAGGTTATTATCGATATTCGTGAAAGTAAATTGCCTGATCCGAAAGTATTGGGTAATGCCGGTAGCTTCTTTATGAATCCTGTCGTTGCGCGTGAAGTTTTTGAAGCCTTACGGGAACAATATCCTCAGATGCCTTTTTATGAAATGAGTGCTGACCGGATAAAAATTCCTGCCGGTTGGATGATAGACCAGTGTGGTTGGAAGGGGAAATCGCTGGGACCTGCCGCCGTGCATGATAAGCAGGCATTGGTGTTGGTAAACCGGGGTGGGGCAACGGGGGCCGATATCGTAGCTCTTTCGGATGCTGTAAGGGCGTCAGTTCGCGATAAGTTTGGCATTGACATACATCCCGAAGTGAATTTTATTTGAAGTAATCATGATTATCAGAGGTTGCTTTTGAATGAACTGATGATTGATAATTAATATGTAATTAAAGTGAAACTAAGAATATTAGGAAGCGGAACATCGACAGGAGTGCCTGAAATAGGTTGTAAGTGCGAAGTTTGCACTTCTGCCGATCCGCGTGATAACCGCTTGCGTGCGTCTTCTTTGTTGCATACGGATGACGCGGTGATACTGATTGATTGTGGACCGGATTTCCGGGAACAGATGTTGAGGGTAGCCTCATTTGAAAAAATAGATGGAGTGCTGATTACTCATGAGCACTATGACCATGTAGGAGGACTGGATGATCTTCGTCCTTTTTGCCGTTTCGGCGAGATTCCCATATATTCCGATGACTATACGGCAACTCACTTGCGTGCGCGAATGCCCTATTGTTTTTTGGAACATAAATATCCCGGTGTACCTCAGATTTTCTTGCAGGAAGTGGAGCCGGGAAAGAACTTCTTTATCAATCATACGGAGATTTTTCCTTTTCAGGTGATGCACGGGCGTCTGCCTATTCTGGGGTATCGTATAGGTAAACGTTTGGCTTATATTACAGATATGCTGACCATGCCTGAAGAGTCCTATGAACAATTGCAAGACTTGGATGTTCTGGTTGTGAATGCCTTGCGTGTCAAGCCGCATCCTACGCATCAGAGTATTTCCGAGGCATTGGAGACAGCAAAGCGCATTGGTGCGCGCGAAACTTATTTTATTCACATGAGTCATCATGCCGGATTGCATGTCGAACTCGAAAAGCAGCTTCCTCCTGATGTGCATCTGACTTTTGATGGAATGGAAATAGAGTTTTAAAGGCGGGCATTCTAAAACTTTTTTATATCTACTAAAGTTTTTGAAACATTTGTTTTGTTTTATTAGTAGAAATACTTATTTTTGCCGAAACTTGATGCCTGAAAAACCATGAAGTTACGCCTTATCATAAGAATTGCCATGATTGTGTCCATAGTGTTGCTATGTACGGGGTTCGGGGTGTATTCATTCTTTAGGCTGAATGAGGTGGAGAGTCAGAAAGATTTTAATTTATATACTCTAGTGCCTCAAAGCGCAATAGCTGTGCTGGAAACAGACCGTATGGCAGAATTGGTGGATGACATCAACCAGTTGAGTTGCAGCAAAGATAACCACTTCCTTTATGCTTCCGAACTTTTTGTTTATCTGAAAAACTATCTGCATACCTTGCTTGAGGATACTCCGCACGGACTTAGTAAGCAGATGAACAAAATGCTTATCAGTTTTCATGAGCCGGATACACCATTGAACCAAGTGTTGTATTGCAGTCTGGGATCAGGTGATTATGAGTTGGTGGAGTCGTTCATCAGGAAATATTGTTCCAGTTCATTCCCTTCTAAATTCTTTGATTACAGAGGTGAGGAAATCAGCATTTATCCTATGCCTGACGGACGTTTCCTTTCAGCGTATTTCACATCGGACTTCCTGGCGATCAGCTTTCAGAAGCGATTGATAGAACAGGTGATTGAAGCGCGGCTCTCCAAAAAGTCGTTGATAGACATGTCTTCATTCAAACTGATGCATGCTGGGAAGAATGCGAACGTGGAAGCTACGGTGTATGTGCGCATTAAATCGGTGGAGATGGGTAAAAATACAGATGGTATTCGTTCGCAGACCTATTTGGGAAGTTGGGCGGAATTTGATTTGAAGCTGAATGAGAATGCTATTTATTGTTCGGGGATTAGTCACGGATCGGACACTACACATACTTTTATAAATGCTTTGCGTCGCCAGCAGCCGGTAGAGGGGTTTCCGGGAGAACGGCTTCCACTTTCTACTTTCTTTTATGATTGTTGGGCCATTTCGGACATGGATGCCATGTGCAGCTTTACGGCGGAACAGGAATATGCCAAGGCGACTTATTCCGATTATATTAAAGAAAGAGATGAAGAATGGATGGATTTCTTGAAAATGTATGCAGGAGATCAGGTGATATCCTGTCTTTTTCAGTCGAAAGATACAGTAAATGAGATTCCTTGTGCGGTGATGAGTGTTCCGGTGAAGAATGTGTTGCAGGCTGAACGCCGCTTGCAGTCATTGCTTTATACTTCTCCGAAGGAAGTGGATGCGCCTCCTGTTCCGCAGGCATACCCTGATTATCATCTTTATCCAAAGGCGAAAGGATATCGTTATTATATATTGCCTCGTAATACCTTGCTGACTCAATTGACAGGTATCACAGAGTCTGCTCTTTATACGTATGTGTGTTTTTATCGCGGGCATCTGCTGATGGCACCGGATGTTGTCAGTCTTACGGCTTATATAGATGCCATGGAGAATGAGGAAGTATTGGATGATATTCCGTTGTATGAAGAGGGGATTGGGAGTCTTTCACCCACATATAGTTTTGTAATGATGGTGGATATGGAAAAGATGGTGGAGCAACCGGAAACTTATGTGCGTCTGATACCGAACTTTTTCTTTCGCCAGGCAAAGTTCTTCCGGCATTTCGTGCTTTCAATACAATTCACTTGTGTGGAGGAGGTGGTATATCCGAATCTGGTGTTTTTATACAAAGGAGATAAAATATAAGATTTAGCATACAAAAAAGGGAGAAAATTTCTCCCTTTTTTGTGTTAAATTCTTTTTAGTTTAGAATGGTAGATCATCTTTTGCGTCACCTGTGAGAAATTCCGGTGCGGCAGTCGGTGCCGGTGGCGGAACAGGTGCGCCCGGTGCGCCTGCAGGGGCTGTTGCACTAACACGTTCTACTTTCCATGCGCGGATACTGTTGAACCAACGGTCCTGCCATTGGCGTGCGTCCACATCAAATGATACGGTCAGTTCTTCGCCCATCTGGATGTTAAACTGTTCTATTTTGTCTGCTCCGAAAACATCGAAACACATTTTGCGGGGATATTGGCCGTGGTCTTCAATCACGTATTCTTGTGCTTTCCACTCATTGCCCGACTTTGCCACTCCGCCTCTTGGTTGGAGTATAGCGATAATTTTTCCTGTAAATTCCATTGCGTTCTTTTTTAATGATGCGGCGAAGTTACAATTTTTTAGGGAAATCCGGAGAAGTTCCAGGTGTTTTTTCTTAATTTTCTTTGCTGTGGGAAGATCTTTTTTTGTAACTTTGTCCGATACTATGAAGTTATAGTACGAATAGGGAATAATATAAAACTTAAATACACAGAACATATGAAATTTATCGTTTCGAGTACTGCGCTCTCCAGCCATTTACAGGCTATCAGCCGTGTGATTAATTCGAAGAATGCGTTGCCCATTTTGGATTGTTTCCTCTTTGAACTGAAAGACGGAACATTGTCGATTACTGTTTCTGATAGTGAAACAACGATGGTGACATCAGTTGAAGTGAATGAAAGTGATGCTGACGGACGCTTTGCCGTAGCTGCCAAAACAATTCTGGACGCATTGAAGGAAATCCCCGAACAACCGCTGTCATTTGAAGTAAATACCAATTCCTTGGAAATCACAGTACAGTATCAAAACGGTAAGTATAGCCTGATGGGACAGAATGCAGATGAATTTCCTCAATCGGCTATGCTGGGTGACAATGCCGTACGCGTAGAAATGGATGCATCCGTATTGTTGGGCGGAATTAATCGCGCTGTATTTGCTACAGCTGATGATGAACTTCGTCCGGTGATGAATGGTATCTATTTTGATATTACCACAGAAGATATTACAATGGTGGCATCTGATGGTCACAAATTGGTGCGTTGCAAAACACTGGCTGCCAAAGGTAATGAACGCGCAGCATTTATTCTGCCCAAAAAGCCGGCTTCGTTGATTAAGAATTTGTTGCCTAAAGAACAGGGACAAGTTGTTATTGAATTTGATGAACGTAATGCTGTGTTTACATTGGAAAAATACCGTATGGTGTGTCGTCTGATTGAAGGACGTTATCCTAATTATAATTCGGTGATACCGCAGAATAATCCTTATAAAGTGACTGTGGACCGTATGCAGTTGGTAGGTGCATTGCGTCGTGTATCTATTTTCTCATCACAGGCAAGCAGCCTTATTAAGCTGCGTATGCAGCCCAATCAGATTGTTATTTCGGCTCAGGATATTGATTTCTCTACTTCTGCCGAAGAAACACTGGCTTGCCAGTATGATGGTAACCCGATGAGCATCGGTTTTAAATCGACTTTCCTGATTGATATTTTGAATAATATCGCCGCTGATGAAGTGATAATTGAACTGGCAGATCCGTCACGTGCAGGTGTCATCATTCCCGTTGAACAAGAAGAAAATGAGGAGTTGTTGATGCTACTGATGCCGATGATGCTAAATGATTAAAAAAATAATAGAGTTAACGAGGAACGAGTTGACAAGGAGACAAGGGCTGTGCTGTTATGCCGGGAATGCCTTGTTCCCTTGTCAACTCGTTCCCTTGTCAACTGTAAAATAGAAGAATAATGAAATTAAACCTCAAAAACCCGATTGTTTTTTTTGATTTGGAGACGACCGGAACGAGTATCAATGTAGACCGTATCGTTGAAATCTGTTATCTCAAAGTACACCCCAATGGTAATGAGGAAGCAAAAACACTTCGTATCAATCCGGAAATGCATATTCCCGAAGGTGCGTCTGCTGTTCATGGCATCTATGACAAGGATGTGGCAGATTGTCCTACCTTCAAAGAAGTGGCCCGTACTATTGCCAATGATATAGAAGGATGTGATTTGGCAGGATTTAATTCCAACCGTTTTGATATTCCCGTGCTGGCGGAAGAATTTCTTCGCGCCGGTGTAGATATTGACCTGAGCCGCCGCAAGTTTGTGGATGTACAGGTCATTTTCCATAAATTGGAGCAGCGTACACTTTCTGCTGCTTATAAATTCTATTGTGGAAAGAATCTGGAGGATGCACATACGGCGGCAGCTGATACGCAAGCAACTTATGAGGTGCTAATGGCACAGTTGGATCGTTATTCGGAATTGCAGAATGATGTTGCTTTTCTGGCAGATTATTCCAGCTTTAACAAAAACGTGGATTTCGCAGGACGTATGATTTATGATGATAATGGTGTGGAAGTATTTAACTTTGGAAAATACAAGGGAATGTCGGTGACAGATGTGTTGAAGCGCGATCCGGGCTATTATAGCTGGATATTAAACAGTGATTTTACACTGAATACCAAGGCTATGTTGACAAAGATCCGTCTACGTGAATTAACCAATAAGTAGTATCATGGCGAATACACTGAAAGGGAAGAAAATTGTATTAGGAATAACCGGAAGTATTGCTGCTTATAAAGCTTGTTATATTATCCGGGGACTTATAAAGCAAGGTGCTGAGGTACAGGTAGTCATAACTCCTGCCGGAAAAGAATTTATAACTCCTATTACGCTTTCGGCATTGACGAGTAAGCCGGTTATCAGTGAGTTTTTTGCCCAACGTGACGGCACATGGAATAGCCATGTGGATCTGGGTTTATGGGCGGATGCTATGCTTATAGCTCCGGCAACTGCTTCAACTATTGGCAAGATGGCAAATGGAGTGGCTGATAATATGTTGATTACGACTTATTTGTCGGCTAAGGCTCCGGTATTTGTGGCACCTGCCATGGACCTTGATATGTATGCCCATCCTTCTACACAAAAGAATCTGGATACGCTCCGTTCTTATGGAAATCATATTATAGAACCGGGTACGGGAGAACTTGCCAGCCATCTGGTAGGCAAGGGACGTATGGAAGAACCGGAAGTCATTATTCAACATCTGGCGAATTATTTTGCCGGGAAAGAAGGTGATTTGCGAGGTAAGACCATTATGATCACTGCCGGACCTACCTATGAGAAGATCGATCCGGTACGTTTTATCGGGAACTATTCTTCCGGTAAGATGGGGTTTGCTATTGCAGATGAATGTGCTGCCCGCGGAGCTAAGGTCATTATGATATCAGGTCCTGTACAACAGCAATTGAAATATCCGGTACGTTGGTTTCCTGTGGAATCGGCAGATCAGATGTATAATGCTGCGTGTAGCTTTTTTGCAGAGGCTGATGCTGCTATTCTTTCGGCTGCTGTTGCCGATTTTACACCGGAACAGGTTGCTGATGCTAAGATAAAGCGGGAAAAGGAAGGAGAAATGATGTTGCGTTTGAAACCTACGAAAGACATTGCCGCCTGTCTGGGACAGATGAAGAAAGAACGTCAGGTATTGGTAGGTTTTGCTCTGGAAACGAATGACGAACAGCATAACGCTGAGGATAAGCTGCGACGGAAGAATCTGGATTTTATCGTTCTGAATTCTCTGAATGATAAGGGAGCCGGTTTCCGGTACGACACGAATAAAATCAGTATCATTGACCGTGAAAGCAAGACGGACTTTCCGTTGAAATCAAAGGCGGAAGTAGCTGCGGATATTGTAGATTGTCTGGTGGAAGTATTGGAGAATAAGTAAATATAGATAGTGAGAAATAAGACACTTTATATGATTCTGCTTCTGGTTGCTGTGGCGCTAAAGTCCACTGCCCAGGAATTGAATTGTAAATTTACGGTGAATTATTCTCAGATACAAGGTACGAGCACACAGGTTTTTACTACGCTTGAAAACGCCTTGATGGAGTTTATTAATACCCGTCGGTGGACGCAGGCGCAGTATGAAGTGAATGAACGGATTCGTTGTTCTATGAACCTGACCGTGAAAGAATATAATGAGGCGGATGGACGTTGGAAGTGTGAGCTGATTGTACAGTCTACACGCCCCGTCTGGCAATCCGGGTATCAGACGGTAGTTTTTAGCTTTAAAGATACGGATGTTGCTTTCAACTATCGTGAGTTCGATCCGCTGCAACTGAGGGATAATGTTATTGACAGTAATCTGACGGCAGTAATTGCTTATTATGCTTATATGATTATCGGACTGGACATGGACACGATGGCTCCACAGGGTGGTACGGAGGTCTTTCGGGCAGCTGAAGACATTGTAACGGCCGCACAGAACCTTGGTGAAACCGGTTGGAAAGCGTTCGATAGCAGTCGGAATCGTTATGCATTAGTTTCTGATTATCTGGAAGATGGCATGACGCCTTTGCGCAAACTGATGTATGGATATCATCGTACAGGTATGGATGAACTCTCTGTGAATGTTACCCGTGCCCGCGCTGTAATAACATCTATGCTTAGCGGTTTGAAAGAGGCGCAACAGAATAAGCCAATGTCGGCATTGCCCGGTTTGTTTACTGAAATAAAGAAAGATGAATTGATTAATCTTTATTCCCGTGCTGCAATGAAGGAAAAGGAAGAAATATGTGAACTACTATCATCTGTCAATCCTTCACTGACTACCGAGTGGGAAAAGATAAAGCAATAATTAGGAAGTGAGTAAGATTAAAATTGTAAATAAGTCATGTTACGTTCGCTTTACATACAGAATTACGCGCTTATAGAAAAGCTTGATATTAGCTTTGGTGCAGGTTTCTCCGTTATCACGGGTGAGACGGGTGCCGGTAAGTCTATTATACTGGGTGCTATCGGCTTGTTGCTTGGTCAGCGTGCCGAAGTAAAAGCCATTCGCCAGGGTGCATCGAAGTGTGTGATTGAGGCCCGTTTTGATATTTCAGCTTATGGTATGGAGCCTTTCTTTGAAGATAATGAACTGGAATATGAAGAAGAGTGTATCTTGCGTCGTGAGGTTTATGCATCTGGTAAGAGTCGTGCATTTATCAATGATACTCCGGCTTCGCTTGTACAAATGAAGGAGTTGGGTGAACAGTTAATTGACGTGCATTCTCAGCACCAGAATCTTTTGTTGAATAAAGAAGGATTCCAGTTGAATGTACTCGATATATTGTCTCATAATGATGAACAACTTTCAGCTTATCAATCTTTGTATAGAGAATGGAAGCAGGCACAACAGGAACTGGCAGACCTCATAGCCCGTGCTGAGCAGAATAAGGCAGATGAAGACTATATCCGTTTCCAGTTGGAGCAGTTGGAAGAAGCAAATTTGTCTGCAGGTGAACAGGAGGAACTGGAACAGGAGACGGATATGTTGAGTCATGCTGAAGAAATAAAGGCCGGTTTGTTCCGTGTCGGACAATTGTTGACCTCTGATGAAGGTGGTCTGCTGGCCGGGTTGAAGGAAAGTCTGAATACAATGCTTGGTCTGCAAAAAGTTTATTCTCCGGCTACTGAACTTGCTGAACGCCTGGAAAGTACATATATTGAATTGAAAGATGTTTCCCAGGAAGTTTCTTCTCAGGAAGAGGATGTTGAGTTTAATCCTGATCGTCTGGAAGAGGTAAACGATCGGTTGAATCTGATTTATACCTTACAGCAAAAACATAGGGCAACTACTGTGGAGGAGTTACTGACACTTGCTGAAGAATATGCAGCAAAGTTGGCGGCCATTACTTCTTATGATGAACGTATTGGTGAGTTGACAACTCTTTGCGATACTTTATATAATAAGGTGAGAAAGCAGGCTGCTGTTCTTACCAAGGCCCGTACCGGCGCCGCTCGTGAAGTTGAAAAGCAGATGGCTTCCCGCTTGGTGCCGTTGGGTATGCCTAATGTGCGTTTTCAGGTGGAGATGGGAATAAGAAAAGAACCTGGTGTGCACGGTGAAGATACCGTCAATTTTCTCTTTTCTGCCAATAAAAACGGCTCATTGCAAAATATTTCATCGGTAGCTTCCGGTGGTGAGATTGCACGTGTCATGTTGTCCATTAAGGCGATGATAGCCGGTGCGGTGAAATTGCCTACTATTGTATTTGATGAAATAGATACAGGAGTATCCGGTGAGATTGCCGACCGTATGGCGGACATTATGCAGGAAATGGGAGAACAGGATCGTCAGGTAATCAGTATTACCCATTTGCCGCAAATTGCTGCGCGCGGATGTGCACATTATAAAGTATATAAGCAAGATAACGAAACCGAAACCAATAGCCACATACGCCGTCTGGCAGATGAGGAGAGGGTAGAGGAAATAGCCCATATGCTCAGTGGGGCTACTTTGACAGAAGCTGCTTTGAATAATGCAAAGGCGCTTCTTGGTATCAAAAGATAGCCTTTAATTTTTAATTTCTAATTTTAATTTCTCAAAGATGGTTGATAAGAGTGAAATGATTTTCGGCGTTCGCGCTGTGATAGAAGCAATACAGGCAGGAAAGGAAATCGATAAGATTCTGGTGAAGAAAGACATTCAGAGCGATTTATCCAAAGAACTTTTTGCTGCGCTAAAAGGAACTTTGATTCCGGTGCAACGTGTTCCGGTGGAACGCATTAACCGTATTACCCGTAAGAATCATCAAGGGGTGATTGCTTTTATTTCATCCGTTACGTATCAGAAGACAGAAGACTTGGTACCTTTCCTTTTCGAAGAAGGCAAGAACCCGCTGTTCGTCATGTTGGATGGTGTGACTGATGTTCGTAACTTTGGTGCCATAGCTCGTACCTGTGAGTGTGCAGCTGTAGATGCTGTTATCATTCCTGCTAAAGGAAGCGTGACGGTGAATGCTGATGCAATGAAAACATCTGCCGGAGCATTGCATGTTCTGCCGGTTTGCCGTGAGCAGAATCTGAAGGTTACATTGCAATATCTCAAAGATAGTGGTTTCCGCATTGTGGCAGCTACAGAAAAGGGTGACTATGATTATACCAAAGCTGATTATACAGGACCGATGTGTATCATAATGGGAGCTGAAGATAAAGGTGTTTCTTATGAGAACCTGGCTCTTTGCGATGAGTGGGTGAAAATCCCAATGCTGGGTACTATCGAGTCGCTCAATGTTTCTGTTGCGGCAGGTATTTTGATTTATGAAGCTGTGAAACAAAGAACCAACTAAGATATGAAGAAGAACTTGTTGTTGACGCTCGCCCTCTGTTTGCTGGCACAGTGGAGTGTAGCCCAGGCACCCAAATGGGTGGAAAAAGCCAAGCGTGCTGTTTTCTCGGTGGTCACTTATGACGAGAGTGATAAGATACTTAATACGGGAAATGGATTTTTTGTAACCGAAGATGGAATTGCTCTGTCTGATTATAGCTTGTTTAAAGGTGCGCAGCGTGCCGTTGTCATTAATTCGGAGGGTACACAAATGCCTGTGGAAGTTATTATGGGAGCAAATGACATGTATGATGTTGTGAAGTTCCGTGTAGCGATTTCAGGAAAAAAAGTACCTGCATTAGTGGTAGCTCCTGTGGCCCCGACTGTAGGTGCAAGCATTTATCTGTTACCTTATTCTACACAGAAAGATCGTTCCTATACTACCGGACAGGTGAAAGAAGAGTCTAAGGTAGAGGGACAATATCATTATTATACACTTGATATGCAGCTGAAGGACAAAATGGTAAGTTGTCCGGTAATGACTGCTGAGGGACAAGTATTCGGTCTGGCACAGAAATCTTCTGGAAAAGATACAGCTACCATTTGCTATGCAGTAGGTGCCGATTATGCTATGGCTCAAAAGATAAGTCCTCTTTCTTTCAATGATCATACTTTATTGAGTATCGGCATTAAGAAAGCATTGCCTGAGACGGAAGAACAAGCATTGGTTTATCTCTATATGGCTTCTTCACAGCTTGCACCGGAGAAATACACCGAGTTGCTGAATGAGTTTATATCTCAGTATCCCAACAGTGCTGACGGTTATCTTCGTCGTGCAAACAATCAAATCTTCCAGTCGAAGGAGGCAAGTTCAATGGATAAGGTTGCTGCTGATATGGATAAGGCACTTGAAGTGGCACAAAAGAAAGATGATGCATACTTCAATCGTGCCAAACTGATTTATGGTTATCAGTTGGATAAACCTGAAAAAAACTATAAAGATTGGACATATGACAGGGCTTTGGATGAGGTTCGTAAAGCGATTGCAATCGAAGCTCTTCCAGTTTATATTCAGTTGGAAGGTGATATCCAGTTTGCCAAGAAGGACTATGCGGCTGCTCTTGCCAGTTATGAGAAGGTGAATGATTCCAATATTGCCTCTCCGGCTACATTCTTTAGTGCCGCTAAGACGAAAGAATTGATGGAAGCAGCTCCGGAAGAAGTGTTGGCTTTGATGGATAGTTGTATGGCGCGTTTCGTGCAACCGTATAGTGAAGAAGCTGCTCCTTATCTGCTGGAACGTGCCCAGATACGCCTGAATGCCGGACAAGGAAGAGGTGCGATGCTTGATTATGATGAATACTATAAAGCGGTTCGTGGCAATGTGAATGATGTGTTTTATTATTATCGCGAACAGGCAGCCGTTCAGGCAAAGCAGTTTCAGCGTGCGTTGGATGATTTGGCAAAAGCTATTGAACTTAATCCGAAAGAGCTGACTTATTTTTCGGAACTTGCGGTGGTGAACATTCGTGTGGGGAGAAATGAAGAAGCGATCAAGGTGCTGAAAGATGCTTTGGAAATTGATTCTAAATATGCTGAAGCTTATCGTTTGATAGGAGTTGCCCAGCTACAGTTAAAGCAAAACAAAGAGGCTTGTGCCAGTTTCGCAAAAGCCAAGGAACTGGGTGATCCGAATGTTGATGCTTTAATAGAAAAACACTGTAAGTGATAGTATTGCAGATGATATCTTTATAAAAAAGGCTCTGCTTTCACAAGCTGAGCCTTTATCGGGAAACTCCCGTGTCAAAAAAGAATTAGCTAAGTCTAGGTTTTAAAACAGGTATAAGTGAATTTTTCTTTTGTGTATAATCCTATTAAGTAAATGCATGAAGTTGCAGAATACTGCATAAGATACCAATTTTTTTTCTTGAATGAATCATAAATTGTTGAATACTAAAATAATATTAGAATGAAAAAAGTAATTTGCAGTCAGAAAGCTCCGGGAGCTATTGGTCCTTACAGCCAGGCTATCGAAGCAAATGGAATGATATTTGTATCTGGTCAATTACCTATTGATGCGACTACCGGACAGATGGCAGAAGGTGCTGAAGCACAGGCACGTCAGTCATTGGAGAACATCAAGCATATCCTTGGAGAAGCAGGTTTGACGATGGCAAATATCGTCAAGACTACTGTTTTCCTACAGGATATGTCATTGTTTGCAGATATGAATAAAGTATATGCTACCTATTTTGATGGTGATTTCCCTGCCCGTTCGGCTGTTGCAGTGAAAGCCCTGCCGAAAGATGCTTTAGTGGAGATTGAGTGCATCGCGGTTCGCTAACAAATCGGCAACAATAAAACTACTGCCTCCTACGAAGATAAAGTCTTCCGGGAGGCTTTTTTCTTGTGCAGCCCGCACGGCAGAGGGAACATCTGGATAGCAATTTCCTTGCAATCCGGCCTCAGAGGCAAGTTGGGCAAGTTCGCTTTCAGGCAATGCACGCCTTACGCTGGCTTTTGTGAAGTAATATTCGGCTTCTTGGGGTAATAATGCTAATACACCGTGTATGTCTTTGTCGTTTACCATACCTATAATCATATGTAGTTTCCGATAAGATTGCTGTTTCAACTGCTCTGTGATATAGGTGATGCCACCTACATTGTGTCCGGTATCGCATATCAGGGTAGGGGCATCCTGCAATTTTTGCCAGCGTCCCATCAGGCCGGTCAGTTCACAGACATGGGCGAAGCCACTTTGAACAGCCTGCTCACTCAGATTGTATCCGGCTTTCCGTAGTTCTGGGATGGCTGTGAGTAACGTGCGGGTGTTTTTAGTTTGATATAATCCTTTCAGCTCACATTCCAATCCGGGGTAATCATCCTTTTCATCTTCTTCTGCAAAGAGAATGGGAGCACCTACTTCGCGAGCCTTTTTTGCAAATACAGGTTTTGTTTCAGGAGTCGTTTCTCCGATTATGACAGGTATTCCACTTTTAATGATCCCGGCTTTTTCTCCCGCTATCTTTTCTAATGTATTACCCAGGAATTGGGTATGGTCAAAACTAATATTGGTGATGATACATAGATCCGGGTGTACAATATTGGTGCAATCCAGTCTTCCGCCAAGTCCTACTTCGATAACCGCTACATCTACATGTTCATCAGCGAAATACCGGAATGCCATAGCGGTAGTCAATTCAAAGAAAGAAGGATGCAGAGGCTCAAAAAAATCACGTTCTTTTTCTACAAACCGGACTACATATTCTTCCGGGATAGGCTGTCCGTTTATTCGGATACGTTCGCGGAAATCTACGAGGTGCGGAGATGTGTAGAGGCCTACCCGGTACCCCGCTTCCTGCAAGATAGCAGCAAGAGTGTGCGAGCATGAACCTTTGCCATTCGTACCTCCTACATGGATACTGTGGAAGTTCCGGTGCGGGTGTCCGAAGTGTTCATCCAGTGCCAATGTATTCTCCAAACCTTCCTTGTATGCCGAACTTCCCACCTGTTGAAACATAGGGACACTGTTATATAAGTATAATAAAGTGTTCTGATAATCCATCTTTTAAAATATTTAACGAGAAAGCAAACTATTCTCTCTTTTTAATTCCTATCTTAGAAGCTGCAAAGATAATGCAAACTGAGAGCAGAATAAAATGAACTTGTTCATTTTTTATGCCGAAGTACAGCTTATCTTCGCTTTGGAGGCAATATCAACAATTTAAATCTAAAAGAGTATGGGAGCAAAGAAAAATTTTGTGATTGATACGAACGTAATCCTTCACGACTATAACTGTCTTAAGAATTTCCAAGAGAACGACATTTATCTTCCCATCGTAGTTCTTGAAGAATTGGACAAATTCAAGAAAGGGAATGAACAGATAAACTTCAATGCCCGTGAATTTCTCCGCGAGCTCGATTTAGTTACCGATGACAATCTTTTTAATAAGGGTGCTTCTCTGGGCGAAGGACTGGGAAGTTTGTTTGTAATTGCCGGTTCGGTGGATGCTCCGGATGTGTTCGATTCATTCCCCGAGCGTATTCCCGATCATAAGATTCTGGCTGTAGTGGACTGGTTGACGCGCCAAAAGAAGGATATGAAAACCATCCTGGTGACAAAAGACGTGAACCTCCGGATGAAAGCACGTTCCATAGGCTTACTTTGCGAAGATTATATCAACGACAAGGTGATAAATGTGGATATATTTGAAAAGTCAAATGAGGTGTTTGAGGGAATTGATCCTGCTTTAATAGACCGGATTTATTCTTCCAGAGAAGGACTGGATATCAGTGAGTTTGATTTCAAAGATATCATCCATCCGAATGAATGTTTTATCTTGAAAAGTGACAGGAATAGTGTACTTGCCCGTTACAATCCTTTTACACATTCCATTTGTCGGGTGAATAAAACAAAGAACTATGGTATTGAACCCCGGAATGCCGAACAAAGTTTTGCTTTTGAAGTGTTGACCGATCCAAACATCAAATTGGTTGCTTTGACAGGTAAAGCCGGTACAGGAAAAACATTGTTGGCTCTGGCAGCTGCCCTTAGTCAAATGAATGACTATAAACAGATTTTGCTGGCGCGTCCGATTGTTGCTTTATCCAATAAAGACATCGGTTTCCTGCCGGGTGATGCCAAAGAAAAGGTAGCTCCTTACATGCAACCCTTGTTTGATAATCTGAATGTGATCAAACGTCAGTTTGCTTCTAACTCAACAGAGGTAAAACGTTTAGAAGATATGCAGAAAAGTGAGCAACTGGTTATTGAAGCATTAGCTTTCATCCGTGGACGTAGTTTGAGTGAAACTTATTGCATTATTGATGAAGCACAAAACTTGACTCCGCATGAGATCAAAACCATCATAACCCGTGCGGGTGAGGGTACGAAAATGGTGTTTACCGGTGATATCCAACAGATAGACCAACCTTATCTCGACAGTCAGTCCAATGGCTTGGTTTACATGATTGATCGTATGAAAGATCAGAACCTTTTTGCTCACGTAAATTTGTTAAAAGGAGAACGTAGCCAATTAAGTGAATTAGCCAGTAATTTGATGTAACAGAGCTTTATAGGTCGTAAATATGGTGGCAAAGTTATACCTGTAACTTTGCCACCATTTAATTTTATCACACATTTTTATCTTTTTCTTGTCCTATTTGATAAAAAATAATGTATCTTTGCCTCGCCTAAAACAAAACTGTCAAACGAAATGAAACATAAAATTTTTCATCGGTACCTTTCAGCAAAGGTATTGCCGATTTGGACTATTCTGTTGATCGATGTATTGATAATCGTCGTATCCAGCTTATTGGCTTATGCGCTTCGATATGATTTCCGGAGTATTTTCCTAGAATCCTCTACCATTGACAAAACGATTGTATGGACGGTCATTGTCAACTTAGTCTTCTTTAGGGTGTTCCGCACCTATTCCAATGTATTGCGCTTTTCTTCGTTTATAGACATTATGCGCATTTTTGTTTCATTGACGGTGTCTTATGCACTGTTAATGATTTCGAGTGTGCTTTTGGCAAGTTATCTGGATATTCGTCTGGCACCTGTGAGTGTACTGTTTATGGCGTATATCATTAGCTTTGCCATTATGTCTTGTTCACGTATAGTTGTGAAGATGTTCTATGAACTTCTGAATTTTGATGGAAGTCATAGTGCCAATGTCTTTATATATGGTGCTAAGGAAGCGGGAGTGAACATTGCGAAAGCGTTGCGCGTCAATCTGCGTAATCACTATCGTCTGCGTGGTTTCATAGCGGATGAGCCGGAATTGATTAATAAGGTGATGATGGGCGTAAAGGTATTCCCGAATGACGAGTCTCTGATTGATGTATTGAATGACCGCGATGTGCATACAATTATTATTTCGCCGGCTAAAATGGAAGAACTGAAGAAGTCTGATATGGCCGATCGTCTTCTGGCACACAACATCAAGCTTATGACTGCACCTCCTTTGAGCGAGTGGAGCGGACAGACTTTGAACCGTACTCAGTTGAAAGAAATTCAGATTGAAGATCTTCTGCAACGCGATCCTATTGAAATAGATATTCATAAGGTAGCTTCCCATCTCGAAGGAAAGCGCGTAATGATTACCGGTGCCGCTGGTTCTATCGGTAGCGAAATAATGCGTCAGGTAGCTTCCTTCAATCCTTATAAGCTAATTCTGGTAGATCAGGCGGAGACTCCGTTGCATGATATTCGTCTGGAATTGCAGGATCGTTGGCGTGACATTGATGCAGAGACTATTATTGCGGATATTTCCAATGCTACGCGTATGGAAGATATCTTCAAGGAATACCAACCGCAATACATTTTCCATGCAGCGGCTTATAAGCATGTGCCGATGATGGAAGATAATGTTTCCGAGTCCATTCAGATCAATGTGTTCGGTACGCGTACACTGGCTGATCTGGCTGTAAAATACGGTGCTGAGAAGTTTGTAATGATCTCTACGGATAAGGCTGTAAATCCGACCAATGTAATGGGATGTTCCAAGCGTATCTGTGAGATTTATGTGCAGTCTTTAGCTAAGAAACTTCAGGAGAAAGGTGGGCATGTGACGCAATTCATTACAACACGTTTCGGTAATGTGTTAGGTTCTAATGGCTCGGTAATTCCACGTTTTCGTGATCAGATTCAACGTGGTGGTCCTGTAACAGTGACACATCCTGAGATTATCCGTTATTTCATGACTATTCCCGAAGCTTGCCGTCTGGTACTTGAAGCCGGTAGCATGGGGAATGGCGGTGAGATTTATATCTTTGATATGGGTAAACCGGTGAAGATTGTGGATCTTGCCAAGCGTATGATCAGCCTTTCCGGACGTACGGATGTGAAGATTGAGTTCACTGGATTGCGTCATGGTGAAAAACTGTATGAAGAGTTGCTGAATGTGAAAGAACTGACAAAGCCGACTTATCATGAGAAGATTATGATTGCTACAGTTCGCGAATATGATTATGATGAGGTGAAGCAACGCATTCAGAAGTTGATAGAGGTTAGTTACACGTATGATCAGATGCAGATTGTAGCTGCTATGAAGGATATTGTTCCTGAGTTTATCAGCAAGAATTCATGCTTTGAAGCCTTGGATAAGAAACCCGAATAAAGAAAAAGTTCCTCTGTAAAGGAAACGCCAATATATGTAATGCCCCGTAACAATATATGTTAGATATGCTAACAATATATGTTACGGGGCATTACTTATAATGATATGTTGTGCGGTTCCTGTTTATTTTTTACTGGAGAAATATTTCATGAACTGAGTACGTTCGAAGGTATTTACTCCATTCAAGTCGCTGACATTCAGCATTCCCTTGAATTGAGGGATGTTTTCCATGCCTTTGCGATCCATCCATAAGTTCAGGAAGTGGATATATTCTCCTACAAGGGCATAACTGTTCTGATAGAATGCGCTACAAATCTCTACAGCTGAAGCTCCTGCCAAAATTGCTTTTACAATGCCTTCGGGAGAGTGAATACCACCTGATGCTGCATAATCCAGCTTATTCACAGCTGCGGAAGCGATACCGATCCAGCGTAAGGCTTTAACCAGGTCAGCTCCTGTGCTGAATACATTTCCTGAGATTTGCTTCATCTTTTCGATATCAATATCCGGCTGATAGAAGCGGTTGAATAATACCACGGCAGCTGCTCCGTTGGCATATAGCTGATCTATCAGAGCTATCGGATTAGTCAGGTTATCACCCAGCTTCATGATGATCGGAATACGTACCGTCTTTTTGATGTGGCTGAGAATATCGATATGGCGTTGTTCGAATGAACCGTAATTGTATTGCATATCTGTTTGGAGAGCCAGAATATTGATTTCTATAGCATCAGCTCCTGCTGCTTCCATTTGTTGTGCAAATCCTACCCATTCAGCATCCTGATAGCAGTTTATGCTGGCAATAACAGGAATGGGGCATACTTTTTTAGTATCCTTAATCAGTTCCAGATACTCTGACAGTTTATGTTGGCGGACGTATTCTACCAAGTAATCACTGCCTTCAGGATACATATTCGGATCTCCCAGCCAGTCAGCTTCCAACATGATCTGCTCTTCAAAAAGAGATTTCAGAACAATGGCACCGACACCGGCTTCATAGAATTTCTGATTTTTTTCAGCACTATCAGTTAAACCTGAGCTGCTGACGATAATCGGGTTTCTTAATTCTAACCCGGCAAAAGTAGTTTTTAATGTTGCCATGGTAATAATGTTTAATGAATAATGATTAATACGTTCTGTCTCCAAAGATTTTGCTTCCTACGCGTATCAGAGTACTTCCAGCAGCAATAGCTTGGTGATAATCGTGGGACATTCCCATGGACAACTCCCGAAAAGCCTCCGTGTCGGCAAACCATGAGTCTTTCACTTCTTTGAAGAAGCTACTTAATGAACAAAATTCCTCCTCTATTTGTTCATTGTCGTCTGTATTTGTTGCCATACCCATCAGACCGCATAATTGTATGTTACTGAGAGTTTTCCATTCACCGGCTGCTAACATTTCCCGACATTCGCCAAAACTAAAACCAAATTTGGTTTCTTCTTCTGCAATGTGCAGTTGCAACAGGCAGTTGACTACTTTTCCGGCTTTTGCAGCTTGCTTATTGACTTCTACAAGGAGTTTGTATGAGTCAATTCCGTGGATCAGAGCCACGTAGGGCACGATAAACTTGATTTTATTGGTTTGCAGATGCCCGATAAAGTGCCATTCAATGTCTTTGGGAAGACTTTCGTACTTGGCAGTCATTTCCTGTACTTTGCTTTCTCCGAATATTCGTTGTCCGGTGCGATAGGCTTCTTCTATCGCTTCATTGGGGTGAAATTTGGAGACAGCTACCAGTCGCACCCCATCAGGCAGTTCGCTTAGCACTTGTTGAAGATTCTCTGCAATATTCATGATTAGAAAATTGAAATATGAAATTCAAAAGTTGAAGATCAAAGCATTCTGTGTTTACGCTAATCACTTCAACTTTCAATTCTCAAAAGATTAAACTTCCGGTTTGTCATTGGGTTCCGCGCTATACGGATATACATCCATAAGGGGTGTTTCGGATACTAAAGCGATCTGGTAATCCGCCATCGTACCCTTCATACCTTCATCCAGTTTCTTAACAGCATCGCGCAGGTCGGCAGCTTGTACCAATACCTGAGTGGATGTTTTCTTTTCAGCTCCACTCTTTTCGTCCAGAGTAATAAAGATCAGTTTACACTTGAACCAACGGTCGGCAGCCTCTTCTTCGCTGGGGAATAATTCACTATAGTTGGCACGTTTGATGTCTGATACTGTAAATTCGCCTGAAATAAACGGTGTCATTTCTTCAATGATGCGTGCTTCCGCTTCCGTAAAGCTGAGTGCGTCCACCAAATAAGGTTCTGTAACTTTCTTGTTCATACCGTTTTCCATCACTTTTTCGTAACGGATCTTGCACTCAAACCATGTATGCATTGCCATAATTCCTTTGTTTTTTAATTATGAATTTATATTCTTGTTATAAAACTGACTACAAAGATAATGCAATTTGAGTGCATAACTTTCATGCTCGCATGAAAAAGTTATGCTGAGATTTTTTATTGTTTCTTTTTATGACTGGTGCTTCATCCTTGAAAATGTACTTCTACATAATTTGTCTCATAGTATCAGAAATATCTGTTGTCAAATAAAAGAGCCTAAATAGAGGCAATCGCCTGTATATCATTGATTGGAGGGAGTGTGATTTCTCGCTGTTATTGCTGTTCTTTGGCGCGTTAAACCTATAAAAACAACAAAATTATGGTAGTAGCTTATTTAAGAGTAAGTACAGAAAAACAATTTCTGGCTAATCAACGTGAAGAACTTCTGCGTTTTGCAGAGAAGAATGGATTGCAGATTGACAAGTGGTACACCGAAACGGTGAGTGGTAGTGTGAGAAGCAAAGATCGGAAGCTATCGGGGGTGTTGAACCGAATGCAAAGAGGTGACTCGCTGATTGTGACGGAAATTTCAAGATTAAGTCGTACAATGTTGGAAATCATGACGATTCTTAATTCTTGTATCAAGAAAGAAATTGTTCTGTACAGCACAAAAGAGGGGTATGTATTTCAAAATGACATGAACAGCAAGGTATTGGGGTTCGCATTCGGATTAATGGCAGAGATAGAACGTAATCTGATTTCCATGCGAACAAAAGAAGCATTGGCGAGGCGCAGGCAAGAGGGGGTAAAATTGGGACGAAAGAAAGGAACCTGTCCTGCTATGAGGGTACTTCGTGAGAACAAAAGACGTTTGATAAAAGATGCTCAACGAGGTGTTTCCTGTTCGGAGCTGGCTCGCCAGATGGGAGTATCCCGAACTACTATGCATCGTTTCCTGAAGTGTAACTAATGAGAAAACGAGTTGACAAGTTCCTGTTTCCAGGCACTTTAGTCAACTCGTTTCTCCGGGCAGTGGAATTCTTAACTATCCTACGGGAATTTCTTTATCTTCGTTTTCCTCTTTCATGCTTTTTCCACGTTTATGCAAACTCTTCAGTTCAAATGACAACATGATGCGGAAGAATCCGATAATCAGGAATGCGAATGAAATCATGTAAACTGCATAGAGAGCGCCTATTGCCGGTTGCCATAAGATGATGAGCGAACAAATTACGGCTAATATGCCGAAAGCAATATACCAGCCCCAGTCTCTTGTACCATATCTTTTCAGATCCATGGCATAGCCGACAGATGAGAAGCCCCGGAACATCAGCCAGAATGCAATAATGAAGGGAATAACTTCCATACTCAGTAATGGATAAGCTATCAGGTAGAAACCGAATATCATGTCGATGATACCTCCGGCCAAATACCAGCCCCAACTGGATACATTTTTCCGGTTGCTTACAGCAAAAGAAATCTCCAGCAAACCGCTGAATAACATGGATATGCTGAACAGGATACTTAAAACTGCGTAGCCGCTCAACGGTGCGAACATCAGGCTGACGGCAACTACTACGTAGAGTATGCCAAGCAAGAGAGAGAGCCACCAGTTTTTTACTTCGCATTGAAGTTCGTCAAATAAAGTTTTCATGCAAATTGAATTTTAAATGGTTATTGTAATCATGTTTGTGAGAGTAACAATTTACAGTTGGAAAAGTTTTGAGCGAACTTTTCTAACTGTTCGTTTGTTATATAAACATATAAAAAAAGAAAACTATGGCTACAACAAAATTCAAGGGACAACCGGTTAAGATTATCGGTGAGTTTATAAAAACAGGAACAGTTGCTCCTGATTTCGAGTTAGTAAAGACTGACCTTTCTTCTTTTTCTTTGAAAGATATGAAAGGAAAGAATGTGATATTGAATATCTTCCCGAGTTTGGACACTAGTGTTTGTGCAACGTCTGTGCGCAAGTTTAATAAGTTGGCAGCAAGTCTGCCTGATACCGTGGTACTGGCGATTTCCAAAGACTTGCCTTTTGCTCACGCTCGTTTCTGTACGACGGAAGGTATTGAAAATGTAATTCCTTTGTCTGATTTCCGTTTTTCGGATTTCGATGAAAGCTATGGCGTACGTATGGCAGATGGACCATTGGGCGGTTTACTGGCACGTGCAGTAGTTATCATTGGTAAAGATGGAAAAGTGATGTATACTGAACTGGTACCCGAAATCACTCAGGAGCCGGATTATGACAAAGCAATAGAGGCTGTGAAGAAATAGTAAATTCAGATTTTTAAATAGCAATAAAAAAGATAAGGTGCACAAGGGTCGTGAGGCTATTGTGCACTATTTGTTTTTTATATAGTGAGTTGGCGTGTGAATTGATTGTGGATTATCTTTTGTGTATTTTATTTGCTTTATGGTGAGTAACTGACTTTTTTTGTTTTACTTTGTACCATGAAATCAAGTATTAATAGATAACAAAGAAAAATGGAACGAGGTTTAAAAGACTACGCCTTACTCATGCTGAAAGGTGTGGGAATGGGAGCAGCCGATGTGGTTCCCGGAGTATCGGGAGGAACAATTGCTTTTATTGTGGGAATTTATGATGAACTGATAGATTCGATAAAAAGCATCAACGGAAAAAGTTTAAAGTTGTTTTTTACAGGAAAATGGGGAGCGTTCTGGAAAGCCATTAATGGTAATTTTTTAATTTCCATTGTAGCTGGAATCGCTGTCAGTGTATTTTCGTTGGCTAAGGTTATTACATGGTTGCTTACGGATCATCCGGTAATGGTTTGGGCTTTCTTTTTCGGACTGGTGCTGGCTTCCACCTGGTTTGTGGGGAAAGATATAAAGGAGTGGAATAAGAAAACAATTCCGGCTTTTATCATAGGAGTGGCAGTTGCTTATTACATTACGGTGGCAACTCCTGCTGAAACGCCATCCAATCTGTTTTTCATTTTCCTTTGCGGTGCGATTGCTATTTGCGCAATGATCTTGCCGGGCATATCGGGTAGTTTTATTTTGGTACTGTTAGGCAAATACTTCTATATAATGGAAGCGGTCAAGACATTTGATATAGCGACTTTATTAGTATTCTTGGCAGGCGCCTGTATAGGTATAACTACTTTTTCACGAGTTCTTTCATATGCACTAAAGAACTTTCGTAATATTACGTTGGCGGTATTGACCGGCTTTATGCTGGGGTCTCTTAATAAGGTATGGCCATGGAAAGAAACGCTTGAAACGTTCACAGACAGTCATGGAGTAGTGAAGCCACTGGTTGAAGCGAATATCCTTCCTAATCAATATATTGTTGAAGCTGTAGTATTGATGATTGTTGGTTTCTTCCTGGTATATTTTTTGGAGAAGCTTTCTACACGTAGTGCTAAATAAGGATACCCTCTACAATATAAAAAAACAGAGAGTAAAGCGATTAGCTTTACTCTCTGCTTTTTTTATTGCAATGCTTTTATGATATTTTGCATATAAACAGCCAGATCTTCCCGGTCTTCATTTTCCATCATGGCCTGCATTTTCTCCAGTTCTTTCAGATCAAAGGGGCGGGTACACTTCTGATTGTACTTTATGAAGTTTTCCTTATCATGCAGCGTCATGTAGAGAACGGTCAACTTTTCATTGATACCTTCAAATTCCGGTTCTAACTCACAAACACGTTCAAAAGCTATTTTCGCATAATCCAGATACCCGATTTCCATGCTGTGCATACCTATTTCATTCCAAGTATCAGCGCTAGGAGCACAATTCAAGGCCTTTGCCCATTGCTTTATTCCCTTTTCGTAGTCACCTTCTTCGACGTACATGCGGCCTTCAATCAGGTAGGCTTCAGGATCTTTCGGTTCCAGCTTTTGGGCTTTCTTACAATACTGGTGCGCTTTGCGCTTCTTTTTCATTTTGGAAAGGCAAAGCCCTGCATTGGCATATAGGCTGGGTAGAGTAGGTGCGGGAGTTTCTTCCGCTTCGTTAGCCTGGATTGCTTTTTCCAGATTTTCGTATCCTTCTTCCCATTCGCCTTTGGATACCTTGCATAAACCGATATAGGTATAGACAAACTCAGGAGCCAGCCCATGCATCTGCTCAGCTTTCTGATAACATTCCAGAGCTGCATCCTCATTACCCAACTGGTAAAAACAATGCCCTTTCATTACATAGGCGTCTGCAAATTCGTCATCACCTATCAATGCATAGTCGCAGGCATCAATTGCCTGGTCGAAGTTCAGATCTTCAAAATGGCATCTTGCCAATCCGAACCAGTAGGGAGCCGAATATGGATTCTGATCTATCAGTTGGTTATATAGAGGAATTGCTTCTTCTATCATGCCTTTCCCATAATAACAGTCTGCAACTACGGCAATGTAAGCTTCTTCATCGGCATATTCTTCCTTTACCGGGTTGAGCCATGCCAGAGCCTTGTCCGGATAGCCCATATCGAGGTACATATAAGATACATCGACTACATTTGCCAGATCCTCTTTATCTTCAATCGTATCGAGTAACTGTTCGGCATCATCCAGCTTACCTTCACTCAGCAGCAAGTGAGCACGTACCACCTTGGCTTCCGGCGAATAGGTGTCGGGAAGGTTTTCGATGATTTCACGTGCCTTTGCTCTTTTTCCGCTATCCAGATGCAGGTAAGCATATTCTATCATTAATGCCGTACTGTCGGGATGTAGCTTTAGGCCATATTCTGCAATTTCTAAAGCCTTATCATAATTCTTTTTGGTGCCATACCAGTCGGCAAGGTCAGCCAAATCGTCTGCGTCCAGATAAAATGGTTGTTTCGCGGACATTGCCAATTCATATTGTTCGGCAAGTTCCTGAAGTTCTTTATCTCTGCCGGACAGCAGGTTTTTATTGCTCATTAATAGTTTACTCCTATAATCCTTACTTTATTTGTTAATCTTGCCCCAGGTATCTTTCAACCCTACAGTACGGTTGAATACCATCTTTTCCGGTGTGGAGTCCGGATCTACATTGAAGTAACCGATGCGCTGGAACTGCAAGTAAGTAAGCGGTTTCATGCCTGCGGCATATTTCTCAATGTAGCAACGGGGCAGTATATGCAATGAATCCGGGTTGATGATTTCTTTCATCGCTTCCAGAGCATCGCAGTTTTTAGCTTCGCGAATAGCGGCAAGCTCGTCGCGTGGGTTCTCCACTTTCCACAGACGGTCGTAGAGGCGTACTTCGGCTTCGAGACAATGGTCGCAGCTGACCCAATGCAAGGTACCTTTCACCTTACGGTTTGCTTCGGGCATACCGCTCTTGGTGTTCGGGTCGTATTCGCAATATACTTCGACTATTTCTCCGGCTTCATTTTTCTTGCAACCGGTGCACTTTACGATATAAGCATTCTTCAGGCGCACTTCCTGTCCCGGAGTCATACGGAAATATTTTTTGGGAGCATCCTCCATGAAGTCTTCACGTTCCATCCACAGCTCACGGCTGAATTCGATGAAGTGACTGCCTTCTTCCGGTTTTTCCGGATTATTGATAGCTTCCAGTTCTTCCACTTGTCCTTCGGGGTAGTTGGTAATAACCAGCTTCACCGGATTCACAACGGCAGATACACGAATTGCGCGGGAATTAAGGTCTTCGCGCAGGGCGCTTTCCAGCAAAGCAAATTCATTGAGCGCATCATAAGTGGTATATCCGATTTTATCGATAAACTTGTGGATAGACTCAGGAGAATATCCGCGACGGCGGAAACCACAGATGGTCGGCATACGGGGATCATCCCATCCGTTCACCAGTTTCTCTTTTACCAGAGTCAACAGATTACGTTTGCTCATCAGTGTATAGCTGAGGTTCAGTTTATTGAACTCATACTGGTGAGGGCGGTTATCATTCAAATCCTGTCCTTCTTTCACCCAGTCTACAAAAAGATCGTAGAGCGGACGGTGAGGAACGAATTCCAACGTACAGAGAGAATGGGTTACGCCTTCGAAGTAGTCGCTTTGTCCATGTGCGAAGTCATACATCGGATAAGCTTTCCAAGTGGTGCCCGTGCGATGGTGCGGATGGTTCACTACACGATAAATGATAGGATCGCGGAAGTGCATGTTCGGATTCGCCATGTCAATTTTGGCACGGAGCACCATAGCACCTTCTGCTATTTCACCTGTATTCATCTTCTTGAACAAGGAGAGACTTTCTTCTATTGGGCGGTTGCGGTAGGGACTTTCCACACCCGGTTGGGTAGGAGTACCTTTCTGCTGTGCAATTTGCTCGGAAGTCTGCTCGTCAATATATGCTTTACCTTCTTCAATGAGGCGGATGGCAAAGTCCCACAATTGCTGGAAGTAATCGGACGCATAGTATTCATTCCCCCATTGGTAACCCAGCCATTGAATATCTTCTTTGATGGCTTCTACATATTCCACATCTTCCTTGGTAGGATTAGTATCATCGAAACGCAGATTGCAGATGCCATTGTGGTCGGCTGCAATACCAAAATCAAGGCAAATAGCCTTGGCGTGACCGATGTGGAGGTATCCGTTGGGTTCGGGCGGGAAACGCGTTTGCACCTTACCACCGTTTTTACCCTCTTTTAAATCTTTCTCAACAATTTGTTCAATGAAGTTGAGGCTCTTTTTTTCGCCTACTTCTTCGCTCTTAATATCTGCCATAATGGTATGTATATATTCTAAAAATCAAGCTACAAAAGTAAGACATTTTTTTCGTTTATCCTTATTTCACGGGAATATATCCACTCTTTTTAATGATTTCCTGACCGGCAGGTGACAGGATGAAACTGATGAGTGGGTTTACTTGTCCGGCGTTTTCCGTATTATAGTAATAATACAGAGGTCGTACGATGGGGTAACTCTTGTCTGTGGCACTTTCCATTGTGGGCGGCGCAAAGTGTTTGCCGTCATAAGATACGGAAAGTGACTTGACGCGAGGGGAGAGATAAGCCAGCCCTACGTACCCTATTGCTCCCTTCGTCTGACTGACGGATTGGATAATGGCTCCGGTGGCGGGCATGGAAAGGCTACTGCTCATATAATTTTTATTTTTGAGAACGCTTTCCTTGAAAAACTCATAGGTGCCCGAAGATGTTTCACGGGAATATACTACGATTTTACGATCATCTCCACCCACTTGCTTCCAGTTTGTTATTTTTCCCCGGAAGATATCTTCCAGTTGTTGGCGTGTCAGTTGTTTCACGGGGTTGGAAGGGTGTACCACGACGGCGAGGGCATCGTAGGCGACGATTACTTCTTCTACTTCCTTGCCTGCGGACTTTACTTTCATTTTCTCGCTGAACTTGATGGGGCGGGATGCCATGGCGATATCCGTTGTTGCGTCCAATAAAGCGGAAATACCCACGCCGGTACCGCCACCCGTGACGGTAATCCGGGCATCGGGATTGAGCGCCATAAACCTTTCAGCGGTCTGTTGTGCTACGGGGAGTACGGTGTCGCTGCCTTTAATACGCTGTGCTTGCATGCTACTTGCAGCTAATGTCAGGAGTAGGATAATACTTATTCTTTTCATAATAGGTATTGTTTATAATTACTTTATGTAGTAAACTAATGATAGTATAACAACCTTCATACTACTCTTTTTGTTTATTCTCTGCAAATAAAGCAATCGTGTATTACGATGCTATTACAAAGCTTGTGTTTTTGCGGGTTGTAACGCTTTTGTAATATGTTTGAAACATTTCTTTCAAATGTTAGTCACACTCTCTTAACATCGGCCCCGTTTCTTTGCATGCAGAATATCAACAGGTATTTATGAAGAAACTTTTTGAAAAAATAGTAGAAGGTATATTGGCTTGCAGTGGTTTCGTAACAAGCATTACCATTGTGCTTATCATCCTGTTTCTCTTTTCCGAGGCGTTGGGATTGTTCAACAGCCGGGTGATTGAAGAGGGATATGTATTGGCATTGAATAAAGATAATAAGGTTACTGAGCTGACACCGGCTCAGATAAAAGATGTTTTCGACGAGGAAATAACAAACTGGAATGAGGTCGGAGGGCAGGATATGCCTATCCGGCTTTTCCGTTTGGAGGATATCACCCAGTATTATACCGAAGAAGAACTGGGCCCTTCTTATGAACACGCCGGAGCAAGAATTACCGAGTTGGTGGAGCGTACACCGGGCATCATTGCTTTTGTGCCGCAACAGTTTATTGTCCGGCAAGACTCCGTACACTTGTTGCGCGATAATACGATTTCAGTGAAAGACGTCTTTGCCGGTGCCGAATGGTTTCCTACGGCTACACCTGCCGCGCAATTTGGCTTTTTGCCACTGATAACGGGTACATTATGGGTGAGTCTTTTTGCCATTCTAATTGCTCTTCCGTTCGGTCTTTCGGTAGCTATCTATATGTCCGAAGTGGCAAATCCTAAGGTACGCAATTTGTTGAAGCCGATAATTGAGTTGCTGAGTGGTATTCCGTCAGTGGTATATGGCTTCTTCGGATTGATAGTCATTGTGCCGCTCATACAGAAAGTGTTCGACTTGCCGGTTGGCGAAAGCGGTCTGGCGGGAAGCATCGTATTGGCAATAATGGCATTGCCCACGATTATTACTGTGACAGAAGATGCCATGCGCAACTGTCCCCGTGCCATGCGTGAAGCCAGTCTGGCATTGGGAGCTTCGCAATGGCAAACTATATATAAGGTGGTGATACCCTATTCTGTATCGGGCATCACTTCCGGAGTAGTGCTGGGTATCGGACGCGCCATCGGAGAAACGATGGCGGTATTGATGGTGACAGGCAATGCGGCTGTTATACCGCATACCATTCTGGAGCCGTTGCGCACCATTCCCGCTACGATTGCAGCGGAACTGGGAGAGGCACCTGCCGGAGGAGCTCATTATGAAGCTTTATTCCTTCTGGGAGTAGTATTGTTCTTTATCAGTTTGCTGATCAACTTCACGGTGGAAGCTGTATCGGCCCGGAAAAGATAGTGTTTTACAGAGAAAAGTAAAATGAGTATGATAGATAGGAAACATCTTTCGCAACGCATTGCATTCGGTACATTCCGTTTGCTGAGCCTGACGGTGGTAGGGATACTCTTTGCCATTCTCGGCTTTATTATATATAAAGGTATAGGAGTTATCAGCTGGGAGTTTCTGACTACCGCACCGAAGGACGGCATGACGGCAGGTGGTATTTGGCCTGCCATCGTCGGCACATTCTATCTGATGATAGGCAGTGCCCTGTTTGCCTTTCCGGTGGGAGTAATGAGTGGTATCTATATGAATGAATACGCTCCGAAGGGCTGGATCGTCCGTTTTATCCGCATGATGACGAATAATCTGAGTGGGATACCCTCCATTGTCTTTGGTCTTTTCGGTATGGCCCTGTTCGTTAACTATATGGGGTTTGGCGATAGTATCCTTGCCGGCTCTCTTACATTGGGATTGCTCTGCGTGCCTTTGGTGATCCGTACTACCGAAGAAGCGCTGAAAGCTATTCCCGATACTCTGCGTGAAGGAAGCCGGGCTTTGGGAGCTACCAAATTGCAAACCATCTGGTATGTGATTCTGCCAATGGCCATGCCGAATGTGATAACAGGGCTTATTCTTGCTTTGGGACGTGTTTCCGGTGAGACCGCACCCATCCTGTTTACTTGTGCCGCTTATTTTCTTCCTCAGTTGCCCACAAGTATCCTCGATCAGTGCATGGCATTGCCTTATCATCTATATGTTATTTCTACCAGTGGTACGGATATGGAAGCTCAGCTTCCGCTGGCTTATGGCACTGCTTTGGTTTTAATAATAATCATTCTCTTTGTAAATCTTCTGGCAAATGCCTTACGGAAGTATTTTGAGAAGAAAGTAAAGATGAACTAACGGGAATAATAAACAGTAAATGAAATGATTGGTAAAATAGAAGCAAATAATGTAAACTTCTGGTATGGTGACTTTCATGCTCTGAAAGGTATCAGTATGTCGATAGAAGAACGTTCGGTGGTAGCCTTTATCGGTCCTTCGGGATGCGGCAAGTCCACTTTCCTGCGGTTATTCAACCGTATGAACGATCTGATTCCCAATACCCGCCTGACAGGTGAAATCCATATTGACGGAAAGGATATCTACGGAAAAGATGTCCAGGTGGATGAACTCCGTAAGAAAGTAGGTATGGTGTTCCAGCGTCCTAATCCTTTTCCTAAAAGTATTTTCGAGAATGTGGCCTATGGCCTTCGGGTGAACGGGGTGACGGACAATAGTTTTATCCGCCAGCGTGTGGAAGAGTCCTTGAGGGGTGCCGCCTTGTGGGAAGAAGTAAAGGATAAGCTGAAAGTTTCCGCTTATGCACTTTCCGGCGGACAACAGCAACGCCTCTGCATAGCCCGTGCCATGGCTGTGTCTCCCTCCGTATTGCTGATGGACGAGCCGGCTTCTGCGCTCGATCCTATTTCTACGGCTAAAGTAGAGGAGCTTATTCACGAGTTGAAAGAACAGTATACAATTGTTATCGTTACACACAATATGCAGCAGGCTGCGCGCGTTAGTGATAAAACAGCATTCTTCTATTTGGGGCAAATGGTGGAATTTGACGATACCAAGAAGATATTTACGAACCCCGAGAAGGTGGAGACTCAGAACTATATTACGGGACGTTTTGGATAGGCATTTGTTTCATTGCTTGAAACTCTGAGTTTCTCGGCGTGAAACCAACAGTTTCAAAGGATGAAACTAAGAGTTTCACGGCATGAAACCGGGAGTTTCACACAGAGAAACTAAAGGTGGCTCGCTGCAAGACTCAAAAGAGTGACAGGTTTCCTCTAATTAATCATATAAGTAATCTTAAAATAGAAATTTATGGTAAAGTTTATCGAATCGGAACTCGTCTTACTTAAAAAGGAAATAGACGAAATGTGGACCTTAGTATATAACCAGCTCGACCGGGCAGGGGAGGCAGTCTTGACTTTCGACCGCGAACTGGCGCAGCAAGTGTTGGTGCGCGAACGTCGCGTGAATGCTTTGGAATTGAAAATAGACAGTGACGTAGAAGATATTATTGCCCTGTACAATCCCGTAGCCATTGATCTACGTTTTGTGCTTGCCATGCTGAAGATCAATACAAACCTGGAACGGTTGGGGGACTTTGCCGAAGGTATAGCCCGTTTCGTGCTGAACTGTAAAGAGCCTGTCCTCGATCCGGACCTTTTGAAGCAATTACGTCTGGAAGAAATGCAGGCGCAAGTACTTGCCATGCTGGAACTTGCCAAAAAGGCTCTTCAGGAAGAGAGTCAGGATCTGGCAACTTCAGTCTTTGCTAAAGACAATTTGTTGGATGAAATTAATGCTGAAGCTACTACGATTCTGGCAGGTTATATTGCTAAACATCCGGACAGTGTTCTTCCTTGCCTGAACCTGGTAAGTGTCTTCCGTAAGTTGGAGCGTTCCGGCGACCATATTACCAATATTGCCGAAGAAATAGTCTTCTTTATCGATGCGAAAGTGTTAAAACATAGCGGAAAAACGGACGAACATTATCCTTTAAGCAAGAAATGAGTTCTTTTTTAGGTAAAATTTAGCGTTTGTTAGAAAAATGCTATATATTTGTCCATTGAAAACGATTGCGGATGTGGAAAGGCTATAGAAGTGGTAATAAAACCAAAGAAATTTCAAAAAGATGTTATAAGACATGTTTTTTAATTTGGTAAGTAACCTGAAAAGCCGCTATATTTGCAGCGTTATCCTGAAAACAATCTTTTTACCTTAAAAAAAAACTAATACCTATTGAAAACTGAAAAATGGGGCTTTGTGAAAAGCTCCATTTTTTTTGTACTTATATTCCCCTTATTTCGTATCTTTGGAGAAGATAAGCTGCATCTCGGCAGAACTTTTTCATGCAAGCATGAAAATTCTGCGATCAATTTGCATTATCTTTGTGTTCTCCAAATAAGGAATTATAAATCATTAAATCGTAAACTGAATTATGTTTTCCGGAATAGTAGAAGAATGTGCCACTCTTGTGGCATTGGTAAAAGAACAAGAGAACGTACACTTCACGTTCAAGTGCTCATTTGTAAATGAATTGAAGATAGACCAGAGTGTATCTCATAACGGTGTATGCCTCACGGTAGTCAGCATGACAGAGGATACCTATACGGTTACAGCCATGAAGGAAACATTGGAGCGCTCCAATCTCGGGTTGTTGAACGTAGGAGACAAGGTGAATGTAGAGCGCAGCATGATGATGAACGGTCGCCTTGATGGACATATCGTGCAGGGGCATGTAGATCAGACTGCCACCTGCATCAGTGTAGAAGATGCCGAAGGAAGTTATTACTTCACTTTCCGGTATGCTTTCGATAAGGAGATGGCAAAGCGGGGATACATTACTGTGGACAAAGGCTCTGTAACGGTGAATGGTGTCAGTCTGACTGTGTGTAATCCAACGGACGATACTTTCCAGGTAGCTATCATTCCTTATACTTTCGAATATACCAATTTTCACGATATCAAAGTTGATAGCGTAGTGAACATTGAATTTGACATTATCGGCAAATATATCAGCCGGATGCTCCAGTTTAAATAATAGTTCACCACAGATTGCACAAATAGCGCAGAAATATTATCCTTTTATAATCAGTGTTTATCCGTGTAATCTGTGGTGCAATAAAAACATATATCAAATGGACTTTTTACAATTAGTAGCCTCCCGTCAGAGTGACCGCGCTTATGATATGACACGTCCTGTAGAGCCCGAGAAACTGGAACGGATACTGGAAGCTGCCCGTCTGGCCCCATCGGCTTGTAATGCGCAACCGTGGAAGTTTGTCGTAATCAATGATCCGGAACTTTCCGTTAAGGTAGGCAAAGCTACTGCCGGACTGGGGATGAATAAATTTGCTAAGGATGCCCCCGTTCATATTTTGGTTGTGGAAGAATCGATGAATGTCACTTCATTTCTAGGTGCAAAGATTAAGGATAAGTATTTCCCTTTGATAGATATAGGTATTGCCACTGCTCATATCACTTTAGCTGCCGAGAGTGAGGGATTAGGTTCTTGTATTCTTGGCTGGTTTGATGAGAAAGAGATTAAGAAGCTGACCGGTATTCCATCTTCTAAGCGCTTGCTATTGGTTATCACCATCGGCTACTCTGTAAAAGAGAAGAGAAAGAAGGCGAGGAAACCGAAGGAAAAGGTGGTTTCTTACAATAAATACTGATTCAGTGATAAAGGGTTAGTGATAAGTGATTAACAGATTGCGCTATGACACCGCATGGTACTAATCACTTATCACTAACCCTCTAAAATTAAAGATCTTTCAGTAGCACATGGCTTGCGCTCTTATAATATTCTTCCCGTGCATTCATTAATACTTCCCATTGTTCGCTGAACTCCTTGTCCTTATCTATTTTGAAATCCTCCGAACCATGCGTGTCCAGTCTGTCTAACAACAGTGCGACGTTCATCTTATTGATATCCATGGAGGGTTGATAGCCGATATCTTCATTGTTTTCGTCTACTACTTCATGCAATAGATTTATTTCTTGTAACTCATATAGAATCTGGTGTGTCAACCGGATTGGTATCTGACACTCTTCGGATATTTCTTCTGCTGTATATGGTTTTGCATTCTCCTCAAATCTTTTGGCAATGAGGGACATGATAAGGATAGCCACGAAATCCCGATACCTCCGGCTGATATTTTTGGTGTCTTTGTCAAAACTGAAGTTCCGTATGTTTTGTCCCGCATACGTCAGTTCTGCACCAAACAGGCAGATTGTCCACGATATTTGTAACCATAGCAGGAATAGGGGAAGGGCGGCGAAACTACCATAAATAGCATTGTAACGCGATACCCACAACTGACCACTGATGTATAGAAACTGGAATGCCTGGTGTGCCGTTCCTGCAAGAACCCCGGCAATGAGCGCATGCTTGAACTTTACTTTAGTATTAGGCATATAGATGTATAGTCCTGTAAACATGAACCAGGTCAAGGCAAAAGGTATGAGGCGGATCAGGAATTTCAGAATAGGAGCAAGCAGTACAAAATCTTCAATGTACTTCAGCGTTGTACTCATGAAGATGGAGAGACCACCCGAAATTACAATCAAGATAGGCATCAGCAGGAACATAGAGAAATAGTCCGTAATTTTACGGTACATACTTCGTGCCTTTTTTATTTGCCAGATGCGGTTGAAGGTTATTTCAATATTGGTGATCAGGTTGATAACCGTCCATAGCAACATAATTAAACCTACTCCGATAAATATGCCGCTTTTAGTTTCAGAAAGATAAGAGTCTACGAATTGGAGGATGACTTCTGTGGTCTGGTTATGCCCTCCGAATCCCATTCGCACTTGATTCTCCATCAGATTGGAGAAGCCGAATCCACGTGCTATGGCAAATAATATGGCAAGTATAGGGACAATGGCAAGCAAAGTGCTATAAGTCAGTGCAGAGGCATTGTTTACTAGTCTGTCCTTGGTGAAGCGGTTGATACATAAATAAATGGTTTTAATTATATTGTAGAGGGAAAAAGTCGTTTTGGTGACTTCATCTTCTGTAATACGCCAGATGTCGTATGTAAGAAATTTCCAAAGAGCAGTAATACGTTTATTCATAATCAATGAAGAATTAGGAATGAAGAATTATGAATATAGAACGGAGAACTCTATCAAATTGTTGTATCATGCAGAAATTCTTCATTCCTCATTCTCTGTTCTTAAATTAAAAAAAGCAGTCGGTCTGTAAGCCGGGTTCTGTTCTCTGTTTTCAGGAAGAAATCTTCATTATTCATTCATCATTCTTCATTCAGCAAAGTGTCTGTCATTTATCTGAGCCGCATGTTACCATACAGGCTTTAGCGGTCTACCCTCCGACATGGAGCGAGCAGCTCTCATAGCGTCGGTTTACATGACCTTACAACTCCCAAGACGCACAGCCCTTGTGTCACCACAAGACTGGTAGGCTCTTACCCTACCTTCTCACCCTTACCCATGCCCAAGGACACCGGCGGTTATTTTCTTCTACGTTACTCTACCCTCGCGGACAGCTTTCTGTTAGGAAGTAGGATGCTCTATGTTGCCCGGACTTTCCTCATACGCCGAAGCGTAAGCGACAGACCGACCGGCTGCTTTTGTCCGGCAAAGATACGATTTTTATGCCAGCGGACACAGAAACTTGTAGGGTTTTTGTGTAAGGGAGGGCTTTTTCCGTATCTTCTCCATAATTATAGATACGGACCTGGTACGGACCGGATGCGGGGTAGATAACCTCCGGATAGCTTCCTTTTTTAAACACTTTCTTAATATTCCTGAAAATATATAACCAAAGTAGAAATTATTTCTAACTTTGCTAACACTTAATAACCCCCAAATCATTTTAGCTAATGAAGAAACTTATTCCTATCGTATCCCTGTTCCTTTTTGCTTCGTTGTATTCGGTAGCTTCGGAAATCGGGGACAGGACTATTCCTGCGGATGTAGCACAGTTGTCCGACAGCTTGAAGCGTCAGTATGCTCCTGATAAACGGGTAGCACTCTTTGATGTAGATTATTCCTTTTCCGGTAAAAATGTGATGTTACGTGGTGTGACTACTTCGGCCGAGGCGAAAGCTGCATTACTGAACGGGCTGTCGAAAGCTGACTATCAAGTAATGGACTGCTTACAGGTATTGCCGGATGAGGCTGCACTGGAAGGAAAAATTTATGGTATCATAAATGTATCGGTGTCCAATCTTAGGGTTGATCCTGACTTCTCATCCGAAATGATGACCCAGGGATTGATGGGAATGCCTGTCCGCGTATTACAGCGCGACGGTTGGTATCGCATTCAGACACCGGATAATTATATCGCTTGGGTACATCGTGTAGGTATTCATCCGGTAACGAAAGAAGAACTTCATGTCTGGAACAGAGCAGAGAAGATTGTGGTGACTTCTCATTATGGGTTTGTGTATTCTGAACCCAATCAGTCTTCGCAGACTGTTTCGGATGTAGTTGCAGGCAATCGCTTGAAGTGGGAGGGAACGAAAGGTGCATTCTATAAGGTTGTATATCCTGACGGGCGGACCGGTTATATTTCCAAATCTATCTCCATGCCGGAAAAGAAATGGCGTGCCGCTTTAAAACAGGATGCTGCCAGCATTATTCGCACGGCACATACGCTGATGGGAGTTCCGTATCTTTGGGCAGGCACTTCTTCCAAAGGGATAGATTGCAGTGGCTTCATGCGTACCATTCTTTTCATTCATGATATCATCATTCCTCGAGATGCTTCACAGCAAGCGTATGTAGGCGAGCATATTGATATCGCTCCTGATTTCAGCAACCTGCAACCGGGCGACTTGATCTTCTTTGGACGTAAAGCTACGGCAGATCGAAAAGAACGTGTGGTGCATGTGGGAATGTATATTGGCAATAAACGTTTCATTCATTCGCAAGGTGATGTACACGTCAGTAGTTTTGATTCTGCCGATGAGCTTTTTGACGAATATAACCTCGGACGCCTTCTGTTTGCTACGCGCGTGTTACCTTATATAAATAAGGAAGCATCCTTGAATACTACGGAAACGAATCCTTATTATAAATAATAAAGTTACGAACTACAAGCTACAAGTAGCAATGCTCTCATTCTGCAAAGCTCTTGTAGCTTGTGGCTCCGTAGCTAGTAGCTCCTAACTTAAAAACAAATATTATGCAAAACAGAAGAGATTTCCTGAAAACAGCTGCTTTTGCCGCATTGGGCTCCGGTGTGGTTATCAATGATGTATTTGGAGGAGAAAGCGCTCCAAAACTGTTCAATATCAATAAAAGTGGTGTGAATGCCAGGATGAAATTGCGCTTCTTTCCATATGAGTTGAAGTTGCGTCATGTTTTTACAGTGGCTACTTACTCACGCACTACCACTCCTGATGTACAGGTAGAGATTGAATACGATGGTGTTATCGGTTATGGTGAAGCTTCCATGCCGCCTTATTTACAGAAAGAACTGGGTACGATGGAAAGTGTACTGGCTTTCCTGAAAAAAGTTCAGGATATCATCGGACAGTTTTCCGATCCTTTCCAATTGGAGGATATTCTCGCTTATGTAGATAAGCTTTCACCGGGAGATGCCGCCGCTAAAGCTGCTGTAGATATTGCTTTGCACGACCTTGTGGGCAAATTGCTGAGAGCTCCGTGGTATAAGATATGGGGATTGGATAAGGAAAAAGCTCCTTCGACCACTTTTACCATTGGTATCGATACGCCGGATGTGGTACGAGAAAAAACGAAGGAATGTGCCGAGCAATTCAATATTCTCAAAGTAAAGCTGGGGCGTGAGAATGATAAAGAGATGATTGAAACAATCCGTTCGGTGACCGAGCTGCCTATTGCCGTCGATGCCAATCAAGGTTGGACGGATAAGCATTATGCCATTGATATGATACAATGGCTGAAAGAAAAAGGGATTGTCATGATTGAGCAGCCGATGCCTAAAACCCAGTTGGATGATATTGCCTGGGTGACACAACAGAGTCCGTTGCCTATTTTTGCTGATGAATCTTTGCAGCGTTTGAGTGATGTGGCCGGTCTGAAAGGTGCATTTCATGGCATCAATATCAAGTTGATGAAATGTACCGGTATGCGTGAAGGCTGGAAGATGGTGACATTAGCACGTGCTTTGGGTATGAAAGTGATGGTGGGCTGTATGACGGAAACATCCTGTGCTTGCTCTGCTGCTGCCCAGTTTTCTCCTGCGGTTGACTTTGCTGATCTGGATGGCAATCTGCTTATTGCCAACGACCGTTTCAAGGGAATGGAGGTCGTAAAGGGCAAGATCACGTTACCAGATTTGCCTGGCATCGGAGTTGTGAAACTGTAAGGATCCTGAATCGTAATTCAATTTCCGTTCTCAATTATCATCTATAAATTAGCTTATTATGAAAAAAGTATTGTATGCTGCTGCCTTGCTTTTCCTTGTAACTGCCTGTACTCCAAAACCGGAAAGCAAGCCCTATACCTGGGAAGATGATCTGCACCAACGCCTTCTCACTGATTTCTCTCGTACGGAAGATGAAGTGAAAGAGTATATTCGTAAGTATATCCCTGATGTTTCCGATGAGCAGATGTGCCAATGGGAAGCCTCCAAAGCATTGGAGTGTATGACTCTGAATGGTGAGAAGCGTTATTTCCGTAATGCCGCACCTAATTTATTCCGTGTAGACTCTGTCTGCTATCAGATAAAGGCTGCCAAAGATGGCGTCTCCTTCAGTGGCAGTGAAAAAGTAAATATGGAGAACCTGCCCGAAATCATTGCGAGTGTGAAAAAGAGTGGTAATCCTATCACTGCTCCCAAACGAATGCGAGTCACCTATACGCTCACGGTAGACAGTAATGCCGTTCCTGCCGGAGAACTCGTCCGTTGCTGGCTTCCTTACCCACGTACCGACCAGTCACGTCAGCAAGATGTAAAATTCATCTCTGCCAGCGAATCCAAGTATACTTTATCCCCACAGGATTGCCTTCATAGCACTCTCTACATGGAAAAACGTGCAGTGCAAGATCAACCAACCGTATTCTCTGAAAGTTTTGAGTATACAACTAATGCTGAATGGCATAATTTGAAACCGAAAGATATTCAGCCTTATGATACAACTTCTTCTATATATAAGGAATATACGGCTGAACGTGAGAAGCATGTCATTTTCTCACCACGTATGCGCGAACTTGCTGCCAAATTGACAGCTGGGGAAACCAATCCTTTGTTGAAAGCTAAACGCATCTTCCGTTGGGTGAATGATAACTTCCCTTGGGCTTCTGCCCGGGAATATTCTACTATAGAAAATATTCCCGAATACGTGTTAGATAATCATAAAGGTGATTGTGGGCAGGTTAGTTTGCTGTTTATTACGCTTTGTCGTATCAGTGGTATTCCTGCCCATTTCCAGAGTGGTTTTATGATGCATCCTAAAGCATGGAACCTGCACGACTGGGCGGAAATCTATTTTGAAGGCATTGGCTGGGTTCCTGTAGACCAATCATTTGGCATCCCTACTTTTGCCCGTAATGCGGATGAAGAATATTTCTTCTTGGGTGGCATTGATTCCTGGCGTATGATAGTCAACAGCGATTACGGTATGCCGCTGATACCCGAGAAAAAATATCCTCGTAGTGAAACGGTGGATTTCCAGCGTGGTGAAGTGGAATGGGAGGGAGGTAACCTTTATTTTCCGAAGTGGGATTATCACATGGATATAGAATATCTCGATAATTAAAGAGGTACTTTTCCCTGAAAACAGACCATCTATTTTAAACGGATAGATGGTCTGTTTGATTTTAACGTCTATCTGCCTTATTTTCACGTCAGTAAACGTGCATAAATGTAAAATTGTCAGGTTCTGTCGTTAACCGCTGTTAAGCCCCAAAAGTTCACTGTTAAAAGAGAACAAAAAAGAGTGACAAGCGGAATAAGTGAACGATTTTTGTCGTTATTTTAACGTCGAAATGTTAAACAAAACTTGAATATTAACAATTAAAAGAATAGAAAATTAGTATGAAACAGACAACAAAAAACATTCTCGGGGTTGCAGCTATCGTACTTCTCAGCTCAGGAGTAGCAGGTTTAACCACCTATAAGATGCTGCAAAAAAATATGCCTGCTGATAGTACCAGTGCATTCAATGAAATGTTCCAGCAAAATCCGAACGTACGTTTGGCCTCTTATAATGCCGTTGATGCGCAACCAGTAGATTTGACGCAAGCAGCAGAAAATTCAGTTCACGCTGTGGTGCATATTCGTTCTACTCAGACTTCCAAAGTTCAGGAAGTAGAAGTTAGAGATCCGTTCTCTGATTTCTTCGGTGAATTTTTCGGTGGTCGGGGCGGTACGCAAAGACGTCAGGTACAGACCCCTGAACGTACAGGCTTTGGTTCCGGCGTTATCATCTCTAAAGATGGATATATCGTAACGAACAATCACGTAATTGCAGGTGCAGATGAAATCAGTGTGACGTTGAATGACAATCGTCAGCTTAAAGGACGTATTATTGGTACGGATGAAGTCACAGATCTTGCCTTGATCAAAATAGAAGGAGATGATTTTCCAACTATTCCGGTAGGTGACTCTGATGCATTGAAAGTTGGTGAATGGGTGCTTGCTGTAGGTAATCCGTTTAATCTTACCTCTACGGTGACAGCGGGGATTGTCAGTGCTAAAGCACGTTCTTTAGGAATGGGGCAGCAGACTGGTACGGAAAGCATTGAGTCGTACATTCAAACTGATGCTGCAATTAATCAAGGTAATAGCGGTGGTGCTTTAGTAAATGCGCGTGGTGAATTAATTGGTATCAATGCTGCTCTTTTCTCCCCGACGGGATCAAATACAGGTTATGGTTTTGCCATTCCTACCAGTATCATGAAGAAAGTTGTTGCTGATTTGAAGCAATTCGGTACAGTTCAACGTGTGAAATTGGGTGTTGCTGTTACTCCACTTGTAGAAGAACCGGGTGATACTCAACGCGCGATAGATAAGAGTGGTAAGAAGCTGAGTGAATATAAAAAGGAAGCTCGTGAAAAATCAGGTGTTGTTGATGGTCTTTTGGTAGGAGAAATTGTTGAAGGTAGTTCTGCTGCAGGTGCTGATATTAAGGTTGATGATGTTCTTATTGGTATTGACGATAAACCTATTCACAAATTTGCCGATTTGCAGGAAGCTTTGGCAAAACATCGCCCTGGTGATAAGGTAAAAGTGAAATTGATACGTGATAAGAAGGAAAAGACCGTTGAAGTGACGTTGAAGAATGAGCAAGGTACTACAAAAGTAGTAAAAGATGCTGGAATGGATATTCTTGGCGCAGCTTTCCGTCCTATACCTGATGAATTGAAGAAGCAATTGAATCTTGGTTATGGCCTTGAAGTGACAGGTGTAAACAGCGGTAAAATGGGAGCCGCAGGTATTCGTAAAGGTTTCATTATCTTAAAAGCCAATGGCGTGCAGATGAGAACTGTAGAAGACTTGGAAAAAGTAATGAAGGAAGCTACGAAGTCTCCGGATCAAGTACTCTTTATTACAGGTATGTTCCCGTCAGGTAAACGTGCTAACTATGCGGTAGATTTGACTCAAGAATAAAAGGTATATTTTTTAGGTAAGAAGATTGTAATATTAGCTAACAAAGAAGAAAAAGGATGTCGACAACTAACTTGTCGGCATTCTTTTTGTTTATATTGTATAGTGAATAAGATAAAAAAGTTAGGGCAAGTTTGCTTGTAACAAAATAAATTGTCGTAACTTTGCAACCCAAATCTGTTTTAGAAGAATGAGACAACTTAAGATTACAAAAAGTATCACTAACAGAGAGAGCGCTTCTCTTGACAAGTATTTGCAGGAAATCGGTCGCGAAGACCTCATAACTGTCGAGGAGGAGGTAGAGCTCGCTCAACGCATCCGCAAGGGTGACCGTATCGCACTGGAGAAGTTGACACGTGCCAATCTGCGTTTCGTTGTATCTGTGGCCAAGCAGTACCAGAACCAAGGTTTGAGTTTGCCCGACTTGATTAACGAGGGTAATTTAGGACTGATCAAGGCCGCCGAAAAGTTCGATGAAACACGTGGTTTCAAATTCATCAGTTATGCAGTATGGTGGATACGTCAGTCCATTTTGCAGGCTTTGGCAGAGCAGTCGCGTATCGTGCGTCTTCCGTTGAATCAGGTAGGCTCGCTGAATAAAATCAGCAAAGCATTCTCCAAGTTCGAACAGGAAAATGAACGTCGCCCGTCTCCCGAGGAGTTGGCTGATGAACTGGAAATCCCTGTTGATAAAATCTCCGATACGCTGAAGGTATCCGGACGCCACATTTCGGTGGACGCACCTTTTGTAGAAGGAGAAGACAACAGCTTGCTGGATGTGTTGGTGAACGACGACTCTCCTATGGCGGATCGCTCTTTGGTGAACGAGTCTCTTGCGAGGGAAATTGATAGAGCACTTTCTACGTTAACCGATAGGGAAAAAGAAATCATACAGATGTTTTTCGGTATCGGACAACAAGAAATGACATTAGAAGAAATCGGCGACAAATTCGGTTTAACCCGTGAACGTGTACGCCAGATTAAGGAAAAAGCAATTAGAAGATTAAGACAAAGTAATCGTAGTAAATTGCTCAAGTCTTATTTAGGATAAGTAAGAAATATCAATTTCCGACAAATAGAAGGAATTAAAAACCGGTAGGTCATGATCTGATCACCGGTTTTTTTGTTATCATTATTATAAAAGTGAAGATAAGCTGTATCTCAGCATAAAAAATGAATGAATTCTTTTTATTTTGCTCTCGGTTTGCATTATCTTTGTCGCCAACAATATATAATAAAAAACAGATTATGAAATACGTTCGTATACTTTTTGCTGTAGCTTTAGTTTTTATGGTATGTTCAGCATTCTCATTCAAGAAGGGTAAAGGAGAAAAAGCTGTGTATGCATTTGGTGTTGCTGCCTCTTTCAACGACACAGTAGTGTATTTTACTGATATTCAGGTATTGGACAGTGTGAAGCTGGATAAGGGTGGCTTCTTGCCTAAGCGTGATCTTTATACGTATCAGTTGAAGAATTATCTGGAATATGATTTGAAATCTCTTGATTATACGTGTATGATCTACTTTTCTGAAAACAAGAAGAAGTTAGAAAAGGAGGCTGCAAAAGTGAAGAGCAAGTATAAGAAGAATAAAACGATAGTATTGATGCCTATTGCTCCTGAAGCTTTCCGATTCAAGAAGCCGGAAGAGTAAATTTACGTGTATGATAAAGAATGTATATATTTTACTTGCGCTAGGAATTATTTTCATTTTATCTGCCTGTGGAGGCAGCGAGGATGAACCACCTACGCCTTCGCCAATACCTGCAAATAGAACTGTATTGGTGTATATGGTGGCGGATAATACTCTGCATAGTTTTGCGTCTGTGGATGTTGAAGAGATGATGATAGGGATGAAGGATGTAGATATTTCATCATGTAACCTTTGTCTTTATGTAGATGATAAATCTTCTCCTGTACTTTATCATTTTACTAAAAATGGAAAAGGAGAAGTTGTTAAAGATATAATTGCAACGTATGAAGAACAGGTTTCTACAGATGTAGCTGTCATGTCCGAAGTCGTGAATCATGTTTTCACCTCTTATCCTGCAGAGAGTTATGGATTGGTTTATTGGTCGCATGGTGAAGGCTGGATACCATATCCGGTTACGTCTACCCGTTGGGTAGGGCAGGATACAGGAGACGGTGATAAACGAATGAATATTTCTGCATTAGCTTCCGTGTTGGATGAAATTCCCCATTTGGATTTTTTGCTTTTTGATGCATGTTTTATGCAGTCAGTTGAGGTTGCTTATGAGTTGCGGTCATATACTGATTATTTTCTAGCTTCTCCTACTGAGATACCGGCCCCCGGTGCACCTTATGACAAGCTTGTGCCAGCCATGTTTTACGCTGATGGTTTTGCTCAGGCAATAGGTGAGGCATATATCAGTACTTATGCTGATAATTATAATGAAAGCCTTGTGATCGGTTCACGTAATCCTTGGAAAGCAGGAAATGTCTGGGTGGCAGGAGCGTCAATTTCTGTCATAAAAAGTTCTGAGTTGGAACACTTGTCAAGTGTTACTAAGCAATCATTACCTAATGAGGTTATAGATAATGTAGGGTTGCGCAATAAAATTTTTTCCTATGACAAGCGTTCTAATCCTATGTATTATGATTTGGTCGGTATGATGCGTCATTTGGTAAATGATGATGATGTTTTTGATACTTGGAAATCGGCTTATGATGCGGCTATTGTATATTGGAATACTACAAAAACAAATTTTTCAGATCAAGGTGGCGTGTTTTTAATGGATGATACTTATGGGGTTTCTCAATTTATTCCAGGAGTCAATTTATCTACTGATAAAGCATATCGCTCTACTGAGTGGTATACATCCGCTGGCTTTGCCGCATTAGGCTGGTAATATTTTCTTTTTAATATATAAGTGTGGTGTTTGAGCCTGTAAATTAGCCTCAAACCAGATGTCTGTGTCTCTTCTTATGCGCCTAAATTAAGGGTATATGAACTTTCTCTCTTTGAATATGTAGTATGTTTCTAATGGACTTAATGTGCGCTATTTTGTTGTTGTATTGTGATTTAACATTATTTTCCATTGGAAATTATTTTGTTTTAGAAAATATTCTTTTCTTTGCACTATCAAAACTAAAATAAAGAAGTATGAAGTATATAATTATTGGAGGTGTTGCCGGGGGAGCTACGGCGGCGGCACGTTTAAGAAGAGTTGATGAGAAATCTGATATTCTTTTATTTGAGAAAGGGAAATACATTTCGTATGCAAATTGCGGCTTGCCTTATTATATAGGTGGTGTCATCGCAGAGCGTGAGAAATTGCTGGTGCAAACGCCGACTTCTTTCGGCCAACGCTTTCGTGTAGATGTACGTGTGGAGAATGAAGTTATCGCTATTCATCCTAAAGATAAAACGATTACTGTTCGCACTGCAGACGGTCGCGAATATGAAGAAACCTATGATAAACTTTTGTTGTCTCCGGGTGCTACACCTGTTCGACCACCACTGGAAGGTATCGATTCTGAAGGAATTTTCACTCTCCGTAATGTCGAAGATACCGATCATATAAAGTCTTATCTTACGGAAAACTCCGTAAAGCGAGCGGTTGTAGTAGGTGCGGGCTTTATTGGATTGGAGATGGCAGAAAATTTGCATCATGCCGGAGTTGCCGTATCTGTTGTGGAAATGGGTAATCAAGTAATGGCGCCTATTGATTTTTCGATGGCTGCGCCTGTTCATCAACATTTGATACAGAAAGGTGTGTCGCTCTATCTGGAAGAAGGAGTAACTCATTTCCAGCGTACAGAACAAGGTATTACCGTCTTTTTGAAAAGTGGAAAAACGATTCCGGCAGATATGGTATTGCTTTCTATCGGAGTGCGCCCTGCAACGGCTTTGGCTAAACAAGCCGGACTGAAGATAGGTGAAGCAGGTGGTATCTGGGTAAATGAATATCTGGAAACTTCTGCAAAAGATATTTATGCTGTAGGGGATGCTATTGAATATCCGCATCCATTGACCGGGAAACCGTGGTTGAATTATCTGGCAAATCCGGCTAATCGTCAGGGACGTATTGTGGCTGATAATATGGTATTTGGTAATAAGGTTGCTTACGAAGGTGCTATCGGTACTTCCATCGCAAAAGTATTTGATATGACGGTTGCTTCTACGGGACTTGCTGCTAAGCGTCTGAAACAATGGGAGATGGAATATCAAAGTTCTGTTACTCATTCGTCTTCTCATGCAGGGTACTATCCGGATGCATTACCCTTGACTTTAAAATTAACATTTCATCCTGTTACGGGAAAATTATATGGCGCGCAGGGTATTGGTTATGAGGGTGTGGACAAACGTATTGACCAGATTGCCGGCTTGATCAAGCGTGGTGGAACGGTATATGACTTGATGGAAACGGAGCATACTTACGCTCCTCCGTTTTCTTCTGCAAAAGATCCTATTGCTATTGCCGGATATGTTGCTTCTAATATTATCAGTGGTGCAATGCCTGTCGTAACTTGGCGAGAACTGGTACAGCATAAGAATGAAGTAATGTTAATAGATACCCGTACGGCTGAAGAATTCTCTTTTGGAACTATTCCGGGAGCAATTAATATTCCGTTGGATGATTTAAGAGAGCGTATGCTCGAAGTTCCTACTGACAAGCCCATTGTATTGTTTTGTGCTGTAGGTTTGCGTGGATATCTGGCACAGCGTATCCTGATGGGAAATGGATATAAGAATGTGCGTAATCTTTCGGGAGGATACAAACTGTATTCTGCTGCGGTTGCTCCGGTACCGGTACCTTCTATAGCGGCTGCTTCAGTTGATGCTCGCGTAACTTTTGGCTCTACTGAAACTTCGGGAACTGTTGTGCAATCCGATTCTATATTATCAGCTGGAGGTTCATCTAAAGAACCATTGAAAATCAATGCCTGTGGTTTACAATGTCCGGGACCTATCATGCAAGTGAAGAAGGCAATGGATACTCTTGAACCGGGAGAACAGGTGGAGATTGTGGCAACTGATGCCGGATTTGCACGTGATGCTTCTGCCTGGTGTGATACGACGGGTAATCGTTTGGTGGGGAGCCATGAGGATAAAGGACGCTATACGGTAGTTATAGAAAAAGGTAATTCGAATATGGTCTGCCCTTCTTCCACCGGAACTGTAGTAGCGGGTAGGGGAAAAACATTGATCCTTTTTAGTGATGATTTGGATAAAGCTTTAGCTACTTTTGTATTGGCAAACGGGGCTGCGGCAACCGGGCAAAAAGTTACGGTATTCTTCACTTTCTGGGGATTAAATGTTTTGAAAAAAGTGCAGAAACCGAAAGTAAAGAAAGATATTTTCGGCAGGATGTTCGGTATGATGCTTCCTTCCAGTTCTTTGAAACTGAAATTGTCTCAGATGAATATGTTCGGTATGGGAAGTCGCATGATGCGCTTTTTAATGAAGCGTAAAGGGGTAGATTCTTTGGAATCACTTCGTTCGCAGGCGCTTGCTCAAGGAGTGGAATTTATAGCCTGTCAGATGTCTATGGACATGATGGGAATCTGTCGTGAAGAGTTGTTGGATGAGGTAACTATCGGTGGTGTTGCAACTTACATGGAGCGCGCAGATAAAGCCAATGTCAACCTTTTCATATAGTTATTTGTTATTTAACAAATAAAGAAGAAAAATATATGGAAGACTTATGTAAAATACGTGATGTTTACCGGGCGATAGCTGAGTTTGAAACCCAATTTATGCAGCAATACAATCTTTCGCTGAATGAAGGAATGTTGCTCTGTACACTTCTGAATACTCCCCGGCTTACTTCCGGGGAAATAGCAGAAGCCTTGGGATTAACTTGTTCTAATACTTCCAAGTTGATACGTTCTGTCGAAGAAAAGAAGTTAATAGCCCGTATTATTGGTAAAGTGGATAAGCGCCAAATGCATTTTTCATTGACTGCAGAAGGAAAAGAACAAATCACTGCGATCAAAAGTACTACTCATGAGATGCCTGAACTCTTACAACAAATAGTGGGTTTGCTGGAAAAATAGAAGATGGAGATAATTTTATCTCCATCTTCAAAAATATTAAAATTTTTCGTGGATTTTGCTTAAGATTGCTTTAATTTGCAGCTAATATATTAAGCATTATAGCAATTGAATATGCAAAAATTATTATCCTTGCCGCCTAATCTTGTGTCGGCATTCTATGAACTGGAAAATGTAGACCGTACGGAATGGTTTTGTACATCTGACCCTATAGGGATGAAACTGGGGTCGGGTGGTGGAACCACTTGGCTTCTGCGGGAATGGTATAGAAACCAACAAACAGAACACTCAACAGAGAAACGTATTCTGCTGCATGCCGGTGGACAAAGCCGCCGCCTCCCTGGATACGCTCCCTCCGGGAAAATATTAACTCCGATACCTGTATTTCGCTGGGCACGTGGACAGAAGTTGGGACAGAATTTATTGTCTTTGCAAGTTCCACTTTATGATAAAATCATGGAACGGGCACCGGAAAAACTGCGTACTTTGATTGCGAGTGGAGATGTGTATATTCGTGCTGAGAAACCTTTGCAGGAAATACCGGATGCAGATGTGGTATGTTACGGACTTTGGGTAGATCCGGTATTAGCGACACATCATGGAGTGTTTGTTTCTGACCGGAAACAACCGGAAGCATTGGATTTTATGTTGCAGAAACCGTCATTGCAGGAACTGGAGAATCTTTCCAAGACTCATCTCTTCCTGATGGATATAGGAATCTGGTTACTGAGTGATCGGGCTGTAGAGTTATTGATGAAGCGTTCGCTGAAAGATGGTTCGGGTTCTGATTTAAAGTACTATGACTTGTATTCAGATTTCGGTTTATCCCTTGGTAATCATCCACGCATTACTGATGATGAGTTGAATAGGTTGTCTGTAGCTATATTGCCATTACCCGGTGGAGAATTCTACCACTACGGTACGAGTCGTGAACTACTTTCCTCAACTGTTACTTTACAAAATAGGGTGTACGATCAGCGTCAGATCATGCACCGGAAAGTAAAGCCCAATCCTGCAATATTTGTACAGAATGCAGAAGTAGGTATCTCTCTTTCTTCTAATAATGATAACCTTTGGATTGAAAATAGCTTTGTTGGTACATCATGGAAGATAGGTTCCCGGCAAATCATTACGGGAGTACCGGAAAATGACTGGACGTTAGAATTACCGGATGGAGTTTGTATAGATATTGTGCCTCTTGCAGAGAAGCATTGGGCAGTTCGTCCGTATGGTTTCGATGATGTATCTAAAGGAGATATCCGGGATGAAAAAACTTTGTATCTGGGGGCTTCCTTCCCTGATTGGTTAGCGGAGCGTGGACTGACTCCGGATGATGTAACTGGAAGAAAAGATGACATACAGGCTGCCGGAATCTTCCCTGTGGTAGAAGGTGTTGAGCAGATGGGCGCAGTACTTCGCTGGATGACTTCGGAGCCGGAATTGACAGAAGGTAAGGAAATCTGGCTGAACAGTCAACGTCTTTCTGCCGATGAAATTTCAGCGAAAGCTGATTTACGTCAATTATATGCCCAGCGCGAGAGTTTCCGGAAAGGTAATTGGGAGTTGCTGGCACGCAATTATGAGAAGAGTGTCTTCTATCAGTTGGATTTGGCTGATGTTGCCGAGGATTTCCATTGTTTGAAGATAGATAAACCGGATGTGTTGCCGGCTGATGCACCTCAGATGCAGCGTATTCATAATCGGATGCTTCGGGCTCAGATAGATAAACTGAACGGAAAAGACTTTCAGAATGATGAAAAAGAGGCTTTCGGATTACTGCGCGAAGGATTACTTTCTGATTTGTATGAAAAGAAAAGCAGCCCATATCTGAATGTATACAGCGATCAGATTGTTTGGGGGCGCAGTCCCGTACGTATTGATGTTGCAGGTGGTTGGACGGATACTCCGCCATATTCTCTTTTTGCCGGTGGGAATGTAGTGAATCTGGCGATTGAACTGAATGGACAACCTCCTTTGCAGGTTTATGTGAAACCTTGCAAAGAATATCGCGTTGTGTTGCGTTCTATTGATATGGGAGCGATGGAAGTAGTGAATACTTTCGAGGAATTGCAGGATTACTGTAAGATAGGTTCTCCTTTCTCTATTCCGAAAGCAGCATTGACATTGGCTGGTTTTGGTCCGGCGTTTTCAGAAGTGGTTTATCCTTCGTTGGAGAAACAGTTGCAGGCATTCGGCACAGGTATAGAGATTACTTTATTGTCTGCTATTCCTGCAGGCTCGGGCTTGGGAACCAGTTCTATATTAGCTTCTACGGTTTTAGGCTCTTTGAGCGATTTCTGTGGCTTGATGTGGGATAAGAATGAAATATGCCGTCGTACACTTGCTTTGGAACAGTTACTAACAACGGGCGGTGGTTGGCAAGATCAGTATGGCGGAGTGTTACAAGGCATCAAACTGTTGCAAACAGAAACCGGGTTTGTACAGAATCCGTTAATACACTGGTTGCCTGAACATCTCTTTACGCATCCTGAATATCGTGACTGCCACCTATTATATTATACGGGAATTACACGTACTGCTAAAGGTATCCTGGCAGAGATTGTGCGTTCCATGTTCCTAAACTCATCTGCGCATTTGGCTATATTGGAAAATATGAAAGCGCATGCATTGGATATGGCAGAAACCATTCAAAGGAACGACTTTGAAACCTATGGCGCATTGATTGGTAAAACGTGGATGCAGAACCAAGCTCTGGATTGCGGTACTAATCCTCCGGCAGTAGAAGAAATTATCAATAAGATTAAGGACTACACACTGGGATATAAATTGCCGGGTGCAGGTGGGGGAGGTTACTTGTATATGGTGGCGAAAGATCCGCAGGCTGCATTGCGCATCCGTGAGATACTGACGCAGGATGTACCGAACCCTCGCGCACGATTTGTAGAAATGGCGTTGTCGGGAACAGGATTCCAGGTGTCAAGATCTTAATTAAGATCGTTATTCGTGATGGTAAGGACCGCCATTGAGTATATTCATGGCCCGGTATAACTGTTCTACAAAAATCAGCCGCACCATTTGATGCGAGAAAGTCATTTTAGAAAGGGACATTTTCTCATGTGCTGCCTGATATACTTTGGGTGAGAAACCATACGGTCCACCGATAACAAATACAAGCCGTTTATTTACGGTGTTCATCTTGCGCTTCATATAGTCTGCGAACTCTATGGAGCGCATTTCTTTTCCCCCTTCGTCCAGCAATACAATCACGTCGCCCGGCTGGAATGCCTTGCATATCAATTCCCCTTCTTTTTCTTTCTGAACTTCCATTGAAAGACTTTTCGTATTCTTCAATTCCGGGATAACTTCCATTTCGAAGGATAAGTAGCGTTTAGTACGCTGTACATAGTCATTAATGGCAGTTATAAAGTGCTGTTCTACAGTTCTTCCTACGACGAGTAATGTTGTTTTCATGCTGCTTACATTCTGATTTGTGCACAAAATTAGCGCTTTTTTATTGTATTTTACAATAAATGCTTACCTTTGCGTATCATTAATACTTGTGATTATGAAAAAACGAGTAGTTTTATTGTTGACCTGCCTCTTCTTATGGGTGTCCTCGATCTTTGCTCAGGACGTACCTGTGGGGGTGGTTGTGGCCTTCAAGAAGGGAAACTCTCAGGAACTAAACAGGTATCTGGGTGATAAGGTGGATCTGATTATCCATAATCGCACGACCAATGCTGACAAGCAAACGGCAGAAGGAACTATGGCTAATTTTTTTGCCGAGAACAAAGTCAGTAGCTTCAATGTGAATCACGAAGGAAAGCGGGATGAATCAAGTTTCATCATCGGCACTTTGGGAACCGCAAATGGAAACTTTCGAGTGAATTGTTTCTTCAGAAAAGTACAGAACAAATATGTTATACATCAAATAAGAATAGATAAAACGAATGAATAAGGAAGAAGAACTGATTGACAGGCTGATAGATCTCGCCTTTGCAGAAGATATAGGTGACGGAGATCATACCACCCTTTCGTGCATTCCCGCTACGGCAATGGGTAAATCCAAACTTTTGATTAAAGAGCCGGGTATTCTGGCTGGTATCGAAGTTGCCAAAGAAGTGTTCCGTCGTTTCGACCCTACTATGAAGGTAGAAGTCTTCATCAATGATGGAGCTGAGGTGAAGCCGGGCGATATAGCAATGGTAGTGGAAGGCAAGGTGCAGTCTCTGTTGCAGACAGAACGCCTGATGCTGAACATTATGCAACGCATGAGTGGCATTGCTACTATGACGCATAAATATGCCGAGAAACTGAAAGGTACGAATACGCGTGTGCTCGATACCCGTAAGACTACTCCCGGTATGCGTATCCTTGAGAAGATGGCTGTAAAGATTGGTGGTGGTGTAAATCATCGCATCGGACTGTTCGACATGATTTTGCTGAAAGACAATCATGTGGATTTTGCCGGAGGCATCGACAAGGCTATTAATCGTGCTAAAGAATATTGCAAGGAAAAAGGTAAAGACCTCAAGATAGAGATTGAAGTACGTAACTTCGATGAATTGAAACAAGTGCTTGATCTTGGTGGCATAGACCGCATCATGTTTGATAACTTCACGCCTGAAATGACAAAGAAGGCTGTGGATATGGTAGGCGGTCGTTATGAAACCGAGTCTTCGGGTGGTATCACTTTCGATACGCTGCGCGATTATGCCGAATGTGGCGTAGACTTTATCTCTGTAGGTGCTCTGACCCATTCTGTAAAAGGACTGGATATGAGTTTTAAAGCATGTTGACAAAGGCGAAAGGCTGTATTTAGAAAATAGCAAGAAGCCTCTCATAAGTTTGCCATCATATTGCAATCTTTATGAGAGGCTTTCTCCTTTATTATCAGTATGTTATTGATCACTGAAAAACAGATGGTCTGTTAGGGGTAAACAGATGATGCATTTGACCTAAACAGATGATGCGTTTGGGTCGAATAGATGGTCTGTTTCGGACTAACAGATGATGCACTTGAAAAGTATGGAAAAGATAAAATGGAATAAGGTAAAAACTACTATCAAAAAATGGAAGCCGGGCGAATATGTACGACAAACTTCTATTGTGGTGATTGGTGTGCTGATAACCTTTGTCGGCAGTGAACTGGTTACCCGTTGTTCAGAGCAGAAAGACATTAAATCTACTATGCTGCTGATTAGGGATGAACTGAAAAGCAATCGGGATCAGTTTGAAGATGTTATGTCGGAATTTAATAAGGATAAACGCATTTCTACTTTCCTTATGGAACATGATATGAAGTTCCGGATGATACCCGAAGACTCGTTAAGGCAATTTGGTTTTGTTTTGGGGCATTTCCGTGTTTTCTCTTGTCGCCGGAATGCAATAGACCTGTTGAAAAATTCGATGTTGATGCAGAAGATATCAGATAAGGAATTTCTGTTGTCGTTAATTGAGGTTTACGAAAGGTTGGAAAGTTTCAGGACCCTTATAACCGAATATTATGACATGAAGGGGCAGGCTGTTAACTCTTTCCATTTGTCACTTACCGACAAGCAGTTTAATGCGTTGTTGGAGGGCGGTTATGATATGTGGGAAATATATCTTTCGGATAGAACGGTACGCAATTTTATGAGAGCGCCTATGGAGTATTTCCATTCCAGTTATAAAAAAAGTGTGGAGCAAGAGATTGATAACATGATTCAAGCTATTGAACAGAGATATGGAGCTAAATAAACAGTTATGGGAAATTAAGATAAAGCCTGCGATTAAGTACTGGAGGTTGGGAGGTGATAAATAATCTCCATTCTTTAACTTCTTTTTAGATATAACATTGCAGCATTCTACGGAAAGCTGCGTCTAACTAACAAACGACGCGAAGAGGCGTCCGTAAAAAATAGCACTGACATTGGAAAATGAAATAGAACTGATAGAGGGCTGCCGGGCAGGAAAGGATTCCGCACGTAAGGAATTGTATACCCTTTATTCCAAGCAGATGCTTGCGGTATGCTACCGCTATACGGGCGACGAAGATGCTGCGCATGACGTACTGCACGATGGGTTCATCAAAATCTTTACCCATTTCACTTTCCGGGGCGAATGTGCATTGGCAACGTGGGTGACAAGAGTAATGGTGACACAGGCAATAGATTATCTGCGAAAGCAGAAACGCATCACCCAGCTGGTGGTAAACGAAGAACAATTGCCCGACATACCCGATGAAGCAAGTATAGCCGACAGTGGTAGCCGCCTCTCTGAACAGCAGTTGATGGCATTTGTGGCAGAATTACCCGATGGATGCCGAACCGTTTTCAACTTGTATGTGTTTGAAGAGAAATCACACAAGGAGATAGCGGAAATGCTTGGGATTAAGGTACATTCATCCACCTCGCAACTGCATCGCGCCAAGAATTTGTTAGCAAAAAGAATTAAAGAATATACAGAGTATGAAAGGAAATGATGAAATAACCGGTTTGTTCCGCAGTCGCCTCTCTGGGGCAGAGATGACGGTGCGGGATGGCTTTTGGGAGGAGCTGAAAGGCGACCTGTCAAGAGTTGAAACCGATGCAACCAATACTTCTGCAGCTACTAAACGTTCTGTCCTCACTCCACGCTTCTACCGGGTGGCTGCGGCGGCTTCTGTAGTATTAGTGCTTGGAGCTGCTTCCGCTGCATTCTGGTACTTCTCTCCGAAAGATGAGATTCAGGAAGCATTCACCAAGGTGGCTACACTGACACCGGAAGGTAACTTGAATGGAGATGTGGTGCAGGAAAAGTTCCCCTCTATTCATGAGACTAAACCTACAGCGCAAAATCCTGGTCATAAGAATCCTGTACCAGTATCATCCGGAGGCATACTTGCTGCGAATGGTGATGATGAAGAGACTGTATCAGTCACTGTCTCCATTACAATTTCCCAACGCGTATATGGCAATCACCACCAAGGTAACGGAATGTATGGTCAAACAGCTTCATCAAGGAATGAAAATAATCATCGTGCCACGGCTACTGATCCCGCTGCCACAAATACAGAGCTTGGCTCAGATTCCGATAAGGCGCTCCCTATTACCAATGCGGGTGGTTCTGCTAAAAAATGGGCTTTCAAAGCAGGTATAGGTACAGCGTTGCCAAAAGGGGACTTCGGGATGCCGTTCACCGCAGGAGTTTCTGCTGAACGTCGTTTGAACAAACATTTTTCTCTGGAGGCAGGTTTGCAATACAACCGTCTTGACGGAGACCATACGATACACACACTGGCTGTTCCGGTAAAACTGAATGCGGTGCTGGCAAGCAATTCTAAAGTAGACTTTTACGCTACATTGGGTGGTGCTGCCGAGAAATGTATAGCCGGAGCTGAAGACAATGGTTTTGGAGCAGAGCCTATACAACTTTCCATTGCGGCAGGCCTGGGAGTCCGTTATAAGTTGAACGACCGGATTGCTCTGTTTGCAGAGCCTACGGTATCTCATCATTTTGATACGGATTCGCAAACAAAAACGCTGCGAACGGAACGTCCAACGAACCTTAATCTACTTTGCGGTGTTCGTATGACATATTAACCTTAATACAATGCAACAATGAAAGCAATTTCTAATATACGTGCCGTAATGGCCATTTTGATATTCTTCTTTTCTCTTTCTTTTGTATCATGTACGGAAGAAACGTTGGACTACAATAATCCTGACGTGGATTTATTCGTCAAGCAACTAAAAGCTGGAAAATACTCTGTCGAAAGTCCGGAAGGTCTGAACACTATTCCCCGGTTTACTGTTGATGACATAGGGGACTTGTTGAAGTATGCCGAAGATTTGACGGTAATTCCTTCTTTCCCATTGGCTCCGGTTTCTTATTCCGCAGGTGGCAAGCTTCGTTTAGGTGAGTGTATTTTGTGGACAGTAGAAACAATCCGTCTGGGGCAGAATGCTTCGATGGGGTGCAAAATGGTACATGTGGATGCAGAGAATTATGAAGGCATTTACTTCTTATCGGATGATGAAGTTCTGGATGCTTCCGCCCGTTATCGCCGCTGGTGGGAAAACCGCAAATACCCCCGTACGATGTGGACCATAGACCCTTGTTATGATGAACCGCTTTGTGGAAGCGGATATATGTGGTGGTAAGAAAATAAATAAATGAGAAAATATTGCACTATAATCGGACTGCTTTTAGTAGTAGTCCTTCCCGTTTGCGCTCAGAACTGGACACCTCAGGACTCTCTGCGATTGCGCCGTCTGCTGGATGGAGAAGGAGAGATTAAGCTGAATCCGGAAGTTCTGAAAGAGATGGGAGTACAGGAACCTCTGGGTAAACAGCAGATATCAATGGAGAAACAATGGCTGGATTTCAACACAACACTTCCCGAAATACCAAATACACCGAAGAAGAAAGTTGTTCTTACCTTGCGCCCGTATACTGCAACTACGAAGTACAATTGGGACCCGGTGTATCAGAAGAAGATTAAAATAGATAAGGACACGTGGCGAGGGGATCCTTTCTATGAACTTAAAATACTTCGCATTTATTCCGATTGGGCAAAGACGCCTTTCGAAAAGGGTGTCCGTAAAAGTATGGATGAAATAGAGGCAACCGGGATGCGCTACCGAATGACAGAACGGGCTAATAATATGGCTGTAGGTAGCTGGCAGGGTGCTAGTGGCGGTTTAGGATTTTCCGGTGATTTTATGGCACCTTTTACCAAAGAATTCTGGAACGTCAAGGGACGTAAGCGCCGTGCCCGTACGCTGGAAGTGTTGCGTGCATATGGAGACTCGATAACGGTACGGGGTAAAGAACCTGTCAAGACGATTAAGAATTAAGGATTTGTATAATTTGAACATCCGGTGATATGTATGTTGTAAATTCGTATTTCCGGGTGTGTTTTTTATTACAATTCGCCTTTTCTTCCGAACCTTTCATCCTTTTTTCTTGTTTCTTCCTAATAATCCCTAAACGGAAAAACTATGAACAGAATTACTTCCCTTTTCGGAATTCGATATCCAATAATCCAAGGTGGTATGGTTTGGTGCAGTGGCTGGCGCTTGGCGTCGGCAGTAAGTAATGCGGGTGGACTGGGCTTGCTTGGGGCAGGTTCCATGCATCCTGAAACGTTACGTGAGCATATCCGTAAATGCCATGCTGCTACACATAATCCTTTTGGAGTCAATATTCCATTGATGTATCCGCAGATTGAAGAAATCATGCAGATAGTGGTAGAGGAAGGAGTCAATATAGTTTTCACTTCCGCCGGAAGCCCTGCCAAATGGACGGGATGGCTGAAAGAGCGGGGAGTGACAGTGGTGCATGTGGTCAGTTCTTCCCGCTTTGCGATGAAAGCCGAAGAGGCGGGTGTGGATGCTGTTGTTGCTGAGGGCTTCGAGGCCGGTGGGCATAACGGAAGGGAAGAAACTACCACTTTGTGCCTGATGCCTGCCGTGCGTGCTGCTACTACCTTACCATTGATTGCTGCTGGAGGAATTGCTACGGGTGAGGCTATGCTTGCTGCACGGGTGTTGGGAGCAGAAGGAGTACAAATAGGTACGCGTTTTGCATTGACTCAGGAAAGTTCAGCTCATGAATATTTCAAGGAATATTGTTTGCGTTTGCAGGAGGGGGATACCCGGTTATTGTTGAAGAAGCTTGCTCCGGTACGTTTGGTGCGGAATAATTTCCGTGACGCTGTAGAGGCAGCCGAAGCCGTGGGGGCTACACAAGATGAACTTCGTATTCTTCTGGCTCATGGACGTGCCAAGAAAGGGATTTTCTATGGAGATCTGGAAGAAGGAGAACTGGAGATTGGTCAGGCTTCTGCATTACTTTATGGTAAACAGATAGAGACGGTTGCTGAGGTGATGCAGGAACTGACAGAAGGGTATAGAAGAGCGTGGGATGCGCTAAAGGAATAAGAATTTAGCTATATGAGACGATGAAATTCGTCCCATGAGATGAAAAAAATTGTATCATGAGGCAAAAATAAATGTCTCGTGGGTCAAAAAGATTCATCTCATAGGACGAATTTTTTTGAATAGGGGGAATGAAATGGAGTCATTTCACTTTTTTACCGTCCAAAATAAAAAATGGGGCTGTACGTCAATCTGTACAGTCCCATTTTTATGTTTTCCGGTTGTATCCCTATGATTTAGGTGTGCCGGAATTATTTGTTGTACTAGTTGGATTTACGGTAGGATTTGCAGTTGGTGTTGCCGTAGCTGTGCTTGTTGTGCCTGCTGCTGTTGCAGTGGCTGTTGCTGCGTTTGCTGCAACTTTTGGTTGTTCTTCCCAATGGAAGGGTTCGAAGTTAGTATTCGGATCAACCCAAGTCGGTTTCTTGCAAGCATAAATGATGAACGGAGCTGCCACAACAACGATGGCACCGATAATCAATACGGAGAACCAAACTGTATTGCTACCCGTTGAAATCTGGCTGGGCGGGATAAAGCTCAGGATGAATGCCAACAGAGAACCACAGAAACCGAGTCCGCCGATGAACCACATCAATCCATTACCACCCTTACCGATACGGAACGGACGGTTCAACTTCTTCATCTTGTAACGCAATACGATAGCTCCTGTAAACATCAACATATACATGATAAGGTAAAGAACTACTGTCAACTGTGACAGTATCTGATAGAAGCTCTGTACGGAAGGCATTACTACGAACAAGAGGCTCAATACTGTTACAGCACCACCTTGTACGAACAGGATGTTCTTCTGTACACCCAGTTTGTTTGTCTTCTGGAAGAACGGGGGCATGTAACCTGCCTTACCTACGGCAAAAATACCTTTAGACGGACCGGCAACCCAAGTCAATACACCTGCCAGCACACCGAATGCAAGAGCAATAGCGATGATCGGTGATAACCAGGAAGCATGGATGTACTTGAAGTAATTGTCGAAACCAACCAGCAAGCTTTGTGTCAGACTGATGTCTTTGGCCGGAATGATAACACCCAGTGCGAAAGTACCCAGTACGAAAATGATAACTGTGATAGCTGCACCGATAAATACTGCTTTCGGATAATTCTTGGAGGGGTTTTCTATATCCTTAACGTGGATACCGCCCATTTCCATACCGGCATAAAAGAGGAAGATACTTGCGGCGAGTACGACGTTGTCGAAGTTCGTCAGATCGGGGAAGAAGCTGCTGTGGAAGTCCAGATTAGAGTGTCCGCCTGTAGCCAGATAAATGATCCCCAGGATAATCAGCAAGGCTGCCGGGATAATGGTACCAACCATACCGCCGACTTTGGCTACCTTACCTACCCATCCCATACCTTTCAATGAGATGAAAGTGGCGAGCCAGTAGATGATGAGCACTACGGCGAGTGTGTAGTACTTGTTACTTGCCAACGACATATCGTGTGCGTCGTTCATTCCGATGAAGGCGATGGATACAGCACCGAATGTCAATACGGTAGGGTACCAGATAGTACTCTCAATCCATTGTACCCAGATAGCAAGGAAACCGAGCCGCTTACCGTAGGCTTCTCCTACCCAGCGGAACACACCACCTTGTTTGTCCTGGAACATCGCAGCCAATTCCGCAGCGACAAGTGACGTCGGTATAAGGAATACGATAGCTGCAAATAAATAGTAAAAGGCCGAACTCATTCCGTACACGGCCTCGGCAGGTAGTCCACGTAGGGATACTACTGCCGTTACATTCATGATTGCGAGGGTGAACACACCCAGCTTCACTGTTTGTTTAATATTTGCCATAAGTTAAGGTTTTAGGTGAAAAATATGTTTTAAAATCAGTCTCTATAACAACGACCCGGTGGAGTTGTTTTCAGGGATAAAGTGAAAGTTGGTAAATTAACACTTAAACAAATGTCTTGTGCAAGACGTTTTAGGGCAATCGGGCAGAAATCAATAATATATTAAATCAGAATAAATAATAGGTATTATTATGAAAATGGCTCTTTCAGAATTTGCATTACGAGAGAAGGGAATTTATGGTGTCTTACACATTGTGATTCTGTTACTTTCGTTATTTTTAGTGGTTAGTATTTCAGTAGATACATTCAAGGGTATTCCTTTCTATACTCAGACGGTATTTATGAAGGTTCAGTTTGCCGTGTGCATCCTGTTTTTGCTGGACTTTATTTTGGAGTGGTTTTTAGCAAAGCATAAAGGACGTTATTTTGCTACTCACTTCGTTTTTCTTCTGGTAGCCATCCCTTACCAGAGCATTATTTCCTGGGCCGGATGGACGTTTTCCGAGGAAATCACTTATTTATTGCGTTTTATTCCTTTAGTGCGCGGTGGTTATGCGTTGGCCATTGTGGTAGGTTGGTTGACGTATAATAAGGCATCCGGTCTGTTTGTTACTTACCTGACGACTTTGCTTGCTACGGTTTATTTCTCCAGTCTGGCTTTCTATGTTATGGAGCATGGGGTGAATACATTAGTTACAGGCTATGGGGATGCTTTGTGGTGGGCGTTTATGGATGTAACGACGGTTGGTTCCAATATTATTGCTGTGACGGTGACGGGGCGTGTACTGTCAGTTCTGCTAGCAGCATTGGGGATGATGATGTTTCCGATATTTACGGTGTATGTGACGAGTCTGGTGCAAAAGAGGAATCAGGAGAAACAAGAGTATTATAAGGAGTTGCAGGGAGGGGATATAAAGTAATGTTGTGTGTGTACTTTTTCTTTCGGCTTGTCCCGAAAGAAAAAGATACCAAAAAGAAAGGGACCCCGGCTACGTCTCCGGTGCTACTCCGACACTGTCATTCGCAGACGGGGCTCGAACTCGCTTCGCTCAGACAGATCGCCCCTTACCTGCGCCTGACAGTGCCTACGCTTACGCACCTGCGCCTATGCCGGAGGGCTGCGCGGTAGGGTGCTGCGCTATGGCGATGGTTATGTGCTGGAGGTGTTAATTTATATTGGTGCGGTAATGAGCTATATTCCCATTAGGACTGAACGTACTTCCCACTACGACTGAAGCCACTTCCCACTACGACTGAACTAGTGTTCCACTACGACTGATCTTAGTGGAACACCAAGTAGACTATCACACAAGAAGTTATATTCTTCAGTTCACTCCTATATAATGCATATCGGTATAGTAATAAGTTCTCACCACAGAGTAACACAGAGTTTCACGGAGTTCTATTCTTTTGATTTCAAATCGATTAAACTCTGTGAAACTTGTGTTACTCTGTGGTGAATGAATTCATAACCGAAAAGAAATGAATTAATTTAGCTGATAGCTTCTATAGTTTACAAGCCGTATATTGAGTATATATAAGTACAGGCGCCGCCTATCCTCTCCGGACTGACGACGCCTTTTATTTATGAAAAAGAGAGATTGTCTTATTCTATAATAGTCACACGGTCACCATTGAACACGCCCAAACCTAATTTGTTCATGATATACTTGATGGCGAGTTGTGATTTAACAGAATTTCCTGCTTCGTCCAAAGGAGGTGCAAATGCAGCTGCGCCGAATACACCGGGCAGTACAGACATAACTCCACCACCTACACCACTCTTGGCAGGTATACCGGCAGTGTACATCCAGTCACCTGAATGTTCGTAGAAACCTACGGTAGAAATCATGGAAGTAATCTTCGGAGCTAATGAAGCTTCAAACACTTCTTTCTTGGTGACAGGGTTTACACCACTGTTGGCGATGGTTCCGGCAGCAATCGCCAGTTGTCCGGCAGTGATACCTAATGAGCATTGACGAGTGTACAGGTCGAGTGCCATATCCGGATTATCGTAGATACGGTTGTAGTTCTTCAGTAACCATGCAATAGAGCGGTTGTTGAAGTTCGTAGCCGTTTCCGACTTATACAGCTCATCAATCAATTGTGGAGCTGAACCGCACAAATCAGTAATATTCTGAACGATAGCTTCCCATTTCTTATCTGAATTGCCCACAGGCTCAACCATGGAACATGCTGAGATGGCACCTGCATTTACCAATGGGGTAGAAGGGTGATCATTCTCCAGCAAAATGGCGATGATTGAGTTGAAAGGTAGTCCTGTAGCATCTGCACCAATCATATCCAGCACCTTCTGTGCTCCGTATTGACGGAGGATGAGGATGGCTGTATGTACTTTGGAAACAGATTCTATACCGAAACGGTAGTCAGTGTCACCTATATTAATGGTTTGTCCGTTCATCAGACAGATGCTGATGCCGAACAGATTCTTGTCGATGTTGGCAAGGTAGGGGATGTAATCGGCATTTTTTCCCCCGGTGTTACCCTTCACCTGTTCATAGGCTTCCTGGGCAACCTCTTTTAGTTGAGAGATTGAAATCTTTTTATCCATAAGTTTTCTTTTTAGAATTGACAAGGGGACGAGTTGGCTTGTCCCCTTGTTGATTGGTTCCCTTAATTATTTCGCTGCTTTGTGAGCTTTACAACCGTGATTGAACACTTTAGCTTCTACTGGCAAGTTCTTTTCCTGAGCCATGCGGGTAGGAGTAGGATAATCCAATTTTTCCAGTTCAGTGATGGCATTCTTGATGTCGCCCAGCAACATGTCTGCCATGTCGCGGCTGAAGCCCTGGCGTACTACCACACGCATTACGACGTAGTTGTCCAGTTTAGAAGGTAGGGTATAAGCCGGTACCATCCAACCATGTTGCGACAGTTTATCCTGAAGATCGTACAACGTCCATTTAGCATTCTTGGCGTATTCCGGTTTCATGTACCAGATGAACAACGGGTTCACCACTTCTTCTGAATAGTTGACGAACGGTTCCATCTTAGCGATTTCATCATGGATATACTTCGCGATGGTCAGTGAGTTATACTGTACCTCTTTGTATCCCTGGAATCCTAAGCGAATGAATTGGTAGTACTGACCCAGGATTTGAGCAGCAGGACGGGAGAAGTTCAATCCCACCTGAGTAATGTTTGCACCCAGATAGTTTACGCTGAATGACATTTCTTCGGGCAGATATTCTTTGCCTTTCCAGCAAACCCAACCCAGACCCGGATAAACGAGACCGAATTTATGTCCGCTGACACTGATAGAAAGAACCCACTTCAAACGGAAGTCCCATTTCGTTTCAGGATAGAGGAACGGCAGGATGAAACCACCACTGGCAGCATCTACATGGATAGGAATATCGTAACCGGTCTTGGCGTTGTAAGCATCGAGAGCTTTGTCCAGTGCTTCTACGTCATCGTTCAGTCCGGTCCATGTTACACCCTGAATAGGTACGATACAAATGGTGTTTTCATCACACATCTTTAAGGCTTCTTCCGGATCAAGAGTAGTCTTGTCAAGGGTCAAAGGTACTTCACGCATTTCAATCTGCCACAACTGTGCGAACTTTTCCCATACTACCTGGAAACCTGTTGAGATAACGAAATTAGGTTTATCGAAAGGTTTGCCTTGAGCCTGGCGTTTTTTACGCCAACGCAGCCAAGCTGCCACACCGCCCAACATACATGCTTCACTTGAACCAATGGCCAGCGCACCTGTTTTCCAAGTATCCTTTTCCGGAGAGTTCCACAGGTTTGCTACGATGTTGATACATTTTCCGTTCATCACGGCGATACGGGGATATTCCGTTTCGTCAATGTAGTTAATGTTGATCGCCTCGTTCATCAGCTTGGTGGCGTAATCGTCCATATAAGTGGTGACGAAAGTGGCCAGGTTCAGACGGGGTTGAGTTTGAGCGAAAGTTTCGTCTTTTACCATCTGATAAGCAATCTCGGGAGTAGTAGGTCCATCAGGGATCTTCTCTACCGGAGAGGGTTGCAACATTCTGTTTGATCCAAACACTTCTGTTTTGGCATCACCTTTTCTGAAATTTACATCTTCCATTTTACTAATATTTTAGTTTAGGTTTAGGCGGCGAGGATTTTCCTCGTCGAATTTCCCAGAACAACGGCGTTTGCAGAGGAAAGTTCCGACGTTTTACATCTTTTGGCGTTTATTAAAGGGAAGGTAAATGATAATTTAGGAGTGTAGTTATTGATATTCTGACTATCTCAATTCCCCTCCTCCGAGGAGGAGAGTTTAAGATACTCCCGACTGGCATTCTCTCTCCGTTAAATGATTATTTATCCTTTCCTCCTTTTTTGAACTTTCTATAACCATAATTGTTTCTCTTGCACTATTTCAAACCCTATAAATATATATGTGTATATGAAAATCAATACCGGCCGGGGAACCATTCCTCTTATTACATTGATCGGCATCTGGTCTATTTCTGCATTGACCTCTTTGCCGGGATTGGCTGTTTCTCCTATTTTGGGACAGCTTTCCACTACTTTTCCGGATGCTTCGGAACTGGATATTCAGATGCTTAGTTCTTTACCGTCGTTATTGATTATACCTTTTATTTTGTTGGCGGGCAAGTTGGCTGAGAAACGCGACTTTGTCCGTCTGTTACGCGCGGGGCTCTGGATGTTCGCCGCGAGCGGGGTGCTGTACCTGTTTTCCACAAAAATGTGGCAATTAATAGCTGTCAGCGCCCTGCTGGGAATTGGTGCGGGACTGATTATTCCGTTTTCTACCGGATTGATTTCCCGTTATTTCACGGGAACCTACCGGGTGAAGCAATTTGGATACAGTTCCGCCATTACAAATGTTACGCTGGTGGTGGCAACTGCTGTTACCGGCTATCTGGCAGAAGTGAACTGGCATCTGCCTTTCCTGGTCTATTTACTACCTTTGGTAGCCATCATACTCACCATCCATCTGAAAGACGAAAATGCGGATGGTGAAGCACAAGTCACTTCATCGGATAAATCTCCTGCCGATACTTCTTCATCGGCAGAAACGGCTGCTCCCGCTATCCCCGGCAAGTATGGTATTCATGTCCGTCATCTGCTGAAACTGATGCTTTTCTATGGGCTTACCACTTATATTGTATTGATCGTGACGTTCAACCTTCCGTTCCTGATGGAGGAACATCACTTTTCCAGTGGGAACTCGGGAATGATGATTTCCCTCTTCTTCCTTGCTATCATGGCACCCGGTTTCTTTCTGGGGCATGTTGTAAAGTATCTGAAGGAAAAGACGAAGTTTTACAGCCTGCTGTGTATTGCACTGGGGTTGGCACTGATATGGATTTCTCCCAAAGAATGGCTGATCATACCGGGCTGCATACTGGTAGGATTGGGCTATGGTGTTATCCAACCGTTGATCTATGATAAAACGGTGGATACGGCTGTTCCCCAGAAAACCACGCTGGCACTGGCTTTTGTGATGGCAATGAACTACTTGGCTGTGCTGCTTTGTCCGTTTATCGTAGATTTCTTCCAATCATTGTTTCATGTACGTTCGCAGGAGTTCCCATTTATCTTTAACCTTTGCATTACGATACTTGCATTGATATGGGCGTATAGGAGGAAGACGGATTTTCTGTTCAGGGATAAACTGTGATTGATCATTTATACAAAGAAAAGGAGTTCCATAAAAACGGAACTCCTTTTCTTTGTATTTATAGCTACTTGTTATAGTTCTATCGGTTCATATTCCAGTCCGAATACATCCGCTACAGCTTTATAAGTAACTTTACCTTCCACTACGTTCAGTCCCAGTGCCAGAGCGGGATCGTCTTTACATGCTTTTTGCCAGCCTTTGTCTGCCAATGCTACGGTATAAGGTAGTGTGGAGTTCGTCAGTGCCATAGTTGAAGTGAATGGTACTGCTCCCGGAATATTGGCTACCGCATAGTGCACGATGTCATCCACTACATACGTCGGTTCGCTGTGGGTGGTAGGATGAGAGGTTTCAAAGCATCCGCCCTGATCTATGGCAACATCTACGAGAACGGTTCCCGGTTTCATCATCTTCAGCATATCTTTGGTAATCAGATGTGGCGCTTTATCTCCCGGAATCAGTACGGAACCAATCACGAGGTCTATGTTGGGCAATTCCATTTTGATGTTATGCATAGAAGAATATAGAGTTTTTACATTTTTTGGTAACACTTCACTGAGGTAGCGCAAGCGCGTCAGATTAATATCGGTGATTAATACTTCCGCACCCATTCCGGCGGCCATCTGTGCAGCATTGGTTCCTACTACACCACCACCCAGAATTAATACACGTGCAGGACGGACACCGGGTACGCCACCCAGTAATTTCCCTTTTCCGCCTTGCGGCTTTTCCAGGAAACGGGCACCTTCCTGTGTAGCCATGCGTCCGGCCACTTCACTCATGGGGGTGAGCAATGGGAGGGAGTGGTCTTCTTTCTCTACGGTTTCGTAAGCGATGCAGATACCACCGCTTTCTATCATGGCTTCGGTAAGTATTTTATCGGCGGCGAAGTGGAAATAGGTAAATACCACTTGACCCTTTTTAATCAGTTTGTACTCGGGGGCGATAGGTTCTTTCACCTTCACAATCATTTCAGCTGCGGCATACGTAGCTGAAATGGTTGGCAGCATTTTCGCACCCACTGCAATGTACTCTTCATCAGGAAAACCGCTGTTTGCACCGGCAGATGCCTGTACATACACTGTATGACCTCTTTTCACCAACTCGGCTACTCCGGCAGGGGTCATTCCTACACGGTTCTCGTTGTTTTTGATTTCCTTAGGTACTCCGATAATCATAACCTTGCAATTTTAATTGGGGGTTAAACATGTCGCAATGTAGCGATTTCCGTGTTTCGGTGTACTTCGGGAATAGGTGTTTTACAACAGTATTTTTATACAGGTTTTAAACTGGAATAATCGAATGCCCCCTGAGTTTCAATATTTTGCTCAGGAGGTAATTCTTGTATGAATATGAAATGATTAGTGCCCATACCAGTCGTATTTTTTCTCCTTGGTACTTGCTTTATCCTGTTTTTGCAACTGTTTTTGTGTACTGTGCAAACGGCGCATAGTAATAATCGTAAATACGACGCCTAAAATGATAAGCACTACTAAGACAATGCTTGCATAAATAAAAATAGTATGGCTCATAAACTTCTGTACGGTGTTTTTAATTAGTTTGTGCTGCAAAGATATGGCTTTTGGCGGATCCTGCAAGCATATTCCTAATCAAATTTCCATCCCTGCGTCTCCTTCGCTGTTCGTACCTTCCTGCCAGGGATTGATACTGACGGTGGCGTTGTACTAAGTCTACAGGTGCGCATGGTAGTAAGCGTTCGGATACGTACTCTTGGTTATCTCAAGGGAGAGTGTTCAAAGCTTCGCCTCCTTCTTCTCCTTCGTTTCCGTCTTCAGGTTGTTTATATGCGATAAATATTTATCGGGTAATATTTGCTTGCATTTCTTTATAATCTACCCGGAATAATGTACATTTGCCCGACAAATTATTTATCGACCTATATGAAACATACTATATTATCCCTTATACTTCTGGCATGGGGAGCGCAGGCTTATCCGCAAACAACGGAGAATGTGCCTTCCGATGCTACTTTTACCCCTCCTTTTGATTTCCCCATCACCTTCTCCGGGAATTTCGGTGAGATACGTGCCAACCACTTTCATGGCGGATTGGATTTCAAAACAGGAGGAACCATCGGCAAACCGGTACATGCCCTGGCCGAAGGATATATTTCGCGTATTCGCGTCACGCATGGTTCGGGATATGTGCTCGATGTAGCTTATAATAACGGATATAAAACCATCAACCGGCATCTCAGTGCTTTTGTGGGTGATGTGGCCCGCCGTGTGGAAGACCTGCAATATGAAAAGGAATCATGGGAAGTGGAGATTACTCCCGAACCGGGTGAATATCCGGTGAAGGCAGGGCAGGTGATCGCTCTGAGTGGTAATACTGGTTATTCTTTCGGGCCACACCTGCATCTGGATATGTTTGAGGCGGATACGGACGATTATATCGACCCGTTGCCCTTCTTTAAGAAGAAAGTGAAAGATAATACGGCTCCCCGTGCCGAAGGCATTATGCTTTTTCCTCAACCGGGCAGGGGAGTAGTAGACGGAAACCAGAAGCATCAGGCGTTTCCGCTTACCCCAAAACAACCTATTACTGCTTGGGGATTGGTAGGTTCCGCTATCCGTGCCTATGATTATATGGACGGGGTGAGCAATCGTTACGGAGTACATACTGTCATTCTGGAAGTAGATAGTGTGGAAGTGTTTCGTAGTGTGGTAGACCGTTTCTCGGAATATGAAAACCGGATGATTAATTCGTGGACATACGGTCAATATATGAAGTCGTTCATCGAGCCGGGAAATACATTACGTATGCTGCATGCTCTCAATGGAAACAGGGGACTGGTTGATATTAATGAAGAGCGTTCCTACCGCTTCGTTTATACACTGAAAGATGCGCTGGGAAATACTTCCAAAGTACGTTTTACGATACATGGAAAGCGTGCGGAAATAAAACCTGTGGAGCACCGGGAGAAGTACATTTTTCACTGGAATAAAGTAAATATCCTGCAAGAGCCCGGTTTGAATCTGGTTATCCCCCGAGGAATGCTCTATGATGACGCATATCTGAATTATGCCGTGCGGGCTGACAGTGGAGACATTGCTTTTACCTATCAGTTGAACGATACCCGTATACCTTTGCATGGACGTTGCGAATTAACTATCGGATTGCGCCGCCGTCCATTGGAAGATATGACGAAATATTATGTAGCAAGTGTGAGTAATCGTGGAAAGAAATATAGTATAGGTGGCAAGTATGAAGACGGATTCATGAAGACGATGATCCGTGAACTGGGCACTTATACTGTTGCCATTGATACCGTACCGCCCCAAATCACTCCGCTCAATCCAAAACAATGGGGGAGCGCGGGACGCATTACTTTCAAGGCAAAAGATGGAGAAACCGGTATCAGTAGCTACCGGGGAACCATAGACGGAAAATATGCTTTGTTTGGCAAGCCCAATTCCATCAGTGGAAATCTGGTTTGCGAACTCGATCCGAAACATGTGAAGAAAGGGGGGCGGCATGTTGTGGAGATGACCGTAACGGATGGTTGCGGTAATCAGACGACGGAGCGATTTGAGTTTGTCTGGTAATGGAATATATTAATCGATAATTAAAATAACTGAAGTATGAAAAGTAAAAGACTGACTCTTTCCGTCTTATGTATGGTGGCAGCCGTAGCGCATGCGTTGGCTTGTACCAATCTTATTGTAGGTAAAAATGCCTCTACTGACGGTTCTACCATCGTTTCCTATTCTGCCGATTCCTACGGGTTGTTCGGTGAGTTATACCATTATCCTGCCGGCGTACATAAGAAAGGTACTCTGATGGATGTACACGAGTGGGATACCGGTAAATATCTGGGCCAGATAGAGCAGGCTCGTCAGACTTACAATGTTATTGGTAACATTAACGAATTCCAGCTCACCATTGCCGAGACCACTTTCGGTGGTCGTCCGGAATTGGTAGATACTACCGGTATCATCGATTATGGCAGTCTGATTTATTTGGGACTGCAACGTGCCCGTACGGCCCGCGAAGCTATCAAGGTGATGACTGATCTTGTGCAGGAATATGGTTATTACAGCAGTGGGGAATCTTTCACGATTGCCGATCCTAACGAAATCTGGATTATGGAAATGATAGGTAAAGGTCCTGGTGTACGTGGTGCCGTATGGGTGGCCGTACGCATTCCGGATGATTGCATCTCGGCTCATGCCAACCAGTCCCGTATCCACCAGTTCGATATGAATGATAAGAATAACTGCCTCTATTCTTCCGATGTGATTTCTTTCGCTCGTGAAAAAGGCTACTTCACTGGTGTGAATAAGGATTTCAGCTTTGCTGATGCGTATGCTCCTCTGGATTTCGGTGCGCGTCGCTATTGCGAAGCCCGCGTATGGAGCTATTTCAATATGTTTACCGATCGTGGTGAGGAGTTTCTGCCATACATAGAAGGTAAGACTAATCAACCCATGCCGCTCTATTTGAAGGCAAACCGCAAAATCTCCGTACAAGATGTGAAGAATGCCATGCGCGACCATTACGAAGGTACTCCGCTGGATATCAGCAAGGATTTCGGTGCAGGTCCTTATCACACTCCCTATCGTCTTTCTCCGCTTTCTTTTAAAGTGAATGGTCAGGAATATTTCAACGAACGTCCTATTTCTACCCAGCAGTCCGGTTTTGTTTTCGTATCTCAGATGCGTTCTACCATGCCCGATGCTATCGGTGGTGTGCTCTGGTTCGGTACGGATGATGCTAATATGACAGTGTTCACACCTGTATATTGCTGTACCGATAAAGTGCCTGTATGCTACTCTCGCGTAGATGGCGCCGACTATATTACTTTCTCTTGGAATTCTTCTTTCTGGATCTTCAACTGGGTGGCGAATATGGTTTATCCCCGTTACGATCTGATGATTGGAGATGTACGTGCAAGCCAGTCGGAGATGGAAACCACTTTCAATGATGCACAGGAAGGAATCGAATCAGCTGCATCCAAGCTGTATTCCAAAGATCCTGCCCGGGCAAAAGAGTTTCTGACTAACTACACGAATATGACTGCACAGAGTACGCTCGATACCTGGAAACGTCTCGGCGAATTCCTTATCGTAAAATACAACGATGGTGTGGTGAAACGTATGAAAGACGGTAAGTTCGAACGTAATTCCATCGGTCAGCCGGCTGGTGTGATACGTCCCGGATATCCGAAAGAATTCCTTGAGGAATACGTAAAACAAACCGGTGATCGCTATAAGATGCCGGAATAATACAGTGTAAATCTTTAATGAAAATGTAGGAAATTTGAACTTATTCGCCTACATTTGTGTCTTGTAAATAACAGATATATTTTAACCTCTAAAATAACAATGATTATATGGAAAATCAGGAACTTATCAAACAGGTAACTGAGAAAGCCCAGAGATGGCTCACCCCGGCTTATGATGCCGAAACTCAGGCGGAAGTGAAACGCATGTTGGAGAATGAAGATAAAACCGAATTGATAGATTGCTTTTATAAGGATTTGGAGTTCGGAACGGGTGGCTTGCGCGGTATAATGGGCGCAGGAACTAACCGTATGAATATTTACACGGTAGGTGCAGCTACACAGGGCCTTTCCAACTATCTGAACAAATGTTTCAAGGATAAAGAACAGATTTCTGTAGTGGTAGGTTATGACTGCCGTAACAATAGCGACAAGTTTGCCCGGATTTCTGCAGATATCTTCTCTGCAAACGGTATCAAGGTATATCTCTTCGACGATTTGCGTCCTACACCGGAAGTTTCTTTTGCTATCCGTCACTTTGGTTGCCAGAGTGGTATCAATATCACAGCAAGTCATAATCCGAGAGAATATAATGGTTATAAGGCTTATTGGGATGATGGTGCACAAGTACTTGCTCCGCACGATACCGCTATCATTGACGAAGTAAATAAGGTGACTGTTGATGATATCAAGTTTGAAGGTAACAAAGAGTTGATTCAGATCATTGGTACTGATGTAGATAAGGTTTATCTGGATATGGTTCATTCTATTTCTATAGATCCGGAAGTTATCAAGCGTCAGAAAGATCTCAGCATTGTTTATACTCCTCTGCATGGTGCAGGTCGTGTGCTGATTCCTTCTTCTCTGAAGGAATGGGGATTTGAGAATGTGAATTGTGTACCCGAGCAGATGGTGAAGGATGGTAATTTCCCGACAGTGGTATCTCCGAACCCTGAAAATGCTGAGGCGCTTTCTATGGCTATCGCATTGGCGAAGAAGATCGATGCTGATATTGTAATGGCCAGTGACCCGGATGCTGACCGTGTAGGTATGGCTTGCAAAGATGATAAAGGTGAGTGGGTGCTTATCAATGGTAATCAGACTTGTCTGATCTTCTTATATTACATTATCAAGAATCGTATTGCAATGGGTAAGATGCAGCCGAATGACTTTATTGTGAAGACCATTGTAACTACTGAACTGATTAAGGCTGTCGCTGATAAGAATAAGATTGAAATGCGTGATTGCTACACCGGTTTCAAATGGATTGCACGTGAAATCCGTTTGAGCGAAGGCAAGCAGCAATATATTGGTGGCGGTGAAGAAAGCTACGGCTTCCTGGCAGAAGACTTTGTTCGTGATAAAGATGCCGTTTCTGCTTGTTCATTGTTGGCTGAGATCTGCGCCTGGGCTAAGGATCAGGGCAAGACGCTGTATGATGTGCTGATGGATATCTATGTAGAGTATGGTTTCTCTAAAGAAACGACTGTAAACGTAGTGAAACCCGGTAAGAGCGGTGCGGATGAAATCAAAGCCATGATGGATAACTTCCGTGCTAACCCACCGAAGGAAATCGGAAGTTCACCTGTCAAATTGATCAAGGATTATAAGACATTGAAGATGATCGATGCTCAGGGAAATGCTGTTGATCTGGATATGCCGGAGACTTCAAATGTTCTTCAGTATTTCACGGAAGACGGTACAAAGATTTCTGTTCGTCCGTCGGGTACAGAACCGAAAATCAAGTTCTATATCGAGGTGAAGGGCGAAATGGGTTGCCCGAAATGCTACGCCAGTGCTGATGCTGAAGCAGAAGAAAAAGTGGTGGCAGTACGTAAGTCACTCGGCATCTGAGAAAGATAAACTGCTGTAAGGCAGAAGGAAAGGTGTAATCCTGCGAAGGGTTGCACCTTTTTTGTTTTTTATCCGTTAGCGTGGACATTCTTTCCGTTTTAAGGTTCTTTTGCTTTCTTTAAGTCAACTCTGAAATCATTCTCTGTTAAATGCCGTTTTATATGCAACGTATAAACCTAACCTAAACCTTAGTAATATCCATCAGGATGATAAAAGGGGATTTTGGCAATTAGTGGCGTAAGAGCGTTTTCAATAGTGAAAGCATCGGTTGAGATAAATTGCTACTATCCTCTTTTTTTCTGATGGATATATTTTAGAATTACTTGATGAAGGTCGAATGACCGGGAGATGAGAAAATATACAGATTGCGGTTGCATGCTAATTGGTTGATGTGAATGAGAGTCGTTTCATTCGTAGTTGTTCGTTTGTTGAATGCATGTCCTCCGCAATCTGTTTTTATTTGAATGATTTCCGTCTTTTAATTATTGCTTAGCCACCAGTCTATCATTTTTCGTGCTATGCTCAGTTTTCGTGGAATTTCCGGCATATTTTCTTTTGAATAGAATGCTCCGGCACTGAGCTCGTCTTTCTGTAACTTGATTTCCCCACTTTCATAATCAGCAATGAAGCCTACCATCAGTCCGCTGGGATAGGGCCAGGGCTGGTTGCCGAAATAAGTGATATTCTTCACTCGTAATCCGGTTTCTTCCATCACTTCGCGTTGTACGCATTGTTCCAGAGTTTCTCCTGCTTCGAGGAAACCGGCTACCAAACCATAGAATGTTCCGCGGAAATTGCGGGCATGTACCAGCAAGATTTCTTCCCCGCGGCGTATTAGTACAATGATAGCTGTAGAAATAGGTGGATATATTTCGTAAGCACACGAAGGGCACTTTTTCATGATAGGGGTCTTATGTTCCGTAGGCATACCACACGCGGGACAAAAACGGCTATGCTGATCCCAATACAGTATCTGATATGCTTTTCCGGCAGCTTTATATTCGTCCAGAGTGATGTATTCGTAGGAACCCCGGAGGTTGACCATAACCCATTCTTCAGTTTCAGTAACGAGCTGTTCAATGGCGAATGCATGTACCATTTCATCCGTGGGCAGAAAGACTTCATGGATCGTACTACCTGAGCCGGGGGCCAACGGTGGTTCTGTACCATAAGGTACACTGTATTTAATCTCTCCTTTTTCTGTTTTCTCTTTTTTCAGCAACAGTTGGTCTTTGAAAAAGATGAACCACTGTGTAGGGCCCTGTTTTTTACTATTCTTCATTCCTGATAAAATATCTGTTTAAAAGATTATATATTAGCTATATTTTTTCAATACAGCCATTAATTTAGCCCGGTCTATGGGTTTAACAAGATACTCGTTGCATCCTGCATCCATAGCAGTTAGGCGGTCATTCTCAAAAACGTGTGCAGTTAATGCTATAATGGGTAATTCTGCATTGAATTTACGGATTTCAGCTGTAGCTGTCAGTCCGTCCATAACAGGCATCTTCATATCCATGAGTAGCAGATCTATGTGACGTTTATGTAGTATTTCTATGGCTTCCTGACCGTTGGCGGCATGCACCAGATTAAAACGTTTCCGCAACAAAGCTGACACTAACTGGTAATTGCTTTGAATATCCTCGGCAACCAGGATTGTTTTACGTCCGGGAGTATTGCTTGACGAGGTTCCGGCAACTATATCTTTTTTATCTGATGAGGTTACCCTTTCTGTTCTTTGCTGAGTAATTTCGGATGGTATTTCCACTTCACAAGGTAACAGTGCCCAGAACAATGAGCCTTTACCGTATTCTGATTCAAATCCTACATTACCTCCCATTGCTTCCGCAATTGCTTTACAAATAGATAGTCCCAAACCTGTACCTTGTGCAAATTCGTCTAATTTCTCAAACCGGTGGAATACTTTGTTTTTCTTTTCGTCCGGTATGCCGATTCCCGAATCTTTTACATAAAAATAGATTCCCTCTTCTCTGTATTCATAGCCCATTTCAATAGTTCCTTCCGTGGTATATTTAATGGCGTTGGTTACATAGTTGGTAATGATTTGTGCAACGCGATTACGGTCGAGAGTAACTAAACAGTGTTGGTAAGGATTGACAGCTACTATTTGTATTTTGGGGTTTGTGGCCCTTTGCTTCATAGAAGCAAACATGGAGTTGAAATAGTCCGTCAGGTCGAATTCTTCATATTTCAATTCTACAGAGCCGGCTTCCAGTTTGGACAAATCAAGAATATCGCTGATCAATTTCAGTAACATTTCATTGTTATTATTAATAATCTGCATGTAATCCTCCTTCTCTTCATCGCTTGCATACATCATCAGTCCGGAGAAACCGACGATGGCATTCAGCGGAGTACGGATTTCATGACTCATGTTAGCTAAGAAAGCGGATTTGAGTTTGTCTGATTGTTCAGCATGCATCTTTGCTATCTGCAATTCCTTAATCATCTCTTCACGTTCGGTCACATCGTCTACACGGATGACAATGCCATCAGCTGTACCGTCTTCAAGAAAAACTGGAGTTCCATATACTTCGACGACGTGTGCATTATCAAGTTTAAATTTGATGAGTTCTGTCTGACGGGATTGGAAAGCACGTGATAATATACACTCCTCGCACGGTGAAGTTCGGTTGTGGGCACTTTTATAGCAAAGTTCACCTTGCTTGTAGGCTTCGAAAGACAAGCTTTTTGAGCAGGAGGAGACATTTTCCCACTGTACGCGATAGTCTCGGGTGATGTATGCTAAGCCGGAATTGGTATTGTTGAGTACTAATTCATTCAAGGTAACCAATTTCTTCAGTTCTTCTTTATTTTTGAGTAATGTCAGTTCTGCTTGTTTGTGTGCATCTATGCAGATGGTCATGCCAAACATATATTTATAGGGAGCATCATTCAGGGTACTTGTTTCCAGCATGCCACGGGTTTGCCACCATTGATAAACTCCGTCACCGTTTAAATCGAGTTGGTATTCCAATTCCCAAATACCATTATCCTGTTCAACAACGGCTTGCAGGGAATCATGGAATTTTTGTTTGTCATCAGGATGCACACAACTCAGAAATTTCTCCACCGAACAGATCTCAGAAGCCTTTTTGGTAACTTCATTGAACCCTTCGCCAAAACTTATCCTGTTTTTGTCCGGTTCAAAGAACCAAGTAAAGGCATTCATAGCTCCCAGAGTGATTGAAAGAATCTGTGCGCGACGTTTAAGTTCATTTTGCAGACTTTGATCCCAACGGGTATTCAGTAATAAACGTTTTCCATCATCTTCGATAACGCTCTTGCGCACGATTGTATCATAACTGCGCCCGTCTTTCAGGTTTACACGCTCTAGTCCCAGATAAGGACTACCGGTATTGAAGACCTCAAGATCTGTTTTTTGAATACGTGCCACTTGTTCTTCATCCATGACATCGTATGTTGTCGTATCTTCGCTCGTACCGAACATACGTTTACTTTCTTCATTGCAGAATATATAACGGAAGTTATCTTCTACATCTTTTATATGGATGGAGAGCGGAATATTATTCAATATCTTATCCAGAAGCTGCTTCTTTTTATGGATATCCGTATTGTTTTTGCGAGTACCCACGTATTTAAGTACCTGTCCGCTTTCGCTATAAGAGTAGGGGGAGCCGTTGACGAAGCAATATTGCCATTCGGAAGAACCGAATAACTTGATGCGTCCTTCGAATGTGAACGAGAAGTCTTCACCGCTATTCATTCTCTGCATGATGCTGACCATTTCTTTACGGTCTTCAGGATGAATCGTTTCTAAATAAAGATCTATTGACAGGGGACGTGATTTGTCATATCCGTTCAGAGGCTCATTGTCACTAAAAAATAGCCGGGAGTTGACATCAAACTCCCAAAGCATGATATCTGCTGTTTTTATGGCTATCTCTGTCTTCAGACGGCTTTGGCGGAGCATCTCTTCTTTCTCCAAAGACTCTGTGATGTCTTCCATGATGATAACATAACTTGCCAATTCCCCGTTTGGGTTACGAATGGGTTGCCCATTACATTCCAGGTAACGAATGCCGGTATATACGGTAGTGATGTAACCGTCTACTTTTCCAAAATCATACGGAAAGGAGGTGGATATGGGTAATCCTGCTTTTATTGCATTTTTAATTTCGTCGGTCACTACCGGACTGTCGTATATGTTTGGATGACTTTCTGCCATCTCTTCCATATCTGTCCCAAATATGCGGCAGAAACGTTCGTTGAAATACAATATCTTTCCTTTAGCGTTATAGACAGCTACTGCTACCGGAAGTGAGTTGAGGATAGTCATGCTCTGGTTATAAAGACTATCATATTGCTGCTGTAGTTTAACATGTTCGGCAATATCGTTTGCTAGTGAGTGCTTCTGTTCTTTTTCCATGCGTTTGAGTTGTTATTTGTCTAAGTTCGTAAATACACACATAAAGATGCATCTATACAAGTAAAAAAATACTGGCTAAGGATTCTTAATTGAGAAAGGCTATGCATGCCGCTGCGTTAGCTGCATGAATCATTCTACAACGGATAAATCCGTCTTGTATAAACAAATGCTGCATGATGACATGCTGCATAGCTGAATTGGAAAGCTGGCTGAGACGATTTTCTATCATACTCTGTTGCTATTACTTGAAATAATTTATTTCAAGGCGCAAACATATATAAAAAAAATCATTTTCAGTCTTTCTCTCAGCAGAAAAAAACGGAGATTATCGTGATATTTTTTGGTATGCAATCCTGGGCGTTCCATTTGAGACATAAACCGTCCCACAACGGATAAATTCGTTTCGCGCAAGGAGATTTTGCATGATGATATTGTCTTTATGTGTGTCCGCACGTAAGTTTGGATATTGCTTGGTGCACCAATTTAAACAGATATCGCCAATGCCTTTGTAACTTCCGTCGGAAGCGATACGGTGAATCACATAATAGGGATCATCATTCAGCCAGGCTCCATCTTCGATAATGGAATAAAAGGGGTCGGGACTCGGAACAAAACAAAATGTTCCGACGATTTTTCCGTGTTCATCTTCGCATGCGTAGCAATGTCCGTCGGTGATTTCTTTGGCAATCAGTTCACGCTGCGGGTAGCCGTTGATCCACTGGTTTCCGTTTCCTACGGATGCCATAAACTTGCGGGCATGATCGAATATCTCCATCAGGCGGTCTAAGTCAGAAAGTTGGCTGGGACGAATTTGTATCATATCTGTAAACCTGTTAAGTTGCTTAATTCTGGAATACAAATGTACATTATTATTTTTTATATTATCCTTTTCTTTTTCCTTTCATTAGAAATTCTTCAAAGAATGTATCGCGGTAGCTGTTGCCTATGGCAATCTCATAATTGCCTATATAGATGTCATTGTTATCAAATGAATCGATGTGACGGGTATTGACGATATAGGACTTGTTTACACGGAGGAACAGATCTTGGGGCAAGAGCTCGGAGATGCCTTTCATATTCATACGGGTTATGATGCGCTGCTCCGGTAATTGAAGGATTACATAGTCTTTCAATCCTTCGATGAAGAGAATATCGGCATAGTTTACTTTGAAATATTTCCGTTCGGACTTGACAAAGAAATACTCGGAAGATACATTGGCTTCAATAGCTTCTTTCTCTTCTTTCATCAATAAGGAATGATAGGAGAGAGCCTTCTGTACAGCTTTCTGGAAACGTTCTGTTTCTATCGGCTTGACCAGATAGTCGATGGCATCGACTTCATAACTATCCAGTGCATATTCCGTATAAGCAGTGGTGAAGATGATAAGTGTTCGTTTGGAGACAGTATGTGCGAACTCTATGCCGGTGATACCGGGCATCTGGATATCCAGAAAGATCAGGTCGACAGAATGTTCTTCCATAAACCGTGCAGCGGACACTGCATTGTTGAACATGCTCAGTAAGCAGAGCTCTTTATTTTCTTCTACCAGCATTTCCATAGCCTCGCGTGCCAGGGGTTCATCATCTATTATAATACAATTCATAAGTTCAGCTTTAAATTTACTACATATTTGTTTGCTGTTTCGGACACTTCCAGCAAATAGCGACCGATATATAAGAGTTCGAGCCGACGTCGGATGTTTGTTAGGCCGATTCCGCCTACACGGCTCTTGCCTGTTGCTATGGCAGGCTTGGAGTTTTCACACAGGAATTCCAATTGATTATCATCAACTTTGAAGAAAAGGTGAACGTATGACGGATGTTCGCTATCGAAATTATGCTTCACTGCATTCTCTACAAAAGGAATGAATAGCAAAGCCGGCAATTGTATGCCATCGATATTACCTTCCTCTGTAATATTGTAGTCAAAGTGGTCACGCCGTACTTTCTCCAGATTCAGATAATCGTTCAGGAAATGGATATCGGAACGGAGAGGTACATGTTCGCGGAAGTTATCATTCATCTGGTAACGCAATAAATCTTCAAGCTTGAATAATACTTTAGATGCTTCTGCGGGATTTTTTCGAATGAGTACATTGGCATTATTCAGCATATTGAATAAGAAGTGAGGATTTATCTGGTTTTTGAGAAACTTCAATTCAGAATGCAGAGTGGCAGATTGGATCTCATCTACACGCTGGTTATAGAGTATCCAGTGACGGAGCAGGAGTATGGCGGACATTCCAGCTACGGTAAATCCCATGGCTAATACTCCTGATATGGCATTTACCACGATAGGCAACAGACCGTTATCGGATGAGGGAACAGAAATATCTATGGTGAAAATTTGGAATATGGCTACAGCTATAATGACTATCAGACTAACTCCGGATACACCGAGGGCATATATCAACAGGCGATTTTTCAGCAGGAAGCGAGGGAATAGCCAATAAAGATTGATATAGAAAACTGCATCGATGGAAATAAAATAGATGGCCCATCCCAGCAATCTTTGAGGGAAGCTGAGTGGTCGCATGGGGACATTCCAAAGTATGTTTACTGTAATCATAAATACCACGAATTGCAGAAACAGATGCCTTGCCGTCCGATAACGTGGAGCAAGCAGGAAATTGGTAAAACGGTTATTGATCATTTTCCACCTCCTTTCAATTCAAGCTGAATGCTTTGGCCGGTTAATTCCAACCGGTAGTTCTCTCCGTATTGCAAATCAAGACGTTGCCGGATTTTATTTAATTCCTGTTCCGGTTCCAGGCAAGGTATGGATACCTGGCAGTTGAACTGAATATTCTCATCTTCTGCATGCAGATGGATGTCAATGGATGCAGGATGTTCTTCCTGTGTTTCGATTTGTTTTACGGTGTACTGTATAAAAGGGATGAAAAGCAATGGGAATACAAAAGTGCGTCCTGTCTCTCCCGATGCGTTCATGTGGAAATCAAATTTGCCGGAGACAAGTTGTTCCAGTTCCAAATAATTGGTGAGGAATTTGATTTCTGTATTTAACAGCACTTTTTCCCGGTTACAGTCATACAACTGATACCGGAGTATCTGGCTCAGTTTCATTAACATTTTCGAAGCCTTTCCCGGATTTACCAATGCCTGCTCTCCTGAATAGTGGAGTACCCGGAATAACATGGAAGGACTAATTTGCTCTTTCAGATGTTCTATTTCAGACTGCAACCTGATTTTTTCCAATTGCATCACTCGTTGGTTTTCCAGTATCCAAAGCCGCAGCAAGACAGTCATGCCACCGCCCATGATACTGAGGAGCGTTAATGGGAAAGAGGAAAGATAGTCCATCACAAATGCCACTTTAGAGTATCCGACATAAATGTTAGGAACTGAAAAGATATCGGATACAATATACTCCTGTGTAGCTTGAAAGATAAAAACTACGATTAAAGCGGTTGAGAGGGAAAGAATATATGTCAGATATCTTTGTTTGAGCAAGTAACGGGGTACCAGATAGAGCAAATTGAAATAGAAAATGGAACCATAGAGCAGAAACATATTGAAGATAAGAAGATAGGTCCACTTCCCCAACATCTCTATATAGCCCTGACAACTGAATAATACCAGATTACAGGCTATGACAAGCAGTGCCACGATGACAGTGATATGTCTGGCTACCCGGAAGCGCGAACTGACGAGGAAGCGGTATAGAAAAGAATTATCATTGCCTATAATAGGTATTACTTTCATGGAAGTATCTTTCATTTGAGGTGACGAAGATAGAATAAATTCATATAAAACACTGGATTATCCTAAATTAAAACTCTATTTTGTAGCTGATATTGGTCAGACCTGTTTTCTGTTCACTTACCTCTATCTTTCCTGTTTTTATATTATAGAGGTGCTGAATGAACTCTTTGCTGCCCGTAAAGTTGAGGCCTTTCACGGAGAATTCATGAGATACACGTCGTTTATTGATGCGGTAGCTTACTGTATAATTACCAATCAACATCGGAGAACGTTGAATGGAATATGCCCGCATTTCATCATACTGTACTTCTTTATCGGGGTGATTCATCGTTGCTTCCACATCTATCGGAGCATAGCGTTCTCCGCCTTGCAGAGTGAGCTTCAGATTGACACTGAGAATGTTTTGTTTATTGCGTCCCAACATCCATTCTTTGCCGATTAGCCCGTTCAATACATATTTTCGGTTAAAGCGTGTGTTGTGCCAGACACCGTCGCCACCGCAATAACGGGAATCGAACAGGGAGGCAGTTATCATGTAGTAGAGGCCTTTGTTCAGTGCTCGTTCCCATGTGAAGTCTACACCGAAGTTGCGCCCTCGTCCTTTGTTCACTAAAGCATTTTCCACGAAAAACTCATCTCGGTTAAGCACTGAAAAAGAACTGTCGCGCATGACGGGCACATCGTATAGGAACTGAATGTAAGGTTCCACTTTCAGACTTGTATTTTCTGAAACCTTATAGGCGAATGAAAGCATCAGATGGTGTGCTTTGGTGAAATCGAGGTTTTTGTTTACTGACCGGTCACCGGTACTTTGTGTCTTTACAAAGTAAACGTCCATTTTTTCCATACGGCTATACATACCATAAGCCAAAGCAAAGGAAGTCCGGGTATTTGTTTGCCATTTCAGGCTGGCACGTGGCTCAAGGGTCCAACGATTATTTAGTGTGAGTAGTTGTCCGTGCAGGCCGAAGTTCAGGCTTAGTTTATCGTTTATTCCCCATGCGGAACTGTTGTAGGCTGAAATCAAACTGGTGTTTCCGTCTCCTTTTGAGATTGTTTCCAACGGTTGGTCAATGAATGGAGCAAGTTCTAAATTCATGTTGTAGAACATTTGTGTAAAGGTTAATCCGGTTTTATTGGTAAAACGGTTATTTACTTTCCGGTTCAGTGACGAAGTCAGTATCAGGTTTGTGCTTCTGCTGTTCTGATCGATGTTAGGTGAAGGATTAAATTCTCTGTCATAAGTGGTTTGTATGGCTTCTTGGTCGGAATAGGTTCCGGCAAGTGTGGTTTTCAGCAACGTGTTTTCATTAAAGAAGTAGCGATGGGTAACACCTCCGGCTGCCATGTACTGCGTAGAACATCCCTGTCCGGCATCTTCCAGATAATCCCATTTATCCGGATTCTTTTCGAGTGAGCTTTTATATTTGTCAAGTAATGCAGTGCCCCATACGGCGAAAGTGCCTGCGTGGCGGGTGGGGAAGTTTAGTTTGAAGTTCAGGTCTTGATAGTCCATCTTTCCACCTAAGTCAACGTTCAGTAATCCTGTAGTGGAGTAGCGGTAATTGAAGATATACGAAGCCTTATGTTTCTTGCTTAACGGCCCTTCGGAGGCGAAATCTATTCCCATGATACCTACCTGGAATGTGTTTTCATTTCGCTGGTTGTTTCCGTTGCGTAGCTTCATGTCGAAGACACCGGAAACAGCATTGCCGTATTCTGCCGGAAAAGCACCTGTGAAGAAGTCGGAGTTTCCTAAAACTTGTGCACTGAGTGAGGACAGAATTCCACCTCCTAAGGTGGCGATATCTGCGAAATGGTTTGGATTGGGAATTTCCACATCTTCCAGTCGCCACTGTAATAAATGCGGGGCATTACCGTGGATAGATATACCATTATTGGAAACGCTTGGCGTTACTCCGGCAAATGAAGCAACCAGTCGGGCCGGATCATCAAATCCACCTGCATAGCGACTCGCTTCTTCCACGCTGAGCATACGTGCTCCTGCGACAGCCATTTTATTCATGGCTTCGTTCCGGTTGTGCGCACGGACCACTACTTCGCTCAGTTCGTTTACGCTTTCCTGCAAATCTATTTCCAGATAAACTTCCTTAGCGGAAGTCACTAGAATTTCCCGTACAGTCGCTGACTCATATCCCATGAAAGAGGCTTGTACAGAATGACGGCCTACCGGAACTTTTGGAAGTGCGAAACGTCCGAGACTATCGCACATCATCCCTAATCCCGGAATATCCGTCAACTGTATCGTAGCATACGGAATAGGATGTCCTGATGCCCGATCATTGACTACTCCTCGCAGTGTTTGTACGGGGCGTCCACTACTTTGTGGGATATTCTCATTATCAGCCGATGCTTGTCCGGGGATATTAGAAACTTCTTTTCCGAAAGAGCAAATTGAAATTAGTAATGCAATTATTACTAATACTTTAGTTTTATCCATCTTTATCGTTTTTGGTTTAATGCGACAAAGATAGGTCTCCGCAATACGCTACTCTTTTATTTGAGACGAACCGGATGGCTTTGTAGACGAAACTCGGAAATAGCGGCTAAAGCTTGCTCTGCTTTTTCTTCAGGCACAAAAATGTGATCATGGTAGTACGCGGCAACCACATTGGCACTAATATTCTTTTCTGCCAATTTAGTTGAAAATGCGGCTGTTAATCCAACAGCGTCCAAGCTTGAATGTACATTTAGGGAAATGAGCTTATAAACAGATTCATAATTTATATTTTTATCAATAGCCTCTTGTTGGGTGATGATAAGCGTCAGTCCCTCTTTTTCATGGAAAAAGCCGATGGGGTTCAATTGATGTACATCATCCCAGTGGAATTCGGGAAAAGTACAAAAAACAAAACTGCGTTCATCCAGAATAGGATCGATACTGGATAATAATGTCCCTAAATCTTTGATGCCTGCCATAACGTATTGATTTATATTCTTTTTCTTTTCATTGATGAAGTGATTCTTAATATGCCTTCAATTGCAAAAATAGTACTTTTTTATGATTTAACGGAAGAACCTTTATACTTACGGCTCCTTCTTGTCTTATCTATTCATTTACGAAAGCCTTACCAGTTATATAACTCATACGTGTTGAGTTGTATAACCCAGGCTGTATAAGTTGTATAACTGGTAAACCTTTTCGTAGTAAGTAAGAGAAAAAAGAAGGTAGTAAGCTATTTGCTTTCTAACTTAATCCATGATTTACAGTTTATTTCTTTCAGAAATTCCTTATCATGTGATATGGCGATTACCGTTCCTGTATAGTCCCGGATAGTTGCTGTAATGATCTCGATACTTTCAATATCCAGATTATTGGTCGGTTCATCCAGTATGAAAACATCCGGGGTGTTATCTGCAATCATCAGGCAACAGAAGGAAAGGCGCATCTTTTCTCCACCACTAAGTAACCTGCAAGACTTGTTCCATGTAGCTGCTGGGAAGAGATAACGATTCAATATCGTTTTCAGCTCATGCTCCGGCAGGTGGCGCCGATTGAAATATTCCACTTGTTCCAGAATATTATATTCATTATGGATAAGAGAATATTCCTGATCCAGATAAACTGTGCTGAAATCAATACGGTCAAGTGTTCCACTGACGGCAAAAAGATCTCCGCAAAGTAGTTTCAACAATGTGGTTTTGCCGCTGCCATTATTGCCTTCAATATAGAAGCGGTCGCCACTCCGTAACTGAAAGCTTAACGGTGTTGTCCACATGGGTTGGGGAGCATCCGGATATTGAAAGTTCATTTCTTTTGCAGTAACCAATACCTTACCTTCGTGCAGAGTGGAGGCATTGAAATTTGTTTTTAATTTCTCTACAAGGGGAAGAGTACTTTTTATGTTTTGCATGTCCTGCTGTAACTTTTCAGCTTTCTCGGTATGTACACTTTTTAGTTTATTAGTACTTACTTCCGCCCTGTTTTTCATAGTACCCATCATAATGCGGGGAATGCCTTTCTTGATGGCAGCCTTTTCACCCCGTACATTCTGTTTTGACTTTTGTTCCGCCAATTCACGGGCAGTTTTCCGGGCAAGTCGCAGGGCTTTTTGCTTTTCTTCCAGTTGCTCTTGCAGGGCGTTCAGTTGGATTCCTTTTTGTTCCTTAAAGAAATCGTAATTGCCGCCATAGAAAGTTAGTCCGTTAGAGGCTAATTCACAAATGGCAGGTAACTGGTTTAGTAGGGTACGGTCATGGCTGATAACAAGTACAATGGCCGGAGTGCGCCGTACGAAATCATATAACCGTTGCCGTCCTGTTGCATCCAGATGGTTTGTTGGCTCATCCAGCAGAATAGCGACAGGTGAGTGCAATTCCATGCCGGCAAGAAAGATACGTGTTTTTTCTCCCCCGCTTAATCCGCCCATCAGACGGGAGAGGGGAATACCATCCATTCCCCAGGCCGACAAGGCAGCTTGGGCACGTTCTTCAATATTCCAGTCATCATTCAGTGTGGTGAAATGTTTTTCAGATACATCTCCGTTTAGAATGGCATGTAAGGCTTTCAGTTTGCCATCTATCCTTAAAGCCTGTGCAATGGTCCGGTCATCATATTGCCCGAAATGTTGAGGCACATAATAGAGATGTTCCGGGTGGCTGACCGTTCCGGTTGTAGCAGATAAATCACCTGCAATAATCCGCATTAAAGTGGATTTTCCGCAACCGTTGTTTCCAGTCAGCGCTATTTTATCTCCTGGGTTGATAATAAGGTTCAAATGTTGGAATAAGACTTCTTTGTCGGAATGGACATAGCTAAGATCTCTGATAATAATACTCATGGTAAATACTGTGTTTAAAGAGGTGAATACACTGTACCCAAAAATGCTTTGGATACAATAAAATCTCGATTGTGGAGGGGATAGACAAACACAGTATTGGCTAAACATTCACGTTTGTGATGCTCAGCGTTCTGAATTATAAAGCATGTAAAAAGTGATGTTTACCGAAATGTTTGTCTTTACTTGGAAATTCTCATCGTAGTAATTATTAGTTAGTGGGTGCAAAGATAGGTATTTCTTTTGGATATTGCAATATTACTATTAAAAGGTGGATATTCTGAGTATTTCGATAAGCCTTCGATTATTAGACTTTTAGGTAAAATACCGTTTTTAAGAAGATTTTCTTAAATTGTAGAATAAAACCATATGTTTGCCAAATAAAACCATATATTTGCAAAATATAGGGTGTATCTCGTGAGAGAACAATTAATCATTATATTTAATTTATCTCAATAAATCTCGTATGAAATCTACTGATTCCGAACAAGAAGGAGTCGGCATGGAACTGGAACAGTACCGTAACCGGCTCGAACAAATGGTCGAAGAAAAATCTAAAGACCTGATTGCCATTCAAGAAAATCTGGAAGCAACCAACCGGCGGCAGGCATTATTCATAAAAGTATTGCAAATATTACAATTGGAACCGGACATACCTACAGCCATGAATATGGCACTTGCAGAAATCGGTCGTTATACCGGTGTTGATCGTTTGGCAACATGGGAAAACCACCTTGACGGAATTACGTACGGATGCACCAATGAATGGTGTAACGATGGTATTGAACCGGCTATAGATTACTTGCGGAGTATGACTATTGAAGCGGGGAAGCCTTGGTTCGACATGCTCGAAGAAAACCATATCATCTGTACGTCTGATATTTATTCACTTGATCCCTTTATTACTCAGATGCTTGAAATTCAGGGTGTAAAAGCTATTGCTGTTTTTCCTTTGTCGCAGTTAGGGGTGCATTTCGGTTTCCTGTCATTTAACTTTTGCTGGAATAAGCAGTGGGACGAAAAAGATGTGGAACTAATGAGCCAAATATCGCAAATTGTATCTACCGCTACGAAACGCTGGCAAGTAGAAACTTCCCTGCAATTGTCTCAGCGAACCATGCAAAAGGTGTTGGATAATATCAATGCAAATATCTTTGTTTGTGATTATGATACACAGAAGGTACTTTTTGCAAATAAGCCTTTCAGGGAAGAAGCCGGACAGGTTTCGGGAAATGCAGAATGCTGGAAAATGCTGAATGCAGGATTGAATGGATTGTGTGCGCATTGCCCGAAACCACAGTTGCTCGATGCTGATCGCAAATTTACAGGTGTTCATTTCTGGGAAGACTATAATCCAATTACCGAACGTTGGTATACCATCCAGAGTATGGCAATAAAATGGCTCGACGGACGATGGGCAATCATGGAATTGGCCACTGATATTACTACTCGTAAGCAGGTAGAACTGGAGCTGATTTTGGCAAAGGAAAAAGCGGAAGAGTCGGATAGACTAAAATCAGCATTCCTTGCGAACATGAGCCATGAAATACGCACTCCTTTGAATGCTATCGTGGGCTTTTCAAGCCTGCTTGCCGAAGCTGATGATGATGAGCGTGAATCATACATGTCTCTGGTAGAGGAGAACAACGAACTGCTGCTTAATCTTATTTCTGATATTTTGGATATTTCTAAAATAGAGGCCGGTACAGTAGAGCTTATTATAACAAGAGTGGATGTGGCCCGACTTTGCCGCGAAGTCATTTCCACCTGTTCGCATAAAAAACATGAGGAGGCGGTGGGGTTACGTTTTGACGAAAGTTCACCGCAGATAATGGTTGATGCCGATAAGAATCGAATCATGCAGGTGCTTTCTAACTTCATAACCAACGCTTTAAAATTTACAACCAAGGGATCGGTCACTCTTTCCTATAGATTGGAAGATGACGGTCTGTTGCATTTCTGTGTAACGGATACCGGTAAAGGTATTCCTGCTGAACAGCAGCATGAGATTTTCAGTCGTTTTGTAAAACTCGACTCTTTTTCACAGGGTGCCGGTCTTGGTTTGTCTATATGTCAGAGTTTAGTAGAACGGATGGGAGGACAGATTGGAGTAAACTCCCGTGAAGGAGAAGGTTCGTGTTTCTGGTTTACACATCCGTATACACTCGATGCCTCATTGGATTCGGATGTTGTAACAAAGGGTGGAGAGCAAGTTATAAAGATCGTTTCAAGGAACTATAAACCTCTAATTCTAGTGGCCGAGGATATAGATAGTAACTACTTGTTGATCGAGGCACTTCTCAGAAAGGATTACCGTCTGCTGAGAGCACATGACGGCAATGAAGCTATAGACCTTTTCAATACTCAAGCTCCTGATCTCATTTTTATGGATATGAAGATGCCGGGTATGAACGGGATAGATACAGTTGTTATGTTAAGGGAAGGTGGTGCTCAGGTGCCCATCATTGCACTTACGGCATTTGCTTATGACGATGATAGGGCATTGGCACTCAATGTGGGCTGCAATGACTTTTTGACCAAACCTGTTTCGCCACTCGAGTTACGTAGGATGGTCAGTAAATGGATAGGGAAATAAGTTTTGGAAGTATTATTCCATAGAAGACGCGTCAAATGACAAAGGCAGCAAAGCGCCTACGCTCTTCATTTCGTAAATACCCTTTTTCCCGAAGAGTAAAATGCGCATCGGTTGTTTGAAGCGTTTTTCTGTTTCAAGCATCACTTGGCGGCATGCACCACAGGGTGGAATCGGATCATCCAAAAAATCCCGTTCATTGCGTGCAGCAATGGCAAGTGTTTCTACTGCCTGATCGGGATATTGGGAGTTTGCATAAAACAAGGTAGTACGTTCGGCACAAAGTCCCGATGGATAAGCTGCGTTTTCTTGATTGGTACCTGTGACAACCGTACCATTTGCCAAACGTACAGCGGCACCTACAGAGAAGTGCGAGTAGGGGGCATAACTGCGTTGGGTAGCTTCGCGTGCGGCATCCATCAGTTGGCGGTCAGCATCACTTAATTCATTATAATCGTATATTTTAATGTCAATTTGTAAGGTCAAATCTTTCATAAGGCAGTGATGTATATTGTAATTAATGTTACAAAGTTAGAAAAGAGATTGGTAATTCCAATTCTTTTTAAGATTTTTGTACCTCAACTTTTACTGATATGAATAGAATTAACGCTATCAGACTCACTGCAATCCTGGCACTTCTGATTTGTACCGTTGCCGCCCAGGCACAGCGCCGGAATACCCGTTACGTGGAATATATAGAGAAGTATGCTCCGCTTGCCGTACAGCAAATGAAGGAACACAAGGTACCTGCCAGTATTACCCTGGCACAAGGGCTTCTTGAAAGTGGTGCCGGACAGAGTGCACTGGCACGCAAAAGTAATAATCATTTCGGCATTAAATGCGGTAGTAACTGGCGTGGACGTACGGTGCGTCATGATGATGATGCCCGCAATGAATGTTTTCGTGCATACAGCAATCCTAGGGATTCTTATGAAGATCACTCCGCTTTTCTGAAAAGGGGTGCGCGTTACGCTTTCCTGTTTGATCTGAAAGTTACAGATTATAAAGGTTGGGCACGCGGTCTGAAGAAAGCCGGATATGCAACTGATCCCTCTTATGCTAATCGACTGATAACAATCATAGAGGATTATGACCTTTATAAGTATGACAGTCGTGGCATGAGTAAGCGTGAAGCCCGTAATTGGGAGAAGGAATTGAAGAAGAAACCCTGGCTGGCTAATCCGCATCAGGTATATATAGCTAATGACATAGCTTATGTTGTAGCTCGTGATGGCGATACTTTCCGTTTCCTGGGTAAGGAATTCGATATCAGTTGGAAGAAACTGGTGAAGTATAATGATTTGCATAAGGATTATACATTGGAAGCGGGTGATATTATCTATTTGAAAAGTAAGAAAAAGAAAGCCTCTAAACCACATACAGTTTACATTGTGAAAGATGGTGATTCCATGCATACCATTTCACAAAAATATGGTATACGGTTGAAGAACCTGTACAAGATGAATCGGAAAGATGATGAATATATACCGGAAGTAGGTGACAGATTAAGATTAAGATAAAAACAGATTGCATATACTAAAAATGACCGCTCATAAGCGGTCATTTTTAGTATATGGCAGAGGCTTGTAACAGAAATATAATTTGCTTGTAACCGGAAAATCCTTCTCTTGGGCATACTTTTGCATTTTCTTTTAAAATATTCCGGTTATGGCGACAGGTGACTCTTTTTACGAGGACGAGTACTTGCTTTCCTTGCTCAGACAAGGCAGTCAGGATGCATTTACGCAGATATATAATAAGTACTATTCTATGCTATACTCCTTGTCTTGCAAGTATTTGCAAGACAGAGAACTTGCTGAAGACGTGGTCCAGCAGGTATATTTGCGTTTATGGGAATCCCGTTCTTCTGTTTGCATTACAGCGAGTCTGAAAAATTACCTTTATACAATGGCGAAGAATCATGTTCTGAATATGATTCGTGATAAAAATGAATGGATAGTCAGGCAATATGAAAATATCCAGCAAGAAAATGATATTGCAGACGATGGTTTGCAGGAAAAGCTGGAGGAAGAAAGAAAACTGAGTTGCTTCTACCGGGCTGTGAAGCAATTGCCGGGAGCTAAGCGGGAGATATGTTTGCTGAAGATATATGAAGGGTTGAATAATCAAGAGATAGCTCATAGACTGAATATACCTGTGGGAACAGTGAAGAACTATTATACACAATCCATACAGCTATTGAAATACTACCTCAAAGAATTATATTGATGAATGCAATAAAAGATGTAATGATGAATAAGGTACTTGCTGGTGAAGCCGGTAAGGAAAAGGCACGTGAGTGGGGACGTTGGCTGGCTACGGATGAAGGGCAGGCGTATCTTGCTGCGCAAATGGATGCCGATTTCTTTGAGGAAAGAGAAAATATGGATGATGGTATCTGTGAAGAATCCCGTAAAAGGGTATTCTGCAATCTGCAAAAGAAAATTTCGAGAAGACGTTTTGCCGGACTAACTCTAAAAGTGGTAGCGGCGATGGTACCCGTTGCAGCTGTTATAGCCATATTACTCTATCTTAATACGCAGGTTTCTCTTTTTGAACCTCCGTTTTACCAGGATATCCATGTGGCGAAGGGAGAACGGATGCAAATAGCTTTTCAGGATGGTACCCGTGTTTACTTGTATCCCGGTTCCCGTCTTTGTTATCCGGATAAATTCGGTCTGACGGAGCGTAGGGTGACTTTGGATGGGGAAGCTTATTTTGAGGTGAGCAAGAATTCTCACAGACCCTTCATTGTTGATTTGGATAAAGCTTCTATCCGAGTGACAGGAACTTCTTTTCATTTGCAGGCCTATGCTTGCGAACCGGACATCACAGTTGAACTGGATGAAGGGCAGGTAGATTTACTATATGGTGACCGGCAAGAATACTCTTTGCGTCCGGGCGAATCACTTATATATAATAAGGTGAAAAACGCTTGTATGCTTCAATTACAGGAAGGAGTAAGCGGGCTTATTCGTTGGAAAGAACAGGAGATCGATTTCCGGAATACTCCGATGAAGGAAGTGCTGAAAGAATTGGATTTGCATTACGGTGTCCCTTTTTGTGTCGGAGATACGGTTGTCTATCAGTATTCTTATACTTTTTGCGTGAAGAAAGCCTCTTTGGAAGAAGTGATGAAGACACTTGAAATAATCTCCCCTGTCCGTTTTCAGAAGGGAGATACCATCCGGGTACGGATGAAATAGCATTGACATGTAAAAGACATGTTCCCGTTATACACTTTAGCTTACCCTTTGTGTCAATAGTACGTATAAAGATCATATTGAATTAATTTCATTAATCATTTAACGTATAAAAATGAAACGAGGTATTTTGATTGTTTTAATGGCTTTTCTGGGCTTGACTTCTGTTATGGCTGCTCAGAAAGTAACTCTGAAGTGTAGGGAAGTTGCCTTAAAGGAAATCTTCGCTAGAATTACGAAACAGACAGGGCTGACGGTAGCCTATAGTTCGCAGGTGCTTAATGTAGATACAAAAATCAGTATTGAGACAGAGAATGCGGAAATAACAGAAGTCTTGGAGAAATTGCTACCCGCTACAATAGGGTATAAGATCGAAAACAGTTCAATCCTGATATTCAAAAAAGAAGTTTCCAAGAAAGCTTCTACAGTCAGGATGAAGGGAATTGTTTTTGATAAGAAGACGCGGGAACGGTTGGCAGGTGTAACACTGGTTTTGAATGATAATCCGTCTGTAGGTACCATTACCGATATAGATGGAGTGTTTCAAATAACTGCTGCCCAGGGGAGTAAGTTGAAAGTGTCCTATATAGGATATGAAACGCAGCTGGTTGCTATAAGTCCGGTCGATGAATTGAAAGTGGAACTTGATCAGGATAACTTCAAATTGGATGAGGTTGTGGTAACAGGCCAGGGGGCTGAGGTGCAAAAACGCCGGTTATCATCGAATGTAACCACTGTTAGCAGTAAGGAACTGGAACGTATGAAACAGGGGCGTATAGACCAGGTGTTGCAAAATGCTCTCCCCAATGTGCAGATAACGATGTCCAGCGGCCAGGCAGGTGCAACTTCACTGGTAAAGTCAAGAGGTCTATCTTCTGCTTTCTCTAACTCTACTCCCGTGATTTATGTAGACGGAGTGCGTGTGGATAATATGAACACAGGTGCAACTTTGAATAACTCATTAAGCGGAAACAGTGCAGTGACCGGTTCTATCGGTGATATTCCGATGGAGAATATCGATCACATTGAGTATGTGACGGGTGGTGCGGCCACTACCCTCTATGGTTCAGATGCAGCCAATGGCGTTATTCAGATTTTTACAAAGAAAGGAGCGGAGCAGAAGACTACGTTCTTTGCCGAAACTCAATTGGAGGCGGATATTGCTTCTTCCCAGTTTTATCATTTTAAACGTACCAAAGAATTGTTGCATCAGACAGGATTCACACAGAAGTACCGTGTCGGCTTTGACGGTGGAACAGAGAAGTTCGGTTATAGTTTTGGCGGCAGCATGAGTAACGGTACGGGAACTCTGATAAAGGACGGTAACGAGGATCGTAAATATGACTTGCGCTTCGGTTCAAGAATGAAATTCAATGAACAGTTTGAATATCAGAACTCATTTGGTATGGTGATAGAAGACTTTGCGAGAAGCCGCAACGGTAACCAGGGAGGATATACCGGATTATGGTTTACGGAAGGCGCTGCGGCTACTAATTTCAGGTATACGGATGCAGCGGGCGAACTGGTGAATTATGGCGCTGATCTGGACGCTTTGGATGACTATACTTTTGCTCAGATGAAGGCTTTTGTTACGAAAGCGGAGGCATTGCAAAACAACCGTGAGTCCGTAAAGCGTTTTCAGACTTCCCAATCTCTGAGCTATGCTCCTCTGGCTAATCTGACTTTCAAAGGGGTATTAGGAGTAGATTATCGATTGAATACCAATAAGAACATCATAACTAATGAATATCTGATTCACACCCAGCAGAAGCCGGAAGGAACTTCAGATGCAGGCAGTATCTCCAACTTCGACCGCAACTATTTCGGTCTGACTTTGGATTTAAACGGACAGCATAAATATCGTTATAAAGATGTTTTTAGTCTGATCTCTACGGCAGGCTTCCAGTTCTTTAGCACTTATGACCACCAGTCGGTATATAATGGAACAAACGTACGTGATGGTGCCCAGATAATAGAGGGTGCGGGAACGTTAACTTCTAATGAATGGCTAAGCTATCTGTATAATTACGGCTACTTTATTCAGGAAAATATCGGTTTCCTGGACCGCTATTACATTGATTTGGGATTGCGTTCGGACTATAATACTGCTTTTGGTGACAATGTAGGCTGGCAGTATTATCCCAAAGTAGGACTTTCTTATGTTCTCTCTGAAGAACCTTTTATGCAGAGACTGAAAGAGAATAATCTTGTAAGCAGTTTCCGTATTCTGGCCAATTATGGTATTGCCGGTAGTTATCCTCCTGCTTTTGAATATCAACGTACTGTGGCGTTCAATTCTTTCCAGGGAGGACAAGCCGCTTCTTTTGGTAAATATGGAAATCCGGATCTGGCACCTGAAAAGAAACATTCGTATGAAGCCGGTTTTAATGCTGTGCTTTTCAACCGTGTATTGAATTTGGGATTTACTTATTATTACGCTCTGACCAAAGATGCTCTTTTCAGTATCCCGTCCCTTCCTTCATCCGGTCAGTCTGCCAACTATTTGTCTAATGTCGGTGAAATAGAGAATAAAGGTATTGAATTGAGCATTGGGCTGCAATTAGTGGATACAAAAGATTGGAATGTTCGCCTGAATGCATCTTATAATACGAATCATAATAAAGTACTGAGTATTGGTAATGCAGTGCCTTTTGCTATTGGCGGTTTCTCTTCGCGAACGGTTCAAACGGTGGTAGCTGAAGGAGAACCGGTAGGTTTCATCCGTGGTTATAAGGCCGTACTGAATCCAGATAACTCACTGAAGGAAATTCTTCCTTTACAGAATCTGGGCTCTACACTTCCTACAGCTTATGGTAACTTCTCTTTGTCGGCAAGTTATAAGAATCTTTCGTTCATGCTCAGCGGTGATTATCAATATGGAGCTTATGTACATTCGTTCGACCGCCAGTTCCGTTTCTCAAAGGGTCTGAAAGACGATGCTATTCCAGAGAAAGCACTGGAAGGACTTGATCAGGGGGCTAACTGGCTTAATTTCACTAACTTTTTCGTAGAGAAATCAGATTTCCTGAAGATCAGGAATATCGGAATAGCTTATGATTATAAGCCGAAGAAGTATCTGAAATCAGTCAATCTGGCTTTCAATGTTTATAATCCGTTTGCCTTTACAGCTTCATCGGTAGACCCGGAAGCTGCCTTGGCAGGTGCCCGTTCGCAAGGTGCAGTAGCGGTAGGTGGATTGAACTACTCTTCTTATTCCACTCCTCGTCAGTACGTGGGAACGATACGTGTCTCTTTTTAATCATTAGTTTAACTCGTAAATAAATATAGATATGAACATTAAGAATTATATATTGATAGCTTCCCTGGCTTGTGCCTGTTCGTCTTGTGAACTTTTACAGCCGAATGAGATCATTAATCCGAATGTAGATGAAGATACATTTCTGAAGACTCCTAATGCCATGAGTACTTGGGTGAACGGAGCCAACCGTTCGTTTGCCACGATTATCGGTTCGTATGTGGAATTGACTGAAATACTCTCCGATAATTATTTTAATAACTATAGCCAGAGTAGTAAGGTTTTCGATTTTCCCACTATCCTGTATACGGATATAGATGTAACCAATTTGCAGCGTCACGTAGGTACATTGCGGGAAACGGCGATCCAGGGATTAGAAGTAGTGGCTAAGGCCGATGCAACTACTACAGATGAACAACGCTATAATCTCTATTATATCAAGGGATATTCTTATCTCCTGGCAGGAGAATATTTCCGGGCGCTCCCTGTTGAAAACGGGGGAGAGGTAAAGGGCTGGAAGGAGAACCTGAATCTGGCTATCTCTACATTTACGGAGGCTCTGAAATTTACAAGTGATACGGATGAGACAGCGTTTATCAACACCTTGATAGCCCGTGCCTATTATCGGCTCGGAGATAAAGTAAATGCAGTGAAGTATGCCAGCAATGTCTTGACGTTGTCGACGGATTTCACAAAACAGGTGACATTTGATGGAGAGAATAATGTGATAAGTTCTATTCAGGGATATATTTATGGCACCAATTTCCAACCACTGCCCCGTTTGGATTTCCTTGATCCGAAATATTTTCAGACTAAGGCAAAAGAGGCACGTCCTATCTGTATTGCCAAAGCGGAAGAACCCTATCTGATTTTGGCTGAAGCTGCTTTAGCTGACAACGATGTAAGCGGAGCAAAAGGTTTTCTGAAAACATTGTTGACGCTTGTTAGCAATCGTCCGGTAGCAACAGACATTAATGATCAGCTGGAAGGACGTTATAACGGAGGGTATAAAGAATATCCTAACAGTTCGGAGTACCGGGTAGCCGCATCTTCGGAGGATGAATTCAGGAGCGGACTTGTGCTCGACCGTCAGTCACCTCATTTGATTTCTGTTCCTTATATTTCCGGTACTTCCGTTACAGAAGAAATGATTGATGCTCCAACCACAGTCGATGGACTTTTAGAAGTTCTTTATCTGATGCGACAAGAAATCTTTATGGCAGAAGGCAGACGTGCAGCCGACTTGGGCATTCGTTTCCCGGTATGTGAAACGGAAGCCGCAAATACACCTTCGGCAGCAGAATATACCACTGCACAAATTCCTTCTTTCATTCCTTTGAATCAGGATATGGATGCTTTTGAAATGGATAAGGAAGCGAAAACAGTTGTGATTAAATATAATATGAACCGGATTATCGTACAGAATAAATCTTCGGAATATGTAGCACCTTTCTTCAATTAAATAATAATCCCCTATGTAGGTATTACTAATATATAATGCCGGCATAGGGGATAATTTGTATAATATCCGGAGTTATAACCGAAGAAGTTGGGATATTAGAATGATAGTCTCATTGTACAACGTATTCCTTTTGTCTGAATGTCCGGATGGTTGCGATAGTTTAATCGCCAGACATAATCAACGCGAAGGAACTTAAAGATATTCTCAACGCCCACACTTGCTTCCATATAAGGAGCCTTTCCCAATGTATATGAACCCTTTGGGAAAAGATATAGCCCGTCCCCTCCATTCTTAGGATTATTCTTCTCCGTCAGATGTCCCCATAAGCCACGGAAACAGAATACCTCCCTTGCTTTCAATTTCTTGATGAGAGGCAGACGATTCAGAAGATTTCCATTCATATAGTATGTCAAATCCCAGGAAACATATTCGTCACTGATAAACTCCATGGCGTTCATATTCGTATAAGCTTCCGGCTGAATGGTATAAGAAAGGTTTGCATTCGGCAGAATTAACAGCGGATACGGAACTTTGCTCCATACCTTTCCGGCTTTGGTGATAATATCGATATATCCAAAAGCTGAAAACCAGAAACGTTTCTGTATGCCGATATCCGTACGATGATAATCGTAGGATGAGCCAAGCAGGTTTTTCTTTGCCATGACATGACTGAAATTAAAAATTAAAGCATCAAATGTAATTGGAACACGACTATTGCGAGTCTGATAGAATTTTTCATTTTTGCCATAACGGAGCTTCAGTTCCAGTTCCGTCATATTATAGTGCTTGACATCGCTGATGGTCCCGTCTGCATTGATACGGTCGAAAACAGCATATTCCGTGGCATATTCGCGACGGTTACGAACAATGGCATTATATGCCAGTCCGTTATACTGTTCGTAAGAGTAAGTCAGCTCAGCTTGTCGCAAATAAGTTGCCCGTGTATCCTTCTGACGTCTGATACTTAGAAGGACATTATCCTTGCTGGTGTACATGTACTGCTGTCCCAACTTGTTAATATCATACATATATTCAAGCCGGATTGAATTTATCGGAAATTCCTTGCGGTATTCTTTGCGTTCATTGAATGAATATTCAACAAGGGCATTATACTTCAGCTTTTCATCTCTCGTTCCATACGCCATATAGCCATCGAAGAACCAATTTTTATTGAGTGTGGGTGTCGTTGTGCCTCCCACCCGGAAGCGTGCCCCTTCGATTGCACTACCGCTAATGGTAGAATTCATCGGACCAAATTCGAATTTATTCATAGCCGGGTCTTTATTGGTAGGGATATAGCCCGACACGAGAGTTGTGACGACCTTTTCCGTTACATAAAATACCGGAACAGAGCGTAATTTCACCATCAGTTTTTCCACGGAGTTCGGATTCTTTTTGATTGCTTCTCCCGGACGATTGCTTATCCAGAAATCATCCGGTTGGCGATAAGCATCTTTTGAGATGATGACAGGTGCACTACTTTTAAAGATTTGGGCTTGTTCGGCATTGGGTTCTTCGAATGACTGGTTGCTATAGACATTCAAACGCCTTGCATACATTCCTTTAGTTTTCTCACTTAACTTGAAATTTACGCTGATATCGTCTTTCTTAATAATACGGGTACTATCTGAGGTCCGTTCGAATATCTGCTCGATAGTCATTCTGGAAACAAAATTCAAATTGATATCCTTAGGAACATTGAGGATTGCTTTTTGGACAAAATAAGTGGAGTCGAGCGTGACATACAGATGCCCGGTAAAACCGAAGGTTTCCGAATTGAACGGAACAAATCCGAGATCCACACACTTTTGGCCATTTACGTTTAATGTATCCATCAGATAGTATTTATAATAGTTCGGTCCGATTGTGGAAAGCGGGCTTACAAACCTCTGTAGAAATAACGGTATGTCATTTTGGAAAATGTCGACTTCCCTGAATACTTCGCTCAAAACCTGCTGGATACCGTCGCGCGAGAATATTTCATCTACACCGGACGATTTGTTTCCTTTTACTATATGTTTCTTAGACTTTGGGTCCTTACGGTAATAGACCGTCTCGACTTTTTCTTTTTCCGAAACCGGCAGGATGGTGGTGCCAATATCAAGCGTATCGACAAAATCGGCCAGGAAATCGAATTTGCCTGACTTGCCATTCTTTTTAGGCTTTGGTTCATACTCATTCATGGCGAAGACCATTTTTTCATACCGGTCGTATTGGAAATAGTCATGATTATGGGGATCATTACTTTCACGTAGAGCAATCACCTGCCTCACAAATGTTACAGCCGGGTTTTCTTTCTTGCTGTATTTCTCCTTTTGAGGTCTGACAACCACTTCATTCAACATAATTCCATTTGGAACTAATTGTATTTTCAGGTCATTGGTTTTCCCCGGGATGACTTTCATTTGTTTCTTGTCATATCCCAAATAAGATATTTCCAGAATCTTATCGATGGTTGGAGTAGAGAATGAAAAGTTCCCATCCCCATCGGTGGCCGCTCCTATGGTTGTACCCTCAAATTTAAGAGATACATAAGGCAACCTTTCGCCTGTAATCGAATCGGTTACGATTCCTTTTATTATTGTATTCTGTCCATTCGCCACCCACACGAAGAAGAAGGACGCTAACAAAAAAACAATCTTTTTTCCCATTGTAATCTCCTATTAGTTAGTCGGAGAAGTCATATTGCGTATAATTCTTGCCCTTCTCATTCATGCGTAAACCTTTAAATTCGGATGATTGAATATCGATGGTCAGTACGAACGATGTGAACATCATCCTGCGCTTAGCTTTCGCATCCGGAATAATCGGAGTGATGGTCAGCGCGCAGAGATTCCCTTGTTTCGTAATTTCCATGTCGGCCACTTCTTTGATATCCGTACTGTCGCTATCGCTCGAAAGTAGATTCTTGAGAACAATCAGAAGAACTTCAAATTGCTTATGGGTTACTCCCTTAGCTATGCTTTCCTGACCATCATTGATCATGGTGAAGACACCGTTGTCCATTATCAGCATATCTTTCCCCTCATTAAACGTCATGTATGCTTCATTAGGCTGCATGAAGTGAAATTTACCTTTGGTAACAGCATCTTCTGCCACTGCTGCATGGTGCTTAGTCCGAATCACGGTAGTTGTGAAGGTATTTATGCCTTTGTATCGTTCGGCAACTTTTCGGATATCAGCTTCTTGTGCCGATAAGGCGGTACACAAGAGGATGGCAGTGATAAATAGGATATATAATCTTTTCATACATGTAGTTTAAGTATAAAGTCCTCCATTAATTGAAATCACATTACCGGTAATGTAACCGGCGTTTGGCGAAACCAGAAAGCCAACCAGTTCGGCCACTTCCTCGGGAGTACCGAAGCGGTTGGCTGGAATGGTTTTCTTCAGTGTATCTTCGTCGAGTCCCTCTACCATATCTGTTCTGATAAATCCGGGGGCGACAGCGTTGACAGTCACATTTTTGCGTGCTACCTCCTGAGCCAGTGCTTTCGTGGCGGCTATGATGGCTCCCTTTGCTGCGGAATAGTTGGTCTGTCCCGGCATTCCTTTGACACCGCTTACGCTTGCCATATTGATGATACGTCCGAACTTACGGGCCAACATGGATTGTAGCAAGGGTTGTGTTACATTGTAAAAACCATCGAGACTGATGCTGAGTACACGATGCCAGTCGTTTTCAGGCATGAATATCAGGAGATTGTCACGGCGTATACCAGCATTGTTAACCAATACCTCGATGTATTCTTCAGGATGGGCGTTCTCCCATGACTCGATGGCTTTGCTGGTCTGTTGCCGGTTGCTTACGTCGAACATCAGTATCTCGCCATCCTGTCCGGCCTGGCGTACCAGTTCCAGAGTCTTTTGGGCCTCTGTGGCGTTACTTACATAGTTGATAATGATGTGGTAGCCCATCTGAGCTAATTTTACACAGACAGCACGGCCAATGCCACGGCTGCCTCCGGTTACTAATGCATACTTCATTGTTAGGTCTATTTTAGTTTTTTACTATATTCCATATCGGTTCCTTTCCTAATACTTCAGCACAAGTGAAGAGCGCTGTCATGGTCACACCGTGTAACCCGTGCAGCATCAGATTCTGTCCCGTAAGAAGCAGGTTGGGGATGGGTGTACGTGGTGAGAGCAGGGTTATTATCGGATTTCTGAAATCCTTGCGCAGGCCATAAGCTGATCCCTCAGGTGTGAGAGTATAATTACGGTAAGTGAGTGGCGTGCTGGTGTAGCATCCGGTGATCCTATCACGAAGGCCGGGAATGAAACGTTCGGCAAGGGTGATACATTCGTCTGCGACACGCTTCTTCATCGCTTTATAATCTTCACCACGACGGCCCACTTCGGTATGGCTCCATTGTTCACACTCACTCCAGTTCATTGGGGTGAGGAGATCTACCTGTTGTACATACTTACTGCCATCTTCCGGTATGCGGCAACTTACCAGTACTCCGCTTACAGGATTGTTTTTCAGATGGAATGTCCATACATCCGGTTCCTTATAAATATATTGGTTCCAGTTAAAGTATCTGAGAGTTTGCGGCTTGATGCGGAGCGATACGGTGAACATACCGAAAGTATTCTCCAGATGAGTAATTCTGCTACGATAAACTTTCTTCATCCTGCTGCTTTGTTTCACCAAATTGCAGGTGACAGCAGGGTGGATATTGCTGATAAAAATAGTGCCTTCGTAGATTTCTCCATTAGAACATACTGCATGCACCAGTTTACCGTCTTTTTCCACTAACTCCCGGACTTCGGTATTACAGATAATCTCGCCGCCATGCATACGGATGCCATCAACCAGTGAGTTTACTATCAGAGAACCGTCCCCTTTTAATCGCCAACTACTTTCAATGAAACTTCCGTTACCATGAGCGAAGGTGAACAATGGAAGAGATTCTTTTCGCAATTCCATTTTTAGGGAAGTGCCGCAGAGTACATTTATTAGTAGTGGATCATGGAATGTCTCTGTCAGATACTGATAAGCGCTTGTTTCAAAAAAACGGGAAAGTACTGATGACTCTCCGGTTTGAGGATTCAACGCATCGAATTGTTGCTCACCGCACTGTTTCAGCATATCTGCATATCTATTCAGCGCATCGCGTTCAGCAGGAAAGGCTACTGTTAATGTTTCGACAAATGCATCATATCCTTGTGCGAAGCTGAAAGTCTGATTTCCGATTGTTACCCGGTCGAAATGGTTGTCAAGGCGTTGCCATGGAAGATGCAGCAGGCCCAGGTGCCTGAATGCAGAGTGTAGTGATTGCCCCTCATCCAGACCTCCTACATAGTGAAAGCCTGTATCGAAAGCCAATCCATGCCTCCTGTAGCTTTGGAGGCATCCACCTGCTTGCGTTCCTCTTTCAAGCAGAAGAACGCTCATACCGGCTTTCGAAAGAATGTGTGCACATTCCAGTCCACCCAGTCCGCTACCTATGATAACTACATCGTACTTCATTCTTTATTCTTATTAATCATTCTGAAAATGGCCGGTTGCACTACATAAGAGATCACTACTGCCGAAATCATGCCCACAAGAGTGGAGAATCCTACTGATTTGATGGCAGGATGTTCGGCAAACAGCATGGAACTCACGGTAACAATCAGGATAAATGCACTGAAGAATATAGCTGTTTTGTGATAACCCAGCAAGCGCGAGTTCTCTTTACCGCCAATAAGTCCGTTCATCACGAATATGCTATAATCAACCCCTATACCAAAGATAAATGTGGAGATGATAATGTTGATGAGATTGAACCGTACATCAAAAATCACCATTGCCCCCAACACTATAAGCCAGCTCGACAAGATTGGCATAAAACCGAGCAGGGTATGCTTGATATTGAAATGGAAACTGAAGAAGAGTACGATGAGTACAAAGAGCATGGAAACCCATTGCAGCACATTGAAGTCGTCATTCAATTGGATCAGTGTATCTGTGGTATAATAATAGGTGTCGAGCACAAGCAGGCTAGGTGATGAAACTATAGCCTCACAGATACGGTTATAGTCACTTTCCTTGCTATGGATAGAGTCGTTTTTGCATCTTACGGATGTAAAGCACAGATACTCGTCGTTGTAGGACTGTTCCATCAGAGTAGACTGGTAGCCTTCCGGAATAATACTTGCTTTGTAAAGAGCGTCAGGCTCATAATCAGCAGTTGCAAATTCAAAGAAAGGAGAGAATGCATCGGGAATAAGACCGGCTTCGGGAGCTGTCTTATTGATTAAATCGTGTACAAGTTGCAAGCGTTCTCCGGTCCAGAAGTTTTTCCATGCGTCAATGCGTTCTTGTTGTACATGCAAGGGTACAAATATTTGATTCGTATGGGTATAGCTCTTCACAAGTCCGATATTTTGCAGGGAATCGAGTTTGGTAGCCATGATTTCAAAATTCTCAATGGCTTCTTCCATCGTTGCCCCTGAACTTGCGAAGTACTTCTGTTTGTCACCTGTATGGGTTTTGGAACGAAGCAGATTCTCTGAATATGAAGTGCTTTCGGCTTTATAGCCTAAGTTGTGCATGTCGGCATCGAATTGGGTCCCTCCGGCAATATAGAATCCTATACACACTACCGCAGTGGCAAGTATGGTGAAAAGCAGGGGCTTTTTACGGTCGAACGGGTAAGCATTAATACGGTCGATGATGGCGAATGCACGGTGATTCAACTTGTTTTTCCTGGGATTGAGGAACTGTGGTAAAAATACCAGGCTGAAGAATGTAGTCCCCACAATGGCGAAAGCAGCGAAGAGACCAAAGTCCTGTAACAGTTCTGTCCGAATGAAGATAAGTCCCATGAAGGAACCAATGGTGGTAAGGCATCCTAAACAAACAGGTTTGACCTGATCGCGCAACACTTGTTCGGGATCACTGATATATTTATAATGCGTAATGATATGCAGTACATAGCTGAGTGCCACTCCCAGTACTATTGCTCCGATACCGAGTGCCAACAATGAGAAATGTCCTTTTATAAAATACATTGCAGCAAGTCCGAAGAGAGTGCCGAATACCACGGGAAGCAGTAATAGCGGTATGGTATTGTAGTTGCGGAAACAGATGGAAATAAAGATAAGAACCAGCACTAATGAGCCGATAATAGTTCCTTTCAGGTCCGATTTTATTCGCCATGAATTATAGAATCCACTGGCAGGAGTACCGTGATAGCTGATTTTTACGTCGGGAGCAGAGGCAGAAAACTGTTCTATCTGATCATTCAATATGCGGAATAGGGTAGAACCCTGTCCCGTATTGGTGGCTGAATACATGGGGGTGATAAATGCTACACACACTGTGGAGTCTTGGACGAAGAAATGCCCGTTAAGGGTTTTGTAGCTGCCGGCTGCCCCTTCGGTAAAAGGTTTCATCTGTTCCATAAGTAAACCACGAAGCCCTACAGGATCCATCTGTATAAGTTCGGGAAACATACTTCCCACCGGACTCAACAAGTCATCGTGGTTAGCTTTCATTTGCTGCTTCATGTGTGGATAGGTAAGCATCGCATCGAGACGAGTGTAGACGCTTGTGTCGATATATGCCGGTAAGTGCGCACTCATATAATCGATAACATCCAGCATCAGGTCATCGGGCAATCTGTAGAAAATATTCCCGATGACCTGCTGTGTTGAGTCCATAGTGGCATTTCTATATTCCAAAGAATCTATGAAAGCGTCACAGACCTCGGCTATATGTTCCACAGAGGCTCCATTCTTTCCTTCAAAGAGCAAGAATGTTTTATCCTTGATGCGCAGGTTGGCAAAGGCGAGTTTGGTAGTACCATCCTCATTTTTCGATGAGGGCATCAGTTTGTTGATGTCTTCTTCCAGATATATTTTTGAGGCAAAATATCCGAAGAAGGCATATAAAGCAATCATTGACACCCAGAAAACTGCGCGATGATTACGGAAAAAGCGATAAATCTTTATGCAGAATTCTGTCATACTACCATCTCTTTATATCTTTATTATTCACTCTGCCCGAAGTGTGATTCTATATAGTCATAGAGATTGTTGAAGGTCTGAATCTTCTGTAAATCGGTTACGGGAATTTTGATCTTGTAGGTATGCTGGATAATGGCTACAAGATCCACAAGACTGAGGCTGTCCAACGAGAGTGTTTCCTTTACATTGGCATCCGGTGTAAAAAGGTCCTGATCAATTTCAAATTCTTCAGCCAATATGGCATTTACCTGTTCAATAATACTTTCACGTGTCATAATAATTTTCTTTTTAAATGGTTACTATAAATTTCTTACAATAAGGGTTGAGTTTGTTCCGCCGAACCCAAAGGAATTGGAAAGGAACATATCAAAGTGCGCTTCGCGCGTTTCCGGTAATATATGGATACGGGCAGTTTCCTCATCCGGATTTTCAAAGTTGATGTTTCCTGCTATAAAGTCGTTCTTCATCATCAACATCGAGTAGATCAGTTCGCTGGCACCAGCCATCCACATCTCATGCCCTGTCTGGCTTTTGGTGGAGGTTACGGGAACCCTGCAATCGCCGAATATCTGAGCTATGGCTGACGCTTCTCTGCTATCTCCGATACGTGTAGAGGTGGCATGTGCATTGATATAACCTATTTGTTGGGGAGATATACCCCCCTTGTTCAGACACAATTCAAGCGAACGGGCCGGCCCTGCTACATTGGGAGTGGAAATATGATCCCCATTGCCCGAGAATCCCCAACTTACTATTTCTGCGAGTATGGGTGCCCCTCGCTTCACGGCATGTTCGTAGCTCTCTATGATTACTGTTGCCGCACCACCACCGGGTACCAGACCGTCACGGTCGCGGTCGAACGGACGGCTGGCCTTGGCGGGATTGTCTTCACGTATAGAGAATGATTGGATGCCGTCGAATGAAGCCACGCTGTATAAGTTGGTTTCCTGAGCACCGCCGCATATAATGCAATCCTGCATTCCGCTACGTATAAGTGTGTATGCCAATCCTATAGCCTGGGAACCGGATGCACATGCGGCTGAGGCCGTCAGGTTAATACCGCGCAGTTTGAACAGGCAGGCAAGATTCATCGTCACGGTAGAGTTCATCGACTGGAAAATGGCACCGCTGCCGCAAGCTGATGTATCCTTGAACTCACGAAACTTATCGAGCGCCTGCATGGTAGCTTCAGCTACGGAGTCGTTTCCATAGATAATTCCGATCTCATTTCTGTCCATATAATCTTGATCCAGCTTTGCATTTTCGAGGGCCGACCGTGTGGCCATATAAGCATATTGAGCTTCCTCGGGCATGAAATGCCGTAAATTGCGTGGGATGAACGGTTTAAGGTCAGGACGCTCTACATCTGCACATAATGCGGAACGGAATCCGGCATCTTTGCGTTCCTGGCTGAAGATAATACCGCTTTTTCCGGTATATAGCGAATCGCGTACATCTTCGAGTGTTTTTCCGAGGCACGACCATATCCCCATACCTGTGATTACTACTTTTCTTTCCATATCTCTTTTTATCGTTATTATAATTTCTTTTTATAGCATCGTCTCCTTTTTGTCAGAGTGGGATGCAGGGGCTTCCATTGGGTCAGTTCTTTTACATTGTCTTCCAGTTGCGGACCTGTCTCAGCCCATTTAAAGTGACGCTCATTATAAACCGGTATAAGGTCATCGAAGAATAATGCGTTTACCCCCAGTCCCTGATAATCGGGACGCACCGCTATCAGGAGCAGTTCGGCTTTTTCCTCTTTTTTCCATTTCAGGGCACGAACCAGATGATACCACCCTAAGGGGAAGAGTTTTCCTTTGGCTTTTTGCAGGGCATGAGACAGACTTCCCATGGTGATTGCCACTCCTATAACTTCTTCATTCTCATTTTGTATGACGGGCAACATTTGCTTGTCTATCAGTGGGAAGTATCGTTTGACATACATATCCACTTGTTTGTCTGATAATTCTGTATAGCCGAAGAGGGGAGCATAGGCAGTGTTTAAGAGTTTGAATACTTTCCTTCCATAACCGTGCTTTACAACATCAGCGTTGGTTAATTTTTTCACGCGTAGTCCGAACATCTCTTTCGAAAGTTGAGTCACACGGGCATATTTAGACGGTATTTCTTTGGGTACTTCAATGCAAACCTGCACCCAATCCACTTCCTTTTCATACCCTAACGTGTCCATGTGTTTGGGATAGTAGGGATAGTTATATATTGTAATCATTGATCCCAGCTTATCGAAATCTTCAATAAGCATCCCTTCCTTGTCGAAATCGAAAATTCCCATCGGGCCTTGTATATAATCCATACCATGTTCCTTGCCCCATTGCTCCACGGTTTTCAGCAGTGCGGCTGATACTTCCAGGTCATCAATAAAGTCTATGAATCCGAATCGGACGTTCTTCGTTTGCCATTTTTGGTTGGCTCGATAGTTGATGATACCCGCTATGCGGCCAACCGGTTTTCCGGCTTCGTTATATGCAATAAAAGGTTGTAGGACGGAGTATTCCAATCCTGCATTCTTACGCGGATTAAATGTATTACGAATATCCATTTCCAAGTCAGGAACGTAGTATGGACAGTCTGCATACAACCAGTTTGTGAACTTCACAAAATCGTCCATTTCGCGCTTCGTTTCTACTTTTTTTATACTGATATTTTCCATAATGAGGGTAAAAATATAAAAGGATTTTCTTATCACAAAGTGGATGAAATAAGTTGCGCCTTATTAACCAATGTTTGAGGATTTCAGAATATCGTTGACCGCTATGATGTGTTTATCTGGGAAACTATGACAATATTATTGATGCGTATATTGTCCTCTTTTTAGTTTGATTCTAAGCTATTCATTTGTTTTACACCAGGGATCATTTCGTGCAGGACTAATGAATAGTATGTTTATCCTTAGGAACAATTGGGTGTTGACCTTGGTCAACAGGCTTGTTAACCAAGGTTGACGGATTCGTTAGCCAAGGTTGATAGGCCTGTTAACCAAGGTCAACACCCGATAAGACTTACTGCGGAGATGAAAAACAAGCAGGGCAAAAGTAAACGACTGCCTGTCTGTTGCTAAATAACTGCTGATGTTTTTATTGTGAATGGTGTGGGATGAACTTCCTGAAGTATGATATACTTATCCGAAAATGTACAGAGTGTTCGATATCGGACACTCTTCTTTTTTCTCTATCGTCTTGTTTTCAGTTACTTACATTTTTGGCACGCATTTAGTATATATAAATAATGTGAATAATATGCCTGTTCGTTTTTGAAAGCGGAACAGGTTGAAAACTGATAAAATAATAAATAACTCAATATTCAACATGGACAGAGAAATTCCGAAAGAAGTGCGTAACAAAGAGCGCAACAAGAAAATTATCCGCTACGGTGGCATCGGCGTGGCAAGTGTAATCGTTATCAGCGTACTCATCTCATTTATGCGTACGGGAGTGAAAACAAAAGATCTGGTGTTTTCTACGGTTGATAAGGGTACGATTGAAGTCAGTGTTAGTGCATCAGGAAAAGTGGTGCCGGCTTTTGAGGAAATCATCAATTCACCTATCAATACCCGAATTGTTGAGATATATAAGAAAGGTGGAGACAGTGTGGATATAGGTACACCAATCTTGAAACTTGACTTGCAGAGCGTGGAGACGGACTACAAGAAATTACTGGACGAAGAGCAGATGCGCAGCTATAAGTTGAATCAGCTTCGGGTGAATAATCAGACCAAACTGAATGATCTGGCTATGAAGATTAAAGTATCGGCCATGCAGTTGAACCGTAAAAAAGTGGAATTGCGTAATGAGCAGTATCTCGACAGCTTGGGTTCGGGAACTACGGATAAAGTGCGTCAGGCTGAACTCAGCTATAATGTGGCCCAGTTGGAATATGAGCAGCTGGAGCAGCAGTATGATAATGAAAAGGAAGTGCTTGCTGCCGAATATAAAGTTCAGGAATTGGATTTCAGCATATTCCGCAAGGGACTTGCCGAGATGAAACGTACGCTGGATGATGCACAGATTCGCTCACCGCGTAAAGCTATTCTTACCTATATAAATAATCAGATTGGTGCGCAGGTTTCACAGGGTAGTCAGCTTGCAGTGATTTCCGACCTCAGCCACTTCAAAGTAGAAGGTGAAATAGCTGATACATACGGTGACCGTGTGGCAGCGGGAGGCAAAGCGATTGTAAAAATAGGCAGTGAGAAACTGGAGGGTACAGTTAGCAGTGTGACACCGTTGTCGAAGAATGGAGTGATCTCTTTTACGGTACAGTTGAATGAAGATAATAACCGTCGTTTGCGTTCGGGCTTGAAAACGGATGTCTATGTGATGAATGCAGTGAAAGAAGATGTAATGCGCATTGCTAATGCTTCTTATTATGTGGGACGCGGTGAGTATGAGCTTTTCGTTCGTAACTCTGATAAAGAGATTGTGAAACGTAAGGTACAGTTGGGAGACAGTAACTTTGAGTTTGTGGAAGTAGCCAGCGGCTTACAACCGGGCGACCAGGTGGTGGTGAGCGATATGAGCAACTATAAAAATAAGAATAAGCTGAAACTGAATTAGCTGTAAGTAACCTGATACATAAATCTTATGCACAGGTTTATATCCCCTATAGTGTATCCTCCTATGCGATAATCATTAAAAAACGATGATACTATGATTAAACTTTATCTTAAACAAGCGTGGACCATGATAAAGCAGCATCGGCTCTTTACCGGAATCTACGTGGTGGGTACAGGACTTTCAATAGCCCTTGTCATGACACTGTTCATTATCTTTTATGTGAAGTTTGCGCCCATATATCCCGAATATAATCGCAACCGGATGCTGACAGTGACGAAAATGAAGTCTTATCCTAAAGATAATGATAAGAGTTGGAACTGCTCTGCCGTTAGTTATGATGTAGTGAAGATGTTGCAAGATTTGCCACATCTGGAAGCTATTGGTGCAACAGCAAGTAACTATCGTGAAAATTACGTAGAGGTTCCAGATAATAATGAGCCGATTAGCGTAACCCCGCTTTATACTGATGCCGGCTTCTGGAAGGTTTTCACTTTTCGATTTCTGCATGGAAAACCTTTCACGCAAGCGGATATCGATGCGAAACGCAGGGAAGTGGTTCTTCCGGTGAGCGTGGCGAGGAAACTGTTTGCTACAGATGACGTAGTGGGAAGGCGCTTTAATATGGATGCACAGGAATATCGGGTTTGCGGAGTGGTGGAAGATGTTTCTGCTGCTACGCCTTCTTCTGTGGGAGATATGTGGTTACCGATAACGCTTAATTCCTGGGTTACTTCGGATGCTACCGGGAAATTGGTAGGTAGTGTCGGTATATATATGACCGCTCCTGATGCTGAGGATAAAGAAGCCTTAAAGGAGGAAGTGCGTGAAGTTTTCAGAAAATTGAATCTTGCCTCCGATAAATACATGAATGATTTAATGGGGCAGCCCGATGATTATTGGGCCAGTACATTCCGGTTCGACTCTTGTTCAGCTCCTGATTTGGCTTCTGAGTTGAGAATGTATCTTTATATGTTGCTTGCTTTACTTTTCATTCCTGCAATGAACCTGAGTGGTATGATGTCTTCACGTATGGACGAGCGCCTTTCCGAGTTGGGAGTACGCAAAACTTATGGTGCTACTAATATGAGGCTTATAGGGCAGGTATTATGGGAAAATCTCTTGCTAACCTGCATTGGCGGGTTACTGGGATTACTGATCTCTTATCTGATTGTGCTGACAGCAAGTGATTGGATACTAACTCTCTTTGACAGTTATACAGATGTGGAAAAAACTCCTTTCCTCTCATTCGAGATGCTTTTCAATCCGACGGTATTCTGTGCGTCATTCGGACTTTGCGTGCTACTGAACCTCATATCTGCACTTATTCCTGCAATATGGGCATTGCGCCGAAACATTATTCAGTCGTTGAACTCTAAACGTTAAGATGCTATGATGAAGATAATAAGACACCAATTATGGAATCAGCGCCGGCAGAATGGTTGGATATTTGTGGAACTGGTGGTCGTGAGCTTTTTTCTCTGGACGGTAATCGATCCTATTTATGTATTGACATCCAATCTTGCCATTGATCCCGGTTATAATGAGGAACGGGCGTATGCCCTTTATATGGAATACTATGATGAATTGCATGGTAAGTATGACAAAACCCAGGACAGTACTGCGATTAAGCAGGAGAATCTGTATCGTATTACCCGCTTGGTGAAGAACTGTCCGGAAGTGGAAAGCTTTGCTTTGGTGACCAGTGCCAGCTTCCCAAACAGCTCTTCGTGGAATGGCGCGGAATACTTCAATGACACATTGAAGGTACATTCGCAATATTACCAGTTTGTACAGACAGAGGGGGGAGATGTATTCCGTACGTATGGTATGAAGGATGCCAAGAGCGGACAGATAATGTCTTTGCCCGAAGATTGCGCTGCTCGTGAAGGGGTGTTTATTACAGAACGTATGGCAGAAGAGCTTTTTGGCACCACAGATGCGGTAGGTAAAAGGGTGAGGTATAATGACAGTACTTTCCATGAGGTTATGGGAGTATTGCAGGATTATAAACACCGGATTAATGAACAACCGGGTAATCTGTTGATACAGGTAAATAGTAAGGTAGGGAATCACAGTTGGATTCAGTGGATGTATATGTTGACTTTCAAATTGAAACCCAATGTGGATGTCCCGACTTTTGAGAAACGCTTCAAGGCGGAAGTGGTTCCCCAACTGAATGTAGGTAATTTCTATTTTACCAAGCTGGGACGTTTTTCAGATATCCGCCACAAATATGAAAATGAGAGTGGAGTGACGAATACTTTACGCCTGCAATATTCATTGGCAGGATTTGCTTTGCTCTGCGTGTTCCTTGGTATGGTAGGCACATTCTGGATACGCTGTAATGCGCGGAGGCAAGATATCGGATTGATGCGCAGTATGGGAGCTACAAAGAAAGTTATCCGCAATCAGTTTCTGATGGAGGCATGGCTACTGGTAACAATCGCATTTGCAGTTTCTCTGCCTTTGACTATGCACCGTATCTATGTATCAGGTTTTGCCAATCCGTCTGAGAATGGTAATCCTGTATACTGGCAAAACCAGCCGCTGACGCATTTTCTGATAGTCAGTGTACTGGCGTATATCGTATTGCTTATTATTGCATTGCTGGGTACGTATGCACCCGTCACCCGCGCGGCAAAGATATTGCCTGCTGAAGCTTTAAGAGATGAATAAAATAACGATGCGGACAGCTGAAAACGGACAGAGTGTTCATTTCCGAACAGCTGCTTGGAAATGTAAATGATTGATAATGAATGTATGTTTGCTTTGGCATACCATTTGACTGAAAGCTGTGAAGAATCTATAAATTGAGAACTGAATAAATCAATAACAATTAAATACTTACCATTATGATTAAATTGACTGAGATAAACAAGATTTATCGTACGAATGAGATTGAAACCGTGGCATTGGAAAATGTGAACCTCGAAGTTGAAAAGGGAGAATTTCTCAGTATCATGGGCCCTTCCGGTTGTGGAAAATCTACATTGCTCAACATTATAGGGCTTTTGGATGCCCCCACGAGTGGGATCATTGAGATTGGTGGTACTCGTACAGATGGTATGAAGGATAAGCAACTGGCTGCTTTCCGTAATAAGAAGCTGGGCTTTGTGTTTCAGTCTTTCCACTTGATTAACTCATTGAATGTGCTCGATAATGTAGAACTTCCTTTATTATACAGAAAGGTGTCTGCAAAGGAACGCCGCCACTTGGCAGAAGAGGTGTTGGCAAAGGTCGGTTTGAGCCACCGTATGCGTCACATGCCTACACAACTCTCCGGTGGTCAATGTCAGCGTGTAGCTATTGCCCGTGCCATTATCGGTAATCCTGAGATCATTCTTGCCGATGAGCCGACCGGTAACCTGGACTCTAAGATGGGTGCTGAGGTAATGGAACTGCTGCATCAGTTGAATAAGGAAGACGGACGTACCATTGTAATGGTAACCCATAATGAGGAACAGGCTAAACAAACCAGCCGTACCGTGCGCTTCTTCGACGGACGCCAGGTAGAATAAGAATTGTAATTAGTAACTCGTAATTATTATGATGCAAACTATTCGTCAAGCCTTTACGATCCTGAGGCAAAATCCGTTGCTGAGCACTATATCCATACTGGGTACGGCTTTTGCCATCACCATGATTATGGCTATCGTGATTACCTGGCAGACGAAGTATGCTGACTTGGAGCCGGAAGTGAACCGCAGCCGCTGTCTGTATTTCTCTGCTATGCACATGCAGGGAAAAGAGAATAAGGATAGGAATAATTATAGCACTCCTTCGGCTGCGTTTATGAAAGAGTGCATACAGCCAATTCCGGAAGTGGAAGCTTGTACTGCATTTACAACGGCAGATGTTGCACTGGTATCTTTAGCTGATGGTAACAACCGATTGAAAGTTGATGCAATGAATACTGATCCTGAATTCTGGAAAGTTTTCAGTATGCAGTTTCTTGGTGGAAGAGCTCTCACTGAAGCCGATCGGGGAGGAGATATGCGCTCTATCGTTATTTGTGCTTCTGTGGCCCGAAAACTTTTTGGAACAACAGAGGCTATTGGGCAGCAAATATTGCTGAATAGAGAACTGTCGCGTATCATCGGAGTTGTGAAGGATGTTTCTGTTACTGCCAAAGATGCTTATGCTCAAGTATGGGGGCTGTACCATACCGATGAATTGAAAGTAACTGGTTGGTGGAGCTATCTGGGTGGAAAAACGATTGCAGTATTGGCACGTACTCCTGATGATTTTCCTGCTATCAGGCAAGGAGTTGAAAAAAGAGTGAAAGATGTCAATGCCGGTCTGGAAGAAATGCAGATGGACATTATGGAGCAACCTGACAATATTGTGGCGCACGTGAACCATGTTTGGGCTAATGTAGGGCCGGATCTACCGATGCTTTATCTGCAATATGGAATTGCTCTTTTCATCATTTTGCTGGTACCCTCACTCAATTTGTGTGGGCTGAGCAATAGCCGTATGCAACAGCGCGTTAGCGAATTGGGTGTACGCAAAGCTTTCGGGGCAACCGGTAGCACGCTTATCCGTCAGATATTGAATGAGAATCTGGTACTTACATTGATAGGAGGCGCAGTAGGGTTGGTATTCAGTTATCTTGCTGTCTACGTTATGCGTACGTGGCTGTTCACTAATAGCCAGAATATCGGTACGGCAGGTGATTTCAGTTTAAGTATGGACGCTTTGTTCAGTCCGATGGTGTTTGTATTGGCTTTTGTTTTTTGTCTGGTGATTAATCTGTTGAGTGCAGGATTACCCGCTTGGCTTGCCACCCGCCGTACAATTGTAGACTCATTGAACGATAAATAAAAAGGAGACCTTATGAAATTCATATTACATAATCTACGCATGATTTGGTCGCGTTTTCGTAGTAACGGATGGGTGCTGGCTGAACTGTTCCTGGTGTTTGTCGTGATGTGGTTCCTTTGTGACTCATTGGGTTGCCTCAAGTACACCTTTTACCGTCCTCTTGGTTACAACATTGACCACGTATATAGACTTACAACGATTATAGGCGGCGCTACAAGTGATACAACTTTGACAAATGCCGACAGATATCTGCGTGCATTGAAGAAATTGGAGCAGGAACCCAGCGTTGAAGCAGCTGCCCTGTGTTACTGGAGTTTGCCGATGCACGGAAGCAACAGTTACAGTTCATTGGCTGCACAAGATACTATAGGTGTAAATGCACGTATCATCAATACCACTGGTGGATACATTAACGTTTTCCGCATGAGTGATGATCCGCAACGTCCCTTTGTGGAGACTCCTTCAGGGTGGGACAATGTGATGTTGAGTCAGGCTGCTTTCGACCGTTTTCAGAAAAGGATGCCGACGTTCTCGTTGGATACACCATTGAGCAAGTACGGTGACTCCACATCAGTCGTCACGCAAGGTGGAAAGATTGAAGCTTTTAGAACCTATCGCTATGGAAGTGATGCTCCTTGCTTTTTCTATCGTATGGATGAAAATCTGATTAAGAGACATTTTGCCGACGAGTGGGCACAGATAGTCTTTCGTGTGAAACCTGCTGCTGATGGTCCGGATTATCGTACAAATTTCATTCGTGAGATTGCGCCAAGACTGGATGTAGACGATCTGTTTGTGGCTGATGCTGTACCTTATACCGAACAGCAACTGCAATTTGAAGTCATGAACGGTGATACGGATAAAGTGAATAGCCAGGCTATTGTTGTGCTTTTTTTGCTTGTAAATGTATTTTTAGGATTGATAGGCACTTTCTGGTTCCGCACTCGTCGTCGTCGCAGTGAGATCGCCTTACGACTGGCAATGGGGAGTACAAAGAATCAGGTGTTCAGGTTACTGGCGGGCGAAGGATTATTGTTGCTGGCATTAGTAACAATACCTGCCATGATTATCTGTTATAATATAGGAATCGCAGAATTCACCATAGGACGAACGGAGCTTATTTCTACCTGGCCGGTAGAGTGGAGTTTTGTACGCTTCCTGCTTGGTTCTTTAGCGGCTTGGTTCTTGATAGCACTTATGGTGATGGTGGGTATTTGGTTTCCGGCGCGGCAGGCGATGAAAATACAGCCGGCTGAAGCTTTACATGAAGAATAGAAAAGAGAATAGTAAAAACAATTTTAAATAGCAAAACTTATGAAGACTTTATTTATAACTTTGAGTTTATTATTTGCCGCAGTAGCCGGCACAGTATACGCAGCTAATGAAAAGGACCCGCAGGTAAGCGAAGTTCGTAAGGTGGAAGCTTTTTCTTCTGTAAAGGTGACATCTGTAGCGACGGTGTATTTCACGCAGAGTAATTCGTATTCTCTGAAAATAGAAGGTAGAGAAGAGTATGTAACCACTACTACTACAGAAGTGAAAGGAGATTGCCTGATTATCGGTTTCAAGAATAAGAAAGATGGTGATAATAATCGCAACAAAGGGGTGACCATCTATCTGAGTGCACCCGATCTGAAAGATGTAGAGTTTACTGGTGTAGGCTCTTTCAATTGCGAAGGTGCGCTGAAACTGAATGATGTCAAGTTCGAGATAGAAGGCGTGGGTAAAGTGAATGTGAAAGACCTGACCTGTAAATCTTTAGTTGTAAAGATGGAAGGTGTAGGTAAAGCTGATATCCATGTGGATTGTGACCGTTTGCGTGCCAGTATGGAAGGCGTAGGCAGCGTTACCCTGAGCGGACGGGCACGTCAGGCAGACATCTCTAAGGGTGGTATTGGTGGAGTGAATACACGTAACTTGAAGATTGGAGAATAATGATAAAGCAATATTTTACTCAGGCCTGGGCACAGCTTCGGCAACAGCCGCTGATAAGTGCTGTCAGCATAGCCGGTACGGCACTTGCCATCTTCCTCATTATGTTGGTGGTGATGATGCAGCAGGTGAAGGTGGCGCCTTTTGCTCCGGAGAGCAACCGTGACCGTTTTCTGCATGTCCACTATATGAGTATTACGAATAAGAATTGGGGTGGTGGTAGCAGTAACGGTCCGATGGGACTCAAGACGGCACGCGAGTGTTTCCAATCCCTGAAAACACCCGAAGCTGTGACTATCTACACCTGCATGGTAGTTTCTACGCCTGTAAACTTGCCGGGACAACCCGGCACAGGTATCGACCTGCTGCAAACGGATGATACTTTCTGGCATGTGTTCGATTTCTCTTTTATTGCCGGAAAACCCTATGATCGGGCTACATTCGATGCCGGACAGCCGGTAGCAGTGATTACCGAAAGCGTAGCACGCCGATTGTTTCAGACGTCGGATGCTATCGGTCGTGAGTTCCTCCTGAACCATGCGCCATACAAAGTGGCGGGCGTGGTAAAGGATGTTTCTACACTGGCTACCGTTGCTTACGGGCAGGTATGGGTACCTTATACTTCAACGGAAATAACCAAGGATACTTGGAGTGATGAGCACATGGGTATGATGAGTTGCACCATCCTGGCACGGAGCCGCGATGACTTCGAAGCTATCCGTGAAGAAGCGGAACGACGCAGGCAAGAGTACAATGTCATTCTCGGTGAGGATGGCTATGAACTGATTTATCGTAATCGTCCTTATGATCAGGAGAAGAGTTCGATTGCGTTTAGTGCCAATCAGGAGCCCGACGTGGAGCAGCATCGCCGTCAGCGTATGATTATTTTTATAATCCTGTTGATAGTACCTGCCATCAATTTGAGTTCGATGACTCAAAGCCGCTTACGCCAACGTGTGGCAGAGATAGGCGTACGCCGTGCATTCGGATCTACGAAGATGGAACTGATGGGGCAGATTATTTCAGAGAACTTGGTAGTGACGTTGCTGGCTGGTGCTTTGGGGTTGTTGTTGAGCGTGGCGTTTGCTTATCTGGGTAACTCGTTGCTGTTTGCACAGGAATTCAGTCAGACGCTGAGTCCTCCGGCAGTGGATGCCGGTATATTGTTGCATGCGTCTACTTTCGGTTGGGCATTGCTGTTCTGCTTTGTGCTGAATTTGTTGAGCAGCGGTTTCCCGGCGTGGCGTGCTTCAAGAGTGGGAATTGTAAATGCATTGGGCGGTCGCCTGCATTAATCACTAAACATTAATCATTAAAGAAAATGACCAAGAAACTTCTTGTACAAATAAAGAATGAATGGCGCAATAATCTCTGGCTGGCGCTGGAGTTACTTGTGGTGAGTGTAGTGATGTGGTATGTGGTAGACTACCTGTACACCCGTGCCGCCACTTATCTGGAACCACGCGGATTTAATATAGAAAATTGTTACCTGATAGAGTTGGGTGAACTGACGCCAAAGAGTCCGGATTACATTGCCGATCGGAAATCCGAAGATACTCACAATGATATTGCCGAACTGGTAGAAAGGTTGCGTCGCCGCCCGGAAGTGGAAGCTGTCAGCCTTTCACAGAACTCCTATCCCTATAATGGAAGTAACAGTAGTGGAGAGGTGAAAATCGACACGTTGAACTCTCCCGGTTGGACTATCCGTCGCATGGTGACTCCCGACTTTGTCCGTGTCTTCCGTTATCAGGGTGCACAAGGTGAGACGCCCGAACAAATGGCTGAAATGCTGGAGCGTGGTGAGATCCTTACTTCTAACAACCTTTATAGTAAATATAATCGTAAAATGACTGAATTCATAGGCCAACGCTTTCAGCTTTTTGGTGATACAACGAGGACCTATCGTCTGGGAGCTGCATTACAAAACGTGCGTTATCATGACTATGATCAGGCCCGCAATTCGTACTGTTTCTTATGTAAGCAGTCATTCTACTATGTAGGTTTGGAGCTTTGTGTTCGTGTTCGTGAGGGACAGGACCATGATTTCATTCAACGGCTGAAAGCAGACAGTGAAGCTCAGTTTCGCGTAGGTAACCTCTTTATTTCAGAAATTCGTTCTTTCCATGATATACGTCGTAACTTCCAGCAGGCATGGACCAATGATATCCGTAACTATGTAATGGGTATGGGATTCCTGCTTTTGAATATCTTCCTCGGATTGCTTGGTACATTCTGGTTCCGTACCCAGCAACGTCGCTCAGAGATTGCATTGCACAAAGCCCATGGGGCGACGGACAGTGCTATCTTCAGCCGATTGCTGAGTGAGGGTTTGCTGTTGCTGGCAGTTGTTACGCCTATAGCATTGGTTATAGACTGGAATCTGGCACACATGGAACTGAATTCATGGAGAAATAACACTACGCTGGAGTGGGACCGATTATTACTTTGTGCAGCTATCAGCTTTGTATTGATTGCTCTGATGATTGCCATTGGCATTGGTATTCCGGCACGTAAGGCAATGAAGGTACAACCGGCTGAGGCTTTACATGACGATTAAATTACTTTAAAATATGATACGACTCTACTTCCTTCAAGCCCTCTATCACTTGCGTGAGAACCCTATCATTACCTGGGTGTCCGTGTTGGGTACGGCAATGGCCATCTGTATGATTATGGTGCTTGTCATCACTTTCCAGGTGCGTCTCGTAGATTGTGAGCCTGAAGTGAATCGCTCACGTACACTCTACGTACCTTATATGTCCGTCAAGCTGAAAGGGAAATCGGACAATGAATCGGCTAATGCTTCTATGTCAGTGCGTACTGGACGTGAATGTTTCCGTGCGTTGACTACGCCCGAAGCTGTGACTTTAGTCAGTAGTGCTGGCAAAGTGCGTGCCTCTGTGCCTGCCGGATCAAAAGCTACTGCTGATATGGTACAGACTGATGAAGCTTTCTGGAGCGTTTTTAGTTTCCGTTTTCTCAGTGGTGCAGGATTTACCCGTGCTGATTGTGATGCCGGACTACCGCGTGCCGTGCTGAGTGCTACGATTGCCCGCCAACTCTTTGGTACTACCGATGTTGTCGGGCATACGGTGCAATTAAACTATATAGATTACACAGTTGCAGGTGTCGTGGCAGACGTATCTATGCTTGCTACGGCCGCTTATGCACAGATATGGGTACCTTACACCGCAGCCGATGCGGAATCCCTCTCTTGGCAGGATGACACGATGGGACCTATGCATGCGGTTATCCTTGCCCACTCATCGGCGGACTTTGATGCGATCCGAAAGGAAACAGAACTCTTACGCCAAAAGTATAATGACGGATTACGGGATGTAGAGATTTTCTATCGCGGGCAACCCGATACACAACTGGCTTATCTCTATCGCCGTTGGTACGCTGAACCTGATGTTCCCGGAGTTATGTTACGTTATGGTATCGTTATCGCCATCTTATTATTGGTTCCGGCAGTGAACTTATCCGGTATGACTCTTTCACGTATGCGTCGCCGTATGGCGGAGATAGGTGTGCGTAAGGCTTTCGGTGCTACTGGCGGTGAACTGATACGGCAAGTTTTCTTTGAGAATTTTGTACTGACGTTGCTGGCAGGTGTTGTCGGATTAGCGTTGAGTTATGCAGCCACATTCCTACTGAATGATTTTCTTTTCAGTAATTCGACAAATGCCTACCTCAGTGGAGAGACAGCACTGACTCCCGGTATGTTATTATCACCGTGGGCTTTTATAGCAGCTTTCGCATTCTGCCTCCTGATGAATGTACTTTCTGCAGGTATTCCTGCATGGCGTGCGTCGCGGATGAATATTACTGATGCAATAAACCAAAGATAGCTATGAAGAATCTACTTACACAAATTAAAAATGAATGGCGAAGTAATCTCTTTCTACTCGTAGAGTTACTGCTGGTTTTTGCTGTACTTTGGTACATTGTAGACTGGGTTACTGTCACTGCGCGCGTTTATCGCGCTCCGATGGGCTTTGATACGGAACATTGCTATAATTTGTCTTTCAGTACCTTGACATCCAAGTCGGCACTTTATAATCCTGAACTCACAGTTGAGGATAATATAGATGCTTTGCTTGAGATAACCGAACGTTTACGGCATCGTCCGGGTGTGGAGGCTGTCTCCATTTCACAGAACTGTTACCCTTATAATGAGGGAAGTAACAGCGCTCAGTTTTATTTGCAGGATAGTATTCATGTGGGTGCTTACCTGGTTTGGTCTGATCCGGATTTCTATCGTGTTTTCCGTTATCAGGCAGTTGATGGAGGCTCTTCCGAGCAACTGGCTGCTGCTATTTCCGACCAAACCATGATTATCACGTCCAATGTCACTGAGGATTATCCGGTACTTGATTTACCCGATGCACGTCCGCTATTGAATCGTGAAGTGGCTCTGACTTATCCCGATCGTGGGTATCATCGTCGTATTGCTGCCATTGCCGTTCCTGTGCGCCGTTCTCATTTTGAAACATCGCACGAATGGGGTGGGGCGTTTATCGGGAATAATCTGAATAGAGATGAGCTGATATATGAGCTGGGTAACGTGCGCTACGTCCAGGTGAGTCTCCGTGTTTCTCCTGATGCAGACAAAGACTTTGTAGATGCACTTATGGCAGATGCCGACCGCTTATATCGGGTAGGTAACATCTTTCTGTTGGAGGCATCTTCTTTCAGCGATATTCGTCATATCAGCGAACTTGAGGATGTGAACGAAGTGAAGACACAGCTTTGCATCCTGTTCTTCTTGATGCTGAATATCTTCTTGGGAGTAATTGGTACATTCTGGTTCCGTACGCAACATCGTCGCCGTGAAGTGGCATTGCGTATGGCAATGGGATCCAGTCGTCGCGGCATTTTTCTGCGCTTGATGGGAGAAGGCATATTACTCTTGACGGTAGCTGCCATTCCTGCATTGATTATTGCTTTTAATGTGGGTATTGCCGAGTTGGTGGATATCAGTAAAATGCAATTTACAGTCGACCGGTTCCTGATTGCAGCTATACTTACGTGGTTGCTTATGGCGTTGATGATTATTGTCGGCATCTGGTATCCTGCTTATAAAGCCATGCAGTTACAACCGGCGGATGCCTTGCACGACGAATAGTCAGGTTTTCTTCTATATGTGCACCTTTTCTTTTGCATGGGGTAAAAGAAAAGGTGCATTCTGCTCTGTATTTCAATATAATCCGTATATTTGCGAGGAAAATTCATAGCACATTTATTCAAAACAGAAGAAAAACGAGATATGAAGAGACGCTTATTCCTCGTGATGCTGATAGGCCTGTTTCCTTGCATTGTATTTGCCGGACACCTTTATGCTGCGGAACGTACATACAACGTGCTTTTCATCCAGTCATATAATCATCGTACTCCTTGGAATGACCGCTTGACGGAAGGAGTGCGTGATGGCCTGTCACGTGGAAGTATAAAAGCGAAAGTCACAACAGAATATTTGGATGCTGATTACTGGACTTTTGCATCTGAGTGTGTCATTATGCGGCGTATTTGTGAACGGGCACGTCAAAAAAACACGGATATTATTATTACAAGCAGTGATGAGGCTTTTTATACATTGATGCATTGTGGAGATTCCCTGCCTTATAAACTACCGGTTGTGATATCGGGTATCAAATATCCCAATGAAAAGCTGATCTCGAAGTTACCCAATGTTTGTGGGTATACATCCAAGATTGATTTCGTGCACCTACTCGAAAATGCACGTCGTGTATTTCCCAATCGTACAGAAGTTATTTGTGTTTCGGACAGTAGTCTTTTAGGACTTAAAGGTGTTGCTGAACTGGAGCGTATATGGCCCAATTTCCAGGAGCTTCATCCGGAATATAAGATGAAAGTAATGAATGTACAGTCACAGGCTCCTAATCCTGTCATTTCCTCTATTTGTTATGATTATAATGCCTATAACCGCATTGTCATTGCCCCCAAATGGACACCGTTCCTTTCTTTCATCGGAAAAAACTCTAAAGCTCCGGTTTTTGCCGGACAAAGTCTGGCATTGACTAACGGAGTATTCTGCGTGCACGATATGGAACCTTACGAAGGAGCTAATGCGGCAGGAAAGTGTGCTGCACAGGTGTTGCAAGGAGCTATCCCTTCGGTGATAGGGGTCGTGGACCTTCCCGGTAAACTGCTTTATGACTTCAAGCAGTTGGAATTTTTTAGAGTGAATGCGGATAAAGTGAGTGATAGTGGCATTATCATGAATGCACCGCTGATGGAGCGCTACCGTATCTGGTTTGTGCTGTTTTACTCTGTCGTGGTAGGTGCATTGGTCTTTCTTGTTATCTGGCTCTATCGCTTGAACCGTCATGAATCACGTCGTCGTATGCACGCCCAGACGCGTTTGCTGATACAGAACCGCTTGGTGGAGCAGCGTGACGAATTTGATAATATCTTCTGTTCTATCCGTGACGGACTGATAACTTACGATACGGATTTCCGTATACATTTTGTCAACCGTGCTTTGATGTTGATGCTCGAACTGGACCCTGACACTCATACGGCACGTTCTTACGAAGGGCAGATGGCAGGTTCCATCTTCCATATTTATTCAAACGGAGAAGACATCCTGCAATCATTACTGAAACAGGTGAGGACAGAGCGTCGTGTAATCCCTATTCCGGAAAAGGCTTTTATGCAGGAAGTTCATAAGGGAACCTATTTTCCTGTTTCCGGTGAAATTGTGCCGATTTACTCCAAGAACAAGATGACAGGTATGGCTATTTGTTGCCGCAATATCTCGGAGGAAGAAATGCATAAACGCTTCTTCAACCTGGCTGTGGATGCAAGTTCCGTATATCCTTGGCAATATGACGTACGTACGCACAGTTTCCATTTCTCAGGTGCATTGCTCGATTACTTCGGGCTTCCCGGCAAGCAGACCATCTTGCGGAAAGAATTGGAGCTTTTTATTCATTCGGATGATTTGGAAGAGGCTCGTCAACATTTCACAGCTATTTTCAAAGGCGAGGAAATGGATACCCGGATGAGTTTCCGTATGCGTAGCGGAGAAGGTAAATATGAATGGTGGGAATTCCGTAGTGCTTCTTACAATGGCCTGGATTCCGAGGCACCTTATATGGTATTGGGTGTTTGTCAAAGTATCCAGCGTTATAAGGCTACCGAAGAAGAATTGATAGCAGCCCGTGACAAAGCTTTGCAGGCTGATACTCTGAAGTCGGCTTTCCTTGCCAATATGAGCCATGAAATCCGTACTCCGTTGAATTCTATTGTCGGTTTCTCCGACTTGCTGAAGGACATTGAAGCATTCAGTCCTGAGGAAGTGAAACAGTTTGTGGATACGATCAACACGAACTGTACCTTATTGCTGGCACTGATTAATGATATTCTCGATCTATCCCGTATCGAGTCCGGTTCAATGGACTTCCGTTTTGCCGGATACAACCTCACGTTTGTGATGCAGCAGATCTATGACTCTCAGCGCCTGAGTATGCCTCGGGGGGTAGAGCTGGTCATGAAGCTGCCCGAAGGTGAGGGTAAATCGATAGTAACGGATTCTGTCCGTCTGAAACAGGTGATTAACAACTTCATCAACAATGCCAAGAAGTTCACTACTCAAGGTTCTATCACTTTCGGTTTCCAGACAGAAGAGCCGGGCTATACCGTTTTCTTTGTGGAAGATACCGGAAGCGGCATTTCAGAAGAAAATCAGCGACGCATATTCGAACGTTTCTATAAAGTGGATAGCTTTACGCAAGGTGCCGGCCTGGGACTGAGTATCTGCCAGACTATTGTAGAGCGTTTCAGAGGGGAAATAAACGTATCTTCTGAATTAGGAAAAGGTACACGCTTTACAGTACGTGTACCTGATTTTAATGAATAGTATTATTCAACTCTTTTGCATCCGTTCGCTTGCAGGAATTCATCCAGCAGTATTTCGTAATTTCCCTGTATCAGGATATGATGGTTTCCCAATGGATTTTTGAGGAAATACTCTGCGGGTGTATCCATTTTAATTCGTACCTGTGTGCGGCACATATTAATGTAGTTCGTATTCTCGGTCAGGGTGCCTGTGCTCAGGTAATATTCGTCCAGACATTCTCCGCCACATTTTACCAGAGTGACGTGTCCCGTAGGCAGGATTCCCTGAATACCGATACCCATCTCTGTTTCAAAGTGATTGCGGATGATGTATTGTTCGGTTTGTGCAATACCTACGGTACAGTGAGCAAGTACGATTTCGTTGGTGCGTGCATTGATCATGGAAGGGTTTGCCATGAAAGAAGCCTTGCCGGTCAGCACTTTTACGGCAAGTTGGGTAAAGATAGATTGCAGGTCACCTTCACATCCGGCAATGATACCGTCATCGTTCAATAGAGAGAGGGCGAGGCATCCGGTGGTTCCGGTTTGTTCTATCAGTTTAAAACAGCTCAGGGTGAGTGCACTCAGTTTTTCTTCCTCCACAATCCGTTTAATGGCGCGATACAGGCGCATGGCTTTTATCAGATCCTCCGGTGTAGCTTCGCGGCAGGCAAGCGCTTTACCGGCAAAAGCAGCGCAGGCTTCGCCCACTTCGTCGTCTGTTACCTGATTGTAATATTCATAAACGCGTTCCAGTGAAATGTCGGTGTATTCAATTCCCCAGCGCCGTTTGGAAAGAAGGTAATCTACATTGCTGGCAACAAGCCAGGAAGAGGGGGAGCCTATTACGCCGATACGCGATCCGAAGAGTGCTTGTTGAGCTTTGAAGTTACTGTGGAGTACGAAGATACGTTTGATGATTTCGGGTAATTCTCCGTGGAGGATTTCACTTTTCATACCCCGGCCACGTAGCCAGGACGAGATTTCGAGAGCGGCGGCCAGTGAGTTTTGCATACCGTCCGCCAGTAAGATTGCAGGGCGGGGCAGAGACTCGAAGTGCTGGATAACCAACCGTTCTACACCGCCGGTAGCAATGAAAAGCAGGCTGAAATCGTCTTTAGTGAGTTTGTTTATGTTTTGATATTCTACAATATTTACAGTGAAATATTTCTCCAGTTCGTTTAATATAAGTTCGTGTGAGCCGAGAATGGATGCTTGTTTATGCAGCAACGATGCAAATGTTATCAGGTTTAATACCATGGCATTGTATATGATTTACGATTTGACACTCAAAGGTACAATTTCTTTTGAATTCATCACTATCTTTTAAGTCATAGCTAGTGTTTTTAAACTTTTTTGCCAATGCTTTCCCGTCATTTCAAATAAAGTGTTACTTTTGCACCTTCGATTGCATATATATGAAAATGTATCGTCAATCGTTAATATTTATTTGTCAAATTGTAAAAACTTAGACATGCCAGCAATATCTATTCGCGGAACGGAGATGCCCGCGTCTCCTATCAGAAAACTGGCTCCTCTGGCTGACGCAGCCAAGCAAAGGGGAGTGCATGTATTCCACCTGAACATCGGACAACCCGATTTGCCCACACCGCAAGTCGCGATTGATGCGATACGCAATATTGACCGGAAAGTTCTGGAATATAGTCCCAGTGCAGGATATCGCAGTTACCGTGAGAAGCTGGTGGGCTATTATGATAAGTTCAACATCAAACTGACGGCAGATGATATCATCATTACGTCCGGTGGTTCGGAGGCGGTATTGTTCTCCTTCCTGGCGTGCCTCAATCCGGGTGACGAGATTATTGTTCCCGAACCGGCTTACGCTAACTATATGGCGTTTGCCATCTCTGCCGGTGCTAAGATACGCACCATTGCCACTACCATAGAAGAAGGTTTTTCGCTTCCTAAAGTAGAAAAGTTTGAAGAGCTGATTAACGAGCGCACCCGGGCTATCCTGATCTGTAATCCTAATAATCCGACAGGTTATCTTTATACCCGTCGCGAAATGAACCAGATACGTGACCTTGTGAAGAAGTACGATTTGTTCCTCTTCTCCGATGAAGTGTATCGTGAGTTTATTTATACAGGTTCTCCCTATATCTCTGCCTGCCATTTGGAAGGTATTGAAGACAATGTGGTACTGATTGACTCCGTATCCAAGCGTTACTCGGAATGTGGTATCCGTATCGGTGCTTTGATTACGAAGAATGCGGAAATACGTAGTGCTGTAATGAAGTTTTGCCAGGCACGTCTCAGTCCTCCGTTGATTGGTCAGATTGCTGCCGAAGCTTCTCTGGATGCCGATGAGGATTACCTGCGCGATACGTATGATGAATATGTAGAACGCCGTAAGTGCCTGATAGACGGACTGAACCGTATCCCCGGTGTGTATTCGCCTATTCCTATGGGAGCATTCTATACAGTGGCAAAACTGCCGGTGGATGATTCCGATAAGTTCTGTGCCTGGTGTCTTTCTGACTTCGAGTATGAAGGACAAACCGTATTCATGGCACCTGCTTCCGGCTTCTATACTACTCCCGGTTCCGGTCGGAATGAAGTGCGTATAGCCTATGTGCTGAAGAAGGAAGACCTGACCCGTGCGCTTTTTGTCTTATCAAAGGCATTGGAGGCATATCCGGGAAGAGTTGAATAAATACGTAAGAAGAACACAAGTTATTATGACATGAGTTTAGCCCTGTTTTTGGCCCGACGTATTTATCGCGACAGCGATGCGGGAAAGCAAGTTTCCCGTCCTGCCGTGCTCATTGCCCTGATAGGTGTTGCTATCGGTCTGGCGGTGATGATTATCACGGTGTCGGTGATTGTCGGGTTCAAGAACGAAGTGCGTGGTAAAGTAATAGGTTTCGGTGCGGACATTCAGATAACGAATTCGGATGCTGCACGTTCCTACGAGACGCGTCCTGTGGTGGTGAACGACAGTGTCATCTCCATTCTATCCGAATATCCTGAGGTGAAGCATGTGCAGCGCTATTCCACCAAACCGGGCATGGTAAAGACTGCCGAGGATTTTCAAGGCATGGTTCTGAAGGGGATAGGACCAGAGTTTGATCCTGCTTTTTTCCGTGAACATCTGGTGGAAGGAGAGTTACCGCAGTTTAGTGATACGGCTTCTTCCAATCGGGTAGTCATTTCTAAGGCACTGGCTACAAAGCTGAGGTTGAAACTTGGAGATAAGATAGATACCTATTATATCCAGGATGATATTCGTGCCCGCCGTTTGCAGATTGTAGGAATTTACCAGACTAACTTCTCGGAATACGATAACCTTTTCCTCCTTACCGATTTATATCTTGTAAACCGTCTCAACAACTGGGAACCGGGGCAAGTGAGTGGTGCAGAATTGCAGGTACGCGATTATGATCGTCTTGAAGAGATCACCTATCAGATTGCTGCCGACCTGGACGGAATGGAGGACCGGTACGGTGAAGACTATTGTGTGCGCAACGTAGAGCAGCTGAATCCCCAGATATTTGCCTGGCTCAGTATTCTGGATGTGAATATCTGGGTAATATTGATACTGATGGCAGGCGTAGCAGGTTTTACCATGGTGTCCGGCTTATTGATTATCATCATCGAACGTACTTCCATGATCGGCATACTGAAGTCTCTGGGCGCCAATAACACCACCATACGCAAGGTATTCCTCTGGTTCTCAGTCTTTCTTATCGGTAAAGGTATGCTATGGGGCAATGTCATCGGACTGGCGTTCTATTTCTTGCAAAAGTGGTTTGGTATCTTCAAACTTGATCCGGAGACGTATTACATGGATACCGTTCCCGTATCCTTCAATATTCTGCTGTTCTTATTACTGAATATAGGTACTCTGCTGGCATCTGTCCTGATGCTGTTAGGCCCCTCTTTCCTGATTACACGCATCCATCCCGCTAACTCAATGAGATACGAATAAAAGTGATTAGGGGTTAGTGATAAGTGCCTTCGGGATAGCTCGTAGCTGATTCATAACGGGATAGAAAGGAATAAGACTCACCACAGATTACACAGATTCACACAGATTTTATTTTACTGATTATTAGATTAATAAATCTGTGTGAATCTGTGTAATCTGTGGTGAATTAATTCATAACCGAAAAGAAATGAATTATTCCAGCCTACTCTTATTTTCTCAGGAAACTACTTTTCTTTCTGAATAGGCAATACAACTTCCAGCGGAGTGATTGCATAGGCTGTAGAATATCAAATACCGGAAGCGTAAAGATGTAACGTCGTTTCTCTCCGAGATCCTTTGCCGTCTTATTGATAATCAGCGCTTGTAGGGTGTATCGCAAGGCGAACAACAGAAATGCAATGCCGGCTGCCAACCAGTGAAAATTCAGTATCCCAATCACCAGAGCGGTTATCCATGCTGCATGAAACAGTAACCGTGTAGTAGTTTCAAAGCCCGATAAATAGCGTTGGATACCCCGGTAGAAATGTGCTGTACCCATATAGCTGATTTTCTCTTCCCGCCAGTCCTTGGCACGGTAAACGGGTTGCACACGTACCACTGCATTGGCATCGGTCTCTATCCTCGTGTTCTCGGCTGTAGCTGTCTTATTGATGAATAAATCATCATCTCCGCGTTGCAGGTTCAGGTGTGCTGAAAAGCCTTTCTGGGCATAGAATAACTCTTTCCGGTATGCCATGTTGCGTCCGATACCCATATAAGGCTTTCCCGCCAGTGCATAGCCCAGGTAGCGCATGGAAGTAAACAGATTATCAAAAGATACCCGTTTGTGCAGCCAGCCTTTTCCACGTTCGTATCCGCTGTATCCCAGTACGATTTGCGCACGGGAGGTAAAGTTGCGTGCCATGGTGCGCAGCCATTGGTTGCTTTCGGGCAGACAGTTTGCATCGGTAAACACAAGCCAGTCATATTTGCTTGCCTTTATTCCGAGAGTGATGGCCAGTTTCTTGCGGCTGATGTAGCGTGAAGAACTGGGCACGAAGCTATGATACAGGTTCGGGTACTTTTCCCCTTGCAGAGTCAGGTAATCTTCGCTTTCATCCGTGTTGCCATCATTGATGACGATCACTTCGAATTGCGGGTAATCCTGTTCCAGCACAGCAGGCAGATTACGGCGCAGATTTTCCACTTCCTCGCGGGCATAGATGATGACCGATAAAGGAGGTAACTCCTGTGAAAAATGTATGTCACTTCGCTTTACGGCACGGCTACGGGCATGTATACGATTATAAAGACAAAAGTAATAAAGGAGTTGAATCAGGAAAAGGATACCGACAGCGGCAAGTAATGCTTGTTCTGTAGTATTGAATGTTAATGCTTCCATGTGGTCGTATGACGTTTTTTGTGTTGCAAATGTACACAAAAAATATGATTATACGACAGGTACCACCACAAACTTGCTTTTCGGGAAATACTTATCCAGATACCGGTGGATATACTGCATCGTATCTTCTTGTATTGTAGTATCTTCTACGGTAGGATAGAGATTATACAGCACTGTATCCAGTTGTATTCCTCTGCTTCGGATTGCCTCGAAGCTGAGCAATGTATGGTTGATACTTCCCAGCTTGCCGGAAGTTACGAATATCAACGGATATTGTTTTTCTGCAATGTAGTCAATCGTCAGGTAATCCTCGGTAAGGGGAACCATTAACCCGCCTGCACCTTCCACGAGCACCACATCGTAGCGTCGGGCAAGTTCTTGTGTGGCACGTTCTATCTTTCCGAAGTCAATCGGACGGTTGTCGATACGTGCAGCCAGATGAGGAGAGCAGGGATAAGAGAATATCTCAGGCATGGTCAATCCCTCACGGTCTTCCTCCGTCATGCCGATGCCCATGAGACGGCGGTGCAGGTCTATATCCTCGGAATAACCGATGTTACCTGTTTGGATAAATTTCTGAGTGATAACACGTTTACCGCTGCCAATCAGTTGACAGGCATAATAAGCTGTACAATAAGATTTTCCGGCATCCGTATCGATACCGCTGATAAAATACACATTCTTTTCCATTTCTTTTAATACTTAATACTTATAGTTCACCACAGAGTAACACAGAGTATCACAGAGTTCTATTCTTTTGATTTCAAACTGATTAAACTCTGTGATACTCTGTGTTACTCTGTGGTGAATAGCTCATTTATATATCTTAATCTTTTTTCTTCGTGTAACAATATAAATAGGATGATACGTCAGAGTGACATTTCCGTCCTCCCGTCTGAACTGTTCGGTATAGCTGTTGCAGAAAGTCTGTAACCGTCCCCGTGTCCATACTTTCTTTTCCGTTCCTGTCACTCCGGTTTCCTTCAGATGTTGCAACACCTGGAGTGGGGTGCTGAAGGGGAGGGAGACTATTTCCTCTTCAGCATACACAGTCTCAAAATGAGGAGCAAGGAGTTCTTTCAGCGCTTCTATGGGCAGATAATCAAGTCCATGTCCTGTGAGCGTGCGGATTTCGCGCATATTTTCAGTACCGAAGGTGCTGAAAGCCAGATAACCGTCTTCCGACAGGAAACGATGACAGCGGGCGAAGAACTCCTTCGGATCATTGAACCATTGCAAGGTAGAGCAGGAAGTGATTAAATCCGTCTTTTCGGGGAAGTCCAGCGCTTCAGCATCTCCGGGAATGAACCGCACGGTATCTTGTGGAAGCAAATCAGTGAGACACTCTTTCATCTCCGGACATAGATCGTTCAGCAGCAGGCTTTCCGGTTGCAACTTGTGCAGCAACAACCTGGAATAGCTGCCGGTACCACATCCGAACTCCACGATACGGCGAAAGAGCGGAGAAGCGCGCTCCGTCAGCAGTTGCAGCATTTTCTCGGCTACCTGTTGCTGTACGCGGGCTTCGTGCGAGTAAGTATCCCGTGCACGGGCAAATCGTTCCGCAATCAGTCTTTTGTCCATATTTCCTGTAAATAGTATCGGAACAGTTCTACTTGATAATGGGCATCTTCCGTGTAATGCACCCGTAAGGTTTTCCGGCTGATTTCCGCTTCTTTTCGCCAGGCATTCAGCTGATTATCGGGAGGAATGATGCGGTCGTTGTTTCCCACTACCGCCTGTTGCCAATAGAACGAAGTGGCGGGCAGCGAGAGATACATGCGTTCTATTTCCGCCAGTTCCTCTTTCAGCTCCTCCAGCGGCCGCCTGGGTGTAATGTTCAGGAACTCTTTGAAAGCCTCCCCGTTGAAGCACATTCTTCTCAGAAACTTATGCAGGGAAGGGCCGGTCAAACCTTCCAGGGTTCCGTGATAGATTGCAGTCGGAATGCCGTATGTATCATCAATAGGATAGGGGGTTCCATTGATGGCTATACTGTTTTTGATGACGAGAGCTGTATCTGTTTCCTGCAATTTACCCATTACTTGAGTTGCCGCCCATACTCCCATTGACCATCCGATGACATTGATTTCGCGGTATTCTTTCAGCAAGGAAGCATCAAACTCCAGTGTCCGGTAATCGTAGCAGAGCATGTAGTCACTGTCCGCAGGTTGATAATCTTTGAACGGTGTTTCGTCGGCTCCCCATCCGGCAAAGAATAGTAATAACCGGGGATGTCTGTCTTTTATGATATAAACTTGCTTCATAATTCTGTATCTTTTTTCTAAGGTACGCGGACAACACGGATGAAAAATTAAAAATCCGCGTTCGTCCGTTTCATCCGCGTCGTCCGCGTACCTGTATTATTATTATTTAATATATTTTACTAGCTTCCTGACTTCTTCCTCCCTTATTTCCGCCGTCAGCGAAAAGCGGATACGCGATGTCCCCTCCGGAACCGTAGGTGGCCGTACAGGCAAGGCATAAAAGCCATGCCGTTGCAACTCCTCGGCCTTCTGAATAGTCTCTGAGCTTTTCCCTACAATCATAGGAACTATATAACTGGCACTCGGACACTCATATCCCTTCTCTTTCAGAGCCTCGCGAAGAATATTGCTGATATTTTCCAAATGTATTCTTCGCTCCCTGAAACCACCCAATCGGCGGACGATAAACAAAGTCCATGCAATATTTACCGGAGGAAGAGCCGTTGTAAAAATAAGTGTTCGCATTCTGTTCACTAGATACTCCCGGATGGTGCGTCGGCAAACAATGTATGCTCCGGCTGATGCGGCTGCTTTGCCAAAAGTGCCTACCAGAAAATCAATCTCCCGGATGCATCCGGTTTCTTCGGCACAGCCCAGTCCTTGTTCGCCCCGTGCTCCGAAAGCGTGCGCTTCGTCCACGTAGAGCAATACGTTTTCGTACATCTGTTTCAGCCGTACCAGTTCTTTCAGATCGGCAGTATCTCCGTCCATGCTGAAAATACTTTCGGTGACGACAATCACCTGTCTGTATGCCGCATGATTTTCGGCGAGCAACCGTTCCAATTGTTTCAGATCATTGTGCCGGTAGCGGATACATTTGGCTGACGAAAGCCGGATGCCGTCGATCAGGCTTGCGTGTACCAGCTTATCCGCCAATATCAGTGTTTGCGTATCGCTCACGGCGGGCAGGATACCCGTATTGGCATGATAACCGCTGTTGAACACCAGTGCTGCTTCCGTTCCGAATAGTTGTGCAAGCGTCTGTTCCAGTTCCGCGTAGACGGTGAAGTTACCGGTCAGCAGGCGCGATGAGGAAGAGGTGGGCAGAAAACTGTCGGCTGTCAGTTCTTGCAGAAACTCTTCCCGCAAGTTGCGGTCGGCAGCCAGCCCCAAGTAATCATTCGAAGAAAGATTCAGCATACGCTGTCCGCCTGCGATAACCTCCCGTCCGTCATGGATCAGGGCGGGCAGGGTTCGCAGGTTGCTGCGCTCTTTCAGTCCTTGCAGCTCTTGCTGCATTTGATCTGTTACATTCATCCTATTTCTCCTATAATCTTCAATAATCCGCTTGTCAACTTTGTCAACTGCTCCGGCTCTATGATGAATGGTGGCATAATGTAAACCAGTTTGCCGAAGGGGCGCACCCAAATTCCTTCCTCCACGAACCGTTTTTGCATCCACGCCATGTCTACCGGGTCTTGTACTTCAATCACACCGATGGCGCCCAACACCCTCACATCTGCCACCTGTGGAAGTGCCAGCGCAGGTTCCAGTTCACGCCACAACTGTTCTTCAATGCGGCTCACTTTTCCCTGCCAATCGTATTCGGATGACGTCAACAGGCGTATGGAGGCGCATGCCACTGCACATGCCAGCGGATTTCCCATAAATGTGGGGCCGTGCATGAAAGCTCCCGGTGCATGATTGGAAATTGAATCCGCCACTTCGTTTGTGGTCAGCACGGCGGACAGCGTCATGTATCCGCCCGTCAGCGCTTTGCCTATGCACATGATGTCCGGTTCCACGCCTGCATATTCCCAGGCAAACATCTTGCCTGTACGCCCGAATCCGGTGGCTATCTCGTCAAAGATCAGCAGAATGTCATATTCCTTGCATATTCTGGTGGCTTCACACAAGAATTGCGGATGATAGAACCACATGCCGCCGGCACCCTGAACGATGGGTTCCAGAATCAGTGCAGCCAGTTCTTCGTGATGCTTTTCCACAATGTCCAGCAGTTCCAGTGTGTCGTCGGCATTCCAGTCGCCATCAAAGCGCGATTGCGGACGGGAAGTGAAATACCGCACCGGCAATGCCGAGCCGAACAGGGAGTGCATTCCGGTCACCGGATCGCATACGGACATTGCGTTCCAGGTATCTCCGTGATACCCGCGACGGATGGTTACGAAATTACTTTTCTTTGCCAGATGTGCCCGTCCGGGAGCCGACTGACTTTTGGCATACCAATACTGTACAGCCATTTTCATGGCTACTTCCACAGCTACCGAACCGGAGTCGGCATAAAATATCTTTTGCATGGATGGCGGCACCAGTGGCAACAGCAGTTTGCCCAGTTCTATCGCCGGATCATGCGTCAGTCCGCCGAACATGACGTGTGACATCTTTTCCGTCTGTTCCCGGAGAGCCTGGTTCAGCACCGGATTGTTGTAGCCGTGCACCATGCACCACCAGGACGACATACCTTCTATGAGCACCTGTCCGTTTTCCAGTGTGATGGTTGCCCCGTCTCCCCGTTTCACCTTATACACCGGTAAGGGGTTGGTGGTCGATGTGTAAGGATGCCACAAATGTTCCCTGTCGAACTGTGAGTCGCTGAAGCGGTAGCCTGCATCTTCTATCAGTGCTTTGTCTTCTGAGACTTTCGATCCGAGGGTCGTGAGCAAATCTCCCACGATGGCGGAGTTCACACCTATGTACAAGGATTTTTTCACGGCTTCCTTTGTCAGTTGAGAGCGTCCGCCTGCAAAACGCAGGTAGGCTGTGGGGTTGATGAAGCGGAACAGGGCGATGGTGGTCAGCACTTCTTCCTCGGTCAGCCGGGACTGGCTTTCCAACGGTGTTCCCGGAATGGGCTGCAACAGGTTCAGCGGGATAGAGGGCACTTCCAGATCTCTCAGTGTAAAAGCGAATTCAATCCGCTGTCCGGCTGTTTCGCCCATGCCGATGATGCCGCCGCAACAAATATCCATTCCTACGCGACGGGCGGCTGCCAGGGTTTGTAGTTTTTCTTCCTGTGTGTGCGTGCTGCACAGGGTGGGGAAGTGGCTTGGGGCGGTTTCCAGGTTGCAGTGATAGCGCGTCACGCCTGCCGTATGCAAGGCGCGCAGCTCGTCTTCATTCAGCAGTCCCAGCGAAGCGCAGAGTTGGATGGAGCTTTTCCGTCTCATATATCGGGCGGCTTCACACAGTTTCTCCATGTTTTTCCCCGAAGGCTTCCGCCCGCTGGTCACCAATGAGAAGCGGGCTACGCCTTGTGATTCGTTGTGCAGCGCATGGCGCAGGCACTCATCCTTATCCACCAGATCGTAAACATCCGCTTTCGTCTTATAGTGTGATGATTGTGCGCACCATTTGCAGTTTTCGGGGCAGCGGCCGGACTTTGCATTGATGATGGAGCACATATCGAACTCCTGCGATGCCCGTGCGGCGGTGATCTCGTGTGCCGCTTCATAGAGGGCTTCCTTATCCGGCTGTGTGGCCAACCATTCCGCTTCTGCCTGTGTGATGGGGACATCTTGCAGTACTTTGTTTTTCAATTCTTCTACTGTCATATTCTTACTAATTTTAGCGAATTCATAGGAGTTATCATTTCATTAGGAATTAAAGGAGGTAAAGCCGATACTCCTGAAAAAAGATTTTTGGGAGCTACCTCCTTTACCTCTAAATACATGTGACGCGAATCGTGCAAATCTGAAAACAGCATTTGCATGATCCGCGTCACATGTGTTCCACTCTTATTTATAATGGTGTTTATATCCAACCCCTGTCTTGTTTTGAGATAGGGGGGATTTACATACTTTTTCCCTTTAGGACCGATTGTAGCCGGGCACAAAACAGGCATCAATCCTCTGAAACCGAAGATTTCGAGCTTTGTTCCCAATCCGTTCTCGCTTCCCAACGGTATGCCTATGTCAGTTTCCTGTCCTTTATCGTTGTCTGTATCTTCCAGACTCTGCCTGCCGCTTTTGCAGCCGGCTGATGTTCCGGACTTTTGTTTGGAGAGCGAAGAGTCCGCCACACTTTTGGGCAGGCAACCGATAGTGACGCAACGTCCCAGGCTGGCAAATGCAGCATAGGCTTTCCGGCTCCATTTCCTGAAGCGCAGGGTCGTTCTATTGAGTTGTCTTTTCCTCACGAGGTTTCCGGATTGGTTCAATGCCGTTTTTCGGTATTATTCTTGTTAATCGGCTGCAAATGTAACAAAAATATTTTTCTCTTTATAACGATTGAAGGCCTATGATCGCATGAATAAAAAATAGTTCCCCCACGTTTCACAACGTAGAGCCGAAATTCCATCGTACGTTGGTACACTTGGTACAGAGGTTCACCGTTCCCTT